>Ga0308157_10000203_pt1 | contig 240676 bp, 217 predicted proteins | sample PhyBR1_FD_201035 | JGI IMG/M metagenome (GOLD analysis project Ga0308157, IMG submission 201035) | Phyllosphere microbial communities from UC Gill Tract Community Farm, Albany, California, United States - DLSLB.R1 | ecosystem: Host-associated > Plants > Phyllosphere > Unclassified | place... | reverse complement strand
TGAAAATAAACCGAAGAAAAAGCGGTGGAAGTTTTGGTAAAATTTTACAGTTTTCCATAAAAGAAATCCACTTTCGTTTTTGTAATTTTGACAAATGGAAATGAGTTATTTGATCATCGGATTTATTATTGGAGGAATTTTAGGAGGCATCATCCTTTATTTCATGATGAAATCGTCTATGGTTTCCAGAAATTCTCATGATGAACTCTCCCATCAAAATATTAAAATAACTTCGGAGCTTGAAAATTCAAATGAAAAAATTCAGGATCTTCAAGCTCAGATTGTAAAGGAAAAAGACTCTTACCTTATTCAGAATGATCTTTTGAACGATCTCAAAAATGAGTTTGCAAAAATATCTGCAGAATACGCCTCTGTTCAATCTCAATTTGAAGATCAAAAATCAATACTTTCTAATCAGAACAATCAGATTGAAAAACTTTTAACCGAAAAACAGGATCTTATTGCCAAAAATGCAGAGCTCTCAGCGTTAAATCTAAATCTTAAAAATTCTCTTGAAACTCAAAAAGAAGAAATCTCAAAGATTCAGGAAGAAGGAAAACTTCAGTTTGAAAACTTAGCGAATAAAATTTTAGAAGAAAAAAGTGAAAAGTTTACTTCTTTAAATCAAAACAATTTAAAAACAATCCTTGAACCGTTTCAGGAAAAAATTAATGATCTCAAGAATAAGGTGAATGAAGCCTACGAAAAGGAAAATAAAGAACGTTTTTCACTGGCTGAAAAAGTGAAAGAACTCGCCTTACTTAACCAACAAATCTCCGAAGATGCCAAAAAGTTGACAAAAGCTTTAAAAGGCGAAAGTAAAACTCAGGGAAACTGGGGTGAAATGATATTGGAAAGTATTTTAGAAAAATCAGGACTGGTAAAAGGACGTGAATATTTTCTCGAACATGAGCTTCGTGATGAAGACAACAAAGCGCTTTTTTCTGAATTTTCAGGTAAAAAAATGCGTCCCGATGCAGTAGTAAAATATCCGGACGAAAGAAATGTCATTATTGATTCCAAAGTATCTCTGACAGCTTTCACAGAATTGGTAGATGAGAATGACCAAGATATTTACACGATGAAGCTTAACCAGCATTTGGGGTCTATCAAAAATCATATTCTTCAGCTAAGCCAGAAAGCTTATGATGATTATGGCAAATCTTTAGACTTTGTCATGATGTTTATCCCGAGCGAACCAGCTTATATTGCAGCTATGCAGGCGGATCAGAACCTTTGGAACTTTGCTTATGAAAGAAGAATTTTACTCCTAAATCCAAGCAACCTGATCACTTCTCTGAAACTTATTGCAGATCTATGGAAAAGAGAATACCAAAACAGGAATTCTATTGAAATTGCAGAACGTGGAGCAAAGCTGTATGATAAATTCTCCAGTTTTGTAGAAAATCTTGAAAAAGTCGGCAAAAATATAGATCAGGCAAAGAATGTCTACAATGATGCATTTAAGCAATTATATACAGGAAATGACAATTTGATCATACAGACTCAAAAGTTAAAATCACTGGGAATTAAAAATAAAAAAGAGCTTCCTCAAAGCCTGATTGACAATTCTCAAACTTCATTAGAATCTTAAAACAATATGATAGAAAGTTTTCAAAACGAAAAGATAAAAGGCCTTACCAAACTCATTACAGACAACCGTCACAGAAAGAAATCAAACGTTTTTGTTGTAGAGGGTGATCAGGAAAATGAAAGAGCTCAACAATTCAATTTTGAGCCTGTAGAGTTCTATATCTGCGAAAGTATTTTCAAGGGCAAAACTCCTGCAGGGAAGATTCACCTGGTGAATGAAAAAGTTTATGAAAAGATAGCATACAGGGGAAGTTCAGAAGGAATCATCGGGGTTTACAAAACTAAAAATGAAGAACTGCACTCATTTAAGCCTAAGGAAAATTCAACAATAATTATTGTAGAAGGCATAGAAAAGCCTGGAAATTTAGGAGCTATATTAAGAAGTTGTGAAGCTTTCGGAATAGATGCCCTTATTGTTTCTGACGGAAAAACAGATTTTTATAACCCTAACGTAATTCGTTCCAGTGTAGGTTGCTTATTTGGTATGAATGTATTTCAGTCCGAAAATCATGAAACACTGAATTTCTTGAAAAAAAATCAATTCAATATCTATACAACCATTATGGATGAAACTGCCGAAAATTTGCCTCAAAGAGATTTCACACAGAAGTCTGCAATCGTTTTCGGAACAGAACATTCAGGATTAAGTCATTTCTGGCTGAATAAAGGACAAAATACTCTTATTCCAATGAGAGGAAGTATTGATTCTTTAAATCTAAGTAACGCCGTAGCGATTACCTGCTATGAAGCATTAAGGCAAAAAATGATTTAAAAATGGGCTTCCCATTTAGAACATAAAAAAACCGCTTCATAAATGAGGCGGTTCTTTTATTGTAAGATAAGTTAGAATTATTTCTTAACTTCTTCTTTTTTAACTTCAGTAGTTGTAGTAGTCTTAACAGCTGTAGTATCAGCAGCTTTAGTAGCTGTAGAATCAGCAGTAGGAGCAACAGCTGTAGAATCTGTAGTAGGAGCAACTGCAGTAGAATCTGTAGTTACAGCTGTAGAATCTGTAGTAGTAGTTGTAGCTTCACCTTTTTTACAAGCAACCAAAGAAATAGCAGCGATAGCAGCTACGAATAATGACTTTTTCATAATAAATTAAATTTAATTTTGTTAATATTGTTTTATAAAACTCTTTTCTGTTCTGTTATTTGAACGAGACAAAGGTAGAGCAGATAGAAAATTTGTGTATGAAAAATAATTGTAATACTTTTGTAAAACAATTTTACAAATAAACACAACTGAATTTCAATAACTTAATCATTTAAACTAAAATTGACAGATTTAGATCTATTGCATTTTGAGCAGCTAAAAAAGAATGTCCAGGCTCAATATTTGAAACAACACACCCCTTCTTTTGAGGATATTTCAAAATGGAAGGGTATTGATATCATTTATTTCCAGGAAGATCTTCGTAAAAAGGCAAAAGGCAACATCAGCGAAAAGTCTTTTTACACCTATTTCAAAACTTCTCCGGTCACTAAACTCCCCCGAATCGACATGCTCAATTTATTGAGTGTTTATACGGGTTATGGGTCATGGTACGAATTCAAAAAGCAACATCTTTTTGCCGGAGAATTGCTCACAGAAGATGAAAATTTAACTGAAGAAGAGACTAAAGAATTAGAAAAAACGGTATCAGCTTCACTTAATTTACCCAAAACAGAAAATCCGGCAGCCAAAACAGAGTCAAACTCCCAAGAAAACGTTAATTTACAAAAAAACAATACTGAAAATCAAATATTTAATAAAAATATTCAAAAATCACAAACATCCGATTTTGAGATTCAGAAACCAAAGAAAAATTTCTTCAAAAGGAACGCTTGGGCTATAGTCACTTCAATTTTAATTCTTATTACAGGATTACTTGGATTCAAGGATACCATTTTTCAAAAAACCTATACATATTGTTTTACGGATGCAGACCGTGCTGTTTCCGTAATGAACACAATCGAGATAAAAGTGATCAAAGAAAACGAGTCTCCCATTCTCTATAAAATAAAACCCGGTGAATGTTTTCGCTATTCCACTAAAGATAAAAACCTGAAATTACAGATAACAGCACCCTTCTATGAGAATCTTGAAATAAACAGGAGCCTAGAAAATGCGCCTGAAGAGGAAATGATAGAATTAAAGCCTGATGATTACAAAATGGCAGTCAATTATTTCTCTATAAAAGACGCTAACGGAAACCCTGAACTGTTAAAACAAAAGCGTAAACAACTGGACAATCTCATCAGTGACAACGCTATCATCTATCAGGTTTACGATAATGCAACCTATGGTATAGAAACTTTGGACAAGCAAAAATATATCACTCTAGTAACTACCCCTACTACTTCTCTTAAAAACCTAAGCGTAATCGAGATGAAAAGGGAAAAAGGAAAAATAGTATCTATTAAATTTAAAATTGCTAATACAGATGAAAATAGTAAATAATCTTTTAGTTTTGGCAGTAATGCTTTTCGGTTTAGCATCATGTAACAAAAAAAACGCTGAAGTAAGCGACCTAGATAAATTAAGAAACAGCAATAACAGAAAAACATATCCTGCTGTACAAATGGATAGTGCACAAGCTATCAACTTCATTACCAAACAAAAAGTTCAGGAATTACTGGATCTTTCTACGCTTTATCTTTCAGGAAATAAAGACACCGAAATTGACACTGTCATCTATTCTCAAATGGAAAGTTATTTCAATAAACCGGACAGTCTTACATTCAGAAGATTATTCCATGAACTGGATAGTTTAAAGGTAAAGACAGTAAAAGTAAATAATCTGGAGGTTTATAAAGATATTCATAAAAAAGACACCTTAGATTTTGCAAAATTCAGTGTAGAATATTTTGACAACAAGAACAAATCTATAGGAGTTTTTGAGAAAAATGCACAATATATCTTGCAATCTGCACCTGTGAAGTTTAAAAAAGAATTTAAATTTTATTTCCTAAATTTTTATTCTAAACCTTTACCAAAAGACAGTACATCAGTAGGAGTTACCAAATAGTCAAGCGGAATATCATTTTCCCAGACATCATCAATATTTTCATCGGGGTTAAAGTAATTAACTCCGATTTTTTTTATATCTTCAGAAATATTTTTAAAGAAACCATCATAAAATCCTTTACCGTATCCCAATCTATTGCCTTTTCTATCACAATACAAAAGCGGAGTAATTACATAATTAAAAAAAGTCTCCCCGGAATCTACATTGGAGACTGGCTCAGGAATTCCCCACTGACTGGTTTCAAAAATCGTATCCGCAAAAATTTCAATATGAATTAATGTGTCTGCAACAACTTTAGGCACAAAAACACGAATATTCTTCTTTAAAAAGTAATCGATGAATATTTGCGTATCGATTTCCTTTCTATTTAAAATAGGAATAAAAACATGTGCCTTCTCTCCCGCTTTAGGCTTAAAATAATCAATAAAATTTTCAAAAATCTTTTCAGATAACAAGAAAGCCTCATCTATTGACAAGGCTTTTCTTTTTTGCATATATTTTTTTCTAAGCTCGGCTTTTAACATGGTTAGGCGTTTTCAGACGGCTGTACTATTTTATATAATTTATCAGACAAACGAACTCTGAAAGGAAGCTCAAAGGTAATCTGATCTCCTGCTTTTGCAGTTTCACAAGCTCCTCCATTTGCATACATCTGAGTGATGATTACTTCCTGATCTCCTGTAGTCGGTCCTGAAATTAAGACTTTATCTCCTACAGAAAGTTCTTTATTTTCAATGAAGAACTGTGCAATTTTTGATTTTGAATAATAATGTTCAGCCTTCCCGATTAATATCTTTTTAACTTTTATTTTCTGGCGGATGTCTTTAGTTTCTGGTTTTGCTTTTGCTAAAGTCTGGGTTGACAGATCTCCCGAATTTTTAAATTTCAAGGCTTCAGATTTACCTTTTCTGAACACTTTATTCCCAACCTGCAATCCTTTTCTTAATTTAACCTGTTCATCCCAAGGTAAATGAATGGTTTCAAAACATTCCGTAGAGCATGTATTTTCCATTGCTGCCTTACACTCATCACATTGAATAAACAATAAATGACAAGCATCATTCGCACAATTGGTGTGGTTATCACAAGGTTTTCCGCACTGGTGGCACTGAGCAATAATATCGTCTGTAATTCTTTCTCCTAAACGGTGATCAAATACGAAGTTTTTACCTATAAATTTACTTTTGATACCTTCTTCTTTAATCTGACGGGTATATTCAATAATTCCGCCTTCCAGCTGGAAAACATTTTTAAAGCCCTGATGTTTGAAATAAGCACTTGCCTTTTCACAACGGATTCCTCCGGTACAGTACATCAGCAGGTTCTTATCTTCTTTAAAATCCTGTAGCTGTTCGTTGATAATCGGTAAACTTTCCCTGAAATTTTCCACATCCGGAGTGATTGCCCCTTCAAAATGCCCTACTTCACTTTCATAATGATTTCTGAAATCCACCACAATCGTATTTGGATCTTCCAACATATTGTTGAATTCCTGAGCTTTTAAGTGAATTCCTTTATTGGTAACATCAAAAGTTTCGTCATTCAGACCGTCTGCAACGATTTTATGTCTAACTTTTATGGTCAGCTTTAGAAAAGAGTGATTATCCTGCTCTACCGCCACATTCAAACGGATACCTTTCATGAAATCATAGGCTTCCAGGGTTTCGCGAAATGCTTCAAAATTGTCCGCAGGAACACTCATCTGAGCGTTGATTCCTTCATGAGCAACATAGATACGACCCAATGCATCAAGGGCATTCCAGGCTATAAATAAATCGTCGCGAAATTTTTTAGGATCTTCAATTTTGGCATACGCATAGAAAGACAATGTAAGACGTTCCTTACCGGCTTCATCAATAAGTTGAGCTCTTTCTTCTGCGCTTAAGGTGTTGTACAGTTGCATGCTATAAACGTTTTAAGTGAGAAAAATTTTTGCAAAGGTAATAATTTAATTTTAACTGAATTCTGACTTATGCTTGATTCATATCAACAGTATAATTTGTTCTTTACTAAGTTTTGGAACGAAATTTTATATATAAAATGCTGAATTTAACTTCTCAAGATGTTTATTCATCTTATAATATGTCACATTGTCATTTAATAAAATTTTAAGATTAGTTAATTGTGACAAATAATTACCACATAACATCTAAAATAATGTTATTGTAGTTAAATTTTAGTTAAAACTGAAACATTTAATACCAATTGCATACCTATTTAGCATTAAATTTGTTTACAATAAAACGAAAAGATAAATAACATAAATAATTAAGAAAGATATACAATGAAGAGTACTTTAAAAAAACTATTACCATTTGCAGTAGTAGGCATTATGTCCGGAGCTACTACCGTTGGAGCATTACAATATTTCAATCATGATTCCAACAACGGAGACCAATCATATTTTACAAAATCAGCATCAAATGTATCTTTTGCAGGAATGAATTCTGGAGCAGTAGGTGAAGATTTTGTAAAAGCAGCGAAAACAACAGTTCCTGCTGTAGTTACGATTAAAAACTACCAATCCAGAACCACAAGCAGAGCTTCAGAACAGGATCTTTTTGATTTCTTCTTTGGTCCTCAAAATGGCAGAGGTCAGCAAAGGCAACAACAGCAGGCTCCCGATAATATGCCTTCAGGAATGGGATCAGGAGTAATTATTTCGCCGGATGGTTATATTATTTCCAACAACCACGTTGTAGCCGGAGCCAATAAACTGGAAGTCGTTTTAAGCAATAAAAAATCTTATATAGCAACCTTGGTAGGAACAGATCCTAATACGGATATTTCTCTATTAAAAATTGAAGAAAGGGGATTACCTTATTTAAATTTTGCTAACTCTGATAATATTGAGGTCGGGCAATGGGTTCTTGCCGTAGGAAATCCGCTTGGATTAAATTCTACAGTTACCGCAGGTATTGTATCTGCTAAAGGAAGAGGAATCGGAATTTTAAGTTCTCAAGGAAGGGCAGCCAACCCAATTGAAAGCTTTATTCAAACCGATGCTGCCATTAATCCAGGAAATTCCGGAGGAGCTTTGGTGAATACAAACGGAGATCTTATTGGTATTAATTCAGCAATTCAGTCTACAACAGGTTATTATCAGGGATACGGATTTGCTGTTCCGTCAAACCTTGCCAGAAAGATTGTTGAAGACATCAAAAAATTCGGAATCGTACAAAGAGGATTCTTAGGAGTAACGACAATAGATCTTTCAAATGATCAATTAGTTGCGGCTTACAATAAAGATCAGAAAACGAATATAAAAGCCGGGTCAGGTATGTATGTTACAGGTTTTGGAGAAAATAGCGGGGCAGAAGATGCAGGAATCAAAAAAGGTGATATCATTACTAAAATTGATGCTTATCCAATCACAGATTTTGCCGATCTTTCAGCTGCCATCGGAAGCAAAAGACCAGGAGATAAAGTACAGGTTACCTATGTAAGAAATGGAAAGGAAAATATAACAACAGCTACGCTTAGAGATCAAAAAGGAGGCACTTCCACAAGAACCAAGGCAGATCTTAGTGTTACTGAAAAAATCGGAGCAGAATTCAAACCATTAGACGAGAGATTCAAAACTGATTATGGATTAAATAGCGGTGTTATTGCCAACAACGTAACAGAGGGCGGTGAAATCGCTAAAATCGGAATTGTAGATAATTATATTGTAATCGAAATTAACGGAAAACCGGTGAATTCACAGAAAGATGTTGAGAAAATCCTTGATAAGTACTCAGGAAATGTTCAGGTGAAATTTGTGGATGCTTACGGACAAATCTACACTAGAGGTTTCAAAATGCCTTAATAGAGAACTAAACTTAAACTTCATAAAAAACGCTGCAAGATTGCAGCGTTTTTTTATTTATTTATGATTTATTCATTTTATCAGCGATTCTTTTTTTCTTACTTCGTTCATAAAAAATTTCAACAATTTTTCCTCCAATCCAAGAGAATGGAAAAAAGGTAAGGAAAATCGAAATTTTATAAAATGTAGGATGATATGGAAAAATAATAACATCCAACATAGCTATAAAGAGCATGATGAAACCAATAAGAATAGCATAAGCCACTTTAGCATATTTAACGATAATTGCTGTTGCTACCCCTCCTACTGTAGTTCCTAAGCCTGAAATAAACAAAAGAAAGCCGAAGAAAGCTTTATTATCCTGCATGCTCTGAAGAAATCTTTGCCAATGCTCAAACGGAGCAAAAGCGTCAAAAGTAACCCATTGTGGAAACACTCTTATACCAAGAGTAATGATAAGCCCCGCAATACCGAGCCCTACAATAACCGCCAATGTATTTCTTAAAAAATTCATGAATTCTTAATCCTGATGAGCAATCATAGAAATTTCAATATCAACATTCTTTGGCAAACAAGAAACCTGAACCGTCTCACGGGCAGGATAACTATCGGCATCTAAATAAGAAGCATAAATATCATTCATTTCTGCAAAATCATCCATATTCTTAAGGAAGATTGTCGCTTTTACAACATTTTTAAACGTCATTCCTGCTTCCGTAAGGATCGCTTCAAGGTTTTTCATTACCTGATGCGTTTCCTTTTCAATTCCTTCTACCAATTTACCAGTTGCAGGGTCTACAGGGATCTGTCCGGAGATATACAAAACTCCATTGGCTAAATTAGCTTGCGAATAAGGTCCGATAGCTGCCGGTGCATTAACTGTGTTGATTATTTTTTTCATTAGAATTTATTTTGGGTGCAAATATAAAATTTATATTCCATTTCTATCCTCCAATATCACTTCTATCTTAGAAAGGTGCATTAGGCTGTGTAAAGCTTCTGTCTTTATACTTCAATGCATCACTTAAAATGTTCGCTTTTATCCCGATAAAGAAGTCATATACTTTGTATCGTCCAAAAGGAACCCAGTTAAAGTTGATTGTAAAACTTCTCTGATCTCTTGAGAAACCAATACGCGTCAAAGCCAGATCTTTAGTCACCAAATCATAATGCGTACTTCCGGTAATATTCCAATAAGGCGTTAGTTTAATGCTTCCATCAAGTCCCAGTGAAGCCATTTTAGTCGGGGTTCTTGATAATCCTTTTGAGTATTGATAGTTTGTACTGACGTTTAACGTCCAGGCTTGATCAAAATGAGCATAGTTATCGTCATCGAAATAATAGACTTCATTTCGAATCTCTCCTTTAGCCGGATATTTTTTAGCATAATCTACTTTCTCACCAAAAATTTCGCTGCTTAAAGGATAAGACATTTGTACATTAAAACCTTGTAAACTAAAATGACCAAAGTCTTCAGTTCTTACTCCTGTATCTTCTCCCGGAGCAAATGTAATCCTGTAAGGATCTAATGATAAACTTGTATTTACAGTAAGCTTATTATTAAAAAAAGATGACTGTCCGTTTATGGTCATTATTGACCAAGGGTGATCTTTTGCTGCAAAATTATAGCTCCCGGCAAGACTTAATGATTCAAAGATTTTTACTTTTTTCACTCCTGTAGAATCACTTTTCGATTTTACCTTCATTTCAATATTGTTCCCAATATTAAAACTAAGTGCACCCACCATTCCCGTAGTTGGAGATCCTATGATTCCATTATTTTCAAAAATAGAATATGGAGTAAGAGCTCCATTTGCAGTATAGTAGTTCTTGTAGTATCCGAATTTTGCGTCTCCAAAGTCCGGAGAATAAGTGAACCCTATACTTGGTGTCACCATATGTCTTATCGCTTCAATAGTCGATCCTTTTTTGAAGTTTGCCTGGCCATATAGCGTAGTTTGAATACTTGCGGTAGTAGAAAAAGTGGAATATCCTGCAATTTTATTATTCGTTTTATTTATCACTTCATTCTCAATAGGATCATAATACTTCGTTAATGTTTTAGTAGTTAAAGCATTATCAATATTGGCTCCCAAACTGAAAGTAAAATATTTTGCAACTGTAGTATTCGTACCCAGAGTAATATTATTTTTCACTCCGGTTTGTAATTTATCCCACATTGCTTTTTTAAACAATTCACCGCTGTTTGTCTGAACATAATTATTAAGATTCAAACTTGTATTTACAGTAATATTTTCAAGAAGTCCACTTCTTGTTCCTGTTTTTGACTTGAACAAATAAAATTGGTTTACGGCCACATTCATCTGCGGAAGCCGTAAGTCTGAAAGTCCGGTTGCAAAATTCTGAGAATAAGAAGCTGTTCCCGTAATTGTAATAGGTAATGTAAGGAACCTTTTGGTAAGCGTTAATGTAGAGTTTTGCTGTGTTTGCAGCACACTCTGATCGAAAACATAACCATTGTTTACTGTATTATTATAGAATGTCTGGCTGGTTGCATTGACAGAAGCAGAAAATGTTAAAAACGGATTTGCCTTTGTATCCTGTGTATGAGTCCATGCAATCCTGTAAGTTCCTGTTTCCGTATAATTATCAAGTCCTTTTATCCCCTTGATCGTCTTCCCTATATCTGCAGAAAAACTTCCTGAATATCTATATTTTTTTAGATAATGCATTTCAGGCCGTAAAGTCCAGCTTCCTTTAGTATAGATATCTGCTAAAACTTTCAAATCGAAATGTTCTCCAATCGGCTGATAATATCCAATACCGTTTAAAAAGAACCCGACATCCTGTCGTTCTCCAAAACTGGGAATTAAAATTCCGGCCGCTCTTTTAGAAGAAAAAGGAAGAATTGCAAAAGGCATGATCAATGGAGTTGGAATTTCCTCAATATACATTCTGATCGGCCCTGTTACAATCTGTGAGTTGGTTTTTGTTTTAATTAACTTGATATTGGAAGCCCTCATTTTATAATCGGGCAAAGTATCTTTTTTCTTAATAAAATAATCATCGGTAGTATAATCTCCGTTCTTCATGGCAAATACAGTATCACTATATTTTTTCGTTTTTTCCGCTATAATCACCCCCTCACTTTCCTCAGTACGTGCATTATAAGCAATTGCCTGCTTGGTTTTGGTATTATAGCTAAACTCGGTCGTTTCGTATTTTTTGCCCCCTTGATTCGTAATTACATTTTCTATAATTTTTCCGGAAGCATCCTGTTTTCCTCTTGCATAAATAAGATTTCTTTCGTGATCTATCGAAATATAATCAGCATCTATCTGCATATCCTGATACTTCACCTGAGCATTTTTCAGCAGATAGGTCATTTTCTTCTGAACATCATTCCGCTCTTCATCAGCTTTTGTTCTCAGAATATCATCTAAAGACTCTTTTTTTGCAACAATGGTATCCTTTTGGATAATAGTATCATTAACCGCACTCTTAGGCAATTTTTCAGGCGTTTTCTGTGCTAAAAAATTGTTAAAAATTAGGATAATTAAAATTTGTAATATATTTTTGGAGACGGTTTTGGCCAATTTTATGTTATATAATTAAGGTCCAAAATTAATATAATTTTTAAAACTGTAAGATGTACAAACAAAATTTTAAAATAATTTTATCATTTCTTGCGATACTCCTTTTCAACTTTTTCTTCGCTCAAAAAAAATTCACCGTAGTCTTAGACGCAGGTCATGGTGGAGGAGACATAGGAGCTACCAGAAATTATTCTGATATAGGACTGGTACAAGAAAAGGACGTTACACTTGGTATTGTTCTTAAACTGGGAGCAATGCTTGAGAAAAATAAAGACTTTAAAGTCATATATACCCGTAAGATTGACGAATATCCTTCTTTAACGGACAGAACCAATATAGCCAACAGAAGTAAAGCGGATTTGTTCATTTCTGTACACGTCAACTCATCTCCGAGTAAAACGGCTACCGCAAAAGGAACCGAAACTTTTGTACAGGGACCTGCCCAAAACAGGGAAAACCTGGAAGTAGCTAAGCAAGAAAATAACGTGATTTATCTGGATGAAAAAGATAAAGAAACATTCTCATCTTATGACCCTTCTTCACCGGAATCACTAATTGCTCTAAAATTACAGCAGAGTAAGTATCTTGAAAACAGTCTTATTCTAGGCACCTTTGTAGAAGATAATTTTGCTAAAACAGGAAGATATTCCCGTGGTGTAAAACAAGAAAACCTACACATTTTAAGAAGAAGCGCCATGCCTTCTATCTTAATTGAAACCGGCTTTGTCAATAATTATGATGATGCCGCTTTTTTAAATTCTGAACAAGGACGACAAGAAACTGCGGAAAACATTTATAAGGCGATTATAGATTATAAAAAAGCAGTAGACAGAAAAATTTCTTCAGGTGCTATCGTAAAAAAACCTGAACCTGAAAAGCCAGCAGAAGTCGCATTGAAAAATGATTTCAGAATACTCCTTATCACTTCTTCTGTAAAATATAACGATGGAGACCCAGCTCTAAAAGGGCTAAATTATATCCTTACTATAAAAGAAGGAGGTGTTTACAAATATTACTACAGTGTTACTAATATGGCCTCTACCAGAGACATCAACCTTAGAACAGCAAAGGATGCCGGATTTAAAAATGCATACGCAGTCGGATTTATGCCTAACCAGAAATTAAATACCGGTTATTATACTATTGAATTATATGCAGGTCCGGACAAACTGAGCAGCAATTCTTTCATTCTTCAGTCACTTAAAGATGTAGACAGAACCAAAACCAACGGTGTATTCTACTACACTTACGGGAAAGAAGATTCTTTGGAAGGAGCGATAGACCTTCAAAAAAATCTTGAGAAAAAGGGAATTAAAAATACTGTTATTCAGAAAGTTTACAAATAGGTCAAAAAAATAATTTTGAAGTTTAAAAGTTTATTTATACTTTTGCAACCTCAAAATTTGGCCTATTCGTCTAGTGGTTAGGACTCAAGATTTTCATTCTTGCAACAGGGGTTCGATTCCCCTATAGGCTACAAATTAAGATATATATTAACTCGCAAGAGATAAATTAAAAAAGCCAAAAAATATTTTAAATTTTTTAAAAATAAATTTGGCGGATAAAAAAAAAGTTTATACTTTTGCACTCACATTTGAACGATATGGCAAATCATAAATCAGCATTAAAGAGAATTAGACAGAACGAAGCAAGAAAACTTCGTAACAGATACTACCACAAGACTGCTAGAACAGCAATGAAAGTATTGAGAAATGAAGAAGATAAGGCTGCTGCTGCAGAGCAATTGCCAAAAGTTATCTCTTTGTTGGATAAATTAGCTAAGAAAAACATTATCCACAAAAACAAAGCTGCTAACTTGAAAAGCAAATTAACTAAGCACGTTAATAAACTAGCTTAATAAGTATAGTTGGCCCGTTCGTCTATCGGTTAGGACCTCAGATTTTCATTCTGGTAAGAGGGGTTCGATTCCCCTACGGGCTACAAAAAACTTAATTACTACTCTAACCTGGTAATTAAATAAGAGTTGAAACTTATAAAAACAAAAACTAACCCTGTAATTTACTTTACAGTTTGGTAGATGGCCCGTTCGTCTATCGGTTAGGACCTCAGATTTTCATTCTGGTAAGAGGGGTTCGATTCCCCTACGGGCTACTTAAAAGAGATTCAAAAAATGAATCTCTTTTTTTATTGTAATATATTGTTATTTATCCTGAATCTTATTAAGTAGATCCTCATAGAGACAATTAGCTTATTACTGTTGAGTAAATCTTTACATAAAATCATAATATATTCCAACAATTAAATTTAAATGCATACCTTTGCAATTCATCAGATGATATGATGTATTAAAATATGCAAATTCAAAGAAAAACATTAGCACAGGAAGTAGCAGACCGTTTGATTGAAGGAATTATCAATAATGAATTCGCTATTGGCGAGAAATTGCCTACGGAGCCTGAATTAATGAAAATTTACGGTGTCGGACGCTCAAGCATACGTGAAGCGATCAAAATACTTTCGATCAAAGGGGTATTGGATGTCCATCAAGGTGTGGGAACTTTTGTTATTTCAAATACCATCCATGAATCTTTGGAATCTCAGATGGATAAGGCACAGATTGAGGATGTACAAGAGGTTCGATCATTATTAGATTCTAAAATTGCCGCTAAAGCAGCTTTACATCGCAATGAAGATCAATTAAAAGAAATCAAAATATATCTGGATCTAAGAAATACATTAGCTAAAGAAAACAAGGCTTTAGAGTGTTATCAGGCAGATATTAATTTCCACGTTGCCATTGCAGAAGCTTGTGCTAATCCTCTATTAATGGAAATTTATAAAATCGCAAGCTCACATATTCTCAGATCTTTTGAAAGTCGTCATAATGACACAGAACCTTTTATAATTTCCCAGAATATTCATCAACGTCTTTACTTAGCTATAGAAAATAAAAATGCGGATGAAGCAGCATTTATCGCTCAACAAATTGTTGATCGTATTTATTAAAAATTAAACTTTCAACAAAATTCATCAGATGACCTGATGAATTAGAAATTTATTATGGAAAATATAAGTACAAAAACCATTGACACTACCAAGATTGTCTACCCCATTTTATTTATGATCAGTTTTTCTCATTTTTTGAACGACCTGATCCAATCTACTATTCCCTCACTCTACCCTATTATGAAAGGCGAATTTAATTTATCATTTGCCCAGATCGGAATTATTACATTAGTCTTCCAGCTTACAGCTTCAATTTTACAGCCGTTCGTCGGAATTTATACCGACAAAAAGCCTAATCCGAGATCTTTGGCAATAGGAATGGGATTTTCTATGGCCGGTTTGTTACTGTTGTCAGCGGCTCATCAATATTATATGATTTTGATCGCTGTCGGACTAATCGGAATGGGCTCATCCATTTTTCATCCTGAAGCATCGAGAGTGGCACAATTAGCTTCTGGAGGACAGAAAGGTTTGGCACAATCTATTTTTCAGGTCGGCGGAAATTCAGGAAGCGCCATTGGTCCTTTGTTGGTGGCTTTAATTATTCTTCCGCTAGGTAAAGGTTATGTCGGGCTTTTTGCCATTGCAGCATTTATAGGAATAATCGTTCTATGGAGAATCGGGAATTGGTATGCAGAAAGATTAAGTCTGAAAAAATCTTCAAAACATCCGAGTGATATTATCCATATTAATCTTTCCCGTAAAAAAGTTATTTTTTCAATTACAATTTTATTGGCATTGGTATTTTCAAAATATATTTACCTGGCTTCCATGACGAATTATTTTACATTCTTCCTGATCGATAAATTCCATATCTCCGTAAAAGATTCTCAATTATATTTATTCATGTTTCTTGCAGCAGTTGCAATCGGAACCATTCTAGGAGGAAAATTAGGGGATAAATACGGAAGAAAGAAAATCATCTGGATTTCGATCCTGGGAGCGGCTCCTTTTACGCTTTGTCTGCCTTATCTTTCATTATTCTGGACGATCGCATTCGCTGTTATCATCGGATTAATTATTGCTTCAGCATTTTCTGCGATCCTGGTGTTTGCGACAGATCTTTTGCCCAATAAAATAGGATTGGTGGCCGGATTGTTCTTCGGATTTATGTTTGGAATGGGAGGAATTGGCTCGGCTGTATTAGGTGCAGTTGCAGATGATACAAGCATTGAATATGTCTTTAAAATCTGTGCATTCTTACCTTTAATGGGGATCATCACCGCATTTCTTCCTAATCTAAAGAAATAAAAAAAGCCTCCACCTAAAATAAAGGTGGAGGCCAACAAAAAAGGATAAGCTACTAAAGATTTAGTTTTTAATAAGTTTCTGCTGATAGACTGCTTTTTCAGTTTTTGCGATCAAAAGATACATTCCTTTCGGAAGCAAACTTACATTTACCTGCCCATTGCTGAACTGTACATTAACCAATTTGCCAGATATATCATACATAGAAACGTTCAAAACCTTCTCCCGAGTATGAATAGTAAGAATATCAGTCACCGGATTCGGATAAATACTGAATTCTAATTTTTTCACCTCAGTAGTTGCCAACACTGAAGTTGAGCTCGCCACTGTTATTATTTTTTCAACCAGTTTTCCATTTGAATTAAAACTTATAACAATATCTGATGTTCCGTTTGCTAGTGGAGTAATTACCAGCTCATCATTTGCATTAATTACTGCAGAAACAACATTAGAATTACTGTTTAGCTTCACTGTTTTTACAATTGCAGCCGGCAAGTTGTCCGTATCGGAAATTTCAGATTTCAGATCAATTGTTGTTACAGAACTGGCACTTATCTGCGAAGGAAGTGTATTGCTAATCGCAGGTGATGAATTATCCGGGAACACGGCCATCGCAGGGAACCAGTAATAATCATTTAAAACTTTTGTATTCGTGATAGCTCCCGTATTGCTGTCATACGTGTGAATCCAGTTTTTTTGATAATGTGCCCCGTAGCCACTTTCCGTTGTATTCACAATGATTTCATCAGTTACAGGATGTACTCTCAATGCCGCACCGTAAGGAATCTGTTTATAGGTTCCCGTTTGTCCCGGAAGTACTGCAAAACTCTCATTAAAAGTTTTATTTGTCACATCAAATTTCACAATCTGAATTCCTGAATTAAAGCTGTTTACAGAATTAATCCAGTATAAAGTATTATTCTGCATACTAGCCGTGAAGCTTCCGGCATTCCAGGCTCCCCAAGAGCCTAAATATTTTGTAGTAGGAATATTATAAGTCGTTGTTGCAAAAGTTGAAGTATTAATGTTTACCAGCTTTTGATCCTGAATTGCCCAAATACTTCCGTCTTTCGCCTGAACAACTGAATGATAAGCTCCGGCAATCGTTGCAATCACCGCATCTGTATTTGGATTAATGACCAAAACTCCGGTCGATTGCTTTACTGCAAAGACATATTGAGATGTTCTGATCATGTTTCCGATTTGCCCTGCATACGAGCTTCCACCTCCTGTTGTAGGAATTAAAGCTCCAACCTGCATATTATCAATATCAAAAGTAAAAATACCGGTAGAAGTTCCGATGTAACCTTTATGTTCGTTTACACCAACAAAAGATCTTCCGTCTCCTCCTCCAATAGTATTAAATCCTGCAATTTTCTGCATGGTCTGGGCATTGGCAACAACCAACCTTCCTCCTGCCGTATACTGAGTATCTCCTCCATCTACAGCCTGTTTTGAAATAAAATAGAATTTATCTCCATAAATCGTTCCGTACTGAGTCGTTGCTCCAAAAGCATGATTATTATTAACATTACTATACACTCTGTAGTTTACATTTCCATTGCCGTCAATAAAATTTACAGAACCATTGGTATGACCAAACCATTCTTCATTGACCATGAAATATCCGCTCGTAAAGCTGGTTGAAGCCACATAAGGTGAGACAGGAGTAAATGTTGCAGCAATAGGCTCTGAATTGAATGAAGGATTATAATTCCAAACGTCATAAGAACCATTTACCAAAGTTCTCGCTGTCGCACCTACTCCTGAATATCCAAAATCAGTATCTGTAGGATCTTTTACCCAGTAAGACCAGTAGCCGTTTGTCGTCCATCCAGATTGCCAATGATCCGTAGCGTCTGCCGCAGCATACTCATCAAAATCATAAGCTGTTGTATTTACAATTCCTCCCACCGGATAATAGGGATAGGTTGTATTTCCGTTTTTGTAAAGGGCATTTGTCCCGGTACCGTTTAAATCAAAACCTAAACCTCCGATTGCCGTTCCAAACTGGGTTCCCTGGTACAAAAGAGAAAAAAATCTGTGATCTGCACTCGCAATTGCTTTCAACATATCTTCACCCGTTGCGGTTCCGTTCCATCTGAATCCCCAAACCAAGGCATCCGGATTTTTACCGTCATTCCATTGTACAACAAAAGCCGCTTCATTAGTTCCTGTTCCTACCCAATATTGGATATCTGAAAAATTGATTGTTGTTGCGTTTTTAGCCGTCAGGTTTTTCTTCGCAGTATTCTGTTTAATATCACTTCGGGGGACGCCCTGTACTTTTATCTGGGCATTCGTGAAAAATGCGAACAGAAAAAGCATTGTTAAAAGGTAAAACTTTTTCATTTTAATTGAATTATAAATATTTTGATTGTTGAATTTTAATTAAGATGCAAATCATAAGCTCCGGCAACTTCCGTAGAAACCTCTCCCAACCATCCTGCTTCCTGATTGGTTCCTGTATACACTTTCACAAAGTCAATCCCGGGAAGCTTTACATATTTCCCGTTCTTGTCAACTGCCCAGGAAATATCAATATTGGAAGCTTCATCATTATTCGGAGCATTGTCTGCATATCCGAAATCATAAGATTTCCCAACCCAATAAGCACCCGTTCCGCTCTGATCATAAAAATTATTCAGAAGTTTTGTTCCGGTTAGCGTGTAAGAAGTATTTGAAAGCCACTGTGGATAGTAGCTTTGAATATGAAAGGTATTCTTCGTTTTATATCCTGAATTCCCCAGATTATCTTCCCATTTCAGATATTCTACATCGGTTTGCCAAAACTCACTTCCGGGAACGGGCGCTTTGTTTTCATTGGGTTTATAGTAAGTGATGTTATAATTTTTTACGGTTGTATTTTTAAAATATTCGCTGCCTGCGATTTCGTACCATTCGTCTTCATCAGGTTTTCCGTTTTTATTTCTGTCATAGGCAACCATGATAATGCCCGGTTCGCAAGATCCTGAACGTGGCTGATTCGCGTCATTTCCCCAAAAAGCATTCCCGAGTATTTTAAAATCTCTTCCTTCCATATTCGGAATGGTATGGTCGAAGCCAAAAGTCACGTATCCACCAAAACCTCCCAAAGAAATCATTGAAGAGCCTTCTCCTACCAAAGAACTTTTAGCTTTCTGAAGTATTTTATCATAAGTATCTCCATTCACATATTCAGGAATCTCATTCATGAATTGTCCTATTGCAGGACGGAAATCGAAAACATTGGAGATATATTTACTGAAATTTCCCGCTTCATGGTTTACGATAATTTTTGAATTGTAAGTTCTCGTTGCTCCGTTGGATTCTACTTTTAAAGTCAGAGGATAAATTTTAACAACAGGACTGATAAACTCAAGTTGAGAATCCTGAGAAATAATAGAATCATTAATACTCCAGGTAAAATTTCCGGCAATTTTAGGATCTATATTTAATACTTTAAAACGATCGATTGTATAAGATTCCTGAAGGCCGGTGAAATTGGAATCATCTTCGTCATTATCACTTTTACAGGCTACAATTACACTGGCAAGAGAAAGCGAAGTAAAAGCTATTTTTAAAAATTGAGTTGTATTTCTTTTCATATTTCAATGCTGTTTATTTGTATAAAAAGGAAAAATGTGCAGGGATATTTCCGCCTTCGGTTTTCCATTTAAAATGTCCGTATTTATCGAAGCAATACACATATCCGGTCGATACGTAGTTTCTTGCATCGGTAAGGTAAATATCTTCTGTAATAGGATTTATGGCAATTCCGTAAGGCGATTTAATCGCGTCAACATATTCCTGATCAATAATTTTATTGGAAATGATCTCTTCAGTTTTCACATCAATAATTCCAAATGTTTTAGTATAAGAATGGGTGTTGTAATTGAATTCGTTTCCGTAGTAATACAGCTTATCGTTCACGATGGTCATTTCACTTACCGAAACGTGAAAATCTTTTTTGATCGCTCCTGTAGCAGCATCCACTAGATATAAGCTTGAAGGAACAGTGTAATAATCACCTCTTGAACTTACATACAGATCTCCATAATTATCTTTTTTAAGACGGTGAAGATTGATGGCAACATCTATTTTTTTGGTCTCGGTAAAAGAATTAAGATCGATCACAGAAACTGTCTTGTCATAATTGGGAACAATATATCCTCCGGAATTGGCAACGAACAGCTGGTTTCCTACAATGTCCATTTCTTCCGGCTGATAGCCCACAGTTACTTCTCGTTGTATAGAAAGAGAAACGGTATCTATTTCCACCACTTTCCCTTTAGGAGCATTGGGATTGATATCCACCGGACCTGCATAACTGCTTGCATAAGCTTTCCCGTTTTTGAAAACCATATACCGGCAGTTCTGCAATGGAATGGTCTTGATACGCTTGGTCGTTTTGGCATCCATTACCTCAATTTTGTTGGATACATTCACCACGATGTACAATTTACTTCCGTAGATCTGGATATCATTTCCTACATCGCCCAATTCTTTTACCACGGTCGGGTTGATTTCTGCATAAATATTCCGGTGGTACGTTCCGGTTGTATAATCAAAGAAATCAAGGGTACATTTGTTGCTTCCCATATTCCCTTCATTCAGCACATAAAATCCTTTGATTGCTGTATTTTCCGGAGGTGCAAGACCTTCCACAACTTCTTCACGCGGAATATATTCATCCGTTCTACAAGAAATCAATGAGAAAAAGGCACCTATCAGCAGATAAAAATTTAATTTTTTCATAGCGTAAAACTTACAATCAGTTTAAAATTCCTTCCGGGCATCGGGTAATTATTGACCACATCATAATATTGGTTCAGGACATTATTGACTTCAAAACTTGCTTTAATGAGATGTTCTCCCCATTTTATTTTTCTCTGAACAGAAAGATCATGCGTATACCAAGGCTGGATGTAATTAAACTGAATATTGTTCTGCTGCCCGTCGTAACGCTCTCCCACATACATAAAACTGTAATTGAAACTCCAGTCTTTATAATCTGCCATCATTACAAAATTTCCGCTGTGCCATGGCGTATAAGGAATCTGATCCCCGAAATAAGATTCGCTTCTGTCCGAAAAATCCCTTGCACTCTGAAATGTATAATTGACCTGTGGTTTCAGGATGATATTTCCTACCTGTAGTTTCGCCTGCATATGAACATCGGTTCCAATGATTTCAACATTACCGAGATTAATCATCGGCCAACGGAAAAGATTTCCTGTAGGAGCAGCAATAATTTTATCTTCAACTTTATTAAAATAACCATCCGCTTTAGCATACAATAATTTTAAAATTCCGTTTTTGAATTGCTTTTCATAGGTGAACCCTAGATTATACTGATTGGTAAATTCCGGTTTAAGCGCAACATTGCCAATCACCGTATAATACAAGTCATTGAAGGTCGGCATTCTGAAAATTCTTTTATAAAAAGCTCTAACCGTAAAATCTTTGGCTTTAAAAGGATTATAAGACAAAAAGGCAGCGGGTGTCCACTCTCTTTTATCGGGAGATTTAGAATTGATTTCTACTTCTTCATGTACAAAAGTTCCTAAAATACTCCCTAGAAATTTCAATCTTCCTATCTGGTATCTTGTTGCCAATGAAACCAAAGAAGTATATCTTACCGGGTAAGAGAAATTATAAAGATCCGCATCCAGTGTATTATACTGAAAGTCTGCACTCGCACTTACATCCCAATCTTTGATAATCGAATATAAATTGGAAGAAGAAACATAAAGTTCTTTCTGAATATAGGTATTACGAACCGGATAAGCCGTTTCAGTAGAAAGCGTGTCTGCATAAAACGTATAGTCATAGGCAAATTTTGCTTTCAATTGCGTTTCGAATTTCGGAAATATTTTTTTCCTGAAGCTTCCCTGAACGAAATAATTTTCATCCGTTAAACGTTGTCCGCGACCTCCGAAACGGTTGTTTACAATTGCAGCAGGAATTCCCCTGTCAGACAAATATCCATATCCCCTTACAGACCATTCGCCATCTTTCATTTTGCCGTTGAGAGCAGTTTCAAAACGTTTTGATTTTATATCAGAATCAAATCTTTTGGCGATCGTGTCATTCGCAACAGCTCCATCCGGATATTTCTTTTTATATCTGAATTTATAGATACCGTCACTTTGAAGAAATTCAGAACTGAAGCTTGCTGAAATTTTATCCGAAATTTTCTGTTCCAAACGGAAAGAAGGATTAAAAAGATCGATCGAACTGTTTTTGAATTTAATGACCAAGTTTGTTTTTCTGTTCCCTTTAAAATTGGGAACCTTAGGCTGCAAATAAATCGATCCCGAAGATCCAAAATCTGTTGCAGGCTGAAAGATTTCACTTTTCTGACCATTATAAAGGGAAATTTCCTCAAGATCATCCAAAGAAAATCTACCCAGGTCTACAATCCCGTTTTGTGCATTGCCGATTCTTATCCCGTCGTAGAAAACGCCGACATGCTGGCTTCCCATACTTCGGATATTAATGGTCTTTAATCCACCAATTCCTCCGTAATCCTTTATCTGGACTCCGGCAAAATAGCGTAGTGCATCGGCTACAGACTGGCTGTTTAGTCTTTCCAGTTGCTCTCCTGCCAATGTCTGGGCAGGAAGAATTTCTTTAAAGTTCTTTTTCTGAAGATGTACAGGAACGATCGACTGTTCCTTCACCGTATCTTTTTTCGATTGTGAAAATATAAGGGCAGCCGTTAACACAAAAACTGTGAAAACAACTTTCTGAAGTTGAGATGTAAAAAATATTGTCACCATTAGCTCATTTAGAATAATGATGACGCTAATGGATATAAGAATACAACGACCAAGCACAGCTATACACTGCACAGAATCAATGATGTCCTAAGCTTTATTCCACGAAAGCGTCAAACGTTAAATCTTCTGGCAGGTCTTCTGACTTACTCCGTTTTTGAAATCCTTCCCATTAAAAAAACAGTGGATATATTTATCAAAAACTTTGGTATGGAGCTTACAGCAGCGGGTCTGTTCCTGATTTTCACAGGATTCCCTTTTAAGCGCTTTTTACGGCTCACCAGATTCCGGCAAATATAGAAAATAAATCACAGAATTAAAATTAAATTCAATAATTTGATTTTCAATTAAATACAATTAAAATCAGATTTGCTAAAATACCTTTTTTGACGCAAGGTTTCCATTTTTGTCTTGAAAATTTAAGAGAGCAAAAAATGAATCAATTAAATTGATTCGATGAAGCAAACGCTTTACTCATACCTTCATCAACAGCTTTGCTGTTTTTATCTTTGCTCTCTTAAATAAAAAGGAGCTTAAATAAAATCTTTGCGTTTAAAAATTTCCCACAGATCCCACACATAATGCTGTTATTTTTCTCACAACAAAAGAATCTGTGAAATCCACGGGAAACAAGATTCAATACCTTTAAATCCCAAGATTCAGGAAAATACTGAAACGAGATTTTGCTTCAATATCTCCTTCTGCCAAATGCGAATACACTGGAAGCATCATTTCACTTCCCAAGCTGAATCTTTTGTAAGAAGCCTCAAAGCCAAATTTACCATACAAAGCACTTCCGGCTGTATTAGGTAAAACCTCATCAAATTGTTTATTCCGGTCATAAATTTCTCCCTGAAAACCTGCTTTTCCTGAGAAAATTGTCTTATCATTTCCTAAGAGCTGATAAAAACCTGTTGCCGCATAATTCCACTGGTTTCCGAAATGATAATGTTTTTTATTTTCAGTTTTAAAGGTGTAATCTGTATTCAACAGAACGGCAATTTTATTTTTCTGAAATTTATAATTTAAAACCATTTGGTAATCCCAACTTCCTGTTCCCAGCTGAAAACTCGGATTCACACCTGTAATTCCTTTTTCGTCGAATTTCCCCAAAGGAGCTTTTACTCCAACTCCTCCATTTAATTGATGAATATTATCTTCTGAATTGAATAACTGATAAATTCCCATCAGGTTCAAATCTCCGATTCCATTGATCGTAATATCTCCCTGTAACGTTTTTTTCTCATGAAAATGAAACGGTAAACTTGCATATACACTGAGTTTTTTAGTTAAAGGGATTTTACCCCAAATCTGAATCGTATTAAAATACTGATCCTGAGTCAAGTCTTTTACGAATAAATTTTCTTTTGCCTTATAATGTTGGGCAAAATATTTAATCCCGATAAACTGAGGATTCAGTAAAGATTCAAAACCGGAAGAGCCGTTTCCTGCAGCACATCCGCATGCATCGCAGTCGTCAAAGACGATTGGATTAAAATGATTGGGAATATAAAGGCTGTCATGGGTTATTTTAGCCTGAAGTTCATTCAGCAGGATTAAACCTATTATTAAAAATATCTTCTTCATTTTATTCGGCAAATTTTGGATTCGTGATGAAGTTCTTATCGGACAGTGTTTTCAAAAAAGCAATAATCAATTGTTTTTCCTGAGGATTCATGGCAATTCCGGGATGCCCGTTTTGCTTCAGCTGCGGATCAAGATTAGCATTATCCTCCACATTATCTGAATAGAAATTAAGCACCGCTTCCAGGGTATAAAATCTTCCGTCATGCATATATGGCGCTGTATATTCTACATTTCTAAGACTCGGCACCCGAAACTTCATCCAGTCATTTTGTTCAAGCGTCACGCGATAACGCCCTGGGTCTTTGAACTGTGTATTGTAGTACATTCCCGTATTCCTGAAACTTTCATCGGTAAATAATTCCCCACTATGACAGGAAGCGCATTTCTGCTGAAATAAATTCATCCCCTGTGCTTCGTCTGAAGAAAAACTTTCTTTTCCCTGTTTCATCCTGTCATATTTAGAATCCGCGGAAATCAAGGTGACCATAAACTGGGATAATGCTTTCAGAATTCTTTCTCCGGTAATGTTTTCATCTCCGTAAGCTGCTTTGAATAGTTTTTTATACTTAGCATCTGAACTTAATTTCAAAACTATTTCCGGCATCGAACTATCCATTTCATCTTCATTGGTTATGGGAATAATCGGCTGTTCATTCAAATTATGAATCACGCCGTCCCACATATATCTTTTTAAAAAAGCCATATTCTGAATGGGTGGTGCATTCCGGATTCCTATTTTGTCATCAACTCCATGACTTACCGTATGACCGTGATGGGTAAACGCATTTTCCTGAATATGACAAAAACCACAGGAAATCGTATTGTTTCGCGAAAGCCTTCCTTCATAAAATAGTTTTCTTCCCAGCTCTACTCCATTTTTAGTGACCGGATTTCCGGAAATATCGAAAGTCATCTCCGGAAAATACGATGGAAATGAAAGATTATACACCTCATCTTTTTCCAACGGTTCAATCACTTCATCGGAACACGATACAAAATTCAGCAATGAAAGGATCAGCAAACCTGTTTTAATTGTTTTAATCATTATGAACATGGTCTGCTTTAAACATTTTCGTTAAGTTATCGGTTACATTTACCAAATGTTGGCTTGAACCCATCATCATATCATTGGCAGAGTTTAAAACCAATGGTGTCTCTCCACTTAAATACTGATTAAAATCTGCCAAAATATGGATTGAAGGAGTAATATGACCAGTTACCCTCGCCGTTGTCGGAAGATTTAACGTAATTTCCCGGTAAAGATCAGGAGTTCCGTTTGCCGTCACATTTCCCATATTCCCCGTATGATTCATGAACTCCGTATCGGGAAAATTTGTTCCGTACTTTCCTTCTAGTTTCACAAAAACATAACCTGCCGCCCAAGACCAGGACATTCCTTTTTGTTTGGCTTTATTCCAGAATTCAGCTTGTCCGTCTTGTCCCAACAGATAAGCATTCTGACTAATTCCCAGTCCAAATTTTACTTTTTTATAGTTGTTTTCCGGGATTTCATTGAGATTGACATAGACTATTCCCGAAACCGCATCGGACTGATCGATGATAAAAGCTCCTTTATCGGGATTATTTTCATAGTATTTGAATTCATTTCCGCTTTCATCAATCAGACTGATATTGCTGATCACATATTTTATGTTGGAAAACCGATGCTTTTGTCCTTGCGAAGAAGTCTGTGTAGTTTGGTTCAAAACGATATCTCCGAGATTATCAAATCCGTTTTCGAATTTAAGCTGAAGATTTCCTTTTGTTTCTGTTGATGAATCGTCATCATCACTATTTCGGCAAGAGAAAAAAGTAAAAAGAGTAAAGGCAATAAAGGATAATGATAAAAATTTATAAATTTTCATTGTTGATTTTTTAAGTTGAAATTTTTAATAGAATGGTTGATTGAATGGTAAAACATCCATTTTTTTAAACTGCAAAAGTTTCACAGAATAAAGTATCCTCTTTGTTATTCAGTAGGAATCTAAGTGGAATTTTTTAAAACTATAACGTGTAAATATTTGTTGAGATTCCTACGGAATGACAACTATACCTGCAATTTCTAAAAAATTTAACTGTAAAAACTCTTGCAGTAAAAACAAGATGTAAATAAAAACTTAAAAAACCGGCGGTTTGAAAATAGATTTCAAAAACAGAAAAGAATACGCAGTTTTGTAAAGAAAATCAGGATTCAAAAAGAAAGCATTTTCTGATTTATTGATTGCTGTAATTTCAGGAAGAACGTAAATATCCAGCAGTTTTTGTCCTGAATTCTTTGTTTTGTTTAAAGGTGATGAGTCAGTATCATTGGTTTTTGCAATTTCTTTGCTCAGGTAACATTTTCCGTTACAGTGAAGCTCAGGATTGCTCTTATTGACACACAACACTTCAGAGATATAATCATAATTTACAGCATATTCCACCAGTGGAACCAGGGGCCTGAATACCACAAATAAAGTGAGAAATATGCTGCAAATTAAGTTCATTTAATTATTTTTTGCTGATCGCTTCTTCGAATCTTCTGCTGATTTCCTTCCAGTTCGTTACGTTCCAGATGGCAGCTAAATAATCTGCTCTTTTATTTTGATATTTCAAGTAATAAGCGTGCTCCCAAACATCAATTCCGAAAATAGGAGTTCCTCTTTCCTCTGCAACATCCATCAAAGGATTGTCCTGATTAGGGGTTGAGGAAACGAATAATTTTCCGTTTTTATCCACAGACAGCCAAGCCCATCCCGAACCGAAACGGTCGGCTCCCGCTTTGCTCATTTTTTCTTTGAAGGCACCCATACTGCCGAAAGCTTCATCGATTGCTTTTGAAAGTTTTGCAGAAGGCTGTGTATTTTTTTCAGGTGTTAAAACCGTCCAGAACAATTCGTGATTATAATGACCTCCTGCATTGTTTCTTACCGCAGGCGGCAATTTTGAAACATTCGACATGATCTGAAACAAGGTCTGTTTTTCCTGTGGAGTTCCAGCAATAGCTTTATTCAGATTTGCTACATAGGCTGCTGCGTGTTTGGAATAGTGAATTTCCATTGTCTGTGCATCAATATTTCCTTCCAATGCATTATAAGCATACGGCAAAGGCGTCTGTTTGAACTGCGCAAAAGCGAACTGCGCCGCGAAAACTGCACTTAAAGCAGCTATTTTTAAAATTTTCATAACGTTTTGTTTTTTAGTGATTAAACAATTTATTTTAGTAATTTCTTAATATCTTCAATTAATATTTCCCTGTCAGGATGATATTTTCCTGTCAGTTTCGGAGTTTTTCCTTCCGGATCTTCATAGTTTAATCCTGAATAATAAAGGATAGGCATATTGTCCTTATTATATCGGCAACGGATATTCCCATCTTTATCTACAAGAGCAATCATTCCGCTGTGATTCAGGCTTTCGCTTTCGTCTTCTTTATCCCCAACATAAATATTGAACTGATCAGCCAGCTTTCCAATGTAATCTCTGTTACCCGTTAAAAAATGCCAGTCTGGAGATTTTGCACCAATTCTTTTGGCATGTTCTTTCAAGAATTCCGGTGTATCATTTTCCGGGTCAATGCTTATGGAAATAATTCCGAAATCAGGGTTGTTGATCTGATCCTCAATAGCTCTCATATTGGTATTCATCACCGGACAGATTGTAGGGCATCTGCTGAAGAAAAATTCAACCAGATATACTTTTCCAAGCATATCTTTATTGGTTATTTTTTTATTATTCTGGTCTGTAAGCTGGAAATCGGGAACCTTCATCACTGTATAAAGATTCTTCTTAAAGTAGCTCATTCCTACACCGATCCCCAGAAAAAGCAACGCAATAACCGCAATCGGAATAATTACCTTACTCTTTGTATCGTTGGACTTTTTATTGTTGGACATACTTTTCAGGATTTTTCTTGAATTCGTCTCTACAATAAGCACTGCAAAAACCGTACGTTTTATTTTTATAGACTGCGGTATCTTTCATATCGGCTTCTGTCGGCATATGACAAATCGGATCTATGGCATTGGCAAATTGTACTTTTTTTGCATTAGATTTTGCTGTTGTGTTGCTTTTTTTATGCTTTACTTTAGGCGTTTCCTGAGCACAGGCCATTAATGAAACCGACAATAATGCCGTTAAAATAATTTTTGATTTCATTTTAATTATAAATTGAAATTAATACTCGTATTGAATGAAAATTGAATAATTTTTAGACCAAACCTAGTATTGATATTGTTTTGTTTTTTTGTTTAAAACGCAAGCTCGCTAAGATTTTATAATTATAAATCTTTTTCTATTGCAAAAGGCATTAATACTTAGCAGTGGAATACTAAGCTTTTGAAAAGACAAAACATGAACTAATAATTTAGTTTAAAATAAAATTCAAACTAGAGGTGGATGGAATATTCGAGAGAAATATTCTGAAGGATGAAAATTGATATAATACGAATTTGGATTTTTTATAGAAATATCAAATTGATTTTTGTCTGAAAATGAAAGGATTTCATTCGACAGAAAAACATCTAATCCTGCAATTTTCACATTTGGATTGTTATTGGATTGTTTTTCCGTTTTTGCCAGTTCTTTTTCAACGTAGCATTTCCCTTTACAGGTAGATTGAGGAACATTTCTTTTTTCACAAAGGTTTTTCACGATGTAATCATAATTAACGGCATAGTTAATCAATGGCAAAACGGGACGTAATGCTATTGTGAAAACAATGAATATGGAAATAAAAAACTTCAAGTATAAATTCTCTTCTACAAATATACTACTGAATTTTGTTTTTACGATTGGTTTATGATGAAAGTCAGTTTTTGATTATATCCCACAGATTTCTCAGATCGGTCTATTTTTAATCTGTGAAATTTGCGGAATCTGTGGGAGATTGTTTTAAAAATTCATTCTTTGAATTCTCACCGCGTTTAAAATGGCAAGCAAAGCCACTCCAACATCGGCAAAAACCGCTTCCCACATGGTTGCCAATCCTCCGGCTCCTAAAGCAAGAACAATTGCCTTTACCGCAAACGCCAGAATGATATTCTGCCAAACTATCTTTTTAGTTTGTTTTCCTATAGTAATTGCCATCGGAATTTTACTTGGCTTATCATCCTGAATCACGACATCTGCAGTTTCGATGGTAGCGTCACTTCCCAATCCGCCCATTGCTATACCAACATCACTTAAAGCAATTACAGGTGCATCATTCACCCCATCTCCTACAAAAGCGACAGTTTGGTTTTTAGCTTTAATTTCTTTGACTTTATTGACCTTGTCTTCAGGAAGCAGATCTCCGTAAGCATTTTGAATTCCTAATGCATCAGCAACATACTTTACAACAGACGTTTTATCTCCACTCAGCATGGTGGTTGCTACATTTAATGATTTTAGTTTATTGACAGTTAATTGGGCATCAGTTTTTATAGAATCTGCAATCGTTAAATAACCGACAAACTTTTTATCGTAAGCAACAGCAATTAAAGTATAGACGATATTTTCGGGTTTGATATTATAATTGATTCCGAATTTATCCATCAATTTAAAATTACCAACGAGCAATTCTTTTCCGTTGATGGTTGCTTTTAACCCGTGTCCGGCAATTTCTTCCACATTTTCCAGCAGAATGGAATGATCGATTTCTCCGACATATTCATGAATTGCGGTTGCAACGGGATGCGAGCTTTTACTTTCTAAGGCATTGACGAATTTTAAAATTTCATCTTTATTAAATTCATTATTAAAATCAACTTCCTGAACTTTGAACACTCCTTCCGTCATCGTTCCGGTTTTATCCATCACTACGTTCTGAACATTCGCTAAAACATCTAAAAAATTACTTCCTTTAAACAGAATCCCGTTTCGGCTTCCTGCTCCGATTCCTCCAAAATATCCCAACGGAATTGAAATGACCAAAGCACACGGACATGATATTACCAGAAACACCAATGCTCTGTAAAGCCAGTCTCTGAACTCATAATCGGATACAAAAAAGTATGGCAACAGAGTAATTCCGATGGCTAAAAAAACAACAATAGGTGTATAAATTTTAGCGAATTTTCTGATGAATAATTCAGTCGGAGCTTTTTGAGCCGTTGCATTTTGCACCAATTCCAAAATCTTGCTCAGTTTACTGTCTTTGTAAGCGGTAGTCACTTTTACCTGACTTACGGTATTCAGATTGATCATTCCTGCTAAAACAGCTTCGCCTTTTGTTTTGGTATCCGGTTTACTTTCACCCGTTAATGCAGAGGTGTTGAATGAAGCGGTTTCAGATAAGAGTTCTCCGTCTAAACCTAATTTTTCACCTGATTTTAATTGAATAATTTCGCCGATATTCACTTTTTCGGCTTTTACGGTTTGAGGTTTCCCGTCTTTTATAATTGTTACTTCATCGGGACGCTGATCGAGTAATGATTTGATATTACTTTTTGCTCTGGTCACCGCCATAGCCTGGAAAACTTCACCTACGGAATAAAACAGCATCACTGCCACTCCTTCGGGATATTCACCGATCGCAAAAGCTCCGATGGTTGCGATTCCCATCAGGAAAAATTCAGAGAAAACATCTCCTTTTGTGATACTTTCATATGCTTCTCTCAGCACAGGTAATCCAACCGGAATGTAGGCAATGAGATACCAAACCAGGCGAATCCAGCCATTAAACCAATCGGGTTGTATATAATTATCCAAAGCGATACCTATTAACAATAATGCAAAGGAAATAATCGCGGGGAGAAACATCTGGAATATAGATTGGTTTCCCGTATCATGAGAATGGTCGTGATCGTGACCTTCATGATCATGATTGTGTTCCTTTTTAGGTTTTGTGCTGCAGCATTCTTCCATAACTTATAATTTTAATCAAAATTAGGTGTAAAGCAGATGCAATGCTATTGCAAACTTTCGAGACAGTTTTCACAAATTCCTTTGGCAAAAAGTCTTATCTCATCGATCCTGAAATTGGTCTGAACATTTTCCGGAAAGGAAATATCTTCTTTGCAGGTGGTTTGTTTGCAGATTTTGCAGTAGAAATGAAGATGCCAGTCTTTATGGGTCGTTTCATCACAACCGTCATCGCAAAGCTTGTATTTTGTTGTTGCATTTTCCTGGATACTGTGGACAATTCCTTTTTCCTCAAAGGTTTTTAATGTTCTGTAAATAGTCGTACGATCTGCATGATCAAAATGACTCTCGATTTCAGACAAAGATAAAGCAGCTTCCTGAGAACTTAAAAAGTCGTACACCAAAATCCTCATGCTTGTAGGCTTGGTATTTTTGTCTATTAATTTATTTTCGATGTCTTTTTTCATTCTGCAGAAATTTAGATGCGATTTCTTTTACTCAAAATTAACCCTAATTTTAACTTATTAAATAAGTTACGAAAATATTTCAATATGCATTGCAACACAATTGCAAAAGTTTCACAGATCAAAATTTTAATCATCAACTCATAAAAAAAGCCATTACATAAAGCAATGACTTTCCTTTAAAAATTTAAAAAACTAAAACTATAAGTTCGGATTATTTTCAATCTCCTTCTGTGGAATCGAGAATAGATAATATCTGCTGTTCGGAGCAAAAGCCGACTGGTCAGGAAAAGCAAAGATCGTGTGACCTCTGCCGTTCACAGTTTTCACAGTTCCGTCGGGAAGGGTAACCTGTACCTGAATTGCCTGTCCGCTTGTGTTTGTAAATGGCTTTCTTACCACAGTGCCTTGTGTTCTAATAATGTCTGACAATGAGAATCCTTCACCAAATAATTCTTTTCTTCTTTCAATCAACACTTCTTTTATCACATCATTTTGTGCTAAAGAACCAGAATATTGATTGGCATTTCTGGCGGATTTCAATTGGTTTAAAACAGTTACAGCAGTCGTAACGTTTCCATTTCTTGCTTCCGCTTCCGCTTCAATCAAATACATTTCTGCTGCTCTCATGTAAACGATATCGGCAATCAGATTAGCTTTAAATTTAAACTTAGCATATCGCAACAATCCCTCTCTTCCTGGATTTCCATCCCACGAAAACAGCGAATAACGGATATCATTGGTATCAAACAAATCTTTAAAATAAGGATCTGCCATAAAGCTGTAATAATAACTTCCGGATGACGAAACATCTAAAAAGTGGAAAGCATAACTTTCTCCCGATTGTTCCTGTGTCTGACCATGACCCCAAATCCATTCTCCATTGCTTATGTCATTGAATCCGTCTTTGTATTTTTCCGGTGTCATCAAAGCATAGCCATTTCTCGCAATTTTTGCAGAAGCCGCAGCTTTTGTCCAGTCTCCTGTATTTAAGTACACTCTCGCCAATAATCCGTTCACCACCGATCTGTCAATTTTATCTTTGCTGTTTCTTGAATAATTTTGAAGCAGCTGATTGGCATCCGTTAAATCACTCTTGATCAAAGTATAAATTGCTTCGAGACTTGCTTTTTTCTTTCCGACAGAGTTTGTAGTGGTTGGTTCTGTATAGATCGGAGCCGTCAAAGCTGTTTTATCTTTCAGATAACTGAACTGATAAAAACTTGCCAGATTTAAATAACAAAAAGCTCTCAATGCTTTCGCCTGACCTTTTACCTGATCTTTTTTATCCTGACTTCCTTCTACTCCATCGATTCTTGCAATAACATTGTTCATATTATTGATTGTGGAATACAGTAAGCTCCAGATAAAAAGTGGTCGGCTTCCTGTATTATTCACTAAATCTGTGAAAGCATAGGCTCCCGGAAATCCATATTTATTGGTCAAAACCGCAACATCGCTTCCCATTGCATCACTTGTTCTCAGCACCGTTGAATACCCAATATTAGAATACGTTGTACCATCATCATTGAATTTCGCCCAGGTTCCGTTAATTACTGTTTCCGCACTTTCTGCCGTTTTGAAAACTTCCGCTTCATTCGCCTGATTGGTCGGAGCAGTTTCCAGATCACTTTCACAACTGGTTAAAGACAATATTGTGATCAATACAAAGGATAAATATTTTAAATTTTTCATTATTTTTCTTTTTAATGTTAAAGAGTTGCCTGTACACCGAAAGTGATCGTTCTCATTGCAGGATACCTGTAATATGTTGTTCCGTCCAGCGTCTGTTCAGGATCCATTCCTTTATGCTTATAGAATGTTAAAAGGTTTTCTGCCTGAAGATAGATTCTGAACTTTTTCAATCCGATTCTTTCAAAATAATCTGAGGGAAGCGTATATCCTAAACTTACATTTTTCACTCTCGCATACGTTCCAGAATATAAAAACCTTGATGATGTTGAAGTCCAGTTATTAGTAGTTGTACTCAAAGCCGGAACATCTGTGTAAGGATTTTCAGGTGTCCACCTGTTGAGCATTTCTGTACTCCATGCTCTTCCTGCCGAACTTCCGTTATGCATTAACATTGTATAATCTGTATCTAAGATTTTCCCACCAATACTGAATGTTACCAATGTTGAGAAATCAAAGTTTTTATAAGCAAAGTTTGTTGTAACTCCACCCATTACTTTCGGCAGCGAAGAACCCTGCAAAGTTTTTGTTGCTTTTGCATATTCTGAAGTTGTTCCTTCTACTGTATTTCCGTTCGCGTCTGTCGTGATTGTTTTCCAAAGCGGATTTCCGTTGCTTGGATCAACTCCCACCCATTCAGGAATGAAGAAATCGTAAACCGATCCACCGACCTGCAATAATTTTGTTCCGCTTACAATTGAACCTTTCGGAAGCTTGGTAATTTCATTTTTTAAGGTGCTTAAATTCACATCAACATTCCATTCAAAATCTTTTGTTTTAATGGGGGTTGTAAATAATGAAAACTCAAAACCTGTGTTTTTCAGCTCACCAATATTTGCCTGATATTCACTGAAACCTAATGAAGGCGCTAAAGGCATTCCGAACAGAAGATCCTTACTTTTTCTCTGGAAGTATTCTACATTCCCTTTAATTCTGTTATTTAAAATCGAGAATTCAACTCCTGCATTTAGATTCAGGTTAGTTTCCCATTTTAGATCCGGAGTAGGTAGTTTACTCGCAACCGTTCCTCCTTCTCCTAAATTATTGTAAAAGGCATATAAACTTTGGTAAGCATAATAGGTACTCAGTTTATCATTTCCCTGTCCTCCGTAACTTGCACGAAGTGTTAACTGATTAAAGAAATTCAAGTTTTTAACAAAATCTTCATTCGATGCTTTCCAAGAACCACCGACTGACCAGAATGTTCCCCATCTGTTTTCAGGAGAGAATCTTGAAGAGCCATCCGATCTTACCGATCCGGAAACAAAATATTTATTCTGAAAATCATATTCAGCTTTTCCTAAGAAACTTAACAGCCCTAGTTTATCACTATTCCCTGAGAAACTTCCCAACAATGCAGCCGCATCCGGCTCATAATAATATGGGAGTGAAAACTGGCTTCGGCTTCCGGAAATCGTCTGATATTCGTAATGATAAAACTCCTGACCACCTAAAATATTGATGTGATGTTGTCCGAATTTTTTATCGTAGGTTAAAATATTACTTGTCGTGTAAGACAACGTTCTCGAATTGGTTTTCGTCACTGAACCTCCAATTTCTGCACCTTCACCCAATAATGGATTGGTATAATAATGACCATTGTAATTCACTAAATCAACCGAAAAACTTGTTTTAAATTTCAATTCAGGTAAAAACGTAAATTCCGCAAAACCTTTCCCTGAGAAGTTATCTTCCCTGTTTTCGTTCTTATCTAGGGGTAATGTTGCGGCTGCGTTTTCATTTTGTAAAGCACTTGTAGGCCTGTATTTTCCGAAATCATAGATATAATTTCCGCTGGAATCCAATTTGTAACTTCCATCTGCATTTCTTTCATAATAAGGATAAAAAGACGGAATCACTCTCGCTGCATTGATCACATTATCCGTTCTGGAATCCGAAGAAGGCGGTGCTTCCTGAAGACTGTTGGTATACGCTAAATTTGCTCCTACATTCAGCCATTTTTTGACTTCAGAATTAATTTTTAATCTAGTGCTGTATTTTTTGAAACCAGATTCAATCGCGATTCCTTTATCATCAAGATACCCCAAAGAGAAAAAATAATTACTCTTTTCATTCCCTCCGCTGAAATCCAGATCTACCTGATTTCTGGAAGCTGTTCTCTGCAAAATATCTTTCCAATTGTCATTCCATAGTGCAGTTGCACCTGGCAAAAGTTTTCCATCTGTTCCAACCGGTTTTGCATAATTGGTTCCGTAAGGGTTGATGCCTAAAGCATTCACCAAATTATCCGTTGCCATTTGTGCCGCCTGCTGAGAAGAAATCTGACTGGATTTATAGCCATTTCTTAATGCTTCCCAATACAGTTGATAGTACTGATCCGTCGTTACCTGTTCATAATCCTTCACTGCTCTGCTTGAGAAACCCTGGCTTATATTAAAGTTTACTCTTGCTTCGCCTTTTTTTCCGGATTTTGTGGTCACGATGATCACTCCATTTGCGCCTCTTGAACCGTACAATGAGCTTGCCGTAGCATCTTTCAGAACACTGATCGATTCGATATCATTAGGACTGATCGAGTTGATATTTCCGTCGAAAGGAATTCCGTCTACTACGAATAAGGGATTACTCGATGCGCTGACAGAGCCAATTCCCCGAATTCTGATAGAAGCTGTAGAACCGGGCTGCCCTGAAGAACTCACCGCCTGAAGTCCGGGAACCTGGCCTTCCAATGCTTTTGTTATGTTGGTTACAGGTCTGTTATTGATTTTCTCGCTCGAAATTGTTGCTACCGAACCTGTATAACTTGTTTTTTTAGCTTTTCCGTAAGCTACTACCACGACTTCATCAATCTCTTTTTCATGAAGCGTATCTTTTTTTATTTCCTGACCATTCACATGAGCAACTCCTAAAAAGAATGCTGCAACAGGCGGAATCCAAATTTTGGAAATAATTAAATTTTTGCTAACCATAATTAATTTTATTTGCTGTTTATTAAATATTAGCCTTTTATAAAAAAGTCAGCAAACAGCATTAATAATCATGATTAACACTTTGCTCATCTTTCCTTTTTCAAGGCTGAATGTAACACCTTGCACTGTGCAGGTTGTTAAGATTTCACAGGGTCAGTTCCCTCCATCTTTCTTTATAAGCCGTTGCAAATCTAAAAACAAAAAGTCTACAAAACAAGTAGACTTTAAAAATTTAAATATAAATTTTATAAAAATTAACTTAATTTTATTTTAAAACCAACAAAAATAGACAGTTATAAAAAATGTTAAATTTTTAAATATGAGAAATATCATTAAAAATAATGCAATGCATATATTTTAACTTTAATCTAAATTTTTAAGTCTTAATTAAAAAAAAAAATTAATTTTATAGAATGAAAGTTTTAATTGTCAATGGTCCTAATCTTAATTTATTAGGCACAAGAGAACCTGAAATTTACGGAACAACTTCAATGGAAGATTGTTTGGAAAATTTAAAATCTGAATTTCCTTCTCATGCCATACAATACTACCAGTCGAATATTGAAGGAGAATTGATTAACAGGCTTCAGGAAGATGATTTTGATGCTTTGATTATTAATCCGGGAGCTTTCACCCATTATTCTTATGCGATTGCAGATTGCTTAAAGAATATTCAGAAGCAGAAAATTGAAGTTCACATCAGTAATATTTACAAAAGAGAAGAGTTTCGCCAGAAATCTGTGACAGCAGCGAATACTGATGCGGTTTTATCCGGATTTGGAATGGATAGTTACAGACTGGCTGTTTTGAGTTTGAAATAAATTTATTTAAAGAGATGCTTCGACAAGCTCAGCATGACAACTCTAATATTAAGTATCTTATTTTGACGATAATTTTGAGCAATGCTATGCCAAGCGAAACCGAGGAAACTTAAAATATAAGAAAAAATCCTCATCGTTCGATGAGGATTTCTATTTTTAGTTGGTTGTTTGCTCTTGTAACTGAGGTCCTGAAGGAATCAATTTTTTACCTTCTTCAGTATTGCAATACTGTTCAAAGTTCTTGATATATCTTGCAGCCAAATCTTTTGCTTTTTCTTCCCATTCTGAAGTATCATTATACGTATCTCTTGGATCCAAGATACCTTCAGAAACGTTTGGCAATGATGTAGGAATTTCAAGATTCATGATAGGAACCATTGTTTTAGGAGCATTTTCGATAGAACCATCAATAATGGCATCAATAATTGCTCTTGTATCTTTTAAAGAAATTCTCTTTCCTGTACCGTTCCAACCTGTATTTACCAGGTAAGCTTTTGCACCGTGTTCTTTCATTTTTCCGATCAATGTTTTTGAGTACATGGTTGGATGTAATGTTAAGAATGCTTCCCCAAATGCCGGAGAGAAAGATGGTTCCGGTTCGGTAATTCCTCTTTCAGTTCCTGCTAATTTTGAAGTATATCCGCAAAGGAAGTGATATTGTGCCTGGTCTTCGTTTAAAACTGAAACCGGAGGCAATACTCCAAATGCATCCGCAGAAAGGTAAACAATCTTCTTCGCGTGACCTGCCTTCGAAGGTAAAACGATTTTATTGATATGATAAATCGGATAAGAAACTCTTGTGTTCTCAGTGATAGATCCATCTTTATAATCAGCGATCCCGTCATTGACTACAACGTTTTCCAATAATGCATCTCTCTTAATTGCAGCGAAAATATCCGGTTCTTTTTCAGCAGAAAGGTCGATTACTTTTGCATAGCAACCTCCTTCATAGTTGAATACTCCATTGTTATCCCAACCATGCTCGTCATCTCCGATCAGATATCTTTTCGGGTCTGCCGATAAAGTTGTTTTTCCTGTCCCTGAAAGTCCGAAGAAAAGAGCAACATCTCCTTCTTCTCCTACGTTTGCAGAACAGTGCATTGAAGCCATTCCTTTTAATGGAAGGTAGTAGTTCATCATCGCGAACATCCCTTTCTTCATTTCTCCACCATACCAAGTTCCCCCAATGATCTGAAGTTTTTCAGTAAGGTTGAACATCACGAAGTTTTCAGAGTTTAACCCTTGAGCTTCCCAGTTCGGGTTTGTTGTTTTAGAACCATTGATTACAGTGAAATCCGGCTCACCAAAGTTTTCCAGCTCATAATGAGAAGGACGGATAAACATATTCGTAACGAAATGCGCCTGCCATGCCACTTCAACAATGAATCTTACTTTTAATCTTGTATCTGTGTTTGTTCCACAAAAAGCATCTACTACATAGATTTTTTTCGCATCAGAAAGTTGGTTCAGCACTAAATCTTTACAAGATTTAAAGATTTCCGGTGTAGTTGGCAAATTTACTTTACCATCCCAGAAAATTGTTTCTCTTGTAACATCATCCTGAACTATATATCTATCTTTAGGTGAACGACCTGTGAAAATTCCTGTTTTTACCGATACTGCACCAGATTCCGTAAGCTCTGCTTTTTCAAACCCTTGATTATCAAGAGAAACTTCAGCCTGATATAATTCTTCATACGAAGGATTATATATTACCTGATAGTCTCCTTTAATCCCTAATTTTTCTAAATCTTGGATGATTTTAGCGTTTTTCATTTTACTTATATTTTTCTATTTCTTTTTTTGTTTAACAAAATTAATATTAATTAATTGTTAAAAGTGGTCTAAATATAATGATATAAGTCAGAATGGCAAACAAAAAAACAAGTTTATAAAATACTGTATATCAAATAATTAAATCTGAATACTCAAAAATTGTCCGAAAACCTTTTCCCCAAAAATAGTCCTTAAAGCCCTCAAATTTTGAGCTCATTACAAAATCTCCACCCCAAGCGCCTAAACTTTTGATAAAGATCGGACAATCAGCGAAAAACCTCTCTTTAACTGTCGGAATTTCAAGAAAATCAGAAATTCTTTGCTCATGAATCAACATTAATTCAGAAAATTTTTTCAATTCATTACATACTAAAATATTTCTTGTAAGATTCGAAAATTCATCAACCAGTTTTTGGGACTTTGTTTTTGACTTGTAAAGACTGATTCCTTCACGGCTATCCTGCTTCTGATTTAAATGGATAAAAATAAGTTCATTTTTAAAAGAAGGATCGAAATTTACCTTTTCATATTTAATCTCAGGAACGCTCTGAAAAAGTACGGCAGATTTCTCTTTTGCTACCGCAATATCATAACCGCTACCTCCCAAGCTTATCTTATTTAAATAAAAAGGATCGATTGCTGCCCATTCGGCAAGATTGTTCATTAAAGTAGAACTACTGCCTAAGCCGTAATCTGCAGGAAACTGAAGATTAGTCTTTAAGTGATACGTAAAATTATTTCTGAATTTAACTGTAGAAAGTGACTGAACGTTTTTTAATGTTTTTAAAATAAACTCAGCACTTGGAGGAATATTGGTTTCTAAAATCTGCCAGTTTTTGTAATCGATGACAGCTCGTAACCATAATTTGTTTTGATGATAGGCTTCCCAGAAAATAAGGGATTTTTCATTATTCTTTTCTTCAAAAGAAAACTCTTGTCCCAGCTTGGTAGGTACCGCTAAGACAAGAGCTCCGTCCATTGCGAAATATTCTGAAGTAAGCATCAGCTTTCCCGGTGAAAATATCTCGCCCATAGTTTTTGTATTAGATTAGATTGCAGAGGCAACGTCTACAGAACCATCAATTTTCTTGATCAATCCCTGTAACGTTTTTCCAGGACCAACTTCAATAAAGTTAGTTGCTCCATCTTTAATCATATTCTGAACTGACTGTGTCCACTTTACAGGACCTGTCAATTGTTCAATTAAGTTTTGTTTAATCTCATCAGGATTTGTCACAGCTGTAGTTGTGATGTTCTGATACACAGGAATTGTTGCATTTCTAAATTTTGTCTGCTCTATTGCAGCAGCCAGCCTTTCCTGTGCCGGTTGCATTAATGGAGAGTGGAATGCCCCATTTACAGGTAACAACAATGCTCTTTTAGCTCCGGCTTCTTTTAATTTCACACAAGCTTCTTCAACAGCCGTTGTTTCACCGGAAATTACCAATTGTCCGGGACAGTTGTAATTGGCAGGAACCACGATTCCGTTGATTTGCGCGCAGATTTCTTCAACTTTAGCATCTTCCAATCCTAAAATTGCAGCCATAGAACTTGGATTGGCATCACAAGCTGCCTGCATTGCTTTTGCTCTTTCAGAAACCAATTTCAGACCATCGTCAAAAGACAAAACTCCATTAGCAACTAGTGCTGAAAATTCTCCCAAAGAATGTCCTGCAACCATTTCAGCTCCAAGACCGTTTACTGCTTTCAATGCAGCTACTGAATGTATAAAAATTGAAGGTTGAGTAACCTCAGTCTTTTTAAGATCTTCATCTGTTCCATTAAACATAATAGAAAGGATATCAAACCCTAAAATTTCATTGGCAGATTCCATCAAGTCCTTAATGTCTTTTCGAGAATCATACAATTCTTTTCCCATTCCTACGAACTGAGAACCCTGCCCAGGAAATACAAGTGCTTTCATGTATTGATTTAAAATATTTTGCAAATATAAGTATAATTAAGAATACCTTTAAGTGAATTAAATCATTTAAGGAACCAACCTAATAACTCTATAACCAGTATTTACGTAAGCTCCATTTGCTTTTGACTTTACAAACTCAAATTTGGTAGCCAATTGAGTCTGTGCTTTATTCATTTGTTTGAAAATCTCCCCTTTTCTATTTTCTCTCGTTAGCATGTCGTTCACCACGTCAAATCCGATGATTGCATATTTCGGAGGAGTTTTACAGTATTTATTTTTGTATGCTGCTAAAATTTCTTTTTCGAAACTTCCTTCAGCATTGATTTTTCTATCCATAAGATATACTAAATTCGCCTGGCTAAGCTCATCTACTTTTTTCTCAAAAACAGGAGCATAATACATACTGAACGCTTTTATTCCCTGCACATCTTTGGAAAGTGAAATTACTTTATTAGCAAAAGCTTCTCCCGTATCACTATTATCGCTTGCCAAAATAGCAATAACAGGAGCAGACTGCCCCGTCATCATATTCTGATCTAATTGAATTTCGGAAGCTGAATTAACAATAATTACATTAGGTTTTTTAAGAGCTTTTTCTAAACCACTCTTAATATAGTTTGCATTCGTTTTTTTACTGTCTGCAACAATATAAATTTTTTGGTCAGAGTAGGCAGCTCTTACTTCATCCACTATTTTGTCGGCATAGGTCTGATCGTTTGTTTCTACAATAATCAGATTGCTGTAATTATATAGTTCCGGAGAGTTGGCAAAAGGTGCTACAATCGGAATTTTTTGATTTTTTGTGAAGTCTAAAACATCTACAACATTTGACTTGAAGAACGGTCCTATAATCAAATCCGTATTATCAGGGTTGATCTGTGTCAAAGAATTTTTGAAGGTTCCTTCGTTTCCGGAATCCACAATTTTCACCTCCAGCTTTTGGCCGTTTCTTGCATTTCTTTCAATCGCAAGTTTGGCTCCTGTAAGGAAATCCATTGCCATAGATCTGTACTGAGTTTCGTTTGTACTGTATCCAAAAGGAAGCATTAAAACAACGCTTAGCGCATCTCCGTTTTTCTTCACATAAGCAGGATCTTGTTTTTTGATTTTTAAAACCATCCCCGCTTTTAATCCGTGTGACAAATCCGGGTTCAGAGCAATTAACTCATCAATGGAAATCCCGAATTTATTGACAATAGAAAAAACGGTATCTCCCTGCTGAACGGTGTAGGTAACAAAATCATCACCTACAACAGCTTCTGAAGCCGCACTGTTTTTTTCACTTCCCGAATCCATTTTCTCTTTTGAGTTAACAGGTTCAGAAGTTATATCAGTATTTGCTTTTTTTACTATAATTTTCTCTCCAGGCTTCAATCCTCTTTCTTCCAGCCCTGGATTTAAAGCAAATAAATCTTTTTGGGTGATATTGAATTGTTTTGAAACTCTGTAATAATTGTCTTTTGCCTGTATAAGATATTCTCCGTCTGCAACTGTTGTTACCTCTGCAGATTTTTCGACAGGTTTAGGAGTTGTTACCACAACTTGCTGCTCACTTCCTCCGTATTTTTTGATATTTTCAAGAGGTAAGATAATTTCATCTCCTATTTTCATATGAGAGTCAAGATCCGGATTTAACGTCCTGAGATCAGCTTCGGAAATATGATATTGTTTTGTAATTCCGTAAATTGTTTGTTTAGGCTGTAAAATAATTTTCCCGGACTGAGAAGAAATATTTATCTTTTGTTTTTCAGCAACGGTTGTTTTAGAGGCTGAAGCTGTTCCCGATTTTACGGTTAAAACATCACCGATTGCCAGTTTCCCTTCTTTAAATTTAGGATTCAGTTTAAGTAATTCATCAACAGTGAGTCCGTATCTTTTAGCAATATTGTAAGGAGTATCACCTTTCACAACGGTGTGCGATTTTTGAGCAGATGCTCCCAAAACCATACATATACTGGATAAAATAAAAAACCTCTTTATCATAATAGATCGTTATATTTACAAAAATACTTCTTTAAAATTAAATGGCAACAATAATCAATTTGGATTCCTCAACCACCATTTCTTCTAAACAAGTTTCAAGCCACGAATATCCGAAGTCAGCAAAAAATACACTAAAGTTATACACTCTTTCCTGCCAGTTTTTGGAAGGATGCACATCCAGAAATAGATTTTCCAGTCTTTCCAGCAATTCGCTTTGTTTTATTTTTTCTGCGTGAAGAAGACGTTTTTTCATTCTGATAAATGATTTCAGCTGTCTTACTTCCTCAGCTTTCACCATATTTCCAAAAGACTTTTCTGTAGTTTCTGCGATCGTTTTCAGCTCAGTAAAATTATTGTGCAATAAGCTTTCTTTCTCTTCTAAGAGCTTCAGAATGCTATTATCTTCAATTATTTTATGATTGATAATTGTGGTGAAGTTTTCAAAAAAATCTTCTATTCTAAGATTCAGTTTCTGAATTTTTCCCAACGTTTTTTCTTTTAAAAACAGCATGGAATTCCTCGGAATCAGAACCGGAAAAGGAATATTTATTTTTCGGAAATAGTCTTTCAGCTCAAGCCAATACATGATTTCTGCGTTCCCTCCGATATAAGCTAAGTTTGGTAAAACACATTCCTGATAAACGGGACGCATTAAAGCATTCGGACTGAATTTTTCCGGGGCGTTTTCCAGTTCATTCAGGATTTGTTCTTCTGTGAACGAAATATTTTTATCTACAATGAAATATTGTTTACCATCGAAATCAATTCTATCTCTTGTTTCGGAAAGATAGAAAAGATTAATTTCACGAGGGTTTACCTGTACTTTTCCATATTTGTCAGTCAGGAAATCAACTTTTTCTTTGGATGTTTTATATAAGCTAAAATTTAGAAGCTCATCTTTGAAAATATCTTTAACCTGATTTTTCAGCTCTTTAGAATCTCCGTCTAAAATCAACAATCCAAAGTCTGAAAACAATCTGTTTACCAAAATTCTGATCGCCTCTGTTAATGTATTTCCCGCCTTATAAGATTCTTTTAACATCAAAATCAGCTCAGTTCCGAAAATAGAATCTTTAAATTCTTTTTCAAATTCTGAAATGAAGTGGGTATCATGAATATGAATTCTTCCTACAGCACCGCCTGATTTTTCATTCATTTCATAATAATTGGCTTCGCTCTTAAAATGGTTGATCTCCGCAAAATCGTGATCTTCCGAAGCCATCCAATATACCGGAACAAAATTAAAATCCGGGAAGTTTTCTTTTAAATAGGTGCAGGTTTTAACGGTTTGTAAAATTTTGTAAACAAAAAATGCTGGTCCTGAAAAAAGATTTAATTGATGCCCCGTTGTAATTGTAAATGTATTTGGCTGCTTTAAGCTTTCTAAATGTTCTTTCTGCTTTGAAGAAAGCTTAAGATTTGAAAGCTGTTTTTGAAGGGCATTCAATAAAACAGTTCGTTGTTCTGAAGAAAAAGAATCCTGCTTTACATGAATCTGTTTTCTAAAATTATCAACAGAAAATGTATTCTCTTCAAATCCCTCAATTTTTTGATTCAAAAAATCTTTTATTAACTGAGGAATGCTCTGAATATCGTGAAATGAAATTTTATTAATAGTTTTCAACTTGGTACAAATTTTAGTTGAACAAATACCATACGATTCCAATATTCAACCTGAAATCATAGGTAGGATAATGTGGAAATGCGTATGCCTTGTTGTGTGAAAGAAGGGTTCCTACTTGTTGTCCTTCTATGAAAAAGAACATTTTTTTAACTTTCATATTGAAGTAAGCATCAATCATAGGCTGTCCTCCAATTGAGAAAGAGTTTGCTGTAGGCAAAATATATTCGTTAAGTATCGGAAAGTATTCTCTTGAAGCAAATTTTGAAAAATAATAGGCTTTGATCCCCATTTGAACTTCTGCAGCATTCTTAAATGCTTTTGCCTGATAGAATAAGTTAGCTCTTCCGATAAAGCTTGGCATTGGTAAAAGGTCTTTATTAGTCAGTGCATTTTGAAACTGTACTCTTGTATTCAGATGAAATTTACCATAACTAAAGGTAGCATCACCTCCGATTTGAGAAATATTCAATGAGCTATTGCTTTGCTGAGGCTTTGTGCTGCTATCAAAATAGGTATAATTATCTATTCTGAAATAATTAACAAACAATTCTGTTTTGAACCATTTCAAATTAATATTCCCTCCGATCTCTGTCACGGTCTGATTTTTAGCATCCTGGAGATAATAATTGAATTTTTTATATACGGAAGTATTCATCAGATAATTGAAAGAAGGATATACACTCTGGAAATTTACTTTAGCATTGACAAAGTAATCTTTTATCGGCTCAAATTTTAAGTTATTTGTTGTTTTAAGATAGGTTCCAAACTGACTTCCGTTAGAAAACTCAAGAAATGAATTCAGTTGAATTTTGTCTAATAATTTAATTTGTAAATTCCCTACCGCTCCAATCCTGTTTTCTTTAAGCTCAGTAGGAATGATTAAATCTGTCAGCGCAATCTCTGAAGCCCCAAATTTTAACATCTGGTATCGGACTCCCGCATCAAGCTTGAATTTCTCATTATCAAAAACCAAACTAAAAGTATTGCTAAAATTGTCCGAATATTTTTTTGAGACATACTGCGCTCCGTTCACAATCTCTTCCGGAAGGCTGTACCAATAAGATTCTAAGCTTGTTTGTCCGTAATAATATTTATTTCCTTCATGGGAAAGTGTATGTCTTATTTTAAACGGAAATTTTCCCGAATTGAAAGGTGTTAACTGATGAGTCAAGTAATATCTTCTATAGGAAAATTGAGAGCTCGAAGTCGCCAGATTAACCTGAACATTCTGTCTGTTGCTCGAGTTACTATCTCCATTTTGGAAAACACTGTCAATGGCAATTCCTCCGTTTTCCTGATTGTTCACATTCTGATGCAAGTAGTGGGCAAACAATTCATAGTTTCCTTTTTTAGAAATATAGTGCCCCGAAAACAATGTGTTATTATTGGCCGCTAAAGAATTTCTATAAAGCCCTTGGGAACGCAGCCCCATATATTCTAATGCAAAATTAAATCTCTTGCCTATATTTTGAGTATAGGTGGATTTCAAAGCAGCCCCATTTTTCATTGCATTATGATAGACAAATGTTGCGGTAGGTGTTTTCACATCATAGTAATGAATATCCTCAACGCCTAAAATCCCATATGACTTGTTTGTCGGAAGTAAAGCAAGATTTTGCTCGGCATTCACTTCATACGACAGAGGGTTGAAGCCAGATCCTATATTCGCAAGCTGAGCTTTTCCAAAGTTGTCTTTGTTATTGTATTGTGAAAAAACATTTGTTTTATCGAACGTTAAAACAGTATCAAAAACCTTCTTTTCTCCATACTGTTTTTGATATAGATAATCATTAATAGTAGGCTTGAATATTTTTAAAGAATCTTTTTTCCCCGAATCAATAATCACAGAGTCTCCTTCTTTTGGGGGAGCCAGGTTTTTATCTTTATTGTTAACTATTTGGGCCTGAGCTGTAAAACCCAGAAAGAGTATGATCAGAAATATGTATTTCATTTATTGCTATTGTGTAGCAAAAATAAGAAATAATGTCAGAAAATTCTTATAAACATTTAAAACTAAATATACACTATTCACTTGTTCAATTTTAAATAAAAAGACAGGATAAAGTTTATCCTGTCTTCTTATATGAATAATTTAAGTTTAAAAATTTAATTCACCCATCCAACGTTTTGCTGAATATTTGGATTAGCAAATATTTCAGAATACGGAATTGGCAATGTCATTTTGTCTACATTAGGAAAAGTAGTATTTGGGTAAGCAGCAGTTGCATCTGTAGCTGCTCTAGTTACAATTTTATCATTTCTCTTAAGATCAGACAATCTTTTCCCTTCCAATGGCAGCTCTCTAAATCTTTCATCCAAAATTTTATTAATAGCATCTGTTCCATTTACAAAAGTAGGGTCATTAGTATATTGAATAGTATACCCTCCAGCACCAGGAACAAGAACATTAGAGCCATTTCCATTTCTTGCTTTACGAACTAATAGATAATCATTGTAAGCCCCAGTCAAATCGCCATTTTTAGCTTTTGATTCAGCTCTTAATAAAATTATCTCAGCAGTTCTAATAGCTTTAACATTCGCGATACCCCTGTTTTGTGCAGTTCCATAATATTTTTTGAAAACTGTATTACTATTTAAATATGCTGCTCTTCTTAAATCTAAAGAGTTATATTTTGGAAGTAAAGTAGTAGAAGGGGACCAAAAAGTTCCTAAAGAAGGCGAGGTATATAAACCTCCAACATTAACACTTGAAGCTCCAACAATATTAATCTGTTGAAAAATTACCTCTGAACCATCTACAGAACCAGACATAGACCCTGCACCTGCAATAGGGTCAGCCCAAACTGGAGTTACATTATTAACCATTAGTGGATTACCTGAACTATCATACGAAACCGAAGCACCTTTTAATTGCTTACTACCAATTGCCAAATTAGCTGCTGAAATAGCATTAGTATAATCCCCAATTTCCAAATATACCTGTGCCTTCATTGCATTTAATGCGTCCTTGCTAATATATTTATTATTTACGTTACTTGGATTTAAAGCCAATGCCGCATTAATATCGGCTAAAACATTTTGATAAGAAGTCTGCATATTATCTCTAGATGGATTTCCATAAGTAATATCTTTTGCTGTCTTCATGTAAACACACCCTAACGCATTCGCACTATATTTTGGTGAAAAATTCTCTAAAATTAGCATATGATTAAAGGCTCTCATCCCTAAAGCTTCTGCCTTGATCTGGTTTTTTGATAAAACCATAGAATTCCAAGTGACCCCATCATTATTAACAGCATCAATATTATCTAAAATTTTATTTGCGGTGAATATAGTTCTATAGGCACTAAACCACAATCCCTCAACATCACTATCTTGTGATGTAAATGTTCTACCCCATAAAAATACTCCACTACCATTATTCTGAGTAGCAATTTTAAGTTCATCCGTCATTAAAGCTTGAATAAAACCTTCACTAGCCAATGGCATTGTCTGATAAGTATTATTAAGCAATTGCTGTAAGTTGCGAATATCTGTTAATGTCTCTGGAGTTTCTGGAAGAGCGTCAGGATTAACATCTTCCAAAAGATTAGTACAACTTATAGTTGTAAGCCCTAACATGGAGGCTAAAAGTATTCTATTTATATAGTTTTTCATAATGATTTAGAATTAAAAAGTTATTGTAGTTCCTAATGAGATTACTCTTGGTGTAGGATACTCATATTGAGCAATATTATTATCATCATCTGGATCAAAACCAGTCCATTTAGTCCAAGTATAAAGGTTAGTCCCTTCTGCAAAGATTGTAATACCACTAACTACACCACGTAATAAATCTTTAGGTATATCGTAACCTAATCTGATATTCTTCAATCTAACAAAAGATGCGTTTTCTATGAATTTAGACGAAAATTCCACTTTATATTCAGCGCCTTGTACATCTGTAACCTGTCCTGGAGTAGTCCAAATATCTAATTGATTTACGTTTTGATTTAAATACCAAAAGCTTGGATTTTCTTGGAAGAATCTTTGATTATTAAATCTTGAAAAACCTGATTTCCATTGAAATTGAGAAGACAATGAAAATCCTTTATAGTTTAAATCAAGCCCAAATCCTCCCATATATGGTGCATAGAAAGTCCCCCATCCAGTTTTATTATTGACAGCATCATAAATCTCTGTTGGATTACCATTGACATCTTGATAAATTGGAGCTCCTGTTTGTGGATTTACCCCTGACCAACCTACGATAAAGTGGCTTCCTAAAGCCTCCCCAACTCTAATAATAGAAGTTCCTTGCTCAAACTGATTAACTTGACCTAAATCTGTAATTTTATTTTTGTTATATGCAAAGTTTGCAAATAAAGAAATTTTTAAATCTTTGTTTCTAACAATATCTCCATGCAAGTCAACTTCCACACCTTTGTTACTCATCTTACCTGCATTCCAATTATCAATTGCACTAAATCCTGAAGTTGCTGAAAGACTATAAGTAACATACAGGTCCGACGTCAACCTGTCATAATAATCTACAGACCCCCAAAGTCTATTTTTAAACAACCCGAAATCTAGACCAATGTTATACTGTCTCTCTTTTTCCCATTTATAGTTTTCATTAAGAGGACTTCCAACTGACAAAGATCTTGTGGTATCATACAAAGAACCATATCCATAATATTGTAAATCATTGTAAGGATTTAAGGAAGTTGGATCACCGGTATTACCAGTCCAACCGATACTACCTCTTAACTTCAACTCATTAAATATACTATCTGACATGAAGTTTTCTTTATTAATAGCCCAAGCAGCTGATACCCCTCCGAAAGTACCTGCTTTTTCATTTTTCGAAAACTGAGAACTAGCTTCTCTTCTTACGTTAGCATCAAAAAAATATTTATTATCATAGTTATAAGAAATAGAGCCTAGTGCAGCCAAAGTAGTAAATCTTACAGAACCTCCGCTAAGAACAGGAATTAGGGTAGATGAAGTAATAATAGAAGCTGGCGTATTAGCCGCAACATTATAACCAGTATATCCTAGACTTTCTCTAAACCTTCCAACATATTCCCCTAAGATATATGCAGAAAAATTATGAACATCATCAAAAGTATTTTTATAAGATAATCTAGCATTCGATGTAAGAGTGGTCCAGTTAGAAATTGATCTATTTAAAGAGCCATTTCTACCAGGGTTAGTAGTAGAACCATAATAAGTATTAGGATTATTATAAGTAGTACTATTATTCTGAGTGAAATCAACTCCTCCCATTACTCTCGCTGTAAAGTGATCATCAAAATCATATTCACCAAACACACTCGAAATTAATTTAATTTGTTTTCTTCCTCTTGCTCCTTCTTGAGTTTGTTCTAGAGCTCTTGCACCGTAGTTCAAAGCATAAGCTGATAAACCAAACAACCCTTGATTAACCGCATAAGACCCATCTGGATTATATGGTGTTAATACAGGAGCTGTGTTAACTGCAAAGAAAGGGTTATTAGTAAAGACACCAGCTTCACCAGTAATATTGGAAGTTTTATTGAAACTCAATGATGAATTAACACCAAACCTAAAATTTCTACCATTACCAGAATTAATTTTAGTATTCAATGTATATCTATCTAAACTAGAATTGAGTGCAATACCATCCTGACTAAACTGCGCCAGTGAAACATAATAATTAGTATTTTCGCTACCTCCTGAAACCGCTATATCGTTTGAACTAGTTCTACCTGTTCTAAAAAACACCTTAGTCCAATCTGTGTACAACTCAGGTTTATCCTGATAATATGCAACATCATCATCACTAAAATTTCCCCATTTATGATTCCAATCCAACCATTGTTCAGCATTCATTAATTGGTACTTATATTTACCCTTCATTGCTATCCCTGTTTGACCTGTATACTGAATACGAAGAGCTCCTTTTTTTCCTGACTTAGTTTTCACCAAAATCACACCAGCTCCACCAGCTGATCCATATTGAGCTTTTGCTGCCGCATCCTTTAATACAGAAATTTCTTCAAAGTCATTTGGATTCAAACCCGCAAACGCCGTTGAATTTAAAGGCACACCATCAACAACATACAAAGGAGTAGTTCCCCCATTGATTGATCCCGCGCCTCTAATAATAATATTACCTCCGGTCCCTGGCTGTCCAGATCCAACCATTACATCTACCCCCGCAATACGTCCTCCCAAATTCTGAACAAAGTTACCGACAGGCACATTATTCAATTCAGCAGCTTTTACTGTACCTACAGCAGTTGTTATAGCTTCTTTCTTTTTATTGCTATAACCAACCATTACTACTTCCTCAATTTTAGTTTCTTTAGTAGCTGTATCCTTTTTTTTCGTTTGCGCAAAAGCAACCTGACCTAAAAAGAACAAAGCCCCTGCACTTAATACACGTAGTTTAACATTCATATTAACAAATTTTAATATATTTTAATGGGCAAATATGTTAATAAATATTAACATTCACAAGTTTTCTAGATACATATTTTAGAGTTTTTTTTACCTATTAAACTACAATTACATACAAAAAAACTAAAATCAATAATAATTACACACAATTATTTTATAAAATGTAAAATATAATTAATTAATAAAACTTTTAACACAATATTTTTAAGAGTTTTATTATTATTTAGAATTATTATAAATTAAAAAGAAACAAAAAACCACCTTCTAAGAAGGTGGTTTTCATTTATTTATAGTGAATTATTTCAGCTTTTTCTTCACTGCAACCTCTTCATATACCTCAAGAATATCCCCTTGTTCGATATCATTATATCCTTTCAGGTTCAATCCACATTCGTATCCTTTGGTCACTTCTTTTACGTCATCTTTGAAACGTTTTAAACTTTCAAGTTCTCCATCGAATTTAACGATGCCGTCTCTCAATAAACGAACTTTAGAATTTCTGGTAACTTTTCCTGTAAGAACCATACATCCTGCAATAGTTCCCACTTTAGAAATTTTGAATACCTCACGGATTTCAACGTTACCGATTACCTGCTCCTGAATTTCCGGAGAAAGCATTCCTTCCATTGCTTCTTTTACTTCATCGATAGCTTTATAGATTACAGAATATGTTCTGATCTCAATTTCTTCACGATCTGCAAGTTCTTTAGCATTTGCACCCGCTCTTACGTTAAATCCGATAATAATCGCATCTGATGCAGCCGCTAAGTTGATATCAGATTCCGTGATCTGTCCAACACCTGAGTGAAGGATATTCACGCTGATTTCTTCTGTTGAAAGTCTCTGTAACTGATCAGAAAGTGCTTCTACAGAACCATCCACGTCACCTTTAAGGATAATGTTCAATTCTTTGAATTCACCTAAAGCGATACGTCTACCCAATTCTTCAAGCGTAGTATGCTTCTTAGTTCTGATCGAAAGTTCTCTCTGAAGCTGCTCTCTCTTGTTGGCAATAGCTTTACCTTCACTTTCATCAGCATAAACACGGAATTTATCTCCTGCTGTAGGAGCTCCGTCTAATCCTAAGATGGTTGCCGGAATAGAAGGGCCAGCTTCCTCAAGGTTTTTCCCTCTTTCATCGAGTAATGCTTTTACTTTACCGTGATTTTTTCCTGCCACAACATAATCCCCAACTCTTAGTGTCCCAGTTTGAACCAACATTGTTGCAACATATCCTCTTCCTTTATCCAAAGAAGCTTCAATTACAACCCCGTTTGCAGAACGATCCGGGTTCGCTTTTAATTCAAGCATTTCAGCCTGAAGTAAAACTTTTTCCAATAAGACATCTACATTGTTACCGAATTTAGCTGAAATTTCCTGAGCCTGAACATTTCCTCCCCACTCTTCCACTAAGATATTCATTCCCGAAAGTTGCTGACGGATATTATCCGGATTCGCATTCGGCTTGTCAACTTTATTGATTGCAATAATCATCGGAACACCTGCAGCCTGTGCGTGAGAAATAGCTTCTTTTGTTTGAGGCATCACATCATCATCGGCAGCAATTACGATAATTGCAATATCCGTAACCTGTGCTCCTCTCGCTCTCATCGCCGTAAAGGCTTCGTGACCCGGTGTATCTAAGAATGTAATTCTCTGTCCGTTTTCCAATTTAACATTGTACGCACCGATGTGCTGGGTAATACCTCCGGATTCACCTGCAATTACGTTGGTTTTTCTGACGTAGTCAAGTAATGAAGTTTTACCGTGGTCAACGTGACCCATTACTGTAACGATAGGTGCTCTTGGCAATAAGCTTTCTTCAGTATCAATTTCATCTTCAGAATCTGTATCTTCAAGATCAGCATCCGAGAATTCAATTTTATATCCAAATTCATCTGCCACCAACAATAAAGTATCTGCTTCAAGTCTTTGGTTCATGGTAACCATAACTCCTAAAGAGAAACAAGCAGAAATTACTTCTGTTGGAGAAACATTCATTAAGCTCGCCAATTCACCAACAGTGATGAATTCGGTTACTTTTAATGTTCTGTCTTGTGCATCAAGCTCTTGCTGACGCTCATCCTGTTCTCTTCGGAAGTTTCTCTTATCTTTTCTGTGTTTAGCAGATTTAGATTTACCTCCTTTATTAGTTAGTTTTTCAAGGGTTTCCTTGATTTGGTTTTTAACTTGTTCGTCAGTCAATTCAACAGGCATAGTTCTCTGACCTGGTCTGTTGTTTTGTCCTCCCCTGTTAAACCCTCCTCTGTTTCCACCTTGTCCTCCTTGACCTGGCGGACGGTTTCCTTGATTATTGTTTCCAAAGCGGTTTCCACCTTGACCTCCCTGACCTTGTGGACGATTTCCCTGACCACCCTGTCCTTGAGGACGGTTTCCTTGATTATTATTCCCATGCGGACGGTTTCCTTGACCGCCTCCCTGGTTATTGTTATTATTTCCGCCTTGCTGATTGTTACCACCTTGCTGGTTATTATTCCCACCAGGTTTTTCAATTCTCTTTCTTTTCTTTTTAGCTCCAGGACCTGTTTTTGGTGCAAATTGAGTCAAGTCAATTTTCTCTCCAACAATTTTAGGTCCATCCAGTTTTTGATAAACTGTTTCTATTTTTTGAGGCTCTTGATTTTCTCCTTCAGCTGCTTTCGGCTCTTCTTTCACTTCAACCACTTTTTTCGGAGCTTCTTTTACAACAGGCTTAGGAGTTTCCTTTACCTCTGCAACCGGCTTTTCTTCAACAGCTTTTTCTTCCACTTTTTTCTCCTCCACTTTTGGCTTATCTTTTTTTACCGGTCTGTTTCTAGATTCGATTTGTGACAAATCTATTTTATCTAAAACTTTAAATTCCTGCTTTTCAGGAGCAGCTTTTACTTCCGGCTCTTCAACAACAGCTTCTTGTTTCTTTTCTTCCACTGTTGCTATAGGAGCAACCGGAGTTTCTTCCACTTCAGGTTTCGTAGGCTCTAGATCTATTTTACCTAAAATCTTAGTTTCTGGTTTATTAGCTTTAGCTCTTATTACTTCAGGGGTTTTCTTTTCTTCAATTTCCAGTTTTTCTTCCGGAACCTTTGTGATCACCACCTCATGGGAAGCTTTACGTTGTTCACCGTCTTTGGCAAACTCAGCCTCCAATGCAGAATATGCCGCTTCTTCCAATTGAGCGTTAGGATTGCTTTCAACCTCGATACCCTTAGCTTGTAAAAATTCTACTAATCTGGACATCGAAATATTGAATTCCTTAACCGCTTTATTTAATCTAATTTTTGGCATTTATTATTTTTACTATTTTTTTAATTCTTAAAATTAAAGTATTTCTTTTTTACTGTTTATTAAAATTTATTTACAAAATCTTAATCTTCAAATTCTTCTCTAAGAATACGCTTCACATCTTCAATTGTTTCCTCCTCAAGATCTACCATATTCAGAAGACTCTCAGTTTCTTTATCCAATACCGATTTAGCAGTTGTAAGACCTACTTTCTTAAATTCATCCAAAATCCACTGTTCGATATCGTCATTAAATTCTTTCAATTCAACATCGTCATCTTCACTAGACTCTCTGTATACATCGATTTCGTATCCTGACAACCAAGAAGCCAGTCTGATATTTTGTCCTTGTTTTCCAATTACTTTAGAAATCTCTTCAACAGGGGTGTAAACCAACGCGTAGTTTGCATCCTCATTGATGTCAATTTTATTGATGGTAACATTTCCTAAAGCTCTTTTCACCAAAATCTCAGGGTTTTTAGACCACTGAATCACATCGATGTTCTCATTTTTCAACTCTCTTACAACTCCGTGAATTCTTGATCCTTTCACACCCACACATGCTCCTACCGGATCGATTCTGTCATCATAAGCATCTACTGCAATCTTCGCCTTTTCACCAGGAATTCTCACTACTTTTTTCAGCATAATGGTTCCGTCCTGGATCTCAGGAATTTCCAGCTCCAATAATTTCTCTAGGAATTTTGGTGCAGTTCTGGAAATAATAATCTGCGGTTTTGACCCTTTAAAATCTACTGTTTCAACAATAGCTCTGATATTTTCACCTTTTTTAAAGAAATCTGAAGGGATTTGATTTTCCTTAGGAAGAATAAATTCATTTCCTTCATCATCCAAAAGGATTACGTGCTTGTGACGAATGTGGTGAATTTCTCCTACCACAATCTCCCCGATCTTATCTCTGAACTGCTCATAAAGCATCGCATTATTGTGCTCCTGAAGTTTTGTTGCCAAAATCTGCTTCAGGGTAAGAATATTTCTCCTTCCCAATTGAGCCACAGGAATCTCCATTGTAAAATCTTCACCTACTTCAAAAGTAGGGTCAATTTTCTTTGCTTCAGAGATCTCAATTTCAAGATCATCATCTTCAGACATTTCGTCCTCCACAATTGTTTTGTTCAAAAATATCTGAAAATCTCCTTTATCAGGGTTTACAATCACATCAAAATGATCATCAGAATCATATCTTTTTCTCAAAAGAGTCTTAAGAGAATCTTCAATAATTGCCATCAGATCGATCTTACTGATCCCTTTTTCGTCTTTAAAATCACCAAAGGATTCAATCAACGCTATATTATCCATTTATCTTTTTTCTTATTAAAATTTAATTACTACTAAAGCTTTTTTAATCTCAGAGTAAGGAATTTCTTTTTCCTCCTCTACATCTACTTTTCCTTTACCGATATCTTTCGGCTTACGGTAACGCAACACCAAAGTGATTTTTTCTTCATCTACTTTTGCAAGTTCGCCTTCAATTTTAGAAGAGTCATTTAGTAAAACATCAATTTCTCTTCCCATATTTTTCGCAAATTGTCGCGGCGTCACCAAAGGTTCGCTCAAACCGGCAGACATTACCTGCAGACTAAAGTCGTGCTCTTCGCGGTCCATATTGAATTCTATGGCGCGGCTTGCATCCAGACAATCCTGAAGAGAAACCCCATTGTCTCCGTCCAAAATCACCGTAATATCGTCACCTGCAGAAATCTTTAAATCAATCAGAAACAAATCCTTTCTGGTTTCAAGGAAATCGTTTAATAATTCTTCAATTCTTTTTCTAAACTCCATAATCTTTATGATTTACCGTACGAAAAAAGGCTTTCGTCTAGAAGCCTTCCCATTGTTTTTTCCGTAAATCTGTTGCAAATATAACACATTTTTACTAAAAATACAAATTAGTCTAATAATCAGACGGATAAGTTTTATTACTACCCAACCGGAAAGCAAATTATAATTATCGAAAACTGTGAAGGTATTTTTAGTATTTTTGTCATGAATTATTAAAAACATATACTTTGAATATTACAATAGTAGGAACAGGATATGTAGGCTTGGTAACAGGAACTACGCTTGCAGAATTGGGAAACTCGGTTTACTGTGTTGATATTGATGAAAAGAAAGTGGAAGGAATGAAAAATGGTATTGTTCCTATCTACGAACCGAATCTCGAGGAAATGTTCCTTAGAAATATACAGGCAGAACGCCTGTTTTTTACTACCAACTTAAAAGAGGCTTTAGATAAAAGTGAAGTCATTTATCTTGCTTTGCCCACTCCTCCTGGTGAAGATGGCTCTGCAGACCTTTCTTATGTCTTACAGGTTGCCAATTCTATTGGTGAAATGATGACCGAATATAAAGTCGTTGTAAATAAAAGTACGGTTCCGGTAGGAACGGCAGATAAGGTGAGAGATGTTATTGTTTCGAAAACAAACCTTCCCTTTGATGTAGTTTCAAATCCTGAATTTTTACGTGAAGGCTTTGCTGTTGAAGACTCTATGAACCCAGCAAGAGTGGTTGTGGGATCGAGCTCGGAAAAGGCTAAAGAAATCATGGCAACAATTTACCAACCTTTTACCAATACCGGAATTCCTATTATATTCATGGATGAAAAATCATCTGAACTTACAAAATATGCAGCCAATTCATTTCTAGCAGTGAAAATCACTTTTATGAATGAAATCGCTAATTATTGCGAAAAAGTAGGTGCCGATGTTGACAAAGTACGTCTTGGAATGGGAAGTGACGACAGAATCGGACACAGATTTTTATTTCCAGGAATCGGATACGGAGGCAGCTGTTTTCCGAAAGATGTAAAAGCTTTAATCAAATCCGGAAAAGAGGAAGATTTTAATTTTCAAATTCTTGAGGCTACAGAAAACGTTAATATTTCACAGAAAGTAATTTTAGTTTCCGAGATCGAGAAATATTTCGGCGGGAACCTTGAAGGTAAAACCATTGCTTTGTGGGGACTTGCCTTTAAAGCTAATACAGACGATATCAGAGAAGCCTCTTCATTAGATAATATTGAATTGTTGCTAAAAAAAGGAGCAAAAATTGTTGCCTATGATTCTGTTGCCGAAAAAAATGTACAGAAAGTATTGGGTGATAAAATTGAATATGCAAAAACCATGTATGAAGCGCTTGAAAATGCAGATGCTTTATTCATCGCAACGGAATGGTCTGAGTTTAAAAATCCAAACTTTAAACTGATGGGCGAAAAAATGAAAAATAAGGTTATTTTCGACGGAAGAAATATGTATCCTTTGGAAATTCCCGCACAGAATGGTTTTTATTATAAGAGCATAGGAAGAAAAACGATAATATAAAATCTTAAAAATATAAAGTCGTTAGTTTTTTTTATAATGACTTTTAATTAACAAATTACCAACACAAATGAATCCTAAAATAGCAGTTCTTGTTCCCTGCTACAATGAAGCTCTAACCATTGAAAAAGTGGTTAAGGATTTTCAGCATTATATCCCGGAAGCCGAAGTTTTCGTTTACGACAACAACTCCAAAGACGACACCGTAGAGATTGCTACAAAAGCCGGTGCTATGGTTGGAAATGAAAAAAAGCAGGGAAAAGCAAACGTTGTTTTCAGAATGTTCCGAGAAATTGATGCTGATCTTTATATTATGATAGATGGTGATGACACTTATCCTGTAGAATGCATCCGCACTATGGTCAATCAATTTACCGAAAACAAATGCGATATGCTTGTTGGAGACCGACTTTCTAATAAAAGCTATAAAAAAGAAAATAAAAGAGCATTTCATAATTTCGGAAACAATCTGGTCCGAAATCTCATCAATGTTTTCTTCGGTTCAGAGCTTAAGGATATTCTTTCCGGTTACAGAATTTTTTCAAGAAAATTTGTTAAAAATTATGCGAGCTCCATTAAAGGGTTTGAACTTGAAACCGATCTTTCCATCTACGCTCTGCATTATGGACTTGCTATAGAAGAATATTCCATCAATTACCGTGACAGACCGGAAGGAAGTGTTTCAAAGCTGAATACATTTACTGACGGATTCAAAGTAATCAAGCTTTTTTTTAATCTTGTACGGCTTTATAAACCTCTTTTATTTTTTGGAATGGTTTCCATTGTCCTGTTTGTCTTGGGTATTCTTTTCATGATTATCCCTATCAGGGAATATTTTGAATATCAATATGTTTATAAGGTTCCCACGTTAATTTTTTCAATCATGCTGATTATTGTTTCCATACTTTCTCTTGCCACCGGGCTGATTTTGGACAACATCAGTATTATTGACAAAAAGAATTTCAAAGTGCGGTATAACAACACCAACTAACATGAAAAAGGCATCCTGGTTTTTACTTTTTACAATATTTTTCTTTTTGAACATCCAGTTCAACACATTTCATCTGATTCCTGAAGAAAAGTTTGAATATAGTAAACTTGAAGAATCGGAAACCCTTGTCCTTGGAAAAATCATGAATTCCGAGCATGGAAAAATCATGGATGATGGTGGTTTTACCGGAACTTATTATTTCAAAGGGAGTGGAAACGGAAGATCAGTAGTTGGAAAAAAAGTGTATGAAAAGTATATCAACAATGAAATTCCTGAAAAAACAGCCTATGATCCTTACAAAACGCAAATTGGCGGACAGGCAATTTTGTACAGTTTATTTGATAAAACATTCGGACTTGATAATGCTATAAATCTTGATCTTTTCAGGATATTTAATTCTCTTTCATTAAGTATTTCATTAGCTCTTTTTCTGTATTGGATCAGCCAAAAGTTTAATCTTACAGTTTCGGTTATTACTTTCCTGCTTCTTCTGCCTAATTATTGGTTGTTTTTATATGGAAAAAGTACATGGTGGTGCAATTGGGTATATTTTCTTCCTTTTGTATATGGCCTTCTGTTTTTTGAAAAGAATAAAAATCCAAATTTTAAAACATATATTTTCAGCCTTTCATTTCTTTTCTTTTTGAAATTCTGGTTTACAGGATTTGAATTTATTACTGTTTTTCTGATCAGTTCTTCTATTCCGTACATCTATTATCGTTTTGAGAATACAATTTCATTTTACTGGAATTTCATCTGGAGACATTTTGTCATTCTAATTATTCCACTACTGATAAATATTAGTTTTTTGCTTTATCAGTTTTATCTTCTTACAGGAAGTGTCCAAACTGGAATTTATCACCTTAAGAATGCTTTTTCCAGAAGATCCAGTAGTGAATATTTTTATGAGCAAAACCAAAAGTATTTGATCTTATTAAAAAAGTTTCATTTAGATATCATTACCCGATATTTAGGAAATTCTTTTATTAACGAAGACCTTACATTGATAAAAGTACCATTTGCTACGATTCTATGTATAGGAATTGTCTGCTCAATTTATTTATACATAAAAAACATTGACAGAAAACTGATTTTCACAACGTGCTTTTCTATTTTGGCACCGTTCAGCTGGTTTGTCTTGTTTCAACAGCATGCACATATTCATAAACATATAGATTTTTTTATTTGGTATTGTCCGTTTCTTATTTTGACAATACTTTTAATATCTTTGACACTAAATTCCTTTTTGAAAACATCAAAATGAAAAATATCATTATTACCGGCGGAGCCGGCTTTATTGGATCTCACGTTGTAAGAGAGTTTGTAAAAAACAATCCGGATGCAACCATTATCAATCTAGATGCACTCACATACGCCGGAAACCTTGAAAACCTGAAAGATATCGAAAACGAACCCAACTATGTTTTCGAAAAAGCAGATATTACAAAACCAGAAGAACTAAGAGCAATCTTTGAAAAATACCATCCCGATGCAGTTGTTCACTTAGCCGCTGAAAGTCATGTAGACAGAAGCATCACAGATCCGATGGCATTTATTAATACTAATGTCAACGGAACCGCTAACCTTCTGAATCTTTGTAAAGAATTCTGGACATTGAATCCCGAACATACTCATGGAAGATTTCCTGAAGAGAAAAGAACCAATCTTTTCTATCACGTTTCAACAGATGAAGTATACGGAAGTTTAGGAGAAACAGGCTTTTTCCTAGAAACCACACCTTACGATCCACAGTCTCCTTATTCTGCATCCAAAGCAGCTTCAGATCATTTGGTAAGAGCCTATGGAAACACTTATGGAATGCCTTTTATCATATCCAACTGTTCTAATAATTACGGCCCGAATCATTTTCCCGAAAAACTGATTCCCCTTTGCATTTCCAATATCATCAATGAAAAGCCACTTCCAATCTACGGAGACGGGAAATATACCAGAGACTGGCTATTTGTAATTGATCATGCTAAAGCAATCCATCAGATTTTTAATGAAGCAAAAACCGGAGAAACCTACAATATCGGAGGTTTCAACGAATGGCAGAATATTGATTTAGTCAAGGAGCTTATTAAGCAGATGGATGAAAAATTAGGAAAATCTTCAGGTTATTCTGAAAAACTGATCACTTATGTAAAAGACAGACCCGGACACGATAAGCGCTATGCCATTGATGCAACCAAACTGAACAAAGATTTAGGGTGGAAACCGTCTGTAACTTTTGAGGAAGGATTAGGAAAAACGATTGACTGGTTCTTAGAAAACCAGGAATGGCTGGAAAATGTAACCAGTGGTGATTACCAAAACTACTACGAAAAACAATACAACTAATTCAAAATCACAAAAAGGCCAGATGAAAGGAATTATTTTAGCAGGCGGTTCAGGAACCAGATTATATCCTCTTACCATTGCTGTGAGCAAGCAGCTGATGCCGGTTTACGACAAACCTATGATTTATTATCCACTGTCTACATTGCTTTTAGCCGGAATTAAAGATATTTTGATTATCACAACCCCTCATGATCAGGCGGGATTTATTAAGCTTTTAGGAGATGGTTCACAGATCGGCTGCAATATAGAATATGTAGTTCAGCCAAGCCCCGATGGACTCGCGCAAGCTTTCATCCTGGGAGATCAATTCATTGGAAATGATCCTGCTGCATTAGTTTTAGGTGACAATATTTTCTACGGGTCCGAAATGGGAACTTTATTAAAAAATAAAACCAATCCGGATGGTGGAGTTGTTTTTGCCTATCATGTTTCAGATCCTGAAAGATATGGTGTGGTAGCATTTGATGATAATTTCAAAGCGGTTTCCATTGAAGAGAAACCACTACATCCCAAATCCAATTACGCTGTTCCGGGATTATATTTTTACGATAACAATGTTGTTGAAATTGCAAAAAATATCAAACCTTCACCAAGAGGAGAATTAGAGATCACAGACATTAACAATGTTTATCTTCAACAAGAGAAACTTGAAGTAGGTGTTTTGGACAGGGGAACTGCATGGCTGGATACAGGAACTTTTGACTCTCTTCATGATGCCTCAGAGTTTGTAAGCGTGATTGAAAAAAGGCAGGGCTTCAAAATCGGATGTATTGAAGAAATTGCTTGGAGAAATAAATTCATCAACGATGAAAAACTTCTTGAAACAGCAGCAAAATATGGTAAAAGCGGATATGGAGAATATCTCAAACACTTAATAAAAAAGTAAATTACAATATTTTAAAAATTGTTAAAACTATCGATGTATAATCGATAGTTTTTTGTTATCCCAACAAATATTAATATCTTAGTTGTGTATTTCTGTAAAAACGGAAAGCAATTGAGTAATTAAAAAACACAAAAATGGATCAACCACAAAAGTGGACAGAAACAATAGAAGACAAACACTCTTTATTTGACTTAAAACTAAAAGAAGTCTGGAATTATAAAGATCTTGTTTATATGTTTGTAAAAAGAGACTTCGTTTCAGGCTTTAAGCAAACAATCTTAGGACCTATTTGGTTTTTTATCAATCCTATTTTAACAACAATTGTTTATTTAATTGTTTTCGGAAGAATTGCAAAACTTCCTACAGACGGTTCCCCGCCACTTTTATTTTATTTAGCAGGAGTTACCCTTTGGAATTATTTTTCTTCTGCTTTAACGGGAACCTCTTACACTTTTTCAGGAAATGCAGGGATTTTCGGAAAAGTATATTTTCCAAGACTCGTAACCCCTATTTCTATTGTTATTTCAAACCTTATGCGTTTTGGTGTACAAATGCTTTTATTTATAATCGTATGGTTATATTATTTTTCAAAGGCAGAAATACATCCTAATTGGTGGTGGATGCTAGCTACTCCATTCTTAATCTTATTAATGGCTGTATTTGCATTAGGAGCCGGTATGATATTTTCATCCCTTACCACAAAATATAAAGATCTTAATATGGTTTTAGGGTTTGGAGTTAGTTTATATATGTATGCAACTCCTGTTATCTATCCCACATCATCATTAACAGGTGTATTCAAAAAACTAGCCTATTATAATCCTCTTTCCGGTATTTTTGAATGTTTTAAATACGCATGGCTTGGAGCAGGTGATTTTTCCCCGTTGATGTTAGGAATCAGCACAATTATAATTCTCATCATTTTTATGATAGGCCTTGTTATCTTTAATAAAGTTGAAAAAACATTTATGGACACCGTTTAATTAGATTTAAAGTTTTTAACATTATAGAATAAATTAAATGCTAGCTTTAAAAGCAGAAAACATATCAAAGCAATATCGTCTCGGGCAAGTAGGAACCGGAACATTGTCTCATGACCTTAACAGATTTTGGCATAAAATAAGAGGCCAGGAAGATCCTTACTTAAAGATCGGTGAAACCAACGACAGATCCATAAAGGGCAGCTCCGATTACGTTTGGTCTTTACGGGATATTAATTTCGAGATCGAACAGGGCGATGCTGTAGGAATTATTGGAAGAAACGGTGCAGGAAAGTCAACTTTACTAAAGTTATTAAGTAAAGTAACTAAGCCTACTACCGGGAAAATATATACCAACGGAAGAATTGCATCTCTTTTGGAAGTGGGAACCGGCTTTCACCCTGAAATGACGGGCCGTGAAAATGTTTTTTTGAATGGTGCTATTTTAGGAATGACCCGCAAAGAAATTACCCGAAAATTTGATGAAATTGTTGATTTCTCAGGGGTAGAGAGATATATCGATACTCCTGTAAAAAGGTATTCTTCAGGAATGTATGTGCGTTTAGCATTTGCTGTTGCAGCCCATCTAGAATCTGAAATTCTTATTGTAGACGAAGTTTTAGCAGTTGGTGATGCCGAATTTCAGAAAAAATGTCTTGGGAAGATGGGGGATGTCACCAAAGGTGAAGGGCGAACTATTTTATTTGTAAGCCATAATATGGCAAGCATTAAAGCTTTATGTAGAACTGGCATTTTATTAGAAAGCGGAAGCCTAAAAAAAGCCGGAAGCATTAATTCTGTTATTGATTCATATTTCTTGGGAAAAATTAACGAAACTGATGGAAAACGGATTCATATACCTCAAGACAGCAAAGGGTATTTTAAATTATGGAATATCAAAGGGAAAGAAAATTTTGCGATGGAGTCTGATGAAAACGAAACAATTTCTTTTGAATTTGAGGCTAAAGAACGACTTACCAATTGTGAGCTAGGCTTAGTCATTCGCAACAATGAAGGCTCCATTATTCTCGGGAGTAATAGCAGAGATTATGGTGGAGATTATTTCGATATATCTGAAGGATCTCATAAATTTTCATTTGATTTCATGTTGCCCATCATCCATGGAAATTATGAAATTGATATTGTAATTGTATCGGAAAATGTAATAATTGATCAATGGGTTTCTGACACCAAGCTTGTGGTTAAAAATAAGTTTGAAAGTGTTTTGCCTGAAGTATGGAGAGGCAATTTAAACGTAAAAACCTCTTTTTATCATGATTAAATATTTAAAAAAAAGACTGATTAGATTTTTATCTAATCATTTTCAGAAAATTGAGCAGACAAAAAAAATATCACATAATTTAAAATTAGGTCAGAATTCTTATTTAGAAGATCCAAAACTGATTGTAGGTGAAGAGTATATTCATATTGGTAATGACACTTCAATTGGTCATAGTGCATGGATTGCAGCTTTTGATAAATATATAAATCAAAATTTTTCACCAGTCATCACTATAAAAAATAACGTTAGAATAGGAAATTATGCTTGTATAACAGCCATTGATGAAGTAACCATTGACGAAGGCTGTTTGTTTAGTGAATACGTTTATATCTCCGATCATTATCACGGTACAGATCCTACAACCAATTTGTCGCCTAAAGATCAGCCCTTATTTTCTAAAGGCAAAGTACATATTGGTAAAAATACATTCTTAGGGTATAGAGTGTCCGTATTATCCGGTGTTACACTTGGTCAACATTGTGTAGTAGGGTCACACTCTGTTGTTAACAAATCTTTTCCTGATTATAGTATGATTGCCGGTTCGCCAGCAAAACTTATAAAAACGTTTAATTTTGAAAAAAATGAGTGGGTCGATGTTTAATATTTTCAAAAAAAATAAAAAAGATGAAGGATATCAAAAATACTCTTCATTAATCCCTTATTCTGAATATATAGAATTAAAGAAAAACATTCCGTCTAAAAAAGAATCTTTAATTTTTGACAAAAAAATTAAAATGACAGATTCATTTTGGTATCTTCACTCATTAAACGAACTTTTTGTAGAGGAGGTTTATCAATTTAAATCTGATAAAAAAAATCCTTATATAATAGACTGTGGTTCGAATATTGGCTTAAGTATTCTGTATTTTAAAAGACTGTTTCCTGAGGCTAGGATTGTTGGTTTTGAACCGGATAATGATATATGTGCAATTGCAAAGTCTAATCTTTCACAGTTTGGTATTTACGATGTGGATTTACAACAAAAAGCAGTATGGATTAATAATGAGCCCCTCATTTTTGCTAAACTCGGATCACTAAGCGGTCATTTTGTAGATAAGGAATCCGAAAATACAATTAAGATAGAAACCGTGCGGCTAAAGGACTATTTACAAGAACCTGTAGATTTTTTAAAGATTGATATTGAAGGACCTGAATTCGATATTATCAAAGACTGCAAAGATGATTTAAAAAATGTAGAAAATATTTTTGTTGAATACCATAGCTTTGCAGAGAACCCTCAAATGATTGGTGAACTTTTAATCTATCTGAAAGAAGCAGGCTTTAAATTATATATTAAAGAAGCTTGGGAAAATATGAAGAATCCTTATATCGAGAAAAAAGGACCTTATTTTGACTTGCAACTCAACATTTTCGGCTATAGATTATGAAAATAATTTTTACCATATGTTCTAATAATTACCTCGCACAGGCAAAAGCACTGGGGGATTCTATTGCTAAAAGCAATCCAGATTATCAATTCTTTATCGGGCTAGTTGATCAGCTATCACCGGAAATTAATTACGAAAATGAAATTGGATATCCAATAATACTTTGCAACGAAATAGGCATTCCTGATTTTGAATCCTTATGGAAAAAATATAACATTATAGAGCTTAATACCTGTGTTAAACCTTTTTTTCTAGAGTATTTCACCCATCAATATGCTGACTTAACCCATCTAATGTATTTTGATCCGGATACTTTTGTATTTGGAAATTTAAATACTATTGAAGCTGAATTATCCGGTTCTAAAGAAATAATTCTTACACCGCATATCCTCACTCCAATTCCTTTAGATGGAAAAATGCCCAACGAACATTTATTTTTAAATTTTGGTATATACAATCTTGGATTTATAGGAATAAAAAATCCGTCCTCAAACCTGGACTTTTTTAAATGGTGGGGAGAAAGAACTTACCATTTGGGATATGATAAAGTTGTTGAAGGATTATTTGTAGATCAATTATGGATGAACTATGCTCCTATATTTAAAAATAATGTAGTAATTTCTCAACATTATGGGCTAAATATGGGACCCTGGAATTTACATGAAAGATTTCTTTCAAAAAAAGATGTGTGGATGGTAAATAATCATTCAGAACTAATTTTTTATCATTTTAGTAATTACAAATACAATAAGCCGGAAATTCTTGCGGCTTACTACAACCGTTTCACTTTTGAAAATAGAAAAGACCTTGTTGAATTATATCATGATTATGCCGGCATTTTAAATCTAAATAACATTCAAAAAATAAGTAAGATTCCTTGCTACTATGTTGAATTAAGAAATGAATTTGTTAATAAAACCAATGAAGAGAGACAAAAAGAATGGGAAAACACTTATAAAAAAATGAGCATATCGTCTAAAATTAAATTTAAACTTAAACAATATCTAAAAAAATAAGTTGTATTGGGAACAATTGATGAAATCTAATCAAATCTAGTATAAATGAACCCTAAAATATCTGTTATCACAATCACCTATAACAATAAAGAAGGCTTGGAAAAAACCATAAAAAGTGTAATTGCTCAGACGTCAAAAGATTTTGAGTATATTATTATTGATGGAAATTCAGATGACGGTAGTAAAGAAATTTTAAAACGATATTCAAACAAAATTGATTACTGGATAAGTGAACCAGATCATGGTATCTATAACGCTATGAATAAAGGTATCAGAGCGTCTAATGGTGAATATCTTATATTTCTGAACAGTGGTGACGAATTTTATACAGACCAATCTCTTGAAAAAGCTTTTCCTTATTTATCGGATGAAGACATTGTTTATGGTGACTTGCAAATTGTTAATAAACAAGATATTTTCATTAAAAAATATAATGATTCTCTAAGTTTTCATTATTTTTATATTGAAAGCTTACCTCACCCCTCCACTTTTATTAAGAAAACTGCCTTTGAAAAGGTAGGTTTATATGATGAAACTTTAAAAATAGTTGCCGATTGGGAGTGGTTTTTAGAAGCTATAGTTTTTAAACAATGCTCATTTAAGTACATCCCAATTATTGTATCTACCTTTTATTTGGATGGAGTTAGTAGTATTAATAATAAAGAAGTACAAAAAGAAAGAAACAGGGTTCTTGATAAGTATTCTTACATTGTTAAAGATATGATTCAGATAGAGGAATTAAGAAAAAAAACTACAAGTTTTGAACACAGATACAATCATTTAAAGCAATACAGACTTGTAAAACTATTGGCAGCCTTAAAACTTATTACAATAAGAGAAAAATAAATTTACAGCTTCATACACAAACACAATATGCCCATTATTTCAATCATAATTCCCTGCTACAATCAAGATCAATATCTGGATGAATGTCTGCAGTCTGTATCAGATCAAACTTATACCGATTGGGAATGCATTATTGTAGATGATGGCTCATCGGATAATTCTGAAGAGACTGTAAAACAATGGACTGATAAAGATCCCCGGTTTCAGTATTGTAAAACAGAAAACAAAGGGGTTTCTGCCGCCAGAAATTTTGGTATTGAAAAAGCTGCCGGTGAATGGATTTTACCATTAGACGGAGACGATAAAATTGGTCCAAAATACTTAGAACTAGCTTCAAAAGAATTTCATAGCAATCCGGATATCATTTATTCTGTCGGACAATATTTTGGTGACAAAAATACTGTTTTTGCTTCCGAACCGTTTAATTATCAATCTTTTCTTATGGAAAATCAGATATTTTGCTCTGCATTTTTTAAGAAAAGTGATTGGGAAAAGGTCGGAGGCTACGATACCAAAATGAAAGGAGGTTATGAAGATTGGGAATTCTGGATTCATCTTTCTGTTGATAAAAATCCCTTGAAGGTAAAGCAGCTCAATGAAGTTTGTTTTTTTTATAGGATTAAACCGACTTCGAGAAATGTAGATGCCATGCAGAAAAATGATGCTTCTCTTCGGGATTACATTTATCGTAAACACCCTGAAGTATTTTATAAAAATTTGAATTCTTTAAAGGAATATTACCACGAAAATCAAAAATTAAAAAGAGAAAACCAGCACTTAAAAAACTTATTAAACAGCAAAAGAAATTTGTTGATAAATCGTATTTTAAAATTTTTCGGAAAATAAATGATGAATATTTCAGTAGCCCTATGTACTTACAACGGCGAAAAGTATCTTGCCGAGCAATTAGATTCCATTATGCAGCAGACTGTAAAGCCTACAGAAGTTGTTGTGTGTGATGATGGCTCCAAAGATACCACCCTGGAAATATTACAACGCTACCAAGAACAATATCCTGAGATTTTTAAAATTTATGTGAATGAAACCAATCTCGGATATTTTAAAAATTTTGAAAAATCTATTTACCTGTGTTCACAGGATATAATTGTCACAAGTGATCAGGACGACATCTGGAAACCTGAAAAACTGGAGGAGACACTCAATTTTTTCAAAAACAATCCCGATAAAGAGGCTGTCTTTAATGATTTGATTTTGGTTAATGATGATAAAACCATTCTAGAGCATTCCTATCTTAACTGGAAATATATTCAATATTCAGACATCTTAGATTCCATAAAAAATGATGACCTTTTTATTAAAGTTCAGATGCAGGGAAGTTTTATCTTAGGATGTGCGCTTGCAATCAGAAGAACAGCATTGAAAAAATATGATTTAAAGAATTTTACACTCGCTCACGATTACGAAATCGCTCAAAAGCTGAGCTTTAAAAATAAAATCGGATTCATTCCGAAAACGCTTTCATTCTACCGTCAGCACGAAGAGCAAGTCTGCGGTTTACGTGAACAAGACCAGAGAACATCTTCAAAGCCAGACAAAACAAGCTCTGAAAAAAAGTTTAACGAGATAGTCTGGCCTTACCTTTCATCTCTGCAAACGGCGAAAAAACTTTTTCCTCAGGAGGATATTAAAAAAACGGATTTATATTCCAAATTTTTAGCACAAAGAAATCTTTATTTAAAAAATTTGAGTTTCCTCAACAGAAAAAAATACATTTTACAATGCGTTAAACATCAGTATTTGGATCTTAAATTCACGGATATTTTCCGATATTAGCAATTCATTATGGATGTAAGTATTTGTATCACTACATATAATCACGAAAAATACATTTCAGAATGCCTGTTGAGTATTCTGAATCAGGACTTCAGCGGAAATTTTGAAATTATTGTATGTAATGATAATTCTTCCGACGCTACTGAAAAGGTAATTATGGACCTTAAAGAAGCTCATCCGAAAGGTTATAGCATTCGTTATTACAACAACATACCCAATTTAGGATATGTAAAAAATACCCTGCATTCTTTTGATCTTGCAGAAGGTAAATATATAGCTGTTTTGGATGGTGATGATTATTTTATTGATCCTAAAAAGCTCCGGAAGCAATTTGATTTTTTAGAGCATAACTCCAACTTTTCTGCTGTTGGTGGAGATTCTCTCGTCATTTATGAAGATACCGATCAACCTGATCACTTATTTTCACAGCACATCAATCGGGAACTTTCTCACGAAGATCTTACGGACATCAAAATCATGCAGACCTCTACTCTTTTTTTCAGAAAAGATATTCTGAAACCGGATTTCCCGACGGATATTCTTTCGGCAGATCGGTGTTTATATTTACTGGCGGGTTGCTATGGAAAGATCAAGATTTTACCAGAAACTTTAAGCTCATATCGACAGTTCGCAGCCAGTTTATCAAAAAATGTGACCTACGAAACCATGAAAAAGGATTTTGCCATTATTCCATTTATTCTGAAGTATGGTAAAAATTATTCACCCGCTTCTTTAAAGAAATATTTTTATTATACGTTGATGACCTATTCTAAAAGTATCACTAAAAAACAATTTAAAAGAGCATCAAGAGGTTATTTAATCAATAATACATTGTCTAAATTTTCTTTCAATCCATTAAAGCTGTATCTTGTCATAAAATGGGGAGTTCATACAGTGAAACAGAAATATAATCTTAAAGAGCAAAATAATAGTTTTGTATAATTAAACACACAACACAAATGATAATAGGAAATGGTCTCATAGCAAAATCTTTACAAAATATAGACTCAGATGAGGTGCTGTTTTTTGCTTCAGGGGTATCCAATTCGCTTGAAACAAAAGATGCTGAATTTCAGAGAGAGTTAGCGTTACTTCAAAATGCTTTAACCTCCTATCCTCACTTACGTTTTTTTTATTTTTCAACTTTAAGTATTCTTGATCAGTCGAAAAAAGAAAGTCAATATGTGCATCACAAAAAAGCGATGGAAGAATATATTGTCAATCATTCAGACAACTACCTCATCATAAGAATCGGAAACCTTATAGGAAAAGGCGGTAATCCTAATACGTTATTTAATTTCTTTAAAAATAAAATCCTTCAGAACGACAGTTTTGAAATTCATACGGAAGCCAGGAGATTAATTTTAGGAATGGAAGATCTGAGTTCATTTATTGGAGGCTTACAAAGTAAAAAACAGAATAAGATTCTAAACTTCTCTTATCCTTATTACTACAAACCTAAAGATATTGTTTCGGCATTAGAAGCAGAGATCGGGAAAAAGTCTTCCTATAAAGAAATTAGTGACGGTGATTTTTATACTGTTGAATTTTGTGAAGAAACAGCGGATTATTTTAGAGGGAAAGAACCTAATGATTATCTAACAGAGTTGGTTAAAAAATATTTATAAACTATGCCTAAAGTCTCCGTTATTATTGTCACCTACAATGCCATGAAATGGGCAGAAAAATGTTTTAGCAGTCTAAAATCATCTTCTGTGCCCGTTAACTGCATCGTAATCGATAATGGCTCAACAGACGGAACGCAAAACTTTATTAAGACCCATTTTCCTAAAGTAGATTTTATTCAATCTGAAAAAAATTTGGGATTTGGTAAGGCCAATAATATCGGAATAGAAAAAGCATATAAAGACGGAGCCGATTTTTTTTATTTGATGAATCAGGATGCATGGATTTATCCTGATAGCCTTGAAAAATTACTGAAAGTTTATGAAGCCCACCCCAATCAAAAAGAAATAGGAATTTTAAGTCCGATGCACCTGGATGGAAGTGAACAGCTTCTCGACATTTTCCTTGACAAATATATTGCCCACAATTTTGAAAAAAACCGGCTGATTTCTGACCTTTATTTTCAGAAGCTAAAGCCTTTTTACGAGATGAACTTCATCAATGCCGCTCATTGGCTGATTCCCAGAAATACAATAGAAACGGTAGGTGGGTTTAATCCTTATTTTTTCCATTATGGAGAAGATATTGAATATGTAAACAGGGTTCATTTTCATCAAAAGAAAATCCTTCTTGTACCCGACAGCAAAACTGTTCATGACGGAAAACAAAACCTTAAAAAAGTAGATTCTAAAAAATATGAAGACCTTAGTATTGAAACGAAAATGATCAATCCTAATTTTCCCAATGCTATAGTTTTTGAAAGAAAATCTTTACGGAAAAGTATTCTCAAAAACCTGTTAACAGGAAATACATCCCAATATAGAACACTACTTGAGAAATACCGAAAAATTTCAAAAGAAGAGAAAAAACTCTCAGAAATCAGAAATCAGGTAAAACAAATTGGTTCGACTTTTCTAAATACTTAAATTTGATATACTTATCAGCACCTAAAAAATAAAAATGTCACTGATCAAAAGAATTAAAAACAAAATAAAACTTCAAGCTCATTCGGGGGATAATTATTATTGTCCTTTCTGTGGTTATACCTCTAAGGATCTGGAAGTAGTGGGACATGATCTTCCGGTTCTTATAGAAAAAGAAGTTGTTGGAGGCGGAAAAAGAGCCGCAGGATGCTATCAATGCCACTCCAGGGACCGTGAAAGATTATTGTTTGCTTTTATCATTGAAGAACTTAAACTCCCCCAAAACAAAAACATAAGCATTTTACATATTGCTCCGGAACCTAAATTGTCGAATATTCTCCTAAAACAGGACTTTGATGAATATATTTGTGGTGATCTGTTTACACCGGGTTATACTTATCCTACCCATGTACAAAATATGAATGTTCTTGAGCTTCCATTTGAAAGCCAATATTTTGATTTTATAATTTGCAATCATGTTTTAGAGCATATTCCAGAAGATATCAAGGCAATGAAAGAGCTTCAACGTGTTTTAAAGCCTGGAGGAAAAGCCATTTTACAAGTTCCTATTTCCAATAATACCATGCAGACTGTGGAAGATTTTACGATCTCAGATCCCCAAAAAAGAGAGGAACTTTTTGGTCAGTTTGATCATGTGAGAATCTATGGTCAAGATTACATACAGCGTTTAGAAAGTGCTGGTTTCAAAGTAAATAGAATTAATATTACTGATATGTATAAAAGGATGGGCGTAAATCCTAAAGAAGATATATTCTACTGTGAAAAGCCAGCCTTATCTGTTTAAAGAAAGAAAAAAATATGTGCGGAATAACCGGAATCGTTACAAAAAATGCTAAAAACTACTCTGAAGCCATTCAGAAAATGACGGATGCTATTGCACATCGCGGTCCTGATTCTGCCCATCATGAATATTTTGAAAATGCCGCATTAGGTCACCGAAGGCTATCCATCATAGACCTTTCAGAAAACGGAAAACAACCCATGTTTTCTACATCAAAACAAGAATGCATTGTTTTAAATGGTGAAATTTACGGTTATCAGTCCATCAAAAAACAATACTGTGAATATCCTTATCAGGGAACTTCTGATACCGAAGTAATTCTTGCCATGTATCAGAGAAAAAAAGAGCAGCTCATTCATGACCTTCCCGGAATGTTTGCTTTTGCGATCTGGGATAATGAAAAACAACAGCTTTTTTGTGCGCGAGACCGATTTGGTGAAAAACCTTTTTATTATGCTTATGGAAAAAATGGAGAATTTATTTTTGCCTCAGAAATCAAGGCTATTCTTGCAAGCGGACTCATTGAACCTAAGCTCAAGCAGGAAGCACTCTCCCACTATCTTCAATATGGTTATGTAAGTACTTACCAGAGTATTTACAGCAATATATTTTCACTTCCTCCGGCTCACCAGTTAATTTGGAAAGAGGGAGAAATCAAAGTTTCAAGATATTACAGTCTTCCGAAAAAAGACCGCGTTTTAAGTCTTTCGGAGGCTAAAGAAGAATTTACTTATCTGCTGAAATCTGCTATTGAAAAACAACTTATTGCCGATGTTGAAGTCGGAAGTTTTCTAAGCGGAGGTCTTGATTCCTCTTCTGTTGTAGCCATGGTAAATGCTTTTTTACCTCAGCAAACCACCATCAGTTTTGGATATGACCATGAGGACAGTGAGCTTAAATACGCAAAAGAAATCGCTGAAAAATATCATACCAAGCATATTGAAATTCACGAAAAAAAAGAAGATCTGGTTTCCGGAATTCTGAAAGTAGCTCCCTTTCTTGATGAGCCTTTCGCAGACCGATCTTGTGTTCCGCATTTTGAAATATGTAAAAGTGCAAGAAAAAACCTGAAAGTAGTACTTTCCGGAGATGTTGGTGATGAATTATTTGGCGGCTATAGTTTTTACAAGGTAGAGCATGAAATGAAAAAACACTTCAGCTACCAAAACCTTTTGGCCCAATTTGGTTTAAAATTATATCAGAACGTAAAGCAGATCTCCTATATTTCGCAAAAAAATATTCAATACAATTCCATTTTAGATTTTCATCAACATGATGTCAGGAATTTCTTTAATAAAAACGAAAGAACGTCTTTAGGGATTACTCAAGACTATCAGCAGCCTTACAGTTTTCAAGCGGATAAAAACTCTCTGAATGATATTATGCGAACTGATCTTGAAAAATTCGTTCCGGGAAATATGCTCGTAAAATCTGACCGAATGGCTATGGCGAATTCTTTGGAAGTAAGAACTCCGTTTTTGGATATTGACTTTGCAGAATTCTGTATTCAGCTTCCTGACCAGCTTAAAATAACTTCAGACAATGATAAAATCATTTTAAGAGAATCGATGAATTCGTATTGGACGGAAACCATCAGAAATAGACATAAACAAGGGTTTGGACTTGGAATAGAAAACTGGTTTGAAGAAGATAGCTTAATCAAATTCTCAGATGAATTATTAAAAGATAAAAACCAAAAGGTTTTCGATTACATCGATTTTAAAGCAACACAAAAGTTTCAGGATAAAGGTCAAAAGCACTGGAATCTGCTACAACTTGCTTTATGGGCATCTCAACATTCTAAATTTTTGTAAATGGCTCTTAGTATATCTGTTATTATTCCTGTTTACAATGCAGCTCAATTCTTAGAAAAGTCTATACATTCTGCACTCCGGCTTGAAGAAGTGAAAGAAATTCTTCTGATAGAAGATGCATCTACTGATCATTCTCTTTCCATCTGTGAGAAACTTGTCACCGAAGATTCTCGTATAAAACTGTATCAGCATCCCGATAAAGGAAATCACGGAGCGGGCGCAACCAGAAATCTAGGTCTTATAAAAGCACAAAGTGAATATATTTCTTTTTTAGATGCCGACGATTATTATCTTCCGAACCGTTTCGATGCCGAAAAAACAATATTTAATGATTCTGCTATTGAAGGAGTCTTTGGAGCCATCGGTGTAGAGTATTTAAGTGAAAAAGGAAAAGAAGAATTCCAGAATAAATTTAAAAATACAACACTTACTACTGTTAATTATCATGCTGAAGGAGAGGAAGTATTTAAAGGGCTTCTAGGCTTAACCGCTAAAACTTTCGGTACATTTTTTCATCTGAATACATTAACAGTAAGAAAATCAACTCTTGAAAAGCACAGTTTGAAGTTCAACGAAAAACTTCGTGTACATCAGGATTCGGATTTTATTATAAAACTGGCTTATCTATGTCACTTAAAATCAGGAATTATCGACAAAGCCATAGCAATAAGAGGAGTACATGATGACAACAGAATTACTAAAATAAAACCTTATTCGAAAAAGTTTTACCGAAATAATCTGCTTCTCCAACAATCGCTGTATGAATGGAGTATAGCCATAAAACTTAAACCTGAATATTCGAGAAAAATACAATTGAATTACCTCAGCTTTACAATTGCCAATGAAAGAGGTTTCAAGAAATACTTTTCTTATTTTATCATTTGTATGAAATATCCCGAACTTTTAAAGACACGATACCGTTTTCACGCATTAATGAACTCAAAAATATAAATAAACTATATATTTACAGATAGAAATAAAATGAAAGTCTCCGTAATCATCCCTGTTTATAATGCCGAAAACTACGTCACGCAAGCTGTGGAATCTGCTTTACAGTTTGATGAAGTTTTCGAAGTCATTCTGGTAGAGGATAAATCTCCCGATAATGCATTAGAAGTTTGTCAACGTCTTGAAAAAAAATATGACAGAGTAAAGCTGTTCCAGCATCCGGACAAGGAAAACCACGGAGCGGGAGCAAGCAGAAATCTTGGTATTGAAAAAGCAACAGGAGATTTTATTGCGTTTCTCGATGCAGATGATTATTATCTTCCCAACAGATTCGATGCCGAAAAAAAGTTGTTTGAAGACCAGAAAATTGATGCTGTATACGGAGCTTTGGGAGTGCATTATTACTCAGAAAAAGCAAAAGAACAGTATGGGCCGCTTTTTGGAGATCGCCTCACCACAGTTTATAAAAAACATGACCCCAAAGATGTATTTCCCGGACTGCTTAATATGAAAGGGAGTTTTGGGCTTTTCAGTATTGATGGCCTTACCATTAGAAAAAAACCTTTACTGGAAAAAATACAGCCTGTTTTTAAAACCCACCTAAGACTTCATCAGGATACAGAGTTCTTATTGAGAAGCTCATTCTATCTTAAATTTCATCCCGGAATTTTAGATAAAGCCATTGCCATGCGAGGAGTACATGAAAGCAATAGAATCACACAGGTTGATTCTAATAAAAGAAAGCCTTCAATAACAAGAGTCATGCTGTGGAGAGAAGTCAATAAATGGGCAGAAAGCGAACCTATGATTCCTGAAAATATTAAAATCCATATTAAAAGAATGCATAGAAGCTGGGAGATAGGCAATTCTGCTGCTGCAAAAAAATGGGGAATGATTTTAAAATATCTGGTTACCGACTACAAAAGCATCCGATCAGGTCTTTATAATATTAATTTTAGAAATAATTTATTTTAAATCTATGGAAAATAATTGGGCAGAATTCTGGAATAAAAAACAAGATGGCTTTGACAGTATCATGCAACATACTACTGCTTATTTTCAAAAAAATTATATAAAAATTTTTCCTCTTGAGCAAAATGATGTTTTACTGGATTACGGATGCGGCCCCGGCTATTTTTTAGAGAAATGTATTTCTTATAATAATAATTTTGTGGGAGTGGATATTTCGAAAAACTACATTCAGTTTTGTAAGGAAAAGTTTAATATGCAGCCAAATTTCAGTTTTTATCTAACAGAAGATCCTGATGATTTTTCAACAATACAAAATGTTATTTCCGAAGAAAAAGTGAGCAAAATAGTCTGCCTAAGCGTCCTGCAATATTTTCCTAATGAAAGGGCGGTGGAAAAGTTCCTTGACAGCATCTTCAGTTCCGGAAAGATTCATGCTACATTTGGTGACATCATTCCGAAAAACAACAGCATCATAAAAGATACCTTATATGTTTTTATGGGAGCTCTCAAAAATGGGTTTATAATCAGTTATATATCTTTTATTTTAAAAACATTATTCTCTGATTATCTCAAAAAAGATAAAGCACCTCTATTACAATTTGACAAAGATTTTTTTATCAATTATGCCCAAAAGAATAATCTTAAAATTTCTTTATTGAACTTATCAATTCCTAAAACCCGCTTTACTGTTGTTTTAAGCAACAACGATTAACGGTTGAAACTCAAATTTCTCTTTTTTCTACAAGTACTCTTTAAATTTAGTATTAAAGCAAAGTTCAAATTCCTGTGTTCTGTAGGGGGAATTTAAAAAATCAATAAAGCGGGAATCCAAGTTTTTTTCATTTCTGTCCAGTTCTATAAGGCTTGGATGAAGCATTATTTCCACTTCTTTCTCATGAGAATTCTCCAGGTAAGAAAATAGGTTTTCAGCATTTATTTCACAAGTATTCAAGATGCTGTAAAATTTAACCTTTTTAGTATCTGAATTAAACTGACTTAAAAATCTGAGTAAAAAAAGCTTAATATAGTTCGCCATACTCGCTGTTTTACCATTATATTTAAAACTTTCTCCAAAATCTTCATTGATTTCCCTGATTCTCGGAATATGATATTTTTCTGCCAGTTTCCGAACAATTTTATTAATGGATGGAATGATGTGAACATGCTCATGACCGTCAATATGGGAAATTTGAATTCCTTTATTCTGAATAGTTAAAATCTGATGTTCTATCTCCTTTTCGATATGAGCCAATACTTTCTGAGATTTAAATTTGAATAACAGATTCACAAAATTATTTCTAAACCCAGTATTTTTTGCCAATATGTTATCTTTATATAAAGCCTTTCCACAAGTAAGATTCAAATGAACGCCAATCTTTAAATTGGGGCATTTAGCAATGACATTTTCTAAAGCATCTTCAAAGTAAGATACATTTGCCATTAAGCTGGCATGAGTTAGAAAGCCTTCTAAATGAGCTTTTTTTATAGCTTCATTTACTCCTTTCGAGAAACCTAAATCATCGGCGTTAATAATGAGTTTACTTTTCATCTTTTTTTGACAATTCTTTTAGGTGAAACTTCATTTTTATAATCATTTCCTGTCTGGTGTCTTTTAGTGGATCGTTATCGATATAATCAGATCCATTTTCCAGCAGAAACCGCCTGTTCATATTAAAATAATTAAATGTATCGGAGAAGTAATCAAATCCTTGCTCCAAAACAACCTTATCTGATTTTTTGCTTTTCAAAGTAATTTCTTGAAATACACTTTCCGAGTTTTTATAGGCATTATAACAGATAAAACAACCCACTGCAAAAAATATGACAAGATAAAGAGACGAAAAAGAGGAAAGTAAATTTTCCGTTTTTTTATTTTTAAATCTTTCCAATAGGGAAAACAAAAGGGAACAAATACAAAGAATCCACAATGTATTCGTGAAGAAAATAAGCCTTAACCCAATCATTGGAGAGTATGCTACAATCGGCAGTGTAACAAGCCCCATTGTAAGGAGTACTATAAGCCTAATTTTCTCATGGATGGTTATCTTCAATTTTTTATAAAAAAGAAAAAAGAAAATACATACCAGAACAGCCACCGAAAGTTCCGGAAGATAATATCTATACATCATCAGTACGGCTTTAAACTGTTTTACATATTCCATAAGGTGAAATACAGAACTTCCGCTTTCCAATTTAGAATATCTTTCCGCGTTGGCCGGTGCAAAATACAGCAGCATATATCCGACGATTATGGATATGTAGTAAATAGTAATTGCTAATGGAGGCCATTTTTTATCCTTTACAACTTTATATAGAAAGCCTAAAAAAGTAAAGCTGATTAAGACAGGCGGAATATGTTCGTTTCCCATTCCGGTAAAAACTCCTAAGAGAAAAACAAATAACAGAAACAAAATGGATTTTCTGTCTTTAAAGACATCATTACCATACACAAAATACTCCGTCATCCCATAGATATACCACAAATAAAAAGGCATGATGAAAGTGTAGTTACCACCAAAAGGAGTATAAAAAAACATTTCGCCAAAGAACTTGGTGAGAACAACAAAGATAAAAACGATAAGCAGTACTTTTTTCATACTGCCTGAATCTTTAAAACTCGGAGCCTTCCTGAATAATAAAAGATACAGCATATAGAAGAAAGTGTTGAACATCACCAATCCGTAGATCATTTTCAGAAACATACTTCTTGAAACAAAATTGGTGATCCATTGCCCAATTCTTGGATTAATATGTAAGTACGAGTTAAAACATTCCTCAAATCGTTGTGGAATGGTCATATCAAACAAATAATAAAACTCATCTCGGGTTCTAGGGTAATAAAAAAGACAGAATAAGCAGGCTATATTGATAAAAATATACACCATTTGGGGTACAATATTCTTTGTCATTTCTTTTTAATTACATCATTAAAATACAATGGCCTGTTTTTTACCTGAATGTGAATTCTTCCTATGTACTCTCCTATTACACCCAAAAACAAGATGGTTAAAGAACTAAAAAAAACGGTAATACAAAGTAGCGTAAGAAATCCGTTTCTGGGCTCATTATTAGTGAAATTGATGTACACCGAGATCGTTAAAAATATAAAAGAAAACACACATCCCAAAAACCCAATAAACGAAGCTATTCTCAACGGCTTTACAGAAAACTGGATCACACTGTCTATAGCCAGTTTATAAAGATTGAAAAAATTATAATTCGATTTTCCTGCAAATCTTTTTGGAGCTTCAAAATCTACAATTTTAGCATTGGTTAATCCTATGAGAGAAAGCATTCCCCGGAACATTCTGTCATGTTCGTTCAGGCTGCTCATCCAAAGAACATACTTCTTATCCAACAATCTGAAGTCGGGCATATTTCTAGGAATTTTAACATCAGAAATACCGTTCAGAATCCAATAATACAGATTTCCCATCATTTTATACCGAAATCCTTTATCCAGATTATCCGTTCGTTTAGTAAGTATCAAAGATTCGCCAGCTAACCATAATCGTATGAGCTCTACGGCAACTTCCGGAGGATGCTGCATATCGGCGTCCATAAAAAGAACAGCATATTCATCCTCAAAATTCTGTTCAGCTGCATAGTTCATTCCGGCAGTCATTGCCAATTCGTGTCCAAAATTTTTAGACTGATTAATTATCGTAATATTTTGATATATTTTTTGAAGATCCAGCAACTTTACAAGAGTCTGGTCTTTTGATCCATCATTTACAAAAACCAACTCATAAGAACAATTTTTAATGGCATTCAAATTTTCTTCTAAAGACCGGGTCAATATTCCCACATTGCCCTCTTCATTGTAAGTTGAAATAATGATGTAAACTTTTTTCATAAAAAGATTTGTGTCTAAAATATAAAATATTGCAGTGTAAAAATACAATAAAAAGAAAAAGCCTGGCAGAAATTTAAAATTTTATCTATGCTTATCTTTATCTGATCTAAACTTCTGTAAAAACTCAGGAAACCTTTCTGTATTTTCTTAAGAATTCTCTTGCCGGACTTTCTACCAGCTGATAAAACAATGCTGAGCTTAAAAGCAAAACAATCATGTAAATACCAAACATGAGATCAATATCAAAAATATACTTTTTCCAAACCAGTTGTCTCAGAATATATAAAACAGGAATATGGGTGATATAAATGGCATAGCTTATCTCACCTAAATATTCTAAAGGCTTTAAAGCGAATATTTTTGTTAAAAACCCATTGTTTCTGGAAATCAAAAGAATGAGAGGAATAAACAAAATACCCATTAATCCGTTATGGAAATATAGCGGAACAAATATTAAGCATAATAAAATGGCTATAAAAACAACACTTATTGAAAAATCAAAATCTTTTTGTTTATGATTTCTAATGAAAAACAATCCTGCAAGATTTCCTATCAGAAACTCATTGATATGAAGTAGCGGAAAATAGGTGATAAAATCATGACTTTCCGTATGAGGGCCTTTGTAAAAACCCGAATTCATATATAAATTTGAAAAAATCTGTGTGACAATCCAAATGAGAATAGTTATCACCCAAATGCTTTTATTCTTTTTTGAATATAAATAATTATAAAGAAAGGGAAACAGCAGATAAAACAAAAATTCGACGGAGATAGACCAGCCCGGAAAGTTCAAGACCATTGCTTTACCGGGAATCCAGCTCTGTAGTCCAAAGAGATATAAAAGAATATCTGTAAACAGAAATTTTTCCTCCCGTGTAAACCACAAAAGCAGCAAGCCTACCACATACAAAGGATAAATCCGTGCAAATCTGTTTCGGTAATAATCTCCATAACCGATTTTTTCTTTTTTATGATAAGCAATGATCATAATAAAGCCGGAAAGGATAAAAAAGTAACTTACTCCAACATTCGCTCTCAGAAAAACTTCAGAGAGATAAGGTATTTTATAGAGAAAAACATCTTTATTGAAATGCGAAATCACAATTGCCAAGGCAGCGACAAATCGTGTAAAAGTAATCTGAGTAATTTTCAAAAACCTGATCTTATTTTATAAAAACGCCTACATACTTTCCTTCAAACTCCACCACAGCAGTATCAATACCATTCTTTTCACAGAAATCCTGATAAGCAGAGTTGTCTCCAATATCATCACTGATGAACACACCCCCTTTTCTTAGATTTCGGTAAAGCTCCTGATAAGCCCAGATTCTTCCGTCATAGCTTTTATCGGAATCATAATGTACCACATCAAAACTAGAAGTTTCGGTAAAGATTTTAGGTAGAGATTCTTTATCTGCAAAACGGAAAAGCTTCCAGTTCGTTTTAAGGTTTTGTGGAACTACATACCCAACATACTGATCGCCATTCTGCCCTAGATATGGCATATCAGAACTGTAAAGCATCCCGTGTCTTTTTTTCAATGAAAGTAAAGCTGCCAGTGAAGACCAGCCATAAGCAACACCTGTTTCTACAACATGTTGAGCATTTGAAAACTCACAAGCATAGTAAATCAATTCTAAAGCTCCTGCTCCTCCCATTTTGATAGGACATTCTTTTTCTCTATCTCCCGCATGCTTCAACACATCCTGAAATTCACTTCCGAATCCTTCTGAGTGCATCCCAAAAAGCTTATTAATAGCTTCCTCCTGAGAAATTGCTTTTGAAGCTGCCCAAGAATGCGTTTTTTCCTTTCCTTTGAAAGCATTATTCCTATTGATCGTATTTTTCAGGATCTTTCTGCCAAGTTCCGGGTAGAGATCAGGTCTTTTTAAATACCCTATAAATGTTTTTAAAACTCGTGTTATTTCACTCACTGTGTCTGCTTTAATAAAACAAAAATAAAGATTTTCATTCAATTGCCTATTTTAAAGAATAATTATATTTTTGAAATAATCTTTTCACCAAATTATTAGTCTCCGAATGAAGTTCTCAATTCTTATTGCCAATTACAATAACGGAAAATATTTCAAAAACTGTTATGATTCCATTATTGCCCAAAGTTTTAAAGATTGGGAGGTAATTATCGTTGATGATGCTTCCACGGATAATTCATTAGAGCTGATAAGTAATCTAATAGATGGCGACACACGATTTAAATTATTTACAAACTCACAAAATGAAGGCTGTGGTTATACAAAAAGAAAATGCTTGGAATATGCTACAGGGAAATATTGTGGTTTCCTGGATCCGGATGATGCCTTATTCTCCAATGCTCTTCAGGATTCGGTAGCATACTTAGAAAAAAGCAAATATATTGCGACGTATTCTAAGCTGACATTTTGTGATGAAAACCTCAATATTACGGAAGATTACTCTAAGATAAGACAGATCTATAATGGAATAGATTTTTTCAACTCTCCCGTACAGGTTCATCATTTTTTCGCATTCAAAAGAGAGGCGTATTTAAAAACAGAAGGTATTGATCCTTCATTAAAAAGTGCGGTGGATCAGGATTTATATTTAAAACTTCTCGAACACGGAAACGCCAAGTATTTACCTGTCCGAATGTATAAATACCGTCAACATTCTCAGGGAATCTCTCAGTCCTCATCAAAAGAAAAAGCAAAAGAATCATTTGCCAAAGTAATTTTCAATACGATGAAAAGAAGAGGCTTACAATCTCTTCACGGTAAAACAATTCCGGCCGAATATAATAATGCAAAAGAAATTTTTGATCTTTTGGAATACCAGAACTCAATTTCTTACCGTTTACAAAAAAAGTTCAGAATATTCGTTCAACAATTATTCAGCTAAGATGAAAAATAATAAAATAAAAGTGCTTTTCAGACACCGTTCTATGGAAATGGGAGGGGTAGAAAAAGTAATTCTAAACATGTTGAACAATCTAGACAGAGAGAAGTTTGAAATGACTGTTTGTTTGAATATCAATCAGGGAGAATTGCGCAATGAGTTTCCAAACCATGTACGAAAAGTATATCTTGAAAATGGAAAAGAAGATTTTTCTAAAAATCCATTGATACAAAAAATTCAGCTTGCAAAAAGAAAATACCGGCTTCAAAAAGCTCAGAATAATCCTAAAATCGCGGATCAACTTCTGAATGAAAAATTTGATGTGGAAATCGCTCCAACTTACGCCGCTTTTTCATCGGTGTTAAATTCCGTCAATACAAATTCAAAAAAGATTGGCTGGTTTCACTCCGATATTACGTTACCCAAACTTCAGCCTTTAGTTCCTGATATTTTAAAACAGATTCCACAGTTTGATTATTTTATTTTCGGTTCTCAGCAAACCAGAGATATTTTAGTGGAAACCTATCCTAGTCTTAAGCTCCCGGAAAATCAAGTCATATTAAATGCCATTCCGATTGAAGAGCTGAAAGAAAAAGCAAAAGCCTTTCAACCTGAATTTCCTCAAAAACCTGTTTTTATTTCCGTGGCAAGATTACACAGCAGAAAAGGATTTCACAAATTAATGGAAGCTCATGCCAGACTGCTGAAAGAAGGATTTGATCATCATATTATTGTCATTGGAGATGGCGAAGAAAAAGAAAATCTCAAGAAGCAGGCGCAAGAATTGGGTGTTACCGAAAGTTTTCAATTATTAGGTTCATTGCTCAATCCTTATCCTTATGTAAAAAATGCCGATTTTTTTATTCTCCCTTCAGAATCAGAAAGCTGGCCATTAATTATTGCCGATTCATTAATTCTTCAAAAGCCTATTATTTCAACCAATGTAGGGGGAATTCCGGAAATGATTGCTCATGAAAAAACAGGATACCTCATCAATTACAAGACGGAAGAAATGTACGAAGCAATGAAAAAATTCCTTACAGAGCCTGAATATGTTTCAACAATCAAAGAAAATCTGAAAGACATTGAAAAACAGTTTGACAACCAGAAAATTTTTGATGCTGTTGAAAATATCATTACTAACTTAGTAAAAAAATAATAATGCTTTTTATTTACCGCTTAATTCTTAAGCTTCATACTTCATACCATCGGATGATACAGAATATTTATCTGAAGGTTTGTATTGCAAAAGGTTTGAAAGTAGGAAAAAATGTCCGTTTTGTAGAAGTTCCCGAATTCGGAACCGAACCATTTCTCATTGAAATTGGGGATGAAACTACGTTTTCCAATAATGTAAGGTTTGTAAATCATGATGGTGGGCAAAATGCACTTCATTTTTTTGAAAAATATAAAGATGTAAGAACTTTCGGAAGAGTAAAAATTGGCAAACAGTGTTTTATTGGTGCTTATACCATCATTATGCCTGGTGTAGAAATGCAGGACAATTGTGTTTTAGGCGCGGGGTCAATCCTAACCACCTCAATGCCTAAAGGAAGTGTTTTTGCAGGAGTTCCGGCAAAGTTTATCTGTACGATAGAAGAATATGGTGATAAATTATTAGCCAACAACGTAATGTACCCAAGAGAACTTGAGCTTACACGTCCTCAATTAGATGCACACATCAAAGAACACCTTCCTCATACTTACAAACCCATAAAATAAATGACCGAAAAGAAAAAAATGCTGATCCGGATAGGCTCCCTGCGACATGGCGGAGCTGAAAAAGTATTGGTCACTTTTCTTAAAAACCTTCCGGAAAATAAATACGAAATAGATCTTCTTCTCAATTTATATTCCGGAAAATATCTTAGTGAAGTTCCTAGTTGGGTTAACATTTTATACCTGAACAAAGGAGAAATGATTACTACGAACCGAATTCAGGATATTCCTCGAAAAATGTACCGGATAATTTATCAGAATTTATTAAAAAGATTTCCCCAGCTACTTTACAATGGAAAATTAAAGGGTAAAAAATATGATATTGAATTTGCCGCCATTCATGGGATGCGCGATGAGATTTTAAATTCTCCACTGAAGAATTCTAAAAAAATCGTTTGGATTCACAATGATCTTTCGGAAGTAAAAGGCTACACGAATGATGAGATAAGAAAGTTTTTTAGCTTTGATTCCATTATGGTTATCTCAGAAAAAATTAAAGCGACTTTTCTCAATCTGGCTCAAAATGAAGCAGAAAAACAGAAAGTAGAAAAGATATACAATCCTTTAGATACTGAAGAAATTTTAACTAAAGCCGAAAAACCTGTTCTCAAATACAATTTCGATTCAACAGCTCCCACGTTTATTTCGGTAGGAACTGTTTTTCCACAAAAGGGTTTTGACAGGTTGTTGAAAGTACATAAAAAACTTATTAAAGAAGGTTTTAAACATAAAATCCTCATTGTCGGTGATGGTTATGATTTTGAAAATATCAAAAAATTAAAATCAGAATTAGATGTTGATGATACTTCTACTATGCTCGGATTTACAGATAATCCGTATCCTTATTTCAAACATTCGGATTTTTATATTTTAAGTTCAAGATACGAAGGTTTTCCTACAGTTCTTTTTGAAGCGATTACCCTAAAAAAGAAAATAATTGCCACAGAAGTTTCAGGCGTAAAAGAAATGCTGAATGGCGGAGACATCGGTTTAATCGTTGAAAACTCAGAAGAAGGCATCTATCAAGGAATGAAGAAAGCGCTTGAAAATCCCGAAGGTTTTAATAAGTATTCGGAAAATTTAAAAGAATACACAATGCCTTTCAGCTTACAAAATTCCGTAGATTCTATCATGAAAATTATTGACGGTTTATAAATCATTTTTCTTTTATCTTTGTTCTAATGTCAAACTATTCAACCATACAGAAAGATTTTTACCGTGAGAGTGGAAAATGGCTTCCTGCTTTTAAGATATGGACAAAGTGTATCAATCCGAACCTTCATTTTGTTTATATTTTAAGAAAATCTCAGCAGTTCAGGAAAGTTCCGGTTGTAGGATTTTTCTGGAGACTGGTGTTGAGACATTTTCAGATCAAATATGGATTTCAGATTTATCCGGAAACCCAGATTGGAGAAGGTTTTTATTTGGGGCATTGGGGAAGTTTGGTGATTAATCCTAAAACTATCATCGGTAAAAACTGCAATATTGCACAAGGTGTTACCATCGGACAACAAAACAGAGGAAAAAATGAAGGGTCTCCTGAAATCGGAAATGAAGTATGGATTGGTCCGAATGCCGTAATTGTCGGAAATATAAAAATTGGGGATAACGTTCTCATCGCTCCCAATTCTTATGTCAATTTTGATATACCTTCTAATTCTGTTGTAACCGGAAATCCGGGACAGGTTTATCCTAATGAAAATGCCACAGAAGGCTATATCAACTATAAAATATAGGCTAATTATTAGCTTTAATCTTATTTGAAAGTTATTTAAATTTTGTTGTAATTTTATACTGTGCTCTGATATTCCAGCACAACAGGTTGTTATCAACACTTAGTTTAGTCCATATTTAATATGATTTTAAGCATATTTTAATATTAAACTTTGTTAAAACCACTTGCTTTATCTACAAAAATTATATTTTTGTATAATTATTGATTCAATCTATTGAATTTGAAAATAATTTAAACGAAATAAATAATTATTCATTTTTAAATTTTATTTTATGTCACAATCATACGACGTTATTTTCGAAAACAACAGAAAATGGGTAGAATCTAAGGTTGCAGAAAACCCTGAATTCTTTCACGAGCTAGCAAAAACTCAAAACCCTGAATTCCTGTACATCGGATGTTCAGATAGTAGAGTTACTGCCGAAGAAGTGATGGGAATGAAACCGGGAGAAGTATTTGTGACACGAAACATCGCCAATATCGTCAATACATTGGATATGAGTTCCACTGCGGTGATTCAATATGCAGTAGAACACCTTAAAGTGAATCACATTATTGTATGTGGACATTACAACTGCGGAGGTGTAAAAGCAGCCATGTCGCCTCAGGACTTAGGGTTAATGAATCCATGGCTGAGAAACATTCGTGATGTGTACAGATTGCACCAAGCAGAGCTTGATTCTATTGAAGATGAAGGCAAGCGTTATGACCGACTTGTAGAACTTAATGTTCAGGAGCAGTGCATCAACGTTATTAAAATGGCCTGTGTACAGGAAAGATATATCTTAGAAGAATATCCTATTGTTCATGGCTGGGTTTTTGACCTTAGAACCGGAAAAATTATTGATTTGGAGATTGATTTTGAAAAAATTCTGAAAGACATTCAAAAAATCTATAATCTTACGGATTCTGAATGGGTGATGAGCCGAAAGAAAAAGTAATATTTTTCTAAAAACAACTGAATGAAACTTTGGAGTATTATTACATTAATGGTTTTTTTAAACTTCACAGCATTACCAAGTATTGCTGCAGTTTTTAATTGGGATTTGCTCCAAACCAATGTAATAGTGAACGAAGAAGAACCTCACTCTTCCTCATCCTCCTTTGTTGTTTACGAAAAAGCACTTCCAAAGCCTTTGGATGTTTTTGACTATCTGAGGTTTTTTGAACCTGATTTAAAAGGTAAATCATTCGTACTGATTGATGATGATTTTCATCTTTCACCACTTCTTACCATATTTTCTCCGCCTCCGGAAGCTTAATTTTTACAGTTAAACACGTTTTATTGTCTTCATACCTGTTTTGGGTATCGAATCGATATGCACTTTAAAAATTAAATTTCCAATCTTTTTATAACTGATTAATCACAGCCAATCAGCTATAGCTATTACATTTTCATATCATGAAAAACACATCTTTAATAGGAGGAATAAAGGAGAATTTCCCTTCAGGACTCGTTGTATTTTTAGTTGCACTTCCTTTATGTTTAGGAATTGCATTAGCTTCCGGTGCTCCGCCATTATCTGGAGTTATTGCCGGAATTGTAGGCGGCTTAGTGGTCGGATTCTTAAGTAATTCTAATATTTCCGTATCCGGTCCTGCAGCAGGTTTAACAGCAATCGTTTTAACCGCTATAACAGATTTAGGCGCATTTGAACTATTTCTTTGCGCAGGAATTGTTGCCGGTCTTATTCAGCTAATTTTAGGCTTTATAAGGGCGGGAAGCATCTCAAATTACTTTCCTAACAATGTTATCGAAGGAATGCTTGCCGCTATCGGGATCATTATTATCTTAAAACAGATTCCTCACGCATTGGGATTTGACAAAGATTATGAAGGACATGAATCTATCTTTGACAATGGTTTAAATTTCAATTACTTCACTGAGTTATTTGGAGCCATTCATCCGGGAGCCATTGTTGTAACGTTAGTTTCAATTGCCATTCTTTTGGCTTGGGATAAAATATCTGTTTTAAGGAGAATGAAAATGCTTCCCGGAGCTTTAGTTGCGGTAGTTGTAGGTATTTTACTGAATGAAGTTTTCAAAATGACAGGAAGTTCATTAGCAATAACTCCCAAACACCTGGTTGTGCTCCCTGTACCGCAGTCATTTGAAGATGTTAAAAATCTTATTACCATGCCAGATTTCACAGGATTTTCAAATCCTAAAGTCTGGATTGTGGGTGCTACCATTGCTATTGTAGCTTCCATTGAGACTTTACTTTGTATTGAAGCCTCAGACAGATTGGATAAACAAAGAAGAATTACGGATACTAACCTTGAATTAAAAGCCCAGGGTATTGGAAATCTGGTCAGTTCACTTATTGGTGGACTTCCTATGACCTCAGTAGTAGTAAGAAGTTCCGCCAATGCCAACGCAGGGGCAACTTCGAAAATCTCCGCAATAATTCATGGAGTTTTATTGTTAATTTGTGTACTTTCCATTCCTATGATATTGAACTTAATTCCACTTGCTACATTGGCAGCGGTGTTAATTTTGGTAGGATATAAACTTGCAAAACCAGCTACATTTAAGCATTTCTGGCATTTAGGAAAATTTCAGTTCGTTCCTTTTGTTGCTACGGTAGTTGCGGTAGTTGCTACCGATCTTTTGAAAGGAGTTGGAATAGGATTAGCAATTTCTATTTTCTATATCCTTCAGGGAAATATGAAAAGAGCCTACTATTTAAGCCGAGAAAAACTAAATGATGCCGACGGAATTACGATTAAATTAGCGGAAGAAGTATCTTTTCTAAACAAAGCAGCAATTAAGAAGACATTAAAAAATATAAAATCGAAATCTAACGTGACCATTGATGCGCGAGGAACTTCCTATATCACTACCGATGTACTTGAAATGATCCAGGATTTTGCCAACATTCGTGCAAAAGAAGAAGATATCAATGTGGAACTTTTAGGTTTCAAAACATCATACAGAGATTATGAGAGCAGCCAGGATTCTCATGTTTTAATTACACATACAAGAGCAATGTAAGCTCACCAATTATTATTTTTAACTTATAAATATTACATACATTATATGAAAGCACATACATACGAAACACAGTCAACAATTACTCCTGAAAAAGCATTAGAATTTTTAAAGGAAGGGAATCAAAGATTTGTAAATAATTTAAAAGCTAACAGAGATCTTTTGGAGCAGGTAAATGCAACCCGTGAAGGACAATGGCCTTTTGCTGTAGTTTTAAGTTGTATTGACAGCCGTACTTCTGCGGAGCTTATTTTTGACCAGGGATTAGGAGATATTTTCAGTATCAGAATTGCCGGCAATTTCGTTAATCAGGATATTTTGGGCTCTATGGAGTTTGGCTGTAATGTAGCTGGCTCGAAGCTTATTGTCGTTTTAGGACACACTAAATGCGGAGCTTTAAAAGGCGGATTAGACGCAGCACAAATCAAAGGTATGGGAATGGACAATCTTAATCACCTGATCAATCATTTTGATCCCATTATTCAAGAAGTGATTGAAGACGGGGAAGAAAGATCATCAAAGAACAGTTCACTTTTGGAACGATTAAACCAACAAAATGTAAAAAGTGCCATCGAAGACATTCGTAAACAAAGCTCTACTCTGAAAAACCTTGAGGAAGAAGGTAAAATTAAGATCGTAGGAGCAAATTACGATGTGGAAACCGGTGCTGTAACCTGGTTATAATTATAAAAATGTCTTAAAAAAATCGGCGGGGAGCTTTGCTCCCCGCCGATTTTTTATTTACCATTAAAAGCAGACATCGTATTGCTGATTCCTGCAAAAACAAATGATAAACAGGCTTTAGAAAACTTTTCAATCCTTTCCGGAAGCTTTTCAAGTTCAGATTCGTTCCAGGTTCCCAATACATAATCTACCTGCTTTCCTTCAGAGAATTCTGCTGAAATCCCGAAGCGCAGCCTTGCATAATTCTGTGTTTGCAGTACTTCAATAATGTTCTTTAATCCATTATGGCCTGCATCTGATCCCTTCCCTTTCAACCTTAGCGTTCCAAAAGGAAGCGCCAGATCATCAGTTACAATAAGCACATTTTCCAAAGGAATATTTTCTTTCTGTATCCAATATCTTACTGCATTTCCCGAAAGATTCATATACGTATCCGGTTTTAAAAGCAAAACTCTTCTTCCTTTATATTTCCCATCTGCCAACCAGCCAAAATTGCTTGTATTGAATGGAACTTCAAGAGTTTCTGCAATTTTTTCAACTACTTTAAATCCTATATTATGTCGTGTATTTTCATATTCAGGACCTTTGTTTCCCAGCCCTACAATTAAATATTTCATTTAAAATTTTTTACAAAATTAAGAGATAAAAAATAAAAAACTCAATCCTTTCCAGGATTGAGTTTTTAAGTATAGTTATTTTTTATTTACAACGGTTTATAAATATAATACACTCCATATCCCTTCGTCAGGTAAGTCTGTGGATCATATGTAAAGTTTGTAGAGGTAACCACCGGAGCAGGAAGCGGTACAGGTAAGAATGTAACAGATGTCCTGGATGGATTATTAGGAGATAGCATAAGGCTTCTGTGACCGTAGAACGGTGTAGATAACAAGTATGAAATTTTATATGCAAAAGGCAATAAAGTATATGGGCTTATTCTATCATCATAATTCATAAATCCATATTCATATGTCCAAACTATAGGATCGTTCACACCAGCAGTAATGGTTCCAAACCCTGTTTTAACCTTAGATACATTATCTCCTAAATATGTATGTTCAGTTTCTGAGTATGCTGTATATTCAAAAGGAGTTCCCGAAACATCTAAGCCTGTTTTCATAGAAATTGTTTCAAGTTTTCCTGTAGATGCATTATACTTTAAAGTATAGACCGATTTTGTTTGTTTATCAAGAACCTGAGCAGGAGGAGTTCCTGTCACTTTATAAATATTTCTGTTCTCCGTAATCGATTCCAGTCTACCAGAAGCACCATAAGTAAACAACTGCGTATAAGTAACCTTACCCGGATCAAGAGTTCCATTATTATCCAAATCCAAGAAACCATCAAAAGTTATTTTACTTACTCTGTCACCGCTATACGCAATATCAGTAATTGATGCACCATTATTTACTTTCGTTAAAAGCAACCCTGTATAATGATAATCAGCAACGGTAGCAAAATCCGTAATTTCCTGATGTAATGCTCTGGCGCCATTCAGGCCTGTATTTGTATTAAGGTCAACTAGAGGATCACCATTTTCATCTGCTAAGTCTTTACATGAGTGGATAGAGGAAATACCTGCTACAAGTAAAATAAAGTAGAAAAGTCTCTTCATTTCTATAAGGATTATTTATTTTTCCACAAATATAATTTTTTTTTGCATAAAAATTACATTTTTATTTATTTTCTCACAAAAACAGCAACAATAAAAACCTTAAAACAAGGTAATTAGTATTTCCTTATACTTTCAAAATTGCTTTCAATAAAAGATTAACCTCATCCACATTTCTTACCTTATCTTTTCTCATCATAAGATTGTTACCCTCCTTGCCTACTTTCTCTTTCAGCTGTGCTTCAGAAGGATTTTGTGTAAGATAAGTGATAATATGCCTGAATTTATCCGTCTGATAAAATTTATCCTGCGGATTGCTTGGGAAATACCCTAAAAATACACCATTCTTCATGACAATTTTCTCAAAACCAATCTCTGCAGCCAGCCATTTTAAGCTTACACTTTTTAATAAATTAATTACTTCTTTCGGTAAATTTCCGAAACGGTCTATCAATTCAGATTCAAATTTCAATAAATTTTCTTCACTGTCTATCTCCGCAAGCTTCTGATAAAGAAGCAATCTTTCTTCTGTATTTGAAATATACCAATCCGGAAGCATCAATTCAAGATCCGTGTCAATATTCACATCCTTTGTAGATTTAAAGAGTTTATTCCGATCTTCTTCATTTTCAAAAAGATTTTCGAATTCTTCATCATCCTTTAATTCTTCCAAAGCTTCCTGCATTAGTTTTTGATAGGTTTCAAATCCCATTTCATTAATAAATCCGCTTTGTTCTGCTCCTAATAAATCTCCCGCTCCACGAATTTCCAAATCTTTCATTGCAATCTGGAAACCGCTTCCCAGATCAGAAAACTGTTCAATGGCTTCAAGACGTTTTCTCGCATCCGAAGTCATCATATCATAAGGGGGTGTGATCAGATAACAGAAAGCTTTTCTGTTGCTACGCCCTACACGACCTCTCATCTGGTGAAGATCTGCCATTCCGAAACGCTGAGCATCATTAATGAAGATCGTATTCGCGTTCGGAACGTCTACCCCACTTTCTACAATCGTCGTCGAAACCAGAACGTCATACTTTCCATCCATAAAATCCAGAACATTTTTTTCCAGCTGCTTTCCTTCCATTTGTCCATGACCGGTAATTACTCTTGCATCAGGAACCAGTCTTTGAATCAATCCTGCAATATCTTTAAGGTTTTCAATTCTGTTATTGATAAAATAGACCTGTCCGTCCCGCTGCAATTCATAAGAAACGGCATCACGCAGAATTTCTTCATTAAATCCTATTAATTGGGTATCAACAGGCTGTCTGTTTGGCGGTGGCGTTTTGATTACGGATAAATCTCTCGCAGCCATCAAAGAAAACTGCAAAGTTCTTGGAATTGGTGTCGCAGTTAAAGTCAGAGTATCAACATCTGTTTTCAATGTTTTTAATTTATCCTTTACAGAAACTCCAAACTTATGTTCTTCATCAATAATTAACAGCCCTAAGTCTTTAAACTTCACCGAACTGCTTGCCAATTGATGTGTTCCTATGATAATATCTACTTTTCCTTCTTTTAAAGCTTCCAACGTTTCAGATTTCTGTTTTGCTGTCCTGAAACGGTTGATATAAGCTACATTCACAGGAAAATCTTTTAATCTTTCTCTAAAACTTCTGTAATGCTGGAAAGCCAAAATCGTCGTCGGAACCAGCACAGCAACCTGTTTTCCGTCTGTTGCCGCTTTAAATGCGGCACGGATAGCCACCTCCGTTTTACCAAAACCAACATCTCCACACACCAGACGGTCCATCACCGTATCGGCTTCCATATCTTTTTTAACATCGATGGTTGCCTTTTCCTGGTCCGGAGTATCTTCATACAGGAAACTTGCTTCCAGTTCATTTTGCAGATAAGAATCCGGAGTGTAGGCAAAACCTTTCGCCGACTTTCTTTGGGCATATAATTTTATTAAGTCAAACGCCAGCTGTTTTACCCTTGCTTTGGTTTTTTGCTTTAAAGATTTCCAGGTTGGAGAACCTAGCTTGCTTAACACAATTTCTTTTCCGTCCGGTCCGTTGTACTTCGAGATTTTGTGCAATGAATGAATACTTACATACAATAAGTCCCCATTTTTATACGTCAACTTAAAGCATTCCTGAATTTTCCCGTCATTATTCACTTTTACCAGTCCCATGAATTTTCCGATTCCGTGATCAATATGGGCAATATAATCCCCTATTTTTAGAGACATCAAATCCTTCAAAGTCAGCTGTTCTGATTTGGCGAACGTGTTTTTCGCTTTATAGCGTTGGTACCTGTCAAAAATCTGGTGATCTGTATAGACTAAAATTTTGTGATCATTATCTACAAAGCCCTCATGAAGTTCAGATTTGAAGCTTTTAAAAGGAAGCTGATGTTCCAATTCCTCAAAAATAGATTCCAATCTTTCTTTTTGTTTTTCAGTAGAGAAAGAAATCCAGGTATCAAACCCTTCATTCTGTTTTCCTTCAAGATCTTCAATTAATAATTCAAAATTCTTGTGGAAAGTAGGCTGTGCAGTCTGGTCAATTTTTATTTCCGATAATTCAATCAATCCTTCTATAGGAGCACTTCCGAAATCAACGGTTTTAAATTTTTTATAATCAAATAAAAACTCCTGATCAGAAATAAACAATTCCTGTGGTGACCTGTGAGCAATATCTTTGTTCAAAGTATCATATTTCACCAACGATTTTTCGTAGAATGTTTTCAGCTTCTGCATTCCGACAATACCGTTTTTAGAAATTACAAAACTTTCTTTTGGTAATAACTGAAGGAGAGAGACCCGGCTTCCCGTCACCGTAAAATTCATATTGGAAACCAATTGAAAATCATTTACCTTTTCTACAGAAAGCTGTGTTTCAATATCAAATGTTTTTATGCTTTCAATCTCGTTTCCGAAGAAAGTGATACGATATGGTTTTTCATTTGAGAACGAAAAAACATCAACAATTCCACCTCTTACAGAAAATTCTCCCGGTTCGGAAACGAAATCTGCCTGCTGAAAACTGTAATGGTTCAGCAATTCATCCACAAAATCAAAATTGAGCTGATCCCCCACTTTAATATGATGCGAAATGGCCTTAAAATCTTCCTTCTTCAAAACCTTTTCGGATAATGCCCCTGCATACGCCACAATCACTTTAGGAGATTTGCTCGAAGTAATTTTATTGATCACTTCTGTCCTTAATACTAAATTGGCATTTTGTGTTTTTTCAATCTGATAGGGTTCAAGATGGGTGGCAGGGAAATACAAGACCTTATCTTTTCCCAACAAATCTTCCATTTCCGTATTGGCGTATAAAGCATCTTCCTTATCATCAACCAAATAGAGAATATGCTTTTTCTGCGTCAGGAAAAGCTCAGCCACAAAAATTGAAACCGAAGATCCTGCATTTCCTTTCACAGAAATATGTCGATTATTTTCTAACTGAATAAAAATTTCCTTTCCAAATTCGTTTTTAAGCAAGTCTGGCAGGAACTTTTCACTGATGGTTTTTAACTGCATAAAAAAATAAAATGATATAAACGACAAAAGCGATTTCGGGAGTTTTCCGAAACCGTTTTGATCTTCACAAAGGTAAGGATAAATTTTTCTTTCAAAAGCATCTGCACTTATTTAAAAGCAAATCCTTCTTAGTAAAAAACCAATAAATCATAACATCTTATTAAAAATTTTAAATTAATGTTAAAAATAACAGATTATCCTTACACGGCACACGATTTGGAATTTCACATCTACCAAACTTAAAGAAATTTATTATGAAAAATTTAATTAAAACCTTAGGAGCTTTTATGCTATTACTTTTTGCTGTCACGACAATTTCATCATGCAGCAACGACGACGATCCGGTAAACAATGATTTCTTTGCAGGAACTTACAAAGGCAGTATTTCTTATAATGACGGAGGATCTACCAATATTAGTACCAATAACGGAAGTGTTTTTGTAACAAAAATTGCGAGCGGAACAAAATATAATTTCGCTTTCTCAGACAGCATTCCTGATCTCAACGGAATTGAGTTTGAACAGAAAGGAGATCATACTCTTGTCATGGTAGGGTCTACTGCCACATCTTATATAAGAATTGATAATAATGAATTAAAAATTCTATATATGAAAGACGGCAAAACCTGGACAGCCAATTGTACACGATAGACCAACTATTCATATGTTTGACCAGTGTTGCCTTTACAGGCAACACTGGTTTTATTTATCAAAATTTCAAAAAAATTACGTACCTACTTATTTACGAATTAAGATTTTTTTAATCTGTAATAAACTTTAGTTAAGTTTATAAAAACTATTTTTTTAGCTTAGTTTTTGTATAACTTTGAATAACAAAACAAACAAAATCATCACTATGAAAAAATTTTTTACCGCAATGTCACTCGCTCTAGGACTTGGACTTGCAACTGCTCAACAAACTACACCAGCAACAACTCATCATGTTGCTAAAACTACTGCCAAAGAAGCCAAAACAGTACAAACTACTACAAAAACTGCAACGACCACAGCAGCAAAACCTTCCTCAGCACCAACAGCAGTAAAAATGAAAAAGGATGGAACCCCGGATAAAAGATATAAAGAAAATAAACATCTTAAAGCAGATGGAACTCCAGACAAAAGATATAAAGAAAACAAATAAACTCAACATATAGTTGTTATTTTCATAATCAAATTTCGAAGAACCGATGTACACTCATTCATCGGTTTTTTTATTGCATATTTTCTTAAAATGTCTTCAAATTCTTTAGTTATTTATAAATTTGAACCATGTTAAACTTCCTAAAGAAAAACGCAGCATTAATTTGGGCCAAAAAGCACGTTCAAAAAGCTGAAGAATTCAAGAAAAATGCAGAGAGTGATCAAGAAAAACTGCTTTTATCACTCACAAATACTGCCCAAAAAACTCTTTTTGGAAGAGAGCATGATTTTGAAAACATTCACTCTGTTAAAGACTTTCAGGAAAGAGTAAAAATTTCGGATTATGAGGACCTCAAACCTTATATTGAAAGAGTAAAAAAAGGACAGGCTAATATTTTATGGACCGATACACCTGAATATTTCGCCAAAACTTCAGGAACTACATCCGGCTCAAAATATATTCCTATTTCCAAGGAAGGAATGCCTTTTCAAATAAAAGGAGCCCAAAGCGCACTTTTCCATTATATAGCTAAGAAAAACAATGCCGATTTTGTAAAAGGAAAAATGATCTTTTTACAGGGAAGCCCTGAATTGGAAGAGCATTTCGGAATAAAAACGGGCCGCCTTTCAGGAATTGTCGCCCATCATATTCCCGGTTATCTGCAGAAAAACAGACTTCCAAGTTTAGAAACCAATATGATGGAAGACTGGGAAGCAAAAGTTGATAAGATTGTTGAGGAAACAGAGAAGGAAAATATGACTTTGATTTCTGGAATTCCGCCCTGGCTGATCATGTATTTTGAAAAGCTGGTTGAAAAACACGGAAAAAAAATCAAACAGATTTTCCCTAATCTTCAGCTTATTGTGACCGGAGGTGTAAATTATGAACCTTATCGTGATAAAATGGAAGAGCTCTTAGGCGGAAAAGTAGATATTGTTCAGACATTTCCTGCTTCGGAAGGTTTTTTTGCATTTCAGGATGATTATACCCAAGAAGGATTGCTCCTTTTAACTAATCACGGAATTTTTTATGAATTTATTCCATTGGAAGAATATGGGAAACCTAATGCGAGAAGACTGACTTTAAAAGAGATTGAGCTCCATAAGGATTATGCATTAATTTTAACAACAAATTCAGGTTTGTGGGCGTATTCGATTGGCGATGTAGTAAGGTTTATTGATAAAAAACCACATAGAATTCTGGTAAGCGGAAGAACAAAACATTTCACATCCGCTTTTGGAGAACACGTGATTGCATTTGAGGTGGAAGAAGCTATAAAGGCAACGCTAGAAAAATTCCCGGCACAAATTACCGAATTTCATTTAGCTCCGCAAGTAAATCCCAATGCAGAGCTTCCCTATCATGAATGGTTTATTGAATTTGAAAAAGAACCGGAGAACATGGAAGCCTTTAAAAATGAGCTTGATGATCAGCTCAGAAAACGGAATACCTATTATAATGATTTAATATCTGGAAATATTCTTCAAAAGCTGCATATATCAAAACTTAAAAAAAATGCGTTTACTGAATATGCCAAGTCTCAAGGGAAACTCGGGGGACAAAATAAAATTCCAAGACTTGCCAATGACAGAAAAATTGCAGATTTATTGGAAATTTACAAACTTTAAACACATTTTTTCAATTCTGAAAACGTATATTCGAAAAAAATTATAAATTTGAAAAACTAAAAAATATAATGAAAGCATCTGTACTTTTAAAATCATCTTTATTAACGTCTTTATTTGTCATTTCATCTTGTGCAACTACAAAATACACAGATGATATTGCCAAAAACAATTATTCCAATCTTGAAGCAGGAAGAATGTATACTGTAATGATGAAAGACGGATCAAAAAACCAAAAAATATTATTCCGTAATGTAGATGGCAATAACCTTATCGGTACAGCAGGAAAAAAAGACAGCACAGAAGTTATCATTCCTAAATCTAATGTAGCCGCCGTAAGAGACATCAGAAAAGCAAGAACGGCTGCAGGTGCAGTGGTAATTGGTGCAGCGGGGGTTGCCGCTTTGGTAATCAGTGCATCAAGAGCAGATAACTAAAATAGATTTTATCTTTCAGGTGGTATTTGATTTATCATTTGATTTGACAATACAGTAATAGGTCTAAATGAATATTTAGGCCTATTTTTGTGCATGATTTCTTTTACCCCCCTAAAAACTTTACAGAATATTGAATTCAGGAATCTTCTTACCGGAAGATTTTTTATTGTTTTAGCATTCAGGATGCTTGCGACTTTATTAGGGTGGTGGGTGTACCAGCTTACAAAAGATCCTTTTTCTATTGGCCTTATTGGTCTTTCTGAAGTAATTCCGGCGGTAAGCTGTGCTCTCTATGCCGGACATGTGATTGACATGAATGAGAAGAAAAAGCTGCTATTAATCTGCAATTATGCTTATGTCTTCTTAATCGGATTGCTATTAATTCCGGCTTTTCTCAATGTAAGAATGCATTTCACAGGACATGAAATAACCTATTTTATTTATACGGTAATTTTTTTCACGGGGATAGCAAGAGCTTTTATTGGTCCGATTGTTCCTTCTATGATTCCTAAAATTGTTCAAAAGGAAAACCTTCCACACGCCATCACCTTAAACCAGGCCACTTTTCTTATTTCTTCAGTATGCGGACATGCCTGCGGAGGTTTTTTAATAAGTTTTTTTGGTGTAAAGTGGACATTACTTGTTATTATTGGCTTAATTATTTTAGCATCTCTATTTTTCTGGCAACTTAAAAAGCAATATTCTGAATATAAAAAGGAATCTGTAAATGTCATAGAAAGCATGAGAGAAGGAATTTCTTATATTTTTAAAACCAAAGAAATTTTAGGCGCATTATGCCTTGATATGTTTGCTGTTCTTTTTGGTGGTGCTGTTGCTATGATTCCTGTATTTGCTACAGATATTCTTAAAGTAGGTGCTGAAGGTTTTGGGCTTCTGAATGCGGCTTCTGATATAGGATCAATGTGCATTATTACTATTTTATCTATTGTTCCTTTAAGAAAAAACCAAGGAAAAATCTTATTGGCAGTTGTTGCAGGATTCGGCTTATGTATTATAGGATTCGGTTTTTCTCAACTTTACTGGCTCTCTTTTATGTTCCTTGTTGCAAGTGGAATGCTTGACGGAATCTCTGTAGTGATCAGAGGAACTATTGTACAGCTAAAAACGCCTGATCATATTCGCGGAAGGGTACTTAGTGTAAATTCTATTTTCATCATGTCAAGTAATGAAATGGGCCAATTTGAAAGCGGTCTCATGGCAAAGCTTCTTGGTGTAGTAAGATCTGTAGTATTTGGGGGAAGCATGACCATCCTCATTGCCTTGCTGGTAGGAAGTACAAATCCCAAACTAAGAAAGATGCAGTATTAATAACACATGGATTTTTACTTAGTTAGCGTTCATTTCAAGTATTACAAATTCCACATTTTAAGTATTTTTAACTAAATATTTCTTATCTGACAAAATATATTTACATTTGTCATTACTTTTTAATTTTATTATCAAAAAAATTTTTAAAATGAAAAAACTACTACTCTTTTCCATTTTATTTCTTTATCAAATATATTACTCACAGTCAGATTGTGTTTCATCTATCCCTGTTTGTGGGAATTCAGATCTTTCATATACGCCTACCGGATCAGGTAATACACAAGAACTTCCTGTGCCTGCCGGAGAAAACTTATGTTTAAAAGGTGGCGAACATTTTTCTGTTTGGTATGCATTCACCATTGCAACTTCAGGAACCTTAACTTTCACCATCAACCCGAACGTATTTACGGATGATTACGATTTTGCAGTATATGGCCCCAATCTGCCATGTAGCGCAATAAGCGGAGCCACTCCTATCCGATGTAATTATTCAGGTGCTGATGGACCTACAGGTTTAAATACAACATTGACAGGAAGTGCAACAGATGCAGCATGGAGTGCTTATCTGGATGTGGTAGCGGGTGAAACCTATTATCTACTTGTTGACAACTTTCTAAGTTCTGCCAATGGGTTTTCATTAACTTGGGGAGGAACTGCTTCATTAACTTCTGCATTTAATAATCCTGCATTAACACCGAATCCCTTTGTAACTCCAGGTATTCCAAATGCTACGGATCCGACAGCTCCTAATGAAATTCTAAAATGCGTTTTACCTACTCTATTTAATTTTAGTACATTAACTACAGGAATTTTAAATGGAAATGTTAATTTCACTATTACTTATCACGATAATCCTAATGATGCCATAACAGGGTTAAATCCAATCACAGCTCCTATTATGGTAGATGCTGTTACTGTATATTATTATAGATTAAAGTATACAGACCCGGCAAATCCTACCAACCCTATCAACGGATGTTTCCAAACAGGGAAATTCAAGTTTAAGCAAGGAAATATTACCGGAAGTAATGCTACTATTTACGCGTGTAATAACAATAATATAGGCACTGCATCATTTGATTTAACTACTGCAGCCGTTTATTCAGGTACTGCTACAAAAAAATATTATCCAACTCTGAATGACCTCAATGCTGGAACTAACGAAATTACAACTCCTGCCAATTATGTTTCTACACAGAAAAAAGTGTATGTAAAAATAATTACTACTGATGGATGTAGTGCCAATGCAGAAATCACGTTGACGTTCTACCCTCTTGTTGTTGTAAATGATGCTACGATTGAGTCGTGTTTTATTGAAGAAAATATAACGACGGCTTCGTTTGATCTTACATCAGCAAATGTATCGGCACTTACGAATCCTCAGAAAAAGTTCTACGCAACCTTAGCTAATGCTATAAGTGGTACTAATGAAATTTTCACTCCTACGAATTACATTTCAACTAATGGAGTTGCCTATGTAAGAGTATATAGTGGAGACAAATGTTATTCAATTGCTAAGCTTACCCTTATTGTTTTGCCTCCTGTAAAATCAGCTGTTTTAAAAGATAAAACAATCTGTATGGAAGACAGAACCACTCTAGATGCCGGTCCTGGATTTGTAAGCTACGAATGGAGTACGGGTGCTACCACTCAGACTATACAAGGTGTACCTGTAGGAGCATATTGGGTAAAATTACAAACCGGAAAATGTTTTACTCTTCAAAAAGTAAACGTATATCCTTCTGATCAGCCCGTAATTAGCAATATCGAAATTACTAATAACACAATTACTGTAACCGCAAACGGAGGAACTGCTCCATATAAATATTCATTGGATGGTATTAACTGGCAGGATTCTAATGTATTTACAGGACTTCCAAGAGGAGAAAACAAAATATATGTAAAAGATGCTTTCGATTGTATTCCGGTTGAAGTTCAGGTAACCGTTCCGAATCTTCTAAATGCAATTACTCCAAACGGAGACAATGTAAATGATTATATCGACTACAGCGCATTGGCATATAAGAAAAACTTAGTATTCATTGTTTATGACAGATATGGAAATAAGTTGTACGAAGCAGGAAAAATCAGAGATTACAAATGGGACGGAACAGCATCAGGAAAGAAAATCCTTACAGGAACTTACTGGTATTCCATTTCTTGGAATGAAAATGACAAAAACAATACTCAAACCCAATACAGCGGGTGGGTATTGGTAAAAAACAGAGACTAAATAAGTTAAATTTTTAATATTAAAAAATCACTTCTTTCAGGAGTGATTTTTTTATGCACCAAAAAAAAGCCTTTCAGTACTAACATTTTAAACTTATTAACATCAAAATCTTAATTACTATTTTTTAATTACTTTTCAAAAAAACTATCTTTGCATATTATGGCGCAGAAAGAAACATTATCATCTCTTACTCACGGAAACTTTGCGAAAGAGCTGTCAATTGCAGATGGAAAAATGCCTCCTAATGCAGTAGATTTTGAAAGATTGGTTATAGGTACTTTTTTGATTGATAAAAAAGGACTCGATCACTCGATTGACCTACTTACGCCTGAAGTATTTTATGATCCAAGACATCAGGTTATTTTTTCTACCATTTTAAAACTTTATGAAGGTAACCAGCCGGTTGACTTAATGACTATTATTCAGGATCTCAAAAAAGAAGAAAAACTGAGTCAGGCAGGAGGAGATCACTATATAATTGACCTTACGATGGGAGTAAGTTCATCTGCCCATATTGAATATCACGTCCGTGTTATTCTTGAAAAATATATTTTAAGAAGCCTAATTAACGTTTCTGCAAATGTTATTGATTCTTCATATAGAGAATCAACAGACGTTTTTGAACTTCTGGATAAAGCGGAACAATCTTTTTTTGAGATCACAAACGGAACCATAAAAAAAGGATTTGATACGGCGAACACATTGGTAAAACAGGCTATCGATACCATAAAGTCACTAAAGGACAAAGAAGGTATCTCCGGGGTTCCTTCCGGATTTCGAGATATAGATAAAGAAACCGGAGGTTGGCAAAACTCCGACCTTATTATTATTGCAGCACGTCCCGCGATGGGAAAAACAGCATTCCTTCTTTCCATGGCAAGAAATATTGCAGTAGGACATAAAATTCCTATGGCGCTTTTCTCTCTGGAGATGGCTTCAGTACAGCTTATCACCAGAATGATTGCTTCTGAGACAAGAATTTCTTCAGAAAAATTAAGAAAAGGAACATTAGATGATGAAGAATGGCAAAGACTATTTTCCAATGTGTCCGAGCTAGAAAATGCGCCTTTATATATTGACGAAACGCCTTCCCTTTCCATCTTTGACTTCCGTGCAAAATGCCGAAGACTGGTAATGCAGCATGGCGTAAGATTGATCATGGTCGACTACCTTCAGCTGATGACTGCTGGTGGAGGCGGGAAAGGAACTGGAAACCGTGAGCAGGAAATCTCCATGATTTCACGTTCATTAAAAGCCATTGCCAAAGAATTAAATGTTCCGGTAATTGCACTTTCACAGCTTTCGCGTAGTGTGGAAACCCGTCCGGGAAAAAGACCTCAGCTTTCAGATTTGAGGGAATCCGGAGCTATTGAACAGGATGCGGATATTGTATCTTTCATCTTTAGACCGGAATATTATAAAATTACAGTTTGGGATAATGACGAAGAAGGGCAGGAAACCTCAACAGAAAACCAGGCAGAGCTTATCATTGCAAAACACAGAAACGGTGCAACCGCAGACGTGAGATTATCTTTCCTGAAGCACTTTGCAAAGTTCGGGGATATTGAAGCTGCTTTTGATGGTGGAGCCGGAGGATATCCTTCTGGTTTCGGACAAAATGAGCCAAGCGGTTTTGATAAGATTAAAACAACAATTCAGCCGGGTGCAGCGTTTGACCTTCCGAATAATTCTCAGGTTTCAGGATCTTCTATGAATGATTTTGACGACGATGATGATTTTCCTTTTTAAGATTTAGATTATAAGATTTGAGAATCGAAATATATACCGACGGAGCTTGTAGCGGAAATCCCGGAAAAGGAGGATATGGAATTCTTATGCGTGTTCCGGAAAAAAAGTATCAGAAAACATTCTCTAAAGGCTTTAGAAAAACAACCAATAACAGGATGGAGCTTTTGGCTGTTATTACTGCTCTTGAAAAATTAAAATCTACCGAAAATGACATCCATGTATATACTGACAGTAAATATGTAGCTGATGCCGTGAACCAAAACTGGATATCGGGCTGGATAAAAAGAGGCTGGAAAAACGTAAAAAATCCGGATCTGTGGAAGAAATTCGTTGAACTTTATAACCTTCACCAACCCAAAATGCATTGGGTAAAAGGTCATGCTGGTCATTTTGAAAATGAACTCTGTGATAAACTCGCTGTTGCCGCTGCCAGCTCAAGCTCTCTTGAAATCGACACTTACTTTGAAGGTCTTGATAACAACAGTCTTTTTTAGTTTTTATTTAAAATAATTACAAATAAAAACGAGTTCATTTTCCCCTCCCTTTTTTATGATTTATTGATAAATAAATAGCATTTAAGAGAAGATTAACAGAAAATATACATTATATCGGTAAGATTTAATATATTTACACGTTTAACTAAATCTCCTCTTAAATGAATAAAATTTTATTATCTTATTTAACGATAATCTTATTTTGTATTTCCGGAAACCTCCTCTCCCAGACTTATCAGTTGGCAGGAAACCCTGTAAATACGACTGGTTGGACACTCGTCTCTCCCGCCGTTGTAAATACTGATTTTGTACAACTGACTCCTGACACTAATAACCAATCTGGTTCTATCCGGCTAAATGATCCCATCAACTTAAAATATTGTGACAAATGGAGGGTAGAATTTGACTTCAGAATGGATTCTAACCAAACCTACAATGGAGATGGTATTGCATTTTGGTATCTGGCAAACCCACCTATAGCAAGTGTATTAGGTTCCGGAATCGGAGTTTCTCAAAATGCGGTAGGTTTCATTGTTGGTTTTGATACGTTTAACAACTCTACAGGAAGTTCGGGTATGAGCAAGGTCCATGTCGCCTATGGATTGGTTCAAAACACTACCGATACCAATAATGTAGAATTTTTTAACACTCCGGGAAGTTCTTTTCATTCAGCAGATCTTAATGCAACTCAACCGTTTCAAGGGACAACGTATAAACATGTGGAAGTTAGCAGTCAGGTAGACCCTGCAAATCCCGCAAACTGGATTGTGAAGATAATGCTTGACGGAACAGTAATCTGTAATCAGTCTTTTGCTCCTTCTGGTGCAGCAGCAGCGATGACTGTAGGATATTTTGGATTTTCAGCTTCCACAGGAGGAGCTAGATCCCGGCATTCCATTAAAAACGTAAAAGTTTATATGGATAAAGTTGCCCTAAACAAAACAACAGTTACAGATACATTTTGCCCCAATCCAGGTACTGGTTTTGCAACGGCAAATCTTACATCTTATAATAGCCAGTTTGTAACGACACCTAGTAATTATACATTTACTTATATTGCAAACGGAACTACTGTTACCAACCCAACTAACTTTCAGTTCAATACCAATACAACCGTAAACGTAATTGTGAAAGATAATTCTGCAATTCTCTGTGATAATCCTGATGGAAAAATACAGCTTACTTTATCTCCATTTACGGCCAATAATGTCACCATAAGCGAATGTAACAACAATAATGCAACGACAGCTACATTCAACCTAAATAATGCACCTGTAACAGGTGTACCCGGTGTTGTGAAAAAATATTACCGGACATTAGCAGATTTAACCGCCGGTATCAACGAAATCACCAATCCAAACGCTTATGTTTCTGCGCCAGGTAAAGTATATGTAAAAGTTACTACTCCGCAAGGTTGTACAGGAAATGCTGAAATCACGTTAAGTTTCCTTCCTTTACCTGTTTCTAATGATGCATCAATACAATCTTGCTTCATTGAAGACAATCCTATTGCAGCTTTATTTAATTTAGATACTGCCAATGTATCAACAGAAGCAGGAATAACAAAAAAATATTATACAACTTCAGCCGACGCTTTAGCTGACACTAATCCAATTCCAAATCCAACGAACTACATATCTTCAAATGGAGAAGTCTATGTAAGGATAAAAGGTGCAAATTCTTGCTACATTATTAAAAAAATAAAGTTAAACGTAATAGCTCCTGTAACTTCTTCTGTACTGAAAGACAAAACAATATGCATTGATGATAAAACGACATTGGATGCAGGACCTGGGTTTGCAAGCTACGAATGGAGCACCGGAGAAACAACTCAATCTATTCAGAATGTACCTGTAGGTATCTACTGGGTAAAGCTGAAAACAGGAAATTGTATTACAAAACAAATAGTGAGAGTAAATGCTGCCGCAGATCCTGTAATTACAAGTTTGGATATTACCAACAATACAATCACTGTAAATGTATCCGGAGGACGTGCTCCATATCAGTATTCTTTGGATGGTATCAAATGGCAGGACTCTAATGTATTTTCAGGACTTCCAAGAGGAGAAAATAAAATTTTCGTAAAAGACTTTTACAATTGTGAGCCAATTCAGATACAGGTAACTGTTCCTAATCTAATCAATGCCATTACTCCAAACGGAGATAATATTAATGATTTCATAGACTACAGCGCTTTAGCATACAAGAAAAATTTAAGTTTTGTAGTGTATGACAGATATGGCAACAAAAAATTTGAAGCAGATAAAACAAGAAATTACAAATGGGACGGAACTTCAGGCGGTAAAAAAATTACCACAGGAACATACTGGTATACCATATCTTGGAATGAAAATGACAAAAACAATACTCAAACAAAGTACAGTGGATGGGTATTGGTAAAAAATAGAGAATAATGAATTAGGATTTTGGGGGGTGCTTATATGCTAGGTGCCCCCCTTTATTCTCAAAGCAATTTAAAATTCCCCAACAATATATAGCATTCAGAAAAATGAAAAAAATTCTACTTTCAGGCTTCTTAGCCTTCCTTTCAATAATCCCACTAAAAATAGCTGCACAAACCTATCAGCTTTCAGGAAACCCTGTAAACACAACGGGTTGGACAATGGTCTCTCCTACTGTAGTAAATACTGATTTCATCCAGCTCACTCCAGATCTTAATGATCAATCAGGATCTATAAGACTGAATGATCCCATCAACTTAAAATATTGTGACAAATGGAGAGTGGAATTTGATTTTAGAATGGATTCACCCCAAAGTTACAATGGTGACGGTATTGCATTCTGGTATTTAGCAAACCCGCCTGTAGCCAGCGTACTGGGTTCCGGAATCGGAGTTTCCCAAAATGCAGTAGGCTTCATTGTCGGTTTTGACACCTATAACAATACAACCACCGCTCAAATGAGTAAGGTACACGTAGCATACGGACAGGTGGCCAACACTACAGACAGCAACAATGTCGAATACTTCAACACTCCAGGAAGCTCATTTCATTCCCCGGATCTCAATCCTACCCAAAATTTCAGAGGAAGCACTTATAAACATGTTGAAGTAACCGGTCAAGTAGATCCCGCTGCTCCGGCAAACTGGATTGTAAAAATAACGCTTGACGGAACGGTAATCTGCAACCAGTCTTTTGCTCCCGCAGGTGCAGCTGCTGCTATGACGGTCGGTTATTTCGGTTTTTCAGCCTCTACAGGAGGAGCAAGAGAGAGACATTCTATTAAAAACGTAAAAGTATATGTTGATAAAATTCCATTATTGGCAACTACAGTAACAAAATTTATTTGCCCGGATTCTACAGGAACTTCAACGGTTGATTTAACACAATTCAATTCACAATTTACAGCAACTCCGGCCAACTATACTTTTACATATTATATAACCGGAAGCGGAACTCCTATTTCAAATCCTACGCATTTCCAGTATAGTGCAACGACAAATATTTCTGTGGTCATAAAGGATCCTACATCAGTATTATGTGATAACAATGATGCGAAAATCACCTTAAACGTTGCACCTACAGTAAGTGTGACCAATGCTTCTTTAAGATCTTGTTTCCGTCCCGAAAATACCGCAACAGGACTTTTCAATCTTACAACAGCGCCAATAACCACTACATCAGGAGTAACTAAAAAATACTACCCCTCATTAACCGATGCTCAAAACGGAACAAATGAAATTCTAGACCCAGATCACTATATCGCACCAAACGGTGTGGTATATGTAACGGTAACTAACATCTATGAATGTTTTGAAATCGCCAAGATTACCCTGGAAGTACTCCCTCCTACGTACTCAACAGTTTTAAAAGACAAAATCATTTGTTTTGAAGATAAAACAACATTAGATGCAGGACCTAACTTTGATGGATATAAGTGGAGCACAGGGGCCACAACACAATCTATATCTGATGTTACAGTAGGTACATATTGGGTACAACTAAAAACAGGAGAATGCTGGACTACACAAAACGTAAAAGTATATCCTTCTGAACAGCCAGTAGTAACAAGCATTGATATCGCCACCAATACAGTTACGGTATATGCAACCGGAGGAACAGCACCATACAAATACTCTATGGATAACATCAGCTGGCAGGATTCTAATGTTTTCAACAATATTCCAAGAGGTGACAATACGGTATATGTAAAAGATGCCTATGATTGCGAGCCTGTAGTAATAGGTATTGTTGTTCCTAATCTGATCAATGTCATCACACCAAACGGAGACGGAGTAAATGACGGTATTGATTATTCTGCATTAGCAGGTAAGCAAAACTTAATATTCAGTGTATTTGACAGATACGGAACAAAAATCCACCAAGCTGACAAATCAAACAACTACAGATGGGATGGTACAATTGCGGGAAGAAAAGTCCCTACAGGAAGCTATTGGTATTCTGTAACATGGAATGAAAATGACAAAAAAAGTACGCCTATCAAATATTCAGGATGGATACTCGTGAAAAATAGAGAGTAATAGCCATTACCTATAAATTTCTATAAGGATTATTTCAATTTGAAGTAATCCTTATTTTTTGTTATTAAAATCCTTTTTCTCGCCTCCAATTATTAAATTTGTAAGATGAATTATTTAGAGGCTTTAAGCAGAAGATATTCTGTGAAAAAATTTAATTCCGAAATTATACCCCAGGAAACATTACACAATATTCTTGAGTCAGGAAAATTATCGGCAAGCTCTCTGGGTCTTCAGCCTTACGAAATCCTTGTAGTGGAAACTACGGAAATGAAGCAAAAATTAATTCCGGCATTTTATAACCCATCTCAGATTTCCACATGCTCTCACTTAATTGTTATTATTTCAAAAAAAATGGTGAATGACAATTATATCAACGGATATTTTCGGCATATCTCCAAAGTAAGAGAAACTCCACTGGAAAAACTGGATCTTTTTAAAAACAGTATCAATCAACATATAAATCAAAAAACGCAAGATGAAATTTTCAATTGGGCAGAAAAGCAGTCTTATATTGTATTGGCAAATTTAATGTATGCTGCTGCAATCGAAAATATAGATACCTGTCCCATGGAAGGTTTTCGTCAGGATCTCATAGAAGAAATTTTAGAAATCAATCCTGAAACCGAAAAAGTAACCGTTACCCTCGCTTTGGGCTACCGTTCGGAAGAAGATCATTTCCAACATATGAAAAAAGTAAGAAAACCAAACGAAAAATTGTTTAAATTTATTTAATTATTTAGACAATTGTCTTAAACTAAGGATATGATAAAAGCGGATGTATTAGTAATCGGTTCCGGAATTTCGGGACTTTCTTATGCCATAAAGGTTTCTGAGCAGTTTCCTGACACCAAAATAATCATCGTAACAAAATCTGACGAAGATGAAAGCAACACCAAATATGCACAGGGAGGCCTTGCTGTAGTCACAGATTTTCAAAAAGACAACTTTGAAAAGCACATTGAAGACACAATGCGTGCTGGAGATGGCGAAAGCAAACGTGATGTAGTAGAGATGGTAGTCACCGAAGCCCCTAAAAGATTCAATGAAATTGTGGAATGGGGAGCAAACTTCGATATGAAAAACGGAAAATTTGCTTTAGGAAGAGAAGGAGGACACACTGAAAACAGGATTGTACACCACAAAGATATTACAGGTTTCGAAATTGAAAGAGCTTTATTGCAAACCGCTAAAAACAGTCCGAATATTGAGATTCTGGATCATCATTATGTAATCGATATCATCACTCAGCATCATGTTCCCGGAAAAGAACTGAATGAAGGTGACATTCATTGCTACGGAGCCTATATTTTAGATGAAAAGTCTAAAAAAATAAAAAAAATTACTTCAAAAATAACTTTAGTTGCAACAGGTGGCGCAGGCCATGTTTACAAAAACACCACCAATCCGACAATTGCAACAGGAGACGGGATCGCTTTTGTAGCAAGAGCCAAAGGAAAGGTTTCCAATATGCAGTACTACCAGTTCCACCCGACAGCTTTGTACAGTAAGATGGACGGAATGTTGTTTCTAATTTCCGAAGCCGTACGTGGAGACGGAGCAAAACTGAGAACAAAAAGAGGTGAAAAATTCATGCATAAATATGATGAGCGTGAAGAGCTCGCTTCAAGAGACATTGTTGCCAGAGCCATTGATGCCGAGATGAAAATCACCGGAGATGAATATGTAGGTTTAGACTGTAAAGAAATGGATCATGAAAAATTCTTAGAACATTTCCCAAATATTTATAAAAAATGTAAAGATGAAGGAATTGATCCTTTCACCCAGCTGATTCCCGTTGTTCCGGCTTGTCATTATTTAATGGGAGGAATTGAAGTTGACAGAGACGGACAATCTTCTATACGAAATCTTTTTGCCGTAGGAGAATGTACCAATTCCGGACTTCATGGAGCGAACAGATTAGCTTCAAATTCTTTACTGGAAGGCTTGGTTTTTGGTCACAGCGCCGCCATGAAAACCGTTGAATTATTGCACGAAAATAATTTTAATTTTGATGATTTAAAAGCGGTTCCTGAATGGAATGAAGAAGGTATGAAAATCATGGATGAAATGGTGATTATTTCTTACCTAAGAAAGCAGCTTCAGGAAATGATGAGCGATCTTGTTGGTATTGTACGAAGTAACCGGCGTCTGAATATGGCCCGGCAAAAACATCAGGAAATTGCAGCTGCAGTAGATGAGATCTACCACTACTCCATCCTTTCACCTCAACTATCTGAGCTGAGAAATTTAACCACTGTTGCCCATCTTATCATTACCCAATCTATGGAGATGAAAGAAAACAAAGGAGCATTTTATAATAAAGATTTGGCTTAAAAAGCATATATAATGAAAAGACCAGCATACGTTACAGATAAAGTTTTAAAACAATTCATCAAAAATGCTTTGGAAGAAGACATTCAGGATGGTGATCATTCTACACTTTCTACGATTCCCAAAGAACTGGAACAAAGCGCAAAGCTTTTGGTAAAGCAAGACTGTATTTTGGCGGGTGTAGAACTGGCTGAAATTATTTTTAAAACTTTTGATAAAAACTTAAAAGTTGAAACTTTCGTAAAAGATGGAGATGCAGTAAAAGTCGGTGAAGTTGCTTTTATTGTAACAGGAAGCGCAAGATCTATTCTTTCCACTGAAAGACTGGTTCTGAACTGCATGCAAAGAATGAGTGGTATTGCAACCCTTACCCACGATTGGGATTCCAGATTAGTCGGAACAAAAACGAAGCTTTTAGACACAAGAAAAACAACGCCTAATTTCAGAGTTTGTGAAAAATGGGCAGTTGCTATTGGCGGAGGAACTAATCACAGATATGGACTTTACGATATGATTATGTTAAAAGATAACCATATTGATTATAATGGCAGTATTACGAATGCCGTAAAAATGGCTAAAGATTATATCAAAAAAAATAAAAAGAAGCTGAAAATAGAAGTGGAAACCAGAAACCTTGCAGAAGTTCGGGAAGCCATAAATGCAAAGGTTGACAGAATAATGCTTGATAATATGGATATACCAACCATGAAACAGGCAGTACAGTTAATTAACGGCTCTTGCGAATCTGAAGCATCCGGAGGTATTTCCCGCGATCAATTAAAAGAAATTGCAGCTACCGGAGTGACTTTTATTTCTGCCGGTGCCTTAACACATTCTGCTGAAAACATGGATTTAAGCTTAAAAGCTGTTCTTTAAAAATAATTGCATTTTTTTCAAAAACAAAACAGGTTCATTATCAATTAAATAATATGATTTTTTTCATATTATGTATTGCATAAAAATTAAAACACTGAAAATCAATTAGATAACATTTATTAAGACTTAATAAAAATTAACAGTCAGTTAATAATAGTTAAAAAATAATTCCCGATTTTTGCATAAAATTTAAATCTAACTATTACTAACGATTATGAAATTAATCAACAAATCGATGCTAACTGCGGTAATTACATTATCTACAGCTAGCATTTATTACGCTCAGCAAACTCAAGACTCTGCTAAAACAAGGTCTAAAGACATTGAAGAGGTAATCTTAAGAGGTGTTACTGATATCGCTAAAGATAGAAAAACGCCTGTAGCAGTATCTACAATTAAAGCTGCACAAATCCTTGAAAGACAAGGAAATCAGGAGCTTGTTGAAATGTTAAACACAACACCATCAGTATACGCTACAAAAGGTGGTGGTGGTTTTGGAGACTCCCAGATTTCAATACGTGGTTTTGAAAGTAAGAACGTTGCAGTAATGGTAAACGGTATGCCTGTTAATGACATGGAAGGTGGTACTGTATACATGTCTAACTGGACAGGTTTATCAGATGTTACAAGCACAATGCAGGTACAAAGAGGTTTAGGATCTTCCAAATTAGCTATTGCTTCCGTTGGAGGTACATTAAACTTCCTTACTCGTTCTGCAGATATGAAACAAGGAGGTGTTGTAAGATTGGGTATTGGAAATAATGATTATTTAAAAACATCATTTGCTTACAATACTGGTAAATCTCAAAATGGATGGTCTTCTTCATTCTTATTAGCAAGACAAGCCGGAGGTACATATATTGAAAATACAGATTACGAATCATATACTTATTTCTTTGCATTAGGTTACCAGCCAAGCGAAAAACATAATCTGCAATTCATGATCACGTCTTCTCCACAATGGCATGATCAGAGATCTTATGCGCCAACTATTGCAAACTTTATCAAATTCAACCCAGATCATGACGGGACACCATACAGACAATACAATTCTGACTTTGGATACCGTACTGACGAAAATGGAAGAAGAGTTGCAATTGCTAATGCAATGAATTATTACGCTAAACCAGTAATGATGTTGAACTGGGACTGGACGATCAGCGAAAAATCTAAATTAAGTACAGTAGCCTATATGTCTAACGGACGTGGTGGTGGAGCGAGAAACCTTGGTGCTGTTGGAGGAAAAGGGATGTCTTCTTTCTACGACAACGAAGGACATTATAATTATGATGCAATTTTTGCAGCAAACGCAGCAGTAAACCCTACATCAAATATTGCGGGGAACACATTGGTTCGTACTTCTAGTGTGAATTCACATAATTGGTATGGTATTTTAATGAACTTCCAGCACAAAATCAATGATAACTGGAACTTCTCTGTTGGTACTGATGATAGATATTATTATGGATATCACTACCAAGTACTTTCTGATTTATATGGAGCAAAAGGATATACAGATGCTGCTAACAAAAACCTACCTACCGGAAACATTCTACGTAATGTGTACGATTACAAAAAGTTGACATGGAATCCTTTTGGAGGATCAAATGCTCCAATGGAAGACAGAGCTTCTTTCAGTAATGATGGTGAAGTATTATGGTACAGTGGTTTCGGGCAAGTAGAATATTCTAATGAGAAACTATCTGCTTTCTTACAAGGTTCAGTTTCTAACCAAGGATACCAGAGAATTGATGACTTTGTAAAACCAGGATCATTACAACAAGGACAAACAATTGACAGAAAAACAGGTTTTAAAAATCTTTTTGGTTATAATATTAAAGGGGGAGCAAACTATAATATAGATGATAACAGTAACGTGTTTGCAAATATCGGTTATTATAGTAAACAACCTTTAATGAACGCTGTCTATCCAAGTAACCAACAAGTAGTAAACCCTAATTTAACAAATGAGAAAATTTTCTCAGCTGAACTAGGATACGGATTTAAAACAGCTAACTTCAATGCTAAAGTTAACTTATATAGAACTGAATGGAAAGACAGATTCTATAGAAGAGGAGGAATAGCTAATATTGATGGAAACGGAAACAATGGTTACTCAGAAATTAGTGGTATTACACAGCTTCACCAAGGAGTAGAAGTTGAAGCAACTTATGTACTAAACAAATATGTTGAATTCAATGGGATGTTCTCTTGGGGAGATTACCAATACAAAGGAAATGCAACGGGAGCTAACTTCCTAGATGATAATACACCAGTTGCAATTAATGGAAATAATACTTCAATATTATACTTAGATAAAGTAAAAGTAGGAGGTAGCAGTAACAACAGTATACCACAGACTACGGCATCGTTGGGTACTACAATTACTCCAGTTAAAGATTTAAAAGTATATGGTACTTGGCAATATACTGGAAAAATATATTCAACTCTTAATGTTGCAGATTTCCTTAAACCAGGGAATACTGCTCTACAATTACCAAACTTCAATCTATTTAATGTAGGTGCTTCTTACAAAATCAGATTAAGAAACCAAAATCAGTATTTTACTATTGGTGCGAATGTTTATAACTTATTTGATACAACTTATATCCAGGATGGTGCAACAAATATTAAATCAACTGATGCACCAGCTAAATTGGCAGACGGTTCAAACAATACCGCTAAGAAAACATATGAAGAACTTGGTTATATGTATAAAGGTATTGCTGACGCAAACAGAGTATACTTCGGATTCGGAAGAACGTGGTCTACTACGTTATCATTCAACTTCTAATACAATCTTAGATTTTAAAATACTAAATCCCGGCTTATCGCTGGGATTTTTGTTATATTTGTATTCGGAAAAACAGAAAAAACAAAATATGGATTTTTACAAAATTTTGCTTAATGCCCACAAAGGATTTGGGTACTTAGAATTGCTTTTGGTAGCGCTATTCGTTATTGCACTTTTAGCAACTATGTTCGGGTTCAGTGGAAAAGTGAACAAGTTTTTAAAGAAAACAACGCTTTTCACTATGATTTTCTTCCACATCCAATTTTTAGCAGGAGTAGTTTTGTTATTAGTATCTCCCGGTGTTAAAGCAGCTTTATCTGCTGGAACATTAATGAGCGACTCATATTCAAGATTCCAGTATGTAGAACATCCATTTTCAATGTTGATCGCTGCTGTTTTAATGACGATTGTCAATAAAAAAGTAAAATCTAATGATACGATTTCTCTGGGAGTTGTTATTATGGGATTGATCGCGGTGGGTTTATTTGCATTCGCGTTCCCTTGGGCAAGAGTCTTTGGGGCATAAATATATTAACTAAATAATTATTAATTAAATCAATGAAAGTAGCTGTAGTAGGTTCAACAGGAATGGTTGGACAAGTTATGCTTAAAGTTCTCGAGGAGAGAAACTTCCCTATCACCGAACTAATTCCGGTAGCATCCGAAAAATCCGTAGGTAAGAAGGTGAAGTATAAACAGGAAGAATTTACGATTGTAAGCATGAAAGACGCTATAGCTGCCAAACCAGAGATTGCAATCTTCTCTGCAGGTGGTAGTACTTCTCTTGAATTCGCCCCTCTTTTTGCAGAAGCAGGAACAACGGTTATCGATAATTCTTCTGCGTGGAGAATGGATCCTGATAAAAAACTGGTAGTTCCGGAGATCAATGCCAATGTATTGACTAAAGAAGACAAAATTATTGCAAATCCAAACTGTTCTACGATTCAATTAGTAATGGTTTTGGGACCTTTGAACAAAAAATATGATTTAAAAAGAGTAATCGTTTCGACTTACCAGTCTGTAACAGGAACCGGTAAAGCCGCTGTAGACCAATTAAACAGTGAAATCAGCGGAGACGATTCTATTGCAAAAGTATATCCTTACCAGATCTTCAAAAATGCATTGCCACATTGTGATGTATTTGCAGACGATGATTATACTAAAGAGGAAATTAAATTAATGAAAGAACCTAAGAAAATTTTAGGTGATGATACATTTAATTTAACTGCAACTGCGGTAAGAGTTCCGGTTCAGGGTGGCCACTCAGAAAGTGTAAACATTGAATTTGAAAACGAATTCGATCTTGATGAAGTAAGAAAAATCTTATCTGAAACACCAGGAGTTGTGGTTATGGATAATGTAAAAAACAACGAATATCCAATGCCACTGTATTCAGAAGGAAAAGACGAGGTTTTCGTCGGAAGGATAAGACGGGATCTTTCACAGCCAAAGACTCTGAATCTCTGGATTGTGGCAGACAACCTGCGAAAAGGAGCAGCTACCAACGCAGTGCAAATCGCAGAATATCTTGTAGCAAATAACTTAGTTTAAACTAACAAAATAAAAAAGAGTCTCAAAATTGAGATTCTTTTTTTTATCAAACCTATGAACGTTCAGAAAACTACGAATAAAGATAAAATAGGCTTTCAAAAACTCATCGCGGTTTTTGGCATCATTCTTTTCATCGGAAAAATTATTGCATGGAAACTTACTAAATCCGATGCCGTTTTTTCTGATGCAATGGAAAGTATTGTCAACATCATCAGTGCTTTTATGGGATTATACTCTTTATATCTCGCCTCCAAGCCCAAAGACGAAGACCACCCTTACGGACACGGGAAAGTAGAGTTTGTCACTTCCGGGATCGAAGGCGCTCTTATTGCAATTGCAGGGGTTATCATTATCTACGAAGGAATTAACAGCTTAATTGTCGGAAAAATATTAAATAAACTGGATTGGGGAATATTCATCATTGCAACAACAGCAATTATCAATTATTTATTAGGATATATCTCTGTAAAAAAAGGAGAAAATGAAAATTCTCTGGTTCTCATATCTTCAGGAAAGCACCTACAGTCTGACACCATCACTACTTTAGGTGTTGTAATCAGTTTGATCATAGTCTATTTCACAAAAATTTACTGGTTAGATTCCTTTGTAGCCCTTGTTTTTGGGACTTATATCATTTTTGTCGGATACAAAATTGTCCGGAAATCTTTAAGCGGAATTATGGATGAGCAAGACCCTGATTTACTTAACCAGATTATTACTGTACTTGAAGAAAACAGAAGAACAGAATGGATCGACGTTCACAATATGAAAATTCAGCAATTTGGTTCTTCCCTTCATATTGATGCTCACATCACCCTTCCTTGGTATTATAGCCTTCGTGATGCCCACAGTGAAATGGAAAAAGTGATCATACTTTTAGCCAAAAACACTAAACGAAGCGTTGAGTTCAATTTTCATATGGATGATTGTAAACCCATCTCCTGCCCTATTTGCCAAATCAAAAATTGCCCGGTCCGGGAAAAAGACTTTATAAAAAGAGTGGAATGGACTCCGGAAAATGTGACAAGTATTGAAAAACATACGGCTGGATAATTAGTTTTTCATCATCATTTGCTTTCTATAATAAAACAACGGAATTATTAATAACAAGACCAAAGGCTGAATCACAAATCTTCTCATATAAAAGGAAAAGAGATATCCTATTTCGAATTGAGTATAAATACAATACAAATAAATAGGAAAAGTGATTACGAAAATGATCATAATTAAGATAGCTCCCTGGATTGTCCATTCTTTATTTTTAAATAAACATTGAATAATTAAGCAGGAAAACAAAAGATTTAAAACAAATCTGAAAAGATACCCCAAAATTAATTTTCCCCACTCAAAAGAAGGGAAAATTATATTCTTAATAGCTTCATGAAAATAATCAAGAAAAGGATCATAAAATAATCTATCTTCAAGCATTCTCACGCTGATAAGACCAAAAATACCAACTATTACTAGAAACCAACTAAGAATTTTCATTTTTTAATGCAAAACATTTAATCCAGACCAGCCAAAGCAGAACCACTGTTCCGTAAATAACCGCAGGAAATATATAATCATGAGTTATTTTGCTGTAATTCGGATAGTCTGATACTACGATATTTAATCCCGCAATTCTCAAAACATTCATTATGTATAAAATAAACAGTCCTACAATCACAAAAATGAAGGTTTTAATTCCTTTATAAAATGCAAAAATGAAAGAAACAAACAAGATCATCACTGAAATAGCATTGCAACCTTCAACCATTCTTGTGACATAATTTCCTTTCACATGAAACCAAACCTGTTCCCCTTTTACATCATCGTATAACATTGTAGGATAATTCAAAGCATTTTGAAAAAGTCTTACCTGTTCTGCAACCATGCGGGAAAAAGGATCAAGCCCTGTTTCTTTATAGCTATTCAGATAAAACTGATACACAAACAACAACACCAGATAAATGATGATGAAACGCAATAAGATGCTTAATACTGGCTTGAAATCCTTTAGCATACCACAAAGATAAAAATTAGACGGTAATTTAGTATATTTGTTTCATATTATGATCTCTGAAAGAGCAAAACAATTTTTTGAAAATTATCTTGGTAAAAAATCTTCCGAATTCGTCTCCTTAGCTCAAAGCGGTTCTGCGAGGGTGAATTTTTGGGCTCAATCCGATAACCGCAAATACATTGTCACTTACAACGAAAATATCCAGGAGAATGAAAGTTTTTTCTATTACTCTGAAATCTTTTCGACTTTAAACCTTAATACACCTGCTATTTTCAAGATTTCTGAAGATAGGAAACTGTATATACAAGAGTTTTTAGGACAAAAAACACTTTCCGAAATCATTACTAAAGAAGGATTATCTGTAAATGTAAGATCTTTGGTACAGCAGACATTAGAAAAGCTTTACCAGCTTCAGGTACTGACTCAAAACAAAATAGATTACAGTAAAACTTTTGAATACGAACAATATGATGAGCTGCCTGTAACTCATGACTTATATTATTTTAAAAATTTTGTTGTAGATGTTCTGGAATTGGAATATCATAAATCTGCTCTTTTAAAAGAATTTAAAGCAATTGTTTCGCTTATTGAACACCTGGAACCGAAAGGTTTAATGATCCGTGATTTTCAGGCAAGGAATATTATGGTGAATGAAAAGAATGAAGTTTCGTTTATCGACTACCAATCAGCGATGAAGGGACCTTTAATGTATGATGTCATTTCCTTTCTGTTTCAGGCGAAAGCAAATTTCCCTGAAAATTTTAAAGATGAAATGCTCGATTTTTATATTCATCTATTTGAAAATAAAGAAACTCAGATTCAACTAAAAGAATCGGTGAAACCTATTCAAATGATGAGATTTTTACAGGTTTTGGGAGCTTATGGCTTCAGAGGCCTGATCCAGAGGAAGCAGCATTTTATTGCAAGTATTGAAAAAGGAATTGAAAACATCACCGAATTTGCAGACAGCTGGGAAAATATGAGAGAATATCCTGAGCTTAAAAAAGTAATAGGACAATTGCGTCTGGAGAAGACTAAAGTTAAAATCAAGGAGATCTTAAATAATTAAAATATTAATGAACATAAAAAGTTCAAAATTTAAATAAAAATGCTACACATAGACATTCACAGTTTTTCATACAAAAAAGGAGGAATTCCAAAAGATGATTCAGGAAACGGAGGTGGTTTTACCTTCGATTGCCGCGGAATTCTGAATCCCGGAAGAATTGAGGAATATAAAAGTCAGACAGGAAATGATATTGGTGTTCAGGAATACCTTGAAACAAAGACTGAAATGCCAAAATTTTTAGAATTAATCAAATCGCTTGTTTCTATTAACATCGACAATTATATTGAACGCGGTTTTGAAAACCTGCAGATTAATTTCGGATGTACAGGTGGGCAGCACAGATCGGTTTATTCTGCAATAAAAATTGCTCATTTTATTGAAAAAAAATATGGTGAGAAAGTTGAAATCAGTCTTCATCATGATGAACAACACCAACTTAATTCATAAATAATAAACGAGAATCTATAAATGATTACTAAAACTGTTTATATTTATCATTCATCACCTATCAACTATAAATAATGAAAGCTCTCATTTTCGCAGCAGGAAAAGGAACAAGGCTAAAGCCGTTCACCGATCATCACCCTAAAGCATTAGCAAAGGTAAACGGAATTCCGCTTTTGGAAAGAAATATCCAATATCTTAAAAGTTTTGGAATACAGGATTTTGTCATCAATATTTATCATTTTGGAAATCAGATCGTTGATTTTCTTAAAATGAATGATAATTTTGGCTGCCGTATTGAAATCTCTGATGAATCTGAAGAGCTGTTAGAAACCGGAGGCGGATTGATTTTTGCAAGAAAGTTTCTGGATCATGGAGAAGATTTCCTGATCATGAATGCAGATATTTTAACCAACATAAATATCAATGCATTTGTGGCCTATCATAAAAAGATAAAAGATTTTGCTACTTTAGCGGTTTCAGATCGGGAAAGCTCCAGAAAACTGCTTTTTAATGATGAATTGGTATTAAGAGGATGGCTGAATGTACAAACTGGAGAGCAAAGGCTCGCTGAATTTAATAAAGGGTTTAAAGCGTTAGCTTTTAGTGGTGTTCATTGCATCAACCCAAGCATTTTTGAAAAAATAAAAAGAACCGGCAAATTTTCTGTAATGGAAGAGTATTTGGATCTTATGCATACAGAGCATATACATGGCTTTGTACATGATAGCATTTTGATTGATGTGGGAAGACCTGAATCCGTAATAGAAGCCGAGAAATATTTTAAATAATCGCCATGGAAGTGAATGAAAGAGACGAAAGTCTGGTAAATCCGGAATTTGATATTAATGAAACTAAGCTTCATAACAGTTTAAAACAAAAAAAATGGGATGAAACCATTACGAAAGACAGCTGGATGGTCTTTAAAGTAATGGCTGAGTTTGTAGATGGCTACGAAAAACTGGCTAAAATAGGACCTTGTGTATCCATATTTGGTTCAGCAAGGTTGAAGCCTGAAAGTAAATATTATCAAATGGCGGTAGATATTGCCGAAAAAATCACAAAAATAGGTTTCGGAATTATCACAGGAGGAGGGCCGGGAATTATGGAAGCTGGAAATAAAGGAGCTTTTAATGCTGAAGGCATATCTATCGGGCTTAATATTGATCTCCCATTTGAGCAGCATTTCAATCCTTATATCAACAAGTCTTACTCCATGAATTTTGACTACTTCTTTGTAAGAAAAGTAATGTTTGTTAAATATTCTCAAGGATTTATTGTAATGCCGGGCGGTTTTGGGACGTTAGATGAGTTTACGGAAGCATTAACTTTGATTCAAACAAAAAAAATAGGCAGGTTCCCAATTGTATTGGTCGGATCTGAATTTTGGAGCGGATTGCTAGACTGGTTCAAGGCAACTCTTTTAAAAGATGGAATGATTTCTGAGGGAGATCTGGATCTTTATAGAGTGGTAGACACGGCTGACGAAGCAGTAGCACATATTAAAGCCTTCTACGATAAGTATTCTGTAAACGTAAATTTCTAATTGGCATATTATTTGTGACTTATACCAAAAAAGGATGATTGTAAATCTATTATTTAAGATGAAAAAAATTTTATATATATCAGGAATTTTAACATTTTTTGTGTTAATGAGTTTTATGTATGTAGACTTTTTCTCTTCAATGACAAAAGTGGATTATATTGAGGGAAGTAAGACATTGAAGTTTACCACAAAAATGAATACGAATCATATTTCAGATGCTATCAAAATAAATCCTAATACTGCTGGATTTGAAGCCGAAGTAAAAAAATATGTAAATAATAATTTTGATGTGTACGTCAATGGCTCTCCTAAAACAATAACTTTTACAGGAAGTCAGGTAAGCGGAGAAACTGTATGGGTCTATTTTGAAGCCGGAGGGGTTTCAGATATCGCGACCTTAAAAATAAAAAATACGATACTTTTAAATGCTTTTCCGAAGCAAATAAACCTAGTTACCATTGCTTATAAGGGAAAACAGAAAAACATGAATTTCCAACGAGGAAAAGAAGTGAATGAAGTGTCTTTTTAAAAAAGATAATTTAAACAAAAACCACTGCAGTTGCAGTGGTTTTTTATTTTATGTGAGCGTACGCTATCCGTAAAATCTATTCTATCTGTAAGAATTAATTGTCTTCCTCACTTCAAATTCAATATCGCTTTTATCGTACTGAAACGGTATTTTTTGCAGAGACCATCCTTCCCAATACACTTGATCTTTATCCGAAAGATGATATTTTTCAAGAGAGTCTGTAACATCGAATTTATCTAATATCATAAAGCCATTTTTAATATTTGTGGAGTCATAAGCCACTAAATACTTGTGCCCCTGAATGAAATTTCCATCCTGTTGTCCATCTTTTCTACTATCATTAAATACAAATATATAATCATAACCATGTCTATAATAATCATATTTCGACGTTATTTTTCCTACTGTATATTTGGTATTATTTAATATTCCGATTTTAGGCTTTTTAATATATTGAATTCTGACTGCATAAATAAGCGTTCCGATAATTAATAAACCGATTACTATAGATTTTTGATTATTTTTCATATGCTACTTTAATCTATTAATAAACTCATCTGATTAAAAACAAAAACGGTAGCTCGATTGAGTTACCGTTTTTGTTATGTTAAAGTCGTTTATTATTGTCCTTTAATCTTGAAATCATCTACTTCCCATGTAGCAGCTGCAGAAGCTGTAGAAGTATATTTAAATGCTATTCTTACGTTTTTACCTAAGAAAGCACTTAAATCGACATTTCCAGAACTTACCCAGTCACCAAATGCAGCAGTATTGGTATCCAAAGTTGCAGGTAACTGCACCCAGGTTGTTGTTGCAGGATTTCCAGTGTAATTTTCTGTTGCATAGACTTGTAAAGCATTCCCTGAATATCTTACATCGGTTGTAAAGTTTAGTATAGCTTTCGTTTTTCCTGCCAAGCTTACCGATTTTGAAATTAACCAGTCTTCATTTACATTATTTAAAACACCAGTCAAAACAGCGTAATAATTTGATCCGTTTCCTTGGTTAGAAGTTGTCCAAAACTGATTGGGTCCTGCTACGTTTACCGTCGTCCAGTCTGAGCTAAAACCTCCTGCAGCAAAACCATCACTGTAGATTGTCGGAAGTGGAGTATACACTGAGCCGTCACATCTAGGATTATCTAAATCGATATTTGATAATCTTGTAATCCACAGCTGATACGTTCCGTTGAATACACTTAAAACAGCATAAACATCACCTTTACCTCCTTCTATTTCTGTAGTTCCCGGTTTCATAGGAATAGCACTTGTTCCGAAATCAGCCAGGCCGCTTGTTCTTAAAACAATTGTTTTTCCTGAACAGTCTTCTAATGTCCTGTTGGTTGTAGAATTTCCGTCGCTATATGTTTTTCCTAAATCTCCGTCTATAAATTGAAGGTCTTTAATTTTAATCCATCTTCCCACATCGGCATTAGTAAGCTGAGAAATTGTTTTTTCAGTAGGAACAACCTGTCTAGAAGGTTCATTACTATCATAAAGATATTTATAAACATCTTCTTCTTTCACACGGTAATTAACTGCAGTGCTAGCATCATTGGAACCAATTTGGAGCTCTCCCGAAACGTTTCTAATATACAAACCTTTCAATTTAATATAAACATCTTTACCTAATCTAAATCTGTTATCCAAATATAAATCTGTTTTATTTATATTTACTTTAATACCTCCTGTTGCATCTTCAACATAAACATATTTGAATAAATTTCCTGTTTCATCATTTGCAACTACCTGAGCTTTAAGATAGAAGTCTCCTGTAATCTGAACAAGCCCGCTTGGTGCAAGTCCAGCCGCTAATTGTTTAACGTCTGCAACTGTTTTTTGATTCAATCCTGTAGCACTGAATTCACAAGGATTTGATGCAATACCATCCAAACGAGGGAAGTTAGTCATCTTAAGGTCCGTAACCTTGTTAATGTACATTTGATAAGTGCTGTTAAACTTACTATAAATACCCACAAATACACCGTTTCCTGCCGGGAGAATCTGATTGGCAAATGAAGCATACCCGCTGTTTCTTACTACTCTTGTCGTTGTTGTACTGTTATCCCTGATTAGCCTGTCAACTGTAACACCGTTTGGAGCGTAGTTTGAACACAATACTCTGCTGTCAAATTCCGCATTGTTCATTTGGATAAGACATCCGATATATTGATCGTTTGCTGCAACCATCTGAGCAGAAGTCATCACTTTCGGAACAATTTTTTCTCTGATTGTACAAGATCTGAAAACCTTAGACGGAACTACTTTTTCAGGAATTCTTAAAACAGAAGTGGTACTTGTAGGATCTTTTACCCCTAATTGTACTACACCACCGTAAGTTCCTAATGAAAGACCTGCCAGTTTGATATACACCTTGGATCCTTGTGGATATTGTGTATATGTGCTTACCATATCAACACTAATCACAAAACCTTGCGTAGGGTCTTCCGGCTTATCCTGAATGTAGATTGTTTTATAAATATTCCCCGTTTCATCTGTTGAAGAGACATACCCTTCTACAACATCCGTAGAGTTGTCCGGGAAAGTATATACTGTGTTTGTATATTTTGCTCTAAGATCAGTAAGCGTCATTGTCTTTACCAGATCAGCACACTGGAAGTTTTCAAGATTAGGCTCATTATATTTATCATCATGTACACATCCAGTAATGAACAGAGAAGCCATCACAATGAAAATATACTTTAATATAGAATTATATTTTTTCATAGTAGTTGTTTTAGAATCTTAGATAAACGTTTGTAAAGAATGTTCTTCCTCTGTCATACCAAAGTTTTGGGCCAAAGTATGGAGTCTGCCTTTGAGCATCTTCCAATGCATCAGTAAAGTTTACATTTCTTCCCTGCTCAAATCCTCCCGTTACGTAGTTTCTGTTGTTTAGGATATTGTTCACAGATACACTGATTCCCATTCTGTATTTACCGAAAGCGAATGACTTTCCGGCATTGGCATTCAACATAAATTGATTGTCAAATTTCTTTTGTGCTGTAATTTGCTGGATAAGCTCAGGAGTTACTCCCGGATAAGGATCATTCGTTAATGGGTTTGTATACATATACGGAGTTTTATTTAGGGCAGATAAGTCTAAATATTGATCCATCAAGTAATTTGCAGAAGCACCGACCCACCAGTATTGAGCTGAGTTATATTTTAATCCGAAAGAGAATGCTTTTTGTGGAGTTCCGGCAACTTTATAATCTTTAACATTCGCTTTACCCCAAACATCAGTTCCTCTAAATCCGTTAAGATCATCAAAAGTAGATACCTCAGGGTTATTTGTGTATTTATATTCTCCTACACTTGCTACACCGACAGCATTTAAAGTAGGTGTGATTTTTACATCAAATCCCAATTCTGCTCCGATGTATCTTTTATTCACTCCACTCATTGCCTCATTTACTAAAGTACTGAATGAGTTCCCTAAAGTTCCATCATTAACGTCAGCATAGTATCTAGAAATTTCTGTAGCATTATTGATCGTAGTGTAATAACCTGACAATCTTAATTTTAAGATCTGCCCTCTCATGATGTAACTTAAATCATTTGAGTTGATCATTTGATTTTTAACACCTGGAGTTACATAATCTACCATTCTCGGGTTGATGTAAATCTCATTAAGAGTTGGTGCTAAACTGAAAAATGCTCCATTATATACGATAAAATTTTTACCGTTGATTTTATAAGTAATTTTAGCTTTAATACCTGCATCTAAAGCATCATATACAGCACTTTTACCTTTAGAGTTATTTTTGAATCTGGCAATACCACTTCTAAAATCTCCCTCTCTATAAGCTTCTGAATAAGAAGAGAAAATTGAAGCAACCAAATTCCACTTTGTAAAATCGACTTCGGAAGAAATATTCAATGAGTATTGGTTTCTTGACAGTTCATAAGAATATTGAGTTCTGTCTCCCTCTCTTACTTCTACGTTAGTATTATCAGCATCGTATCTTACATCATTATTAAATGCATTAAGATTATATGCATAATTTGCTCCCAATAGATCTTTAATTCTTCTAAAATTATCCGATTTTAAATTCTGGTAATTAAAATTGATATTTAATTTCCAATTATCTTTTAATCTTGTATCAAAGTGAGAAGCCCAGTTGAAAGTTTTATCTTTATTTACGTCTTCTACTACAGTATATACAGCTCCTCTTGGGTTACCATCTACATCATTTCGATTAATATAATTTGCATTATAAAGAGCATCCCAGTTTATTTGAGAATTTGCTCTAAATTCATCCGCAGAATAAATTCCGTAGCTAGGTAATTTTCTATAATAAGTTGGATTTGGGTCTGCGGCATGGAACCAATCTAACCTGCTTCTTGCATCACTACCAATCTGATAAGACACTGTATTCGTCAGGTTTGAGTTTTTACCGATTTTTAAATAATCAGTTAACATGAACATAGGTTCAAAAACTTTTCTGATTCTTGAATTTCTCTTTTCGCCATCTTGCCATCCCCAATATGAGTTATAGTTTTTCCCCATGATGTCATAAACTTCTTGAGTGTTGGGAGAATTGGAAGCTCTGTAAGTAGGTGAACCAAAACCTGTAAAGTTAATAGAGTGTCTGTCACTGAATTGCTTCTCAATAGATGCAAAATATGCATAAGCATCCTGATATACACCATCGATAACAGCTCTGTCTCCCCATCTTCTGCTTGCGGAGAATGTAAATGCCCATCCTTTTTTAGATAAACCAGAAGAGTAAGTAGCCATTGCTCTATGCAAATAACTTCTGTTGGTAAATGAATAGGCCAATGAAGTCTGTTTTCTATAGCTGGAAGCTCTTGTATTATAATAAACAACACCTCCCAGATTACCAAAAGTATATTCTGAAGGGGTAATATTGTCTACATTCTCATAAGGATATCTCGTCACATCATTCAAACCACCCCAGTTGCTGAAATCAATTCTTCCATCATCATTTTTAGACATCGAAACTCCGTTGAAAACCACATCCTCAAATCTGTTGTCTACACCTCTTGGTCTGAACCAGTACGCCCCTAATTCAAAAGCAGATACATTCTGAAACGCATCTCTTCCTGAACTTAATAACCCTACTGTAGGTTGCATTGCTGAACCTCCGTCTTCAGTATCACTTGCAGAATCATCAACAACAACTACACCAGCATCTGATGAACCTACATTGTTACTAAGTGTAATAACACCTAGATTCTTTCTTTTCTCATCAGCAGTTACATCAAACTCTAAAATTTTAGATTCAAAATTTGGTTTTGTAACCGTAATAAGATAATGACCCGGCTTTAGATCTACAAACTGGAAATATCCAATTTTATCCGCAGTTACATCATTTGCGGACTGTGCAAGATCCACTTCTGCTCTCTCCAAAGGTTTACCTTCCTGATCTTTAACATATGCAAAAACAGTAGTTTGCGCAAAGTAATAAGATGCAGGTAATAAAGTAAACAAAGAGATTAGGGATAGTTTTTTTATCATATATAAACTTTTTTAAACTCCTTCTTTTATTAAGGGGCAACAAATTTAGAACTATTTTCATTAACTCAAGCATTTTTAATAATTTATTCTATTAATTTTTCTTAACCCGCGATTATTATCCTAAAAATATCACCTTTTATTAATTAAATATAAAAAAACATCTATTAATTTTTTTTAATCCTTATTATTATATAAAATTAGTAATTTTAACCCCTCATTTTTTTGAAAATACTAAGAATATGAAAAAATATTTAATCGTTATCACTGTTTTTTGTTTTGGATTTACGTTTTCACAGCAGAAACAAGTAAAAAGAGCTGCTATCGGGTTTTTAAATGTCGAAAACCTTTGGGATACTATTCCTTCTGCTGATTATATCAACGGAACGCTTGCCCTTTCTAATCCTGCATTTCACAGAAGTGTTCCATTAGATTCATTAAAGTTTTTAGAAACGACTGAAGATTATAAAGGAGAATGGAGTGACAATCTTTTAATTGGTAAGAAAGTAATCCGTAAACAAATTTTAGCCGACGATTTTACATCCAACAGTCCTAAAAGATGGGGAACAAAATTCTATAACCAAAAATTAGCTAATGAAGCAAAAGTAATCTCTGAGCTAGGGAGACAATATACCAATGACAATCCTGCAATCTGCGGACTTATTGAAGTCGAAAACAGACAGGTAGTTGAGGATCTGATAAAACAACCCGCTTTAGCAAGAAGCAACTATGGTATCGTTCACTTCAACTCTTATGATGCCAGAGGAATTGATGTGGCTATCATTTATCAAAAAGCAAGATTTTCTGTGCTTGATTCTTATAAAAAAGAAATCAAAATTTTTGACGAAGACGGAAAAAGAGAATACACCCGCGATATTGTAGTTGCCATAGGATTACTGGATGGTGAAAAAGTAGGGATTTTTATGAATCACTGGCCATCAAGAAGAGGTGGTGAAGCTATTTCTCAGGCGAAAAGAAATGCTGCTGCCACTACTTTAAAAAATGAAATGGATAAAGTAACAGCAGAAAATCCGGGAATCAAATTATTCTCAATGGGAGATTACAATGACGATCCGGTAAGTCCAAGTTTGAAAAAATATTTAAATGCAGTAGGAGATCCAAGCGAACTTTCAGACAAATACCCTTACTATAATTTAATGTACAAATTATATAAAGCCGGAGTCGCTTCTCTAGCTTACAGAGATGCGCCTAACTTATTTGACCAGATTATTGTTTCTAAGAATTTGTATTCCACAGAAAAAATAACCCCTACTTATTCTATTTATAAAGCAGAAATTTATGCTCCTCCTTATTTGGTAAACAAGGAAGGACAATGGAAAGGCTATCCATTACGTTCTTGGGACGGGGATCGGTTTACCGGAGGATATAGTGACCACTTCCCAGCCGTATCAATAGTTCAGAAAGAATATATAAAAAAATAAATACAACATAAGCACTCATTTCGAGTGCTTTTTTATGTAAATTTATATATGAAAAATATAGTTTTACTAATAATTATTTCGCTTTTATCCTTCAGTTGCATAGCACAAACTGAAACCAGAAATGATAAAGAAAAATCTGAAATGAAGCCTTCAAAAAATGAAGACGGTGAATGGGATCTTACTGTAATCGACACACAGTTCGATTATTTTTTGACCGCCATTGCAAAACCCATAAGCCAATATTCTGAATCTTATTTAAAAACAAAAAATATTTTCTTAGTTAATGAATGGAACTCTTATTACCATTCAGGAAAATATAGAAATATTATCGAATCATCTATTGATTATGATCCTAATGAAAATTACGGCATCAAATTCGAATATAAACTTTATCAGGTTTTTGCTTATGTTAATTGGAAATACAAGCTTCGTATGAATGGTCTTTCCGGAGCAGATGTTATTAGATAGAAAAAGGTTCAGAATAATTCTGAACCTTTTATTTTTATGATAATGGAAATTATTTGTTGAATAATTCCTCTACCTTATCCCAGTTTACAACAGAGAAAAACGCTGCAACATAATCAGGTCTTCTGTTTTGGTAGTTTAGGTAATAAGCATGTTCCCAAACGTCAAGGCCTAGAACCGGAGTTCCTTTTACGTCTGCAACAGGCATTAAAGGATTATCTTGATTTGGAGTAGAAGATACAGAAACTGAACCGTCAGCATTTTTTACTAACCAAGCCCATCCAGAACCGAATCTTGTTTTTGCTGCATCAGAAAAATCAGTTTTGAATTTTTCAAAACCTCCGTAAGCTTCAATAGCAGCTTTTACATTTCCTACAGGCTCATTGCTTCCCCCCGGAGTTAAAATTTCCCAGAATAAAGAGTGGTTGAAGTGACCTCCCCCATTATTTCTTACTGCAGGTTTATCTGTTCCCGTTTGGCAAATCTCTTCTATAGTTTTCCCTTCCAGATCAGTTCCTTTGATTGCATTATTTAAATTGTCGATATATGCTTGGTGGTGCTTTGTATGGTGGATTTCCATAGTTCTTGCATCAATAGTTGGCTCTAATGCATCGTAAGCATATCCTAGTTGTGGTAATTCAAATGACATAATTTTATTTTTAATGTTATTACCCAAATTTAGCCATAATTTGACCTATATTCAAAAAATGAGGATTACTTTAATAAATCTTTAACATTGATACATTGACTTAGAATGATTAAATATTGCAAATTAAAGAATCAAATTTTAAATATATCTTCTTAAATCATTCAATAAAAAAGCACGGACATTTCTATCCGTGCTTTTAATTAATAATATTAAATTAATTTATTTATTCATAGACATCAGGAATTCTTCGTTATTCAAAGTTCCTCGAATATTTTTATTAACAAATTCCATAGCTTCCACAGGATTCATTTCTGAAAGATATTTTCTGAAAATCCACATTCTCTGGGAAGTTAATTCATCTAAAAGAAGATCATCTCTACGAGTACTGGATGCAACCAAATCAATAGCTGGATAAATCCTTCTGTTGGCAATTTTTCTATCCAGTTGAAGCTCCATATTACCCGTTCCTTTGAATTCTTCAAAGATAACCTCATCCATTTTAGAGCCGGTATCAATAAGCGCTGTTGCAATAATCGTCAAAGAACCTCCTCCTTCAATCTTTCTTGCTGCCCCAAAGAATCTTTTAGGCTTATGAAGAGCATTGGCGTCAACCCCTCCGGATAACACTTTACCTGAAGCCGGAGTAACTGTATTATAAGCTCTTGCCAATCTGGTAATTGAATCCAATAAAATAACAACATCATGACCACATTCTACCATTCTTTGTGCTTTGGCCAGTACAAGATTCGCTACTTTCACGTGCTTATCTGCAGCTTCATCAAATGTAGAGGCAATTACTTCTGCATTTACACTTCTTTCCATATCGGTAACCTCTTCAGGACGTTCGTCAATCAGAAGAACCATCATATAAACTTCGGGGTGATTGGCTGCAATAGAGTTTGCAATATCTTTTAGCAACATCGTTTTACCCGTTTTAGGCTGGGCAACAATCATTGCTCTTTGTCCTTTTCCGATAGGAGCAAATAAATCAACAATTCTTGTAGAAATCGTAGAATGATTTCCAGCTAAGTTGAATTTCTCTTCAGGAAAAAGTGGTGTTAAATATTCAAAAGCAACACGATCTTTAATAAAAGCTAAATCACGCCCGTTTACTTCAGTCGGTTTAAGTAAAGAAAAATATTTTTCCCCCTCTTTTGGCAATCTTACAATACCTTTCACGGTATCTCCGGTTTTTAACCCAAAGTTTCTGATTTGTGCAGTAGAAACATACACATCATCAGGAGAAGAGATATAACTGAAATCTGATGAACGTAAAAATCCATAGTTATCCGGTAAGATTTCCAAAACCCCTTCAATGCTTACCATCCCGTCAAAGCTGAATTCCTTTTTCTGCTCTTGATGCTGCTGATGGTCATCATTTCTTTCAGAATGCTGCTGATTTTGCTTATTCTGATTTTGATGTTGGTTATGGTGTTGCTGATTTTTATGTTGATTTCCGTTGTTTTGCGGATGATTTTGACCTTTTTGAGGTCTAGCCTGATGTTGGGGAGAAGTCGGCTTTTCGTCTGCTGAAGCAGTTTCTGGAGATTCTGTAGTGTTGGAAATTTCTGCTTTTTCTTGAGGATTTTCAGAATTTCCTGCATTGGCGGAAGGAAGTCGTTTCCTCTTCTTCTTAGCATTCACAGCAGAGGCAGATTCGTTAGGAATATCTTCTCTATTGGTTTCCTCTTTTATGTCCTCTGTCTTCACAGGTTCTTCTGCAACCATTTCTTTTTCTTCTACCTTTTCTTCAGTCTGCGGTTTTGCTTCCGCTTTAGGTTTGGGAGCAGCCTTTTTAGGAGCAGCTCTTTTTGCCGGAGCCTTCACTGTTTTTTCTACAGGAGGTTCCTCAGTAGTTATACTACTTTCTGTGGCGTTGAAATAATCTTTAGTAACTTTAGGGTTAGAAGCCTGAAAGTCAAGAATCGCAAAGATTTTATCATTCTCATTGCTGTTTCTTGCAACTTTAACGCCTAAATCTTTTAAGATTTTAGTCAGCTCCGTTACGGATTTTGACCTTAACGTTTCAATGTTAAACATATTTAATGTAAAAATGTAATTAATTGTGAGTAAGAAAAGTAAGTCCGGTGACTGTTGTTTTCAAGTACATTTGTATAATGCAAATCTACACTTATTTTTGAATTGTGCAAAATTTATATTATTTTTGCCTAGAATTTAATATTCAATGCTACAAAGAATACAGACTATATGGACTTTTTTAGCAGTTTTAGCTGCTGTGTTTCTGTTCGTTACAGGGCAAGATGTTATCATTTCTGATAGTTTTCCTGTGCTTAATATCGCCTGTATCGTTCTTGTTTTGGTTGGACTACTAAGTGTATTCAGCTTTAAAAACAGAAAAAGACAAATTTTGCTGAATACGATCAGCATCATTATAAACGCTTTGTTGATTGGTATATTGATGTACTGGTTACTAAAATTATCCGGAGGAATCCAGTTTCCTGAGAAGGGTATTGAGCCAATTTTTTCATTGATTGCGATTATCTGTTTGTTCATTGCAAACATTTATATCAAGAAAGATGAGAGGCTCGTAAAATCTGTAGACAGACTTCGATAACCTTACAACGATTTTTTGAGTGAGAACAGCTTCTTTTTAGAAGCTGTTTTTTATTTTTGGTCCTACCATAAAGAGGTTTCAGCTTACCTTAAAGTTCAAAAAACAATTAATTATATATAGACTGCAACATTTTCACAAAACATGCGACAGATTATTTATAAATCTATGACAATGAAAAAACTAACTTATCTTACGTTCTCACTTTTCTCTATATTCTCTTTTGCACAGGAAGCTTCTAAAGAAAGGATCAATACGGTTCTAGCGACATTGGCTTCAGATGAAATGAAAGGCAGGGAAATCGGAACCCAGGAAAATGAAAACGCTGCAAACTATATTGCAAAACTCTTTAAAGAAAATAATTTAGAATACTGTACCGGAAATTCATATTTGGTTCCATTCGATTATAAAGGAAAAACAGTTTATAATGTTTGCGGGATTAAAAAGGGAAAAACAGATAAGTACCTAGGTTTTTCAGGACATTTTGATCATATAGGAACAAGCAATAATCCGAAAGATAATATTTATAATGGCGCCGATGATGATGCAAGCGGAATTACGACACTGGTAGGAATTTCAGATTACTTCAAAAATGAAAAGCCTGAATTTTCTATGGTTTTCATGGCTTTTAACGGAGAAGAAAAAGGAATGTTGGGTTCCAGAGCAATTTCCGAGGATAAGGCATTAGACAAAATTTATAACAATATGACGGCTCTGTTCAATTTTGAAATGGTAGCCACAGAATCTGCTTTCGGGAAGAATGCTTTATTTATGACGGGTGACGAGTTTTCTGATCTGGATGAATTGTTTAATCAGAATGCAGCAAACGGCTTAAAAGTGAATCCTGATCCGTATGCAGCCCAACAGTTGTTTTACCGTTCTGATAATGTAAGCTTTGTAAAAAAGAAAATTATTGCACACTCTTTTTCAACAGTTGATATGACGAAAGCTTCTCATTATCACAATGAGAGCGATGATGTAAATGTGGTTGATTTTGATAATATGACCCAGATCATCAACAACTTTGGAAAGACTTTAAAAAAATTAAGCCCGAAAAATTTCAATCCAAAATATAACGACAAAGTAAAATTCAATTAAAAACGTCTTATCATTTAAATTATGTAATTTTGCTATCCAATTTTTTCATTGAATGAACAAGTATCAAAAAATTTTAAAATTCGCAAGACCGCACCAGAAATACATTTATGGAAGTTTATTTTTCAATTTGATGTATTCTGTGTTTCAGATTGCTTCTTTAGGAACAATTTTGCCGGTTTTGGGAATGCTTTTCGGAACCATTGAGGCTAAAAAATACAGTCACCCCCCTGTTTATTCGGGAAAAATCTTAGACTTTTTCTCTTATACGAAAGAATATGCCAATTACTACGTTCAGAGCCTGGTTACAGACTACGGAGCGCTTAAGGTATTGGCTTGGCTGTGTATTATCACTGCTTTCATGTTTTTATTGAGAAATCTCTTCAGATATTTGGGATCATTTTTATTAATCAATTATCGTGTAGGAGTTACCAAAGACCTTCGCGGAGCCATGTACAGAAAGATTCTTTCTTTGCCAGTTTCTTTTTTCACAGAAAGCAGAAAGGGAGATTTAATGTCCCGTATGTCTAATGATGTGGGTGAAGTAGAAGGAAACATTTTGGGGAGTTTGGTGGAGTTGATCAACGCACCATTTATGTTGATAAGTACATTGGTAACATTATTCTTCTTAAGTACAGAAATGACGCTTTTCTCATTATTGGTATTGCCTGTAATGGGAACCATGATCGCATTGATCGGAAAAAGCTTAAAAAAGGATTCTCACGAAGCTCAAAACGAAATGGGAACCATTTTTTCTATTGTAGATGAAACATTGAAATCTACAAAAGTGATTAAGATTTTCAATGCTGAAAAAATAATGGATAACCGATTCATGCAGTCTATGCAAAGATGGATCAACAGTTCCATAAGACTAGGGAGAAAAAAGGAACTTGCATCACCGATGAGCGAATTTTTGGGTTCGGTTACGTTCTTAATTATCGCCTGGTACGGAGGAAAACAAATTATTGTAGAGCAAAGCATTTCTCCTGCAGATTTCCTTGTTTTCTTAGGAATTTTCTTCCAGATCTTACCTCCTGTTAAAAGTTTATCCCAATCTATCTCCAATGTTCAAAAGGGAGAAGCTTCTCTTGAAAGAGTATTGGAAATCCTTGATGCTGATGTGAAAATTGACGAAGTAGCAGATCCGGTTTCAATTTCTACATTGAATAATGCCATTGAATTTAATAATATTGGCTTCTATTACGATAAAGATCATACAATACTTAAAAATTTCTCACTGAGCATTCCAAAAGGAAAAACTGTTGCTCTGGTAGGGCAAAGTGGTAGCGGGAAAACAACAATTGCTAATCTTTTAGCAAGATTTTATGATGTTTCCGAAGGAGAAATCTTAATTGACGGAGTTAATATTAAACATTTAAAGCTAAAAGAATACCGCAAGCTATTGGGAATGGTAACACAGGAATCTGTTTTATTCAACGATACTGTTTACAATAATATTTTGATGGGTAAACCTGATGCAACAAGGGAAGAGGTAATTGCAGCGGCAAAAATCGCTAACGCAGACTCATTCATCACCAATCTTCCTGAAGGGTATGATTCCAATATCGGAGATGATGGTGGAAAGCTTTCGGGAGGTCAAAAACAAAGGGTTTCTATTGCAAGAGCTGTATTGAAAAATCCACCGATTATGATTTTGGATGAAGCCACTTCTGCATTAGACACAGAGTCTGAAAGATTTGTTCAGGACGCCTTAGAAAAAATGATGGCAAACAGAACTTCTTTAGTGATTGCCCATCGTCTTTCGACGATTCAGAAAGCAGACTGGATTGTGGTAATGGAAAGAGGGGACATTATGGAACAGGGAACGCACCATGACCTTATTGCCAAGAGAGGGGTTTATCATAAATTGGTTGAACTTCAAAACTTTGATTAAATATTTTTAAATTAAATTTTAAAATGAACCCCATACAAGAGTACTTCTACAGAATCGATGAGCCTGAAAGAAGTACTCTTCTTTTTTTGCGCAAAAAAATTCTTGAGTCTGATCCGGAAAACATTAGTGAAACATTAAGCTTTGGATTGCCTTTTTTCAAATTCAAAAAGAGAATGCTGTGTTATTTTTACTACAGCAAAAAACATAAGCAACATTATATAAGTTTCTATCACGGAGATAAGCTAGATCATCCATTGCTTCTACAGGAAGGCAGAAAGAAGTTTAAAATCCTTTTAATTGACCTGGAGACGGATTTGCCTATTGATCTTATTTTCGAGCTGATTAACGAGGTAAAAAAACACATTCGATAAATAAAAAAGACCATTTCAATAAGAAACAGCCTTTAAATATTTTTATATCAATTCTAATCTTTCAGTTTTGCGATAACATCCAAACCTCCTTTAGTAATATCACCTATCTTACAGTTGATTTCAGTATCTAAAGGCAGGAAAACATCCATTCTTGAACCGAACTTGATAAATCCGAACTCGTGTCCCGCTTTTGCAGCATCGCCTTCATTACAATAGAAAACGATTCTTCTCGCAACATATCCCGCTATTTGCCTGAATACCACTCTATGATTCGTTAAAGTTTCTACAGCAACTGTTGTTCTTTCGTTTTCAGTAGAAGATTTTTCATGCCAAGCTACCAAATATTTCCCCGGATGATATTTTTTGTAGATTACGTTTCCGGATACCGGATATCTGCAAATATGAACATTTAAGGGTGACATAAAGATCGAAATCTGAATCGCTTTTCCTTTAATAAATTCATCTTCATCAACTTCTTTTATCATGACCACTTTTCCGTCAACCGGAGCAATCACATTTTCTGTATGATCCAAAATATTACGGTCGGGAACCCGGAAAAACCAAAATACCAAACTGTATATTACCAATAAAGGCAAAATAATAATTAACGACCAAATTTTAAGGAAATAAATAGCTAATGCGCCAAGTATGACGAACAGTATGGTAGCTACTGTAATTGTTCCTTTCGATTCTTTGTGTAATTTCATGAGATTATATAAATAAATTTAGCTAAAATAAAGTACAAATATACGACAGGAACACAGATTAAAAAACTATCCAACCTATCTAAGACTCCGCCGTGTCCCGGAATAATATTTCCACTGTCTTTTACGCCGAAATTTCTTTTTAATTGGCTCTCTACCAAATCTCCCAACGGAGCAAATGCAGCCACCAAAAAACCTACAATCATCCAGTTTCCCCGAAGGTCCGAATGGTAATGTTCAATAAAGTAAGATAAAACCAATGTTAGTACTACTCCACCAATATAACCCTCCCATGTTTTTTTAGGAGATATTTTAGGAGCCATTTTATGTTTTCCGAAAAATTTTCCTGTTAAATAGGCAAAAGTGTCGCTACTCCATATTAAAATAAACAGGAATAAGACTTCCAAAGAAAATGTATCATCGTAAGAGGTGAATTTCGGAAGCCCCAATGCAAAAGAGAACGGAAGAGCCACATAGATTACCGTAAAAATCAGCTTTCCACTGTCATAGTACAATTCGCTTGAAAATTTAAACAAAGTAACTACTGCGATTAAAATTAAGACTATCGCCAGGATTTCGCTGAGTCTGAAATCAAAAAAGAAACCGTAGTTAAAATATCGTTTAGAGAAAAGATAAAATATGAAAACAATAAGAGGCAACACTACCCACTTTTCATATCCATTGCCAAACTGCATAATTTTCACACATTCCCATGTACCTACGAGCATTAGAAATGTAATCAGTCCGTAATAAAGATACTGTTGTTTTACCAAATCCGGAGAAATAGAGTTAATCAGTTTTGCTCCTAGCGGAGTAACACATAAAACAATAATTGCAACATATACAATTCCGGAAATGGTTCGTTGAATAAGGTTTTTGTCCAAAATTTAAAATTTAGAAAGTTGACGCTTAATCTTCAAGTAGCAATAAGAACAACTTCGTATTAGAATTAGAAGAAGTATCCATTTTTGATTGATTACCGCTGATTGAAGTTAGATTTTTGATATTGCCATTTCTTTTGATTTTCCCCATCGCATCATTCAGGTTATTCACAATTTGCGAAACGTTTGCGATGATAATAATCTTGCTTGGCAATCTTGAGGAATGATAATGGAGGATATTATTATGAGACAGCATTATCCTGCCATCGTAAGCGATAAGATATTCGCAGGTAATGAAAGCAGAGTCATTAGAGTGTTCCAGTTCTGAAGTATAAGGAACTTTCACTACATTCAAAAAATTCTGAAGTTCTTTATCCCAGCAAAAAAGATTGGTTATTCCTTCTATTTTGATAATCTGGTTTAAAGTCTGTAACGCTTCTCCTTCATCTGCACAATAATTAAAAAAACCTCCCGAATGCGTAAACAATTGCGCAAACTTATAGTCAAGATCCGCATTTTTCAACGAATCCCCAAGCTTTTCCAGGCTCTGTGTATCCTCTTCCTCAGGCTGGTTGGTAAGTTTGCTTACAATCTTCTTGAATAAATTCAACTTAATCTATTTTTAGTCAACTTTATACAAAAATAGAAAATAAATTACAATAGATTCCAAAAATATAGGTATAAATATGAAAAAACCTGACAATTTGGGATTGTCAGGTTTTTAAGGTTTATATTTTTAAATATTTTAAAGCTGGGAAGAACTTTCAGGAGCCTGAATTTCGCTTTCCTCTTCTTTATCTTTAGTTTCTATTTCTTCTACATTTTCCTTCTCGTCAGGAATAGTATTGGTCACAGGTCTTTCCGTTAATTCCGGATCCCATGCTCTTTTCCCAAATACCTCTTCCAAATCTTCACGGAAGATTACCTCTTTTTCTAATAATTTGTTTGCCAAAGCATCCAACTTATCTTTATTTTCAGTCAAAATCTGAATGGCTCTGTCGTATTGATTTTCAATAATTGATTTAATCTCAATATCAATTTTTTTCGCTGTTTCTTCAGAATAAGGTTTTCCAAAAGAATATTCAGACTGACCTGAACTGTCATAATAAGAAATATTACCAATATTCGAACTCAAACCATAGATGGTAACCATTGCCTGAGCTCTTTTCGTAACACTTTCCAGGTCAGAAAGCGCACCTGTGGAAATATTGTTAAAAATCACCTGTTCTGCAGCTCTACCTCCTAATGTTGCACACATTTCGTCCAACATTTGTTCCGTAGTTGTCAACTGTCTTTCTTCAGGCAGATACCAAGCTGCTCCTAAAGAACGCCCCCTTGGAACGATTGTTACTTTTAACAGCGGTGAAGCGTGCTCAACCAACCAGGAAATGGTAGCGTGGCCTGCTTCGTGATACGCCACTCTCTTTTTTTCTGATGGTTTAATTGCTTTATTTTTCTTTTCAAGACCACCAATAATTCTGTCTACCGCATCAAGGAAATCTTGTTTAGTTACTGAAGTATGGTTATTTCTTGCAGCAATTAATGCCGCTTCATTACAAACATTTGCAATATCCGCTCCACTGAATCCAGGAGTTTGTTTTGCTAAAAATTCTCTGTCCACATTATCATCAAGCTTGATCTTTTTCAGGTGAACATCAAAAATCTGTCTTCTTTCATGCAATTCCGGAAGGTCTACATAGATTGAACGGTCAAAACGTCCCGCTCTCATCAACGCTTTATCCAGGATATCCGCTCTGTTGGTTGCCGCCATTACGATAACATTCGTATCGGTTCCGAAACCATCCATTTCAGTTAGCAACTGATTCAGGGTATTTTCTCTTTCGTCATTTCCTCCGGAGAAGTTGTTTTTACCTCTTGCACGTCCTATTGCATCAATCTCATCGATAAAAATAATTGCAGGAGATTTCGCTTTAGCCTGGGCAAATAAGTCTCTTACTCTTGAAGCACCTACCCCAACGAACATTTCCACGAAATCTGAACCAGAAAGCGAGAAGAAAGGAACTTTAGCTTCCCCCGCAACAGCTTTCGCCAGTAACGTTTTACCTGTTCCCGGAGGCCCAACTAAAAGAACTCCTTTAGGAATTTTACCTCCTAATTTTGTATATTTTTCCGAATTTTTCAAGAAATCTACGACTTCCTGTACTTCTTCTTTTGCTCCTTCTAATCCTGCAACATCTTTGAAAGTCACCTGTATTCTTTCTTTTTCATCGAAAAGTTTAGCTTTTGATTTTCCGATAGAGAAAATCTGTCCACCAGGTCCGCCACCGCTCCCCATTTTTCTGAATAGGAAGAAATAGAATATTCCTAAAATCGTAATCCAGATTAATGCCTGAACAAGAATTTCCATCATTGGATTTTTCCCTGTTCCGTAGTCTTTTGTCGTCGCTAAAGCTGGATTAGCCGCTTTTACCTGATCAAATTTTTGAAGAAAAAGCTGAAGATCTCCATATTTAACAGTAAAATCTGCTTTAGGAGCTACAGAAAAAGCAGCAAGAGGATCATTTTCTTTTGATTTATCCACTGTTGCAGTTTTAGCCGCTTTTGTAAGGAATACATCCGCTTTCTCAGTATCTTTATAAATTATAATGTTCTGAACTTTTCCCGCCTGCATTTCTCTGAAGAAACCATCTTCATCCATAGATTTCGCACCGTCTCCTCCTAAAAAATTGGAGCCAACGAATAGCAAAAGAGCAATGATTATTATTGGAAAAAACCAGTTAAATCCTTTATTGTTCATTTATACTTTTTAAAATTTAATATTAATTTTCAATTCGCGTAATCGCAGCATCTCCCCAAAGTTCTTCGATATCATAATACTCACGTACTTCTTTTTGGAAAATGTGAACGACCACTGAAACATAATCTACTAAAACCCACATAGAATTTTCCGTTCCCTCTACATGCCAAGGTCTGTCTTTAAGATCGTTTCTTACTTTTTTTTCTACACTGCCTGCCAAAGCAGAAACCTGAGTGTTCGAGTTTCCGCTACAAATTATAAAAGTTTCTGCTACGGAGTTTTCAATGTTGGAAAGATCAAAAATCATGATATCTTCGCCTTTTACATCCTGGATAGCCTCTACAATTTTATCTATTAGTGCTTGTTTTTCTGCTGTTTTATTCATTAAAAAATACTATAATCTGCAAATTTATTGTTTTTCTTTTACTTTAGCCTTACTTTTACCCCTTTAATGTCTTAAAGTTTTCTTAAATGAGCCAACTATTCTATTTAAAGGAATGCTCTTCTACTAATGACGAAATATCAAAGTTTTTACTTTATGATGATTCAGATTTTATTTCACTGCACACTTTCAATCAAACTCAGGGTCGCGGACAATACGGAAACACATGGACAGCGACTGCAGGGAAAAATTTAGCGTATACATTGGCGGTAAAAACCCAGGCTATTTTGGTTTCAGATTTTATGTTCAATTATTATACCGCAATTATCATAAGAGATTTTCTTGCCAATATGACTGAAAATAAGATAGAGATAAAATGGCCAAACGATATCATCCTTAAAAATAAAAAAATCGTTGGAATTTTAATAGAAAAGAAGAAAATTAATCAAAATAATTATTTCATCATTGGAGCCGGTTTCAACATTTTACAGGAAAAATTTGATGAAATATCCAATGCAGGCTCTCTATTAACGCAAACTGGAAAACATTTTGACATCAATCAATTTACTTTAAGCTTACATGATTATCTGGTTGAAAAACTCCAAACTATTCCTTCTGAGCAAGAAATTTTGAATCGATTTAACCACCACTTATTTCGAAAAGATAAGGTTTCGGTTTTTGAGCTTGACCAAAAAAGACAAAATGGCATCATAAGACAAGCGGATGAGATGGGTGAAATTTGGATTGAACTTGAAAACGGGTTACAATCTTTTTACCACAAAGAAATAAAACTTCTTTACTGATTAGCTCTTTTGAGATATAAATATGCCGCTAGCGGGAAAAAGACAATATTGGGAAACCACATTGCTAAAATCGGTGACATACTTTTATTTTCAGACACCACCTTCAGAGCTTCAAAAGAAAAAACAAAAACAAAGGCTAAAGAAATCCCTACAGCCAGGTTAATTCCCAATCCTCCTCTCTTTTTCTGGGAAGATAATGAAAGGGCCAGAAACGTAAGAATAATAATAGAGACAGGCATTGAAGTTCTCTGGTAAAGCTCATTTAAATGGGTATTTAAATTACTGTTTCCTTTTTCTTTTTCTCTGGCTATAAACTTCAGAAGTTCAGGAGTTGTCTTATTCTGCCCCAAAAGCTCATTCGGGAAGAGCTCTTCAGGACTATGCCCGTAGCTTTTCCTTAATTCAACACCATTTCCCAGCTTGGCAGAATTGTCTTTATTTACTGTTTTTTCAAGATAGCTATTCAGAACAAACTGCTTTTTATCTTTATCCCAGTATACATCTGAAGCTTTTAATTCATACATCATTTTTCTATCCTTATCGAATTTCTGAAAAATAAATCCTGATCCTCTCTGCTCTCTTTTATTCCATGAATTAACAAAAATATATTCTGTACGGCTTATTTGAGCCGAAGCCGGAGCTGTACCCAATACTTTTTCCTTGTTTCTGGCATTATAAGTATAGGCTTCGAGCTCATTTTTTTTAATATTTGCCCAAGGTAATACGAAATGATTAATCACAAGGGAAATTCCGGCAATGAAAACAGAAGTCAATAGATACGGTCTTGCAAAACGGTGAAAACTTGCTCCACTACTTATTACAGCAACAATCTCTGTATTGTTTGCCATTCTTGAAGTAAAGTAAATAACTGAAATAAAAACCAGAATGGACAAGAAGGTCATGACCAGATTGATAATCCAGAATGGATAGAAATGAACTAAAAAGTAGGACAGATCCAATTTAGGATCAATTAATTTGGCATTTTCAATTCTAGGAATTTTCTGCTGAACATCGATTACCAATACAACTATAGACAACAATATCAGCATGAAACTGAATGTCCCAAGATATTTTTTGATAATATATTTATCTATAATCGTAATCATTCCTTTTATAATCTTTGTCTGAGAGCCGGAACCACAGATTTTTTCCATTCATAAAAGTCTCCTGCAATAATGTGTTCTCTGGCTACTTTTACCAGATCCAAATAAAATGCTAAGTTATGAATTGAAGCAATTTGTTTTCCCAGATATTCTTTAGAAACAAACAAATGTCTCACATATGATTTTGAATATTCCCTGTCTACGAAACTTGTTCCGAACTCGTCTAAAGGAGAGAAATCTTTTTTCCACTTTTCGTTTTTCATATTCATTACCCCTTTCCAGGTGAAAAGCATTGCGTTTCTGGCGTTTCTGGTAGGCATTACACAGTCCATCATATCAATTCCCAAGCCAATAGATTCTAAAATATTCCATGGAGTCCCCACTCCCATCAGATATCTCGGTTTTTCCTTTGGAAGAATATCGGTCACCTCATCGGTAATTCTGTACATTTCCTCTTCAGGCTCACCCACAGAAAGCCCTCCGATAGCATTTCCTTCTGCTCCGGCTTCAGAAATTACCTCAGCAGAAATTTTTCTTAAATCTGAATAGGTTGACCCCTGAACAATTGGGAAGAGCCTTTGTTTATGGCCGTACAATTCAGGGTTATTTTCCGTCCACTCAATACATCTTTTTAACCAACGGTGTGTAAGCTCCATTGATGTTTTTGCCTGGTTGTATTCGCAAGGATACGGTGTACATTCATCGAAAGCCATAAAAATATCTGCCCCGATCTGTCTTTGGATTTCCATAGACTTCTCCGGAGAAAACATATGGTAGCTTCCGTCAATATGAGATTTGAATCTGGCGCCTTCCTCAGTCATTTTTCTGCTGCTTGCCAAGGAAAATACCTGAAATCCTCCAGAATCGGTAAGGATGGGAAGATCCCAGTTCATGAATTTATGCAAACCTCCTGCTTCCTGCATGGTTTCCATTCCCGGGCGCAGGTATAAATGATAGGTGTTCCCCAAAATAATCTGGGCCTTTATATCTTCTTTTAATTCTCTTTGGTGAACTGTTTTTACACTGGCAACTGTCCCAACAGGCATAAAAATAGGTGTCTGAATTTTACCGTGATCTGTGGTAATTTCACCTGCTCTCGCCTTCCCTTCTGAGGTTTTTTCTATACTAAAAAACTTTTGCATCTTAAATTATCTTGATAAAGTCGGAACATTTTGAGGAGTTCCGTTTTTCTTCAATTTATCTTTTATGTATTGGTCTGCTTTCGGATCTTTTTTTAATAAAATTTCCTGAGCGTCTTCAGTAATTCCCTGCATCTTTTGTTTTACAACATAATATTTGAAGCTTTCAACAAAATCTTCTGATTTTATATTGTGAGATTTCAGGACATATCGTGTTCCTGCTTCCAAATTGGTATTCGGATACATATATGTTGCCTGATCATTAATCGCCAAATCTGCAATAACCTCTGCCATCTGATCTTTGGGAATCAGATTTTTAGGCTTATCAATATAATCCTGACAAGAAAACAGGCACATTAAAATAAAAACGAAGACTGCTTTTTTCATAATCTGCCGATAATTGATTTCCATTTTAAATTTAAAACCCCAAAAACCGCTTCATGAATAATTCCTCCATTCATTTTACTTTCTCCCAAAATTCTGTTTGTAAAAATAATCGGTACTTCTACAATTTTGAAGCCTTTTTTGAATGTTCTGAATTTCATTTCAATCTGGAATCCATATCCTTTTAATCTTACATTATCCAGACCTATTTCTTCCAGTACTTTTCTGGAAAAACAGACAAAACCTGCTGTTGTATCATGAATCGGAAGTCCTAAGACAAATCTTACATACTTTGATGCAAAATAGGAAAGCAATACTCTTCCCATCGGCCAGTTTACCACATTTACTCCTTTAGAATAGCGGGAACCTATGGCCATGTCTGCATGTAAACACGCTTCAAAAAGTTTTGGTAAATCGTTTGGATTATGAGAAAAATCGGCATCCATTTCAAAAATATAATCATAATTATTCTCGATTGCCCATTTAAATCCATGAATATATGCCTTTCCCAAACCGTCTTTCACTTTTCTGATCGACAGATGGAGATGGTGTGGAAATTTCTTTTGCAAATCTTTTACAATTTCTGCAGTTCCATCAGGAGATGAATCATCCACAACTAAAATATGAAAGTCATCTTCCAATGCAAAAACTGCGGAAATAATATGTTGAATATTTTCCTTTTCGTTATAAGTTGGAATTATGACCAGTTTTTTCATTTCAGTTTGCAAAGATAGTTTATTTAACCTTTTTATTTTATACAAAATAATCTATAATTTTGCAAAAAACTTTCCGTTGTCATTATCACAAAATTTCATAAACCATGTAAGAATACCTGAGAACAATGATTGGGTAATTTTTATATTGCTGGGTTGCATCTTTCTATTTATTTTTATGATGAATATCATAGAAAGGGACGCTAATCTAAAAGACTTTCTGCTTCAAAAATATTTTGATTCCAGTAACAATCTACCCAGCTGGATTATTACTTCATGTGTTACCACACTTGCTTTGTCGGTTTTAGCCTCTCAATATATCCCTGTTGTTCCGAAATTTGTGGCAGATATTCAGATTTTAGGATACCAGCTCAATAAATTTGGATTTACTTTTATTGCCATTGTATTTTTTTATGCTTCAAAATCTATTTTAGGCTTTTTATTTTACCAAAGTATAGGGGATGGAAAAAAATGGTCTATTTTCTATTTTACCGCCACAAAATTTTACTTTGTTTTATCTTTTTTACTAATAATTCTCTGTGTAGCCCACTATTATTTCCCTATAGACAGAAATAAATCTTTTTTGTATTATTTATACTTCTTTTGTTTTGTATTTATTTTCAAGGTTTTTTTCTATTTATTTCACAGAAACAACGTTTTGCCGGAAAAATGGTATTATAAATTTTTGTATATTTGCACCCTCCAAATCGCACCAATATTATTGCTTTGGAAGGTATTATTTTTATAAAACAGTCAATGATGAGAATAAAGTCTATATTGGTTTCACAACCTGCGCCTAGTGAATCTTCTCCATATCTGGATATAGCGAAGAAAGAAAAAATAAAGATAGATTTCCGACCTTTCATCCACGTTGAAGGAGTTGACAATAAAGAACTAAGAACACAAAAGATAGATCTAACGCAATATACGGGTATTATATTTACCAGTAAAAATGCAATAGACCATTATTTCAGACTTGCTGAGGAACTTCGTTTTTCGGTACCGGATACGATGAGATATATTTGTCAATCTGAAGCGATTGCCAACTATCTTCAAAAGCATATAGTCTATAGAAAAAGAAAAATCAGTTTCGGGGAGAAAAATTTTTCGGATCTGGCTCCTCTTTTCAAAAAATTCCCGACAGAGAAATATCTATTACCATCTTCGGATGTATTGAGTCCGGATATTGTAAAAACATTGGATACAGCAAATATAGACTGGACAAGAGCCATCATGTACAGAACGGTTTGCAGCGATCTTACGGATATCAACATTAAAGATTACGAAATGTTGATTTTCTTTAGCCCGCAAGGAATTAAGTCTTTACAGCAAAACTTCCCTGATTTTAACCAGGATGAAACTAAGATTGGTGTTTTCGGAAACACAACTTTAGCTGCTGCTGAAGAGGCTGGATTAAGAGTCGATTTAATGGCTCCGACAAAAGAAACTCCTTCTATGACTATGGCATTGGAAAAATATATTAAAACACTTCATAAATAGTCTTTAATATCAAAAATAAATCAGCCGTCTTTTCATACAAGGAAAGATGGCTTTTTTTTAATTACATTTGAACAAGAATTAATATTGAATGGAAGCTCCACAGGCAAAAAAAATAGAAAAAATATTAGAAATACACGGCAACAAAAGAATTGACAACTATTTCTGGCTTAATGAAAGAGAAAATCCCGAAGTCACAAAATATCTGGAAGAAGAAAACGCCTACGCAGATTTCATAATGAAAGATACGGAACAGCTTCAGGAAGATCTTTTTGAAGAGATGAAAGCCCGTTACAAAAAAGATGATGAGTCCTTACCCTATTTCTTTAATGAATACTGGTATATTGTCCGTTACGAAGAAGGAAAAGAATACCCCATTTTTTGCAGAAAATATAAAAGCTTAGAAAACGAAGAAGAAATCATTCTTGACGTAAATATTTTAGCAGAAGGTGAAAGCTATTTCGAAGTGGGAAGCGTTGCTGTTTCTCCCAATAACAAACTAGCTTCTTTTTCTACTGACAATGTAAGCCGCAGAATTTACTCTATTAATTTTAAAGACTTACAAACAGGAGAAATTCTTGCTGATAAAATCCCAAATACAACAGGAAAAGCGGTTTGGGCAAATGATAATGATCACATTTTTTATATCAGAAAAGATGAGAGTTTACGCGCATTTCAAGTGTACAGGCACAAACTGGGAACCGACACTTCAGAAGATGTCTTAATTTTTCATGAAAAGGATGATACGTTTGATGTCAATGTTTTCAAAACTAAATCTTTAGAATACATTTTCATTGCAAGTTCCAGTACGATTTCGGATGAACACAGATTTATTCCATCTGACAATGTTTTTGCAGACTGGACCATCATTCAGCCAAGAATTGATGATCTTGAATATTCAGTGGAACATTACGAAGATGAATTCTATATCATTACCAATGCAGATGATGCTACCAATTTCAAAATTGTAAAAACAAAAATTAATAATTGCGGAATGGAAAACTGGGTTGATGTCATCCCTCATCGTGAAAAAGTCTTACTGGAAGGTTTTGAAATTTTTAAAAACTATCTGGTTCTTGAAGAAAGAGAAGAAGGCCTGCTTCAAATAAAGATTATTGATGAAAAAACTCAGGAGTCTCATTATTTACCTTTTTCCGATCCTACTTATACCGCTTACATCGGAATTAATTTAGAGTTTGATACAGAAGTGTTACGTTACGGCTATACTTCACTCACACAACCAGGGTCCACTTACGAATATAATATGAAGGAAAAAACCACCAAGCTTCTGAAACAACAGGAAGTGTTGGGCGGAAAATTTTTCGCTGAAAATTATATATCCGAAAGGATTTGGGCAGAATCAAGAGACGGAGAAGCGAAAATTCCGATTTCCTTAGTGTATCATAAAGACACTAAAAAATCCTCAGACACTCCCTTACTTCTATATGGCTATGGGAGTTACGGACACACTGTTGATGCAAGCTTTTCAAATGTAAGATTATCAATTTTAGACCGAGGTTTTATCTATGCCATTGCCCACATCCGAGGTGGGGAATATTTAGGAAGAGAATGGTATGAAGACGGAAAAATGCTCTTTAAGAAAAATACTTTCTTTGACTTTATTGATGCGGGAAAATTCTTAATTAAAGAAAACTATACTTCTTCAAAACACCTGTATGCAATGGGAGGAAGCGCAGGAGGTTTATTGGTTGGAGCGGTTGTGAATTACGAACCTAATCTGTTCAATGGAATTGTAGCTCAGGTTCCTTTTGTGGATGTAGTCTCGACAATGCTGGACGAAACCATTCCTTTAACAACAGGAGAATATGACGAATGGGGAAACCCGAATGACGAAGAATATTACCATTACATGAAATCTTACTCTCCTTATGACAATGTAGAAACGAAAGGTTACCCCAATATGCTGATTACAACCGGACTGCACGATTCTCAGGTTCAATATTGGGAACCCGCAAAATGGACCGCGAAATTAAGAGAATTGAAAACGGATGATAATCTTTTAATTTTCAAAACCGACATGAGTGCAGGACACGGAGGTGCAAGCGGAAGATTTGAATCATTAAAAGAAGATGCGCTGGAATATGCATTTTTATTAAAATTAGAAGACAAAAATAATGGTTAACGAAGCAGAATATTGGCAAAAAGTACAACAGTTTTTCATTGAAAATTTCGACACTGAAAAAGACGCTCCGATTGAAACATATCTTTTTTTAATCGGCCTTCAGGAGTTGGGAAGCGGTCAGCAGAAATATACGAAAGACGACAAGGTGAATTTGATCCACATCGCAGTATGCAGATTATTGGAACCTTTCGGATATTATAAATTTTCACATTATGACGATGATGGTTATCCACATTTTGAAAAACTGGAAGAGCTTCCGGAACTGAAGCCTAATGAACAGCAGATCCTAATGAAAAAAGCGATTATTCAGTATTTTCAGGATGAAGAATTGATATAAATAAAGCTTGGAAATATTTTCCAAGCTTTTTATTTCTATTAAGAAAGAATATCCTCGAGTTGATTCAGCCCCGTTTTAAAGCCTTCTTCAAATCCCATTTCCAACAACTGTCTCATAGCCTCTTGTGAAGGAAAATGAATATTAACGGTAACCTTCGTTCCTTCTTCTATTCCGGTAAAACCAAGCAACCATTTTGCCTGCGGAAAATTTTCATTAATTTTTCCGCTTTCGTCACAGAATGCATCAGTGCCGTCAAAACTTCTATGCTCCGTAATTTCACCATATTTTAATAAAGAATAATGCCTTTCCCCTTCCGGACCCACCATTGAATACAACCATGTTCCTCCCTCTTTAAAATTCTGCTCTTTAGTTTCACACTTCCAAGGCTTTGGAGCCCACCATTGATCCAATAATTCGGATTTGGTAAAATAATCCCACACTTTTGATACCTCTGCTTTATAAATTTTCATTACGTATACAGAATTTGAATCAAAATCTTCATTAAAAGTGATCATAGATTCCATAATAATATTTTGGTTTAAACAAATCTAGTTTTTTATTCTCTGATAAAAGCTGTTTTTATAAAAAATGATTAAATACTTATAAATAAATGTTAAAAAACACTCTTTTAAGAAAAATTATACAATTTTTTGGCTCGTATTTTGTTTATCAAATCTTAAAATGATTAATTTTAACATTCACAATTATAAAAAACTATTAAAATTAAATAATGAATAACAAATTCATCCCAATAATCTCAGTGTTTATGACGATTTCACTGATCGTTTTTGTCACACTCCAATTTTATTGGCTGAAAGGTTATTACGGAGCTTTGGAACAAGAATTCACAAACAAAGTGTATTCTGCTCTGGAAAGCACCTCAAAAACTATTGGCGAAATTGAAGTTGAAAAATATCTGAATGAAGATTTTAAAAATTTCAGAAAAAATGTTTTAGCCAACAGTGATCAACCTTCTTTAACAACAATACAGCAAGTAGAAGATTCGGGAACACAAAGACAGATCATCTACTCTAAAAATATCATTGAGAAAACCCAGCTTCCTATTTCTCAAAAAGGCGACTCGATTAAACTCACCACTTTATATACTGATGAAGCTGCATATAAGATAAAAAGAGATACTACCAATCGCGAACCTCTTACTGCAGATATCAATCAGGATATTGAAACGGGTGATTATTCTATGAAAGAATACGTAAAAGTATATGGAAACAATCTTCCCATTACCAAAAGAGTAGACCAGAGAACGCTGGACTCTGTTATTACCAAGGAACTCAAAATAAGAGGGATAACTGCCAATTTTGGGTATGGAATCACCGACAAAAACAACAAAATAACCAGCATTGCCGACAAAATATATAAAGAGAAAAAATACAATAATTCATACAATTATCCTCTTTTTACGGATAAAAAGGACAGAACTATATATGGACTGACTTTAGTTTTTCCAAAAAAAGAATATTCTCTAGCCATGAACAACTGGCCAATGCTTTTAGGAACCTTTCTTTCACTCTTGACAATTTTAGGAATTTATATTATCTCTATTAATTATATGATGAGGCAAAAGAAGTTGGCAGAAGTGAAAACGGACTTCATCAACAATATGTCTCACGAGTTTAAGACTCCGTTAGCAACTATTTCCGTTGCTACAGATTCTTTGGCAAATGATAAAATCGCGACCAATCCCGATAAGGTAAAATATTATTCAGAACTCATTAAGCAGGAGAATCTGAGGATGAAAAAGCAGGTGGAAAATGTGCTGAATATGTCGAAGCTTGAGCGTAATGAAGTAAAATTATTCTTAAAAGAAACTAACGTAAGAGAACTGATCAAAAGGACCACAGAATCCTTCAACCTGATCGTCCAACAAAGAAACGGAACGCTTAATCAAGAATTTAATGCAACGAATTACACGTTTAAAATAGATGAATTCCACATTTCCAATATGCTGGTGAATCTTTTGGATAATGCCAATAAATATTCGCCGGAAGCACCGGAAATTACAATTAAAACAAGAAATGAAGGCCATTTCTATGTCATTGAAGTTTCAGATAAAGGAATGGGAATGGAAACCCAAAATAAAACGAAAATTTTCGAAAAATTCTTTAGGGAAGAGACCGGAAATATTCATAATGTGAAAGGACAAGGTTTAGGACTTTCTTATGTAAAGAAAATTGTAGAGCTGCATAAGGGACAAATTATTGTAGATTCTCACAAAGGAAACGGGAGTACGTTTACGATCAAACTCCCGATGAGCTAAACATAATTGGTAGCTGATAAATAATAATTGATTAAAAATTATGGATAATAACTACAACCAGATTTTTGCGAAAAGAATAAAGGATTTATCTGTCGACATTATCAATCAGCTCTCGGATTTAACTTATTCTGAAAAAGTTTCAGTGATCAGGAAACAAGTTTTCAGAAGTTCATCTTCATCGGCGTCTAATTATAGAGCAATGTGCAGGGCACGGTCTTTGAAAGAACGGTATTCAAAAATGTGTATCGTTGTAGAAGAAGCAGATGAAACGTTATTTTGGATAGAGTTTATGAAAGATTTAAGAATGTTTTCAGAAGAATCTTTAGAAAAGTGGTTCAATGAAGCAGAAGAAATCGTAAAAGCTACATCCAGTTACAGAAAATATTTAAAAGAAAAATTAGAACATAGTAATTAACCAATCATAAATTATCAACTATCAATTATAAAAATTATGAGCAACAGAATATTATTAGTAGAGGACGATCAGAGTTTCGGGGCAGTGCTGAAGGATTATTTGACAATAAATAATTTCGAAGTTACTCTTGCCACAGATGGGGAACAAGGATTAAAAGAATTTACAGAAAACGAATTCGACATCTGTATTTTCGACGTGATGATGCCTAAAAAAGACGGTTTTTCGCTTGCCGAAGACGTTAAAAAAATTGACAAAAACACACCAATCATTTTCCTGACTGCAAGAAATATGAGAGAAGACATTTTAAAAGGATACCAGTTAGGAGCAGATGATTACATCACAAAACCATTTGATACTGAGTTGCTTTTATATAAAATCAAAGCAATTCTTCAAAGGAGTTCTACATTGGAGAATGAAGAGCAGGAGCAGTTTAAAATCAGCAATATTTTCTTTGATTCTATGCTGAGACAGCTGAGAGTGGGAGACAATGAATACAAATTGTCCCCAAAAGAAAACGAACTTCTGAAACTTCTTTGTCTGCACAGAAACGATTTCATGCCAAGAGATCTTGCTTTAAGAAAAATCTGGAAGAAAGAAAATTACTTCACTGCAAGAAGTATGGACGTTTATATCGCAAAGCTTCGTAAGCTTTTAAAGGATGATGAAGGGTTGGAAATCATCAATGTGCATGGTGAAGGATTTAGACTTTTGGTAAAGAACTAAGCTTTTCAAAAGAACAATATATTATTTAAAGTTAGCAAGACATTTCGAAATGTTTTGCTAATTTTGTTTTAAATGACCGAATTGAATATGAGAAATTTACTTTTAGGACTTACACTTACCGGAATTTTATCAATCTCTTGTAAAAAAGACGAAAGACCAACCTATATAAAAGATGAAAGCGGAAACCAGCCGGTTGCAGTAAACAACACACCGAAAGCATCTCTAATGGCTCAAGCCGGGATCCAAACGGCACAACCTGCCCCAACAGTTACTGCTCCGGGAATGAATCCTCCTCACGGACAACCGGGACATCGTTGCGATATTGCTGTAGGACAACCTTTAAGCTCTTCTCCAACTCAAAATACACAACCCGGTACTCAAAATGTTACGATGAATGCCAATCAGGGACAAACCATTCAGATTGATCCCAATTCATTAAAACAAGTCAACAATACAAATAAAACGGCAAAAACAGCTCCTGGAATGAACCCTCCGCATGGAGAGTCCGGTCACAGATGTGATATTCCTGTGGGACAACCTTTGAATAGTAAGCCTGCCTCTACTCCAAAACCCGCTCAAACAATTGCCCAAAACACCCCCACTCCGGCTCCTACACCTGCACCGACAGGTCCAAAACCTGATGTAAATCCTCCACATGGAGAACCTTGGCATGATTGTGCGAAGAAAGTGGGAGAACCTTTGTAATTAGTTAAAAGCATTATGATTATTTATGAAACCGAGCGAGATATTGGAGGAACTATTCATGAAGATATCTTGATGAACAGATTAGATAAATTTATTAAGCCTGTTACTAACGATTTTTTCGGTCTTGAATATCATGTTTCAGTAACATTACATGACAAAACATTTCTTCCCTGCGTAGTTTTCAGACATCTCGGAAAAGCAATAGAATTAAAGTTCAACAGCTTACATGAAAAGGTTTATCGGGGAATAACCAACAGAAAACTATTGCCCCAAGATAATGTTCAAAAAGAGATCATTGAAAGGATAATTTCTCATAATAATATCATTAGTTTATCAGATATTGATAAAATTGAAACGTGTAAATATTCTTTCCCGGAAGAATTTAGAAAAAAAGTCAGTTTTAATCCTACACATTATTTTCTTGTCAAATTTGGTGACGGTAGCTTTGAAAACTTTCGAGGTTCTGAAACTGGATTTTATGAAGTTCCTCTTAACAAAGACTTTGAAAACATTGTTGAGATATTTAATTCAACGTTAATGCTACAAAATGGTGATATTCTTGAGCTAAAAAATTATATGGATTGGAAGAACAACGAAACCAATTTTAAAAAGATACACTTTGGCAAACCTTTTTTCACATGCTATTTTGGAGGATATGAAGAAAAAGATTTTGAGGAAAAACTAGCCAAAACCCGAATTAATTTTAGAGAATGATATAGATAAATAACAATTTCCCTACCTTTGCCCTGTGAAATTCATTCAACTTTTATTAATTATCTTTTGCCTGGGAATTTTTCTGATTCCTAAAGATAATTTCTATACTCAGATTTCGCAGGAAAATTGCTGTAAATCCTGGTCAGGAATGGATTGTTGCAAAAAAGATTACAACAAACAGCATTCTCCGGACAATCATCACAAAAAGGAACAAAAATCTTCCTGTAATGACGAGTGCTGTTCTAGCTGTGTAGCTTGTTACACTTTCATAGAAACTCCTTTTTCAAAGAGTTTACAGCTCGAATATTCATATTACAAATCTAATAAGAACTTACAGTTCGAATATTCCGATCCGTATATTTCAGATCGTTTAAAAGAAATTTGGCAACCGCCGAAAATAGCTTAATTCAATCAACAGGAGTTCATTAATTTTTAGTGAACAAGTTTTTTAATTAATCTAAATTTTAAACAAAATGAAATTATATATTTCCAGGATTATTCTTGGTGTATTCTTATTATCTACACAATTTATATTTGCCCAACATCTTTCTAAAAGGCAGTTCAAAGTAAAAGGAAACTGCAATATGTGCAAGGAAAGAATCGAAAATACAGCAAAAAAAGCAGGCGCAAAAACAGCAACATATTCTATTGATCTGCAAACATTAACTTTAGAAACAGACAATGTAATTTCAACTGACGACATCTTGAAAAAAGTTGCCGAAGCAGGACATGATAATGAAAAATTCAAAGCAATCGATGCTACTTATGAAGCACTTCCGGGATGTTGTCATTATGATCGGGATTTGCAACCTAAAACCATTGAAAGTCACGATCATCATTCAAAAAAAGAGAATGAATTTTACGTAAAAGGAAATTGTGAATCATGCAAAGCCAGAATTGAGAAAGCTGCCAAAGATGCAGGAGCAGACTCAGCAGAATGGAATGCAGAAACACAAACTGTTATTTTAAATTTTGATCCGGAAAAAACTTCTTCAGATAAAATTTTAAAAAAAATTGCAGAGGTTGGTCACGACAATGAAAAGTATAAATCCAACGATAATACTTATAAAAATCTGCCCGCATGTTGCCTTTACGACAGAGAAATTCCTTTCGGAGAAGCCAATCCAAAAGTGCATGCTGAAGAAAGCACTATTTCTGGGGATACCGATCACAATGATCATCATGCAACCAATAACAACCATGAAAAACAGATTGAGGGCGTTACCGTAACCGGATCAAAAGCAGCAACTTCTTTGAACAAAAAAGAAGCAGGATTGATCTTTAATATTGACAAAAAAGAATTATTAAAAGCCGCTTGTTGCAACCTATCTGAAAGTTTTGAAACTAACGCAACGGTTGATGTTTCTTTCAGCAATGCAGTAACGGGAACAAAGCAACTGAAAATGTTAGGCTTAGATCAAAAATACACGAGCTTAACGAAAGAATTATTACCTGAGATCAGAGGACTGGCTTCGGCTTACGGATTGAATTTTATTCCTGGAAGATGGATCGAAAGCATTCAGCTGACAAAAGGAGGAAGTACAGTAACAAACGGCTATGAAAGTATTACAGGACAAATTAATACAGAGTTGCTGAAAAATGCAGAAAAGCCGGAAACTTCATTAAACCTTTTCGCAGATTTCAATGGAAGAGCCGAAGCAAATATCACAAACATTTCTAAGATCAATGATAAATGGTCGCAAACATTTTTACTGCATGGAAACGGAACTTTTGGTGACACGGATATGAATGATGACGGATTTCTGGACAGACCTAAAGGAACTCAATTAAATACGGCTTATCTTTTAAACTATAATGATTTGGAAAAGTCAGGATTCGGTTCTCATTTCGGAATTAATTTCATCAAAGATGAAAGAACAGCGGGACAAATGGGTTTCGATAAAAAAATTCCGCAGGACGAGCAATCTCTTTATGGAGTCGGAATTGATATTTCGAGATTTCAGGTTTGGAATAAAACAGGATATGTCTTCAAAGGAAAACCTTACCAAAGTTTGGGCTGGATGAACCAATATACTTACCATCAACAGAACAGTTTCTTCGGGTTAAGAAATTATTCAGGGAAGCAACAAACGTATTATTCCAATTTGATTTTTGAAAGTATTTTGGGAAATACGAATCACAAATACAAAGCCGGAGCAAGTTTCATGTATGATGGTTATGACGAAACATATTTAACGGACAATTACAAAAGAAACGAAACTGTTCCCGGAGCTTTTGCTGAATATACTTTGACAGGTTTAAAATATACTTTAGTAGCAGGAGCAAGAGTCGATTTTCATAATTTGGCCGGAACCCAGTTCACACCAAGATTGAATTTTAAATATGACTTCACGCCGCAGACTATTTTGAGGCTTTCTGCGGGGAGAGGTTTCAGGACTGCGAATATTTTTGCAGAAAGTCAGCAATATTTTGCCTCTAACAGAAATTCCCAGATTTTACAAAACGGTGGAAATATTTATGGTTTAAAACCTGAAATCGCATGGAATTACGGGGCAAGTTTGCAACAGGAATTCAAGCTTTTCGGAAGAAAATCTGCGATTGTTGCTGACTTTTTCAGAACCGATTTCCAGAATCAGGTAATGGTAGATTTAGACCTTTCTCCCCAACAACTGACTTTCTATAATTTAGAAGGAAAATCTTTCGCCAATTCTTTCCAGACGCAGTGGGATGTCACACCTTTCAAAAATTTTGATGTAAGATTGGCTTATAAATATTATGATGTTCAGGCAGACTATCTCAATGGAAGACGTCAAGTTCCGTTTATGGCGAAGCACAGAGGTTTTGTGAATCTAGCTTATTCAACCAACAAAAATACAACAGGCGGTTTCTGGAGTTTTGATACAACGCTGAATTGGGTAGGAAAACAAAGGCTTCCCAACACGTCAACCAATCCGGAGGAATTTCAATTGCCTGCATATTCTGAATCTTATGCGGTTTTAAACGCTCAGATTTCAAGGAATTTCAATAAAAAAATCAGAGCTTATTTAGGTGGTGAAAATCTGACCTCTTACTATCAAAAAAATGCAATTGTCGATTTTAAAAATCCTTTCGGGAATTATTTTGACGGCGGAATGGTTTACGCTCCAATAATGAAAGCAAACTTTTACGTTGGACTTGATGTGACTTTCTAAGTTTGAACGTGTAAAGCGTTAGAGAGTTTGAGTGATTTTCAAATTACTTCATTTTCAAATTTTCAAATAAAAAGGCATGGTTTCATTAATTTAACAATTAAGAAATCATGCTTTTTTGTATCTTTAGGGTAAAGTAAATCTATGTCGCAGACGCTTATTTTTGAAGATCATTACAAGAAATTGGGTTTCGAAACTTTCTCTGAAAACAATCTGCTGACATTTAAAGACACCAACTATAAATCTGAAATTAAAGTTTTCTACGTTCCTTCTGGTTATGAATTGACAGTAGACTTTAAACATTATAAAACGGAAAACCCCGCTTTATTTTTCCTTACGAATCAGCATATACAAGTAGAAAAAGGAATTGAAGAGTCTAATCTTCTATATTATAACCGCGATTTTTACTGTATCCAGATTCATGATAAAGAAGTTGCCTGTGACGGCCTTCTTTTCCATAATGTTTTTGAAATTCCTTTTGTGGAGCTTGATGAACATGAAAGCATCATCATTAAAAATTTATTTCAAAGCATCAAAGACGAACTGGAATGGAAAGATTCTTCTGCCGAGGAAATGATCAGAACATACGTGAAACAGATCATTATCCGTGCTACCAGGAAATGGAAAAAGCAAAACCTGGATAATGATGAGATAAAAATCCCGAGCAACGAATTGGATGTTTTCCGTGATTTTAGCCGACATCTTGAAATTCATTTCAGGGAAAAGCATAATGTGGCAGATTATGCAGATTTGCTGCACATTTCACCGAAAACATTAACCCATAAATTCAAAAGTCTCCATATTGAATCTCCCAACCAGTTTATCATAAACAGAATTCTGCTGGAAGCCAAAAGGCTCTTATTTTATACAGATAAGCCCGTAAAAGAAATCGCTTATGATTTGGGTTACGAAGATCCAGCTTATTTTAACCGGCTTTTCACCAATAAAATCGGAAGCACACCTACAAATTTCAAGAAAAATTACAGTTCGGGAAAAAAGTACAATATTTAGTTCTTTTTATCTATTTATCCGGAACGATATCCGTAATACCTTTGTAACATCAAAAAATAAAAATATTTAAAACAAAAAAAACAATTATTATGAGACGTAACGCAACAGCCGTTTGGAACGGTACCATCAAAGAAGGAAACGGACATATCACTACACAAAGTACAACATTAAACCAGACTCAATATTCTTTCAACAGCCGTTTTGCAGACGGAGTTGGAACAAACCCGGAAGAATTATTGGCAGCAGCTCACGCAGGATGTTTTACCATGAAATTGAGCGCAGAGCTTTCTCAGGCTGGTTTCACGCCTGAAGAATTAACTACAAAATCAGTGATCACTTTAGACCCGAACATTGGAAAAATCACTAAATCCGAATTAACATTAACCGCAAAAGTTCCTGGAATTTCAGAAGAAGAGTTTCAGAAATATGCTAAAATCGCGGAAGAAGGCTGTCCTGTAAGTGCCGCTTTCAACTTTGAAATTACTTTAAGTGCTACTTTAGTTTAGCTTCCAAACAAAATTGATACATAAAAAAATAATTAAATCTGAGCTCAATACCAGACTCAGATTTAATTTTCAAATAAAATATACCGATTGGTATATTTTTGTATATTTGCATCATAATTAATTAAAAATGTCAAAAGCAGAAAAGACAAAACAATTCATTATTGAGAAAACGGCGTCCTTGTTCAACACAAAGGGGTATACCTCTACATCTCTTTCTGACATAACGGAAGCAACTGGATTAACCAAAGGGAGCATCTATGGAAATTTTGAAAATAAGGATGAAGTTGCGCTAGAAGCGTATAAGTACAATTCGAGTTTATTGGGAAGAAATATGGCTCGCACTTTAGGCAAAGAATTTCCGGCAACAATTGATAAATTATATGCGTTTGTTAATTTTTACCGTAAAAACTGGAAAACCGTCTTCGAAACTGGCGGTTGTCCGTTGATGAACGCTGCAACAGAAGCTGACGATACTTTCCCAAATTTAAAAAAACAGGTCACAGAATCTTTTAAGACCTGGATAAATAATATTTCCGATGTTATAATTGAGGGACAGAAAAAGGGTGAAATTAATACCGAAATAAACGCAGAAGAGTTCGGATCATTATTTATTATGATCGTCGAAGGCGGAATTTTACTGTCAAAAACAACAGGTGATGAAAAATACCTCAATCTTGCTTTAGACAGGATATTATTAATCATTGATAAAGAATTAAAAATCCTTCCATCATAAAAATCACGATATGGAAACAAAAAAAGTAGCAATTGTAGGATACAGCAGAATTCCGTTTGCCAGAATCAATACAGCGTATGCAGATAAAGGAAATCAGGACTTACTGGTTCCTGCCTTGAATGGCTTAATAGATCGTTACAACCTGAAAGGAAAACTTTTAGGAGAAGTTGCCGGAGGTGCAGTAATCAAGCATATTTCCGAAAGCAACCTCATCAGAGAATCCGTTATGGAAACTTCTCTCGATCCCGCAACGCCTGCATGTGATCTTCAGCAAGCATGTGATACAGGAATTGAAGCAGCCATTTATATTGGGAATAAAATTGCTTTAGGGCAGATTGAAAGTGGAATTGCATGTGGTGTTGAAGCCATGAGCAATATCCCTTTTGAATCCTCACCAAGATTAAGAAAAGCTTTGTTAAAAGCCAATAAAGAAAAATCTGCTTTTGGAAAAATCAAACAATTATTAAGTCCGAAACTGAAAGACTGGATGCCAATTCCTTACAAAGGTCAGGAACCAAAGACAGGTTTGGTAATGGGCGGTCACACAGAAATTACGGCAAAATACTACCAGATTTCCCGTGAAGAACAGGATGAATTAGCCTTTAAAAGTCATCAAAATATGGCAAAAGCGTATGACGAAGGATTTTTCAATGATATGATTACGCCGGCTTTTGGTTTAAATACGGACAATAATCTTCGTCGCGATACAAGTTTAGAAAAATTAGCTTTATTAAAACCCGCTTTCGACAAACAAGACGGAACGTTGACAGCAGGAAATTCAACACCATTTACGGACGGCGCTTCAGCGGTTTTATTGGCGAGTGAAGAATGGGCAAAAGCAAATAATTTACCCATTTTAGCATACATCACCTTTTCGGAAGTGGCAGGAATTGAATACGTTGAAAATAAACAAAATTTATTATTGGCTCCCGTTTTTGCAGCCGACAGAATGCTGAAAAAAGCCGGAATGAGTCTGGAAGATTTTGATTATTATGAAATTCATGAAGCGTTTGCAGCACAGGTTTTAGCAACCTTAAAAATCTGGGAAAATGATGATCTGGCTAAAAAATTCGGACTGGAAAAAGCATTGGGGAAAATCAATCGAGACAAATTAAACGTAAAAGGCGGAAGCCTTGCAGTAGCACATCCTTTTGCAGCAACAGGAGGAAGAATTATCGGAACATTAGCTAAATTATTAAATGAAAAAGGAAGCGGAAAAGGATTTATTTCGATCTGTGCCGCTCGCGGACAAGGCGTAACGATGATTTTAGAAAAATAAAAATTGAAGTATGGATAGATTAGCACAATTAAAACAATTCATCGGAAAAGAATTTGATCAGTCACCATCGCCTTTTATGAAGTGGCTCAATCCGATTGTTCTTTCAGCAGAGGAAGGGCAACTGGAGTTTCAATACACCGTAAGAACAGAATGGCTCAACCCGATCGGAAATCTTCACGGTGGCGTAACAGCAGCAATTATTGATGATGTCATAGGAGCAACTATATTTTCCTTAAACGAACAATCTTTCATCACTACTATAAATAATGTCATTGATTATTTTTCAACTGCAAAAGAAAATGATAATATTGTAGCTGAAACTAAAATCATCAAGAGAGGGAAGCAATTTGTAAACGCGCAGTGCGAAATATGGAACGCAGATAAAACACGCTTAATTGCACGAGGAACCTCTAATTTATTCAAAATCAATAATTAAATGAAAAGAGTTGTTATTACTGGTCTTGGCGCAGTGACGCCTTTGGGAAATAATGTTGAAGAATTCTGGAACAACAGCATCAACGGAGTAAGTGGGGCTGATACAATCACCCATTTCGATACAGAAAAATTTAAAGTACATTTCGCTTGTGAGGTCAAAAATTTTGATCCTAAAATTCATTTGACACACAACGAAATCAAAAGAAGTGATCTTTTTTCACAATACGCTATGTACTCTACAGCAGAAGCTCTGAAAGATTCAGGGCTTGAACTGGAAAATATGGATCCGTTCGATACCGGAGTAATCTGGGGAACAGGACAAGGCGGAATGTGGACTTTCGAAAGCGAAGTGATGAATTTCGCTGCAGGAGACGGAACACCAAGATTCAACCCATTTTTCGTTCCTAAATTTATCGCAAACATGGCTTCCGGAATGATTTCTATGAAATTTGGACTTCAAGGCATCAATTATACCACGATTTCGGCTTGTGCAACCGGAAATACAGCATTGATGGACGCTTTCAATTATATCCGTTTGGGAAAAGCGAAAGTTATTGTGAGCGGTGGTTCCGAAGCTGCTATTTCACCTGCTTCTATTGGAGGCTTTTCGATTATGAAAGCAATGTCTACAAGAAATGATGATTTTGCAACTGCGAGCCGGCCTTATGATGCAGAAAGAGATGGTTTTGTAATGGGAGAAGGTGCAGGAGCTTTAATTTTAGAAGAATATGAACACGCCAAAGCAAGAGGCGCAAAAATCTATGCAGAATTAGTTGGCGCAGCAATGACAGCCGATGCTTATCATATGACGGCACCACATCCGGACGGAGTTGGAGCGATCAAAGCGATGCAACTGGCTTTACATGAAGCCGGAATCAATACGGAAGATATTGACTATATCAATCCTCATGCAACATCTACTCCGATGGGTGATCTGGTTGAGCTGAATGGTATTAATAAACTATTTAAGGGAAGTAAAAATCTTGATATCAGTGCCACGAAATCGATGACGGGGCATTTATTGGGAGCAGCCGGAGCAGCGGAAGCTATTCTTTCAATCAAAGCGATTGAAAACGGGATTATTCCACCAACAATTAACCTTCACAAGATCGATGAAAATATTCCAAAAGATATTCATATTGTTTTTGGAGAGGCTAAGGAAAAGAATATCAATTACGCTTTGAGCAATGCTTTTGGATTTGGAGGCCACAATGCAACTTTGATCTTCAAGAAGTTTTCTTAATTTTAGAATAAATCTCTTAGGTTTGGCAGATGTATATATCTAAAAGTTAATAATAGATTCTTCCTTCGTCAGAATGACAATATGGCGGAAAATTTTAATGAGAATAATTATAATCCTTGTATTTTTATGGCAAGGATTTTTTATGTATTAAGTTTTTTGTAAGTTCGTACCTACACAACAAAATATTTTTATGAAGCGATTTCAGTATATTCTATTAATTTTAATTTCAAATTTCATATATTCTCAAAACAATTTTGAAATTTATCTTACCTCAGACTCATATATCAATGACAGTCTTATTTTAGGAGCTCCAATGACAAGAAAAGGGTTTGGAGACCTTTACACATTCAACGTAAAACCGGATAAAAATATTTCAAAATTTGGATCGGATCATTCATTATATTTTCTAAAAATTCAAAAAGAGAATCTTATCAATGGCTTTATAGAATATCCTCAACCTGTAGCTTTTGTGTATTTGGATAAAAAAAATAAATCTGCTTCCGGAACAAAAATATTTTTCTTGGAAAAAGGAAAATATAAAATTGATCTGCCACAAAACATCAATTTTTTAGATCTTAATCTAGATACACCAACCAATAAAGAATATAAAGCTTTACAGAAAGCATTGGAAAAATTTTATGTAAAATCAAACAATTCTTACCAACAAGATAGCTTAGTAAGTCTGGATAAAAAGCAGAAGTTTCTTGCGGAATACATCAAGAAAAATCCAGGTTCTTATGTTGCATTATGGGAAATTGTAAATGATTATACACAGTACAATTATCACCCGGACTATCTGAAAAATATGAACTTATTTTCAGCAAAATTCAAACAAAATAAGCTGTATAAAGGTATTGAAACCCGTTTAAAAGCTGAAGAATCTACCTCAATCGGGCAAAAGATTCCTGATATTTATTTTGATAAACAGAATAAACTGACTTCTGAAGATTTTAAGAAGTATAAATTAACGTTTATAGATTATTGGTCTACCACTTGCGCTCCTTGCATAAAAGGCATGCCGGAAATTGTAAATCTGTATAATGATTACAAAGATAAAAAAGTAAACTTCATTACAATTACGGATGAACGCACCGCCACCAGAATGGAATTAGCAACAAATATTTTAAAGAAAAATAATGCTGACTGGATCAATTTCTTTGATATCAATAAAGACTTCCAAAAGAAGGTGAACGCAACAGGCTACCCTCTTCATCTAATTATTGATGAAAACGGGAAAATAATCGCCAGAATCAGCAATAATATCAAAGAAGCCAGAAATATCATTAAAGAATACGTCCAGTAACTTCAAAATAAAAAAGCAGTCATATTTTGACTGCTTTTGTTTTTATGATTTCAACCATTCCGATCGGGAAAGGTAATTCTGATCGGGATAATAAATAAAAAGAAGGTTTCTCCCTTTTATAGTATTAATGATCGGTTGTGTCAAATCTCTCGGAATTGCAGGACATCCCCAGCTTCTCCCGATTCTTTTGTGCATTGCGGCAAACGATTCGCTTACATAATCCGCACCGTGCATTACGATCGCTCTTCTGTAAGCAGCATCATTAAATCCTTTATCCATTCCCAGCAGTCTTAGAGAAAACCCGTTGTCTCCGGTGTAGGTTGCATCAGTAATGTAAAAACCTAAGCTGCTCTGAAGTGAACTTTCGGTATTTGAAAAATTGGTTGCAAATTCTTCACCTGTATTTTTCCCGTGAGCGACCAAAGAATTGAATAAAACTTTCTTTTCTTCAGTATCAATTACCCAAAGTCTTTTTGCATTTGAAGACATAGAAAAATCGCATACTGTAAGAAGATGCGAGTCTTGATTAAGCAAACCAGCTTTCTTCAAATTCTCAAAACCAGTTAAGGCTTTGAAGAAAACTTCTTCGTTAAGTTCATGTCCCTGTTCAAATGCAATAGATTTGTATAATGCTTCTGATGAAGATACTGTATTTGTGGTCTTCTCAGATTTCGTGTCTGCTACTCTTTCAACTTTTTTTGTATTGATTTCATTCGTTGCAATTGCCTTTTTTGGAGACAAATAGAATGAAGTCGTAACCATATAAACAATACTTAATACGCTATAAAATCCTTTCATTCAATATTATGTTAAATCCAATTGAGTGGGGCAAATTTATAAAACATAATAAGTTGAACCATAATAACTCCACAAATTTTAACTCAATTTAAGAAACTTTAACTTCCTGATTTTGTGATTTAAAGCACATTTATTTTTCCGAATCAGGAACAAACTCAAGGCTGATAGAATTCATACAGTAACGTAACCCGGTAGGTTTCGGACCATCATCAAATACGTGTCCTAAATGCGAATCGCATCTTTTGCATAGAACTTCTACTCTATCCATACCGTAAGCTAAATCTCTTTTATAATACACTCCTTCTTTATCTGCTTCAAAGAAACTTGGCCATCCGCAGCTGCTCGAAAATTTGGTAGTTGAACGGAATAAATGATTCCCGCAAACTGCACAATAGTACTCTCCCAATTCATCAAAATCATTATATTTTCCGGTGAAGGGTCTCTCTGTTGCTGCCTCTCTCGAAATCGCATATAAATCCGGAGCCAGGATTTTTTTCCATTCTTCATTAGAAATATTAAGTTTGCTGATATCTGTTCTGGAATAGTATGGATTGTTTTTTGCTTGATTTTCCATAGAAATATTTTAATCTTTTGTGACTTTTGTGGTTACAATAAATCATAAGTTCACAACCAAATTTACTAAATTTGAGAATATGAATGATGAGACCAAAAGAAAACAGTTAAGAAAATACAAAGCATTTGCTACCGGATTATTTATTTTGATGGCGATCGTTTTTATAGGAACTACACTTTTACAGAAAACGGTAGACTCACATTGGATAGGCTACGTTCGCGCATTTTCTGAAGCTGCGATGGTAGGTGCTTTGGCAGACTGGTTTGCGGTTACAGCACTCTTCCGTCACCCTCTTGGGTTACCTATTCCGCACACAAACCTTATTGAGAACAGCAAGCAAAGATTAGGAGACAATCTGGGAAGTTTCGTAGTGAATAACTTTCTGTCACCTCAGAATATTCGTCCTTATATTCAGAAATTAAAGGTTTCCGGTTTTGTAGGAGAATGGCTGGTAAAAGAGAAAAACCAGGAAATTTTAATTAAAAATCTTTCGGATATTGTTTTAGATATTTTAAACAAACTTGATGATTCGGAAGTGAGCCATTTCATAAGTAAAAAGGTTTCGGAGATGACGGATACTATTAAATTAAACGTTATTCTTGGAAACGGGATCCATTATCTTTTAGACAAAAACGACCATCAGAAAATCATCACGAATCTTTCCTCTCAAATCAAAAATTATATTCTTGAGAATGATGAAATGATCCAGGAACGGGTAAAAAAAGGGAGCTATTCTTTTATTCCGGCTTTTGTTGACAATAAAATTGCCGATAAAATTGCAAGCGGACTTTCAGATTTTTTTAAAGAAATTGAAGAAAATCCTAACCACGAAATCAGGACTTTGATTACCCAAAAAATTTATGACTTCTCCAACGAGTTAAAACAAGATCCGAAATGGGAGGATGAGTTTGCAACTATTAAGAATGATCTTTTAAAAGGTAATAAACTGGATGAATATTCACATGACATCTGGATTTCCATTAAAAACACATTGAAAAAAGAATTGCAGGAAGATCAATCCTCATTAAAGAATTATATTTCAAAAAATCTGAATGAATTTTCACAAAATTTAAAAACTGACGAAAATCTTCAACACAAAATTGATCATTGGATCCGCGTCACAGCTTATAAGTATATTCTGAAAAACACTCATCAATTCGGAAACCTCATCAGTTCAACCGTTGGAAACTGGCAGGGGAAGGAATTAAGTGAAAAATTGGAGCTGGAAGTGGGGAAAGACCTTCAATTCATACGTGTTAACGGAACTTTAGTCGGTGGGTTGGTAGGGTTGATTATTTATACGATCGCTCACTTTTTCCTTTAATAAAATTGTTTCTTTTTAAGTAATTTACTGTCATTCTGAATGAAACGAAGGGTAATGAAGAATCTATTAATAATGAATAGATTTCTCCTTTTGTCGAAATGACAATCTCTAACATTTTTGCAATAAAAAAGAGAATAAAAACCCTCTTCTGATTTATTTTTTTATTTTGGTAAACGACTTGCTCTCGTTAGAATCGCTTTATTAATATCATTAATCAATTCAGGACCTTCATAAATAAAACCAGTATACAGCTGAACCAAAGTAGCTCCCGCATAAAGTTTCTCAATCGCATCTTTTGCAGAATGAATTCCTCCAACTCCGATGATAGGAAATGCTCTGTTGCTTTTATCGGAAAGATATTTAATCATTTTTGTGCTTCTTTCACGGATTGGTTTTCCGCTTAGACCTCCATTTCCGATTTGTGACAAAACTTCAGGAGAGGTTTTCAGCCCTTCTCTGTTCACCGATGTATTGGAAACTACAATTCCGTCGATTTTCGTTTCCGCGATTAATTCAATAATTTCGTCTAATTGATTATTATTTAAATCCGGAGCAATTTTCAGTAAAATTGGCTTCTGTACAGTTTTTGACTGGTTGATTTTTTTAACTTCCGTAATCAGCTCTCTCAGATATTCAACATCTTCCAGTTTCGCGTGGCTTCCGACGTTTGGACAACTCACATTTAAAACAAAATAATCTACATAAGGATGAAGCCCTTCAAAACAATCCAGATAATCCTGTGTGTAGTTTTCCGGAGCCGTATCTGTATTTTTTCCGATGTTTCCGCCAATGATGATTTTTCCTTTGTTCCCTTTCAACTTTTCGATTGCAGCTTGTAGTCCCTCATTATTGAATCCCATTCTGTTGATAATTCCACCATCTTCGATCAAACGGAACAATCTTTTTTTAGGATTTCCGGCTTGAGCTCTCGGAGTTACCGTTCCAATTTCTACAAATCCGAAACCTAAATCACCCAGTTCATTAAATAAAACCGCATTTTTATCAAAACCGGCAGCCAGTCCTACAGGATTTTTAAATTTTAATCCAAAAACTTCTCTTTCCAGACGTTTGTCTTCAATAGGTTTAGGTAAAAATAATTTAGTAAGAAATCCAAAATTCTTAAGCATTGAAAAAGTAAAGTGATGTACTTCTTCAGGATCGAATTTGAAAAGGATCGGACGAATGAGCGATTTGTACATTGAAAAAAAGTTTTACAAAAATACTCATTTTAAAATTAATGTCTGGTTACCCTATGATATTTTATGAAAAAACGTATGATAAATGTTATCTATAGAACACAACATCTGCATAATTCGTTAAATCTGCGAAGTCTAACGCAAAGATTTTATTTCTAAAATGTTTATTTAAGTAAGCAAAGTATTAATCAACAAGTTGATTTGATGAAGCTCTATTTTCACGCTTTGCGAAGCAAATTTATTTGTCTTTGCCTTTCTAAAAATCAAAATTCAAATCATTAAATCTTTTCGTTTAGATCAAGAATACAAACTCAGATCAAAATTCAAAATATCTCCAACTCTTTTGAATTCTTCATCTATAGTAGCATTTACCGTAATTCTTTCGTTAGAAATAGGATGATTGAATATCAATTGATGCGCATGAAGCGTCATTTTATTGATGCCAAATGTTTCCAACCACAATTTATTCTGTTTATTGCAGCCGTGTTTTCTACATCCTAAAATCGGATGTAAAATATGCTTAAAATGCTTTCTCAGTTGATGAAATCTTCCCGTTTCGGGAATTGCTTCTACCAGACAGTATCTCGAAGTCTGGTGTTTTAAAAAAGGTAAATCTATTTCCGAAGTCTGCAGACGATGATAATACGTAATTGCATTTTGTTTGACTTCATTTTCGTTAACTAAATCATAATCAATGATTTCTTCTTCTTTTGCCCAGCCTCGGAGAATGGCTATGTATTTCTTTTCAACTACTTTTTCTTCAAATTGAGTACTCATCATTCTCAGCGTATCTTTATCTAAAGTAAACAATAAAACGCCCGAAGTTTTTCGGTCTAACCGATGCACCGGATAAACTTTTTGCCCGATCTGCTTTTTCAGTTCCTGAATCGCATACGTATCGGCTTCTCCCGCATAAAATGATTTGTGAACCAATAATCCGCTAGGCTTGTTGATGGCAATAAGATGTTCGTCGCGATAAAGAATTTCTAACATCGTGCAAAAGTAGAAATTTTCAGCTGATCTTTAGCCCTGATTAGGTGGTATGTTTGAGCCCTTTTCTTTAGTTTGGCTGCGGCGGCTTTGCCGCCTCAGCCAAACTAAAGAAAAGGCGAGTAGAGAAAGCAGGTTCCCGGCCCCTGAAAACTTCCTACTTAATTTTAATAAAACCTTCATCAAATTTCTTTACATTCGTAAAACAGGAAGTTTAAAAATTATGATAGACTATTTTAGCTTTTTCAAATCACTGATAATCATCTCTATCATTGCGGGTACCCTTACCTTAGCCGCTACAGATCCTAAAAAACACAGAACAATAAGAATATTATTATTGATTATTGCCGGTATTTTATTGATTGTCGGTTTGGGCGGATACTTTTTAATGTCTATATCCAATGTAGGTTCTTACCGATATTAATATTTTCCCGATAAAAAACATTATTTTTGCACTTCAGACGTTAAAAAAATTATGGCAAAGCAAGAAGATGTTTTCAAGAAAGTGATTTCTCACGCGAAAGAATATGGTTTTATTTTTCCTTCGAGTGAGATCTACGATGGTTTATCCGCGGTTTATGATTATGGACAAAACGGTGCCGAACTAAAAAATAATATCAAACAATATTGGTGGAAAGCGATGGTACAGCTTAACGAAAATATTGTGGGTATCGATTCGGCAATCCTTATGCATCCAACAACCTGGAAAGCATCGGGACACGTAGACGCTTTCAACGATCCATTGATTGACAATAAAGATTCTAAAAAACGTTTCAGAGCGGATGTTTTGGTAGAAGATTACTGCTTAAAAATTGAAGATAAAGAAAACAAAGAAATTGAAAAAGCAGCGAAAAGATTCGGTGAATCTTTCGACAAAGCTCAATTTGAAGCTACTAATCCAAAAGTATTGGAATACAGAGCAAAAAGGGAAGCTATCCTTTCAAGATTGGCAAAATCTCTGGAAAATGAGGATCTTGCTGATGTAAAAGCCTTAATTGAAGAATTGGAAATTGCTGATCCGGATACAGGTTCTAAAAACTGGACAGAAGTAAGACAATTCAACCTGATGTTCGGAACTAAATTAGGGGCTTCTGCAGATTCGGCAATGGATCTTTATCTAAGACCGGAAACTGCTCAAGGTATTTTCGTTAATTTTTTAAATGTTCAGAAAACTTCACGTCACAGACTTCCTTTTGGTATCGCCCAAATCGGAAAAGCGTTTAGAAATGAGATCGTTGCAAGACAGTTTATTTTCAGAATGCGTGAATTCGAACAAATGGAAATGCAGTTTTTCGTTGCTCCGGGAACAGAACTTGAATTCTATGAGCAGTGGAAGCAAAAACGTCTCAACTGGCACCTGGCTTTAGGATTAGGTGATGAAAACTACAGATTCCACGATCATGAGAAGTTAGCTCACTACGCCAATGCTGCAGCTGATATTGAATTTAACTTCCCATTCGGATTTAAAGAACTGGAAGGGATTCATTCAAGAACGGATTTCGATTTAAAAGCGCATGAAGAGTTCTCAGGAAGAAAACTTCAGTTCTTCGATCCTGAAAGAAACGAAAACTATGTTCCTTATGTGGTGGAAACTTCGGTAGGGTTAGACAGATTATTCCTTTCTATTTTCTCTCATTGTTTAAGAGACGAAGTATTGGAAGACGGTTCAGAAAGGACGGTTTTATCTTTACCTCCTGCTTTAGCACCAATTAAAGCGGCGATTCTTCCATTAATGAAAAAAGATGGTTTGGCAGAATATGCTGAGCAAATTTTCAACGATCTTAAATACGATTTTAACTTATTCTACGAAGAGAAAGACGCGATCGGAAAACGTTACAGAAGACAAGATGCCATCGGTACTCCTTACTGCATCACGATTGATCACGATTCATTAACAGATCACACCGTGACGATCAGAGACAGAGACACGATGGAACAGGAAAGAGTTCCGGTTTCTGAGTTGAGAAGAATCATCGATGAAAAAACGAATTTCAGAAATTTACTTTCAAAAATATAAATGAAAAGCCTTGAGAAATCAGGGCTTTATTTTTTTATCAAGATATATTTGAAGCGATGTTTTACAAACTTGACCCCTGAAAAAATAACAGTATTAATTTTTGTACTATTTCTTAACAATGCAGTAAAGCCTATTATAAAAGCAAAAAAAACATTTTTTCATCATATACTCATAAAACTGGATCATTCCGTTTCACGTTTTTAAAATTATTTTAAATTTGTTACAGATCAAATGATATGATAATCTTCTTCTACTTCATTACCTGTATTATTGCGTTGGTAATCATCATGTACCTTTTGGGGTATGCTTATATTTTTAATGGCATTTCAAAAACCTATCTGCGCGGAAAATCCAGTGCCAATATTGATGATGGCAAGTTATTCTCCAGCAACCTCATCGCTACAAAAATGCCCAAACTCTGGGAAGAAGCCTCTGAATATAACAAAACAGAATTACCGAAAAACATATTTGATGATTTAATTCAATCCAATACCGCTTCTTTTCTTGTTGTAAAAAACGGAAAACTGATTCATGAACAATACTGGAACGGCTATAATCAACACTCAAAAACCAATTCTTTTTCTATGGCAAAGGCCGTTACTGTAATGCTTTTGGGAAAAGCTTTGGAGGAAGGTAAAATAAAAAGTATTGATGATAAATTCTCCGATTATTTTGAAGAATTTAAGAATAAAGAATTCGGAGATCAACTGACGCTTAAAAACTTAGCCCAGATGGAAGCCGGCCTGAATTGGGATGAAGATTACAAAAACCCTTTTTTGCCCAACGCAAAAGCCTACTACGGGAAAAGTCTTATTGACGCTACTTTTTCAAGAAAATTCAAAGAAAATCCGGGCCAAAGATTTGAGTATCAAAGCGGATCTACACAACTTCTCGGTTTTGCCGTGAGAAAAGCCATCGGTCAACCATTAGCAAGCTATTTATCAGAGAAATTCTGGATTCCTTTGGGAATGGAGCAACATGCGGAGTGGAGCACCGATGAAAGCGGGATGGAAAAGACATACTGCTGCATTCATTCCAATACACGAGATTTCGCCAAACTGGGACAGTTATTTCTGGATGACGGAAAAGCAGAAGACCAGCAGATTCTGAATCTTGATTTCATTAATCAGATGAGAACGCCGACCAAAAAATCTGAGGATATTTACGGAATGGGATTCTGGATCAATAATGACAATCCTATAAAACATTATTATTTTTTAGGGCTTCAAGGTCAATATATTATCATGATTCCCGAACACAATATGGTCATCGTAAGAACCGGAAGTTATAACAACCTTCCTAAAACAGACAGAGGAAGACCTGATCAGGTGAAATTTCTTGTCAATGAAACCGTACAGTTATTTCAATAAATATTATGGGAAATTACAGTATAAAAGTTGATGAGTATATTGAAAAATCTCAGGATTTTGCAAAACCAATTTTAAATTATATCCGCAAAATCGTTCACGAAATATGTCCGGATATAGAAGAAGCCATCAAATGGAAGTTCCCGACTTTTATGTATAAAGGAAAAATTCTTTGCTCTATGGTTTCATTTAAGCAGTATTGCAGCCTGGGATTTTGGCTCCATAATGAAATGAAAACACTCAAAAATATTGAAACCGATGTCGAGAAAACCAATATGTTCAGCTTAGGAAAAATCACTAAAATTGAAAATCTTCCTGCAAAATCCCTGCTGAAAGAAATGATTTTGGAAGCCATGGAGCTTACCGATATGGGAGTTACCCTGAAAAAGGCACCTTCTTCAAAAACGGAAACCGAAGTTCCTGATTATTTTCATGCAGCCCTGGAACAAAATAAAAAAGCTTTAGAGAAGTTTACCAAAGGTTCACCATCATTCCGAAAAGAATATATCAGCTGGCTTACAGAAGCCAAAACAGAAACTACCCGAAACAAACGAATGGAACAGGCTATAGAGTGGATTGCTGAAGGGAAAGCGAGAAACTGGAAATATATGACTAAAAAGTAATTGGCAAAGGCAAATAAAACTAATTAGATTATAATAATATATCGGAACACGAATCCCGTCTATTTAACTAAATTTTTAGTGGAATCTAAAATTAGCTTCGGGAAGAGTATTATTTTTTAAAAACGCTTCATATTCCGGAGATAATTTTGCACGTCCGAAAGTATTTTGTCCACTCATGCTTCCAAGACGCACTTTATCTTTCCCAAATTTTTTATTCATTGCATCCATGGCTTTCATTACCGGCAAATGCTGATTTTGAATATCCTCTTCAAAAAAGCTGATTTGTCTTTGATCCTCAGGAACAAAATCATTCACAAAAACGCCCGCTCTTTTGTAATGGAAACCCTCTTTATAAATGGCTTCAAACAGTTCATTCACTACTCGTCCTATCAAAATTGATGAATTTGTCGGATTAGGAAGAATTTGAGTCATTGAGTTTCTGTATTCCGGCAAATCTTTTCTGAAGCGGTTGGTCTGCACAAAAACTGTCACCATTCTACAACAGGTATTTTGTTTTCTCAAACGTTCTGAGCAATACATTCCAAAAGTTTCTACCCGCTCACGAACCTCTTCTTTCTTCGTCAGCATTTCCATAAAACTTCTGGTCACTGCAATTGATTTTTTCGGAGACGGAGCATCCAGTTCCAATTGACGGATTCCTTTTAGTTCATTAATCATTCTTACACCCTGAATTCCCATGATTTTACGAACCCATATTTCCGGTTTCTGCAATAAATCCCATGCCTTGAAAACCCCGTTGTCATACATTTTTACCGCCAATTTTCTTCCAATCCCCCAAACATCACCAATATTTAGCCATTTTAGAGCTTTTTCAATTTTGTCGGAATTATCTAAAATATAAACACCATTAAATTGATCCGGAAATTCTTTGACAATTCTGTTGGCTACTTTACAAAGTGTTTTTGTGGGAGCAATTCCTATACTTACGGGAATATTGACTTCTTTTTTTATTCTATCTTTAATTTCAATACAATAATCATAAATATTGATGTATTTGAAACCGGTAAGATTTAGAAAAAGCTCGTCAATACTATAAATTTCATATTCTATGACATAGGATTTAGCAATATTAATGACCTCCTGGCTTTTAGCATTATAGAGCTCGAATTTTGCAGAAAAACTCTTTACGCCATGCTCTTTGAAAAGCTCCTTGTATTTAAAAGCCGGAGCCGCCATCGGGATTCCGAGGTCTTTCGCTTCTTGGCTTCTGGACACAACACAACCATCGTTGTTGGAGAGTACCACAACAGGTTTATTCTTGAGTTCCGGATCCAGTGTTCTTTCACAGGAAACGAAAAAATTGTTGCAATCGACTAAAGCATACATGATTCAAAAACGAACATTTCAATACACAAAATTATGATTTTTAAAATAGAATATTGTAATTATTTAAAATTTTAAAACTAAATTAAACAACTGATTTACATAACATTAATTTATTTTAAACACGTCAATTTTTGTCGCTATTCAGGCTTAATTTTGTTTTCTAAAAACGCTAAAAATTTGATTTTTATGGATAAAGTAACGAAACAGAGGATTGAAAAACTTCACCCCTACGTAAGAGAGGAAGTGAAACAGATCATTGAAGAATGTGATAAGGCATTAACCGGAAGAGCCAAAGTAAGAATTACACAGGGTTTAAGGAGTTTTGAGGAGCAGGAAAAGCTGTATGCTATCGGGAGAATTACTTCAGGAAAAAAAGTGACCAATGCCAAAGCCGGTCAAAGCATCCATAACTATGGACTTGCCGTTGATATCTGTCTGATGATCGACGGAAAAATCGCAAGTTGGGACACTGTAAAAGACTGGGATAATGATCGGGTCGCGGACTGGTATGAATGTGTGAAAATTTTCGCAAAGCACGGCTGGGACTGGGGCGGAAACTGGAAAACCTTTAAAGACCTTCCCCATTTTGAAAAAAAGAATTTTCCAACTAAGAAAGGATTGGTAAAAACAAATTGGAGAACATTAATGAAAATGCCTCGTGATAAAGAAAATTATATAATCTTTTAAATTATTTTTTACACGTCGAGTTTTGGCGTTTTTAACTGGAAATTTGAAGATTATTTATCTAAATTTTCCAATAAAGCAGAACTTTCTGAAGATGGCTTTATTGAATATAATTTAGAATTCCAGATAAGCTATTAAATGAGCCATATAAAGGTTTTGGTCAAAAATTTTTAGATGAAAGTTTTGAAATTTATAATGATGCAATTAAAGGAGGATTCTCATTATATAATAAATTATCCAATTTAATCTTATAACCTTCAGAAAAAGAATACATTACCATCACCTCTATTCAAAATAAATACTCTTTTATAGAGTATTTATTTTTTTAATGCGACAAGTTCTGTCGCTTCCCAGATTTATCTTTGCTTTAAAGAAAAACATCAAAAGCAATCATTATAAACAAGCTAAAACCAATAGTCAATTCTCTGGAATCTATTGGTTTTACTTGTCTAAGACAGCGATGCATTTCTTAAAAACAAGCATAAAAAACATGAAAAAAACAACCATCCTTTCTTTAGACGGAGGCGGAATAAGAGGGATTATCACCTGTATTATTCTGCGCTACATGGAAGAACAGCTGCAATTGCTTGACCATCCCACTGCAAAGCTTGGCGATTATTTCGACCTTGTTGCAGGAAGCAGTACAGGAGGACTGATTGCATCTATTATTCTATGTCCTGATGAACACCGGAAAGCAAAATATTCGATCCAAAAAGGATTAGAATTATATGCTGAAAAAGGGGGAGACATATTTCAGGTATCTTTTTGGGAACGTTTGGTGAATCCTTTCGGATTACTGAATGAAAAAATTTCCCAGGAAGCCCTTGAAAAAAACCTGAATGACTTTTTTGGAAATTTAGAACTTAAAGAATTGATAAAACCATGCTTAATCACAAGTTATGACATCGAAAACAGAAGAGCCAAATTATTCAACTCATGGAATGCTCATTTAAATACAGATAATTTCTATGTAAAAGATGTTTGCAGAGCGACTTCTGCGGCTCCTACTTATTTTACACCAGTTCAGATTAAATCGATGTACGGACAGATTTTCAGCTTGATTGATGGAGGAATGTTTGCCAATAATCCTGCACTTTGTGCTTATGCCGAAGCGAGAAAAATTCCTTTTGCGGAAGTATTAAAAAATCACCAGAAAACCAATCATCCAAGTGTAAACGATATGATTATTGTTTCGATCGGAACCGGAATTGAATCAAAGTCTTATTCTTTCAAAAAACTGCAAAAAGCCGGAAAAATCGGTTGGGTCAATCCTATTATTGATATCTTAATGTCAGCCAACGCAGAAACTGTAGATTATCAGCTTTGCCAAATGTTTCAGACGTTAGGAACAAGAAACCAGAAAAATTATTACCGACTGAATCCTTCATTGAAAAATGCTTCTCCTGCGATGGATAATGTAAAAAGGTCGAATATTGAAAATCTGATACAAGCCGGATTAAGCTATATCGATGATAACAGAGAGGTATTGAACCAAATTGTTCAGAAACTAATTAAAAATAAAATATAAGCTTTTTAACTTATAAAGTATTAATATAAGTTATTTCGATTATAGTAGCTTTATCTCCCAACGTCTGATCAAAAAGTATTTAAAAAGAAAATAATTATTTTTCTAAAATAATTTTAATCACGTCAAGTTTTGTCGCTTTTCACTCCTACTTTTGGAGTATAAATAAAACACAAAACATCATCACTAAAAACTAAAAAAAATAACTTTTGAATTCAACATTCCCTAATGATGAACAGCCAACATTCTGTTCAAACCTTAATGAAAACACCAAACAACAAGGCATGGAAATATCAAAACCCAATTCCCATATCTCCATTAATGAAAGTCTTTATACTATAGAATGGAGCGACATTGAACATATTGAGATCGATTACGATAATTACCTCAATGACATCGAAAACTTTTTCCGGGAAGATTTTGAAAGCGATGTTTTAGAAGAGGATTTTTACAATTAGAATATACAATAAAATTAAAACACGTCAACTTCTGTCGCTCCTCAATAGTACATTTGAAGTATCAGTAAAAACACAAAAACAATCATAAATCTTTCTGACAATTTTCTGAATTCAACTCCTAAAAAAGCCTGAACAGCCAGAAATATGTCTAAAAATTAACAGTTAAAAAACACACAAAATGACTTTCTCTATTAAAAAGAAAGGTGGATATCTTTTGCCGGAAACCACCTTAAAAAATAAGGCTGAAATGAAGTGACTCTAATAAAAAGAGGCTTCGAAATTTAATTTAAAATCAAAAATAAAATTACAAATGAAATCAAAAGAAGAATTAAAAAAATTATTCGAAAATGGTGACAAACCAACACAGGAAGAGTTCTGGGAATGGCAAGACTCCTATTGGCATAAAGATGAAAAACTCCCTACAGAAGTTGCAGGTATCTACAAAATCAAAGGTTCTGTTGCGAACTTAGCAGCTCTTAATGTTCTTACCGGTATGGAAGAAGGTGATGTCTATAACCTTTTAGATACTGGTGATAATTATGTTTACGTTCTTGACCTTAACAATACTGGTATTGCTGGTTGGGATAAACTTTCAGGTATTGTTGATTTATCTACTGTTGATTTACAAACTGTTTTAGATAATGGAGGTTATGCTTCTATGGGTCGTAATTCTATCTTTATGAATTTAGATAACGGAGTTTATAATGCAGAATTTTTTTATAGAACTGATGCAGGAACAAGATTTACACACACTTCACAGGAGATAGCTTTTCAAAGCTATTATTCAGACTTAACTAATACTAGAATAGATGTTCAGAAAGGAGGTTTTAAATATAGAGAAGATTATTCCCAAAGACCTGAATTTGGGGATAGGAATTTAGTGGATAAGGGTTATGTTGATAATGCTATTGCAAATGTTTCAGCTTCTACATTACAAACTGTCTTAGATAATGGAAATTCTGCATCAGGTTTAGAAAATTCGACTTTTAAAGTGTCTTTGAATGATCCTACTTTCATATCCAGTTTATCAGACGGAAGTAATGATTCAACATTTTTTCAAAGTCCTAATTCTATAAACTTAAACATTAATAATTATTCTGATGGAAGCAATGCACATATCTTTATGGAAACTGTTTCCGGTAAAGTAAGATTATTTTCTCAAGATGGCATGACAACTTTAACCACAGGACTTACTTTAGATGCTAAAGAAGCTTTAAATTATGATGATGATTATTCTTCAAGATTTACAGATAGGTCTTTAGTGGACAAAGGTTATGTTGATACTAAAATTAATCCAATAGTAACAACCGGTCAAATAACTGGTTTCTCAAATGGACATACCGGTGTTATTAATTGGACTAAAATCGGAAGGCAGATTATATTAGCTTTTGAAATTAATCTTTCAGGTGCATATTATTCAGGATTGTTGGGCACATTCCCCTCTCAATTAAGACCTTTGACATCAAGCAATTACACTATTACCTTATTCGGTGCTAGTAACAATTCAACAGCTATTTTATATCTTAGAAATGGTAGCGGGATTCAAACTCAAGCTGATGGTAAAACTGGTATCTATAGTGGCGTTTTAGAATATACAAGCTTTAATTAATTAAAGATAGATATTCTTTTACGAAGCATTTATTAAACTAATCCGATACAAATAGCAACACAGAAAACCTCCCTAATTACCAGAGTTAAAGATTCTCTTAGGAACAATCTAATAAAATTAAACCCAGACCATTATGTCAACAAACACTTCAGCAAAAGCAGTTCCTTTTACTGTTGCAGAATCCTTGATTGGAGAAGGAATTATTAATTATAAACCAACAAATGATATGAACACAAATAACAACGCATCACAAACACTTTTCAGATTCGTAAGCTTAAGAAACCCTCAACTTACAGAAACTAAAGTTGATAACTTAGGATTTATCCATAGACCAAAAGATTTAGACAGCGCTTTTGACAGTCAGGTTTCGGAAAATGATTCTGCCATAGCAAAATTCCAGTCGATGGAGCGTGCTGCAAAAGAATTTATTCCAACCGGATTTGCCAATGAAGCACAGATTGAATCTGGTGTTTTTGCAGAATCCCTAAAATTAGGAAGAAAGATTGCTAAAAAACATGAACTTACTGATCAAGATAAAAACAATGCTGTTAATTTATATGACGCTACTTCACCGGAACATTATAAAGCTTTATGGGATAATCTGATGTTCCAAACCGTCATGCAAAGCGATTTCTACGTAAAAGAAGCAATTATTTATATTTTAAAAGCAATTCACTTTGGTTATGTTTGTCAGTTACAAGCAACGGATGAACTTAAAAAAATCAATGGCGAAGATTTAATTGCCAAGTCATTGGAAGCAAAAGTAGTTCTTCCGTTAAGATTTTTCGGTGACGGAACAGATAATTCAGGATCAACAAATATTACCAACAGAGCTTTTACATTAGGAAGATCAGTAGTTGGTCTTGAAGATCCCATCAATGCCGAACAACTTCCAATGGCTGTTCAGGAACAACTGAAAACAGAAGGAGAAAAAATCTCAGAATTATCCGGGATCAGCTTAGAAAAACAAAGTTTAGAAAAACTTAAAGCAGAATTAGAAAAAACGCAAAAAGCTTATTATAAGATTAAAAATAAAGCTTACGATGCTGCTTATAAAAGCTATTTAGCCGAACATCAATCCGAAATCGATGAATATAATAGAAAGCTAGAGGAGATCGAAGCTAAAATTACAGAAGAAACAACAGAAGAAGAAATTCGGGCTTGGTATGCCGAATTAGGTGAATTAAACATTCCTCCATTTACTTTCGAATACAGGGATGAATTGAATTTTGAGGATTTTAAAGCTAAACTTTCTTTAGAGTCTTTAAAATTATTCGTTACTATTTTTACAGATGCAAACGGACGAGAATTAGATTTCTCCTCAATCCATGTGATATCAGACAGACAATTACAGCTAGGTGAAGTAACCGTTTCAATCAATGAAGAATTTGATACTTATGCAGAAGTTTTTGAAGAATTAAATGAAAGATTAAGTATTCAAACTCAATTTTTGTTTGAAAGAACTTCTCTTAATGAAAGAGTATATGCCAATCTAGGCGGAGTATTGATTCCTGTTAATGACTCAACAAATACATTATCTAATACAATTCCAAGAACATATTATTTAAAAGCAAATCAACAGTCAGGTACCAATTCTTATATTACATTCTATTATCAGGCAGAAAGTAATACTTGGGGAACTGCTTCAGCAAAAATCTATGCGGTTACAGACTTTGGTACTTATGAAGAAACCTATTCTAACATCAGTGTTTCGGGTAATAAAGTAACTTTTCCTTCTATGTTGATTAATAAGTTCGGAAAAGTCATCAGAACATTAAGAATTAAAATATTTTTCAACAACGGCGAAGAAGCTAATCTGGAATTTTCCGGTTTTGCTATGGATGAACCTTATACAGGAGTTTTATATACTGAAAGAGTAAAACAGGAAATTGAAAACCCTTCAGAACCGGGAACGACTCCTAAACCGGGAACTTTTTTACCTAAAAATTTTGGAATTAAAAGATTAGGTATTGCCGATTATTTAAAAGTGGTACAAAGTACCCATGCATACGTTCCTGGTGAGGTTACTCATATTGAAAATGTAATGGCTAAGGAGTTTAAGCAAAAATCTACAAGAAGATTAAGAAGAAGTGAAATACAAACTACAACTTCTAAATCTACAGAAAGAGAAAGCCTTAGTGATACGACAACTACGTCTAGAAATGATTTACAATCTGAAGTTGCCAATGTTATTCAACAGGAAACCAACGCACAAGCCTATTTTAGATATGGAGGTGGTACAAAATCATTTGAGGTAGGAGGAAACTTTGCCACTCATAATTCTAAAGAAAATAGTACGAGACAAGCAATTGCAAAATCTCAGGAAATTACCGAAAAAGCGACAGAAAGAATTCTTACCAAAGTAGCTGAAGAAAGAATTGAAAAAATTATCGAAGAATTTGAGGAGAATAATGCACATGGCTTTGATAACAGAAATGGAGATAAGCACGTAGTTGGAGTTTACAGATGGGTAGACAAGAAAATGAAAAACCAGATCTACAATTACGGTAAACGTACCATGTTTGAGTTCATGATTCCCGAGCCAGCAAAACTTCACAGATTAGCTACCGTTTTCACAAAAACAACAACTACCTTAACTGAACCTGTTGATCCTAGAAAAGCCCCTGAACCTAAAACAATGGCTAATTCAAAATCAGCGACGAAAGATTTATTGTCTTACTGGGCAGATGTATATGGAGTAAAGCTAACGGAAATTAAAGAAAAAGATCAGCAAATTGAAAACATTCATGACGAATTTCATGATGATGGAAATCTAAGCGTACAACAAAGAAACTTTACTGTTACTGCCAATTACATCTGTAAATCCGTAGAAGTCTCTTACTCTGCAACAAAATCAAAAAGTAGTAGAAGATTAGAAGTAACAGGAGATTTTACTAATGGTATTGGGTTTTCAAAAACCGCACCAACCGAAACATTCTTTTTAGGAGGATTTAATCTTTCGGGCAACTGGGTATTTAAAAACTCCGGATACAATATTGGTATTATAGATATTTCTTTAAAGCTAAACTTAGAAATTAAACCTGAGTTGTTGGAAGCTTGGAAGCAGGAAAATTTCGATGCAATCATTAAAGCTTACGAAGCTGCGTACGCCGATTTTTTAGAAAAACAAAAAGAAGCAGAAGAAAAAGCCAAAGCAGAAGAGGAAGAGCAAAAAAGCAAAGTTCAGGTTTCTAATTTTTATCGTGAAATGGAAAGAGTCATTATCAAGCACAATTGTATTGCCTTTTTACTTCAAGATTATCTTAACAGCAATACATTAGGCAGACAAGACCTTACCAACAAAGCTCAGTCAATGAAAGAATTCAGTGTAATTCTTGACGAAAATCTAGATCAGTATGCTGCTTTAGCCAAGTTTTTAGAACAGGCATTTGAATGGACGATTATGGATTATACTTTCTATCCATATTATTGGGCAAGTCGTGATGAATGGCAAACGATGTATCTATCTGAAAGTACAGACCCTTTATTCAGAAACTTCTTACAGGCAGGGATGGCAAGAGTAATTGTAACGGTAAATCCAGGATTTGAAGATGCAGTACAGTTTTTTATGACAACAGGAAGAATCTGGAATGGAGGTGAAGTTCCTGTAATTGGAGATCCAATGTATATGAGTATTGTAGACGAAATGCGTGAGCCTGTAGGATTAAAACAAGGTAAAGCATGGATTACAACATTGCCAACTTCTCTGAATATTTTACAGGAAGATCCTGCAGGATTAAAAACAACCACTGCATTACCGTTTACTCTGGAGAATCCTGATGAATTTGAAGTTCCTTCTGATGTAGTCACAGAAACCGAATTCTCAATTGTAGACTCTCAATTGAACTCCGGAAACGACAAATTTGTAGACAATATGGAATTAAACAACGGATTCCTTCAATTGACGACAGACGACAATCCTAAAGAAATTATTGCTCAGATTCCTTTATCAGACTTAAAACAAGCACTTCAATAATTCTGTTGAATCATATTAACGGGCAGAGTTTTATACTCTGCCTTTTTATTAATCTTAAAATTATTAAAAATGAAAAATACAGAATATAAAGATATTTTTGATTTTGGAGAAGAGGCTTTGTCTATGAATAATAAATTTCCAGCAAATTCATTTCCATCTATAAAAAATGCTTTTACCATTGGAGAAAACATTAGAGGAATGAAAAATGTGAATCCACTTGCAACAGTAAAGTTTTTTAATCAGTCAACAGAAGATGTATTAGCTAAATATTATCCTGATTCTAATCCTCCGGTTGATGGCACCTTTACTTATATCCCCGATATTGGAAGTGATTTAGAATCGGTCATTACAACAACTGTAAAAGACTTTTATTATTATGGTGTGGAACATGTAAATAATTTTGCGTTCAGGGTTATTATATTTTCTTCAAAAGATGCTACAAAACTTAAAGAATCATTTGAAGTTTCTGAACCAAAAGGAAGAGAGATATTAATCTTTATAGAAGACAATAAAGAAGATCAGGTAAGTGGAACATATGGTGCAATAAAAATCTCAGCCGATGTTTTATCTTTTTTCAATACGAAAACAGATAACAGGCTACAGTATGATTTATATGATAATAAAAATCTTTATACAGAACTTAAAGCCGTAATCCCAGAGTTATCTGATGATCAGATTAAACATCTTTTACAAAATGGTTATATTGAAGATATTCGGGTTAATATCGCCAAAACATATTTTAAAATAGCTTCTTTTTTCTCCAGCGGAATTTCTTCTTTTATTCCCGGTTTAGGAATTCTTACTAATGACGCTTTAAGGAAAGGAACAAGTCTGCTTTTAGAAAAAATAATTGTACTCATTGAAGAAACTAAGTTCGCAGAAAACAGATGGCAACCCAAGCCTCCCAAACTACAAAACGGAGAAGTAGATAAAAGTTATAAATACAATCCTCTGATCTCCTCGGGAGAGGATAATAATGGAACTGTAAATATTAGTGAAATAACCAATATTTTAAAAACCATGCTTGTCAACCAGAATAATCTGGTAAAACTAGTTTTAAATATCAAAAAAGACTTTAAAAAATCAAGCCAGCCAAAAGGATTCTTAGAAATTTTATACAAAATGTATCTGAGTGCTTATGATATCATGTATGATGTTATTACCAACCTTGAAGAAACATCAAATTTGGATATCATTAAGTATAATATAAAAACCTACAACGCTTTTTTGTGCGGTGTCTGGAACGGACTGGTAGATTCTGTTGCCGGATTGTTTGCGATGGTAAAGATGATTTATGACGGAGTTACAATGGGGAAAGACTTTATTCAGAATATCGAAAAATATCTTCCTACCCTTTTGGAACAATTTGACGAGGCGGTACAGGCGATAAGAAAGATTAGTTTTACTGAAGTTGCAAAATATATTTACGAAAAACTAAAAAAAATAAATCTTACTTTTGATCCTATTTCATGTTCTTATTTTGTAGGATATGTATATGGCTTTATTATTTCTTTGATCATTGAAATTATTGTTGGAGTGCTTGTAAGTGGAGGCATATTAGATGTACCTATTATTATACAAAAACTTGAGGAAGCTATATTTGGTATCTTTAGGTTAGGATGGGGAATAGTAAAAGGTGTAGCACGAAAAATCAGAACTTTCAGTAAATTCGTAGTAAAGTCTATTAAAGATTTAATTCATGGGTTTCAGGAATTTTTAAAGTTTTTAAAAGGCGAAAAAGGCAGTTTCAAAAAAATTATTGATGAAGTTTTTGAAGCGAGTCATATTAAAAAGATTGGTCAGTATGGTGGAAAAGTTCTTTCCGAAGAAGAAATTGCAGATTGGGCAAAACTAGTAATGAAAAAATATGGAACTAAATTATTGAAAGTTGATAAATTTGACAATCCAGAGATTTTAGCTTCTTTCGATCCCAATACTAATACTATAAAATATACAGATGAAGTAACAGAGTATTTGATGACACATGAATCATTTCACGCTCAAGAAATGAAAGAAATTGGTTTTGCAAAATATACACAAGGCGGTCATATAGAAAATACTCCATGGACAATTGAAAATAGAATACATGAATATAAGAGAGAAAAGTATGTTTATGAAAAAATTCAAGAAAACATATCAAAGTTTACCCAATATGAAGATAAACACAGTTTCATTTATTTTGATACTCTCACAGCAAAATTAGAAATATTGTTAAAGCAAAATAATATTCCATTTCCTAAAAATTAAATATTTTAATATGAAAGAACAAAAAGAATTAATTGAAAAAGCAAAAACTTTTTTAGACAATAAAAAGATTAATTATAATAATGACTCATTAGAATTTATTGGGCTAAGAGAGAATTACGAAATCGAAGAAGGTAATCCCCAAAATTATTATTTTATTAGCTATGATGTTTTAATTGATAAAACAAATAAATATAGTACAAAAACTTACTTTATTTATATTGATAAAAAAACCTTAAAAATATCATATATCATAGGTCCCCAATCATTTGAAAAAGTAGAAGAATAATCTTTGACTAAAATCCACTTCTTAAGTATAATGAAGTGGATTTTTATTTTAGAAGTTTTCCAAGTTTTTAGGAGCGGAAGAACTTTAAGTATCGCAGCAATTGTAAATGCCTTAGTGGAATCTATTGTAGGAATATTTCGTTTAGGATTTGCTGCCGTAAAAGGTGTTGTGAAAGCTGTGAGAACTTTTGCGAAATTTGTGGTGAAGTCTATTAGAGATCTTATTAATGGTTTTCAAGAGATGCTTAACTTTTTAAAAAAGGGATGGTCAGAAATTAGAAATATTTTTGATGATATGTTCAAGGCACTTGAAACTTATGCAAAAGATAGTAGAGGTTCTTTAAATTCTCAAATCCCATTATTGGGACCTGCTGAACTTAAACTTTATGGAAATCTATTAAAAGCTTTTTTTAAACCGTTTGGTAAATTGTTACTAAAGTATGCGGATGTTTTATTACTGATGAAAAAGTGGAAACAGTTAAATCCTATGAAAGATCTTGATAAAAAAATAATCGAAGAACTTCTATATTTAAGAAAACTTAACAAAAAAGGATTTAATAAAAACGCAGCTATTATGAATGCAGAAGTAGAGATAAATGGCAGAATAATGAATCTGGAATATAAAGCTTTAGCAGGAGATGGAGTAAATGGAATTGGCTTATGTAGCAATGTTAATAAAGATTATGTTGCAAAACAGTTAGGGATGTCTGTTGATGAATTAATGGAACACTATAAAACTGTTGACGAATACAATAAAATTGTAGCACGATTTCATGATTCTGAGCACAAAATTTTCTCTGTTTTTGATGATGAGCTGTTAAAATTAAGAGCTAAATTTGGAGAGAATGCAGTAAAAGTAAAGAGTATGAATATTAAGACTTTATATGAACCCTGTAACTCCTGCAAAAAACAGATTATCATTCGCCATGAAATGTATAATGAAGCTAAAGTAAGTGTGGAAGCAACATTATTAAAAAAAGGTGAATATGTAAAAGGAAATAGACAGTTAGAAAGTTTAGGTTATTAAATACAAAATATAAGTTATGATTATAGAATATTTGAAAAAATTAGAACAAAATAAAACAATAGGCTCTCAGACCATACAAGGTGTTTCAGAAAATGAGATTAAAAAAGTTGAAACAAAATTTAATATAAAATTTCCTAAGGCCTATAAAGAATATTTATTTTTAGCTGGAAAATATGCTGGGAATTTACCAATAATGGATACTGATGATTTAGAAACTATATCTTCAGACTGGCATCAAGAAATAATGCGAGAAGAGATGCAGGAAACAGGATTAGATAAACAACTGGTACGTCCTTTTTGGCTTTTTGCAGAGAGCAATGGGTGTGAAGTTTTTTATTTTTTCTATTTAGATGAAAATACAGAAAATCCCAAAGTTTATCTTGTCAATTATGGGCATCAGGACAGAACAAGAATAATTGAATCTTTAGATGATCCTTTCAGCATTTTTATAGAAAAAAAGATTAAAACAGCTTATAGAATATTAGAAGAAGGTTGGTAAATGATCGCTCGGATTTGCAATCCATACTGCCACACGAATCTCTTTGTGTGGCTTTTTCTATTAATAGATGAAAAAATATTAAAATGAAAATATTATTTAATGTAAAATATAGCTCAACTTGGGATAATGAAAATAATCCCTTGCAATTATCTGAAGGAAATATTGATCGACCTTTATATGTGAAATGGAACTATGAAAATACTGATTATGAAATCATTGGCAATGAAAACGATTTTATTTCCAATGCTTTTCTTTCCCAAGAATTTATAATAATTTGCTATTCAAAAAAGTCAGAAACACATGCTTTTCCTAACAATGTTGTTGTATATAATTTCAGGAAAGAAATAATTAAAATCGTGCTTCCACCGAAACCTATTAATTGGAATAAGATTTCTCCAATTTATTCAATAGGTGAAATAAAAGAAATTAATGGAGAAAATTTTCTAGCTACATATATAGATACAGATAATGATTTCAGCAAAGAAAAAGGAGTGATAGGTTTTATAGAAATAAGATGGTTAAATTTAAAAACCTTTGAATATCACCCTACGGAATATTCTTTGATAAAAGATTATGGGAGATAAATTAAGACTGTCCTTTTGGGCAGTCTTTTTTTTTCTAAATAATGCTACAATAAAAGATTTATGAGAAAAATTGGAAGTTTTTAGAAAGGTGTAAATCTTCCCCCGCTGCCGTGGCTTTTCTTTTAAGTCCACATCCATGAGAATGTATTATTTTTATCTTTATAAAACATAAAGATGAGCAGAAATTACAAATTCCAAAATCCTGAAGGGTTATATTTCATAAGTTTTGCTGTTGTAGGTTGGTTAGATGTATTTATCCGAAATGAATACAAAGAAATTCTTTTAGAAAGTTTAAGATTTTGTCAGAAGAATAAAGGCTTAGAAATCCATGCATGGTGCATTATGCCTAGTCATGTACATTTGGTTTTTCGAAGTGTAAACGAGCAAAAACCCGAACTTCTGATTGGAGATCTAAAGAGATTTACAAGTAAAGCAATTGTGCAAGCCATCAAAGAAAACCTAACGGAAAGCAGAAAAGAATTTTTATTAGATTTCTTTCTTAAAGAAGGCTCAAAAAGTTCAAATATAAAACAATATCAATTTTGGAGACACTACAATAAACCGATTGAATTGTGGAGCAACAAAGTAATCAACCAAAAGATTAATTATGTTCATCAAAACCCTGTTGAGGCAGGCTTGGTTTTTCGTGCGGAAGATTATAGATGTAGCAGTGCAATAGATTATTCTGATGAAAAAGGTCTTTTAGATGATGTTGTGGTTTTTAGAATGATTTTTAAGGTGACTGACCACACGAAAGGATTCGTGCGGCAGCGGGGGATAATTTAAAAATAGTTTTTAAAAAATTCAAACAAGAAGGATATCTAGACTATGATATGCACCCATATATAGAAGATCTGCTAAAAGACCACTTTAACAAATTAAAAAAAGGAATAAAACACCCTGGCTATGATTGGGATTTAACAGGAGGAATTCCAGGAACACATGCTGAAGTTCTTGCCCTGAATGATCTTTTGTGGATATTGGAAAAAAAGGTATTAAACTATCAGACGATGCGTTAAAAGGGTTTATTGGATATAATAAAAACCTTTTAACAAAAAAATACATGATCCGTTGTGGTGATTGTCAATTGATTTTAAAAGATATACTATTTTTGGAAAAAATAACAAAATTTAAATAGAAAGTATGAATATAGATAAAAGAATGCCTAATAAAATTAGAATTGATTCAGATGAATTAAAATCCGTAAGAGTAGGAACCTATATCGGAGAAGATATGGAATATCTAGGTAAACCATTCACAGGATTTGAAATCTATGGCTATTATGAGAATGGGCAAATCGCAGGAGAATTTGAATATGTTGATGGAGAGCGTATGGGATGGAATATACAGTATTATGAGAATGGAATAATAGAACGAGAAAGTCTAGATTACGGAGCGACAACAGTTTATTTTAATAAATTTGATGTAGAAGGCAATAAAATATTAGGCGGATTTGTAGCTGATAAAGAATTACTTTATAAAGTCTGTGCTATAACAGGTGAAGATCCTAATAATATTAAAGAATAACTTTCTCACAAAAAATAAAACACGACACCTTTTGTCGCATTAAGCCCATATATTTGTCTTATAAAATTCATCCATGAAAAAAGATTTTTACCTGACGAGATATGCCTTAATTATAAAAAGATTAGAAAGTTCTCCGGCTACCTATTCGCAGCTGGAGGACTATCTACTGAACTCATTCGAATTTCAGGATGCAGATATCAAGAGCTACTCTATTCGTACACTGCAGAGGGATATTCGGGAGATTTCGGATCTTTTTAATCTTTCCATTCACAATAAAAAGAAGGGGGACAATCGGTATTATATCGAAAGTCGTCCCATCATGGAAGTGGATGAATACAACCAGAAACTGCTTGAATCTTTTCAGGTAAGCAATGCGATGAATACCCATCCGGATTTCACTGATTTCATCTTTTTTGAAAGCAGAAAACCAACTGGAGTAGAAAATTTCTACGACTTATTTTTCGCGATAAGAAATAAAAGAATCGTCTCTTTCGAGCATTACAATTATAAAAACAAACTGATGACCTCCCGAAAAGTTCATCCTTTGGCTTTAAAAGAATCCAAAGACAGATGGTATCTGATCGCTATTGACACCAAAGATAAAATGCTGAAATCTTTTGGATTGGACCGAATCAATTATCTTGATGTGAGTGAAAAACAGTTCAGGGAAAAGTATAAATATAATTTCAGGGAACATTTTAAAAATGCGTTTGGTGTCATGAATCTTTCGGAACAAAATCCTGAAAAAATCGTCATGAAATGCAGCAGACACCAAGGGGAATATATCAAAAGTTTTCCGCTTCACCAGTCTCAGAAAGAACTGAAGGAAACTCCTGAAGAGATTTATTTTGAATTCTTCCTCCACCCTACTTATGACTTTATGCAGGAAATTCTTTCGTATGGAAAAGAGGTTCAGGTTTTAGAACCTAAAACTTTAGTTGATGAAGTCCGCAACCACCTGCAGCAGTCTTTGAACAGCTACCTCAGCGAATAAAAAAGAATGGAGAATTTCGGTTATTTTTGGTTACATTTACATAAATATTTCAATTTGAAACCTATATTCTTTGGTCTGTTTTGCATTATTTCTTCTTTTTGTTTTTCGCAACAGACAGAAGAATTTAAAAATGTAAAAAATTTTTACAATCAGCATCGCAGTATGCTCAATACTGAATTTAAAAAGAAATTCGACGCGGAAACCAATACATTGATTAAGGCATCCATAAAACAGGATTTCCTGCTGTTTATGAAAAAAATGGATAGCATCGAAAATGTTGCCATGATCGGAGCTTTATTAAAAGTTAAAAATCTGGAAGATTTAAAAAGAATCAATCAGAAAGGTGAGAAAATAGAATTATCCAATACCCTATCGAAAGGAAATCCAGCCGTCAGCAAAAACGCAGATTATCCTGGTGGGATCAATGCTTTGAGACAGGAGGTCGCTGAGATTTTCTATACACCCGGTGTATATTCCGAAACCAAAACAATCAAAGCCAATGTTGATTTTATTGTCGAAAAAGACGGGAGCATCAGCAATGTAACTGCACAGGGAGATAATTTCACCTTCAACAGACAAGCTGAGATTGCCCTCTACTCTATTCCTGAAAAGTTCTCTCCGGCAACCATCAATGGAGAATCAGTGAGATTCAGCTTCAAGCTTCCTTTAACTATGAATATCGAATAAATGTTTACCGACGAATATTATATGAAAATGGCTTTACAGGAAGCCGAAATTGCTTTAGAGAAAGATGAGGTTCCTATTGGATGCGTTATCGTTTCTAACAACAGAGTCATTGCAAGATCGCACAATCTTACCGAAACATTAAATGATGTAACCGCTCATGCGGAAATGCAGGCCATAACTTCTGCAGCCAATTTCCTGGGAGGTAAATACCTGATCAACTGTACCCTGTATGTAACCCTTGAACCGTGTGTAATGTGCTCAGGAGCCTTAGTCTGGTCACAGATCTCTAAAGTCGTGATTGGGGCCAGAGATGAACAAAGAGGATTTATCAACAAACACCTTTCTTTGCATCCAAAAACAGAAATGGTAACCGGAGTAATGGAAAATGAATGTTCAACTATTGTTAAGGAATTCTTTAAATCTAAAAGATAATTTCTTATTTTCTATGAGATAACATATTATCTCTTAATGAAAAATTTATCACTTTGAATTGAATTATTTATTATATTTGATCGATTTCAAATTAAAAATAATTACTATGAGAAAATTATCAAGAAAAGAGACAGCAAAAATCAATGGTGGAATTGGAGTTAATCAGTGTTTTTACATTGACGATAACGGGGTTAGAAAATTAGGATGCAAAATTGAACCGTTCCAGGATGAGAATGGAACATGGGTTTATCCTTTAAAAACCTGCGATTCTTGTACAGGAGGTTTATAAAATAAAAAAGCAGCTTTTATAGCTGCTTTTTTATTTTTATTTATCTTTCCCTAAAAAATAAAGTCCTTTCAGGGTATGTAGCCTGTCTGCAATATGGATTTTATTCGTCAAAGGTTTATAAACATGAGAAACACCTCCGGTTGCTATTACAAAGCAATCATCCTCCACCTCATCATTAATTCTATCGATAAACCCTTCTACCATTCCTAAGAATCCGTACACCATTCCGCTCTGCATACAGGTTACGGTATCTAAGCCCAAAACCGATTTAGGTTTTTTTAATTCAATTTCCGGAAGCTGTGCGGTCTGACTGATTAATGAATTAAGAGAAGTAACAATTCCCGGAGCTATAATAACTCCCAAAGTTTCACCGTTTTCAGCAACACAGCTCGCGGTAAGCGCTGTTCCGAAATCCAGAATGATTTTTTTTCTACCGGGATACAGATTATGTGCAGCGACAAGATTAGCATAAATATCCGTTCCCATTTGCTTCGATTTTGCCTGAACTCCGGAAGATGTGTTTCTGTCTACAATGACAGGAGTAACATCGTGTATTTTCTTGATCGCAGAACTCATTACTTTGGTAAGCTGCGGAACAACAGAACCGATAATTACTTTACTGATTTCTTTGGGTTCAATTTTATAGGTTTGATACAGCATAATCATTTGAACATATAGCTCATCTGCTGTTCTGTAAGGTTTAGTATTGATTACCCATGAAACATCACAGTTATCATCATTAAAAAGTCCAAACCTGATATTGCTGTTTCCAACATTTATGACAATTGAATTCATTGATTTATGTTTCAACCTGGCTTAGTAATAGAAAAGCCACATTCATTTTAAGGCTCAAAATTAATGAATTTTGACAAAAACAAGACTCTGGAACTCCTGAAATTAATTTGAAATCTTCGGTTTTTTAAAACAATTAATTATATTTAAACTCACAACCATCAAATTGACCTAACAGATATGAAAAAGCTCGTTCTGATATTTTTTACGATTATGAATCTGACTCTTTTTGCCCAAAGTACAGAATCTATTAAGGATATTTCTCAAGAATTAAAAAAACAGTCCAAAATCGATACATCAGACAAAACTATTTACGATCTTTTGACGGTATTTTACGAAAAAAATCTTCAGGCAGATCAGGAAGAAATGACACCGAAAGATATTCAGCAAATTGAAAAGCTTATTTCTGATCCAAACACCAAAAACCTTCACATTCTCATGCTTTTCCTGATGTATCAGAAACATATCAGCCAAACGGCCGCTGTAGGAAAAGAACCTGACTCCAAGTTCCAAATTGACACGATGGATATCCTTGAAAGGGAAACAAAAGAAATTTTCGGGAAAATCCCTGCTATTATTTACATTTATAAAGCAGAAGCTCTCGAAAGTGATCATCAAAAAGATGCATCTCAAAATACGGTTGTAGAAGGTTTAAAAGAATACCCTGACTCTATTCCTCTTAAAGTATATAGTTATATAAATACCCATGATAGTACCATAAAGGATGATCTGATTAAAAATCACTCAAAACATTGGATGGTACAGCAATTTGGAATAAAGTAAAAGCTTCATTATCTGGAAAAAAGTCTCTGAAAATTATATTTTCAGAGACTTTTTATTTATATAAATATGATATTTATTTTACCTCGACAATATTATTATCTAAGTTCACATCTGCCATTCTCTGGCTAAAATCAATTCCTAAAGCTGCTAGCTGATCTTTTGAATAAGGAACCGTAATAGAATATTCTTTCTGTGTCCAAGGCCAATAAGGCATTGTTTTAAACTCACCGAAAGCATCTTTTTCTTTCCAGGTATGAGTCATATTTAACGGAATTTGATAGGTTACAATTTTCTTGTCTTTAGTTACAACACTAAAATCAATAGGCATTGGAAGTTGTCCGTTATTCACCAAAGTGATCGTAGTAGATTTTGCCTCATATTTTACATCTTTGATTCCGTAATCGATGGTTTTTGTAGTATTGATCCAGTAATTCTGAAACCATTTCAAATCCATACCAGAAACTTTCTGGGCAATGTGTAAGAAATCCCTGTCAGATGGATGCTTCATGTTCCATTGATCGTAATACTGCTTCAATGTTTCGGCTAAATTCTGCTCTCCCATAATGTACCCCAACTGCACCAAGTACAACTCCCCTTTCACATAAGAAGCGTATGTATAAGCCGTTCCGTTATCATGATGATCCCCTAACCAAACTGCAGGTTCTTCAATTCCTTTTTTAATGAAATTTCTGTAAGCATCCAAAGAATGCGCAAACGGATTCGGAAGGTCTTCAGGAAACAACTGGTACATTACATAGTTTTCCGCATAGCTCGTAAAACCTTCATCCATCCATGGACGTATAGACTCATTCGTTGCCAACATTTGCTGATACCAGGAATGAGAACCTTCATGAGCCATTAATCCCATTAATCCTTTAATATCTTTCGCTTCACCTAAAATCATGGTACACATTCCATACTCCATTCCTCCGTCACCTCCTTGAATGAAAGCATAAGTCGGGTAAACGTATTTTCCAAAATGAGAATTCATCAGCTGGAAATATTTTATAACATAAGGCTGCGCTTCTTCCCAAACTTTTGTTTTATCATTGTTCTGGTACACCAAGAAAACTTTCGGACCTTGCGGAACATCAAAGCTTTTTACCACATAATCTTTATCTGCACTCCATGCAAAATCCAATATATTTTTAGCAGTCCATTTCCAAGTTGCTTTATTTTTATCTGCTTTGATTTTTGCATTAGAATCATACCCTTTCACTTCTGTCGGATTTTCAAGAATTCCCCCCGCTCCGACTACATAATCTTTGTTAATTTTAATCGTCACATCAAAATCTGAAAACGGCGCGTGAAATTCTCTTCCGATATAATCGAATGTTGCCCAACCGTCGTAATCATATTCTGCTATTTTCGGATACCATTGCGTCATGGTCATATCAACGCCTTCCTTATTATTTCTTCCGCTTCTTCTGATTTGCTGAGGAATAACCGCATCCCACTCCATTGTAAACGTTGTGGTAGAATTGGATTTAATAGGTTCAGCCAAATACACTTTCATGATTGTTTCCTGCACTTCAAACTTCAACGTTTTTCCGTTTTGCTTGATCCAGTGAATATTTTGTGCCCCTTCCTGATCTTTAGGAATAGAAGCCAGTCTTGAAATTCCGTCTTTCTGCAATCTTGAATCGCCATTTTTCCCTTGTCCGGCAACCCTTTGATCCATCATAGAGTTAGGTTTAAAAGCATTCCAGTACAAATGGAAATAAACCACATTAAGCTCGTCCGGCGAATTATTGGTGTATTCTAAAGTTTGATTTCCCTGGTAAGTAAATTTTTCAGCATTTACATCAATATCCATCTTGTACTTTGCACTCTGCTGATAATAAGCTCCCTGCTGAGCATGAAATTGTGAAATTATAAACGCAAATAGGATTGCAACCGATTTTTTCATTTAAAATTTTTTATTTTTTAAAGATATGTATTTTAAGCAAAAACCTCAAATATGGAGTTATTGATTAGGTTTGCTCTATCCATCGTAGTTTTAGATTAAAATATTCTTTAATTGTTAAAATATTTAAATATGAATATTCTAAATTAATTCAATAATTTTTTAATCAAAGTTATTTGCCCCAGATGATAATACGCATGCTCAATCATCCCGTCAATATTTCTTAAGTAGGTTCCGTATTTTTCATTCACAAAAACTTCATTCATTTTAGAATCAGGCATTTGCTCCAATAATACTGCAAACTTTTCGGAGTCATTCCAAAGTTTATTTAAAAGTTCTTCCCATTGTTCCTGAGATTCAATTGGCGGAAGATCAAAACTGTATTGATCCCGGATTTCCAAATCTCCACCTTCAAAGACATTTACCAATCCTGCGATATAATAATCGATATGAAAAGTAAGCATGGCAATCGTATTCAAAGAACCGGTTTTCGTTGTGGCCTGTTCCCAAGTGATATCTTTCAACTGATCTTTAAAATTAGTGTTCGCAATCCATAAACCATCCAACATAACTTCTCTGAATCTTTTGGCTAATTGTAAGGTTGAGCTCATGGTATTTAATTTTTTTAAAGATAATTATTTTCATGCAAATTTATTTCTCCCACAGATTACTCAGATTTGCACGAATGATTGCTCATAAACTTTTTAATTCATAGAAAAATATAGCAGAAACATCTGTGCAAACCTGAGTAGCCTGTGGGAAATAAAAAATCCTTCAAAGTTTTTAAAACCTTAAAGGATTAGATGGATTCTTAATCGAGATTAAAAATTATTTTTTAGAAGAAGTTTCTTTTTTCCCGCTTTGTAAGATCTTTTCCAGGATTCTTAAAGTAATCAGATACGTTGGCTTTACTCCTGTTAATCCTAAACCACCAGAAGAAAGAGTACTTCCTGTTTCCAAAGGATTATCCGAAGCATAATACGCATACATCACAAATAAATCCGGTGAAATATGGTGTCTGATTTTAGATGCTACCTGAATCGCTTTTTGGTAATGCGCTCCTTCCATTTCAAGACCAATGGCCTTCCAAGAAGTATTCATAAAATAAGAAAGAATATCTCTGTTTTGAAGTGAAGTTCCTAAAACGGTAATCATCGGTCCTTCGAAAGCTTTTAACTCATTATCATAGAAATCTTCCAGCTTTAAAGCATTTTCAAAAGGATAATTATCTGCTGTTCCTTCAAAAATATGTGAGGTCGGAATCATAATATCTCCTTTTCCACCTGCAAGAATTCCGGCCTTCCCCATAATGGAAACAGATTTCACTTTCATCATATACACCTCACCTTTATGTTCGTAAGGTCTTAGTAATTCATCCATTACTTCATAAGCCTGTTCACCAAAAGCATAATCAAAAACCATAATCACATCATCACCTCCAAATTTAATATCGTGGAATGGTGTGTTTTTAAGATTCGTCTTGCTTAGATCAATGATCTGAACATCAATATTACTTCCGCTCTTATCATGAATATAAATCATTCCTTCATCCAAGGCATATTTTGAAACTTTGTCACGAAGTTCTTTTTTATCAGAAATCTCTCCGTACAATTTATAATCTACTTCCTTATGATCTTTTTTCTTTAAAGCATCATTGGCATACAGCATATTTTTCACAGAGTGCATATTTGCAGAAATGATATGTAATGGGCGCATGTGAAGATTGTTTTCAAATAAAACTTCTTTCACTTTGTCCGCCCACTTTTCACCAAAATAATGATGACCTACTCTTTCTTTTAAAATAGCACTGAAATGAATTTCTCTTTCTCTCGTCTGCTTTGCATCTTCTAAACTTACTTTTGCTAAGTTATAGATGATCTTAAATAAACGATCCGGATTGTTGTCGTCTCCGAAGGTATTATAAGCCGTTAATGTTTCATCAAAAGTTCTTCCGATTAAAGAAGATAAGTGAATCAAAGCAACTTCTTTTTCTTTTCTGCTGAATTTCTTTTCCCCCTTTACTACCTCTTCAATAATTTTAAAAGCACGTGTCGGCTTCCAGTTTTCATCCTGGATGAAAGCCAGATTGCGAATTTTATCAGCTTCTATAAATAAGAATGTTAAATGTGTAAGAATATCATAGATTTCAGAACGCCCCAAAAGAACTTCAATATTCATCTGGTGTTCATCGATTCTATAACAGTTTCTTCTTCTCTTTTTAGGTACAATTGGTTCGAAACTTCCTTTATCAAAACCCTCATCCGATGTCAGATGAATAAAAGCGCATTCTTCAATTCCCTCCGGAAGCCTGTCTAAAACATACATCAAACCATCGAGTTCTACTTTACTAGGAATACTCATAGTTCCGTAAATCTCAGGATTAATGGTTTTCAACAAACTTCTGATACTCTCCCCTGAAACACCGGCAGGTTTAAAAAAACCTCTGTAAAAGAGGTGTCTCATAGAAATATACAATCTTTCAATTGCTTCCGTTGTTTCTCTTGCTCTAGAATTTGTCATAAAATAAATTTCACACAAATATACAAAATATGCGCTCAACTTAGTTTAAGTATCTTTTAATAAACGATTTAACATAATATTCCTAATTAAGCGATAAATATCAATAGATTAAAGGTAATCGTTTCCTTTATACAAAATTGAACAAGAAATATTGTTATAAATTAAAATGTGTGCATTTTAATTTGTAAATTGTACATATATAATTTGTGTTGTCAATTTCAGGCCATTCAAAAACACAAAACTTATAATTTTAAACTTTAAAATACCCCACCCTCTCTAAAAACTCAAATCATTGTTTGATTTTTAGTTAAATTTTAAAATACCCCTTATTTTTTTAGGGTAAAAAATTTTTCAATCTGTTTTTTTTGTAAATTTGCCCCGTAAAAATTAACCTAATATGTCAACTTTAAGATTCAAAGCGTTAGAAACTTTACCATTTAAGGACTTTAGAAGAGATAACTCTGTAGAAGTTCCTGTGAAATTGTCAGAATTATTCTGTCAAAATGTTTTCTCAGAAGAAACGATGAGAGAATATTTAACGAAAGAGGCATTCCAGTCTATTATGGATGCGGTAAAAAAAGGAAGCAAAATCCAAAGACACATCGCAGACCAGGTTGCAGTAGCAATGAAAGACTGGGCAATGAGCAAAGGAGTAACCCACTATACCCACTGGTTTCAGCCATTGACAGGAAGCACCGCAGAAAAGCACGATTCATTCTTTACTCCAATTGAAGGAGGAAGAGCAATCGAAAGATTCAGCGGAAATTTATTGATTCAACAGGAACCGGATGCGTCTTCTTTCCCAAATGGTGGTATCAGAAACACTTTCGAGGCAAGAGGTTATACAGCTTGGGATCCTACATCTCCGGCATTCATTATGGGAACTACATTATGTATTCCTTCCATTTTCATCTCTTATACTGGGGAAACTTTAGATTATAAAGCGCCTCTTTTAAGAGCTTTGAATGCGGTAGACGAAGCTGCGACCAACGTGATGCAGTATTTCGACAAAAACGTAACAAAAGTAACTCCTACTTTAGGTTGGGAGCAAGAATATTTCCTGGTTGATTCAGCATTATACCAATCTCGTCCGGATCTTGTATTAACAGGAAAAACATTATTAGGACATTCTCCGGCAAAAGGACAGCAATTAGATGACCACTATTTCGGTTCAATTCCTACAAGAGTAATGAATTTCATGAAAGAGCTGGAAATCGAATGCATGAAGTTGGGTATTCCTGTAACAACAAGACACAACGAAGTTGCGCCTAACCAATTTGAGCTGGCTCCAATGTTTGAAGAAGTGAACGTTGCAGTAGATCACAACTCTTTGTTGATGGACGTAATGGCAAGAATCGCTCACAGACACCATTTCCACATATTGTTCCACGAAAAACCATTCGCAGGAGTAAACGGAAGCGGAAAGCACAACAACTGGTCTTTAGCAACTGACACCGGAGAAAACCTTTTAAGCCCGGGAAAAAACCCTAAGAAAAACTTACAGTTCCTAACATTCTTCGTTAACACGATCAAAGCTGTTCACGAATATGCTGATCTTTTAAGAGCAAGTATCGCTTCTGCAAGTAACGACCACAGATTGGGCGCCAACGAAGCTCCACCGGCAATTATTTCTGTATTCATCGGAAGCCAGCTATTCCGTGTTTTGGAAGAACTTGAAAAAGTAACGAACGGAAAACTTTCTCCGGAAGAAAAAACTGAACTAAAATTAAATGTTGTTGGAAAAATTCCTGAAATTCTGCTAGATAATACCGACAGAAACAGAACTTCACCATTTGCATTTACCGGAAATAAATTCGAAATCAGAGCGGTAGGTTCTTCTGCAAACTGCGCGGAATCTATGACAGTAATGAACACCATCGCCGCAAAACAATTAAACGATTTCAAAAAAGAAGTGGATGCTTTAATTGAAACCGGTCTTAAGAAAGACGAAGCAATCTTCAACGTATTAAGAGAATATATCAAGCAGTGTAAAAACATCATGTTTGAAGGTGACGGATATTCTGATGACTGGGCAAAAGAAGCTGAAAAAAGAGGACTAAACAACTTAAAGACTACTCCTGAAGCTCTTAAGCAGGAAATGGATAAAAAATTCCTGGATCTTTATGAAGAAATCGGAGTTTTCACTCACAGAGAAGTTGAAGCAAGAAACGAAATCAAATTAGAAAAATATTCCACTGTTATCGATATTGAAGCAAGAGTATTAAGTGATATCGCAAGAAACCACATTATTCCTTCGGCTTTAAATTATCAAAACAGACTGATCGAAAACGTAAAAGGGCTTAAAGAAATTTTCGGAGACAAGGATTTCAAACCTTTGGCGAAAGAGCAGATGAGCTTAATTACAAATATCTCTGAAAATGTATCTAAAATCAAATTAGGTGTTGAGGATCTGATTAAAGCCAGAGAAGCTGCCAAAGCAACGTCTGACAGCCAAAAGCAGGCAGAAGAATACTGCAATAAAGTAAAACCTCTATTCGACGTAATCAGAGATGCCTCTGATGATCTTGAGATGATGGTAGATGATGAACTTTGGCCAATGACAAAATACAGAGAAATGTTGTTTACAAAATAACATTTGTAAAGTTCCATATTAGTCAAGCTTTCCGGTATTTTTCCGGGAAGCTTTTTTTATTTTTTAACAAAGCCGAAAATTAGAGTTTTAAATCCCGGGTGTCGATTAACAAAGGAAAACTTATTTATTTTGTTAAAGAATCTTAATAAAAAAAACCGCAGACTCATCTAAAATAGGCGGTTGCGGTTTGTTTTTCTTTAACATACGTAAATAATATGTTAAAATGTGTTAAATAAAGAACCTGACAATTATCATATCTGGACCCTTTTAATCGGAATCTCTATTTTTGTAATGCTTTTGAAAAATAAATATTCCTTTTAACACGGATAATCAAATATATATGAAGAAAAGAGTTTTGTTTTATTTAGTTGCTTTAACTTCTACAATGTCGTTACAATCTTGTGTTACAAATTATGTAGTTTCAAAACCAGCAACTTACTCTAAAGAATACAAAACAGATGCCAAACTAGCTTCTTTCGACCCTAAGAAAGCTGAGCTTGATAAGCAAAGATTAATTGATTCTTTCCTTGCTGAAAAAGCGGCATCTATTGCCAATGCGAAAAACGCGGTTAAAAATTCTGAGATTGCAAAAGCGATCAAACACAATACAACAATTGACAATATTTTATCTGAAGCTGCTACCTATTTAGGAACTCCTTACAGATATGGAGGCACAACAAGAAACGGGATTGACTGTTCTGCTTTCGTTCTTTCAGTTTTCGGTGCTGCAGCGGGCCTTAGCTTACCGAGAGTAGCATCTTCTCAGGCACAGGAAGGTGAGAAAGTTGAAAAAGAGAATTTACAAAAAGGGGATCTGATTTTCTTCTCTCACGGCAGAAGAATTTCTCACGTAGGTATTGTTGAAAGCGTTTCTGAAGACGGGGAAATTAAGTTCATCCACGCTGCTACTTCAAAAGGAGTAATGGTTTCTTCTCTTAGCGACTCTTATTGGGGGCCAAAATACAGATTCGCGAAAAGAATCATTAATGAAAACGGAGAAGCTTACCACAATTTAGCGGCAACAACTCCAGTATCAAACGGAACAAATTTTTAATTTTAAATAATTGATTTAAATAATGAAAGCCATCAGAATTCTGATGGCTTTTTTATTATAATACTTCGGATTGAGTTTTAAGAATCCATATCTTATTAATTATCCTTATCAATTTCAATATTCAGTTTGTAAAGCAGACCATGAACTTCTGAAAGTGAAAATTTAGCCTTTTTAAGCCTGTTTTGGGCAGGATCTATTAAATAGTTAACGGAAGTTCTAAAATCAGTTTTTTCCAGATTAGTACTATCAAAAACAGCGCCTGAAAAATCACAATTATTAAAGACCGCGTTTGACAAATCACATTCAGTAAAATCAACTTCAATAAGCTTTGAATCTTTAAACAATGTTTTCTTAATGGATGTTTGATAAAAGACAGAATTATTTAAGGAGCATTCGTAAAATCTGAAAGACAGCCCGAATTCATTACAGTCACTTAACTGGAGCCCGAACATTTTGCAGCCTTTGAAATTCACATCCCGAAAAGCGGTTCCAACGAGTTTTGCCATACTCAAATTACAATCAATAAATTCACAATCATTAAAGTTGAATCCGGAAAGATCCAGGTATTCAAAATTACAGTTTCTGAAAGTACAGTTTTCATATTCGCCTTTATCTAAAGGATGCCGGATAAAATGTATATTCTCAAAAATTCCGTCTAAAATATAAGCCTTTTTCATAAAGCTTTATGTTTTCAGTTTAATAGATATAAATCTCAAGTTTAAACCAAGCTATTTTTATCCGAATAATTCAGCTTAAAGAAAATAAAGGTCATAATAGAAAAGGCAAGCAAGGAACTTCCCCCATAACTAAAATAAGGCAAAGGAATTCCAACCGTTGGGAAAAGTCCCATTACCATCCCTAGATTGATGGTAAAGTGCATTAAAAGGATTGAAGCAAAACAATACCCAAAAACCCGATTAAATGAAGATTTTTGCTGTTCCGCAAGATAATAAATCCTTCCTATATAAATCATGTAACAAAGGATCAAAACAGAACTTCCTACAAAGCCCCATTCTTCACCTACTGTACAGAAAATATAATCGGTTTCCTGTTCCGGAACAAATTTCCCCTGAGTAACCGAACCTTCACGATATCCTTTTCCTAAAAGTCCTCCTGATCCGATCGCGGTTTTAGAATACAGCAAATTATATCCCGAAGTATCTCTGAATGCTTTTTCGCCTTTAAAAAGAACCTCTACTCTTTCTCTTTGATGTTTTGGCAATTTCTCTAAAACATAGGGAGAGCCAAAAGCCAACCCACACAAAACAAGAACAGATCCTACAATACTTGAAATTGAAATAACATTCCAGGACATCTTATAGTAATTCAGCGCAATCCAGCCGCCAACAATTACCAATATTGCAATCACTACATAAATAGGAGGAATCGCCAAGGAAATCAGAAAAACTCCCGCAAAGAGAAATCCGACAGCGAATAACATTCCGCTCAAACCTTCGCGATACAACGCAATAAAAAAAGCAATGAAAACCAACATAGAGCCCACATCCGGAATTGCTAATACAACAGCCGCAGGAATTCCTATAATAGCCAGAGTAGTATATAATGATTTTCTATTATTTAAATTAAATTCAGGTCCAGAAACGTAATTCGAAAGCATAAGTGCTGTTCCAATTTTAGCAAACTCTACCGGCTGCATCGTAAAGCTTCCGAACTTATACCAGTTTTTTTGTCCGAGAATTTCTTTTCCAAATGGGAATAAACCAATAAGAAGTAGGACACCTCCAATATAAATAATTCCGGACATATTTTCGAAAAACTTGCTTCTTCCGACAAAGATAATTAGTCCTACAAACAAAGAGATACAAAAGAAGACAAGCTGCTTCTCGCCCAGCTTTTGGTCAACACTGTAAATATTCGCAATGGCAAAAACACAAAGCAGAAAATACAAGCTTAGACCTAATTTATCTATTCCTTCCGTCCACTTCATTGTTTTACCTTTTTAGTGTTGTTAGTACTTTTTGTTTTTTCGTCTATCTTCTTTTGTAATTTAGCTTTCTGTTCTTTGATAAAATTCAAACTGTCCCGCATTCTTTTTAGCTTTATTGAATCTGGCTTAGGTTCTACATACAAACCTTTACGTTTCAAATCAGCAATCCATTGTCTTTTATATTCAGGCATGAAGCTGGACGTTGTCATTTTTTTATAGAGATAATCTCTTTTGATATCTCCGGTTAAATACTTTTCAGCAATTAATGTACAGGCTGGTCCCGCCCATGTAGCACCGAAACCGGCGTGTTCCATTACCGCTACCACAACAATTTTTGGCTTATCTGCCGGAGCAATCAAAACAAAAATTGAATTATCTTTCCCCTGTGGCACCTGGGCCGTACCTGTTTTGGCCAACTGAGTAAAGTCCTGCGACTTTAGACCGGCCGCTGTTCCCCTTAGTACAACAGCTTCCATTCCTTTTAAAACAGGTTCAAAATGTTTTTTGTCTACTAACGTTTGATGTCTTACTTTAAATCTTGGATCGGGATTGGGTTTACCATCAATAGATTTAACAATATGAGGCGTGTAATACCAACCACGATTGGCAATTGCCGCAACATAATTTGCCAGCTGAATAGGTGTCACAAGAACATCACCCTGCCCCATTCCGTTATAAATGGCTCCTGTAGGCATTTCGTCCCAATTTTTAAAATCAGTTCTCTGGGACCCACTTGCTTTCATAATGGCTTTGAAACGTCTTTCGTAGAAATCTCCTGAAGGAATCCTTCCTCTTGCCCCTACCGCAAAATCATTATTTAGAAATTCTCCCACACCGAAACTACTCATGATCTTTTTCCATTCATCAACCCCTTTTGAAGGATTTCCCGGATACTTTTTAATGATTGCAATGAAGGCGTAAGTGAAAAAACAGTTACTTGACACCTGAATAGACGGAATGAGCGGATCTGCTCCTCCATGACCTTTAATTCTTTTTCCTCTGTAAAAAAAACCTCCTCCACAAGGGAAAATAGTCTTTTCATCCATCACTCCCATCTGCATAGCAGCCAAAGCCGTAAGTAATTTAAATGTAGATCCGGGAGGATAGGCCGCCTGTAGAGAACGATCAAAAGTCGGCTTATTTTCGTAAACTGTATCTTTCGACAGAGCGTAAAGATTTTTAGATTTGTTGGGACCCGTAAAAAGATTCGGATCAATATCCGGACCTGTAGCCGCCACTAAAACTTCCCCATTATTGGGATCTAATGCAACTATAGCACCATGCTTATTGACCATCATCTCTTCTGCTATTCTCTGAAGATCGTAGTCTATAGTAAGCGTAATATCTTTTCCTGTTACGACTTCTTTATCTAAAGAACCCTGCTTATAGGGGCCTACATTTCGAAGTTTAATATCTTTTTGAATATACTTCATCCCTTTTACTCCACGTAATTCTTTTTCATACGACTTTTCAATTCCTGTTTTTCCTATGAAATCACCCGGCAGGTAATAAAGAGAATCTTTTTTTATTTCACGTTCATTTACTTCACTCGTATATCCTAACAGGTTTCCGGAAGTAGAAACTTCATATTGACGCTGAGGTCTTGATACAATACTGAACGCCGGATATTTGAAAATAATCTCCTGAACTCTCGCAATGTCTTCTCTGCTCAAATCCTTCATGAAGGTCATCGGCGTAAGTTTGGAATAATATTTTTCCTTTTTAATCAACTCGATTCTTTTGATAAAATCAGGCTTTGTAATTTTCATTAAACTACAAAATCCTAAGGTATCAAAATCCGGTTTCATTAATGCCTGGGTAAATGAAATTTCATATGCAGGCTGATTTCCAACCAAAATTTTGCCATTTCTATCAAAAATAACTCCTCTTTGCGGAATAACATATTCAATTTTAATAGAAGTATTAGCCGCATTCAGTGCATAACGATCTGTAAACAACTGTAAATAGGAAAGCCTAGCCACGAAAATCAAGGCTATAACTACAAGAACGGAAAAAATCTTTAAATAACGCGTATTCAAACTTTCTGTTTGATTTTAAATATTAATGCATATATAACTATAAATATAAATGAAATTATACTTGTTACCAATACATTAAGTAATATTTCAAAAAATCTACTCAACTTAAAGAATTCTATATATTGTACTAAAAGCTGATGTAAGAAGATACTTGTAAAAAGAAACAGCAAAAACTGCGCCCACTGCAAAGACTGGAAAGAGAAAAAGTCCGTAGAGGTATCTGTAGAAGTTCTGAAAATTAAAGTTCTGAAATAGGCAATCGAAGTGGTTGCAAAAGCGTTGATCCCTCCTGACTGTAAAAAAATATCTATCGAAAGTCCTATTAAAAAACTTAAAGCTAAAAACTGAAATTTATTTCTGAAAAAGGGATAAAACATGACAAACACCGGATACAAAACCGGAGTATATTTACCGAATAGCGTAATTCTGTTCAGTACAAAAATTTGTAATGCAACCAGAAAAATCATGATTAATATATCCGTAAATAATGTTCTGCTAATCATTTTCCTTTTTTATTACAGCCTGCATTGTATCTTGAATCTTTTGAACCTCAGCTTTTTTCAGGTTTTTCACAACATAGACTTTGCTCAAGGCTCCCATTTTCTCACTTAGTTCAACGGAAATATCCCAAAAACCCGTCTTATTATCCACAGAATATCCCGCGATAGTTCCTATCATTACACCCTTAGGAAAAATTGCAGATTTTCCGTCTGTAACTACAGTATCTCCAATCTTTAGGGCAACATATTTGGGAACATCAGCAAGATGCATAACTCTGGAATTATCTCCGTTCCATGTTAAAGTTCCAAAATATCCTGAATTTTTTAAAGCCGCGTTGATTCTGATTTTATTCACACTTAAAACCGACTGGACTAATGCATAACTATCTGTAGAATTGATCACAATTCCTGCAATACCTCTCGGAGCCATAACTCCCATTTGCGGAAATACACCATCTCTTTTTCCTCTGTTGATGGTAAAATAGTTATTTCTCCGATTGATGCTGTTGAAAACAATCTCACCGTCTACAAAGGTATAAATCTGACCTCCACCCAATGTATCATGAACCTTTCTGAAAACAGGATTTTTTCCTCCCTGCTTTCCGTAAAGCTCCATCATTAAAGATTTGTTTTGAGCAACAAGATCTTCATTGATCTGTTTTAATTTGAGATACGAAACTCCCTCATCAATATATCCGGAAACCCATGAATTCAATGCAGCAGATTGACCTGCAATCCAGGATCTTTGCATTGCGTTTCTAGAAAATATCAGAACCAGAGCAATAATTTGCAGAAATATAAAGAAGACAAAAAGTGCATTCTTCGAAAATAATCTCAGCAAAAATCCCATTCAGATATGTTCGTAAAAAGGTTAGAATTATTTTATTAAGAAATTGAATTTATCCATATTCTTCAGTGCAATACCTGTTCCGCGAACAACTGCTCTCAACGGATCTTCCGCTACAAAAACAGGAAGACCGGTCTTTTTATGCAATCTGTCTGCAAGACCTCTTAATAATGCACCACCACCTGCAAGATAAATACCTGTCTTGTAAATATCAGCAGCCAATTCCGGAGGAGTCAAAGAAAGTGTTTCCATTACAGAATCTTCAATTCTGATAATAGATTTGTCCAAAGCTCTGGCAATTTCCTTATATCCTACCATAATTTCTTTTGGCTTACCCGTGATAAGGTCTCTACCCTGAACCGGAATATCATCAATATCCACTTCCAAATCTTCAACTGCAGAGCCCACTTCAATTTTAATTCTCTCAGCGGTTCTTTCCCCAATATAAAGATTGTGATGTGTTCTTAAGTAATAAGCAATATCATTGGTAAATACATCACCTGCAATTTTTACGGATTTATCACAAACGATACCCCCCAAAGCAACTACTGCAATTTCCGTTGTACCTCCACCTATGTCGATAATCATATTCCCTTCAGGTTTCTGAACGTCGATTCCAACCCCGATTGCCGCAGCCATTGGTTCGTAGATCAAACGTACTTCTTTAGCGTTTACTTTCTGAGCAGAATCTCTTACCGCCCTTTTTTCAACCTCTGTAATACCGGAAGGAATACAAATTACAATTCTTAATGCCGGTTGGATGAATTTACCTTTGATTCCAGGAATCTTTTTGATAAATTCTTTAATCATATGCTCAGAAGCATGAAAATCCGCGATAACTCCATCTTTCAACGGACGAATCGTCTTAATGTCTTCGTGAGTCTTTCCTTGCATATGTTTTGCCTGTTCTCCTACAGCAATCGGCCTACCCGTAGAACGTTCAATTGCTACAATTGACGGCTGATCTATAACAATTTTATTATTATGGATGATAAGGGTATTAGCTGTACCAAGGTCTATCGCAATTTCTTGCGTAAACATATCGAATAAACTCATATTTTTGCTTCTGATTTTTTTAAAGAGTTACAAAGATATAAATTTAACACTACCAAAGGAATTCTGCAAGCATATAATTTGGTTAAAATTTTATTAAATTTTCTAATCGCCTATTAACTTTTACTTTAGACATTTACGAACTTTAAGCTCAACCAGATTCAAGGTGATTAAGTGTCATAAAGGGAAATACAGAAGCTGTAAGTATTTAACATAATAAAAAGGTGTATCATAAAACAATTTCCATGAATCTTAAAATTTTTAACATCTTACAAAAAGGTTAGGTTTCATTTTCTGATTCGAAGAAATAGTTTTTCACGATAATTATCATATATACTATCAGAGGTTAATTAATTAAAAAAAACGTAAATTTGCTGCGCTTATGTTACAGTATTCCAACATCCATCAAACTGCGAATTTCTCGGTACTTTCCATCAGCTTTGAAAAGGCTGATGTGGAAACAAGGGGAAAGTTTGCCTTCTTTGATGAAAACATCAAAAATTTTGTTACCCGAATTCATGATGAGAACTTAGGGGATGCATTTGTGGTATCCACCTGTAACAGAACCGAAATCTACACAACTTCTCCTAATTATCTTTTGATTGCTGAAGAATATTGCAAAACAATCGGAGTCAATCTCATGGATTTCTTACAATTTGCCAATATTTTAACGAAAGAAGAGGCTTTAACACACTTATTCAGAGTAGCGGCCGGTCTGGAAAGCCAGATCATCGGAGATTTTGAAATTATCGGGCAAATTAAAAAAGCATATAACCGATTCAAAAAGGAAAGACAAAATTCTAATCCTTTTTTGGAAAGAGCTATCAATTCCGCTATTCAGATTTCTAAAAGAATCAAAAACGAAACCGGAATTTCTAACGGAGCCGCTTCTGTTTCTTATGCGGCAGTTCATTATATTTTAAATAACCAGAAGAGAATTGCTGAAAAAAACATTCTTCTTTTAGGCGTGGGTGAAATCGGGCAAAATACGGTTGAAAATCTCGTAAAACATGTTTATCAGCCTAAAATTAAAATAGCGAACCGAACTCAGGAAACAGCAGCAAAGATTTCTGAAAAATATAATATTCCTCATATTGACTATGCTGATTTTGATAAGGAACTCAGCGGAACCGATATTCTTATCGTAGCTACCGGAGCAAGACATCCTATCGTTAATAAATCTCATTTCCCGAACGGAAAGGAAACTCTGGTGATCGATCTTTCCATTCCTAATAACGTTGATAAAAACGTCATGGAAAATGAAAATGTAACATTAATTGATGTTGATGAACTTTCGAAACAGATTCAGGAAACCATTCAACAGAGGGAAAAAGAAATTCCAAAAGCTGAAAAAATCATCAAAGAGCTGACAAAAGATTTTCTTGAATGGGAAAAAAAGAGAAAGCTGGCTCCCAATATTCATCATTTCAAAGCGGTTTTAAAGAATATGGAGCGCAATGAAATGCATAATTTTTATAAGAAAAACAAATATATAAACATCACGGATATGGAACTTTCCGATAAAATGATTCAGAAAATCACCAACCGTTTTGCAAAATATATTATTGACAATCCTTTAAAAGCCGAAGAAATTAGTAAATTAATGCACGAAATATTAGTTGAACAACCAAACAACGAATTCAATGAAAAGCATTAGAATCGGAACCCGAAACTCCGCATTGGCACTTTGGCAGGCTAGAGAAGTTGCGAGGCATCTTCAAAACAACAATTATTTAACAGAAATTGTTCCTATCATCTCTTCTGGTGATAAAAACCTTACCCAGCCTCTTTATTCTTTAGGAATCACAGGTGTCTTCACAAGAGATCTTGATACTGCATTATTAAATGATGAAATTGATATTGCCGTACATTCTCTAAAAGACGTTCCTACTCAATTGCCTCAAAATATTGAGATCATTGCTTATCTGGAAAGAGATTTCCCACAGGATGTCCTGATCAGAAAAGAATCTGCAAGAGATAAGGAATTCCACGAATTGAAATTGGCAACAAGCAGCTTAAGAAGAAGAGCTTTCTGGTTAAAGAACTTCCCGAATGCTGAGTTTTCTGATATCCGCGGAAACATTCAAACACGTCTTCAAAAGCTTGAAGAAGGAGATTTTGACGCAACCATTTTATCGTTAGCAGGAATTAAGAGAATGAAAATGGATATTGATTATGAAATGTTACCTTTTTTAATTCCGGCTCCATCTCAAGGTGTCATTGCCGTAGCAGGACACTCTGATAAAAAAGAAATCAACGAAATTCTACAGTCAATTAACCATAAATCTACCCAAATCTGTGTAGAAATGGAAAGAAATTTCCTAAGCACTTTGGAAGGAGGATGTACTGCTCCGATTGGAGCTTTTGCTGAGCTTTTTGAAGACCAGATCCGTTTTAAGGGAGCTCTTTGTTCATTAGACGGCAAAAATTGTATCGCGACTGATGAAAGCTTTGTATATAATGAAGAAGAAAATTTTGGAGAAAAATTTGCAAAAGTAGTTCTCGAAAATGGTGGAAAAGAATTAATGTCAGAAATTAAAAGTCAGATTTAATTAATTCTAAATCTCTTGATAATGAGAAAGTATTTCACCATTCTTATCATTATGTTTTGTGTTTTGACTTTAAAAGCACAAAATCAGTTTGCCCTAAAACTATCTGATGCTGCTTTAAGTCTAACAAAAGACAAAGTAACCTATGATCCCGCTTATTTTACGATCAAATATCCGAACGGTGATATTCCCTCAGATAAAGGAGTATGTACCGATGTTGTCATAAGAGCGTACAGAAAACTGGGAATTGATCTTCAAAAAGAAGTACATGAAGATATGGTGAAAAATTTTTCAAAATATCCTAAAACATGGGGTTTGAAAAAACCAGACACCAATATCGATCACCGCAGAGTTCCGAACCTGAGAGTATTTTTTGCCAAGTTTGGAAAATCAAAATCAATAGAAACAAAACCTGAACTTTATCTTCCCGGAGATATTGTAACTTGGATTTTGCCCGGAAATTTAACCCATATCGGAATTGTAGTGAATAAAAAATCGGCAGACGGGAAAAGATATTTAATTGTCCATAATATCGGAGGAGGACAGGTTCTTGAAGACTGTTTATTCAAATTTACAATTACCGGACATTATCAGTATCAGAAATAGAAGTTATGAAGAATATAATCTGCTTTTTATTTGTATTGATCATCGGTTTTGCTACGGGACAGAAAAATGAACCTAAAATAATTAATAAACCCATTCATTATTCTGAAGAAAGAGTTCGTTTAAGCCTGGAATATCTTAAAGATCACCATGGCTTGCTTCAAAAAACACCAACGATTGTTCCTAAAATGATTGTTCTTCATTACACTGCAGGCGGAACTGTAGAAAGTAATTTCAAATATTTTAATAAAAACACTCTTGAAAGCGGGAGAAGTACTTTAAAAAAACAAAGCACCTTAAATGTTTCCTCACAGTTTATCATTGATCGCGACGGTACAATTTATCAGCTGATGGAACCGACTCTGTTTGCAAGACATACCATAGGATTGAATTACTGTGCTATCGGAATTGAAAATATCGGAAGTAAAAAAGATCCGCTTACCGAAAAACAGGTTACAGCCAATGCCCAATTAGTAAGATATTTAACTCAGAAATACAAAATAGAATACCTTATCGGACATTCGGAATATGGTGCTTTCAGAAACTCTAAGCTCTGGAAAGAATCTGATCCGAAGTATTTCACAGGAAAAGAAGATCCGGGAAAAGATTTCATGAACAAAGTGAGACTTCAGGTTACCGATTTACATTTAAAAGCTGCCCCTTAATGAAAATTTTATTTACCAAAAACATAGACCCATCTGTTATATCCAAAGAATTAGGAGAGGATATTTCGGTTGATTGTGTTGAGGTAATTAAAACCAATCCCATAAAAATAAAGCCATTTGATCTGAAAGATTATTCATTGATCTTTACAAGCACAAACGGGGTCATCTCTTTTTTTAAAAACGGGTTCAAAGCCAACGAGAATTTTACCGCAAAAAACTATAATAAAATTTACTGTGTAGGCGAAAAAACGAAACGGGAATTAAGAAAAAACGGTTTTGGAACGTTTAAAGTGCTGAAAAATGCAGATACCCTTTCAAAGTTTATTATTGGTCATTGTCAGCATGAGAAATTTTTACACTTCTGCGGAAACATCGCATTGGACGTGCTTGACGAAAATCTTCCTTTACAGAACATCAGCTATAAAAAGATCACTGTTTACAATACGGAGGAAATCAGTCCGTTGATAAATGAAAAATATCATGCCGCCGTATTTTTTAGTCCGAGCGGAGTTCGTAGTTTTGCAAATCGAAATTCCTTTGATGATATGACTCTTGTTTCAATTGGTGAAACCACTGCCAATGAACTGAGAAAGTATACTTCAAAACAGGTTTTAGTCTCAGAAGAAAACAATCTGATCTCTGTTTTGAAGCTCATCAAAAAGGAAATTGTAAACAAAAATTGAATATTTAATTGTCTTTTAGACAATATCAGTCTACTATATTATGATTAAGAACGACCTATACTTAAAAGCTCTTCGCGGAGAAACCGTAGAAAGACCACCAGTTTGGATGATGAGACAAGCCGGAAGATATTTACCGGAATTCATTGCCCTGCGTGACCAATATGATTTCTTCACAAGATGTCAGACTCCGGAATTGGCTTCCGAAATCACGGTACAGCCCATCAGAAGATTTCCGTTGGATGCTGCGATTTTGTTTTCTGATATTCTGGTGGTTCCACAAGCAATGGGAATTGACTTTAAAATGAAAGAATCTGTGGGTCCGTGGCTGGATACTCCGATCAGAACGATGGAACAGGTTCAGAATGTCATAGTTCCTGACGTGAATGATACGTTAGGATATGTTTTTGATGCCATTGAACTCACTTTACAAAAATTAGACAATGAAATTCCTTTAATCGGTTTTGCAGGTTCTCCCTGGACGATTCTTTGCTATTGCGTAGAAGGAAAAGGAAGTAAAGCTTTTGATATTGCTAAATCTTTCTGTTTCCAACAACCGGAAGCTGCTCATTTATTGCTTCAGAAGATTACGGATACTACCATTGCTTATCTGAAGAGAAAAGTGGAAAAAGGAGTTTCTGCTGTCCAGGTATTCGATTCTTGGGGAGGAATGCTTTCTCCGGCTGATTATCAGGAATTCTCATGGAAATATATCAACCAGATTGTTGAAGCTTTAAGCCCTTTAACTCACGTTGTTGTTTTCGGAAAAGGATGTTGGTTTGCATTGGAAGATATGACGATGTCTAAAGTTTCTGCTTTGGGCGTTGACTGGACTATTACTCCTGAACTGGCTAGAACAATGACCAATCATACCATGACCCTGCAGGGAAATTTTGATCCTGCAAGATTACATTCAACTCCTGAAACCATTAAAAAGATGGTGACTGAAATGATCAACCGTTTTGGAAAAGACAGATATATCGCAAATTTAGGACACGGAATTTTACCTAATATCCCTGTGGAAAATGCAGAAGCATTTATCAGAGCTGTAGTGGATTGGAAGTCGACTACTCAATTTTAATCTCCCACAGATTTCACAGATAATGCAGATTTTTATATGTTTGTTCGTAGTTAGGAATCTAAGGTTACATAAAAATAAAATCCCCTTTCAGAATTTGAAAGGGGATTTTTTATACATAAAATAATTAATTGACTTCCGTAATGAAATCTTCTTTTGGTTTTCTCACTTTCGTAAGGTTTACCAGCCAGTCGTTTGAAGCATCTCTGTAACCGATTGGCAACAATAAAACACTTTTAAGACCTTTCTCTTTTAAGTTTAATACTTCATCCACTGCTTCAGGCGAAAAGCCTTCCATCGGTGTAGAATCTACCTCTTCGAATGCTGCCGCGATAATTGCCGCTCCAAATGAAATATAAGCCTGTTTTGCAGCATGGGTGAAGTTTTCTTCGGCAGATCTTTGCGGATATGTGCTCAACAGCATTTGTCTGTAATTTTCCCAGCCTTCATTTTTAAAACCTCTGATATCATTCGTCAGATCAAACATTTTATTGATTCTTTCTTCCGTATAAGTATCCCAAGCCGCGAAAACCAAAAGGTGTGAGCAATCTGTAATCTGAGGCTGATTCCAGGCATGAGGCTTAATCTGTTCTTTGATCTCCTGATTGGTAACAACAATGATTTCGAAAGGCTGAAGCCCGCTTGATGTAGGTGTTAATCTTGCTGCCTCTAATATTTTATCCACTTTCTCCTGTGGTACTTTTTGACCGTTCATTGCTTTGGTAGCAAATCTCCAGTTCAATTTTTCAATTAATTCCATAGATTAAATTTTGACGCAACAAAATTACTTCATGTATTACAATGTTGATACATAGATTTTTAAATTTGATCTATCGTTAATATCTATTATTTATAATAAATTAATAGCTTTCATGTGCAAAGAAAGCTACCATAAAAAAAGCACTTCTGGACTTCAGAAGTGCTGTTATCATTTATTTTTAAAGAATTAACTTAACATTCGCTGCGCCTTTTTCACTCCTTCTACCAAAGAATCAATCTCATTGAAAGTATTATAAACTGCAAAGCTGGCTCTTACTGTTCCGGCAATATTAAAGAAATTCATAATAGGCTGTGTACAATGATGCCCCGTTCTTACAGCAATTCCCATTTTATCAAGGATCATTCCTACATCAGAAGAAATCCCCACTCCTTCAAGATTAAAAGAAACAACGCCTGTTCTGTGAGCTTTTTCACCATATATTTTCAATCCTTCGATTTCTAAAAGCTGTCTTTGAGCATATTCCAGTAAAGCATTTTCATGATTTTGAATATTCTCCTGTCCTACTTTTTGAATAAAATCAACAGCCGCTCCCAACGCTATATTTCCTCCTACATTTGGCGTTCCTGCTTCAAACTTAAATGGTAGTCCTGCATACGTTGTTCCGCCAAAAGAACAGGTTGCAATCATTTCTCCTCCTCCGTGAAACGGTGGCAGATCTTCAAGAACTTCCTGCTTTCCATATAAAATACCTGTTCCCATTGGAGCGTACATTTTATGGCCTGAAAACACAAAGAAATCACAGTCTAATTTTTGCACGTCAATTGTAAAATGCGGTGCAGATTGAGCCCCGTCAATGACGATATAAGCATTTGTATTTTTTCTTGTTTTTGCTATAATTTCCTCAATCGGATTTACAATTCCCAGCGCATTGGAAACCTGGTTTACAGAAACAACTTTCGTCCTTTCACTCAATAATTCATCCAGTTTATCCAATTGAAGAATCCCATTTTCATCGATCGGAATTACCCTTAGTTTTGCCCCGGTTCTTTCACAAAGCAATTGCCATGGAACAATATTCGAATGGTGCTCAAGATAAGAAATAATAATTTCATCGTCTTTCTTTAATTTTTGAGTTAAAATATAAGAGATGAGGTTTAGCCCCTCTGTTGTACCTTTCGTGAAAATAATTTCAAAATCATGCTTAGCATTGATGAACTTCTGAATCTTTCTTCTTGAAAGCTCCATTTCTTCCGTTGCCAACTGACTTAATGTATGAATTCCCCTATGCACATTAGCATTAATTTCTGTATAATATTTATTCCAAACCTCTAAAACTGAATTAGGTTTCTGGGATGTTGCCGCATTATCTAAGTAAACCAATGGTTTACCATTCACCTTCTGATCTAATATAGCAAACTGACTTCTGATTTCCTGAATGTCAAACATTTATTAAAATTTTAAATTACACCGTTCTTATTTAGAACTCTTCAAATTTACGGCTTTTTATTAATACTTATTGTTTAATGAAAAACAAAAAGCACTTCAAATTGAAGTGCTTTTTTATCTGTTAAATAATGATTAAAATTCAATATCTACTTCTAATTTCTCTGCCAAAAGCTTTGAAATTTTCTCTTTTAAAGGCTCAATATCAATATTCTGCATTGCATCATTGGCAAAAGCATATAAGAGTAACGCCTGAGCTTCTTTTTTAGAAATTCCTCTTGCTCTCAAGTAAAATAAAGCATCTTCATTCAGCTGACCCACCGTACAGCCATGAGAACATTTCACATCGTCTGCAAAAATCTCCAGCTGAGGTTTAGTATCAATAGTTGCTCCTTCACTTAACAGCACATTGTTATTTTGCTGATAAGCATTTGTTTTCTGAGCAATTTTGTCTACAAAAACTTTCCCGTTGAAAACTCCATGAGATTTCCCGTCGAAAATTCCTTTATAATTCTGATAGCTCTCACAATTCGGCTGATTGTGGTGAACCGCAGTATGATGATCTACCAACTGATCTTTCCCGATAATAGTAATTCCGTTCATGAACGAGTTGATATTCGATCCGTTTTGAATGAAATCTAAGTTATTTCTTACCAATTTACCTCCGAAAGAGAATGTATTCACAGTCGTTAAACTGTCTTTTTCCTGTTTTGCGAAAGTATTGTCAATTAAATAAGAAGTATCGTTATCATTTTGTAATTTATGCCAATCTGCTTTTGCATTTGGATAGGTGAAAATTTCCGTCACAGAGTTCGTCAATACATAAGTACTGTCAAAATTATGGTGACTTTCAATGATTTCCACTTTTGCACCTTCTTCTACGATTAATAAATTTCTCGTATTATAGAACGTATTTTCTTCCTGATTCTGAGAAATATAGAAAATATGAATAGGTTTTTCAATCACTACATTTTTAGGAACTTTCAAGAAAAAACCATACTTACAATAAGCTTGGTTTAGATTGGTAAAAGCTGATTTATCGCCAGCAATTGTATTAAAATATTTTTCGAAAACATCTTTATGCTTCTCATCATTCAATGCATAGTTAAATGAAAGAAATTCAACATTTTCAATCGAAACTTTTGATAATTCTTTATGAAGTTTACCGTTTACGAAAGTAATCCAGTCAAAATGTTCTTCACCCAAATGCAGCTGGTCCAATTGCTCTTTGGTGATATTGTGGTTTTCTTTCGGGAAAAAGTTATACCCTTTTTCAGTAATCTCCTTTAAGTTGGTATATTTATATTCTTCGTCTTTTTTTGTCGGAAATCCAATGTTTTCGAATCTTTGAAGAGCTGCTTTTCTATCCCCATCCAAAAATCTGTGACGAAGACTCTCCAAAAATTCATTATGGTTTTCTATAATCTGTTCTTTTAATGCCATTACTGGTATATCTGTGGTTTGCACCATTTTTTTCTTTTTATTTGGCTGAAATTGTTAAACGAAGAGATTTATTTCTGAATCTCTAAATTCTAATCTTTTAATTAATTTAAAAGCCAGTCATAACCCTTTTCTTCAAGCTCCAAAGCAAGAGACTTATCACCCGTTTTGATGATTTTCCCGTTTGCTAAAACGTGAACGAAATCAGGCTGAATATAATTAAGCAATCTCTGATAGTGAGTAATCAAAAGAACTGCATTTCCTTCATTTTTGAATGCATTTACACCGTCTGCAACAATTCTCAATGCATCAATGTCCAATCCTGAATCCGTTTCATCAAGAATCGCCAATTTCGGATTAAGCATCATCATCTGGAAGATCTCGTTTCTTTTCTTTTCACCTCCTGAGAATCCCTCGTTCAATGATCTTGAAAGGAAATCCTTTTTGATTCCCAACTGCTCTGATTTCTCACGAATTAACGCCAACATTTCTTTTGCAGGCATTTCTCCCAATCCGTTTGCTTTTCTGTTTTCGTTCATCGCTGCTTTGATGAAGTTGGTAACAGAAACTCCCGGAATTTCTACCGGATACTGGAAAGATAGGAAAATACCTTTGTGAGCTCTTTCTTCAGGAGCATCTTCGATGATATCTTCACCTCTGAAAATGATTTCTCCGTCTGTAACCTCATAATCTTCTTTTCCTGCGATCACAGAAGAAAGAGTAGATTTACCGGCTCCGTTTGGCCCCATGATAGCGTGAACTTCTCCCGGCTTTATTTCAAGATTGATACCTTTTAAAATTTCTGCGCCATCTTCAATTTTGGCGTGCAAGTTTTTTATATTTAACATACATTCAAATTTATCGCAAGGTCAAACTTTGAGTATATCCTTTGTAACACTAAACCACAATTAACAAAGGCATTAACACTAGCGAATGAAATATTATTTTTTATTTTTTTTATCTTAATTCCCTTTTCAATAAACTAAGACTATCCTACAGAACCTTCTAAGGAAATCTCAAGTAATTTCTGAGCTTCAATAGCAAATTCCATTGGCAATTTATTTAAAACTTCTTTACTGAAACCGTTTACAATCAAAGCAATTGCTCTTTCCGTATCGATACCTCTCTGGTTACAGTAAAAAATCTGGTCTTCCCCGATTTTTGAAGTTGTTGCTTCATGCTCCAATTGTGCAGTCGGGTCTTTGATTTCGATATAAGGGAAAGTATGTGCTCCACATTCATTACCCATCAGCAAAGAATCACACTGAGAAAAGTTTCTTGCTCCTTTGGCAGTCGGCATTACTTTTACCAATCCTCTGTATGAATTCTGAGATTTCCCGGCAGAAATACCTTTAGAAATGATCGTAGATTTCGTATTCTTTCCGATGTGAATCATTTTTGTTCCTGTATCTGCATACTGGTGATTATTGGTCACCGCAATGGAATAAAATTCTCCAACCGAGTTATCTCCTTTCAAAATACAAGACGGATATTTCCAAGTTACTGCAGAACCCGTTTCAACCTGAGTCCAAGAGATTTTTGCATTCTTTTCACAAAGCCCTCTTTTCGTTACGAAATTGAAAACGCCTCCTTTTCCTTCTTCATTCCCTGGGTACCAGTTCTGTACAGTTGAATATTTGATTTCAGCATTATCCATTGCAATCAATTCAACAACCGCTGCGTGAAGCTGGTTTTCGTCCCTTGACGGTGCTGTACAGCCTTCAAGATAAGAAACATAGCTTCCTTCATCTGCAATAACAAGCGTTCTTTCAAACTGACCTGTTCCCGCCTGATTGATACGGAAATAAGTAGATAATTCCATCGGACATCTTACTCCTTTTGGGATATAACAGAAACTTCCGTCAGAAAATACTGCGGAATTCAATGCTGAATAGAAATTATCTCCTCTCGGAACTACTTTTCCAAGATACCTTCTTACCAAATCAGGGTGATTTTTAATAGCCTCAGAAATAGAACAGAAAATAATTCCTTTCTCCATTAAAGTTTCCTGGAAAGTTGTCTTTACAGAAACTGAGTCCATTACGATATCTACAGCAACTCCTGAAAGTCTTTTCTGCTCTTCAATATTGATTCCTAATTTTGCAAAAGTTGCTAATAATTCGGGATCAACCTGATCTAAGCTTTCCAGTTCAGGTTTTACTTTTGGTGCTGCATAATATTTAATCGCCTGGAAATCCGGTTTTTCATATTTGATGTTTGCCCATTCCGGCTCTACCATTTTCAACCAGATTCTGAAAGATTCCAAACGCCATTCTGTCATCCATTCCGGCTCTTCTTTTTTAGCAGAAATTGCACGGACAATGTCTTCATTTAAACCAATCGGGAAATCCTCATAATCGATTTTCGTTTCCCAACCGAATTCATATTTTTTATTTTCTAGATCGACTCTTAGATCGTCTTCAGTGTACTTTGACATTAATTAAATAATTAAAAAATTAAATGATTTAAAAAATTAGCTTCGTTTTTTAACATCAGTTTTAGAGAGATAATCAATAAATTTTGATAATTGTCTTGAAACCAATTTACAATCATTAATTAAATCTTGTGCGTCCTCTTCATATAAAACCGAGCAAAGATGTAACATATTTCTTACTTCTCCACAACTGCCTTTAGAATATTTTAAAAATCTAATAAACTGTGTGTTATTGTTATACTCGCTTCCTTCTGCAATATTGTTTGAAATTGAGAGAACCGCTCTTTTTATTTGGTTACTCAATTCAAATTCCTTCTTATATTTATCTTGATTTAAAAGATCAAAAACATTTTTTGTAAGATTAACAGCTAATTGATAAACTTCAAATTTTTCGAACTCAATAGCCATCCACTAATCTTTTAATTTTTTTAATCCTTTAATCTTTTAATAATTACAAGCTGAAACTTTCTCCGCATCCACATGTTCTTGATGCGTTCGGATTGTTAAAAACAAATCCTTTTCCATTCAAACCTCCGGAATATTCCAGAGTGGTACCTGCCAAATAAAGGATTGATTTTTTATCTACAATAATTTTTATGTCATTGTCTTCAAAAATTTGGTCTGTGTCTGTTTTTTGGTTGTCAAACTTCAAAACATATTCTAAACCAGAACATCCTCCGCTTTTCACGCCCACTCTTATATAGTCTTCAGCCGGGTTAAAGCCATCTTCTGTCATCAGTTGAATAGCTTTTTCCTTTGCGTAATCTGATACTTTTATCATTGTATTTATTTAGAATGATTTACTTTCTGCAAAAATACGAACTAATTTCCGCAATCTCAAATTGAAGATATCTATTTTAATGATTCTGTTATTAATAAGATATTCTTAATAGGTTTTATAATGTTAAAAAATCTATAAATTCCTCCTTACAAATCTGCAAATTCCGTTTTTGATTTAACTTTAAGCAGTATTTTTTATCTATTAAAAAAATTAACAATGAAACAGAAATTACTTGTTTTTTTTGTATTGTTTTCATTGATAACGTCCTATGGACAGACTACGCGATATATTTATGAAACTTCCGTAAATCCTGATTCTATCAATCTGGTGACCATGAAAACGGAAAGAACTTTCCTAGATATTAAGGCAAATCGATCTTTATTTATCAGTGAAAGTAAATTAATCAGGGATTCTTTATTGGCCTCTTTTAAACCAGAAGAAAAAGAAAACAGGAAAAAAGAAGATAAGGATTTTTCAAAATCCAGAAAAATAAAAAGACCTGAAACTACTTTTTTCGAATATTTCATCACAAAAGATATTCCCGGGCAAAAAGTGTATTACCATGATAAAGTAGCTGCAAAGCAGATTTATTATCAGGAAGATCGCCCGGTAAAATGGGAAATTACGAATGATACCGGAAAACAAAATGGATATCCTGCCCAAAAAGCAGTTGTTAATTTTGGAGGAAGGATCTGGACCGCTTGGTTTACAAAAGATATTGCTATTTCCGACGGTCCTTATAAATTTTCAGGTTTACCAGGACTTATCGTGAAACTGGAAGATGATAAAGGAGACTACAAGTTTGATCTAGTTAAAAAAGTGAATCTTCAAAATGCTTTTGAAGAACCTACCAGTCCTGATGCAAAACAAAGTACCAGAATTAATTTTAACGGAGATAAGGCTGCATTGGAATTAGAATTCATGAAAAACAGAAAAAATATGACCGGAAATGGTGAGGGTATGCGGAACTTCGGAGGTGGCGGACGACGAGGCGGCGGCATGAATGGTGGAGGAACGGGACATAGAGATGACATAAACGGAGGCATGCAACAGATCCCAAGTATGAATGCAGATAATGGTAACTCTTCAATGATCAATACATCCCCTCAAAACCCAATTGAATTAAGATAAAAATATAAATAAATGAAAAAGTTAGGAATCATAGCTTTAGCGTTATTCATGCAAACATCTTTTGCACAAACCAATAGATTTGTGTACCAGGTGACTATGAAATCGGACGCTTCTAATAAAAGTGATATTAAGACCGAAAATGCCTATTTGGATATTTCGGCGGAAAAATCTCTTTTCTATTCTGAAAACAGATTTAAAAGAGATTCTATTATGCAAAAAGCGTTTCAAGGTGGAGGCGGAAGAGGAAGCTTCAACAGAGACCAGATGGAGAGTTTAAGATCGAATATCAACTACTCTGTTGAAAAGGATAAAGACAATCAGAAGACTATTTATAAAGACCGATTAGGACGAGACATTTATGTTTACGAAGAAGATCGCCCAATCAATTGGAAAATATCTTCTGAAACGACTAAAATAGGAGATTATAAAGTTCAAAAAGCAGAAACAGATTTCGGAGGCAGAAAATGGACGGCATGGTTCACTACAGATTTACCTTATCAGGATGGACCATATAAATTCAGCGGACTTCCTGGCCTTATTGTTAAAGTTGAAGATGACAAAGGAGATTATTCATTTGATTTAATGAAAAATTATAAAATCTCAGAAATCCCGGCTTTAAACCAGTTTGGAAATGTGATCAAAGTAAAAAGAACCGATTTTGTAAAGCAGCAGCAAAAGTTTAAAACAGATCCCATGTCATTCATGACTCAGGGCGGTGGCGGACCTAATGCTCCGATGAGAATTGGTGGTGGTGGAAATCAAAACCCGGGTGATATGAGAAGGAGAATGGAAGAACGAGTAAAAGAAGAAGCCAAAAGAAACAGCAATCCTATCGAGTTGCAATAAAATAAAAATTCCTGAAGAAAAATCTTCAGGAATTTTTATTTTGAATTAGTTATTATTCAAAAGCTCGTTGAAGGTATTTCCTTGTCGGATATCCCCGGTATTATATCCTTTCATAAACCATTCTTTACGTTGAGCTGAAGATCCGTGAGTAAAGCTTTCCTGATTCACATATCCCTGTGATCTTTTCTGAATATTATCATCCCCTACAGCTTCTGCGGCATCTATTGCAGACTGAACATCTCCCGGTTCCAATATATGTTCTCTATTATCCGTTTGTTTTGCCCAAACTCCCGCATAGAAATCTGCCTGAAGCTCAGTCGCAACAGAGACCTTGTTGACCTGTGCTTCGGAATAATTCCCGCTTGTTCTCACTTTATCTGTTTCACTTAAAGTTCCCAAAAGATTTTGTATATGATGCCCCATTTCATGAGCCATCACATAAGCGATTGAGAATTCCGTCACTTTAGCTCCGAAACGTTGTTCCAGTTCTTTAAAAAAGCTCATATCCATATAAACCGTCTGGTCTACAGGACAATAAAAAGGTCCCATTGCAGATTGGGCTGTTCCGCATCCTGATTGTGTTGTATTTTCAAATAAAACGACTCTTGCAGGGGTATATTTTATTCCGTTTTCAGCGAAAATCTTAGTCCAGGTTTCTTCGTTTTCAGCAGTTACCATTTGTACAAATTCTCTTACTTTAAGCTCATTGGCATTCAGATCCCGTTGTTCGGTTTGCGCTCCTCCACTTGCCATACTTCCTGAAGAAAGAATAGAAGAAGGATCTCCTCCCAGAAAAAATACAATTGCTGCAATGATAAGCGTTCCAAGCCCTCCTCCTACAATTGCTCCGCCACTGCCAGAACCTCTCCTGTCTTCTACGTTGCCGCTTCTATCGTCTGTCCATTTCATATTTTAGTTTTATTTTATATGTAAATTTAAAATAATATCATTACTAAATAATTACTTTTGTGAAAAATTAAGACTAAAGTGAAAAAAATTCAAATTTTCTTTTTATTACTGGGAATAGTAAGTTTACACTCATGTAATGAAGAATATAAGGAAGATGAGGTAAGCGGCATCGATAAAAACGCTTCTATCGAAACTGAACTTTCCGTAAAGCATATTGACACTGCAGATGTTTTGATCACCAAACACAAGATCTGGAAAAACAACAAACTGTTTAAAGAAATTATTAAAACAGATACGATTCCTTCTTTGGGAGATACTCTTATCAATGGCGAAGATAATGATGGCTATGAGCAAAGTGCGAAAACCAAAAAAGATTACGAATTTTATATAACCGTCCAGTAATGAAAAAATCAAGTTCTATAAAGTTGCTTTTTGTAACAGGACTTCTTGCTTCATGTACTCAAAGCAAGCCTGAAGATCAATGGAAGACTGAAAAAAAAGTCTATATGAGATCGGATACTACAGCTTCTTATACCAGAAGTCACGGTTTTATGCCCGGATATTTCTGGTATCATGCTTTCAGACCTTACGGATCTTTTCACAACGGTTCTTATCAAAGAGCAGGATATTACAGTGATGCGATCAGTTCAAAATCAAATGTCGGCAGAAGCACCTATAAAGGAAATGTAGTAAGAGGCGGATTGGGCAGAAGCGGATTTAGAGCATCTTCATAAGTATGGAAAGAATTACATCCGGTTTCCGGAAAAACTGGGAACATAAACTTGAGAATTTAGGCTTCGGATACCATTCGTTAGAAGGGCTTTATTGGGATGAAAGCCATTACTATCAATTCTCATCAGAAGAAATCAACAAAATAGAAAATGCTACTGCCGAGCTTTGGCAAATGTGCCTTGAAGCGGTAGATTACATTATTGAGAAAAATCTTTGGCATCGATTCAATATTCCTGACTGGTTTAAAAGCTATATTGTCACAAGTTGGGAAGAAGATCATCCTTCTATCTATGGCAGGTTTGATTTTGGTTTTGATGGTACAAATCTTAAGCTTTTAGAATTCAATGCAGACACTCCGACGTCACTGTATGAAGCTTCTGTAGTGCAATGGTACTGGCTTCAGGAAATGTATCCATACAAAGATCAGTTCAATTCTATTCACGAAAAGCTGGTTGATTACTGGAAGTATCTTAAAAACTACATGAATCCTCATTACATCTATTTTGCATCGCTTACAAACATTGAAGATGTAACGAATGTGGAATATTTAAGGGATTGTGCGACTCAAGCCGGATTTGATACTGAATTTATAGCTATTCAGGATATTGGCTGGGCAGAAGACATTGAAGAATTTATTGCCGGAGACAGAACCATTATGGAATATATTTTCAAATTATATCCTTATGAATGGATTCTTGATGACGGTTTTGGAGAAAAGCTTGTTAAAAACAATTTCAGATCTCAATGGATAGAACCTGCCTGGAAGGTCCTGCTTTCATCAAAAGCGATTCTGCCCATTCTTTGGGAAATGTATCCTGATCATCCTTATCTCCTTGAATCATATTTTGAGCCAAAGCATCTAAAGGATTTTGTAAAAAAACCGATATATTCCAGAGAGGGAGCGAATGTAACGCTCTTTAAAAACAATATTCCCCTAGAACAAAACAATGGTGTGTATGGGAAAGAAGGCTATATTTATCAGCAGTTATTCGATCTTCCGAATTTCAATGGAAATTATCCCATTATCGGAAGCTGGGTCATTGGTCAGGAATCGGCCGGAATCGGCATCAGAGAGTCTGTCAATTTAATCACCAACAATCAGAGTCGTTTTATTCCTCATCTGATAGACTAAATATAAAAAAGGAGCTTAATGTAAGCTCCTTTTTCTTTTTATTTTCAATTAAGAATGTCCAAATCCGATATTTCCTTTTTTACCGGATAAATTTTTCTTAAAATCGATCATTCTTAAAGCAGTCACTGCTGCTTCCACTCCTTTGTTCCCAAGGTCTCCCCCGCTTCTTGCAATGGACTGCTCTTTTGTATCATCAGTCAGTACACAAAAGATGGTCGGTGTATCGGTAAGAATATTACAATCTTTGATTCCCTGAGCTACAGCAGAGCACACAAAATCAAAGTGAGGAGTTTCCCCTCGGATTACACATCCAATCGCAATAATTGCATCATATTTTTGCTCCTTACAAAGCTGCATACTTGCATAATTCAGTTCGAATGCACCAGGAACAGAGAAAAGGGTAATATTTTCGGTTTTTACTCCCTCTTTTTCAAGAATTTCCAGTGCTGCATCACGAAGGTTGTACGTTACAAAATCATTCCACTCAGAAAAAACAATGCCGATTGAAAATTCATCGGCATTAGTTATATGAAGTGGCTTGTAATCGGAAAGATTAACTGTTGCCATATTTTTAATAATATTTAGTCATTTCAATATAAGAATCAGACATTCCGTTGTCGTAGTCCTGATATTTTTCGTCAATGGTAGCAAAGTATTTTTTAGCTTCAGCATTTTTCTTAAGACCTAATGCTACAATTCCTGCTTTTCTTGTGAAGTAATAGCTTGTGTAAGGATCATCAGAAGCAGAAGAGGCTTTATCTAATAATGTAAGCGCTTCATCATTCTTGTTAAGACCTGATTTTGCATCTGCCATTGCGCCGTACTTCATTGCCATCAATGTTTTATTGTCTGAAGAAAATTTATCTAAAAGATCGTATGCCTCCTGGAACTTTCCTTCTTTGAACTTCAACAATCCTGCATTGTAAGCAGAAAGCTTTCCTACTTTAGTTCCGGAATAGTTTTCATAAGTTCCTAAAAACCCAGGATTAGCAGCAGATTTACCACCAAGAGCTTCTTTATCTTTTCCTTCAGCAGCATATTTCTGTGCAGCAAGGTAACTTTTTACAGCTTCTACGTTCTTTGGAGCTTCTACAAATTGCTTATAGCCAAAAAAACCTAAAACTCCCAAAATCAAAACTCCGAAAACGATTCCTATTTGTTTTGAGTATTTTTCAAGAAATCTTTCAGTGTTTAAAGCTTCTCTGTCAAGATCTTTAAAAAATTCTACTGTTTCTTTACCTTCTTGCTCATTGTGAGCATTCTTTTCCAATTTTGCCATAAGTTTTTAAAAATTGAACTGCAAATTTAATTGTTTCTTAGTGATTTACAAAATACTTTATGTGTATTATTAATAAAAGTGAATAAATAGTATGTGAGGGAAGCAAGTTGCTAATCATCATTTATAGAAAAAGCTTCATAAATCGCGTTTATGAAGCTTTTAAATATGTTTTGAAATTTTTTAATATTCTAAAATATGGTAGATTTCGGCATTGAACTTTTTCAGTTTTTCATCCCCCTTCAATCCTTTCAACCCAATCAGAAAACTAAATTGTGAAACAGTTGCACCCTGCTTTTCCACTAATTTTGCAGCCGCTTCTGTAGTTCCTCCTGTCGCTAAAAGATCATCATGAATCAAAACCCTTTGCCCCGACTTTATTTGTCCTTCACGGGTTTCAATAACAGCACTTCCGTATTCCAGGTCATATTTCTCAGAAATAATGGGTGGCGGAAGTTTTCCTGCTTTTCTGATTAAGATAAATGGAACTTCCAAAGCAACTGCAACTGCGATTCCGAATAAATAACCCCGGCTTTCAATTCCGCAAACGGCATCTATTTTTCCTTTGCTGAAAGTTACCAAATCCTCTATTACTTCTTCGTAGAGTTTCGGATTCAGGAAGATTGGCGAAATATCTTTAAACTGAATTCCGGGAATGGGAAAATCAGGAATATTTTCGATTGTACTTTCAAGTTTTTTTATAAGGTCGTATGAGGCCATTTATGGATTTATTTTATAGCTTGAAATCTTCCAGTCTCCATTTACATTTTTAAGTCCGAAAGTTACTTTTAAAGAAGTTGTTTTTCCGCTTTTATCTGTAACGTCGTAGGTTGCGTTTACACTTGCCCCATTTGTGTTAGCTCCGGTAGTCGTAATATTTTTAACACTTACATTTTTTACGGCTCCAAATCCTGAGTTTGGATTTGAAAATGATTCATAGCTTCCCCAGCTTGGGTTACTTGATGCATTATATGCTGCTTTAAGGTTTTGTGAACTCACATTATTTAAAAAGCTGTTTACTGTAGACCTTGGATCAGCTGTCGGTTGTTTTGGTGCTGCCGGTGTCGGTGTAGCAGCAGGATCAGCCGGAGTTGTTGTTGGTGTTGTAGCTCCAGGATTATTTGGATCTGCTACAGCAGGGTCCTGATTAACCGCGGTGGAATCTACTTTAGGAGCTTCCGGAACTTTCAATGCTGAGGGATTAACATCTAATCCGATCTTAGACATTTTGAAAGTTTTAGCAGTAGTCTTTACCGAAACAGTAATATCAATTTTATTATCGATTACTTTAGCTGCAGGAATTGATGAAAACTTTAAATTAAACCCTTTAAAATTGTTGTCCTGCATCAGGTTTTTAGCCGTTGCAAGTTTCACTCCGTTGCTGAAGACCTCAAGAGTAGCCTCTAGACCTGCTCCTGTAAAAGCTACCGGGTTTCCTGCATTATCTACCAGCCTCGGAACAATTTGCAGCGCAGTTGGCGCTCCAGTTCCATCATCTCCAGTAGGTCTTGTAATAATACTTAATGAGCTTGCTCTTACATCGTTCGGATCACTTTCTTTTGCTTTATCATCCCCGAAAATATTCATTTCCCCCAAAGATGGCGGCGCAGTACTTGCCCATTCTATCCCATTTTTCTGAGCCACTTCATCTGCCATAGCCATGATTTCCGGAACTTTTTTACCGTTAATTAACTGTCCTAAAGCTTTAAGCTCATTAATATCTCCATCTGCATCTACTCCAAATGTTTTTAAAATGTATAATGCTTCATTAAATTTAATCTGCTTAATGGTAGGCAGACTTGAAGTCATATCATTAATACTTGACTGTAATGTTTTTGTATTCGTTGCATCTACATGGTCTTTTTTACATGCTGTAAACAGCAATAAACTGAGAATTAGTAGAAAAGAAAACTTTTTCATTTTTATCGGGTTTGCTGCAAATTTAGTAAAACCATTTATTAATGGAAGTTTTATTTTTTATTTTCTTGTTCTTTTAAATCGTCTTTAAAGAAGGAGCTGAAAATAGTCTGCATATTGGGAAAAGATGCTTCCTGCCAGAATTTCGTTGAGTAACTGCCGTTGTTGGTATTGAATTTCACCTTCTCAATATCATTATCATTTCCGAAATCCAGTTCTGTAGGATAGAAATTACTATATATAACAACAGCGTTATATTCAGGTTCGCTTTTATGCTTAATTTTTAAAAATACAATTTCATTGTATTCTAAAAGATCTCTTAATGACTTTTGAGAATTTTGTTCGTAAGCAACATTCAAAATACTTTTAAAATCAAAGAACCTGTATCCAAATAATGCAAATTCTTTTTTCTGAAGAGCTTCTCCTGTGATTTCAATTTCGTCTTTCTTGTCCCCTTTTAATTCTTTGAAGACTGTATTTTTAATTTTTTTGTATTCATCAACATTTCCGACATCTTTAATTTTGGGAACTTCTAAAAACATATCATAATCCCAAGATGACATTTTTTTTCTATCCATTTCGGCATTTTCCAATCTGAAAACCCGGTATTGCTCGATTCGTGTACTTTTTAACTTCTTGGTCTTATTGTCAAAAATATAGGTTACCACTCCATCTGCATAACAGTTCAATTTGTTGTTAAGTGTAACGTATGTATTGAAATTCCCTTTTACAAATGCATATTTTGCAGGTTTATTATTCTTGATAACAATAGCCTCAATATCTTTTATCCGATCATTTACTTTAATGACTTCTTTGTCAAAATCAGCATATGACAATGTTGCTACAGAAAGATTATCATACACCAGTTGAAATTTTTCCTGTTCCGGTTTTATGGATTGTTTATCAATTTTCCCATCAATATCTGAATAGGCAACAATACTCCCGTCTTTTCCAAAGACCGAAACTTTGGGTAAAGGTTTATTCGTTTTTTCAGAAATAAACGTAATCATTTGTGCATTAATACCGTTTATAAATAACAGGAATACCAATAAAAGGATATTTTTTTTCATAATTATTTTGGTTTTTGAATCAAAATTAAAATCAGAACTCTAATGATAAGACAACACAATTTAAAAAAGGTTGCACAAAATTTCACTTTACTGCAAAAAAAAGACTGATCATTATAATCAGTCTTTTTTGTTTTTATCTTGTTACAAGCGTCCCTAGAAAGGATACTCATAAATTTCAGATTCGTGTAAGAATGGGTTTCCTGTAGGAATTAATTTTAGTTTAGATAATGCAGAAAGCACTGTAAACATAAATAATCCAACGATGAATAATACAGCTCCTAATATTAGAACAAATACTTCAGGAGTGTTCCAGTATGGTCCTACTGTTCCCGGCATTACCATATTGAAGTAATCTAAAAGGTGTCCCAAGATAACGACTACTGCCATTGTTGTAACCACTTTGTAGTTTCTCTTGATGCTGCTACTTACTAATACTAATAATGGTAACAAGAAGTTTACAATTAGCATCGGCAAGAACGTTGTTCCGTAGTGTTGGAATCTTCCAAAGAAGTAGTTAACCTCTTCCGGAACGTTTGCATACCAATAAAGCATGAACTGAGCGAACCATGTATACGTCCAAAGCATACTTGTAGCGAAAAGGAAAACCCCTAAATCGTGCAAGTGATTATCGTTGAACTGAGGTAAGAAACCATTTTTCTTTAAGTAAACACTTAACAGGATAATTACTGCAATACCACTTGAAAGGCAGCTAACCATTGAATACCAGATATACATTGTAGAATACCAGTGAGGGTCAATAGACATCAACCAGTCCCAAGCCCAAGCTGCAGAAGCAAATCCGAAGAATGCGATATATCCAACTGCCCATCTGTATAGCATTTGATAATCTACTTTAGATTTAGTTTCATCTACTTTTTTAGACTGAGCTTTTAGTTTCCAAGCGAAGAAAGATGCACCTAATACATAGATGAAAGTTCTAATCGCGTAGAAAGGTATATTTAAGAATCTTCTCTTTTCAAATAGGATTACATCGAAGTGAGCAGAATCTGGATCAGTAAGTTCCGGATCCATCCAATGGAATAAATGACCATTATGAGTGATATTTAAAATCATTAGAATAATTAAAATAGCACCGCCCCAAGGAATATAAGAAGCAATAGCTTCCATTACTCTTGTAATAATGATTGGCCAACCTGCATGTGCCGCGTGCTGAATACAGTAAAAAAACAATACAGCACAACTAACTCCAAAGAAAAAAACAGCTACAAAGTGTAGAGATGCCAAAGGTTGATTATGTACTTGTAATGTTGCATGTTCTAAATGAGCCTGGTGATCCTGAGGACCAACCATTTCACTTGAATGTGTAGGAGCATTATGACCAGAAGCATGTACCGCTTCCATCATCTGCTCGATTTTTTCAGTAGAAATTCCTTTGTTTAAAAAGAAACCAATACCAAATAGAACTAAACCTACAACAAGAAGTATTATAGAAGTTGATTTTAATTTTGGTGAAAAACTATACATTTCTTTTCTTATTTTTTAGTTTCGGTAGTCGTTTCAGTTGTTGCCGTCGCGGTAGCCGCTGCAGGTGCTGCTGCTCCTTTTTTGAAAGCATTCATCACATACATTGCCACTCTCCATCTGTCTCCTGCATTCAATTGACCTGCATAAGATCCCATGTTATTTCTACCGTTCGTTAACACATAATGAACAGATCCTACAGTAATGTCTCTGTCTGCATAATTCGGTACTCCAGAATATGCTCCACTTTGTACGATAGGTCCTTGTCCATCCCCACCTACACCGTGACAAGCAGCACAAGTTTTTTCAAATAACATTTTTCCTCTTTCGATATCCTTTTCTGCATTGGCAGGGTTCAAAGGAGAAGATGTTACTGTTTTTGCAGCGGTATAACCTGCGTTGTACTCATCTACTGTTTTTGGAAGTAAACCTTCTTCAAAAACTCCGTCTTTATTTTGAGGTACGGATCCTTCTACCGGAGAAAGACCTGTTGCACCGTTATTTTTAACAAATGCCGGAATTTCATTTTCATGATCTGAATAAGCATCCTGAGCTTTCATCAATGGATCGTAAGCTACCGGGAAGTACATATCCGGGAAATATACCAATGGTACGTTTTCTTTCGGTCCGCAAGAGTTAAGTAAAACTGTTGTTAAACCTAAAACTGCTGTAATTTTTAATACATTCTTTTTCATTTTAAGCATCTTTAACAGTTATTTCTTCAACTCCAGTTTCGATTAGCAACTGCTTTACAGATTCTACATCTTCAGTTACGAATTCCATCATGAATTTATCATCCGTTGTTCTTGGGTCTGGGTTTTGTGCAGGAGCTCCAGGATACATTTTGTTTCTAACTAAGAAAGTTAAAGACATCATGTGAGCAGCACAGAATACCATAAGCTCAAACATTGGAACTACGAATGCAGGCATGTTGTGAGCCCAGTCAAAAGCTGGTTTACCACCAATATTTTGAGGCCAGTCATGATTCATTACATACCAAGTTACAGTAGCACCGATAGTAACACCGTAAAGCGCGTAGATGAAAGCAGCATCAGAAATTCTGGTTTTCTTTAACCCTAAAGCTTTATCTAGCCCGTGAACAGGGAATGGAGTATAAACTTCGTTTATTTTAATTCCTTTATCGTTGAATGCTTTAACGCCGTTCATTAAATCGTCGTCGTCAGCATAAAGTCCGTATACAATTTTAGTGGTGCTCATCTCCTTCTTTTGCTTTATAAGTTTCACCTGAGATTTTCAAAATCGATTTTAATTCTGCCTGTGCAATTACAGGGAATGTTCTTGCATACAATAAGAATAATACAGAGAAGAATCCGATAGTTCCTAAGTATACCCCCACATCAATGATCGTTGGCTTAAACATTGTCCAAGACCCTGGTAAGTAGTCTCTGGAAAGGTTGATAACGATGATATCAAAACGCTCAAACCACATACCGATGTTGATAATCAATGCAACGATGAACGTCCAGATAATATTTGTTCTTAGTCTCTTGAACCAGAATGAAGCCGGAACAACAAGGTTACAGATGATTAGTGACCAGAAAGCCCACCAGTAAGGTCCAACAGCAGCACCCGGAGAAAGATAAGTAAAGTCTTCAAATCTAGATCCGGAATACCATCCGATGAAATATTCAGTTGCGTACGCTACCGTTACCATACCACCAGTAAGGATGATTACGATGTTCATAATTTCGATATGATACATTGTAATATAGTCTTCCAAGTGACAAACTTTTCTAGCGACTAACAATAGTGTCTGTACCATTGCAAATCCTGAGAAGATCGCACCGGCCACGAAGTAAGGAGGGTAGATTGTAGAGTGCCATCCTTTAATAACCGAAGTTGCGAAGTCAAAAGATACGGTAGTGTGTACTGAGAATACAAGTGGAGTTGCCAAACCTGCAAGAACCAAAGAAAGTTCTTCGAATCTTTGCCAGTGTTTTGCTTTACCACCCCAACCGAATGCAAGGAATGTATAAATTTTCTTAGTCCAAGGAGTTTTAGCTCTATCTCTGATCATTGCAAAGTCTGGGATCAATCCCATGAACCAGAATACAGTTGATACCGAGAAGTACGTAGAGATTGCAAATACGTCCCAAAGTAGTGGAGAGTTGAAGTTCCCCCAAAGAGAACCGAACTGGTTCGGTAAAGGGAATACCCAATATCCTACCCAAACTCTACCCATGTGAATTACCGGGAATATAGCTGCCTGTACAACCGCGAAAATCGTCATCGCTTCCGCCGATCTGTTTACAGACATTCTCCATCTCTGTCTAAATAATAATAATACTGCGGAGATAAGTGTTCCGGCGTGACCGATACCTACCCACCATACGAAGTTGGTGATATCCCAACCCCAGTTAATAGTTCTGTTAAGCCCCCATGCTCCAATACCTGTTCCGATAGTATAAGCGATACACCCGAATCCATAGATGAATAGAACTAAGGCTGCATATAGTGAGATCCACCATAATTTACCTGCTCTTTCTTCGATAGGTCGTGCAATATCTTCTGTGATATCGTGATAAGTTTTGTGACCAATAATTAGAGGTTCCCTTATCGGAGCTTCGTAATGTCCTGACATTTTTTACCTATTTATTATTTAAACTTTATTTTTCTACTCTGTTTCTTACTTTAGTATGATAGAACACATTTGGTTTTGTTCCGATCTCTTCAAGTAAATAATATCTTCTGTTGCTAGAGTACAATTCTCTTACTTCAGATTCTTTGTCATTCATGTCTCCAAACGTCATTGCTCCTGTAGAACAAGCTTTAGAACAAGCCGTCTGGAATTCTCCAGCTTTCACTTTTCTTCCTTCTTTCTTAGCTTCAAGAATAGTTGCCTGAGTCATTTGGATACACATAGAGCATTTCTCCATTACCCCTCTCGTTCTTACAACTACGTCTGGATTTAGTACCATTCTTCCTAAATCGTTGTTCATGTTGAAGTCGAACTTGTCGTTTAGGTTGTATGTAAACCAGTTGAAACGTCTTACTTTATATGGACAGTTGTTTGCACAATATCTTGTACCGATACATCTGTTGTATGCCATATGATTTTGACCTTGCTTACCGTGTGAAGTAGCCGCAACCGGACATACAGTTTCACATGGAGCGTGGTTACAGTGCTGACACATTACCGGCTGGAAGATCACATCAGGATTTTCAGCTGGATGATTCAATGCACCCCCTTCTTTATTGAATGCAGTTCCATATAATTCAGGAACAGCCAATCCATCTTTTAACCCTTCGTAAACTTCCACTTTTTGTTTAGCAGAATAGTAACGGTCAATTCTTAACCAATACATATCTCTAGACATTCTGATCTCATCTTTTCCTACAACAGGAACGTTGTTCTCAGCCTGACAAGCAATAATACATGCTCCACAACCTGTACAAGAGTTCAAGTCGATTGATAAGTTGAAGTGAGGACCATCTGTATCATCGAAAGCATCCCAAAGATCAATTTTTCTTGCAGGAAGTGCTCCACTGATTGTGTGATATTCCAATGGCTTGTTCCATCCATTATGCTCATCATCAAATGCTACGTTTAAGTAATCAGCCAAAGGAACTTCTTTAGCGATTTCGTAACGTCCCATTAGAGTGTTTTGAAGCTGAATACCTGCAAATTCATGGTCTTCTCCTGTTTTTTCGATAGAAACATTAGAAACAACTAAGTTTGAGCCATCAAATAAAGGATAAGCATTTACACCCGTTTCAGCAGTAGCTCCTGAGTTTTTCTTACCATATCCAAGCGCAAGACCTACAGATCCGTCAGCTTGTCCTGGTTGAACAAATACAGGAACATTTTCAATTTTTACTCCGTTTACAGTAAGGTTTACGATAGAACCATCTAACTGCATTCTCGCATTAAGATCGTTATCGATACCAAATTCTTCTGCATCTTTTGGAGAAATCGTTAGGTAATTATCCCAAGACATTCTCGTAATTGGATCCGGTAATTCTTGCAACCAAGGGTTGTTTGCCTGAGTACCGTCACCCATTGCAGTTGTAGTATATAATACCAATTCTAATTTAGAAGGCTTGAAAGCTCCTAACTCAGCAACAGCTTGTGCACCGTTTCCTCCTGCATAAGACAAAGTCGTTGCATTTGGGGAAACATTGATACCATTATATAAAGCTTTGTTGAAAGAAGTTCCTCCTAAGATAGAAGAAGCATTTGCTTTTAAATAATCATAATAATTATTAGCAGCATTGTTTTTACCATTCTTCCAAACCAATAGAGATTCTTCAATCTGTCTTGATTTGTAGATCTTCTGGATTGTTGGCTGCATCAATGAATATACACCTGTCTGAGGTTCAATATCACCCCAAGATTCCAGCCAGTTAGCTACAGGAATTACAGCCTTAGCTGCTTTGTACATTTCATTTTTCTTATCAGCAACAGCGATTACATAAGGAACTTTTGTTAAAGATTTTTTGAAATCTTCTCCTTTGTGATAAGAATAAATAGGGTCAACATTGTTAGCGATCAATACACCAACCTGTCCCGCGTTTACCCATCCAAGGAATTCCTGGAATCTTGCTTTATCAAAATCTTTCAGGAAGTTCGCTTTACCCGTGAAAGCTACTGAACCCAATTTTTGGTTAATTAAATGAGATAAAACCTGAGCACCTTTAGAACCGTCAGCAAAAACAACAGCTTTGTTTCCTTTTGCCAATAATTCTTTAGCCAGTTCAGAAGCAGTTTTATCTGAAGTACCACCTCCTACGATAGCATTGTAAACTTCAACTAAAGTTTTGTTTACAGCACTTGGCTTTAATCTTACTCTTTCATCAGCATTAGCCCCAGTTAAAGACATATTTGATTCCACTTGTACGTGTCTCAACATGTTTGCTCCCGGCTTTCTTGCTGCTGCATAAGAAGTTTCTAAGCTTCCCGCATTATAATCTCCTAAGAAATCAGCCTGGAAAGCAACTACCAATTCAGTTCCTTTAAGATCGTAAACAGGCAATGCTCTTGTTCCGAAAACTTCCTGAGCTGCGTCTAATGCAGCTGCATAAGGGAAAGCATCATAAGTTACTAATTCGGCTGTAGGATATTTTGCTTTAAATTCTGCAAATAATTTTTTGAAAGTAGGTGAAGCAAAAGAATGTGATAATAATACGATCCTTTTACCTGTAGCTTTCGCTTCTTCCAATCCTTTAATTACAAAACTGTCTACTTTATCGAAAGTCTCGTCTTTACCTTCAAATTTAGGCTGCTTTACTTTATCATTATCATAAAGAGAAAGTACACTTGCCTGAGCTCTTGCATTCGTTTTTCCTAAATCACCAGCTGCTGGATTCGGCTCAATTTTGATAGGTCTTCCTTCTCTGGTTTTTACCAAGACACTCGCAAAGTCAAAACCGTCGAAATATGTTGAAGCGTAATAATTCGGAACTCCCGGAATAATATCATGTGGTTTTACCACGTAAGGAATCGTTTTAATTACCGGAGCTTCACAAGCAGCTAATGTTACCGCTGCTGTAGAGAAACCTAATAGTTTTAAGAAATCTCTTCTTGAAGTACTGGAACCGTTCTGTTCCGCATCTCCAAGGAAATCTTCTACAGGAATTTCTTCCTGGAACTCTTTCTGAGCCAGCTTATTATTTAAAGCCGGATCTTTAAGTTCGTGAATACTTCTAAATTGTATTTTGTTTGAAGCCATTTATACTTCTAATTTTTAGTTATTAATAATGACATTTACCACACTCAAGACCTCCAATTGCATCTACAGTAATCTTACCACCGTCTTTAGGGTATTGTTTTTTCAATTTGTCATGTAGATTTTTGAAGTATTCTTTATTATAACCGTTGTTCATATCAACCTCAGTAGTTCTGTGACACTCGATACACCATCCCATAGTGAAGTCATTAGCCATCTGAACAACATTCATTGTATCGATCTTACCGTGACAAGCTTTACAAACAACATCAATTTTGTTAGTAGGATTCTTTTTGTTGAAAGAATTAATGATCGCTTGTTCACCTGCTACTACGTGCTGAGAGTGGTTGAAATAAACAAAGTCTGGCATGTTGTGGATTCTTGTCCATTCAACCGGCTGAGTTTTTCCTGTATATTGTTGTTTTGCAGGATCCCAACCTGTTGCCGCATAAATCTTCTGAATTTCTCCATCATAGAATGCCTTGTCTTTTCCAGGCTCCATATAATGATCTGCATTGTATTCAGAGATTGCTTTGTGACAGTTCATACAAACGTTCATAGAAGGAATCTCAGACACTTTACCATATTTAGCACTTGAGTGACATAATTGACAGTCAATTTTCTGTTCTCCAGCGTGAATTTTGTGAGAGAAATAAATTGGCTGTTCAGGTTTGTATCCTTTGTAAACACCAATCCACATGATCCAGTTCCAAACACCATAAGTAGCTAGCAATGCCAGGATCGCAATTAATCCTTTACCTACATAGTGGTATTTTTCATAAACTTCACTGAAAGATTTAACTCTTGTTTCGTTTAGCCCTGCCAAGTCTTCAGATTGACCCAGTTTTACAAGCTGTCTTAGTTTTACTAAAATCCAAACCAATAAAGCTGCAATAGCTAAAAGAGAAATAATTACAACATTCGTTGTAGTGCTGCTTGCAGGTGCTGCTTGCTGCCCATCTGCTGTTGCACCCGGCGCTGCCGCATCCTTTTTAGGCTCTTCGGGAGCCGGAGGATTAGTTGTGTATGCTAAGATGTCATCAATATCCTTATCTGAAAGATTAGGAAAGAGCTGCATCTCAGTCTTATTAAACTTTTCAAAAATCTCATTGGCGTACTTGTCGCCAGATTCTCTGACTTCTTTGTTGTTTTTGATCCACTTGTGAAGCCACTCTGTATCTTTGCCACCTTCTGTTTTAACTCGTTCTACTACTCCTTTCAGAGGGGGTCCTACAAGTTGTTTGTCTAAAGCGTGACATGCCGTACAGTTTGCCTTAAAAAGTTTTTCTCCGTTTTTAGGATCGCCGTCTTGCCCGTAAATTGAAGCACTGGTTGATAACAATAAGCCTATTGCAACCAACGTTTGTTTATAATGCTTTCTCCAACTAATCATTTAAATTATCTTATGTTAGTAAAATATTGAACATTCAATCAATTCCGCAAAAATAATATATTTAACAGAAATTTAACGGCATATAGAAAGGGGAAAATATCATTTCAGTTTAATTTGTATTGATTCTAAATAACTCAGTTTGGTATAATTTTTTATTTGTATAAATTTGCTGAAACAACTTTTAAATGAAAAATTTGATAAAATTATTTTCGATATTATCGCTACTGAGTTTTTATAATATTGATGCACAACAGGTTGTAAAAAAAGATACTTTATCCGGTACAGAGCTTATTATAAGCATGGACCCCCGCGTAAATGATGCTTTGACTAGTCTGGAAGACAAATGTTCTAAGGTTTCTTACAGCAAATCTTCTAACATCGTAGACGACGATACTCCTTCGAGACCAACAAAAATTTTAGTTCCGAACAGAGAACTGACCAATGCTGAAATCTGTAGAAAGAATCCTAGAATCTTAGGGTACAAAATACAAATCACAACAGTAAAAAGCAATGATGAAGCTAACGAAATCAAAACTTACTTTAGAAAAAGATTTCCAAATCTAAAAGTGGAAACGGATGCTTCTTTACGGCCTAATTACAAAATTTTAGCAGGAAGCTATTTCAGCAAGCAAAGTGCAGCTTCTGATCTTTCTAAAATACGAGAATATTTCAAATCTGCCGTTGCTGTACAATACAGAATTTTCTGTGCAGAAGCAAAATAATGAAAGAATACAAACTAAAAAGCTGAGAAAATTCTCAGCTTTTTTATTGATAAAACTTATTCAGAAAATCAAAGAATTCTTCCATTCTCAGATAATTATTGCACCCTAAATAAACCAACAGCAAACTCACTATTGCTGTCAGGAACGAAATCATTTTTGGTGAAGATTTATAGGCATAGAAAAGCCATCCTAACAGTAAAACGTAGACAAAAACAAAGTGTCCTCCATAAATGTATGATGTATGGAGCCCAAACCTCATAAAACAATGTATGATAATGTCTACTACAAAAGAAATTACAATAACCTGAACCAGTTTGTTTTTAAAGTTTTTATAATAGCTCCAGACAAGAAGTCCCAATACAATAAAAACAAATAAGTATGATAACGGAGACGAATACACTTCCATAAACAATCCCTTGTAGTGAAAACCTTTCATATTGTGTTTGTCTCTGATCATAAAACTTGGGAAAAGCATATTTCCTCCGAAGAAAAAAGAAACGATCATATCCCAAACCGAAGCTGGCTCTGCATTTGAAAACTTTTCATACTGACTGCTGGTCCTAGAAAAAATATTCTCATACTTAAATTCAATTCTGTTCAGATAAAGCAGAACAAAACAAATTACCGTGATCGCTCCTCTTATGAATGCATCCAAAAGCTTTTTCCAGTTTTTAAAAAGGTCCTTTTCAAAAAAAACAGGGATAAAAACTTTTACCAGATTGGTAATTGTAAGCCCTCCAATAGTAGCACCAGCCGTAACAAGTGCCAAAGGAGAGATTTTTTTATCATTTTTAAGCCTTACAGCTGCATAATAATTGAATAGCATCAGTAAAAACAGTGTGTAAGTGAAATTTTCAGGAGTAAAGGAAAGCAGAATAGGTGTAGAAAAAACAGAAAAGAAAACAATCAGTAAAAGACTGATTATTAATGGCAGTTCAATAATATTTTTTAAATATTTGAAGATCTGCACAATGCTTAAACTGACCATCAGATTACTCATCCAAGCTAAAACCAATCTGAAGGTATCATCTTTCTTTCCATCAGAGAAGAGAAAAGCCAGCTCACGAAGCCAGTTAAAAAAATAATAAGACAAAGGATGTCGTTCAAAACTTCCTCCCGTCATTACGATCGAGCGATTGTCAAAACTAAAATAAGCATCCCAGGGAATTCTATCATCAAAAATAATTGTATAATTCACAGCTATATAAGATCCTAAAACCCCATAAACACAAAGAAAAAAAAGAAAAATACCAAGTTCTACATATGAAGAAGGGAAAACTATTTTAAAAAAACTATAAAGCTTTGATTGTATGGACACTGTTAAAATTTTTGCAAAAATAAAAAAACTCACCATAATCGGTGAGTTTTTAAAATTATATAGAATTTTTATTCTTTAATTACTTTTTCTGAAGACGATGTTCCATCTGTAAATTCTGTTTTCAAAAGATAAGATCCTGTAGGAAGTGAAGATATATCTACTTTCTCTGATGTAGATGTTAGTACAAACTTTCCTGTAATATCAAAAATGCTAGACGATTTTATCTTCTTATCTGTTTTAATATTTACCTCTCTTTTTGTTGGATTAGGATAAATTGATAATGTTTTATCTTTTTTATTTATAACATCAGATACACCCAAATTCTGAGTTGACTTAAACATCCCTCCTACCGTGGAAGATGTATTGAAGCCTCCAGAATAACAATTATTAGAATCAGAACATCTAACATTCAAATGTTGAACTCCTGTATCTAGAGACGCCCATGTCACACCATTATCCACACTTTTCCATGATCCACCTGCAGAACTTGTTGCAACCAATATACTCGTTCCAGGAACGTAAGTAACATCATTAATACTATTAGCAGCTGTAATACCCGTAAAGGTTATAGAATTCCAAGTTGTACCTCCATCTGTAGTTCCATAGATCGCTAAGCCCGTTTGAACAGGAGGAGTGGCTGTATTATATGTTTTTTTAAAGACAATCCCTTTATTTGCATCGCTCCAAGCCATATCTCCACCTATAGTTGCTCCTCCAAAGTCAGTAAGCCCATATGTTGAGCCAGTAAATGCAACAGTCCATGTCAAACCTTTATCTGTAGATTTAAAAATTCTTCCCTTTCCTGTATAGAAAAAAATATTATTACCAACTGCATAATATCCAGAATTATACCCATATTCGCCAACTGACGGGTTAGGTACATTTGCGCCTGGCACTCTCGTCCATGTAGTACCTCCATCAGAGGTTGTATAAAGTTCAAACTCTCCACTTTCAGGATCCCCACCTACAATTCCATTATTTGCATCAAAGAAATGAACAAAATTAGTCCAAGATTGATTAGCTGTTGTTAATGCTTTTTGTAGTGTCCATGTAGTACCTCCATTTGTTGTTTTCCAGACACCGCCCAGACCAGCAGTATCGTCAAAAGCTCCAACCCATGCAGTTGTAGAGTTCACACCAGAAATATTTGTGATTGTTAAGCTTGGATCTCCGATGTTAATAGCTCCAGAGGTCCACGTAGTTCCCCCATTAGATGTTTTGGTAAACTCCTGAACATTATTTGTAGAAGTTGCTCCATCATATGCAAAAGCCCAAACAGTATTCGCGTCATAGACTTCCATTCCGGAAATTCCTCTAGATGCAGTGGTAAAAGCAGTATTTTGAGTCCCCCAATATTGTGAGAAGGCTAATGAACTAGTTAATAGTGCAAAAGCAGAAAGTAGAATTCTTTTCATGTTAATTTTTTTGATAAATTTAACAAAAAAAAGGAAACAAACTGAAAAACATAACGTTAAAGTTGTAATTTTAAATATTTCTCAATCTACGAACTACATGAAAGCATAGAACACCCAGATACATCATCATATTTTGCCGGTCTTTTCACCGAAAATTCAGGAAATTTTTCTTCATAAGGACTTTCCAATGCTGTGATTAATTTTTCGAGCAAAATTATTTTTCCGTTTTCAATTTCTTCAATACATTCATAGAGAAGATAGTTTCTCAATGTGAATTTCGGGTTATTTTTTTGCATTAGCTCTAAAGATTCTTTTTTTGAAATTTTGTTTTTATCAAGTCTTAATTCGTATTGACTGATAAAATCTTTAATCTTTGACAAAGCTTTATCATCTAATGAAACGTAAGCTATTTTCTCAAATTCAGTTTTCAAGTCAGAATTTTCATCCATTTTTTCCAATAGATTAAAGAATAACGTATAATCGAGCTGGAATTCCTGCATCAAACCTTGCCAGTTAACAAAAAACTCTTCATCGTTCTCTGATAATTGGTCAAATCCAAATTTATTGCACAGCATTATGTCGTGCTTTTTCCAGAAGTAATCTCCGAATTTATTCAGCCTATCTTCTAAAAACTTCTCATCTTTTATAATAGGGTGAAGAGCGTTTGCCAATTGCCAAAGATTCCATTGAGCAATCTGCCCCTGTTTTCCGAATGCATATCTTCTCCCCGGAAGGTCTGTTGTATTGGAAGTGAAATTCAGATCATATTCATCCATCATTGAGAACGGACCATAATCTATAGTAAGCCCAAGGATCGACATATTATCCGTATTCATCACCCCATGTACAAAACCTACCCTAAACCAATCTACCATAAGATCAGCAGTTCTTTCTGCTACATTTTCAAAAAAGTCTTTATATTTTTGATTTTCTTCTGACTGAATTTCCGGAAAATAATTCTCCACTGTAAAATCCAGAAGATCCTGTAATGTATTATATTCTTGTTGTGCAGACATGAGCTCAAAGTGACCGAATCTCAGAAAACTTTCTGCGGTCCT
>Ga0308157_10000202_pt1 | contig 241442 bp, 237 predicted proteins | sample PhyBR1_FD_201035 | JGI IMG/M metagenome (GOLD analysis project Ga0308157, IMG submission 201035) | Phyllosphere microbial communities from UC Gill Tract Community Farm, Albany, California, United States - DLSLB.R1 | ecosystem: Host-associated > Plants > Phyllosphere > Unclassified | place... | reverse complement strand
TATTCCGTAGAATACGATTTTTGCCTCATCGTTCAGTTTTCAAAGTTCGTCCGCGCCTGTTTTGGCGACTCAATTAGAATACCAAGTCTGAAACAAGAAGTCAACAACTTTTTTGAAATTGTTTTTTCGTTTGTTTCAAGCGCTTGTCTTTGTTAAGGACATGTAATAATATATCATGCGTTTTATTATTGCGCAACACTTATTTTAAAATTATTTTTAAAATCATGAACAAACCTCTTGAACCTTACGAATTCGGCTCAAGAGGCTACTTATTCCTTATCAATCCATCAATTGAATGATGCTATGCTGTCGTTCTTCCATTAAATCAACGATGACCCTTCTTCCCTGGTCTTCATAAGAAATGACGGGGCGATCAAAGACTGGATTCTTTTGAGCGATTGTTGCAATCTTCCCATTACTCATCAATACGCGATCACCGACTTCAATCGGTAGAAGTAACTGTCCAAGCAATAATACATATTTTGAACAATATTGCATCGGTCGCGCTTTTAAATGACGATATGCGTCAAACGGCGTATACGCTTCCCGGTATGGGCGCCAACTTGTCATTGCAGCAAAAACATCTGCTACAATGAACAATCGAGCATGATCTGCAATCTTATCACCTTTTACCTTTAGAGGATAACCAGATCCATCTAAACGTTCATGATGTTGAACAATCAAACGATTTACCGTGTCGGAGATAATCGTCTCCTTTTGCAAGACTTGATATGCCATTGCCGGGTGACGTTGAAAAATTTCCTGTTGCATCGCTTCATAACGTTTCGTGTGACGCCATTCCATGATCCGCGCTAGTCCGTAATCCGCAAAATAAGATGCCGTCCACAGCTCATGGATCATTTTCCGTTCTTTTCTGACTGCTTCAGCAAGCATCTGGGCAACTGCTCCTCGATAAATGGCATGTCGCACAGTGTAAGCTTCCGTTCCCCGTTCAAGGAAGAATGGCAGAACATCTTGTCTCGTAATTTGTTCCGGGACGGACTGTTTGACCCAACTCAAAGCTTCATACACATTTGGCTTCATCCCCTGTTCCCATGACATGAAGACTTTATTATAGGAGCGAATGAACTCTTCAAAAGGATGTTCTATCTGCGCAGCCACTGTTTCAATCTGTATCTTTTCACCTTCGACAAGATCAGGACGATCCTCGATGGTGACTTCTTTAATCAAAAACCGTTGGATTCGTCGTAACTCGTCGGTTCCAATTTTTTTCCCTGCTTCTACGATCGGATGATCTGTATGTAAGTAGATCGATTCGGTTAAACGATCCCCGATGCGTATTTGGTCACTTGCCACTCGCATATCGCTTCGTTCCTTTCTCTTCTTTCTATATATGTAGATAAAAGCAGCAGAGTGGTATCACTCTGCTGCTTCCTTACTAACGTCTTGCTTACTCTTCCACTTCTTCTGAAGCATCCGATTCGACTACATTCTCTTCTGATACAAGATCCGTATCTTCTTCCGTTTCATCGGTTTCTTCTCGTTTCAGTTTCGCAACCGTTGCAACACGGTCACCTTCTTCAATTCGAATGACCTTCACCCCTTGGGTGTTGCGGCCGACACGTGAAATGTATTGCGAGTCTGTCCGAATAACGATACCGCTCTCTGTCATGATCATGATGTCATCATCGACATCAACGATTCGCATGGCAACGATTTGACCGACGCGATCTGTTACCTTACTCGCGATCAATCCTTTCCCACCACGCGATTGACTACGGAACTCGGTCATCGGTGTTCGTTTACCGAATCCTTTTTCCGTAATAACCAGAACATCTTGTGCATCACGTGCAAGTTCCATCCCGACGACGAAATCGTCTGGGCGTAACGTCATCGCTTTGACACCACGAGCACCACGTCCCATCGAGCGGACATTCGTGATTGGGAAACGAATCGCTTTCCCGCTTGTTGAAACAGCAAAGACTTCATCATCCGTCGATGCAAGACGAACGGATGTCAATTCATCGTCTTCAAACAACCGAATCGCAATCAAACCATTTTTGTTGATCCGGGCATATGCGGACAACGGTGAACGTTTGACGCGTCCTTTACGTGTCATGAAGATCAATGATTTTTGCTCATCTTGAACGACTTCTTCCGTTTCGAGCGCTTCTTCCGTCTCTTCAATCTCTCCTTCAACCACCTCGACAGGTGCTTCAGTTGCTTGTTGCTCCTCAAGATAACGTTTGAAGTTGACTGGAATCATCGTCTCGACCTTTTCATCGCGTTCAATTTGGATGAGGTTGATGATCGGCACACCTTTTGATGTCCGGCTCATCTCCGGTACTTCGTATCCACGAATCCGGTAGACTTTCCCGCGGTTCGTAAAGAATAGAATCGTATCATGCGTCGAACAAGACAAGAGACGCGTAACGTAATCCTCGTCGTTCGTTCCGATTCCTTGAACGCCACGTCCGCCGCGGCGCTGTGTCCGGTACGAATCCGTCGTCATCCGTTTGATATAACCACTGCTTGTCAACGTGATGATGATATCTTGTTCCGGAATCAAGTCTTCATCTTCGAATTCGATATGATCCATCCGGATTTCCGTCCGACGCTCGTCGTTGAAACGTTCCTTCAACTCCTCGAGTTCTGTCCGGATCAAATCAAGCAAGACTTCTTCACTCGCAAGGATGCGGTTAAGTTCTGCGATCAATTGCATGATTTCGTCATATTCTGCTTCAATTTTTTCCCGCTCAAGACCTGTCAGGCGTTGTAAGCGCATATCGAGAATCGCTTGTGATTGTTTCTCAGATAACGCAAAACGCTCCATCAACTGTTCACGTGCTGCGTCTGCTGTCCGGTTACCGCGAATGATTTGAATGACTTCATCCAAATGATCAAGCGCAATCCGTAGACCAGCGAGCAAGTGTTCACGTGCTTCTGCTTTTTCGAGATCGAACTGTGTCCGACGACGAACGATTTCTTTTTGATGCTCGAGGTAATGATAGAGCATTTCTTTAAGCGTCAATGTTTTCGGACGCCCTCCGACGATCGCAAGCATGTTGACACCAAACGTCGTTTGCATCGACGTCTGTTTATACAAGTTGTTTAAGATGACACTTGCATTCGCATCACGACGGACTTCCATGACGATGCGCATACCGCGACGATCTGACTCATCCCGTAAATCCGTAATGCCTTCGATTTTTTTCTCGCGGACGAGATCGGCAATCTTTTCAACGAGGCGGGCTTTGTTGACCTGATAAGGCAACTCCGTCACGATGATCCGTTCGCGGTCTTTTTTCGTCTGTTCGATTTCTGCTTTCGCACGGACGATGATTGAGCCACGTCCTGTTTCATATGCGCGACGAATCCCGCTACGACCAAGAATTTCACCAGCCGTTGGGAAATCAGGTCCCGGAATGTGCTGCATCAGTTCTTGGATCGTGATTTCTGGGTCGTGGGACAGTGCTAAGACACCATCGATGACCTCACCTAACTGGTGTGGCGGAATGTTTGTTGCCATCCCGACCGCGATCCCGCTTGAACCGTTGACGAGCAAGTTCGGGAAGCGCGACGGTAAGACTTCCGGTTCGCGTTCCGAACCATCGTAGTTATCTTTAAAGTCAACTGTGTTTTTGTTGATATCGCGAACGATTTCCATTGCGATTTTTGACATACGAGCTTCCGTATATCGCATCGCAGCCGCCGAGTCTCCATCGACCGAACCGAAGTTTCCGTGTCCATCGACGAGTTCATAACGATAGCTGAAATCTTGCGCCATGCGGACCATCGTGTCATAGACGGCAGAATCCCCGTGCGGGTGATACTTACCGATGACTTCCCCGACGATACGGGCAGACTTTTTATGTGGTTTATCGGCACGAATACCGAGGTCGTTCATCGCATAGAGAATCCGGCGGTGTCCGGGTTTTAAACCGTCCCGTACGTCCGGAAGAGCACGTGCGACGATGACACTCATCGCGTAGTCCATGAAGGACGTACGCATCTCTTGACTGATATTAATATCCTTGATGATTCCGTGATTTTGTTCGGACATGCTTCTGGCCACCCTCTCTGTTCAGCGTTAAATATCCAGGTTCTTGACGTAATGTGCGTGAGATTGAATGAAGTCGCGTCGTGGTTCGACCTGATCTCCCATCAAGATATCGAAGACTTCATCCGCTTCGATCGCATCTTGAAGCTCGACACGCAACATTTGACGACCACTTGGATCCATCGTCGTTTCCCAAAGCTGCTCTGGATCCATCTCTCCAAGACCTTTGTAGCGCTGAATATCGTACCGTGCGTTTTCAGGAAGCGCTGCAAGCGCCTCTGTCAATTCACGTTCGTTATGCACGTACGTGATGTTCTTCCCTTGTTTGATTCCGTATAGCGGTGGCTGAGCGATATAGACGTATCCATGCTCGACAAGCGGACGCATGTAACGGTAGAAGAACGTCAACAAGAGTGTCCGGATGTGGGCACCATCGACATCGGCATCGGTCATGATGATGACTTTGTGATAGCGTGCCTTCTCGATATTGAACTCAGAACCAATACTTGTCCCGAGAGCCGTGATGATCGTCCGGATCTCATTGCTTCCAAGAATCTTATCAAGACGTGCTTTCTCAACGTTCAAGATTTTACCGCGAATCGGTAAGATTGCTTGGAAATGACGATCACGTCCGGATTTCGCAGAACCACCCGCTGAGTCACCCTCAACGATATACAATTCGGAAATCGACGCATCACGTGACGAACAGTCGGCCAGTTTACCTGGAAGCGAGCTGACTTCAAGAACACCTTTACGGCGTGTCAATTCACGTGCGCGTTTCGCTGCCATCCGGGCGCGCGACGCCATCATCCCTTTTTCGACGATTGCGCGTGCATTCGTCGGATTTTCAAGCATGAACTGCTCAAATGCACCAGAGAAGAGCGAATCCGTGACCGTACGTGCGTCGGAGTTCCCGAGTTTCGTCTTCGTCTGTCCTTCGAACTGCGGGTTCGGGTGCTTGACGGAAACGATCGCTGTCATCCCTTCCCGTACGTCTTCACCGGACAGTGTACCGTCTGCATCCTTCATCAGACCGAACTTTTTCGCGTAATCATTGATGACGCGTGTCAAAGCTGTCTTGAAGCCGGTCTCGTGCGTACCACCCTCATGCGTCGGGATGTTGTTCGTGAACGAGTAGATGTTTGACGCAAATCCATCGTTGTACTGAAGTGCGACTTCGACTTCGATGCCGTCTTTTGTGCCGTGTACGTAGACAGGTTCTGCGTGAACGACTTCTTTTGAACGGTTTAAGTGTTCGACGTAAGATTTAATCCCACCTTCGTAGTGGAAACTACGCGTCATCGGCTCATCCGCACGATCGTCCGTGATGATGATCTTTAAGCCTTTGTTTAAGAAAGCAAGTTCCCGCAGGCGTGTCGCTAGCAAATCGTAGTCATACTCGAGCGTTTCTTGGAAAATCTCACCGTCTGGGAAGAAACGAATCGTCGTTCCAGTCTCTTCTGATGTTCCAATCACTTCAAGATCTTGTGCTGGTACACCGCGATGATACGCTTGGTAATACAACTTTTCATTCCGTTTGACGAATACTTCAAGTTTAGTCGACAGGGCGTTAACGACCGAGGCCCCAACACCGTGTAATCCACCCGATACTTTATATCCGCCACCGCCGAATTTACCACCGGCGTGGAGGACTGTCAGGATGACCTCAACGGCAGGACGACCCATCTTCTCTTGAATGTCGACTGGAATACCGCGTCCGTTATCCTCGACTAAGATCGAGTTTCCTGGTTCGATCGTGACTTTGATCGTGTCACAGTATCCTGCGAGCGCCTCATCGATCGAGTTATCGACAATCTCCCATACGAGGTGATGGAGACCTTTTGATGCCGTCGAGCCGATATACATCCCTGGACGTTTACGTACTGCTTCTAATCCTTCAAGAACTTGAATCTGATCGGCACCGTATCCTTGTTCCAATTCCATATCTTCATGATTACTCATCGGTTTTCTCACCTACTGTTTCTTTATATGATGTCTCTTCCAAATCGACCGTCCCTTGTTTCACGTGGAACAACTTCGCTTGGTTGATCGTTTCATGCGCAATCCCATCGACGCTTGTCGTCGTCAGGATCGTCTGGACCTTTTGTTGCATCGTATCGAGCAAATGTGTTTGACGATGATCATCAAGCTCGGATAAGACATCGTCGAGTAGAAGAAGTGGATACTCTCCGACTTCCTCGTGAATCAATTCGATCTCTGCAAGCTTTAACGAGAGGGCTGCTGTTCGTTGTTGCCCTTGTGAACCATACGTTTGGACGTTTCGTCCGTTGACTTCCATCTCAAAGTCATCACGATGTGGTCCAAACAATGTAACTCCTCTTCGGATTTCATTTTCTTTTATTTTACCAAACTTCTGCGTGTAGGACGCAGTCATTCCTTCGACATCGAGTAATTCATTGCCAAATGTGTCCGAACGATAGATGAGCGCGAGTTCTTCCTGTCCACGACTAATTCCGTCATGAATCGGTCGTGCCCACTTTTCGAGTTGGGCCATGAAATGATGGCGGCGCTGAACGATTTTAACGGCTAGCGTAATCATTTGCTCCGTCAAGATATCAAGGAAGGTCTCGTCTCCTCCCTTCATGGACAGTTGTTTCAGCAACGCGTTGCGCTGCTTCAACACTTTCAGATACTGACTCAATTCATGCAAATAGACCGGGCTAACTTGACCGATCTCCATATCGAGAAACCGTCGGCGGACTTGTGGACTGCCTTTGACGATATGCAAATCTTCCGGGGCGAATAAAACGATGTTCAGTGCCCCGACATAATCACTCAAGCGTCGTTGCTCTAGATGATTTAGTTTTGCTTTTTTCCCGCGACCCGAGATGACGATCTCCTGGACATGAGAACCTGTTCGTTTGACGACACGTCCTTCGACGCGCGCTGTCTCCTGGTCCCAACCAATCAGTTCCTTATCATGCGTCGTCCGGTGAGACTTCGCGAGAGCGAGAACATAGATCGCTTCCAATAAGTTCGTCTTCCCTTGTGCATTTTCACCAATCAGAACATTCGTCTTTTCGGAGAATGACAGTTCGAGTGCGTCATAGTTGCGATAATGACTGAGTCGGACTGAATCCAGCCGCACGTTAGTTACCCTCGTTCTTGATGATGAACTGACCGTAGTCTTCTACATCAATGATGTCTCCATCCCGTAATTTACGACCACGTCGCTGATCGACTTCGCCGTTGACTAGAATTGGCACCTCTGCTAAAAACGGTTTGGCTTGCCCTCCGCTTGAGATGATATCCGACAGTTTCAGGAACTGCCCTAATGTGACATATTCCGTTGTAATTCTGATTTCTTGCATGGATTGACTCCTCCTACCTACATATTATAAATGACGTACTCTTTATTGTACTAAATATTGAACGATTTAGCAAAATTCCCGAACGTATATACGCTATACGAAAAAGACGGGTCCGATGTCGAAACGATCGAACCCGTCTTGTCACGTGTTTTATGTTGATGCTTACGCCGTCCGGACTGGAAGAATCAGTTGCAAGACGTTATCTTGATCAACTGGATGCAAGATGAATGGACGAATCGAACCCGTGAACTGGATTTCGATATCTGTCGCGTCAAGCGCCTTTAAGGCATCCATCATGTACTTCGAGTTGAACGAGATTTTCAGTTCTTCCCCTTCAAGCGAAAGGATGCTGACTTGCTCCGAGACTTTCCCGACTTCTGGTGAATGCGAAGAGATCTCGACCGCTGTCGTTCCTTCAGCTGCAAACTTGATGACGTTGTTACGGTCCTCACGTGCGAGCAGTGACGCGCGATCGATCGCTTGGAGCAATTCTTTCGCGTTCATGCGGACAGCTGTCCGATACTCTTCTGGAATCAAACGTGATGTATCCGGATAGTTTCCGTCAAGTAGACGCGAGAAGAAGAGGACGTGTTTCATCTTGAACAAGATTTGTTGGTTCGTGATCGTAATATCCACATGACCGTCCCCAAGTAACTTCGATAATTCATTTAAGCTCTTACCAGGAACGATGACGTTCTGGAACGAGATGTCCGTATCTGTCTCAAACTGAGCACGACGCAAGGCTAAACGGTGACTATCCGTTGAGACACACGTCAAGATGCCTTTGTCGGCTGAGAAGTTCACACCTGTGAGAACAGGACGTGTTTCTTGAACAGCGACAGCAAAGCTTGTTTGACGAATCATCGACCGTAAGAGATCAGCCGGTAAACGGAAACGTTGTCCCCCATCGACTTGTGGAAGACGTGGGAACTCATCTGGATCAAGACCGTTTAAATGGAATTCCGCTGTTCCTGACTGAATCCGTGTCATGAAGTTCGGTGAGACTTCAAGTGTCACTTCGTCTTTTGGCATCTTTTTGACGATATCGCCGAAGAAGCGGGCATTCAAGACGACACTACCAGCACGGTGGACCGTGACATAAGACGTTCCGTTCTCTTCTGCATAGATTGTCCGTTCAATCGAGATTTCTGTATCGCTTCCTGTCAGCGTCATGCCATCTCCATGAGCTTCGAGTTTGATCCCTGTCAGAATCGGAATTGTCGTGCGGGATGAGACCGCTTTGGCTACATCTTGTACTGCTTGAATTAAAGCTTCGCGTTGAATGGTGATATGCATATCGTCGTTAGACTCCTCTCGAAAATAATGGGCATGCGCCCATCATAACATAATAATATATTTTTTTAATAATAGTCTTAGGGGCTGTGGATAGTGTGGATAAGTCGGTGGATAACTTGATATAGAGCCAAAAACGGTGTGGATAAGTTGTGGATAACCACCCTACTTTATCCACATGTTTATCCACAGTTTTACGAATGCTTCAATTCATGCTTGATTTGTTCGATGACTTTTCCTGTTTCACCGTCTGATTTGATCAACATACTGATCTTTTCATGGGCATGGATGACGGTGGTATGGTCGCGTCCTCCAAATTCCTCCCCAATCTTCGGTAATGAGCTTTCCGTCATCTCACGCGAAAGATACATCGCGATTTGACGTGGAAAGGCAATCGATTTCGTCCGTTTCTTCGCCTTAAGATCATCAAACGGCAAGTTGAAATGCTTACTGACCGACTCCTGGATGTCACGAATCGTGACTTTACGCGGTTCGGCGACTGGCATGATGTTATGCAAGGCTTCTGCAGCGACATTTGGATCAATCGGTCGTCCGACGAGATTCGCATAAGCGATGACACGCGTCAACGCTCCTTCGAGCTCACGGATATTCGTATCAATCTGACTCGCGATGTAGAGCATGACTTCGTTTGAGACATCAAGCTGTTCAGCATTCGCCTTTTTCCGTAAGATTGCAATCCGTGTCTCGAGATCCGGTGGCGTGATGTCGGTAATCAATCCCCATTCAAAACGAGAACGGAGCCGATCTTCAAGCGTTGGAATCTCTTTTGGCGGTCGGTCACTCGAAATGATGATTTGTTTTTGGTCGTTATGCAGTGCATTAAATGTGTGGAAAAACTCTTCTTGCGTCTGTTCTTTGCCCGCAAGGAACTGGATGTCATCAATTAAGAGGACATCGATGTTACGGTATTTATTTCGAAACTCAACCGTCTTATTATCACGGATGGAGTTAATAAAGTCATTTGTAAAGCGTTCAGAAGAGACATAGGCAATCCGTGTCCCAAGATTTTGATCTTGAACGTATTGTCCGATGGCATGCATCAGATGGGTTTTGCCAAGACCAACGCCACCGTAGATGAAAAGCGGATTATATGCTTTAGCAGGTGCTTCAGCAACAGCCAGTGAAGCGGCGTGTGCAAAACGGTTCCCCGATCCGATGACAAATGTATCGAACGTGTACTTCTCATTTAATTGTCCAAGTTCACTCATCGTCAGTTCATCTGTCGGTTTGCGCGTGTTCAATGGACGTGATTTTGGAGTTGGTGTTGCTTCGATCCGTTCCTCTTCTTGTCGATCGAGCATTTTCTTCGCTTGTCCCTCTTCAATGAACTGAATATCGAGTCGGCTTCCGGTTACTTCCTCAACTGTGTCTTCGAGTAAAGATAAGTACTGGCGCTCAAGCCACGTCACCGTAAATGCAGCCGGTGCTGAAACGAGTAAAGTCGTTCCATTTAGCGTAACGCCTTCTGTGGACTTCAACCACATATCATAACTGGCTTTCGGTGTTCGTTCCTCTTCCTCAATCACAGATAAGACATTATGCCAAAGTTCGGCAGCGTTTTTCATAAATACCCCCCTTTTTTTATCAAGATAGAAAAAATTTGTACACAGGCTTATACACAGACAAAGTTAATGAAGAAACTCGACTTATCCCCATAACGTAAAAACTGTGGATAACGTTATCCACAGGTAGTTGAATCTGTGTATAAAGTTATCCACAGGGTGTGTATAACTTGTTTTGTCCTAAGCGATCAGGATCATGTTATGCACAATTAGTGTATCAAAAGAAATGAGCTCTGGCAATGGTTGGAATGATTTATCCACAAGTAAATTCAATCGTCCACAGGTAGTTACCCACAAGCTGTGGATAGTGTGGATAAATTGTGGATAAGAGGTGGATAACTTTTTGAAAGAGGAAGCGTTAAAAAAGAGTTATTCACAAAATACAAAAGAAGTGGAAAAAGGAAATCCAAAATCGAGGATTGACGTCGATTTTAAAAAATACTATCGTAGACAAAGTGAAGAGTTATCCACGGAAAGTGTGGATAATGTGGATAAGTCTGTGGATAGGTGGATAAGTCTATCAATCTGTTCTTTGTGATCCAGTCGCATTCTATTGTGTAATAGAGTTTGCATGCTGGAATCCTATCGCCTGTTTTTAAGAAACAAACCTTTACGCAAGGCGAGAAATCTTCCGAACTTTCATTGACAATGCCACAATCAGTTTATATAATGTACAAGACTGCCTTAAAGTAGAAAATAACAATTGGTTATAAAGATCTTTTAAAGGAGGTGCAGACGAATGAAACCAACTTTCAACCCAAACAACCGTAAGCGTAAAAAAGTTCACGGATTCCGTGCGCGTATGGCTACGAAGAGTGGCCGCCGTATCTTGGCTGCTCGCCGTCTTAAGGGCCGCAAAGCCTTGACTGTCTAATGCATTGATGCATCCATCACTTCGGGCATGATCCGAGGTGATTTTTTTTTATGTTTTTTAGTGTGTTCGTGCTTTTGTCACATGCGCCCTATCGCGTCGCATGTTTATTCTATGATATGATGAGAGACGACGAATTTTCGTAGTGTCAGGATGGAGTGTGAATAAGGTGAAGAAGGAATACCGCGTCAAGAAAGACAAGGAGTTCCAAGCGGTGTTTACTAAAGGAGCCTCTGTCGCAAATCGGCAATTTGTCGTGTATGCCTTGAAAAAGGAGCAACAGACTCACTTTCGGGTTGGTTTATCCGTCAGCAAGAAAATCGGGAATGCCGTCGTCCGGAATCAGGTGAAACGGTATCTTCGGGAAGCATGCCAGCAGCATGAAGCCTCGATTGCCCCGAATTATGATTTGGTGATCATCGCGCGCAATCCGGCCGCTAAGATGACCGCGCAAGAAGTGGCTGACAGTCTCCGTCACGTCCTCAAACGTTCCGGTGTCTGGATGCGATCAAAAAAATGAATCGTAGCAATGCATCCTGTTGATTTGTACGGCGCTCCCTTTCCTTGCCTTACTATAGAAGAAGATGGCGTTCGACAAAGCGTAAACAATTTCTAGGAGGAATTATGAACAAGAGAACTAAGATTTGGTTAACTCTCGGGCTCATGTCTGTGCTCGCGATCGTGTTATCAGGTTGTGCACCGACGAACTATGGCGCACACGAAGAGATCACAGCAAATACTGATGGTTTTTGGAAACATTATTTTGTTTGGCCGATGGCGTGGTTGATTCGCGAAATTTCGCATCTTGTCGGAAATGATTTCGGAATCGGAATCATCATCACGACACTTCTCGTTCGTCTTGTCATCCTTCCGTTGATGATCAAACAAACGAAGAGTATGGGTGGAATGCAAGTCATTCAGCCTGAAATGGTGAAACTTCGTGAGAAATACAGCTCAAAAGACCAAGAGACGCAACAGAAATTGCAACAGGAAATGATGAAGCTTTACCAAGAGCATAACGTCAATCCGCTTGCTGGCTGTTTACCGATCTTGATCCAAATGCCGATCTTGATTGCGTTCTATAACGCCATTATTTATACGCCGGCTATTTTCCAACACACATTCCTTTGGTTTAACCTCGGAAAACCGGATCCATTCTTCATCTTGCCGATCATGTCTGCGGTACTAACGTATCTACAGCAAAAAATCTCGATGGCAGGTCAAGAAGACAATCCACAAATGAAAATCATGCTCTACGTCTTCCCGATCATGATCTTCATCATGGGGGTCACACTCCCATCTGCCCTTTCTCTTTACTGGGTCGTCGGTTACATCTTCTCGATCATCGTCACGGTCGTCATCATGAAGCCAATGCGTGAAAAGATCAAAGTGCAGACAGAGGCAACACTTGCAGCAAAACGCGATAAGGAAGCGGCGCAAGCAGCTCCGGCTCCTAAAAAATCGAAAAAGAAACGCTAATACGTGAAGAGCGACGCTTTGTTTTGACAGAGTGTCGCTCTTTTTCTTTTGCGTCATTTCGTGTATAGTTGTTTCGTTATACCTATTGCAACGATTAAGGATTAAATACTCATAAAAAGACAGAAGAAAAACGAGGTGGAAGAACGGATGATGGAATTTGATACGATTGCCGCGATTTCGACGCCGATGGGAGAAGGGGCGATTGCAATCGTGCGCTTATCGGGTCCTGATGCAGTCGCTGTAGCCGACCGCGTCTATAAAGGAACCAACCGCTTGACGGAAGTACCAACCCATACGATTCATTACGGGAAATTGGTCGATCACGAGGCGGATCGTGTTGTTGATGAAGTAATGGTGAGTGTCATGCGCGCACCAAAGACGTTCACACGTGAAGATGTCATCGAATTGAATTGTCATGGGGGAGTCGTCGCGGTCAATCGTGTCCTCGAACTCATCCTCGCACAACCGGAAGTCCGATTAGCGGAACCGGGTGAATTCACGAAACGTGCGTTCTTGAACGGACGAATCGATTTGTCGCAGGCGGAAGCTGTCATGGATCTCATCCGCGCGAAGACGGATCGAGCGATGCATGTCGCCGTCAGTCAAATTGAAGGACGTCTCTCAAAACTCGTCCAAGACTTACGTCAACAACTGTTGCAGACGATTGCTGCGATCGAAGTCAACATCGATTACCCGGAATATGACGCAGAAGAGATGACACAACAGATCGTCGAACGTGACGCTGGAGCTGTCCGCGCGATTCTGGCAGAGTTATTAACAACGGCACGCCAAGGAAAAATCCTTCGTGAAGGGTTATCCACAGCGATCATCGGTCGTCCGAACGTCGGTAAATCGTCTTTGCTCAACACATTGGTGCAAGAAGCGAAGGCCATCGTCACGGATATCGCGGGAACGACACGCGATACGATCGAGGAGTACGTCAATGTTCGTGGTGTACCACTAAAGTTGATTGATACGGCAGGGATTCGAGAGACGGAAGATATCGTCGAACGGATGGGTGTCGAAAAGTCGCGTCAGGCTTTAAAGACGGCCGATTTGATCTTACTCGTCCTAAACGGGAACGATGTCCTAACGGATGAGGACGTTTTGCTGTTTGAAGCGATTAAAGGGATGAACGCAATCATCATCGTCAACAAGAGTGACTTGGCGCAACAGATTGATTTGGTACGTGTCACGGAACTTGCCGATGGTCGACCAATCGTTACGACGTCCTTGCTCGAAGAAGCAGGGGTCAACGATCTTGAAGCGGCGATTGCGAGTCTGTTCTTTGAACAGGGTGTCGAGAGTCAAGATATGACGTACGTCTCGAATGCACGACATATCCAACTGATCAAACGCGCGAGTCAAATGATTGAAGATGCCCTCGGTGCAGCAGAAGCAGCGATGCCGATTGACATGGTACAGATCGATTTACGACGGGCATGGGACACGCTCGGCGAAATCAATGGAGATACAGCACAGGATAGTTTATTGGATCAGTTGTTTTCGCAGTTCTGTCTCGGGAAATAATTCGAGACCACTGCGTGTGGAATAAGAAGGAGGAACCAGTACTATGGCTTATCAAGCAGGTGAATTCGACGTCATCGTCGTCGGAGCCGGACATGCCGGCATCGAAGCCTCTCTTGCTGCGGCACGAATGGGCTCGAAAACGGTCATGTTGACAATGAATCCCGATATGGTCGGATTCATGTATTGCAACCCGTCGATCGGTGGTCCTGCAAAAGGGATCGTCGTCCGGGAAATCGATGCGCTCGGTGGTGAAATGGCACGCGCAATCGATGCAACGTATATTCAAATGAAAATGTTAAACACGTCAAAAGGACCTGCCGTGCGAGCATTACGCGCACAGGCAGATAAATTCGAATACCAAAACCGGATGAAAAAAGCGCTTGAGGATGAGCCGAATTTGCTCTTACGTCAAGCGCTCGTCGAACGGTTATTGATTGACGACGAAGGACGCTGCGTTGGTGTCGTCACGAATACTGGAGCGGAATACCGGGCAAAAGCGGTCGTCATCACGACAGGAACTTTCATGCGTGGGAAAATCATTATCGGTGAATTGTCGTACGAGAGTGGTCCGAACAATCAGATGCCATCGATCAATCTATCGAAACATCTTGAAGAACTTGGATTTGAGCTCGCACGTTTCAAGACAGGTACACCACCACGAATCGACGGGAAAACGATCGATTACTCGAAGACAGAGATTCAACCAGGTGACGAAGTAGCGCTTCCGTTTAGTCATGAAACGACTCAGATGATCACGGAACAGATCCCATGCTGGTTGACGTATACGACGGAGTATACGCACCAGTTGATCGATGCGAACCTGCACCGTTCACCGATGTTCTCCGGGATGATTAAAGGGACAGGTCCCCGTTATTGCCCATCGATCGAAGATAAGGTCGTCCGGTTCAACGATAAACCGCGTCACCAAATCTTTCTTGAGCCAGAAGGTCGCGATACGGAAGAAGTCTACGTGCAAGGGTTATCGACAAGTTTACCGGAAGACGTTCAACACGATATTCTCCGCTCGATTCCTGGGCTTGAGAATTCAGAAATGATGCGTCCCGGTTATGCGATTGAATACGATGCCGTCGTTCCGACACAACTCTGGCCAACGCTCGAAACAAAACGTGTTCCTGGTTTGTTCACAGCGGGTCAAATCAACGGAACAAGTGGTTATGAGGAAGCAGCGGGACAAGGGATCATGGCAGGAATCAATGCCGGACTACAAGTCCAAGGCAAAGAACCACTCATCTTGTCACGTTCACAAGGCTATATCGGTGTCATGATCGATGATCTCGTCACGAAAGGTACGAACGAACCGTACCGCCTCTTGACGTCACGTGCCGAGTACCGCTTGTTGCTCCGTCATGATAATGCGGATCTTCGTCTGTCGGAAATCGGACATGAACTCGGTTTGATCTCGGAAGAACGCCAAGCGAAGTTGCTCGACAAACAAGAGCAAATCCGTCTTGAGATGAAACGTCTTGAGAAGGTCGTCATCAAAGCGACACCGGACGTGAATGCACAGCTAGAAGCGATTGGTGCATCGCCACTTAAGGAAGCCTTGCATGCGATCACGTTGCTGAAACGCCCGGAAATCACATATGCGATGATTGCGCAGATGACACCACCGGAAACACCATTGTCTGCAGAAGCAGCAGAACAAGTCGAAATTCAAGTCAAATATGCCGGCTACATCGATAAACAACTCGATCAAGTCGAAAAAATGATGCGGATGGAGCAAAAACGGATTCCGGATCGTCTCGATTACGATGCGATCAGTGGATTAGCGATTGAAGCGAAACAAAAACTAAACCAAGTGCGTCCGCTCTCGATCGGACAAGCATCCCGGATTTCAGGGGTTAATCCGTCTGATATCTCGATCTTGCTTGTCTATATCGAACAAGGCCAATACGCATTGACTGCGGAGTGAACGAGATGAACCAACAGCAATTCGTAACAGCATTGGCAGCACAGGGACTTGAGGTCTCAGAACATCAGTTAGATCAATTCAAGCGGTATTATGAACTGCTCGTCGAGTGGAATGAAAAGATGAACCTGACGGCGATCACCGATGAAGAAGATGTTTATTTAAAGCACTTCTATGACTCGATCACAGCAGCGTTCTATTTTGATTTCACGACAGTCACGACGGTTTGTGATGTCGGAGCAGGTGCTGGGTTCCCGAGTCTGCCGATCAAAATCATGTTCCCGCACCTTCAAGTGACGATCGTCGATTCACTGAACAAACGAATCGGCTTCCTGAATCATTTAGCGACGGAACTTGGACTCGAAGGTGTCGCGTTCCATCATGGACGCGCAGAAGAGTTCGGTAAAAATAAACAATTCCGCGAACGGTTTGACGTCGTGACCGCACGTGCGGTTGCCCGGATGTCCGTTCTCGCGGAATATTGCCTACCACTTGCGAAAGTCGGAGGACAATTCGTTGCCTTGAAGGCGGCGAAAGTCAGTGAAGAGCTTGAGGATGGTGCGATTGCCTTGAAAGTACTCGGTGGGAATTTACGGGAAAGTTTCCAGTTCCAATTGCCAGGCGAGGAAAGTGAGCGTAATATCGTTATTGTAGATAAAAAACGAACAACACCCGGGAAATATCCGCGTAAAGCGGGAACGCCTGCGAAAGATCCATTAAGCTAAACACCGTTTCACGTGAAACGGTGACTGATAAAGGTGAGGTGCGCCAACGTGAGAAATGCAATTGCCAAACTGCTCGGTAAACCTGCTACGATCGAGCTTGACCCCCAAGAGACGGTTCAGGAATTACCATTGACAGAACTTGTCGCGAACCAGTTCCAACCACGGACTGTGTTTGACGGGGACCGAATTGAAGAACTAGCGGTTACGATCGAAGAGCACGGGTTACTCCAGCCGATCGTCGTTCGAAAACAAGGAACAGGGTACGAAATCATTGCCGGAGAACGACGGTACCGAGCAGTGCGCTCGCTTGGCTGGGAAACGATTCCTGCCATCGTCAAAGAGATGACGGACGAGACGACTGCTTCCCTGGCATTGATTGAAAATCTGCAACGCGAAGACTTGACACCAATCGAAGAAGCGGAAGCTTATGAGCGTTTGCTTGCATTACAAGATATCACGCAAGAAGTGTTAGCCCGTAAGCTCGGACGTAGTCAATCGACGATTGCCAACAAATTACGTTTGCTCCGATTGCCAATGGATGTCCGGGAAGCATTGAAGCAACGGACAATCACGGAACGTCACGCCCGAGCGTTATTGCCGCTTAAGGATGAAGCGTTACAAGTAACGGTACTCGCTGAAATTCTGGAACGGGAATGGAACGTCAAGGAGACGGAGCGCCGGGTGGAACGATTGATGACACCACAGCCACCGAAGAAAAAACGTCATAAAAGCTTTGCACGAGATACACGAATCGCGTTAAACACCTTGCGGGATTCCGTCGATATGATCGAGCAGACTGGATTGACGATCGAAAAAGAAGAAGTCGATTGCGAAGAATATGTAGAGGTGCGAATTCGCATCGTGAAGGCACGTCCGGAATAAGCGGTCGTGCCTTCCGCTACGTTTAGGAGAGAAAGCACGTGAATGAATTACCTGTTCGGGCGATTCGCCCGAATCCGACTCAACCTCGGAAACGATTCAATGAAAAAGCATTAGAAGAGTTAGCCCAATCGCTCGTTCGTCACGGGATGATCCAACCGATCGTCGTCCGACCACGAGATGGCTATTACGAAATCATCGCCGGTGAACGGCGCTATCAGGCGGCGAGTCGCGCAGGATTCGAACGTGTACCGGTCCTTGTGATTGAAGCAGACGAGACACGCGTCATGGAGCTCGCCTTGATCGAAAACATCCAACGAGCAGACTTATCTGCAATTGAAGAAGCGATGGCATATGCGGAGATGATAGAGGAATTCGGCATTACGCAAGCAGAGCTTGCACAGCGTGTCGGGAAAAGTCGTTCGCACATTACGAACAGCCTTCGACTGTTACAGTTGCCATTGCTCGTTCAACAAGCGGTCATGGACGAACGGTTGTCAATGGGACATGCCCGCGCGCTCCTGTCGCTGAAACATCCAAAGAAGATCGAACAGATGGCAGAACGGGTCATGGCGGAGAACTGGAACGTCCGTCGGTTAGAGCAGGCGCTTCGGGAACGTAAGGAAGCCGCCCGTCCGCAACGAGCGACCGCTGTTCAATTCGTCGAGGAATCACTTCGCGAAAAATACGGGGCGACCGTTCGGATTAAACAAGGAAAACAAGCAGGGAAACTCGAGATCGATTTTATAGACGAAGACGACCTCAATCGGTTGCTCGACTTGTTGTTACCTGAATCGGATCACTAAAAAGAAGCGATCCGGGCGACGGTTCGCTTCTTTTTGCTTACATTGAACGCGGCGTGAAAGAAATCGTCGTCCGTGTGGATTCAGCGGAGAGTTTCGCATCAAGTAAGTGGAAGCTGTTCGCGACGAGTTCCGCTAGTTCATAAACAAGGTGTAACCGTGTGTTCTGGAGAATCATCATCTCCATGAATCCACTGACGTTGACGACAGCCTTAATGTTGAAGTCACCGACCGCAGGCAATTCTTTTTGGACGCCGGCGCCGGGTGCGAGTGGACCTTCCGAGAAAAAGACATGTCCGACACTTGAAAGGCGACCGAGACACGCATCGATCGCGATGACGAGTGGACGGTAATGGGTCGTTTGGATCGAGTGAATGGTTTCTGCGAGATTCAGTGCATGGACGGGTTTAGCGAGTGTACCGTAAACGTGAAGATGAGCAGGCGCTTGTTTCTCGAGGAATGTCCCAACGAGTGGACCGAGTGAGTCACCTGTCGAACGATCAGAACCAATGCAGACGAGTACGATCGGACGTTTTTCTTGGACGGCAGAGACTTGTTCGAATAATTGTTCAGCTAAGCGTTCTTTCGCGAACGGTTCCGTATATTCTAAAAAGAAAGAATAGGGCTTGGGCTCGTGCGAATGAAAGCGGAAGTTCATCGAAATCATCCTTTCTTCTCTTGATGTCGGTGTCGTGGTGGATTGGCAAGAGTGAAGGGTTCTTAGATGATTTTCCTTTCCCGGTTTTTCCAGAAATCTAACGTCAAAATCGGCTCTTTGGTTGAAACTCGATTAAAATCACGTATACTGTCGTAATAGAGAGAATAAGAAAGGATGAGAGAATGGCTACCAATCAAGATGTACAAGAATCCGTCGCCCAAGTCGATAAATTGATCAATCAAGTAATGGATGCGGATATGTGGATTCGTTTTGGGATGAAACTACTGATTGCGCTCATCATCATCGCGGCGTTCTATGTGTTGACGCGCGTTTTGACTGGGGCAGTCTCACGTCTCTTTACGATCAGGAAAATCAATGAACATGACTACTTGGCACAACGACAGAACGAGACGCTGTTGAAGTTGCTCCAAAATGCGATTCGTTACGTACTTGGAATCATCATGTTGTTGACAGTGCTTAGTCAGTTCGGAATCAACATCACCGGTCTCGTCGCCAGTGCCGGAATCGCTGGTCTCGCGATTTCGTTTGGTGCGAAGAACTTGGTGCAAGATATCATTACAGGAGCGTTCATCATCTTCGAACGTCAGTTTAAAGTCGGAGATTATGTACGCGTCGGTGTAATCGAAGGGGTCGTGACGGAACTTGGTATCCGGACGACAAAACTCAAAGGACTCAACGGGGAAATCCACATCATCCCGAACGGTCAGATTTTGCAAGTCACGAACTATTCGGTCGACAACAGTTTCGCACTCGTCGATGTCCAAGTCTCCTATGATGAGGATCTTGAACGCGTCGAACAAGTTCTGCATGAGATTGCAGACCGGACGACGAAGAAGTATGTCGATATGTTCGTCGAGCCGATTCAGATGCTCGGTGTTCAGACACTTGGTCCTTCAGAAGTCGTCTATCGTTTGATGGCAGAAGTACCACCGATGCAACATTTCCAAGCTGGTCGTCTGATCCGGAAGGAATTGAAGCAAGGACTCGAAGAAGAAAACATCAAGATCCCGTATCCACGGATGGTCATGATGAATCCAGAACAAAAGAATGGTGGACAGACGGATGATTCCAAAAACGTATCAACTCCATGATTATGTTGAGATGAAGAAGCAGCATCCATGTGGAACGAACCGATGGCAGATCATTCGGGTCGGCATGGATATCCGAATCAAATGCCAAGGTTGCGGGGCGAGCATTTTAATGCCACGTCGTGATTTTGATAAACGATTGAAAAAAGTCTTACCAGAGTGACGAAAAAGCGGATGTGATTCTCGTGATCACATCCGCTTTTTCGTTGTCTTTCATAAGCGAAGTGATTGTGTTCGATTAGAGCGTGATTAAAAAAGACGGTCGAGCTCCTTGCTTAAAAAAAATGAACTATCTATAATTGTGAAAGATGTGCTGACGTGGTGTAATCATTCTACCCACTGCGGCCGCTAGCACGGATTTCCTAGGAAATACCGAAAAGGAGGAATTCCAAGTGGGATTAACAGCAGGAATCGTTGGCTTACCAAACGTAGGAAAATCAACACTTTTTAACGCCATCACACAAGCAGGTGTCGAGGCAGCGAACTATCCGTTCGCAACGATCGACCCGAACGTCGGTGTCGTTGAAGTACCAGATGCACGTCTTCGGAAATTGACAGAACTCGTCAACCCGAAAAAGACGATCCCGACAGCATTCGAATTCACGGATATCGCCGGTATCGTAAAAGGTGCGTCTAAAGGGGAAGGGCTCGGAAATAAATTCCTCGCGAACATTCGTGAAGTAGATGCGATCTGTCAGGTCGTGCGTTGTTTCGTAGATGAAAACATCACACACGTGGCCGGAAAAGTCTCACCGATCGATGATATCGAGACGATCAACCTCGAATTGATCCTCGCAGATCTTGAGCAGGTCGAAAAACGGATTCAGCGTGTCCAAAAACAAGTCAAGTCGCGCGATAAAAACGCAGCGGCTGAGCTTGAAGCACTTGAAATCGTGCAAGCGTTGCTCGAAGATGAGAAACCAGCACGTCTCGCTGAATTGAACGAAGATCAAGCAGCACTCGTCAAACACTTCCAATTGTTGACGATGAAACCGATGCTTTACGTCGCGAATGTCGGCGAAGATGAAGTCGCAGATGCAGACAGCAATGAGAACGTGCGTCTCGTCCGTGAATTCGCAGCAAAAGAAGGCGCAGAAGTCATCGTCATCTGTGCTCGGATCGAAGAAGAAATTGCAGAGCTTGAGCCGGAAGAGCGTCAAGAGTTCCTCGTCGATCTCGGAATCGAAGAGTCGGGTCTTGATCAATTGATCCATGCGGCGTACAGCACGCTTGGTCTTGCGACATACTTCACAGCAGGTGAAAAAGAAGTACGCGCTTGGACGTTTAAAAAAGGCATGAAAGCTCCACAATGTGCGGGTGTCATCCACTCGGACTTCGAACGCGGATTCATCCGTGCAGAAGTCGTTTCGTACGAAGATCTAGCAGCTGCAGGTAACATGGCGACAGTCAAGGAACAAGGTCGTTACCGTTCAGAAGGTAAGGAATATGTCTTCCAAGACGGCGATGTCGTCACATTCCGCTTCAACGTCTAATCGAAAACGAATCGTTATTGCATAAAGCAAAATACTTTGGTAGTATTAACGAATGTGAGTAATGAATTATTGCTCCTTGCTCGAACATTCGAGCCGCCAGTCCAAGAGGAGGTGACAGATATGCGTAAATACGAAGTACTTTACATCATCCGTCCGGAACTTGATGAGGAAACACGCAAAGCAACAGTGGAGCGTTTTAACAAAGTCCTCACTGATAACGGTGGTACAGTTGATAAAACAACTGAAATGGGTAAACGTCGTTTCGCTTACGAAATCAATGATATGCGTGAAGGGTTCTACGTTCTTCTTAACGTGACTGCTGAACCAGCAGCTACAAAAGAACTTGACCGTCTCATGAAGATCAGTGACGATATCGTTCGCTTAATGATCACAAAAGACGAGAAATAAGCTGAAACAGGAGAGTGATTCTGATGATTAACCGCGTCGTTTTAGTCGGTCGGTTAACTCGTGACCCGGAAATGCGTTATACGCAGAGCGGGATTGCGGTAACGCGATTCACACTCGCATGTGACCGTCCTTTCACAGGGCAAGATGGGAAGCGAGAAGCTGATTTCATCGATTGCGTCGTTTGGCGCAAGCAAGCAGAGAACGTTGCTCAGTATTTGAAGAAAGGTAGTCTTGCTGGTGTAGAGGGTCGCCTCCAGATTAGCAGCTACGACGATAAAGAAGGGCAACGCCGTTACCGTGCGGAAGTCGTCGCTGATAGCGTCCGCTTCCTTGAGTCACGTAACGCGAGCCGTTCTTCGGATGGTAGCGAAGGCTACGCTTCATCAACTGGTGGAAACGGGAATGCTGCAGGATGGGGTTCACAGCAACAGCAGAACAACTCTTCCTCGCCAGCACCCGCTTCATCGAATTCGGGCTTCGGCGCTGATCCGTTCAGCGGCGGTAGTTCGATCGACCTTTCAGACGACGATCTCCCGTTCTAAGGAAATCGTCCTGAAAAATCCAAGTTAAAAAGGAGGTTAATCACATGGCACGTCGTCCAGGTGGAAAACGTCGTCGTAAAGTATGTTACTTCACGTCGAACCACATCACTCATATCGATTATAAAGACGTAGAACTTCTCAAACGTTTCATTTCGGAACGCGGTAAGATTCTTCCACGTCGTGTGACTGGTACTTCAGCGAAATACCAACGTCCACTTACAATCGCAATCAAACGCGCACGTCAAATGGCTTTAATTCCATACGTGGCTGACTGATTTCGTAGCACCATCCTCAAGCGTGAGGGTGGTGCTTTTTTTCGCTTCTCTTTCATCCCCTCCTGCTTTTCGGTTATAATAAACAAGTTACTAAAAATTTTAATTAACCCTATAGAGCATATAAGGAGGACACGATGGAGTCAGGTCAACAAGTATCACCGGAACGCGAACGACGTATCGTTCGCTTCATTCCGTATCTATTAATCGTCGGTCTGCTTCTCGTCGTCGCTGTCCGCGAACCGGTCATCTCTGCCATCGGAGCCGTCGTGACTGCCCTCCTCTTCGGATTGCACCTATTCGAAGAACGTCGTGCACGCAGGGCATGGGAGACGTACGTCGCCGGAATCTCGATGCAAGTCGAGGAGACGGGACAAGATGCGTTGACGAACATGCCAATCGGGATTTTGTTATACGATGAGGAAACGCTTGTCACCTGGTTCAATGATCCGATGCGGGATATCTTTGATGATGTAGCAATGGGACAGACGCTCAATGAGCTCGATCCCTTATTCATCGAAATGGTCGCGACGAATGAGGATCAAGCGACGCTTGAAATCGGCGATGCCGTGTATCGTGTCTTTTCGAATCATGAGAACCGGACCTTTTACCTGTTCGATATGACGGAAGAAGCACAAGTTGAACAACAACTCGTCGATAATCAGACGGTCATCGGTGTCATCTATCTCGATAACTACGATGAGATGACACAAGGCATCGAGGATCAGTTACGCAGTGAACTGAACAGCCGGGTCACGCAGTTGTTGAATCACTGGGCAGCGGAACACGGGACGTATATCAAGCGGACCGCGTCCGATCGGTATTTCATCGTTACGACAGAAGAGAATCTACGGATTCTCGAACGATCGAAGTTTACGATTCTGGATACGGTTCGGGAAGAGACGAGTCAACGCGGCGTCCAGTTGACGTTATCCATCGGAATTGGTTGCGGAAGTGACCCGATTCCGGCGCTTGGTCAGATGGCTCAGTCGAGTCTCGATCTTGCGCTGGGACGAGGAGGCGACCAAGTCGTCATCAAACGTGATGGGAAGGTCCGCTTTTATGGCGGCAAGACGAATCCGACGGAAAAACGGACGCGTGTCCGAGCCCGGGTCATCGCTAACTCGCTTCGTGACTTAATGCAGGAATCGAGCCGTGTCCTGATCATGGGTCACAAAAATCCAGACATGGATGCACTCGGATCAGCAATTGGCATTTTGAAGCTTGCGGAAATGAACGATAAGGAAGCACATATCGTCTTACCACCGGAAGAAATCGGACGCGGGATTCGCCGGATGATGGATGAGATTGCCGAAGTACCACAACTCGAGACACGATTCGTCAATGCGTTTCAAGCTGATCAATTGATCGACGATCAGACGTTACTCGTCGTCGTCGATACACACAAACCGTCACTTGTCGTCGTACCGGCATTACTTGACCGATTCGAGCATATGGTCGTGATTGATCATCATCGTCGGGGCGAAGATTTCATCGAAGATGCGGTTCTCGTGTATCTTGAGCCGTATGCTTCTTCGACATCAGAGCTCGTCACCGAGCTGATCGAGTACCAACCGACGAATCAGAAACTGGCGATGCTTGAAGCGACGGCGTTACTCGCTGGGATCATCGTCGATACGAAAGGCTTTGCCCTGCGGACCGGTTCTCGGACGTTCGATGCTGCATCCTATTTACGCTCACAAGGTGCTGACACAGTGCTCGTACAAGAGTTTCTCAGTCAGGATCTTGAGACGTACGTCGAGCAGTCACATATCCTCGAGCGATCCGAAGTCTATACGGAAGGGATGGCGATTGCGACAGCAGAGCCAGGCGTCATTCACGATCAAGTCTTGATCGCGCAAGCAGCCGATCAATTGTTATCGCTTCGAGGCATTCGCGCCGCTTTCGTCATCGCGGAACTTCAAGACGGACGAACGGCGATTAGCGCCCGTTCGCTTGGGGATGTCAACGTTCAGTTGATCATGGAGACGCTCGGTGGCGGCGGTCACTTGACGAACGCGGCGACACAGATGTCAGAATCAGTCGTCACCGTGGCGGATGCGTTGCGTAAAGCAATCGATCAATATTTAGAAGATGAGACAAAAGGAGAGGAATCAGAATGAAGGTTATTTTCTTACAGGATGTAAAAGGACAAGGGAAAGCAGGAGACGTCAAAGACGTGGCCGATGCTTATGCAAATAACGTACTCTTCAAGAAAAAGTTGGCGCGCCCTGCGACGACTGGCAACTTGAAGCAACATGAAGCACACGAACGTAAAGCAGCAGAAGAAGCGAAACAGAACTTTCTTGACGCGCAAGCGTTAAAAGAAAAAATCGAAAAAGAGACGATCGTCGTCTCGACGAAAGCCGGTGAAGGCGGTCGTGTCTTCGGATCAGTCACAAGTAAACAGATCGCAGAAGCACTTAAAAGCATGGGTTACAAGATCGATAAACGCAAAATCGAGCTCGAGCACCCGATCAAGGCACTTGGCTTTACGAAGGTACCATTGAAGTTACACAACGAAGTGACAGCGACACTGAACGTTCAGGTCAAAGAGGCGTGAGTAGAAAAGGGGACCGGTGATGAGTGAAGTCATGCAAAATATGCCTCCCCAAAGCATCGAGGCAGAACAAGCCGTCCTAGGGGCGATCATGATTGATGCGGATCGTTTGATCAGTGCATCGGAACGTCTGTTACCGCAGGACTTTTACCGTGCCTCTCACCAACGGATCTTTGAAGCGATGCTCGTGCTGTCCGACCGAGGCGAAGCGATCGACCTCGTTACGGTGACAGCCGAGCTCAGTACGCTCGGGATTCTAGATGAGATTGGTGGTCTACCCTATCTAGCGGAACTGGCAGAAGGGGTACCAACTGCAGCCAACATCAATTATTACGTCAACGTCGTTGACCAGAAGTCGACGCTCCGGCGTCTCATTCGGACGGCAGGCGAGATCGTCACTGATGGATACGAACGGCAAAATGAGGTCGATGTCCTGCTGAATGAGGCAGAACGGAAGATTCTCGAAGTATCACAAGGAAAAGGAAGCGCGAGCTTCATCCCGATCTCGGACGTCTTGACGAGTGCCTATGCAACGATTGATAAATTGCATAAGCAGAGCGGCGAGACGACGGGGATTCCGACCGGTTTCCAAGATCTCGATAAGATGACGGCCGGCTTCCAGCGCAACGATTTAATCATCGTCGCAGCACGTCCGTCGGTCGGGAAGACCGCGTTCGCCTTGAACATCTCGCAAAACGTCGCAACACGCGCTGACGAGAACGTCGCCATCTTCAGTCTTGAGATGGGTGCCGAACAGCTCGTCATGCGGATGCTCTGTGCCGAAGGAAACGTCGACGCGCAGCGTCTGCGGACCGGTCAACTCGAAGAAGAGGACTGGGGGAAGTTATCGCTTGCGATGAGTAACTTGTCTCAAGCCGGTATCTACATCGACGATACACCAGGTATTCGGGTCAATGATATCCGGGCGAAATGCCGTCGTTTGAAGCAGGAGCATGGTCTTGGGATGATCATGATCGATTACTTGCAGTTGATTCAAGGGAATGGTCGCTCTAGCGACAATCGTCAACAAGAGGTTTCGGAAATTTCCCGTTCCTTGAAATCACTCGCGCGTGAACTTGAAGTCCCCGTCATCGCCTTATCGCAGCTCTCGCGTGGGGTGGAGAGTCGTCAAGATAAGCGACCGATGATGTCGGATATCCGGGAATCGGGAGCGATCGAGCAAGATGCCGATATCGTCGCCTTCTTGTACCGTGATGATTACTACAATAAAGAAACGGAAGATGCGAATACGATTGAGATCATCATCGCGAAACAGCGGAATGGTCCAACCGGTACCGTCAAGCTCGCCTTCCGAAAAGAATTCAACAAGTTCGTGGATCTCGAGCCAAGCAACTCGTACGCGCCACCTGCTTAATCCAAGCTGCGTCTTGCCCTCGATGAATCGGAGGCAAAACGTAGCTTTTTTTATTTTCACCTAAAGATTCTCAGTTTATTCACTAAAAACGATAATTAAACGAACGAAAGAGAATTGTAACAATTAATTGTTCGGTATTTGGTTGACTTCTTTTTTTTATCGCGTTACACTTAGTCGTGGTTTTGAATCGTACGTGGAGGTGGATGATAAGATGTCATCAGTAGTAGTAGTCGGAACACAGTGGGGCGACGAAGGAAAAGGGAAAATCACCGATTTTCTTTCAAAACAAGCTGACGTCGTAGCACGTTATCAAGGTGGAGACAATGCAGGACATACGATCGTATTCAATAACGAGACGTACAAATTGCACTTGATCCCATCAGGTATTTTTTACTCGGATAAGAAATGTGTCATCGGGAACGGTCTTGTCGTCAACCCGAAATCACTCGTCAAGGAATTGAAGTATCTGCACGATCGTGGTGTTTCAACGGATAACTTGTTAATTTCGAATCGGGCGCATGTCATCTTGCCGTATCATCAGTTGCAGGATCAGTTAGAAGAAGAAGCGAAAGGCGACGCAAAAGTCGGAACGACGCTAAAAGGAATCGGACCGTGCTACATGGATAAAGCCGCACGAATCGGAATCCGGATGGCAGACTTACTCGACAAAGAAACGTTCGCTGAGAAGTTAAAGATCGTTCTCGACCAAAAGAACCGCATGTTCACGAAGATGTATGACGCAGAACCAATCGCGTTCGACGATATCTTCGAAGAGTACTATGCATATGGACAAGAATTCGCGAAATACGTCTGCGATACATCCGTCGTCGTCAACGATAGCCTTGATCACGGTGAAAAAGTGTTGTTTGAAGGCGCACAAGGTGTCTTACTCGACCTTGACCACGGAACGTACCCGTTCGTTACATCGTCGAACGCATCTGCCGGTGGTGTTGCATCAGGTGTCGGTGTCGGTCCAGCTCGGATCGATCACGTCGTTGGTGTTTGTAAAGCGTACACGTCACGTGTCGGTGACGGTCCGTTCCCAACGGAATTGTTCGATGACATCGGTCATCAAATCCGTGAAGTCGGTCGTGAATACGGGACGACGACAGGACGTCCGCGTCGTGTTGGTTGGTTCGACTCTGTCGTCGTTCGCCACTCGCGCCGTACAAGTGGGTTGACGGATCTTTCGCTCAACTCGATCGACGTTCTGACAGGACTCGAAACGTTGAAGATCTGTACATCGTACGAATTCAATGGTAAACAGATCGATGAGTACCCAGCAAGCTTCCGTGATCTTGAAGCATGTGTCCCAGTTTACGAAGAGCTTCCAGGCTGGAAAGAGGACATCACAGGTGTCCGTCGCTTTGAAGATCTACCGTTGAACGCACAGAACTACGTCAAGCGGATCGCGGATCTGACAGGTATCTCGCTCGTCACGTTCTCGGTCGGACCGGGTCGTGAACAGACCGTCGTCTTGCGTGATCTCTACGAAGAAGCATAAGTCTCAATAGCCTCTTGCCTCCTGCAAGAGGCTGTTTTTTGTGCGAAATGGTTCACAAACGGAAGCAAAAACAGGTATACTGAATACAGTGTTTCACGTGGAACCTCTCCCGTGAGACGACGAACAGTAGAGCGAGTGGCGCCGGGAGTTTCCGTCGCCACCTTTCTATATGCCGAAAAAACAGGTAAAATAGATTGAATAGAAATTTTTAAGGGGGCACACCCAGTGACGGAACGTAAAATTCTAGTCGTCGATGACGAGTTACCGATTGCAGATATACTCAAGTTTAAATTAGAAAAAGAAGGCTACCAGGTCGCGATCGCAAACGACGGCGTGGAGGCATTAGAAAAATTCGAGGAGTTCAAACCGGATTTGATGTTACTTGATATCATGCTCCCGTTGATGGACGGGATGGAGGTCTGCCGGGAAGTCCGGAAGACGTCGAAGATTCCAATCATCATGCTGACAGCAAAGGATTCTGAAATTGATACGGTACTTGGTCTTGAGCTTGGTGCGAACGATTACGTGACGAAGCCATTCAGCTCACGTGAGTTACTCGCCCGCGTTAAAGTCCACTTGCGCAATACGAGTCCGGAAGCTACACCACAACCGGTTGGACCAGGTCCACTCAAAGTCGGAGAACTGTATATCGATACGAATTCACATACAGTGACGCGTAAGGATCAAAAGATCGAGCTGACGCAACGTGAGTTCGAATTGTTGCATTACCTCGCGAAAAACATTGGTCAAGTCATGACGCGTGAGCATTTGTTGCAGACGGTCTGGGGCTATGACTACTTTGGTGACGTCCGGACAGTCGACGTGACAGTGCGCCGTCTTCGTGAAAAAGTCGAAGATAACCCAAGTACGCCGGTCTATATCATGACGCGTCGTGGGGTCGGCTACTATCTCCAAGACGGGGAGAATGAATAACGATGTTAAAAGGAACGAACTTCTTTAAATCCATCCAATGGAAGCTTGTCGTCATCTATGCCTTATTGATTTTAGTGGCGATGCAGGTCATTGGTGTCTACTTCGTTCGTTCCCTTGAAAAGCAGTACATTACGAACTTCTCGAAGTCGGTCGAGGACCGGGCAGGTCTTGTCGCCTATAACGTCGGGAAGGAATTCGATAAAACAGGCGATGATGAAGCCTCCAAACGGCAGTTGTCCCAATCATTAGGGCAACTGCTGTCTGAGTTTAGTAATGGCTCCACCTCAAGGAACGACATCCTCGAAGTCCAGATTATCGATCAGGACTCGATCATCCAAGCGACATCGGATGACGAGAACCAGTCGGCGGTCGGTCAACGGGCGACGAATTCACTGATTAAAAAAGCGCAGGCAACGAGCTCGACCCGGACGGACACCGTACTCGATCCGGAATCAGAAGATAAGATCCGGATCTTTGCCGTACCCGTCACCTCGGAACGAGACGGTGTGACGACCGGGATGATTTATGTCCGTGCCTCGATGGAGTCGATCTATTCGCAGATGCAACAGGTCACGCGGATTTTGGCGACCGGAACAGTCATCGCCCTCGTCATCACGTCGATTCTCGGAGTCTTGCTGTCGCGGACGATCACGCGTCCGATTTCGGATATGCGGCGTCAAGCGATCGAGATGCGACGCGGGAACTTCTCGCGGAAGGTTAAAGTCTATTCGGATGATGAGATCGGGCAACTCGCTCGTTCGTTCAATGAATTGACGGATGAGCTGCTCGAAGCGAACGCGACGACGGAAGCCGAACGGCGGAAGTTGACGAGTGTCCTTGAGAACATGACCGACGGGGTCATCGCGACGGACCGGACGCTGCGCGTCATTTTGATGAATGATCAAGCGAAGGATATCGTCGGCGCTGACGATGCGAGCGTCGTCGGAACGAACTTGAAGGACCTACTGGCACTCGGTGACGATTTCATGATTCCGGAAGACGGCACGATGCCACCGCGTCTGCTCGATTTCAGTAGTGAGGACGAACTGTTCCTCGTCCGGGCATTCTTCTCGCCCGTCAAGAAACACAGTGGACCGATTACCGGGATGATCGTCGTCCTACATGACGTCACGGAACAGGAGCAGGTCGAACAGGATCGACGTGAATTCGTCGCGAACGTCAGTCACGAGCTCCGGACACCACTGACGACGATGCGCAGCTACCTCGAAGCCTTGGCAGAAGGCGCCTATCAGGATGAGGAACTCGCACCGCGTTTCCTTGAGACGACACAAAATGAGACGGAGCGGATGATCCGCCTCGTCACCGATCTTTTACAGCTGTCGAAGATGGACAGTAAGGAATACAAGATGAACAAGGTCCGCTTCGATTACATTCAGTTCTTGAATGAGATTCTCGATCGCCATGACATGACGAAGCCGGAACGGATTCGTTTCCGTCGTAAGATCATGAAGCGGAAAGTCTATATCCGTGGAGATCAGGATAAATTGATTCAGGTCGCAGATAACATCCTGACGAACGCGATCAAATACTCACCGGAAGGCGGAACAATAACCGTCCGGACGATGCTCCGGGCAAAACGGATCGTCATCAGCATCAAGGATGAAGGTGTCGGAATCCCGAAAGCGAATCTCCAAAAAATCTTCGAACGCTTCTATCGTGTCGATAAAGCCCGTGCCCGTAAAATCGGCGGAACCGGTCTTGGTCTGTCGATTGCGAAAGACGTCGTTTCGGCTCACGGTGGCGACATCTGGGCAGAAAGCGAATGGGGACGCGGTACGACGATTTACTTCACGCTTCCGTATGAGGTGATCGAAGAGGTGGATGCCGGATGAAGAAACAACACTGGAGTTCGCTGTTACTCGTCCTGCTCGTCGCCGGTTCGATCGCTCAGACAGCGATGCTCTGGACCTATCATCCAAGCAGTGAATCGATCGAGCGGGAACAAGTCTCGTTCAACGAGATCGATGCCTCAAAGACGATTGAAAGCAACCAGCTGATTAATCCGGAATTACTTGTCTATTCGGATCAGGAAGGGACGTACCAAACGCAAATCATCGGGCGGACCTTCCTCAACCGGATCGGTGCATCGTTCAATATCGGGGTCCTTGTCCTGACGGATAAAGCAAAGAACATCCCGGTCGGCGAGCGGAGCGTCGAGATGATTTTTCCGACACCGATCAGCGCAACGATGCTTGAGGAGTTACTCGGAGAAAAACAGATCGCGTTCTCAGAACCGATCAAACGGCTCTATCTCCTCGATTACGATGGTCCGATTCTCCGTCTTGAGTCGGCGACGGGGCGCCTAAAGGACTTTAAACTCGTCGGCGATGAGACGGTTCTGAAACGACTGTTCGCGTACGATAAGAAAAAACCGATGACGCGCGTCGAACTCAAAGGGGGCGATTATACGTATGTCGCGAGTGGTACGACACGGCTGGAACAAGTCTTCGTCTATGACGAGGTCGGGCAATCGCCGCAACCACTCGATCGCATCCGGAGTGCCTTCTTTGCCGAAAATTCGAACGTCCAGCAAATCAAGAGTCGCGATGATCTCGACGTCTTGACGGATGGCGTCAGCGTCTCGACGTACGACCGAAACTACAATGTCTATCGCTTCAACACGTTATCGCCGAACACCCAAAGCTCGACCGTTGATTACAGCACGCTCGTTAGCTACGTCAACATTCATGGAGGCTGGCTTGATCAAGAGACGCAACGGAGTGGTTTCCGCTATTACTTCGATCAGATGAGTAAGAAGGGCGAGGAACAGACGGCGACGTTCCGGTTGTACTTGAACCGGTATCCGGTGTTCGGGGAGAGCGGTCCGTTGCTCGAACAGACGAAGTTCGATCTCGCGACACTGAAAATCATGTATGAAGAAAATCAAGTCCGGTCGCTCAGCCGCAGCATGCTTCGAGCAAAGCGGAAGTTGATCCTTCGGGAAGAGACGGTGCCGGCTGTCGAAACGGTTCTTGAACGTCTAAGACGCGCCGATCTCTTAAAAGAAATCAGTGGGATCCGGGTCGGATATGAGATGACGTATAAAATTTCAACGAGCCGCTACGCTGTCTTTGAGCCGACGTGGTTCATCAAGGTCGATGGGGTTTGGCAATCGATCAATCAAGCTGTCGGGAATGAGGGGTGAGGACGAATGGACTGGAGTAAAGCGAAGACCTTATTGATGCTGACCTTTTTGATCCTGAACGTCTACCTTGCCATTCAATTGATGGACCGGATGGTCGAGCCGCGGATCGTCGCGACGAGTGCGACCGGGAAGTCGATCTTGAAGGATCGTCACATCGATGAGAAGAAACTGCAACCGGTCACGCGAGACATTGGTTATTTGACGGCTGAAGTCGATGCGCGGACGCTGGCATCACTTGCGAGTTCACCGATTCAAGATGCAGTCGCCTCCGTCAAGAATGATGTCGAGTGGTCGGTCCGGTTGACGAAACCGTATCGACTCGAAACGAAGACGATGCGGGATTCCGCTTCATCGTTCGTTCAAGCGTCCGTTCGGTATGGTGCCGAATATACATTTTGGAAGTATGATAGTAAGTATCAGGAGATGACATTCGTTCAGACGTATAAGGGACAGCCGCTCTATTCGACACCACAGCAGTCGCGTGAGGACGATGCGATGATCGGACCGTCCCTGCTCGTCTTGCAGCTCAACGATGCGAAGGAAATCGTCAGCTATAAGCAACGCCACTTGAACAAGGTCGTCCGGCAAGCACAGGATGTGACGTTGTTATCGGCAAGTGAAGCGATCGTCCAGTTGTCGGAGCAAGGTTTGTTCCCGGCATCGAAACGGTTGACGAGTCATAAGCTCGGATATTTCTGTCTCGTCACGGAAGGCACGGAATCCGTTCAAATCCTGCCGCCGACGTGGCAAATCGAGCTCGACAACGAGGAAGTCTACTTCGTCAATGCGATTGACGGCGGTGTCCAGACCGTCGAACGATTGGATACAGTCTCAGAGAAATGAGGAATGCACGATGAGCCTACACTACAGCGTCATGGCCAGTGGCTCGACGGGGAACGCCCTCTATATCGAAAGTGAACAGACTCGTTTGCTCGTCGACGCGGGACTGACCGGCAAGGCGATGCTCGCCTTGTTCGACCAGATCGACCGGTCGCCGCAGGGTATCGACGGTCTGTTCGTCACCCATGAGCACTCCGACCATATCAAAGGCGTCGGCATCATGGCACGCAAGTACAACATCCCGCTCTATGCCAATGAAAAGACATGGGCGGCGATGGAAGCGAAGATTGGTAAGATCGATCCGGCGCTGAAGTTCCTCTGGGAAGTCGGAGAGGTCAAGCAGTTCGGTGACATCGAGGTCGAATCGTTCAACGTCAGTCACGATGCAGCGGATCCGATGTTCTTCCAGTTCGCGCATGAAGGAAAACGATTGGCGCACATCACGGATACCGGATACGTCTCGGACCGGATGAAAGGTGTCATTCGGGGCGCTGATGCCTATATCTTCGAAGCGAACCACGATATCGGTATGCTCCAGATGGGACATTATCCGTGGAGCGTCAAGCGGCGGATCCTCGGCGACTACGGACACGTCTCGAACGAGGACGCTGCGATCGCGATGAGCGAGGTCCTTGACGACCGGACGAAACGGATCCACATGGCCCATTTGAGCAAGGATAACAACATGAAGGAACTCGCCCGGATGAGTGTCTCCCAGACGCTCGCGAGCCGTGACGTCGATCTGAGTAAGATTCAGCTTCTCGACACGGATCCGGTCATTCCGACGCCGCTCCTGAAGCTTTGATTATGGGAAATTACTGAATATGCTCAAAAGACCCCCACATTTGGCTCACTTGCCACGTGATGGGGGTATACTTGTGTAAAGAGAGTCATAAAGGAGGCGTATGTCGATGGATCGACCGGAAGAACCACGGAACGAATTCGAACGATACGAACAGTCATCCGATGAGAGCGGCTTCCCGCCCCGTCAGCCGGCAACGAGCGAACCGGTCAGCCCTTATCGTGAACCATATGAAGAACAACCAGAACCGCCGCGTCGTCGCGGTGCCGGAAAAGCCTTTTTCGTCGGTCTGATCGGTGGAATCGTCGGAGCCTTGTTGATTGCCCTCATCGCGTGGCCGTTCGTCCGTGATGAGATGACGAGTCCGACTCCGGTTTCGTCGACGGCAACGGAACAGACCGCGACACAGACGACAGAGGATGAAGCCGACATCGTCGGTGCGGTCGGTAAGACGAAGGAAGCCGTCGTGAGCGTAACGAACCTTCAGAGCTCGTTTCAAGGAACCGATCAGGAAACGGGTGCAGGGTCCGGCGTCATCTATAAAAAAGACGGCAATAAAGCCTACGTCGTCACGAACTACCATGTCGTTGAAGGGGCAAGTCGCTTGTCTGTCACGTTATCCGACGGAACAGCACTCGAGGCAAAAGTCCTCGGCGAAGATCCGACGTACGATTTAGCGGTCCTGTCGATTGATTCATCGAAAGTGACACAAGTCGCAAAACTGGGGGATTCGGATACGTTACGTGCCGGTGAAACGGTGCTTGCGATCGGAAACCCACTCGGAATCTTCGCGAACTCCGTCACGCGCGGTGTCATCAGTGCGCAGGAACGGACGGTTCCAGTTGATACGAACAAAGATGGACAGCAAGACTTCAATACGGAAGTCATCCAAACCGATGCAGCGATCAACCCGGGGAACTCGGGTGGAGCGCTCATCAATACAGCCGGTCAATTGATCGGGATCAACTCGATGAAGATTGCGGAAGCAAGTGTCGAAGGAGTCGGATTTGCGATTCCAATCAACGAAGCGTTACCAATCATGCGTGATCTCGAGCAAAACGGTGAAGTCGTTCGTCCACAGCTCGGTATTCAGATCCGTGACGTGCAGGAATTCCCAAGCGGATACCGCGAAGATCGGTTGAAATTGCCGAATGATGTCACGAAAGGAATCGTCGTCGTTGGTCTGACTCGTAACAGCGGAGCCGAAAAAGCGGGAATGAAGGCAAACGATGTCATCGTCGAGATTAACGGAAAAGCAATCACATCGTTCGCTGATCTGAAAAGTGTTCTCTACCGGGATGCAAAAGTTGGCGAAACGGTCAAAGTCACGTTCTACCGAGGTGGGGAAAAGCAGACAGCAGATGTGAAGTTGTCAGCTCAGTCACCAACCGTTCAGTAAGGCATCACTTGAAAACCATCCACAGGTCCGACCTGTGGATGGTTTTTTTAAGTAAGGAACCTGCGGCTTTTCCGGTCAGGAAGGTTGATATTTGTTATACTGGAAGCGGATAAATGTGGATAAGTGAAAGGAGGAGACCACCTGTGGATAAGTACGTCTGCTTAGAACATGTCGAGCTCGCACTTGACGAAATCGTAGATGAAACAGAACAATACCCGATTCTCGATCAGCTAAATCTAGAAAAAAACATCACCTGTGAATACTGTGACGCATCGGCAACATATCTTGTGTCAAGCAAAAAATAAATATCAACATGTGGATTTGTGGATAACTCTGTGGATAACTCCTGAATTTTCTGTCAGAAAGCGAGAAATAAGATGCAAATTACCATCATTACGGTCGGAAAGCTAAAAGAGAAGTATTTGAAGCAAGGGATCGCTGAATATACGAAGCGTCTCGGCGCCTACTGTTCGATCCAAGAAATCGAGGTCGCGGACGAAAAGGCACCGGAGCAATTGAGTGAAGCGGAGATGGCGCAAGTGAAGAAAAAAGAGGGCGAACGGATTTTAGCGAAGATCGGACCCGACGTTCACGTCCTCGCACTTGCTATCGAAGGAAAACAACGGACGAGTGAACAGTTCGCAAAAGAACTCGATCAACTCGCGACGTACGGCAAGAGCAAAATTGCGTTCGTCATCGGTGGCTCGCTCGGTCTTGCACCAGAAGTGATGCAGCGTGCAAATGATACGATCTCGTTTTCAAAAATGACATTCCCGCATCAGTTGATGAAGATGATCCTCTGTGAACAGATTTATCGGGCATACCGGATTAATCGGAATGAGCCGTATCATAAGTAAGTACCATTTTATAAAATAGCCATCTGAGATGTTGTTATACCAGCATTTTAGGTGGTTATCCTAGTTAAAAGAATATATAAAGTAAATGGACCTTTTTGTATAATTGAATTAATAAAAGGAGGGTTTAGAATGACACATAGTGATTTAAGCAACTTTATAGTAGCGATTGCAAGAAATAATACTGATGGTGTTCAATTATTAGGAACGGGTTTCGTAGTTGGTAATGGTCTTATTGCTACCACTAAACATGTTACAAATGGAGATAATGCTAATTTAAACATAATCATACCCAAATATAATTTGATAGACTATCAAGATACCTCTGACCAACAAGTTCAACTTATGCCAGCCGAAATTAATTCAATAGATCCAATTAAAGATATTTGTATTTTAAAGATTAATTCACCTATTATACCACCATATAGACTGATAGGTACAGATAATGTTCACCCAGGTACTTCAGTAGTTGTTTTTGGTTATCCACATGCTGATCATGGTCGATTTGTACTTACTCAGCAAAACACTCAAATTGGAGCAAAGATACTCATAGAATCATTTGGTATTAAATCTAAGCATATAGTTTTAAATACTCAAGCTCGTCCAGGTCAATCTGGAGGCCCAATATTCGATTCATCAGGTCAAAATGTTATAGGAATGCTAATTGGTTCCTACGCTCCTGGAGGAGGAGGGGGAATTTCTTTAGGTGGAGTAGATCCACATACATTACATCAGACTACACATGTGATCTCTTCGGAATATATAAAGGAGATGATATAAGGTGGCTACCCTTCTTCAAGTACTGGAAGATTCAAATGATATTTTCGATGTTTTACCAAAATATCAGCGAGACACTATTGAAGCTTTGTTGAACCAAGGAAAATCAAATGAGGAAGTAGCAGAAATTTGGTTGAGTGCCAATGGACCTTCTAATACTTTTCCATTTGGTGCTGAAAATAAAAAAAATACTTTCTTAGATAAATTAGAAAATGAGCTTCAAGATTTTATTTGTAATGAAGAAAAATATGTTGAAGAGAGGAAACAAGTTATAGAAAAATGTAAGGCTGGTAGTTTAGTAGGCATTACATCATTAACAGCATTTATAGCTCCTATAATTGGAACAGCTCCATCATTGATATTACCTGTAATAGTCTTAATTTTGAATTCTGCATTAAAAATAGGTGTCAATGCTTGGTGTTCTTATAAATTAGAAGAAAAATAAGCTGTTATTTCTGGAAAAAATCATCTAGAGTAACAAGTTATACAAAAACCGCATTTACAACGGTTACGGAGAACCGTATCATAAATAAAACTGAGAAGATATAAAGGTAATATTAGGAATTAAAGTGGAAGTTGATTTTCACTTATTAGTTTATTTTTATATTTTATTGAACGAGATAAGTTTCTTGTAGATTATAAAGATGGATGCACTGTGTTTATTTAAGAATATTTGATTTGACAAACTGTTTAAAAGAACATGTTCGAAGTTCGAGGTTTTAGACACTAACGAATTTTTCATAGAATATAATATATACCCTTTATTCTATAGAAGTAGTTTAGGATAACTTAAAAATTTGAGACAATAAAAAAACATCTTCGGAACGGTACATTTTCAAAAGGTACTAACATCGGAGGTGTTTTTGAATGGACAAAAACGTATATTCAAGTGAGGCGGACAGTAATCAATAATTAGTGGAGTAGCGAGTTAACAAAAAGGAGGTCAACAACTTATCAATTACTTAAATTACTATAACTAAGAACGAATCTAAGAAAAATTAGACCATCTGGCATCGAAAAATAAAGTGTATTGAAAGCTTAATGAAGGTGTCTTATGTGTGTTTCTTATTAATAGATCAGTAATATAATCAAAAATTTTTATTATAGCAATTCAATTTAATGAAGATTAAATTGGAATAAATTATACATGAAATGCTTTTTGTACTAAAAAGTTGTAAAATATTATTATATTTAGAAATAATGTATAACTAGGAGGATATTATGGCTACTTTTAGAACTAGAGCGAGAGCTGTAGATTTGTTAGGGAAACAACAAATTCGTGATGAAGTAACTGCAATATCTGAATTACTACGTAATTCTTATGATGCTGATGCTAACTTCGGAACTATTGATGTAAATACTAAACAAAATCGAATTATAATTTCTGATGATGGCGAAGGTATGACAAGAAAAGATATAGAAGAGAAATGGCTTACTTTAGGAACACATTCCAAGACTAATAACGTAACAAAAACAAAAAAAGGACGAGTTAAGATTGGAGAAAAAGGGATTGGTCGTCTGGCGATATCTTTATTAGGAGATCAATTACTTTTAATTTCTAAAAAAGATGAAGAATGGTCAATACTCTATTTGCACTGGGAATTATTTAGAAATGAATATATGTTTCTTGAAGATATAGAATTACCAATAAAATCATTTAATACATTTGAAGAATTAAAAGATTTTATTGATAATAAATTTACTGATTTTAAAGTTCAGCTTCTAAAAAATTTTAATAATAAAGAAATTTGGAGCGATAAAATTGCTTTAAAAGTTACTCAACAAATTGAAGACTTTAAGATTAACAACAAGGTTTTAAATGAAATCTATAAAGTGAATCAAAGTAATAGTGGAACAATATTTCATATTAGTAATTTAGAATATACTTGGAGTTGGGATTCTTATATTTCAAGAATCAAAGATAAAAGTATTGAAAGAAGACATACAAGATTAGTAGGTACTCTCTATTCATTTGAAAATCCTATAGCAAAATTTGAAAGAGAGATTAAAGAAGAAGAGACTAATTTTGAACCTTCTATAATAATAAATGGAATTAATTTAAATGATCAAACTTGGCTTAACGAAGATGATATCCATTCATACGATTATTCAATTAAAGGTATTATAAATAATGGTAAATTCACTGGTGTATGTAGAATAAAATATAGCGAAGGTACGATTAAAGAAATTTCGCAAAAAAATGTAAATTTAACTACCGGAATAGATTCTAAAATTGCAAAAGACTGTGGTCCATTGTCAATAAGTTGGTATTTTGTCGAAGGAGAAAATTTTAACTCTGCTTTGGACAAGGACACTCATAAAGGAATTACAGAAAAATTAAAACAAATAGGCGGGATATTTGTATTTAGAGATGGATTAAGAATATTGCCTTACGGAGAACCAGGAAATGATTTTCTTGAACTTGAAGCACTAAGAAGTAGACGAGCTACAAATTTTCCTTTTAGTTTTAGAAGAATGTTTGGATACACTGAAATTAGCAAGGAACTTAATGGGAAGCTACTTGATAAATCGAGTAGGGAAGGTTTTATAGAAAATCAATATTATCTTTATTTTAAAGAAATCACTTTTAATATGCTACAGTGGTGGGCGTATGACTTTCTTGAAACTAAAGATACAAATGAAGGAAGAAGAAGAAAAAGACTAGACCAATTTAAAAAAGAGAAAGAACAACGTGAAGCTCAAAAACAAGAAGAAAAAAATCAAAAAAAATATTTAAGAGACTTAGAAAAAATTATACAGTCTACACAAGATAGCCTAAAAAAGGAAGTTGAGACGGCAGAAACAAATTTTAAAAATGAATTGAATAAGTTTAGAGCAAATATAAATCCACCTAAAATAAACTTTAGAAATTATATTAGAAATTCAACATTAAATTTTTTTATAGAATGTGACAAAATAACTAAAGAATTAGAAAAATTACTTATTACGCCAAAATTAAGACACGTAATACCTAATAATTTATTAGAGATGATTGATGAAAATAATAATGAAGTAAAAAAAGAAAAATTCAGACTTGATGCATATTTTCAAGAAATCATTAACGAGGAAGAATCTCTTTTATTAAATAAGTATGAAATTAATTTAACTACTGAAGAAGAAATTATACTAGATACATTAGATCAAATCAAAAGTTTAGAAAGTGAAATAATAGATAATTCAAAAATAATTCAAAAATTTAAAAGAGATTATGAAAAGGAAATTACTGATGAACTCAAAAAAATAAATAAAAAGATTTTGAAGGATTATAATGATAATTTGGATAGTGAATTTAAATTGCTTGAAGAAGAGAATCAAAAATTAACACTGAAATTAAATGAATTGAGACCACTCTATAAACAATTAGAATCTATAGACTTATTTATAGACAGTAAAACTTTAATTGAAGAATCAAAAAAAATTATTAATTCAATTCAAACGCAAAAATTTTCAATGAATCAAAAATCATTATCAGTAAAAAATAATATTTTATCAAAAGAATTTCATTTAAAAGCAATTAATACAATCAAAAATTTTAGCAATATTATTGAGAATAACAATTATACAGACGATCAGCTAATCGGAATATTGAAAAAGGAAGTAGATATGTATCGTGACATTTCTGCTGTAGGTTTAGCTGCAGAATTAACTAGTCATGAGTTTAACGCTTTGTATCAAGAAATTAAAAGGAATAACAAAATTTTAGATTCAAAATTAAAAAATACTTCTTTACTTCCTACTTTACAAAAAAATAATCGTGCTTTTCGTTCTTTAGAACGTTTACATGAAAGAATGAGCCCACTATATAGACAATCACGGAATATTAAAAATGAAATTAATTTGAAGAAGTTTATTGGAACACTGACAGAATATTTCAATACAGATTTGAAAAGATATGATATCCAAATAATAAATGATATACCTGAAGACGCTAATATAAAAGAAGTAGAAGCTGTACTATTTACTCCTCTTATTAACATAATTTCTAACTCTATTTACTGGTTGCTTAATCAAGAAAAAAGGCAAATCCATTTTTATATGGATTATAATATGACGAAGTTATACGTACAAGATACAGGACCTGGTATAAAACCAATAGATATATCATTTATTTTTGAACCTTATTTTACTAAAAAAGTAGGAGGAAGAGGTTTAGGTTTATTTTTATCCAGAGATATTCTAGAACATAATGGACATAACTTCTTTGCCATTGATCCAGATGATAACTTTACAGAATTATCGGGAGCGTGTTTTTGTATTGAATTCAATAGTAAGGTAGTTTTAAATGGAGGAAATCATAATGAGTGAGCAACAAGTTGTTCAAAAAATTGTAAAAGAGTACTTTAATAGTGCTGTAATAATTGATGATGATCTTGAATTAATTACTAATAACACTGATAATTTAGCTGTTCTCACTGAAAGCGATTTAAATTTTGAAGGTACAGATCAGGTTTTAGAGCATGGAGAGCAAAAAGCTATTACTGAATTCGAAGAAGAAAATGATGAAGAAGAAAATTTGAACACACCATTTGAAACCTACCAAGAGTTTATAAAAGAAGGCTTTGTAATAATGCCTTGGAGATACACTGACAAAAAAGATATAGGTGCTCTAAAGCGTACCTTAAATAATTCTAAGCTTTTAATTGTTGATTGGAATTTAGAACCTTCTTCTTTTGATAAATCAACTATGGGAGAGGTAGCTATTGAAATAATTAATAACTTTATTTCATCAAAAAAAGGACTTAAGTGTGCAGTTATTTATACACGAGAAGATACTCAAAGTGTGCAAGAAAAATTGCGAAGTACATTTGTTTGTAAAAAGATAAAAGGCTTTAAAAAAGGCGAAGATTTGTTTGTTTTTGAAGAAAAAGATAGTGAGGCTCCTAAATCATTGTTTGGAATAATAATGACTAAAAATACAAAACCAGAGAATATAATTAAAAATATTTCGCAGATTCTATTAGAGAGCAAAAGTACAACAATACACCTAATGGAAAGTGCAAATTTATTGAATGCTAATCTTAGTAAATCTATGACAAATTTTAATGCGCCATTTGAAAAAGTATTATTTTCTCAGATGATAACATCTAATCTTTCAAATACTAAAGTTTCTCAATTTATTAATGAAACTTTAGTATCGAGTGTAATAGAAAACGATAACTCTGCTTTTGATGGTGAAAGAAAAAATTTTCTGTTTGAATCAAAAAAGCAAAAAATTGTTAAAAAATTAAATATGATTATGGATTTAAGTAATAATCGTGTAAAGTCAGTAGATAAGTTATTTGATTTACTTAATCTTACTTCTAAAATAAAAAATCATATAATTTCCTTATTTGAAAATAATGATTTTATTAAAAAATTAGTATATGATTTAGAAAATTCTAATTCTGTAGAGGCTTTTAAAACAAAATTATTTAGTATATTGAATGAATATCTGAAACATAAAAAATTAAATAGTAAAGATTTTAATAAAATAGAAAATGATACTCTTTTTCTTATTTTATTTTTAGACGACTACGAATCACAAGAAGAAGAAAAATTTATTGAATCATTTCAGCAACAATCTTTAAATTTCACTAAAATTTTAAAGTTTATTTCTTTAGAAGATAAGAAAATTAAAACAGGAAGTGTCATTAAAAACTCAAATGATGAAGAATATTTATTGTGTATTACTCCTTTATGTGACACGGAACGACCAGCTTCTATAAATAACAAATACAAATTCCTAGTAGGCGAAAAAATTAATAAGCCTTCTGAAAATGATTTGAAAAATAATAAGAATGGTTGTTATTTAATGCCATTACCAGTAGGTGATGAATTAATCTATATAAAATGGAATTTTTTCGATACTTGTACGATAGAATTATCAGAACTAGAAGAGAAAGAATCGTTAATTACATTAAAGAAAGACTATATTCAAAATATAATAAATCGTTATATAGCATATCAATCTAGAGCAGGAATTAATGAAATTTTCTATAAAGAGTCAAATTATATTTCAAACTTTATGAAGTTGATGGAAAATAAATTATAATTTTCTAAATTAAAAATAACAATTATTTAGAAAAGAACTCGTATGCTATTTTCTGAACTGAAACCTGAATTGTGGACTTTTGATAAAAGACCCCATTCGGGTTTTTTGCGTATAAAGATACCGATATGTTGTACCTACTCAATTTAGATGAGAGAACTATTCATGAAAAGATGCATCTTCAATCTAAATCAAATCAGACAACTTGAAGAAAATCTTTACGTAACCTTGATATCAAATCGTAAAATTCAATACAAAGAAGAATTTGAGGTTCACGCTGTACGTGAGAATTTAGCTGGTAAGCGACCGATACCAATCTTTGAGGAAAGCCATTTTGACGTGGAAATGATTGATAAGAAAACAAAGAACGAAGCGTTAAAATGATAGCGAAAGACATATCGTATTTATGGAGAAAAAACACTCCTGAATGAGAGACGTAGAAAATCAACTCTTAGAAGTTGATCGGTGCTTTGCGAAAACTAAAACACAAATCGAGTACCTCACAGCAGAGAACAAAGTTCGAACCTCTCGAAAGAGAAACGAAGTACTGAGACTAACAGGATCTGAGCGCTATTAAGCAATCAATCTAAATCTCGTAGAGGTCAGTTGCTTACATTGATTATTACAATAGCGAACGAAGACAAGGAAAGCTACAAAAGATGACTCCAGTACAATACCGAAGCCATCTCATAGCAGCTTAAACGTTAAGAATGCTTTTATTAAATCGTCCAAACTCAATGGTTCAGTTCATTATAATTGGAATAATTCAGTAATATCTATTAGTTTGAGAGAGGACGTAATCTATTTCTGTAAGTAAATTAATAGAAAATTTGTATCTTTTCTTCGTTCTGTATCGAAAACGATTTCTTTTCTATTTTATTGATTGTTAATCTTGAATAGAACTCTTTAATAAAAATCTCAGCCAGTTTCACAGGAACAGCATTTCCTATTTGAGTTGCCATAACATCCTTTGAACCTTTATAGGGAATGTCAGATAGTTCGCCTGTGAATTTATAATCCAAAGGGAAAGTTTGTATGAGAGCAGCTTCTCTAAGGCTTATGGCTCTGTCTTCAGTTGGATGACCGAAACGTCCCTTTGTATAACTTATGCAACCACATGTTATAGTTGGAGCATAATCGTATCTATTCATTCTACCGTACACATCTCCGAATCCCACATTACCCTTTTTATGGCAGTTTAACAATAAATATTCTGGCCAAGAATTTCTGCTACCTCCATCATGTGGAGTAGATCGAATTCTCTCTAAATTTAATTCTGATAGATTTCTACAAGAATGAAGAGGATCAAACAAGTCAGTTTCTCCAGCAGAAATTGGATTAAGATTGTATTTTGAAAGATGAACTCCGAGTAATGGAGATAATTGCTCTTTTGGCCAGAGTTTAAGTGGAGAAGTAACGACAGGTAATTTATTTTTAGGGATTTTGATTACTCCTTCAACAAATGGGAAATTATTAATTTTTTTAGCTAGAAGTATTAATCGTTTTCTTTTTTGGGGAACGCCATACTTATTGACACTAATTATTTTATAATTTATATGATAAGAAGGACGATTAGGACTTTTTTTGTATCCAGATGCATTTAAATTAGCTAACTTTCTTAAAAATGTATGAAATATTTTATAATTGACTATATTGTCTACGTTCTCAAAAAAAATGAATTCAGGATGAAAAATATCAGCAATTCGTATTGTCTCAAGTATCAATTTATTTCTTTCGTCTTTACTGTCAAGTGCTTTTTTTCTTGAGTGTCTTGAAAAACCTTGACAGGGAGGTGTCGATACTAATAAATCTAGTTGATTTTGTTTTAAGCCTGCTTTCTTTATAAAATCTTCTTTAGTCACTTTTTTAATGTCATTTATAATTAGATGTTCACTTCCATGATTTAACTCGTATGTTTTTGCTATTATTGGATCGTATTCGATTGCTGTAACGATTTCAAAATATTTTTTTAATGCTTGGGATACCCCTCCAGCTCCACAAAATAAGTCGATCGCTTTTGGTTTTTTCACTTCTATTTAGCCTCTCTTTTAAGAAAAATTAATATTATCAATTGATCAATCAATTTTTTCTTTGATTGTAATATTATACATGAACGTAAGTTGTTTTTCTTTCTCGTAGACAATTATTTATACTTCTTTCATAAAAAGAATGATAATAATTTATTTTATAATAATTAAACGAAAAGATAATTCTTAATATAGTTCCAAGTAAATAATTAATGTTAATGATTACAATCTTACACAAAGAATCATTAAATTATAAAGGTGAAAAATAGAATAATACTTCAGCGAATTTAATTCTAAATAGAGATGAATGATGACAGAATAATCATTTATATTGTTTAAATAGAAATAAGATATTAAATTAATGACTTCGTTACAAATTACTTGGGAAGTTCGCAAATGGTAACGTCGACAGGCGTTCATGATTGCAGTCTGTTAGACGGGTTTTATGCCATAAACGATGATCATGAAATTATTGGACTGATCACCTATCATATGACTTCACAGACGTGCGAAATCATTTCACTGGACAGTCTTGAAGAAGGCAAAGGAATCGGCTCACGATTGATGCAAGTGGTAGAGGAAAAAGCAGCACAGCAACAATGCGACTTGCTGACACTCGTTACAACGAATAATAATGAGCATGCGATACGTTTCTATCAACATCGGGGATATACAGTATCGCAAGTGATTCCGAATGCCGTGGACCTTGCACGCAAAATAAAACCGGAAATCCCGTTATACAATGAAAAGGGAGTTCCGATTAAAGACGAAATCGTCTTGATAAAACATTTATGAGTTACTTATTCGTTGTTGATGATAGAACTTCTAAATAATCTTTCTCACTCTTGAATTGATCATTCACAATCAAATCTGGTGAAATCAAATAGGTTCCGGCATATTCACCGTGCTTAATTTTGAAATAGCATGTCTTAGGTGCAAGTAGACTTTTCGATCGATGAATCTGCTCTCGTGATAGTTGCGTCCAATCTGATTGATCTTGTGAATTAGCGAAAGAGACAATAATCGATTGGTCCGCTTGAATCAACAGTACAAGATCGTTGTCTTGTAAACGCGATGGATTGACGTGTGCTAGGATCGGGTCGGCAGACTTAGCGATAAAACCGCCAATAGTAGCGTGCGACTGCTGTTCCTTTATGAACTGTTGAATCATAGTTATCCTCCTAACTAGATTTATGGATTACTCCAACTTTTCTTTCGTGATGATACCAATACCGCAACCAAACAGCATGATGATACCGGTAACGAGTAACGCAGGCACGTGACTTTCTAGTGCCATGTAGAGACCTGCACCACTTAAGATGACACCGGTTGGGATCAAAACGTTTCGCATGAGCTATATCCCCTAAACAGATGATGACGTTGTTCTCACTATACCGGATAGAGCGTCAGATAAAGTGCATGATTTAGTAAATAATGACAATCTGATTTTGAATATACAGAACGAAAATAGACGCCGCCCATTAACTTGGACAGCGTCTGTTTTTCATTATGTTCGCTCTAGTATATTGACGAGCATCTGATGGATGACGTCATGATCCCGAACGTCATGAACACGATAACTACCGGGTAACGTATAGACGTCTATCGCTCCGACGTAAGCAATCTTCAGTTCCAACGTTCCGTCCTCCTGACAGGTCGTCCGGAGTTCGAGTTCACCGCTGATGACACCAACTTCTTGCGTCATGACACCATGTGTGGCGGTAAAGGTAGAGATTTTCGTTTCCATCGAATCGACTCCTTTTTAGTATGTACATGTGTTCAACATCGTTTGTAAGGCTGTTTTTTCACTCGACTGTAAGCTGAGGTTCCAGCGACTCTTCGTATTGATCCACATCTTCGAGTAGGCACAGCTCGCACCTGCCCGTGTCGGCTTCCATGTCGACGGATCCTGATCTCCTTTTGAACGGTTCGAGCTTGCGGAGACGGCAATCAATTGTGGACCTGTCAAATCGTTTGCGAATGCTTGACGTGTCGTCGTCGTCCAGCTGCTTGCTCCTGAGCGCCATGCTTCGGCAAGCGGTACGACGTGATCGATGTCGAGGTCAGATGGATTCGTGAATGTCAGTCCGTCATAGTAACTATACCAAGAACCGGATGTGACGGGGCACGATCCGACATACGAATCGGCATCACGTTTTAAGACGACTTGTCGTGTATCACAGCCGCCTCCTTGACTGCTCCAGTGCGGGAATAGATCGCGCGAATAACCGGTCATGTTGCCTTCTGTTTTAACCGTTAAGGCATCGAGTTGAGACTGGGCCGTCGCTTTCGACGAGATCCCTGAGGGCAGTGCGGAAACAGACGGCGTATCGAATTGGAAAGCGGTCAGGCAGACGAGCGTAGTGATGACGATGGACTTGATGGCTTTGAACACGTGTCATTCCTCCTATGTATGAGACGAGATGATGTGAAGACACCCTTCACAATTTTTAGTATGGCATCACTTATTTAGGAAAAAATAAATATCGTGTAAATGTTATTACAATTAAACTTTTGTCATTATATACAAGAGTCTGATGTTAGGATTTAGGTGGAGAAGAAAGGAGACTACATCATGAACGAACGAATCAGAGGATGGTTGATCGTGTTCGGCGTATTTTTAGTCGTAAGTGGCGCGTTGACGGAAGCGCAACGTTATTTCAACACAAAAGAACTAGAAAATTGCATCGCGCAAGCTCGCGCTGCCCACCAGGAATATGAATATGAGATCGTTAATCCTGTCACACGCGCGTATTCGTTCCGTGCACATTGATTTTCTAAAAGATGTCGGGTCATCTCGCATATGGTACGCTTTTCAGGAAGCAGGATTTTAATGATTCGAGGAGCTGGTATGCATGAATAAAAAAGACATCGCCGACATCCGTCTTCACTTCAAGATGGATGCCGATTTACTAAAAATCCATGAAATCTACAACGTCTATATCCGAAAAGAGACGAGCGAAATCTATCATGAGGAAGCCCGACCGTTTCCGTTGCTTGATCCGGAACAACAGGAGCTGTTCCTTGCGAACTTCAAGAAGGTACTAGGTGGAAAACTCGACGTCAAGCTGTTCGAGGTCAAGTTCACGCATCCGGAAGAAGGGGAGACGGGTCATACGCAACAGCTGCTCTACGAAGGACTGTATGCGGAAGAGCCGGAGGACTGGGTCGAACAGATGCAGACGATGGCGTTGAAGATGGTTCAGGACGTCCAGTACGAGAATGACCTCGTCGTCACGTTCATTCGCGGACAATACTATAAAACGACGAAGCGCCAAGCGGACGAGACAGAGATCGATCCAAATGACGACGTCTATACGACGCCGTTCATTCTCGGTAGTCTTAACTTAACGGAGCTACCAAAACAATCACTCGTCTTTGATTTCGTTGAACGGGAATTCAAGTCGAACTTATTCATCAATCCGGTCATCAAACTGGCGTCGCCGATCGGTGGATTCCTCTTCCCGACCTTCACCGACAATGCGGCAGACGTCAATCATGTCTTGTATGCGGCGGGCAAGCCGAATAAACCGGATTTCGGCTTCCTTGAAAATGTCTTGAACGGTCAACCGATCGTCACGGCAGATGAGGATAAAGCGATCTTCGAGGAAATCGTCAAATCGGTCGTTGGTGAATCGATGGATACGAAGACGTTAGCCGGTGTCTATGAAAACATCAATCAGTTGATCGTCGTCGAAGAGGATCAAGATGAGGAAGAAGTGCCAATGCTCGACGTTCAGGAAGTCGAACGTGTCCTCAAGGCAAGCGGTGTCGAAGACGTCAGCACGGAGCAGGTCGAACGGGCGTTCAAGACGGTCGTTGACGATCCGACATACGAGATGAAAGCGAGTAACATCGTCCCGAACTATGAAGCGAAATCGATTAAAATCAATACGAAGGTCGCAAACATCGCGATCAGTCCGCAAGACTTGAAGTACGTCAAACAAGTCAATTACCAAGGAAAACGCTGCTTGTTGATCGAGGTCGAGGAAGACACGGTCATTGATGGTTTTACAATCGTTTCACAAGAACAATTACGATAAGGATCAGCGCAGGCGACTGCGCTGATTTTTTTAGGTGAAACATTTGCTTCTCCTGTCAAAGACAGGTATATTGTGATGTAAGCGGTCTCTTTTTTTGAAAAAGAGGCATTCGAAATTTTTTTTAGTAGTTATCGAAAGCGCTTTCGATAGCAGTTTGACAAGAAAGGAAGCGATCCATTTGTCTACCGTATCGATGCAAGATTTGCTACGAACGTTACGAAATCGTTCATCCATCCATCAAGACGGACTTGAAATCGTCGATAAGCCAATTCCTGACGTCTCAACTCCGGGAACACTCGATCCGCGTGTCCGTGAGGTCGTTCTCACGCAGCGTCCATCGGTCTCGATTCCAGAGGGGGCGTCGCCAGTCGAACTGGCGCGTGCCGGTATGGGTTGGGACAACGAAGACGTGACGACACGGAAAATCTCAACGGACGTCCTCGCGATCCCAAGACCCGGTACCACGATCGAAGCACGGCTGTATCGTCCGGAAGCGGCGCGTCCGCTCCCGCTCGTCGTCTATTTCCATGGCGGTGGTTTTTTCGGTGGCACGCTCGAGACGGTCGAGAACCCATGTAAGGCATTAGCCGATAAGGGGAACGTCGCCGTCTTGTCGGTTGGTTACCGATTGGCACCCGAGCATCCGTTTCCAACAGGGCTTGAGGATTGTCATGCGGCAATCGATTGGGCAGTCGAACACGCTGATCGACTTGGGATTGATCCAGGTGCGATCGCTGTCGCCGGTGATAGTGCCGGTGGGAACTTAGCGACGGTCTGTTGTTTGCTCGATCGCGAGCGTCCGACACCGTATATCCGCTATCAAGTCTTGTATTATCCGGTCGTCAATGTCGGTGAACATCCGAATTCGGAATATGACTGGATGCTTGAAGCGTATGACCGACAAACGGAATCGGAGTTCCTCGAACGGATCATTTTGTCGCTTCAAGATGAAGAAGGTGTCCTCGAGCAATGGTACGTTCAAGCAAGTGATTCGAAGGATCGACGGATTTCACCGTTGTTCGCGACGCTCGATGATCTACCGGAGGCACTCGTCATTACAGGAGAGTTTGATTACTTACGTCTTGAAGGGGAAGCGTATGCGAAAAAACTGGCGCGCGCCGGCGTCAAGACCCGCTATCTCCAGTACCGGGGGATGGAACATGCTTTTCTTGATAAACTCGGTCTGTATCCGCAAGCCGAAGACAGCTTAGACGAAATCGCGAAAGACTTAAAACGACTTTTTTCTCAAACTAACTAACAAAGGTGGATGACGCATGACATACACGCTCGATTGGCAAGCCTATACAAAACTCGCACGACAAACCGTCGCGGAAGGGGCGGTCCTCTTACAAAATGATGGTGTGCTCCCGTTGCAACCCGCATCGACGGTCGCTGTCTTCGGACGTAATCAGTTCAACTACTATAAAAGTGGAACAGGATCAGGCGGGATGGTCAACGTTACGAACGTCGTCAGTCCGCCCGATATGCTACGCGAAGACGTGACGTTGAACGCAGACGTCCTCAAGGCGTACGAGAACTGGCTTGAAGACCATCCGTTTGACCAAGGGGAAGGTTGGGCAGCCGAGCCGTGGTCGCAAGAAGAGATGCCGCTTGACGCGACACTCGTTCAGCAAGCAGCGCTTGACTCCGATGTTGCCTTGATCATGATTGGTCGTACGGCTGGGGAAGACCGCGACAATACAGCAGATCCAGGGGGTTATTTTTTAACGGAGACGGAACAGGAGATGCTCCGTCTCGTGACGACATCTTTCAAAAAAACCGTCGTCGTCTTGAACGTCGGGAACATCATCGATATGTGCTGGGTCGAAGAGACGACGCCAAGTGCTATTCTCTACGCGTGGCAAGGAGGAATGGAAGGCGGAACTGGACTGAGTGATCTTTTACTCGGCCGCGTCTCGCCGTCTGGAAAACTACCGGATACGATCGTCCGTTCACTCGATGATTATCCGTCGACACCATACTTCGGTCATGCCGATCGCGCGTTGTATCAAGAAGACATCTATATCGGGTACCGTTACTTCGAGACGTTCGCACCGGAAGCGGTCTTGTATCCGTTCGGTTATGGACTATCGTATACGTCGTTCGACCTTACGACAGACGTGACGACGTCAGCTGATGCTTGGACGGTTACGGTGACGGTGACGAATACCGGTCAGACGAGCGGGAAGGAAGTCGTACAAGGATACCTCGAGAAACCACAAGGCCGACTTGGAAACCCGACGCGTCAACTCGTTACGTTCGGCAAGACAAAAGAACTCGCACCAGGCGAGCAAGAATCTCTCACACTCGTCGTACCGTTCGCCTCATTTGCGAGTTATGACGATAGTGGTGTCACCGGGCATAAATCGTCTTATGTCGTCGAACCTGGCACGTATCAGCTCTATCTCGGAACGGACGTCCGGTCGGCGGTTCCAGTCGCAAGCCATTCTGTCGAGACGCTTGACGTCACGGACGTCTTAACGGAGAACATGGCACCGGTGACGGCGTTTGAACGCATCAAACCGCAAGCGACCGAAACGGGATATACGGTGACGTATGAAGCAACACCACTGCGGACGATCGATCCGGAACAGCGCCGTCAACAGGAGCGTCCTGTTGAACGGACGCAGACGGAAGATGCTGGTTGGAAGTTACGCGACGTCAAAGAAGAGCGTGTCACGCTTGAGACGTTCCTCGATCAATTGACGGATGCGGATCTCGCGGCAATCGTCCGGGGGGAAGGGATGAACTCACCGCGCGTCACACCGGGAACGGCGGGCGCCTTCGGTGGCGTGACGACAGAACTCGAAGCACTCGGCATTCCAGCAGGCTGTTGCGCGGATGGTCCGTCCGGAATCCGGATGGACATCGGGACGAAAGCCTTCTCGTTACCGAACGGAACATTGCTTGCCTCGACGTTCAACACAACATTGATTGCCGATCTATTTGAGATGACAGGTCTTGAGTTACGGAAGAACGAGATTGATACGTTGCTTGGACCCGGGATGAACCTCCACCGTCATCCACTCAACGGACGGAACTTCGAGTATTTCTCGGAAGATTCGTATCTGACTGGAAAAATGGCCGTGGCACAGCTCGACGGGATGCACCGGGTTGGTGTGACGGGAACGTTGAAGCACTTCAGTGCCAACAACCAAGAGTTCCACCGACACGATCTGGATTCGATCGTATCAGAACGGGCGTTACGTGAGTTGTACCTGAAAGGGTTCGAGATGGCAGTTAAGGAAGGGAAAGCATACTCGATCATGACGACGTACGGTGCCGTCAATGGCATCTGGACTGCCGGCTTATACGATCAGAACACACGCATCTTGCGCGATGAGTGGGGCTTTGACGGAATCGTCATGACCGACTGGTGGGCGAAAATCAACGCCGAAGGAACGGAAGCAAACCGGCAGCAAACGGCGACGATGGTCCGTTCGCAAAACGATCTCTATATGGTCGTCGGCGAACCGGGAACGAATCCGTTCGAGGATGATACATTGACGGCTCTCGCAGACGGAACACTTCGACGTTCCGAGTTACTGCGGAGTGCTGCGAACATCTGTCAGTTCTTACTCCGGTCACCGGTCATGGATCGCGTGATGGGAACGGCGTCACCTGTCGAGGTCCTCGGGGCACCGATCGAAGAAGAGACGCTCGAAGAGCAAGCCGTCTCGCACCAACGCCTCGTCAGTGGGGATGCCTTCCCGTTAACGGACGTCACGACGACGACAGGAAGTAGTCATGTCTTCGCTGTCACGGCGGAAGAGACAGGGATGTATCAGGTCACGTTGACGGCACGTTCGAATGCTGGTGAACTGGCGCAGATGCCAGTGACGTTGTTTGCGAACAACATGCCGGTCGCGACCTTTACCTTCAATGGAACAAACGGCGAGTGGGTCAACCAGACGAAGGACGTCTTCGTCTTCAACCCACACAACTATTTAAAACTCTACTTTGCACTCGGTGGTCTCGAGTTAAAAGAGTTGACGTTTACGCTTGCGGAATCGTTTCATATGAAGAACGGCTGATTAGATTAGCCGGACGGAAAGGACGGATTGTGTGCAGTTTTCCATCATCAAAAAACGGGTCGAGCAACTGCTTTCCCCGTCGTTACAGGGACGGATTGCTTTTCATGCAGCTGTCTACCGGATTCAAGACAGTCCTAGTCGTGTCTGGGTGACGTTTGACGGAGAAGAGATTCTTGGAGCAGACGATTTTCGCTTCGAACGGGAAGTCGATCGGCGTTACGCGTTACGGGCTGCACAGTTACCGGAAAAACCTGACGGAGCGTTATGGCAGTCCGACTGGTTGGAACAGTCGCATGCGTTATCGGCTGAGATCGAACGACAAGTCAAACAAGACGGGTATCTAGAGAACTATGAGATGCAACAAGATTTGTTAGAGTATCCGAATCTTGCGTTTGAACAAGCGCTCATTCATCCACATCCTTTCATCCGCGGCATCGCGCGTCTCGATCGGCGACTCGGCAAACGACGTTTCCTATCGCTGACGCATCAGTCTGATTTTGAACAATGGTGTGCAGATACGCGGCAAACCGTCGAACGCTGGTGACACGAAAAAGCACGCTTCCTCAAGCCGAGGAGGCGTGCTTTGCTGTTAGATTGAAAACGAGTTGACCTCGTGAATGCCTTCTTCTTCAACGAAGGCGTCGAGTAAAGCACGGACTTCGTCCGTTGAGTTCGTCTCCATCAATTTGACCCGAAGTTCACTCGCGCCGCGGAATCCGCGGACGTAAATCTTGAAGAACCGACGTAATGGCTTGAAGAGACGTGGCTCGAATTGAGCCGAGTAATGATCGTGTAGATCGAGTTGTAGACGTAACAAGTCAAGGAGTTCTTGGCTCGAATGGTCTCTTTTCTCGACTTCGAACGCGAACGGGTTGTGGAAGATCCCGCGACCGATCATGACGCCGTCGACACCGTATTTCTCAACGAGTTCAAGACCGTGTTGGCGATCGTTGATATCCCCATTGATCGTCAGTAACGTCTGTGGTGCGATCTCATCACGTAACTTCTTGATTTCTGGAATCAATTCGAAGTGCGCTGGAACGGCGCTCATCTCTTTACGAGTCCGGAGGTGAATCGAGAGGTTCGCGATATCTTGTTCGAGGATGTGACGCAACCAATCGTGCCATTCTTCGACCTTCGTGTAGCCGAGACGTGTTTTGACGCTGACCGGGAGACCGCCTGCTTTTGCAGCTTGGATCAGTTCAGCCGCCACTTCCGGACGATTGATCAAGCCAGAGCCTTTTCCATTAACAGCAACGTTATGGACGGGACAGCCCATATTGATGTCGATCCCGCTAAAGCCCATCTCTGCCATACCGATACTCATTTCGCGGAAATATTCCGGTTTGTCGCCCCAGATGTGAGCAACCATTGGTTGTTCATCTTCCGTGAACTCGAGACGTCCGCGGACGCTCTGCTTGCCTTTCGGATGACAATAGCTTTCTGTATTCGTGAATTCCGTGAAGAAGACGTCCGGACGCGCCGCTTTTGCGACGACGTGGCGGAAGACAACGTCAGTGACGTCTTCCATCGGTGCTAAGACGAAAAATGGTCGTGGTAAGTCCTGCCAAAAGTTCTTTTTCATAGTATATTAAACCCTTTCCTTAAGGTAATGCACATGTGTGGTTAAAGAATTTCATCAACTATACACTTTAAGCGCTCTCGTTAAAAAGTGCAAGTGAGTGCTATTCGTTACCGTGAGGAAAGAGATTGGTGTACCATATGCTGCTTCATCCAGTCCGGACCCGGAATCAGGTGTCCGGCTTCGTCCTTATAGATGACGTGTTCTGGGCGAAGTTCCGTCGGTGAGACGAGTCCTGTTGCCGCCGTCAGATTGTAGAGTCCTTCTCGTAACGAGATGATGTAGTTCGTCACGCGGAAACTTTTTTCGTCGACGATCAGCGCCTTCTGCAGTTTCGGATCAGTCGTCGCGACGCCGACTGGACAGTGATTCGTATGACAGACTTGGGCTTGAATACAGCCGACATTAAACATTAAACCACGCGCGATGTTGACGAAGTCAGCGCCGAGGGCGAGAGCGATCGCAATCTTATCAGCACTGATCAGCTTACCAGATGCGAACACTTTGACCTTGTCGCGTAAACCGGCTTCTGTCAAAAGTTGATGGACGAACGGTAAGGCGGAAAAGAGTGGTAGGCCGGCAGCATCCGCAAGTTCTTGGAACGTCGCGCCTGTCCCTCCTTCGCCACCGTCGACCGTCATGAAGTCTGGATGACGACCGGATTCTTTCATATAAGCAATCAACTGACGCATGTCTTCAAGATTACCGACGACGACTTTGATCCCGACTGGTTTTCCGCCAATCTCACGTAGACGTTCGACCCAGTCGAGCATCGTCTCTGGTGTCGTGAATTCGTTAAACTGGTTCGGACTATCGATGCCGACACCGACTTTGACCTTCCGGACAGCGGCAATCTCTTCCGTGACCTTTGCGCCTTCTAAATGTCCACCACGCGTTTTAGCCCCTTGGGCAAGTTTGAGTTCGAAGGCTTTGACTTGCGTTAACTCACTTTTTTTCTGAAACTCGTCGAACGAAAAGTCGCCGTCCTCCGTCCGGACACCGAACAGACCGGGACCAATCTGACAGATGATGTCGACGTCACCTTTGAGATGAAAGTCGGATAGCCCGCCTTCACCAGTATTCATCCAGCTTCCTTTAGCGCGACCGAGTCCAATCGATAGAGCGGTGATGGCCCGGTCACCGAGTGCACCAAAACTCATCGCCGATTGACCGATCAGCCCTTGGATTTGATAAGGGTGCCGACACGTCGTCGCCCCGATGACTGGTGCATCCTCCACTTTCAAGAGATACGGTGAGATTTGCTTCGCAACAAGATGTTCTTTCCGCGTAAACAGTTCATCGCGATCAATTTGATAAATGTGCGTATCGACACGTTCTGATTGATCGATCCGTAATTCCTGTCGATTCGTTGGAAAGAGGGCGTTTTGTACATAAAAACCAGCTTCTTCAAAATTACGTTCCGAGCCAAAACCAAGAATCCGACTTTGGTATTTGCCAGAAAGGACGGCTGTCTTGTATTCATTGCGGGAGAAGGGTTTGCCTTCGTTATTGTTGAGAAATAAGTATTGGCGGAGTTCCGGTCCCATGTTTTCGAGGATATAGCGCATCTTTCCGAGGACGGGGAAGTTGCGCAGGACCGCATGTTCTTGCTGGCGACGATCGGCGCGCCAGACGTGCCAAAGGAGGAGGGGGGGGACAAGGATGATCAACAGGGCGATGGCGAGTAAAATGAAGAGCACAATCGTATCGATAGACATCAAAATTCCTTCTTTCCCGTAGATTTCGTGTTATGTAAGTTGATACCACTGAAGCTTCTGTTACAAACTGCACCAACTGGCTATTTCCAGATTTTGAATCTTTTCTGTCAGTAATGTCGTAAATAAGACTATACATTAAAGGAGGAGACCGGTATGCATACACTTTATATGAAACAAAAAGCATTCAGTTTGCGTGGGCGATTTGCGATTCAGGACGAAGAAGGACACGATGCGTATCACATTGAGGGTAGTTTTATGAAATTACCGAAGACCTTCACCGTAACGAACCGAAATGGAGAAGTCGTCGCTGAAATCGAGAAAAAAACGTTTAGTTTCCGTCCAGTCTTTTATGTCGAAGCAGCAGGACAATCGTTTGAAATCATCAAAGAGTTCACGTTCTTCAAGGATCGTTATACAATCAACTCGGATCAGTTCGAAGTCACAGGCGACTGGTGGGATGTCGATTTTGAAGTCCTGCAACAGGGACAACGGATTGGTCGCGTGCAGAAAAAGTGGATTTCTTGGACCGATCAGTACATGATCGAAGTCGAAGATGAAGCGATGGAAGAATTATTGATCGCCCTCGTCGTCGCGATTGATTGCGTCAAAGCGGAGGAAAGCTCGAATAACTCGTCTTTCATCAATTAAAAAGGGGAATGATGCAAGATGGAACAGTGGGATGTATATACAGCAGATCGCAAGAAAACAGGACGGCTCTGGACACGGGGAACGCCACATACAGCTGGCGATTATCACATGACGATTCACGTCTGTGTTTTTAACGCCAAGGGAGAGATGCTCGTCCAACAACGGCAACCGTTCAAATCCGGTTGGCCGAACATGTGGGATCTGACAGTCGGGGGCAGTGCGATCAGCGGGGATACGAGTCAGATGGCAGCACAACGGGAACTGTCGGAAGAGCTTGGACTCGATATTGATTTCACGGGTGTCCGCCCCCATCTGACGATTCCGTTTGAAATCGGTTTTGATGATTATTATCTCGTCGAACAAGAAGTGGATCTGACGACTTTGACACTGCAGGAAGAAGAAGTTCAGCGTGTCGCTTGGATGACAGAAGAAGCGATTGTCAATGGGATCGAAGAAGGCTGGTTCATCGGTTATCATGAATCATTGATTCGACTGTTATTTGCCCTTCGTCATAGCTATGGTGCTCATAATGAAGTATAAAGACAGCCTTTCCGGTAATCCGGAAGGGCTTGTTGATTGATTAAGCAGATTTTCGAAGTTCCGCTTCATACATGAATCTAAAACTACTTAATTTTTGTTATCAATTTGTTTAATATAAAGCCGTTTCGAAGGGAAGTAAAATAGATAGTTCTTATGCTTTTTATAAATAAAAAATAGATTCTATCGGTTCATATGCCTAAGATAAATAGAATTTCAAAAGGCTACCAAGTGTTCGATGATTGTTTGTTTTTGAATACGTGTCACCTTAAAAATATCCGGATTTTTGAGCTGTAAGCTTTCTTGGAATCCAAATGTTGGATCGATCGAATGCAAATATAAAGACAACAAATTCCCGTGTGTCACGAGAATGGATCCATCATGCTGTTGCAACGCTTCATCGACGACACGCGTGATACGCTCAGTTGCTATTCGGCTAGATTCACCACCAGGACACGTATAGTCTGGATCGACGAACGTTTGTCGGAGATGATCCTGCCAATCGTCAAGTGGAACAGCACTTAACTGTCGTTCTTTCAAAGCATCCTCCCGTGTAATGGGAAGTTTCAGGGCAGTCGCAAGTGGTTGAATCGAATCGAGCGCACGGCGATACGGACTCGAAATAAGATGTGTAATCGGAAGCTCAAGTAACTGCGTGCACAGTCGTCGTGCCTGTTCTTCTCCACCAGGTGTTAATGGGGCATCAGGTGCCTGACCGGTCGTTTCACAGTGACGAATCAAGTAAATCGTCGACATGAATGTTTCATCCTTTCATGATCAAGTGGTGCTGTATGATTTCTGGAAAAGATGGTAAAGTCCTTTTCATAGATTGAAAAATGATTTTGAAAAAGGCGTTGACAAATGCTGTCGAGATTACTAAAATTAGAAACAATTCATCGATGCAGCGACGCATCGGATAATCAAATAAAGAGAAAGCTATGATTGTCATGGGTCACACTATGGCAGGAGCAGCTTCTGGAGAGACCGTGTCGACACGGCGCCGAAGGGTTCACAATCTCAGGCAAACGGACAGAAGAGTAATCAGATGCAGCGACGGGCATTCGTGGAATGTCGTAGTGGCGTGTATGGGTTATTCCTTTGATTTTGTTGAGATTGGACATTCGTCCAGTCTCTTTTTTTCTTTTTCAGGACCGACAGAACGGTCTGAAGCTTAGAGAAACCATCACAAGGAGGAGTTCAGGTTTGGAACAGCAAGGATTAAAACGGGATTTATCGAATCGTCATGTACAGTTAATTGCCATTGGTGGAACGATCGGAACGGGTTTGTTTTTAGGATCAGGTAAAGCGATCCAACTCGCCGGACCATCGATCATTTTTGCCTACTTACTCGTCGGGATAGCGATCTTCTTCGTCATGCGGGCACTTGGGGAATTGTTATTGTCAAAAGCAGGTTATCAGTCACTTACGGATATCGCAGAAGATTATCTCGGACCACGTGCCGCATTCGTGACCGGTTGGACGTACTGGTTCTGTTGGATTATGACAGCGATGGCGGACATCATCGCCGTCGGTGTGTACGTCAAGTATTGGTTTGATATCCCGCAATGGATTCCAGCCGTTCTCGCGCTCTTGATTTTACTTGGCTTTAACTTATTGACCGTTAAATTGTTCGGTGAACTTGAGTTTTGGTTCGCCTTGATCAAGGTCGTGACGATCCTTGCCTTGATTGGTGTCGGGATCGTCCTGCTCGCAATCGGTTTTAAAACGGACGCAGGTCCCGTGACGGTCTCGAATCTCTGGTCGCATGGCGGATGGATGCCAAACGGGATTTCTGGATTCCTGCTATCGTTCCAAATGGTCGTCTTTGCCTATGTCGGCGTCGAGCTCGTTGGGGTATCCGCAGCGGAGACAGCGGATCCGAAGAAGAACATCCCGTCCGCGATCAATAAGATTCCGCTCCGGATTCTGTTCTTCTATGTCGGTGCCTTGCTGATTCTCTTGATGATCAACCCATGGACAGGATTAAGTGCAACAGAAAGTCCGTTCGTGAAGACGTTCAGTTTGATCGGGATTCCGCTCGCAGCAGGAATCATCAACTTCGTCGTACTGACATCCGCTGCTTCTGCATGTAACAGCGGAATGTTCTCGACTAGCCGGATTCTGTATAACCTGGGAAATCAACAGCAAGCGTCGAACAAGTTCTCGAAGTTGAACAAAAATCATGTTCCAGCAAACGCCTTGTTCGTCTCGACGATCGTCGTCTCAGTCGGTGCTTTGCTCAGTAAGCTGTTACCGGGACAAGCGTTCAGTATCGTCACGACGATCAGTGCAATCTGCTTCATCTGGGTCTGGGGTGTCATCCTCGTCTGTCATCTCCGGTACAAGAAACAAAATCCGGAATTACATGCAGCATCGACATTCAAAGCACCATTGACACCACTCGTCAATTACCTCGTGCTCGGATTGTTTGCCGTCATTCTCGTCGTTATGTTATTTGCTGACGATACACGTCCAGCCTTGTTGCTGACACCGGTCTGGTTCCTCGGATTATTCGGACTATATCATCTCCGGAAAAAGAAACAACAAGCAGCTAATCAAAAAAGTGCGTAAGTCAAAACAAGCCGGTCGGATCTAATCCGACCGGCTTGTTTCATGGTGTATCGAAAGCGCCGTCCTGTAGTTGTTTCCGAAGTGCTTTAGCTTTTTTACGAATATCGCGTTTGCTGTCGGCATCGCGCTTTCCCCATTGCCGATACATCATCGACATCCGCGGGTTGTCAGCAAAGCGCTTTTCGTGCCGGTCGATGAAGTCCCAGTACAAGGCGTTGAACGGACAGGCATCTTCGCCAAGCATGTCCTTTTGATGGAACGGACATTCTTTGCAATAATCACTCATCTTATGGATGTAATTTGCCGAAGCAATGTACGGTTTAGTCGATAACGTTCCCCCATCGGCATGTAGCGCCATCCCGAGAACGTTCGGTAAGACGACCCAGTCGTAGGCATCGATGTAAAGCTCATTAAACCAGTCTGCCGTCTGTTGCGGCGAGATTGCAAACAGATTAGCGAAGTTCCCGAGCACCATCAAGCGCTGGATGTGGTGATTATGGGCATGCTCGACGACAGGACGTAACGATTCAGCGACACAGTTCATGTTCGTCTTCCCGGTCCAGAAAAAGTCCGGTAGATCCGCTTCATGCCGTAGCACATTGACGGAAGCGTAGTCTGGCATCTCAGCTAGATAGACGGCACGCATGTATTCGCGCCAGCCGAGGATTTGTCGAATGAAACCTTCGACCGCATTGAGTGGAGCATCCTGTTCTTCAAGTGCTTCCTCGACTTGACGAATGACCTCTTCCGGTGTCAGTAAGCCGAGATTGATTGCTGCTGACAAGAGCGAATGCGATAACGTATCTTCACCGGTCAGCATGGCGTCTTGATACGTCCCGAACGTCTCGAGTCGTTCTTCGATGAAACGATGGAGAGCCTGCATCGCTTCCTTTCGCGTAACCGGCCAATGGAAGGAATCAAGTGCTCCTGGATGATCGGAAAAATCACGCTCGACCTTATCGATGACATCCCTTGTGATGTGATCGGGACGAAACTGAATTGGATCCGGAAACGTCGTCCCGGACTTCGCCGGTTTCCGGTTCTCGGCGTCAAACGACCACTTTCCACCAATCGGTTTGGAGCCGTTCATGAGAACGTTTCGTTCCTTGCGCAGTTTGCGATAAAACCGATCCATCTTGTAGGGCTTGTCGCCAATTGCTTCGACCGCTTCTTCCTGTGTCAATAAAAACAACGGCACGTCGGAACAAACCTCGACCGTGATTTTCTTCGGTAAAGCGTCTTGCCACTTATGCATCGCCTTGCGCATTGGTTCGTCCGTGATCGCCGTATAAAATACATGGTCCGGATCATGATCTTTCCGGTGCGCCTTAAATGCCTGATCGAACGAATCAGCTTCCCGGTAATCGACGGTGAAACCCTTCTCGCGCAGTTCTTCCGCAAAATGTCGCATCGCTGAGAAGACGAGGACAAGTTTTTGTTTATGATACGTCTTCCACTTGGAGCGTGAGGTCGCTTCGACCATCAGGATGACGTCGTCTTGTTTGTTTGCTTCCTTCAATAAAGGGAGATCGTGATTCAATTGATTGCCGAATATCCAGCGTGTCGCCATGAGTGTTCCTCCTTTTACTTTCGTTATATGATTACCGTTTTTCGTCAAAGTCATGCCTGATTGTATGCCGGCTGACGAAAATCTTCTTACCTGAATCGTCGCTTTTACACATTTCTGAATGTAAAAGAAGTTCCTTTCTGTGCAAGCTATGATAGGGTTATAATGGAAAGGTAAGTTGTCGTCATGAGGGGGAAGTTTTTCATGACAGGTAGTCCATAATATCAACGGGGATAGGAAGGATATCATGAGCAGTATGCCTAAAAAAACAGATGTTATTTTAATTGGTGCCGGAGTCATGAGCGCGACGTTAGGGGTCTTGTTAAAAGAACTCGCGCCTGAGATCAACATCAAGGTATTCGAGAAACTCGCGAGTGCCGGGGAAGAAAGCTCGAACGAGTGGAACAATGCAGGAACAGGTCACGCCGCATTATGCGAACTGAACTATACGACGGAAAATGCCGATGGTTCAATCGATATCAGTAAAGCGGTCAAAGTAAACGAACAGTTCCAACTGTCACGTCAATTCTGGTCGCATCTCGTCAAGGAAGGTGTCTTGCCGAATCCGAAAGAATTCATCATGCCGATTCCACATATGAGTATGGTCGAAGGAACAGAAAACGTCGAATTCCTGAAAAAACGATTGGAAGCGCTATCAGCGAATCCGTTGTTTGCAGGAATGGAATATTCAGAGGATCCAGCGAAATTAGCCGAGTGGATTCCACTCATCATGAACGGTCGGACGTCACCTGAGCCGATCGCTGCGACAAAAATCGATTCAGGAACGGACGTCAACTTTGGTGCGTTGACACGAATCCTGTTTGAATATCTCGCACAACACGATGTAGCGATCAACTATCAGCACGGTGTCGAGGATTTGAAGCGTGTTGACGGTGGTTGGGAAGTCAAAGTGAAGAATGAGCGCGATCACCGGATTGAGCATCATACGGCGCAGTTCGTCTTCATCGGGGGTGGCGGTGGTAGTCTACCGTTGCTCCAAAAAACAGGCATCGAGGAATCGAAGCAAATCGGTGGTTTCCCGGTCAGTGGTTTATTCCTCGTCTGTAAAAATCCTGAAATCATCGAACAGCACCATGCGAAAGTTTACGGAAAAGCGAAAGTCGGAGCACCACCGATGTCAGTACCGCACTTGGATACACGATACATCGATGGGAAGAAATCACTTCTCTTCGGACCGTTTGCTGGCTTCTCACCGAAGTTCCTTAAGACAGGATCGAATCTTGATTTGATCGCGTCTGTCAAACCGAACAACGTCTTGACGATGCTTGCTGCGGGAGCAAAAGAGATGGGATTGACGAAGTATCTGATCGAACAAGTCCTCTTGTCGACGGAACAACGGATGAACGAATTACGTGAGTTCATCCCGAATGCGAAGACAGAAGACTGGGATGTCGTCGTCGCTGGTCAACGTGTCCAAGTCATCAAGGACACACCACAAGGAAAAGGGACACTCCAGTTCGGAACAGAGGTCGTTAGTGCAGCAGATGGGTCTGTCGCTGCCTTACTCGGTGCGTCTCCAGGTGCTTCAACAGCGGTACCGGTCATGCTCGAAGTACTCGCGAAATGTTTCCCGTCCGAACTACCGACGTGGGAAGCAAAAATCAAGGAGATGATTCCGTCTTACGGAATCTCACTCGTTGAAAATCCGGAGCTGTTCGAACAGATCCATGCCGAAACAGCTAAAACGCTTGAGCTTGAACAAGGTCAACCGATTCGCTAAACGAAAAACCGTCCGACTCCACGAGGAGCCGGACGGTTTTTTGATTTAGCGGAAGTTACGGAAGAAACGTGTTTTCTTCAGTGCAATCCCGACTGGAATCGCAACGAGGATGCCGATGACGTTTTGTGTGATGTTTCCTGGAATTGAAGTGGCTGGTGCGACCCAGTTGCTGAACATAATCCCTTCATGCACGAAGTAGACGAGTAGCATGACAGGAACGGAAGCAATCATCCCGATCAAGTTGAACGTGACATTCGTTCCGTTACGACCACCTGACCACGCGATGTAACCAACGATCAATCCTTGAAGTCCACGTGCGATGATCGTACCAGGTGCCCAAATCGCATAACCCGTTAGAAGATCGAATAACCCCATTCCAACAGCACCGGCAATCAATGCTGTCCGTGGACCGAATAAAATCGCGATGAGAAAGAGCATTGCTGTTCCCATATGAATGAGACCACCGTTTAGTGCGATTGGTAATTGAATCTTGATTAACATCGTTGCTACAAGAACAAGTGCGATTGACATCGCAGTGATGACGAGCTGGCGGGTACGAGTGCTAGAATACGGTGCTGCTTTTTGCATGTGACTAACCTTCTTTATGATAGATTTTAAGATATCTTCAATCTATCAGATGCCTGGACTAGTCAAAAGTGTCAACTTTGAATTATTTATAGGGGTCAGATTGACTAAAAAATCGTCATTCGTTCTTAATTCCGAAAGAGTTTAATCTATTCATACAGTCTTAAATGAAAAAATCTCCAAAACGGTTGTCGTTTTTGAATCTACTCTTTGTTTTTTCTGTACAATGAACAGCGAAAGGAAGGGGGAAGTTAATGAAATATCAGATCGCGACAGCTGTTTTTTAATTCGCTTCATTGTCACCAGTCATATCGGAGGCGAAGGATCAGACGACACAACATCAACGTTATTACGCAGCATATGAAAAAATCGTGCAAGAATTGAATCGGACACATGAAAATGCGGACGTCACATTGCTTGCAGCAAATCAATTCGCAGACGAGGACTGGATTTCGCCAAAACGTTTTCAAGAACGGGCAATCAAACGGTTAAAACCGTTGCATGTTCAATTGAGTATTTATGGAGATGGTCAACGAGCACTTGAACGAACACAAGGTGAAAAAGAAGTTCGGATCACAGGGAATTTCGAAACGGAACTTTTGGAGCAAAGTGAGCGACAGTGGTTCTCTGATGTCTTTTCGATGACGTCTCAAGCCATCAATGATGGCATTTGGACACAGAAAGGATTTGATGGTACCCGAATCGATGCAGGACAAACGATGGTCGTAACGGTCAGTGGTACATACGCGAAGCAAGGTATCTTAACTAGACATCACATCACGAAAGAATTTCATTGTTCATCTGTTGGTGAAATCTACTATTGAAATACAAAAGAGCGAAACTCGTCTGAGTTCCGCTCTTTTGCATTAATTCCGGATCAAGTGATCGAAGGCACCTAGTGCAGCTGTTGCACCAGAGCCCATCGAGATGATGATCTGTTTATACGCGCTATCCGTGCAGTCGCCTGCAGCGAAAACGCCTGGTACGTTCGTTGCGCCGTGGCGATCGACTTGAACTTCACCGAACTTGTTACGGCTCACCGTTTCACCGAGCCAGTCCGTATTCGGTACGAGACCGATCTGGACGAAGACACCTTCGAGCTCGACGTGACGTTCGACGTTCGTTTCGCGCTCGATGTACGTGATACCGTTCACTTTGTCCGTTCCTGTGATTTCCTTCGTCTGTGCGTTGACGACGACCGTGACGTTCGGAAGAGAAGCGAGGCGTTCTTGAAGAACAGCGTCTGCTTTTAGTTCCGGTGCGAATTCAAGGACCGTGACATGCTTGACGATTCCCGCGAGATCGATGGCTGCTTCGATCCCTGAGTTTCCGCCACCGATGACTGCGACACGTTTTCCTTCGAACAATGGACCATCACAGTGTGGGCAGTAGGCGACGCCTTTGTTCTTGAATTCGAGTTCGCCTGGAACACCAACGTTCCGCCAGCGTGCGCCTGTTGAAAGGATCAAACTCTTCGTTTTCAAGACAGCACCATTCTCAAGCTCGAGCTCGAGGAGGTCCTTCTTCTCAAGACGAGTTGCTCGTTGCAGGTTCATGACGTCGATGCCATATTCCTTAACGTGCTCCTCAAGACTTGCGACGAGTTTTGGTCCTTCCGTGTACTTCATGCTGATGAAGTTTTCGATGCTCATCGTATCCATGACTTGTCCACCGAAGCGTTCTGCGACGATTCCTGTCCGGATGCCTTTACGAGCTGCATAGATGGCAGCACTCGATCCAGCTGGACCACCACCGACGACGAGAACATCGTATGGATCTTTATCAGCGAAATCAGCAGCATCGGCACCTGTGCCAAGCTTCGCTAAGATTTCTTCAAGTGACATCCGTCCGTTACCAAATGCTTCGCCGTTGACGAAGACTGTCGGAACAGCCATGATCTCTTTTTGTTCGACTTCTGCTTTAAATGCTGCACCATCAATCATCGTGTGACTGATGTTCGGGTTGAGAACACTCATGACGTTCAACGCTTGTACGACATCTGGGCAGTTGTGGCAGCTCAAGCTGATGTACGACTCGAAGTGGTACGTTTCTTGAATGCCTTGAATCTGCTTGATGACGTCCGCGTCGACCTTCGGTGCTCGACCGCTGACTTGAAGCAGTGCGAGGACGAGGGACGTGAACTCATGACCGAGTGGGATTCCCGCGAACGTGATGCCGCTTGTCTCACCGACACGGTTGACTGTGAAACTTGGTGTCCGGGGAAGGCTTGCCTGCTCGACGGAGATGCGTGGTGTCATGCTTGCGATCTCTTCGACGAGTGCGCTCATCTCAAGCGAGACGGCGTCTGTCCCAGCACTAACGGCTAGGACGAGATCGCCTTCGAGAAGCTCGAGGTATTGCGCGAGTTGTGCTTTAATGTCTGGTGCTAAAGCCATCGCGAATCCGCTCCTTAAATTTTTCCGACGAGGTCAAGGCTTGGTGTGAGTGTTGCAGAGCCTTCTTCCCATTTCGCTGGGCAGACTTCGCCTGGATTGTTACGTACGTATTGTGCTGCTTTGATTTTGTTGACGAGTGTGCTCGCATCACGACCGATGCCGCCTGCGTTGATCTCAACTGTTTGGATGACGCCGTCTGGATCAATGATGAACGTACCGCGGTCAGCAAGACCATCTTGTTCGTTCAAGACTTCGAAGTTACGTGAGATGACGTGTGATGGGTCACCGATCATAACGTACTCGATTTTACCGATTGTTTCTGACGTTTCGTGCCATGCTTTATGTGTGAAATGCGTATCTGTTGAAACAGAGTAAACTTCAACGTCAAGCGCTTTGAGAGTTGCGTATTGGTTTTGGAGATCTTCGAGTTCTGTCGGGCAAACGAATGTAAAGTCTGCAGGGTAGAAACATACGACACTCCATTTACCGCGAAGGTTGGCATCCGTTAGGTCAACGAATTCTCCGTTGTGGAATGCTGATGCACTGAATGGTTTTACTTCACTTCCGATTAAAGACATGATAAAAATCCTCCTCAAGGGTTCTATATTTAGAATCTGTTCTAGTGCATACAGATAATCTGTATTTATCACACTAGAATAATTCTAATCTAATACTAATTTCATATAGACCAACACTTTTGTCAAGGTATAATCGGCAATTTCTTATTTCAGAAAAAATTGTGTGAACAAAAAAAGAAATCCCGACTCCTAAATGAAACAGGAGTCGGGAGCTGTATTCTTTATTGCCAGTCCGTGTGGAAGATCCCTTCGCGGTCTGTTCGAGCATACGTATGCGCACCGAAATAATCGCGTTGGGCTTGCAACATGTTGGCATTCGAGTTTGCTGTCCGGTAGCTATCATAATACGTCAACGACGTCGATAGACATGGGAGCGCAAAACCAGATAGCGCACCTTCGGCAACGACGTGGCGTAACGATTCTTGATACGCCTGTACTTTCTCAGCGAAGAATGGGGCGAGCATTAAGTTCGAGAGGTTCGCGTCGTTTTTGAACGCTTCACTGATGACATTCAAGAAGTCTGCCCGGATGATACATCCACCACGGAAAATCAAGGCGATCTCCTCAAGGCGTAAGTTCCAGTCGTATAGTTCAGACGATGTCCGGTACTGGGTAAAGCCTTGCGCGTAAGCTGCGACTTTCCCCATATAAAGCGCTTGACGAATCCGTTCGATCCACGCGTCCCGCTCAAGCGATGACAAGTCTTCTGGTTCCTTCAGAACAGCAGACGCTGCGACGCGTTCTTCTTTAACAGCTGAAAGGTAACGAGCGAACAAGGCTTCCGTGATGATCGAAGAGGCGATTCCATTATCAATTGCTTGTAAGCTTGTCCATTTTCCGGTTCCTTTTTGACCAGCTTGATCGAGAATGACATCGATCAACGGTTGCCCTGTCTCGTCATCCGTTTTCCGGAGAATGTCCGCTGTGATCTCAATCAGGTAACTTTTCAGTTCGCCTGCGTTCCACTCGGCGAAGATGTCTGCAACTTCCGTCACGTCGAGTCCAAGGCGGAAACGAAGGAAGCTGTAAGCTTCAGCGATCAGTTGCATGTCAGCGTACTCGATCCCGTTATGGACCATCTTGACGAAGTGACCAGCGCCCTTCGGACCGATATAGACACAACATGGATCGCCTTCAACGTGAGCGGCAATCTTCGTCAAGATCGGTGCGACATGTTCGTAGGCTTCTTTCGATCCACCCGGCATGATCGCAGGACCGGTCCGTGCACCGACTTCACCACCCGATACGCCGACGCCGATGTATTCGATGCCGTGTCGTTGGAGTTCGTCGAAGCGACGTTCCGTATCAAGGAAGTGGGAATTTCCACCATCCATGATGATGTCGCCTGTTTCGAGATGTGGAAGTAACGATTCGATGACTGAATCAATCGCGCTGCCGGCCGTGACCATCATGAAGATTTTACGCGGACGGGCGAGTGACTGTACGAATGCTTCGATATCGTAGTACGGATGAAGTGGTAATCCCTCATCGTGTGCGACGAGATCGTCCGTTAAATCACGTGTGTAGTTATAGATGGCGACTTCTTCTTGATGACTCGCCATATTCAGTGCTAAGTTGCGTCCCATGACGCCAAGCCCGATGACTCCGATAGAATGTTGCATAAGTAGAACGACTCCTTTTCTTAGACGACGAGGCTGAGGAGAAGAACGAACCCAAGTCCACAAACGGAAATGATCGTCTCAAGCACAGTCCATGTCGCAAACGTTTCTTTTAATGATAAACCGAAATATTCTTTAAACATCCAGAAGCCCGCATCATTGACGTGTGAAGCGATTAGACTACCCGCACCAGTCGCAAGGACGACGAGCGCTAAGTTGACGTCAGATTGCTCCAGTAACGGAATGACGAGACCTGCTGTCGAAAGGGCAGCGACTGTCGCAGAACCAAGTGAGATTCGCAGAATCGCAGCGATCAACCAAGCGAGCAGAATCGGAGATAACGCCGATCCTTCAAATAATTGTGCGACGAATGTACCGACGCCGCCGTCAATCAAGACTTGTTTGAAGGCACCGCCACCACCGATGATCAATAGCATCATTCCGATTTGGGCGATGGCCGTCGTACAAGATTCCATGACCGTTTGCATCGGAATCTTACGGGCGATCCCCATCGTATAGACCGCGACGAGTAACGAAATCAACATCGCCGTCGAGGCGTTCCCGATGAACTCGATCGCCGAGATGACGCTACTCTCACCCAAGCCGAGTGTTTCTTGTAAAAGCGTGAAGATCGTTGCGACCGACATCAAGAGGACCGGTAGCATCGCAGTGAAGACACTAATACCGAAACCTGGCGTCTCGTCTAAATCAAATTCTTTTTGTTCCCCGAGTGACGCGATGTTTCCTGTGCGTGTAAACGATTCAGGTACGAGTCGTTTCGCGATCTTCGTAAAAACAGGACCAGCAATGATGACTGTCGGAACAGCAACGATGAAACCATACAATAAGACTTCCCCGATATTGGCTTTATACTCCCCTGCGATGACGGTCGGACCTGGGTGAGGTGGTAAGAAGCCGTGCGTGACAGACAGTGCTGCGACCATTGGGATCCCAAGATATAAGATCGAAACGCGGAGCTGGCGTGAAATCGCAAAGACGATTGGAATCAACAGAACGAGTCCGACTTCGAAGAAAAGTGCGATTCCGATGATGAACGAAGCAACGACGACCGCCCATTGGATGTTCTTTTCCCCGAATCGTGCGACAAGCGTCATCGCGATTCGCTGCGCCCCCCCGGCGTCAGCGATTAGCTTTCCAAGCATCGCACCAAGCCCAAAGATCAGTGCTAGGTGACCGAGTGTTCCTCCGATACCGGCTTCGATCGTCTTGACGATCTGATCGAGCGGCATACCGAGTAATAGTGCAACGCCAAAGGAAACGATGATGAGTGAAACGAACGTATTTAATTTTAACCCCATGATGAGAACGAGCAATGCGACGATCCCAATTCCTACGATGACTAAAGGCATGATGACTTCCCCCAAAAGATTAAGTTAGTTTTCCTCTTGAATCAAGCTCCGTTGATACATAGCAATTCGTTTGTGGTCTTCGGATAATGTCCGCGCTAGACTAATGAAAATCGGTAAAAGCTGACGATATTCATGCATCGCTTCTTCATTTGGTACATGGCGATGTGTTTCCCCAATCATCTCGGATACGACTTCGAACGAATCGATTTCCCCTGTCGCATACAGTCCGAGAATACAAGCGCCAAGACATGAACTTTCGAAACTTTCCGGAATGACGACTTCCGACTCAAAGATGTCCGCCATCATTTGGCGCCAGACTTCAGACCGGGCAAATCCACCGGTTGCCTGAATCCGCGTCACAGGACCATCCATGCATTCGACGAGTGCGAGGAAGACGGTATACAGATTGTAGATGACGCCTTCTAGTGCTGCCCGAATCATGTGCTCTTTTTTGTGTGAGAGCGTCAAACCGAAGAATGAACCGCTGACGTCCGGATTCCATAGCGGTGCTCGTTCACCGGACAAGTAAGGATGGAACAACAGACCGTCGGACCCCGGGCGGACGCGTTCGGCAATCTTCGTCAGGACAGCATACGGATCGATACCGAGACGTTTTGCTGTCTCGACTTCTGCTGAAGCGAGTTCGTCTCGAATCCAACGTAAGACCATTCCACCGTTATTGACGGGGCCGCCGATGACCCAGTGGTCCTCGGTCAGTGCGTAACAGAACGTTCGTCCTTTTTCATCCGTCTGTGGACGATCAATGATCGTTCGGATGGCACCGCTCGTTCCGATCGTGATCGCGATTTCCCCTTTGCGAATCGCGTTGACACCTAAATTGGAGAGGACACCGTCACTAGCACCGACTAAGAACGGCGTATCGACGGATAATCCCATTTGTCGTGCGTAATCAGTATTGAGTCCGGTACATGACGTCCTTGTCGGTACGGGTTCCGATAAATAGCTTGCATCGATACCTGCGACATGCAATGCGCCCGTATCCCAACCTAATTCATGAATATTAAAGAGACCAGTTGCTGAAGCGAGAGAGTGGTCGATGACATATGTTCCGAACAGTCTTTGGAACACGAACTCCTTGATCCCGACATACTTTTTCGTTTGAGCGTGGAGCTCCGGACGATCTTCGACGAGCCAACTGATTTTGCTAAGCGGTGACATCGGATGAATCGGTGTCCCGGTCCGGTGATAGATCGAGAGACCATATTGTTCCTTAATCTTGTTCGACCATGCTTCACTCCGACTGTCTGCCCATGTGATGCAGGCAGTCAACGGTTGATGTTGTGCGTCCATCGCAATCAAACTGTGCATGGCACTACTGAACGCGACGAACTTCGGTGGCATGCTCGGATGACGTTTTGTGATCAAGCGGATGGATTCGAGTACGGCATCAAAAATTTCTTCCGGATCCTGTTCCGCCGTCGAACGGTTCGGTGTGTGGAGTGGGTAACCGACGTTCGTTTGTCCGATGACCTCTCCTTTTGTCGTAAATAAGACTGCTTTCGTACTCGTCGTTCCGATATCGACGCCTAACATGTATTCAGTCATGTGAATCGACTCCTTTCGACATCATTTGTTGCGTTTTCCAGAGATCTTCGACTTCCTGAACATCATCAAAGTTCTGATGTAAGGAAGCAACCATCCGTTCACGATCCCCTGTCTCAATCGCTTCGATATACAAGGCATGGTTCGCGAGGATGCGTTCGAAGTCTTCGATGTCTTCCTCGAATCGTACCCGCATCGATAGGAGGATGAAACTTTCCATGACTGGTTTGAGATTTTGCCAAATCATGCTGACATACCCATGATCAATCGAGCGGATGATTGTTTCATGAAACAGTACGTCTTGGAAAGAGAATTCATCAGCATCCTTATATTTGATAGCAACCTTCATCATTTCGAGAATTTTGCTGAGTTCACGGACGAGTTCTGCCCGTTCGACCTTAACAAGTCGCTCGAAGACGAACGTTTCGATGAGTAACCGGACATCATAGATTTCTTGAATGTCGCGCTCGGATAAACCGACGACGACCGCCCCCATTCGTTCGAGACGAATCAACTGTTCGGCTGCAAGCACCTTTAACGCATCACGGACAGGTGAGCGACTGACTGAAAAATCAGAGGCTATTTTGTTTTCGGATAAAATGGTACCGCTTTCAATTTTTCCTGAAATGATCCGCATTCGTAGTTCGTGCGCGACACGATCTCCGGCAGAAGCTTTTGACAACCACTTCAAGGGGTATAACAGTTCTGACATAGAATCACCTGATTTCTAGAGTGGGTATACTTGTATACAAGTTAGTATATACGTTTTTTTCTAAAATGCAAACGCTTCACTTAAATATTAGAGATTCAACTGGCAATCAGGAAATCGGTTCCAAATATGTTAGGGTGAAGGAGTAATCAATAACCAGAACGGGTAAGGAGGAGATAGTACATATGAACATTTTAGTTGTAGGTGCAGGAGCAGTCGGAGGTTATTTCGGGGGCCGTCTTGCTGAGCAAGGTGAACAGGTGACCTTTCTCGTCCGTCCGAAGCGATATGAACAATTACAAAAAACAGGTCTACAGATCACTAGTCCTCATGGCGATATCACGATTACGCCTCAGTTAGTGACACGAGACATGCGACCGGATCACGTATTTGATGTCGTTTTGCTTTCGACGAAAGCCTATCACTTAGATGATGTCTTAAAGGATCTTACGCCATTCGTTTCGAACGAGACGTATATCATTCCTTTATTGAATGGCATGCAACATATTCGTCGGTTAACAGAAGTCTTCGGAGAAGAGCGTGTACTGGGCGGTCTTTGCTTCATTGAATCGACGCTTGATGCAGAAGGACGCATTTTACAGACGAGTCCGTCACATCGACTGTTGTTTGGCTCACGAACCGGCAAACCAACAGCTCGTTTGCAGGAGATCGCAACACGTTTTGCGAAAGCGAAGGCACCGATGGCGTACTCGATGCATATCATGGATGACATGTGGCAAAAGTATCTTTTCATTTCGACATTTGCGGGTGTGACGACGCTATTTCGTTCAGCGATCGGTTCGATTCGGGAAGAAGCTGTCGGGCGTCAGATGATTGTAGACGTCATGAACGAAGCGAAACAGGCGATGGAAGAACAGGGCGCGGTCTTCAATGACGATACAGAAACGGTGCTATTGAAACAGATGCATGCGATGGAAGATACGATGAAATCGTCGATGTTGCGCGATATGGAAAAAGGTCAGCCAGTCGAAGTGGAACATTTTTTCAGCGCCTTGTTAAAACCTACTTCGACAGAAAGGTTCAGAGCTTTAAAATTAGTCGAATCAAACTTACGCATGTATCTTGGAACGATTAAATAGTTACATTTTTCTATTTTAGAAAAATAATGGAGTAGTACAAATGTTTCGTTTTGATGACGAAAGACCTGTTTCCCCTAGGAATCGTTGACTTCCGAAATAAAATTCATCTATTGTTAATGAGATTGAAAAAAAGTGATAATATATTTTTCCACATTTTTTTCTTGCAAGGACGAATGAAGCAGACGAGAGGGGAAGTTTATCCATTATGAAACGTATTATTATTCGTGCAGGTATGACACCATTCGAACAGTTCGATGCTCCTTATTTGATGAAACATAATTCCATTGGAGGAAACGTTGGAAATCTCATTTATCAATACAGTATCTTTCGGACGTTGATGACAGAAGGTACGACGATTACACCTGACTATTACTATTACGATGAAGAACGGGCGGACGAAATCAATGCCAACTTTGATCTTTATGTCATTCCGTTAGCGGACGCATTCCGAAAAGAATTCGTACCGACGTTGCGGAAGTACACCCGCCTTATCAAGAAATTAAAAATTCCAGTCGTCGTCATTGGTGTAGGATTACGTGCACCGTTTGAACCAGACTTAGATGGTGGATTCCCGTTCGATGAAGATGTCAAAGCATTCGTCAGTGCCGTTCTCGAGCGCTCAAGCATGCTTGGTCTTCGTGGGGAAATCACGTCGAAATACTTGACGCGTCTTGGTTTTCGCGAAGGCATTGATCATCGTGTCATCGGATGTCCTTCGATGTACGCGTTTGGTCGCGACTTACATATTCGTGAAACGAACATTACGCCCGAGTCGATGATTACGGTCAACTCGTCACGTTTAGCACCACAAAATGTTCTTGATTTCATTACGCGCGGAATGGAAGAGTATCCGAATCATTACTTCATTCCCCAATGGATGAAGGAACTGAAATTGACGTATACAGGAACGCATCCGATCGCAGATTTGTCCGTGACGAACTATCCGGTGAAGATGTCGGATCCTGCTTACATGAACGATCGTGTTCGTTTCTTCTTGAACGCACAAACATGGTTCGATTTCATCGGGCAGGCAGACCTCAGTTTTGGTGCGCGCTTGCATGGAAATATCACAGCAACGCTTGCGGGTACGCCGAGTATCCTCATTCCAAAGGATGCACGGATGCGCGAACTAACGGATTATCATCAGTTGACGCATATTTGGGCGAACGACATCAAAGCGGATACACAATTATCCGACGTCGTAGCCAATGCTGACTTCCAAAGTCCAGTACGTGTTCAAGCACGTAACTTCGACAACTTCGTTGACTTCTTGAACGTGAATGATCTTGAACACATTTACCAAGAGACGAATTATCCTGAGAATGTGCCGTTTGACCGTCAAATGGCGCAAGCGGAACTACTTCCACCGGTTCAACCGATTTCTGGCGTGAGTCTCGAAGAAGCAGTCGCCCGTTTCGAACGGTTCTTCCCGGAACAAGAGAAGAAGATCGCGGATGCGCAAAAACAGGCAAAAGCGCAATTGGCCGAAAAAGATAAGAAAATCAAAGCATTGCAGAAACAAACAACGACGACTCAAAAAGATCAGGAAATTGCGGCGCTCAAAGCGCAACTGGCTGCCCAAACGAAGAAAATGAAGCACCAGCAAGGGACATTGAACCGAAAAGCGGTTCGGGCAGCCTTAAAAACAGCGGATTTATTTGCTAAAAAATAAAACGTTCTAACATTCCGGATCATTACGATACGGAATGTTTTTTGGTAGGAGTATTCTGAATTGCGTTGACAATTCGGAAAAGACTTGATAGGGTTAGGAACAATTACATACTTATCCAGAGAGGTGGAGGGACTGGCCCTATGAAACCTCAGCAACAGGTCGAAAGATACTGTGCTAATTCCTGCGGGTGTTGCACCCGATCGATAAGATTTCCGAATTGTCGACCGACGCATCCGTGAGGATGCGTTTTTTGTTTGAAATAGGTGGAACGAGGAGGAAATGGATTCATGAAAACGAGCGGAGCGTTTCGACGCAAGATGGAATCACGTCATCTGATCATGCTGTCGTTAGGAGGCGTCATTGGAACAGGATTATTTTTAAGTACAGGTTATACGTTGGAACAAGCGGGACGTGTCGGAACGATTTTGTCGTATTTGATCGGAGCCGTCGTCGTCTACTTAGTCATGTTAAGTCTCGGTGAACTCGCTGTGCACATGCCGGAAACCGGATCATTCCATAAGTACGCAACAAAGTATATCGGACCCGGTACCGGTTATACGGTGGCCTGGCTCTACTGGCTGACGTGGACGGTCGCCCTTGGTTCAGAATTCACGGCAGCAGGCATTTTAATGCAACGTTGGTTCCCGTCGATTCCAGTCTGGGTGTTCAGTGCATTATTTGCTGGGATGATCCTTGGTATCAACGTTTTGAAGGTCCGCGTATTTGCTGAAGTCGAGTTTTGGTTCTCCGCCATTAAGGTCGTAACGATCATTGCTTTCATTTTACTTGGTGCGGGAGCCATCGTTGGCTTCATCCCATTACAAGATGGTAGCCCAGCCCCATTCTTTTCTTCCTTAACGGAAGGAGGATTGTTTCCAAATGGAGCATTTGCGATCTTCATGACGATGCTTGCCGTGAACTTTGCTTACTCAGGAACGGAATTGATCGGCGTCGCAGCGGGTGAAGCGGTCGATCCGAAGCGGACGATTCCGCTTGCGATCCGAACAACGATTTTGCGACTCGTCCTCTTTTTCGTCGGTACGATCATCGTATTAGCCGTCTTATTGCCAACGGAAGGGAAGGGCGTGCTCGAAAGTCCGTTCGTTGCGGTGTTCGAACGAATCGGAATTCCGTATGCGGCAGACGTGATGAACTTCGTCATTCTGACAGCGATCTTGTCGGCAGCGAACTCTGGGCTTTACGCTGCCTCCCGGATGCTTTGGTCGCTTGCGAACGAACGCATGATTCCGCGCTTCTTTGCCCAGGTGACGCCAAGTGGGGTTCCACTTCGAGCTGTATTGTTCAGCATGCTTGGCGGAGGACTTGCTTTGCTGTCTAGCATCTATGCAGCAGGAAGTGTCTATATTGCGCTCGTCTCGATTTCCGGCCTTGCTGTCGTCGTCGTCTGGATGAGTATCAGCGTTGCGCAGTATCGCTTCCGGAAACAATTCCTCCGCGAAGGGCATACGGTCGACGAATTGGTCTATCGTACACCACTCTTTCCATTGGTACCGATCGCCGCTTTCGTCGTCTGTTTGATTTCCCTGATTGGTATCGGATTTGATCCGACGCAACGAGTCGCCTTGTATTGCGGTATCCCATTCATCGTGATCTGTTATGTCGTTCATGCGTTCACGAATTCTTCTCAGAAACGGAGTGTTGAAGATGTCCCGAATCAAAAATCCAGTTGACCAACGATTACAGGAAGTTCCTTTTCTTATTTTAGATGGTGCCCTTGCGACCGAACTCGAACAAAAGGGATTCGACCTGAACGATCCACTCTGGTCGGCACGCCTCTTAATTGAAGCACCGGAACAGATTGAGCGTGTCCATCACGATTACTTTGAAGTGGGCGCCGATGTTGCGATCACCTCAAGCTATCAAGCAAGTATCGAAGGATTCAAGCAACGTCACATCACGACCGAGGAAGCACAAGCGTTAATTCGACAAACGGTTACCTTAGCGCAAGATGCACGGACGCGTAGCGGAAAGAGTGCCGCATTGATCGCGGGATCAGTTGGTCCTTATGGTGCCTACTTAGCAGATGGTTCTGAGTATCGCGGTCATTATGGTGTGTCAGCAGATGTGCTAGAAGCCTTCCACAGACCGCGCATCGAAGCATTGATTGAAGCGGGGGCTGATCTGCTGGCATTCGAGACGATTCCGTCGCTTGAGGAAGCTGTCGTGTTGTTCGGGATTCTCGAAGCGTTCCCGGAAGTATCTGCTTGGCTGACGTTCTCGCTTCAAGATGCGACGCACATCAGTGAGGGAACACCGCTTGCTATATGCATCGAGACAATCGGACAGCATCCGCAACTTGCAGCAATCGGCGCAAATTGTTTTCCGGCATCCTACGCGACCGACTTCATCCGTCACGTTAAGACGTTGACGAGTGTTCCAATCATTGTCTATCCGAACTCCGGTGAAGTCTATGATCCGGTCGCAAAGACGTGGTCGGGTACGAATCAGTGCACGTCGTTCCAAACCATCGCAAAGACATGGTATGAAGCTGGAGCACGATTGATTGGCGGTTGTTGTAGAACTTCACCGGAACATATCGCGCAAATTCGTTCGGTTTGCCAGGTTTCTCATACGTGATGAATGATGACGAAAAAACGGACACGAAATCAATCGATTTCGCGTCCGTTTTTTTTTAATGGTGTGATTCCATTACCGTTCGCGCAAGGCGCGATTGAATTGTTGCAATAGGCGTCCGAAATCTTCTGCATCATCCGCTGGCCAGTCTGTCAATAGGCGTTCGATGCTCGCGAGACGTGCGGTTCGGTAGATGGTGAGTTCTTGTTGTCCTTTATCTGTAATATGATAGAAAAAGGCTCGCCCATCTGTCGGATCTTTTACTTTTTCAACGAGTTGCTTCTGATCGAGTGCCGCTGCTTGGCGACTGACGGTCGAGACATCGAGCTGAAGTTCACGGGCAAGTGTTTTAACACCGACGTTGCCGGAATCCGCTAATTGTCGCAGTAAGAGATAAGAAGCACGGTCCAAATTACGATTGTCTGCCGTCGCCGTCGTTAAGCGCCGGATCAGGATCGCTAACTCGAGTTCAATGGTTTCGAGTGATTGTTGAGACATCGGGTATCTCCCCTTTCAAAAAAGTCTCTCTGTCCCTCATGATTACCCAATGTGGATAAGCTGTCAATGCGAAAAGCAGGAGGCTTGACAGAGTTGTAGTTGTATTATACAATCATTTTTGTTCTTTTAATTGTATCATACAACTTTCGTAGATGAGAAACGAACGACAAAGGAGAATTCAGATGAAAGCTTATGAGTCGATGAAACAAGAGGTCATTACGGTAAACGATACAGATCTGATTCGTACGGTCATCGAACGATTCATTCAATCTGGTATTAGCGGCGTACCCGTCATCAATGCCGAGCAAGAGGTCGTCGGTTATATCAGTGACGGAGATATCATGCGCGCGATCGGAAAACACAAGGACATCATCGTCGATACATTCTTATATGTAGATGTCATCAAAGGAGACGAAGAAGATTATGAAGATCGAATTCGTCATATCTTGAATCGACCTGTCATGGAACTTGCACGCCGGAAGGTTGTAACAGCAGACGCTGATACAGAAATGGAAGAGATTGCAGCAACGCTCGGTTCAAAACGGATCAAAAAGCTTCCAATCCTTAAGGCAGGACGTCTTGTTGGGATCATTAGTCGAGGCGACGTCATCCGCCATTCGTTTAAACAGTTCATATAATACATTCAATAGAAAGAAGGGACACTATGGCACTTGCTGAAAAAACAACGACGCTTGAGCCGGAAACGGTATTAGCGGAAAGCAAACATGGATTATTCCATCAACCGGTTGCTGTTTGGGCAGTCTTTTTCGCCAGTATTACAGCATTCATGGGAATGGGACTCGTCAATCCCGTGTTACCGACGATTGCCGAGAATTTAGAAGCGTCCAAAAGTGAAGTAACGCTCTTATTTACAAGTTATAACGCCGTCATGGCATTCGCGATGTTAATTACAGGCGCGATCTCATCACGGATTGGTCAAAAAGGAACATTAATGCTCGGGATCGCCGTCATCGCAACTGTTGCTGGTTTTGCTTCACAAGCAGACAGCATTTGGACGCTCGTCGCGTTACGCGGTGGATGGGGACTTGGGAACGCTTTGTTCGTCGCAACCGCACTGGCTGCGATCGTTTCGCTGTCGTCAGGCGGAACAGCAAAAGCCATCATTTTGTATGAAGCAGCCGTTGGTCTTGGGATTTCGATTGGACCGCTATTAGGCGGAACACTCGGTTCGATCACATGGCGCGCCCCATTCATGGGTGTTGCGACAATCATGGTCATCGCGTTTCTCGTCTTGCTCTTCTTGATGCCAAAACCAGCAGCATCTGCTGCACCAAAACAAAAGTTATCATTAAAAGCACCGTTCCAAGCGATGAAGCATCGTTCGCTCTTGACACTCGGAATCGTCGCAGCACTTTATAACGTTGGTTTCTTTACGATCATGGCCTATGCACCATTCGTCATGAAACTACCAGCGAAAGGACTCGGATTCGTATTCCTCGGTTGGGGGATGTTGCTTGCGATCACATCAGTCTTAACGGCTCCGAAACTGAAACAATGGTTCGGAACGATCAAAGCGATGATCATGATGTTGATCACATTCGCGATCTTGCTTCTTTTAATGGGAATCTTCACGGAAACTCCAGCCGTCGTCATCGTCTGTGTCATCTTAGCGGGAGCTGTGCTTGGGAATAACAACACGCTCATCACGACAGCTGTCATGGACGCAGCACCTGTCGAACGTTCGACAGCATCTGCGGCATACAGTTTCCTACGTTTTCTCGGGGCAGCCATCGCGCCATTCATGGCCGGTAAATTGGCTGAAATCTTCAACGCAAATCTACCGTTTTATGTCGGAAGTGGCTTCGTCCTCTTATCCGTCATCATCATCGGGGTCAATCTCAAACACATTCGCCATATCGACCGGACGGAAGGCGGACATTAATTCGATAACAAGACAGCCGAAGCGCATTCGCTTCGGCTGTTTTTGATTAAAATCAAGAGGGGTACATGGTTCTTAACGTGCGGATCGAGTGCTCGATCATTTCCCGAAGTACGCCTAAGTCGATGTCAGTCAGTCGTTTTACGTAGATGCAGGACTTACCGCGTCGATACGTACCGAGACTGGCAAGCAGTCGTTCTGAGACTGCGTCTTCACCAAGTGCGAGATAAAGGACGAGGTTCGTCTTCCGCGGAGAAAAGCCGACATAAAAGCTATCGCCCTCGCGGCCGGAGGCATAGCGATAATGGTAGGAACCAAAACCAATCAAGGATGAACCCCAAAGTACGGCTTCATATCCCGTGACATCTTCGAAGAACTGACGTAGTGTGATACCATCTGCTTGACGTTGCGGCGGTTCGACTTGTGTCAGAAAGGCATCAACGGACTGTTCGGTAGGACCTGTCTTTGGCGTATCAGGCATAAGCAGACTCCTTTCGGATGAAGAAGATATGGGTTACTTTCGAGAAGTGCTAGTAAATATCCTGTGGCTCAGAGGTGGAAATCGAATGAAGCATCGTATCGTGTTTCGAGGAGAAGAAAGCAGTGTACTATGGGAAATCTTACACGTATATCCAACGCAAGAAGAACTAACGATTCAGATGGTAGGGCGGAATAGTGAACACCAGTTTTCAGTTACATTCAATCAATATGATGCGTTCATCCGTAACTTTGCTCACGTCCATGAGTCGTTACACGGTGAAGTCGTATTCGAGCAGGGAGTAATTCGACTCCGCTTACGCTATGACCGACTTGGTCGTGTCTTCATCAGTTGGTCTGACGGACAAACGAGTCACCAGTTTCGCAGTGATCAAAGTTATTTAAGTGAGGCGTTAGCACAACTTGGCGTCTACTGAATCAGCTGATGAAAGGCGCTAATACAAAAAGAAGGGACGACATTCGGTTACAATATCGAATGTCGTTCCTTCTTTTTTTAATGTGATGGGAGCGATTGATGTAATGGTGTGTTGATCAAGTTGAAGCAAAACGCAATCGTTTGTTCATATTCGGATAACGGAATCGATTCATCCACTTGGTGTGCGAGACGGAAATCATGGAATGAAGCGATTGCGATTGGAAATGACTTTTTCGCTTGGCTGAACATCGCACCATCCGTTCCACCTGGAATAGCGATTTTTCGTGGTGTCACGCCGCTAACCTGCTCCATCGTATCCGCGACCTGTTGCAAGAAAGGCGCCTGTTCATCGGTTTCACAAGAAGGAATATCCTTGATGACGGTCACGTTCATATCAAACTCGGAATCTTCTGCTACAAGACGACGCTCGATAGCTGTAAAGGCAGCAAGAACGTCCGCTCGACCGAACCCGGGAATCGTCCGAATATCCATATAAAAGGAAGCCTGACTCGGAACGACATTCGGTCCTTCGCCTCCTTTTATGGATGTGATTGACGCGACGACTGGACCAAGCGCCGGATGATGATTCGCTGTAATCGAGAAGCGTTCCGACTTCACTTCCTGGATGACGCGATAGACGTCATCGATCGCATTACGTCCGAGTTGAGGGGCAGAGCTGTGTGCACTTTTCCCACGACATGTCACTTCGATCCCAACGACACCTTTTTGTGCATAACCGATCATTCCGCTTGTTGGTTCTGTGATCAGTAAAGCGTCTAAATCATCCGCGTGTCCTTGTTCGGTCAAATGACGAGCACCCGTCATTCCATTCTCCTCATCGGATGTAATCAGAAGTTTGATAGTGTTTGGTCGTTCTTGACGTTCTCTATATTGAATCAGTGCTTGCACCATTGCCATGACACCTGATTTCATATCAGAAGCCCCACGACCATAGATGCGGCCGTCTTCGATTTCGCCACCATATGGATCTTTCGTCCAGCCGTCTTCTTGAACTGGAACCGTATCGAGATGACCAGATAGACCGAGGACGGCAGGACGTGAAACATCCTCGCTCGCAGGGACGGTCGCGACGAGACAAATTCGTTTTGGTGAAACTTCAATCCATTCTGTCGAGATCTGATGATCGACCAATACATCGTACACGTAACGTGCGACGGCTTCTTCTCCGTCCATCGGATTGACACTTGGAATTTGAAGACACCGTTGTAAGTAAGTAATCGCTGTTTGCATGAATTTTTCCCCCTTTACCTGTAGTGTACCCTGATAAAAATACTTCAGGGAGGTAAACTGATTCAGAAAATAATTTACGGTACTGAACGTCTTGAGGTAAAAGAAAAGCGGTGCAACTAAAGGGTTACACCGCGCATTGCTCATTCACTTTTTTCTGCTTCGTCTTTCCACTTCGAATCGATTAACATCTCTCCCGGCCATGTATAAGCCATGATGCCGCCATCCGCCGTGATGTCCTCACCTGTGACATATGAGCTGTCGTCAGAAGCAAGGAAGAGGGCGACCGTTGCCATCTCGCGTGGTTTACCGAGTCGACCGAGTGGTGTGATCCAGGCGTTCGCATCGCGGAACTGTTTGCCTTGTTCTTTTTCTTTTTCACCGACGAGTGTATCGATGAGTGGTGTTTCAATCGTTCCTGGCGATAACGAATTGACACGAATACCATGACGCGCGTAATCGATTGCCATCGCGCGAGTGAAGTTCGCGATCCCGCCTTTCGCCGCGTTATAACCAGACCGGTTCAAGTCAGCTGCGCGACCCGACATCGATGACGTGTTGATGATCGAACCACCGTTATCCAGCATGAGTGGAATCAAGAATTTACTGACGAGGAATGTACCGCGTAAATCGACAGCGATGATCCGGTCGAAGAGATCGATTGGATACTCGTGGACTTTCCCGCCTTGTTCATCGATTCCGGCATTGTTGAAGAGGACGTCGACCGTACCGTATGTCTCTTTGACATGCTTCGCAAGTTGCTCAACACTCTCGACGTCTGAGACGTCAACATGGACGGCTTCCGCTTTCCCGCCTTGTTGTGTAATCTGTTCTACTGTTTGTTTTGCTTTTTCAAGTGAGACATCGGCACAAACGACCGTTGCTCCTTGTTCTGCGAATACAAGCGCAGTCGCTTGTCCAATCCCTGTTGCCGAGCCGGTAATGACAGCTATTTTTTGATCCAGTCTACCCATTGCTAAATCCCTCCTAAGTCGTATCGTTCACCTTATGAAACATTCCCGGAGAAATGGAGATTAAACCCATCGATGCGTCTAGTAATAGAAGATAAGGGGTACATCTACAACAGCATAATCGCTGTAAAAAGGGAGATGAGAACGCTGACATCCGATCAATGGCAACTTGCCAAAAAATTATTACAGGAAGCTGTCGAGTATCAAATGACGCTCGAGAAAAGTGCGTTCGCAGATCAACTGATTGATCAAACGACACCTGTCCTTTGGTTTGGTGATGCGACGCGTAGCAGTTGGGTGACGATCGCGACGAACCCATCCCGAACGCAGTTTTTAGACCGGACGGGCGCATTACGATTCGACGAGACCGGTCCGCTCTTTATTCGTCCGAAGTCGATGTCATGGGAGGATTATCTCCAGGAGGAGACGCTGACAGATTCAATCCGGCGCTTCAATCGTTACTTTAAACAACCAAATGTGTACCGGACCTGGTTCGGTCGACCAGGTGGCGGTAAACTCGAAGGATTCTTGAACGGACTCGGTGCGTCGTTTTACGAAAAGACGTTTGATCCAGTCATTCACTTGGATTTTTTTCCATTTCCGACGCACCACTACATGGGAGCGATCAAAGAACGCAGCGTGTTGGAAGATAGTCCGTTCGGTCAGACATTTTTGTTACGCCTGCTTGAACTGTTTTCGATAAAAGGAATCATCCTGCTCGGTAAGGAACACACGGAACGATTTGCGAAGCTCGAACCAGATATCGATTGGACAACCTATCGACCAACGGATTATCCAGACGCGATTTTTCAAATCGGCTTTTCATCACAATTTCAGGTCCCCGTGGTCGGTCTCCACTTCAAACCAAGTGAGCAATTCATCGGTCTCGGTAATCGAAAAGATGAAAACGGCGTCAGCCATGGCACCTATGGGTCAGCGGAACACTTACGTCAAATCGGAAAAATCGTCCATGAAAAAGTCGTAAAAAATAGCGGGAAAGAAGATTGACAGATATTTAGAACTCCCTAATAATAGGAGATGAATTAGCACTCTATACGAATGAGTGCTAAAAAAAGGGGAGGCAGAATAAGCATGGAAACGAAACAATTTAAGGCGGAATCAAAACGATTGCTGGAGATGATGATTCATTCCATCTATACGCATAAGGAGATTTTCCTGCGCGAATTGATCTCGAATGCTAGTGACGCCATGGATAAGATGTACTATAAAGCATTGACGGACGATACGATTTCGTTCGAGAAGGAACACTACAAAATTACGATCGAACCAAATAAAGAAACACGACAGCTCGTCATTCGTGATACAGGAATCGGAATGACGAAAGACGAGCTAGAAGAAAATCTTGGAACGATCGCGAAGAGTGGATCGCTTGCCTTTAAGGCAGAGAATGAAGCACAAGATGGTCATGATATCATCGGTCAATTCGGTGTCGGATTCTATTCCGCGTTCATGGTCGCAGACGTCGTCACTGTCGTTACGAAACCGTTCGGTAGTAAGATCGCTTATAAATGGGAATCGCGTGGTGTCGAAGGCTATACGATCGAGGAAGTCGACAAAGAAACCGTCGGAACGGAGATTACGCTCCACATCAAGGCGAACGAGGAAGAAGAATCGTATGACGAATACCTCGAGACGTATCGTCTGCGCAACATCATCAAGAAATACTCGGATTTCATCCGTTATCCGATCGAGATGAAGGAACTCGAACGTCAGCCGATCGAGGGCAGTGACGAGACGGAAGAGGTCGAGGTCGTCAAGACGATCAACAGCATGGTGCCGATCTGGCGGAAGAACAAACGAGAATTGACAGACGAAGACTATGCGAACTTCTACCAAGAGAAGCGGTATGGTTTTGACAAACCGGCAAAACACATTCATATCAGCGTCGATGGCGCCGTTCGTTATCAATCGATCTTATTCATTCCGGAACAGGCACCGTACGATTATTATTCGAAAGAATTTGAAAAAGGACTCGAGCTTTACGCGAATGGTGTCTTGATCATGGAAAAATGCAGTGATTTGTTGCCGGATCACTTCAGTTTCGTCAAAGGAATGGTCGACTCGGAGGACTTATCGCTTAACATCTCGCGTGAGTTGTTGCAACACGATCGTCAATTGAAACTGATCGCGAAAAATATCCAAAGTAAAATTAAAACACAACTCGAAGCACTTTTGCGCGAAGATCGCGCGAAGTACGAAACGTTCTATCAAGCGTTCGGACGTCAGCTGAAGTTTGGTATGTACAATGATTACGGCATGCATAAAGAACAGGTACAGGACCTCATCCTCTTCTACTCAGCGAAGGAGAAGAAGTTGATCACGCTCGCAGAATACGTCGCAGCGATGCCGGAAGACCAAGCGCATATCTACTACGCCGCTGGTGAGAGCACAAATCGTTTGGATAAATTACCGCAATCCGAGCTCGTCCGTGATAAAGGATATGACATCTTGTACTTCACGGAAGAGATCGATGAGTTCGCGATTCAGATGCTGATGACGTATGACGAGAAAACATTCAAATCAGTTACGAGCAGTGACTTAGGAATCGAAGCAGAAGAAGCAGAGACGACAGAGGCACAAGTAGAAATGTTCCAAGCGATGCAGGAGATCTTAAGTGGACAGGTCAAGGAAGTCAAAGCATCGACGCGTCTAAAATCGCATCCTGTCTGCTTTGCGACAGACGGCGCCGTCTCAATCGAGATGGAGAAAATCTTGAAAGCGATGCCGAATAATGAAGGGGTAGAAGCGGTCAAGATTCTCGAGTTGAACCCGTCACACCTAGTGTTTAAATCTCTTGAATCAGCTTATCAAAATGACCGTTCGAAATTTGAGCGCTATACAAAACTGATGTATCAACAAGCATTGCTTGTCGAAGGACTCCCACTCGAGGATCCAGTAGCATTCGCGAATGATGTGTGTTTATTAATGGTTTAAATTGAAATGACGCTATCCGTATGAGGATGGCGTCATTTTTCAAAAAAAGAATGAGCTACTCCGCAAAATGCTGAATGAGCTGTTTCATTAAGTACGGTTGATTCTCTTCAAACTGTTTTTTCCGATGACCATTCGCACCAGATGGATGAGGGAAGCCTGAAAGAAGCTGATGCTGTTCGATTCGTCCATCATGAATCAAACTACGGACTTGTGCTTCGACGACACGACCAAGTGGAATCAACAGTGTCGGTTTTCGTAGCTGATTGATTTCAGCGACGAAGTGTTCCTCCGCATAATGTCTCAATAAAGGACTGCGACTGATCTTCGGTTGATGCCCCGAATAATTTTTTTCCCGATAGAAGACGGGTTGCTTTAACAGTGACGTCGGATGTAATAATTCCTGATGTTGATGAAATAAGCTAGCCGTCGTCTCGATTCCAAGCAATGCTGGAAGCTCAAGTGCATCTAACATCTGGACGAGATTACGTCGCATCGTTCCAGCAAAACTGGCTGTATATTTGACGAGCCGAGCCGTCTCTTCTAGCGAAGCACCATGATGGAGCGCATCCGTCGCTTCCTCAAAGGCGATTCGCATCTGTTCAAAGCCAGGTGTGATCCCGACGATGACGACTTTAGCCTCAGTATTGATATATTCACCGATCGGAGAATAATAGACGGTTAGATTATTCTCCTGTTGCAATAAAAAATCATCCGTCCATAATTCATCACGTCGTAACGTACGATCGTCAGGTAAGCTACGAATGACTTGTTCAAATATAGTTAACGAATTCATGAAAGATCCTCTTCTCTCTGTATTGGCACTATAATAACAAATAATACCATTTGAGACAAATACACCCTTTCACTATTTTGATATGGGCACACAAAAAGGACTCAAGACGAGTCCTTTTTAGTTTATTGCGCGCGTTCTTTGACCGAAGCGACTTCGTACGTCAGAATCTCGCTACCGAGCATTGGCGATTCTCCCGCTTCACTATTCGCCGGTCGACTATGGGACGCTTTGAAATCGTCACTTTCCCGCCATGCTTGGAAACTCTTCATATCTTCCCAGTACATGTTGACGTTCATCTCATCATGTTCTTCGATGTTTTGTGTCAACAAGACCTCGACGCGGATGAATCCATCCATCGTATCAAGTCCACTTGGACGTGTAAAACGAGGAGCGAGGGCAACAGCCATGCCTTTTTTGACTTTAATACGGTTCGTAACGACGATCATTATGAAATCCCCTTTCAAAAAACGAATAATGTACTTCTTCAGTATAGTACGATGAAGGCAAGAATGCCGGAAAGAAGGGACAAACGATGAATGAACAGGAATACGATCAACGACTACGAATTGAGACCATTGAGATGCAACATCTTTATAGTGTGTTTAGTCACTACAATCGATATGAACCAACGCCCTATGCAGCATTAGACGAACTGTGCGAAACGTATTTGTTTCAAAAACAGGATACTGTCATTGACTTCGGATGTGGGAAAGGGCGCTTGAACTTTTACTTACACGACCGTTTTGACTGCTCCGTCATCGGAATCGAGATGAACGGACAATTTTACGAAGACGCGATCCGGAATATGAGGAACTACCAAAGTCGACGGAAGCGGCGTTCCGGAGGTTTACGATTTGAACAGGCGTATGCCGAGCAGTACGTCATTCCGGATGAGGCAAACAAGTTTTATTTTTTCAATCCATTCTCTTCGCAAATTTTCATGAAAATAGTCGATCACATCTTAAGTTCAGTCGAGCGCTCCTCGCGTTCAGTTGATCTCATTTTGTATTACCCAACTGATGAATACCGGGAGTATCTAGAGCGCCATACCGTATTTGATCAAGTTGATGAGATTCGATTGCGGGATCTTTATGACAAAAATCACGACGAGCGATTCGTCATCTATCGTTTTGATCCGAACAAACTGCTTCAAAACGGGTATGAATACAGTGATGAGCGAAATAAGAGATGAGGAGGTCGGATGATGATCCGTTTGGAGCATGTGACGAAGGAATTTGCGCCGGGACGCGGGATATTCGATGTCAGTTTTACGGTTGATCCGGGTATGATATTCGGTTTTATCGGACCAAATGGATCCGGAAAATCAACGACACTCCGGCATTTAATGGGACTACTGGCTGCGGACGATGGAAAAGCAACCGTGGGCGGTTTTGATTGCTGGAATCAAAGTAAAGAAGTAAAGCAGTTGGTCGGTTATTTACCGGGTGAAATTAGTCTGCCTGGAGACATGACAGGAGCAGACATGCTGGATTTGATGCAGCGACTACACGGCAGCGATCCGGCACGGCGGCAATTGTTGTTAAAACGGTTTCCCTTTGAGACGAAGACAAAAATCCGAAAGATGTCAAAAGGAATGAAACAAAAACTGGCACTTGTCGGTTGTTTCATGAAGGATGCGCCGGTCTACCTACTCGATGAGCCGACAAGTGGACTTGATCCCTTGATGCAAGAGCGTTTTTTAGAGTGGATTGAACAGGAGAAACAAGCGGGAAAAGCGATCTTGATGAGTTCGCATCACTTTCCAGAGATGGAAAAGTCGTGTGATCGAGCCGCTTTAATCAAAGCGGGCCGCATCATCGTCGAATCCGATATTCATGCGTTGATTCGATCGAGTCGAAAGGTGTACACGATCGTTTTTCAAAGCGAGACGGAAGCGGCGCAATTCGCGATGCAAGTCGGCGTTGAACCGAAGCGGACAGAAGTCAGTTTTCAAACGGATGAGACGTTGACCTTAAATCAGGTGATTGCTTTTTTAACGCAGTATGATGTGCGATTGATCCGACAATCGGCGGATGATCTAGAACAGGTCTTTTTGCATTATTACGGCGAGGAGGAACCATCGTGATGTTGCTAATCCGCTCTTTATTCAAGCAAGTCAGAAAGCCTGTTCTTGCTTATGCGATTGGAACGAGTCTTTATTTGTTGATGCTTGCGTTGCTTTATCCATCGATGATGAAGACAGGTTTATTAGAAGCAAAGCTTCAAGCATTACCCCCGGAAGTCTTAAAAGCATTCCAATACGATAAGGTGACAGGATTCAATAATGTGCTTGATCTGCTCGGTGGGAATTATTACGGATTGATCTTCCAAGTCATCGCGAGTCTATTTTTACTCTCGCTAGCAGCACGACTCGTCGCGCGACCAATCGACAATGGAGAATTGATCGTCTACCTAGCGGCACCGATCACACGAAATGACTATACGTTAGCAGTTGCAAGCGTCATCGGACTCGCTAGTCTTCTTCTCGTCACGCTGAACGGTCTCGTATTGATGGTAGCGGATTGGTGGATGAGCGGGATTACGATCGATACTGTGGTATTATGGCGAATTCAACTCAATGCGCTATTGTTACTCTTTGCAATTGGTACATTTACGTTATTCATTGCGACGTTATTCGATGAAGAACGACGTGCTTTTTCGCTTGCTGGTAGTGTACTCGTCCTATCGATCGTCTTGACGATTCTGTCTGAACTGAGTGACAAGACAGAGTGGCTCCGTTATCTATCCGTCTTCTCCTTATTCAATACGACGCAATTACTAGAAGGAACGAATCATTTTCTGCTCCACTCGGTCATCTTATTCGTCCTATGTCTCATTTTCTTGACTGGAGCATTCGTTCAATTCGGGCGTCGAAGTCTGTCGATTTGATCGGAAGTGACGAAAAAAATTTACAGAAACTGAACATTTAGGATTTGAACGTTGCGTCACGCGCTGATTTTTACTAAGATAAAGGAATGTTGTAGTTCTGGAAAAAGAAATGAGGTCTTTTGAAATGAATAAACCATCCATTTATGGATTAACGCTTGAGCAGATGACAGAATGGTTATCGAATCAAGGGCACAAACCATTCCGTGCCAAACAAGTATGGGATTGGCTCTACCGTAAACGTGTCACGACTTTCGCGGAAATGACGAATGTCAACAAGGATTGCCTTGAGTTGTTAGATCAGAGTTTTACGATTGACTCGATGACAGAAGCGGTCAAGCAAGAATCAGCAGACGGAACAATCAAGTTCCTCTTCAAATTATATGATGGCAACTTGATCGAAACAGTTTTGATGCGTCATAAATACGGTCTTTCTGTCTGTGTTACGACACAGGTTGGCTGTAACATCGGCTGTAGCTTCTGTGCAAGTGGTCTCATCAAGAAGAGCCGCGACTTGTCAGCAGGCGAAATCGTTGAGCAGATCATGAACGTTCAACATCACCTCGATGCAGTCGGAAACGAAGAACGTGTCAGCCACGTCGTCGTCATGGGTATCGGTGAACCGTTCGATAACTTCGACAACATGGTCGATTTCTTGAACGTCATCAAGGACCACAATGGTCTTGCAATCGGTGCGCGTCACATCACGGTTTCAACAAGTGGTTTGGCAGACAAGATCTACAAGTTCGCTGACTTAAAACTCCAAGTCAACTTAGCTATCTCGCTTCACGCGCCAAACAATGAATTGCGTACGCAAATCATGAAAATCAACCGGGCGATTCCGCTTGAGAAATTGATGCCAGCAATCGATTATTACGTTCAAACAACGAACCGTAAAATCACGATCGAGTATATCTTGCTTCGTGGCGTCAACGACCAAAAAGAACACGCGGTCGAACTCGCGAAATTGTTTGAAGACAAACGTCACCTGACGTATGTCAACTTGATTCCGTACAACCCAGTCGATGAGCACGGTCAATATCAACGCAGTACGTCTGAAGATATCACGACGTTCTACGATACATTGAAGAAGAACGGCTTGAACTGTGGTGTTCGTCTTGAGCACGGAACAGATATCGATGCTGCGTGTGGTCAATTACGTAGTAAGCAAATCAAAAAAGATAAAGTAGCATCCAAATAATTCGTTGGGCTTCTCATCGTTTCGGTGGGAAGCTTTTTTTACGATAAGAAATGAGGACATCCTATGACACGTATACGATTCAATGATTTTAACTTAAGCACACCGATTCTCGACTCGATCGAGCAACTCGGATACACGGCACCAACCGAAGTCCAGCAATCGGTCATTCCCGTCGTATTATCCGGAAAAGACGTCATCGTCAAATCACGGACAGGAAGTGGGAAGACGGCTTCCTTCGCAATCCCCCTCTGTGAACTCGTCAAGTGGGAAGAAAACAAACCACAAGTCTTAGTCTTGACGCCAACACGTGAGCTTGCCTTGCAGGTCAAAGAAGACATCATGAACATCGGACGCTATAAGCGGATCAAAGCGACGGCCGTCTTCGGCAAGCAACCGTTCCGTGGACAAGTCACAGAACTCAAACAAAAGACACACGTCGTCGTCGGTACACCGGGACGTGTACGCGATCATATCGAGCGGGGCACGCTATCGCTTGAGAAAATCCGTTACGTCGTCTTGGATGAAGCCGATGAAATGCTGAATATGGGCTTCCTCGATCAAGTCGACGCCATCTTGTCCGAGTTACCAAAAGATCGGATGACACTCTTATTCTCTGCGACCTTCCCGGAAGATATCGCACAGTTGAGCAATCGTTACATGGATGCACCGAAACGAATCGAAGCGGGTGAAACCGTCGTCTCAACGATTACGCATAGTTATATTCCGGTGACGGATAAGACGAAATTCGCGATTCTAAAAGATGTCCTCGTCGCTGAAAACCCGGATCGCTGTATGATTTTCTGTCGGACGAAAGAACATGTCGATTTCGTTGCGAATGGTCTCCGTGCACATGACTATCCGGTTGAAGCGATTCACGGAGGAATGGAACAAGACGATCGACTCGATGCGATGAAGGCGTTCCGTGCCGGTAAATTCCGGATTCTCGTTGCAACAGACGTCGCAGCACGCGGTATCGATATCGAGAACATCACGCATGTCATCCAGTATGATCTCCCTGTCGAACGAGAAAGCTACGTTCACCGGACCGGTCGGACGGGTCGTGCAGGAGCAACTGGACAAGCAATTAGTCTCGTCACACCAGCAGACGAACGTCGCCTGAAGGAAATCGAGCAATATCACGGGAAGCTGACACGCCGCCAAGCACCGACGGAAAAGGACTTGATGCGGACAGCGGATGCGTTCGAAGAGAAAATGGCGACGGCAGATACGCGTTCGTCGAAAACGGAACAGCTCGATGCCGACATCATGAAGTTGTTCTTTAACGGCGGAAAGAAAAAGAAACTTCGTGCCGTCGACTTCGTTGGAACGATCGCGAAGATTGAAGGCGTCACAGCAGACGATATCGGGATTATCTCGATTCAGGATACGTTGACGTATGTCGATATCCTGAACGGCAAAGGTCGGCTTGTCTTACGAGCGATGAAGACGACGAAAGTCAAAGGGAAACAATTGAAGGTATATGAAGCATTCAAGAAGTAAAACAAGCCGGTCCATCTCCGCTTAGGCGAAGAGGGACCGGCTTGTTTGCGTCAAAGCATGTCCGAGATGAAGTCCGCTAGCGGCTGCTTGGGCAAGAGAGTGCGTTGCACCAGAGCAATCACCGATCGCATAGACACCGGAGCATGTCGTCTCAAATGTTTCTGACGTCTCAAGCATCGGTGCGTAAAACTTACCATCTAGTCCATAAAGTAACGTATCTGCTGGAAGTTCCGTCTCAAGGAGTCGCTCGAGGCGTTTTAAAAAACCTTCTAAGACGAGGAGGTCTTCCACAGGTACTTCCGCGTGTAAATCTCCAGGGGAAGCAGCTAGCGAAGGGATGATTCCGTTATGAAGCAATTGATCCGTTGTTGTCGCTCGCGATTTTCGAAAGTCACTGAGGCGCTGGACAACGATGCGATCCTGTCCTTGATTGATTCCTCCGATAACGCGTGTGGCGTATGCATTGGCTTGTGCTAACGTCGAAAAATAACGCGGGAGAAACAGTGTAAAGTTCAAATTCGTTGATCCATCTGCCGTCTCATGGACGTTTTGACCGTCCGGCATGACGAGTCCTTCTTGATATTTACGGATGATCCGTCCGCGTGGATTCATGCAATAGGTGACGGCTTTACCATAAGGTGAGTCGTAACCGAGCTTTGTCTCGAACGTCTCCTGTAGTAATGTTCGAAATAGTGCCTCATCCGTCTCGACCCGCACTCCGAGATCAAGTCGGGTCCGCTGTGGGATGACACCAAGCGTCGCTAACTGTTGCAACGTAAAGTCTGCACCGGAACGACCTGTCGCGAACACGATCCGTCGACTTACGAAGGTTTCGTCCGCTGTTTTAATCGTAAACGCCTCCGACTTCGTGATCTGTTCGATCGTCGTTTCGAAACGAGCATCGAGTCGTGGCAATAAAGCATCCTCAAACGCCGTGAAGACGCCAACTGTCCGTGCTGTGCCTAAATGACGCACTGTCGTCTCGACCGTATGGAGACCAGCACGACGGGCGCGAATTGCGACAGCAGGTGAATGCGTCGAGTAGGTCTCGATCATATCGGCACCGTATGTACATAAAAGATTATCGACTTCTTGGAACAGTCGTCGTGTCGTCTCTTCACCGATTTTTGAGACGAGTTCTCCGCCGAATCCCATCGCATAATTGAATTTTCCTTCTGATTTTCCAAGCCCTGCAAATCCAAGATACGCATCTTCTACTGTTCGCTTGCGGATTGGTTTTCCGGCATCGAGCAGTAAGACGCATTGCCCATCTTCAACGAGCTGATGAGCAAGGAAGATTCCCGCTACACCGGCTCCGATAATCGTCACATCATACATTACAGACGCCTCCTTTTCTCTGAGTATACAAAAAAGCCGGATTCCTATAAAAGGAATCCGGACTGAGTGAGATCGCTTATTTCCATTCTGCGATGTCAGCGATTGGTAGACGAACCGATGGGTATCCTGCATCTACTGCTTTACCGATTGAAAGCAACATGACTGGGAGGTAACGCTCTTTTTCAAGACCGAATGCTTCCGCGATTTGATCTTTTTCGTAACCGCCGATTGGGTTTGTGTCGTAACCGTGCGCACGAGCGACGAGCATCAATTGCATCGAAACGAGACCTGAGTCGATCAAGATGCTGTCACGTAATGTTTCAACGTCTTCTGGACGGTAGAAATCTTTGATGGCTGGTACTTGGCGATCGCGTACTTCTTGTGGCATGAGACCTTTTTCAACAGCCATATCGTAGATTGTCTCGATGCTATCGACCGCGTTCATGTCACCGAAGACAGCGATGACAGCAGAAGATGTCTCGACTTGGACTTGGTTGAATTTCGCGAGTGGTGCAAGTGTTGCTTTTCCTTCTTCGCTATCGATGACGAGGAAACGCCATGGTTGCATGTTGACAGAAGAAGGTGCAAGTGTTGCTTCTTCAAGGATTTGTGTCATTTCTTCTTTTGAAATTTTTACGTTCGTGTCGTAGTTACGAATCGAGCGACGTCCTTTAACGATTTCCATGAAGTCCGTTGTTGTTTGAGTAGTCATAATTATTCAATCTCCCTTGTGTATGTTTTTTCTTTTTTGTGGTGTGAAAAACTTATTTCCAGTCTGCGATGTCGTTGATCGGTAGGCGAACCGATGGGTATCCTGCATCTACTGCTTTACCGATTGAAAGCAACATGACTGGGAGGTAACGCTCTTTTTCAAGACCGAATGCTTCCGCGATTTGATCTTTTTCGTAACCACCGATTGGGTTCGTATCATATCCGTGCGCACGAGCGACGAGCATCAATTGCATCGAAACGAGACCTGAGTCGATCAAGATGCTATCTTTCAAATCGTTTGCTGAGATACTGCTGTACATGCCTTGGATCGCAGGTACTTGGCGATCGCGTACTTCTTGTGGCATGAGCCCTTTCGCAACAGCTGTGTCGTAGATGTTTTCGAGTTGATCGACTGCGTTCATGTCACCGAAGACAGCGATGACAGCAGAAGATGTCTCGACTTGGACTTGGTTGAATTTCGCGAGTGGTGCAAGTGTTGCTTTTCCTTCTTCGCTATCGATGACGAGGAAACGCCATGGTTGCATGTTGACGGAAGAAGGTGCAAGTGTTGCTTCTTCAAGGATTTGTGTCATTTCTTCTTTTGAAATTTTTACGTTCGTGTCGTAGTTACGAATCGAGCGACGTCCTTTAACGATTTCCATGAAGTCTGTTTGAGTTTGCGTTGCCATATTAAATCGACTCCTCTTTTAGTTTAGGTAATGCGTCAGCGTTTGCTTCGATGCGCTGAATCATCTCAGCTAACGTCCGTTGTTCTTCAGCAGAGAATCCTTCGAGTAGATCCTCGAGAAACTCATCTTTTTGTTCGCGTAATTGAGCGATGCGCGTCGCCCCTTGTTCCGTTAAAGAAACAAGAATCACCCGATTGTCAGCAGCTGAACGCTCGCGAGCAATCATCCCGGTCGATTCCAGGTGCTTGAGATGACGGGTCACTGCCGCATGATCCACATTGACGCGTTTTTGTAACTCTTTTTGGCTAATCGTTTGATCGACTTGTAGTTGAGCGAGTAGATCCATTCGAGTCTGACTAAAACCATCCGTACAGAGATCGAATTTTTGAGCAATCGTCTTATTGACAGAAACGAGTGCATAGATCAATCGTCCTTTTTCAGTGCAGGAGATACTCAATCCATCACATCCTTCCCTTCGTTCGAAGAAACCTTTGACGTATCAAAGATTGATATGTAAACGAATATAACGTGTTTAATTTGATGACGCAACTTATTTGCTTTTAACATAAAAAGAGATATCATTCACGCGGAATGATATCGAGTCAGGCGACTTAGCTAATTTGGCGTTTAGACGCTGGAATTCCTTTTGCATCAATCGCTGCAATGATCCGACGGAAATAGAACAACCAAAATTGCAGGAACGGTCCGATTAAGAAAATCGAGAGGATTGTACCGAAGAAAACAGGACCACCGAGCAACCAGCCAATGCCGCATGCCGTGACCTCCATGATCGTCCGCATCAGACGAATCGACGTTCCAAATCGCTCTGCAAGTGTCAGCGTCAACCCATCGCGTGGACCGGCTCCATATCCGACAGCAACATAAAGACCTGCCCCCATGCCGATGATGAAGATGCCGAAAATCAACCAGATCGTATTCAACCAGATCGACTCAAAAGAGGGTAAGAGATGAGAATTAAGGACAAGATTCATGAAGACACCGACGAAAATCGCGTTGACGAGTGTTCCAATTTGTGGTGTGACGCGGTCTAATGTGTACTTAACGAACACGAGTAATAGACCAACGAGCAAAATAATCGTTCCGACGGACAGTGGTGTTTTCTTTTGGAGACCGAGATGCAATACATCCCACGTCGAGACACCGAGTTCAGCAGTGATCATCATCGATGAGCCGAGAGCGAGTAAAAATAAACCGAGTAGGAAGAGTCCCCACTTTAACGTAGCGCGTAATAACCAGGAAGCACGATGACGCGTCATGTCTAACACCTCATTTCTTAAAAATAATTGATTCGTTAACTGTATCATGAGGAAAGTAGAAGAAGAAAGACGAAATTTTCCGTTTTTTCCATCTTAAGAAGGAGGGGAAGGTCGAAAGAGAAACGTATACTGAAGAAAAAAGGAGATGACAGGATGAAAGCGATCCGACACCTGATTCGTTTTACATACATAGAAGCCGTCTGTTGCGTCTTTCCCGTCATGATTTTCGCAGCGCTTGCTCTTTCACGTTATCTTCCTGCTGAACCGGTCGCTCGATACGATCTCCTGTTGCTATGGTGTCTTCTCGTCCAAATCGTCTTACTTGTCACGCGTTATGAAACGCTGGAAGAGTTCAAACTGATCTTACTCTTTCACGTGATTGGTCTAGCACTTGAACTGTTCAAAGTGAACGTTGGGTCTTGGAGTTATCCGGAACAGGCTCTAACGAAAGTGGCTGGTGTTCCCTTGTATGCAGGATTCATGTATGCAAGTGTCGCAAGTTATGTCTGTCAAGCGTTCCGAAGATTTCATTTACGCTTCACAGCATTTCCACCACCTTGGCTTGCGATCAGCGTAGGCAGTCTCGTCTATCTCAACTTCTTCACCCACCACTGGATCTTCGATGCACGCTGGCTATTGATGGTCCTCGTCGTCCTTGTCTTCTATAAGTCATGGGTTCATTTTACGATCGAGCAGACGATCTACCGGATGCCGCTCGTCCTGTCTTTTTTACTGATCGCGTTCTTTATTTGGATCGCTGAGAATATCGTGACGTTCTTTAAAGGATGGGTCTATCCGCATCAGGAAAGAGGATGGGAAGTCGTTGATCTCGGAAAATTGTCTTCTTGGTTCCTGCTTGTGATCATCACGGTCCTGATCGTCATCGTCGCGAAATACAAGCAACGGGATCCGGCTGTGGAGATATATCAGCGTACATAGATAAAAAACATGACATTTCGTTTGCGATGAAGCGCTTCGATGTTCAACGTTCGTTCTAACATGTGGACGACAACTTGAGCGTGCTTGGCTCAACCAACAACGAGACGGGAAATTATTGAAAAAAGAGTGAAACATTAGAAGTTTTAAGCCGTAGAGTAAGGTGAGAACTTATTTTTCAAGGAGGACCTTACTCATGTCATCTCAATTAAAGAAAGCAGCGAAGGAGTCGCTCAGCGGTCGTTGGGGATTTGCAGTCCTAGCTTTTCTGCTGTTTAGTATTATTCAGGGTGTTCCTAATTTATTTGGATCAGATATCGATGAGCCGACTAGTAGTATAGATCTCGTTGTATCATTGGTATCGATTTTATTGATTCCAGTAGGAGTCGGTTGGACATGGATTGCCATGTCGATTGCTCGTGGCGAAGAAACGAAAGTGACGGATTTGTTTGAGCCATATGGTATGTTCCTGAAAGTGGTGGGGCTGGCTATTGTTCAGTTCATCTTTATCGCGCTCTGGACGTTACTCTTAATCATCCCTGGTATCATCAAGTCATTCTCTTACTTGTTGACGTACTACATCCTTCGGGATGAGCCGTCAATCGGTATTCTCGAGGCAATTACACGCTCACGGCAACTCATGGATGGACACAAGATGGAAGCATTCTTGCTCTTCTTATCGTTTATCGGTTGGGCGTTGCTTGTTATCGTTACGCTTGGTCTTGCTGTCCTATGGGTCGGACCATACTTCAGTGTCACGCTTGCCAAATTCTACGATCGTATTCGTGGGGAGCAGGCGCCAGAGCAGACATCAGATTTCGTCGCACCATACTAATTCCAAATCCCGACACTACGTCGGGATTTTTCTTTGGAATAAATCCGATAGGAAAAGACGGTTTAATGGTTGCTTTAGTTCAATGAATTCTGTACGATGAATGCAACACATCTTATCTAGAGAAGTCGAGGGACTGGCCCGAAGACACTTCAGCAACCCCGCTATGGCGGAAGGTGCTACTTCCAGGAAGGGATACCTTCTGAAGATAAGAGCGGACAGGACAAGATACCGTCGCTCTTTTCGAACTTCGAAAAGAGCGTTTTTTTTATGATAAGGGGGACGATGGAGTGGAGTATGGTTTTTGGTTACCGATTTTTGGGGGATGGTTACGTAACGTCGAGGATGAACAGATGCCAACGACATTCGATTATGCGAAACAAGTCGCACAAACAGCTGAACGCATCGGCTTCTCGACGACGTTGATTGCGGAATTGAACTTGAACGATATCAAAGGCATCAAGGAACCGAGTCTTGAGGCATGGACAACGGCAGCGGCGATTGCTGCAACAACAGAACGCCTTGAGATCATGACAGCGGTTCGTCCCGGGTTCCATAATCCGGCGACGACGGCGAAGATGGCGGCAAACATCGATCAGTTGAGTGGAGGGCGATTTACGCTCAATGTCGTCTCGGCCTGGTGGGCAGAAGAAGCAAAACAATATAACGGTATTTTTACTGCACATGATGAACGCTATGCCCGGACGGAAGAGTTCGTCACGGTCATGAAAGGACTATGGGCAGATGCGTCACCGTACAGCTTCTCCGGTAATCACTACACGATCGAACAGGCAGAACTCCATCCGAAACCCGTCCAGCGTCCGGGGATTAAGCTCTACGCTGGTGGAGAGAGTGAAGCCGGAAAACGGACGATCGTCGAACATTGTGATGCCTACGTCATGCATGGAGGCACTGTTGAAGAAGTAGCTCATAAAATCAATGATATGAAAGTACGCCGGGAAGCGACGGGACACGCACCGCTTGAGAGCTTCGGTCTTGCTGCCTACATCATTTGTCGGGATACGGAAGAAGAAGCGCTTCTTGAGTGGCAACGCATCACGGACGTTAAGGAAGACAGCGCCGGTTATGCCGGTTATCAAGATTTCATCAGTAAATCGCAACTCGAACAACAGGTCGAACGAAATGATTATTCCGTCTCGAACCGTGGTCTGCGACCGAACATGATCGGAACACCAGAACAGATTGCCGAACGGATTCTAGCGTTCGAAGCCGTTGGTGTCACGTTGCTCTTGTTACAATTCTCACCACAACTTGAAGAAATGGAACGCTTTGCCCGTGACGTAATGCCACTGGTCGAAGCGAAACGAAAGGTAGGTCAACAATCATGACAAAAATTCATATTCTCCACGAAAACCAAGAATGGACGGATCATCTCATCAAACGTCTCGAAGAACTCAAGTTGCCGTACGAGCAGTGGCACTTGAATGAAGGAATCGTACCGTTAGATGAACTGCCGCCAGAAGGTGTCTTTTACAGTCGTATGAGTGCGTCTTCGCATACGCGGGGGCATCGTTATGCGCCAGAGTTGACGGAAGGGGTCCTCGCTTGGTTAGAAGAGCATGACCGGACTGTCTTTAACGGAACGCGTGCGCTCCGTCTTGAAGTCAGCAAAGTCAATCAATACACAGCGTTACGTAAGGCTGGGATTCGTGTACCAAAGACAACGGCTGCTGTCGGACGTGATCAAATCGTACAAGCAGCAAAAGAAATCGGTGTTTCGTCATTCATCACGAAACATAACCGTGCCGGGAAAGGTCTCGGCGTCCAGTTATTCCATTCGATTGAAGCACTTGAAGCTTATCTCGATGGTTCGACATTCGACGAACCAGTCGATGGCATCACGTTGATTCAAGAGTACATCCAAGCACCAGAACCGTACATCACGCGGTGTGAGTTCGTAGGTGGAAAATTCGTCTATGCGGTCCGAGTCGATACGTCGGAAGGATTCGAACTTTGCCCAGCTGATGCGTGTGTGATTGATGACTTGTTTTGCCCAGTTGGTGAAGAAGCGCCGCAAACACCGATGAAGTTCCAAATCGTTGAAGGCTTCGATGATCCAATCATTGAAAAGTACGAAGCGTTCCTCCAAGCGAACCAGATCGCGGTCGCAGGTATCGAGTTCATTAAGGATGCGTCAGGTACGATCTATACGTATGACGTCAATACGAATACGAATTACAATTCGGATGCTGAGGCAGCTGCAGGACGCTACGGCATGCTCGAACTGGCGAAGTTCCTCGGTGCAGCACTTGAAACAAGCACAGTAAAATAAGAATCTGCTCCTGCCCTGTCACCGGACGTTACAAGACCGGATGACGGGGTATTTCTATAGAAAGGAGGCGGATCTATGATTACGTGGAGAGAAGAACGACAGCTCGATATCCCGATTGAGGAAGCATGGCACTTGTTTGATCACACGCGGCTGCAACGTCTGATTCCGAACGTCGTCCAGCATGAGGTGATTGAACGAAAACCGGGTGTCGTCGGTTCGACGTATCGTCAAACGTACATGCAGGGCAACCGACTCGAAACCTACATCGTGACCGATTTAGCCTATACGAATGAGCCGGACTTTAAACAAAATACGATTGGATTCACGTTAGCTAAAATATTTAAGATTGAGATGACGTTTACGCTCAAACCACTTGGACACGCTCGTTGTCTGTTGATTTATACAGGAAAAAATGAAGGGGCAAACTTCGTTGGGAAAAGTCTCTTGTCACTCGGTGGCGAACGAGAAAACGAGAAAATTGTTCAGGGCTTGTTGCAACGTGTCGAAGAAGAGGCAGCGAAACAAAAGAAGAACAATGCATGAAAAAACGGATTCCCGCGCCTGAGAATCCGTTTTTTCATATCTTATCGATTCGTATACAATTTGTGACCACTCGGTAAAACGGATAGGCAGTCGACACCTTGATAACGTTCTCGTTTTCTATCGCTGGATCGAGCGATTTTGGATTATCAAAAAGCTTAGTTACCGACTACTATTTTTAAGTATAAATACGGTTATTAAATTTTCATTTAATCCAAAGATTATATCGTTACGATAGTCGACGCAAACGAGAAATCTGTGAATCATCTTGAAGCTCCTTTAATGGTCGAAACCGAACAGCTCGTAATTCTTGTTGATCAAGCGATAGTTCAGGATCGATCCCGAGTCGAGGTTCAGGACTATCTAAGACACGGCGAACGAGAAAACATGTCTCTGTTCCTTGATCCATTGAAATCTCGTAAAGTTTCCGTTCGACCGTGACGTGAAGATGCGTTTCTTCTAACACTTCTCGCACGACGGCATGCTCTTTAGTTTCACCGTTCTCGACACCTCCGCCGGGTAACGTCCAAAATGTCCGGGAAGGGGTATGTAACTCGACCATTAGAATCTGTTGCTCTTCAATCAACGCAGCGCATACGCGATGTCGCATATCGCATTCCTCCTTCAACGTGTTCAAAAAAGAGACCGAAACGACAGTTCCGGTCTCTTTTAAAATCATTGTGCGTATAACGCTGTTAATTGCTGTTGGATCGTATCGTTGTTCAAATACTCATCGTATGTCGTTTCTTTATCGACAATACCGTTTGGTGTCAACTCGATGATGCGGTTCGCGATCGTTTCGACGAACTGGTGGTCATGCGAGCTGAAGAGCATTGCGCCTTTATAAGCGATCAAACCATCGTTGAGTGCCGTGATCGATTCGAGATCCAAGTGGTTCGTTGGATCGTCGAGTACAAGGACGTTAGCACCACTGAGCATCGCTTTTGAAAGCATACAACGGACTTTTTCGCCCCCGGATAAGACAGATGCTTTTTTCATGACTTCTTCTCCTGAGAAGAGCATCCGACCGAGGAAGCCACGGAGGAACGTATCGCTCTCATCTGCCGGTGAATACTGACGGAGCCAATCGAGGATCGTCTTATCCGAGCCTTCGAAGAATTCCGAGTTATCTTTTGGCAAGTATGATTGGGAAGTCGTGACGCCCCATTTGAATGTACCGCTGTCCGGTTCCATCTCACCCATAAGGATTTTGAATAGTGTCGTGATCGCGATATCGCTCTGGCTGATGAACGCGACTTTATCCGTCTTGTTCAACGAGAAGCGGACATTATCAAGGACTTTGACGCCATCGATCGTCTTCGAGAGACCATCGACCATCAAGAGATCATTTCCGATTTCGCGTTCTGGCGTAAAGCCAACGAACGGATAACGACGTGATGATGGACGAATGTCGTCGAGTGTGATTTTATCAAGCAATTTCTTCCGTGACGTCGCTTGTTTCGCTTTCGAAGCGTTTGAGCTGAAACGTGCGATGAAGGCTTGAAGTTCTTTAATCTTCTCTTCTTTTTTCTTGTTTTGGTCACTTGCCATACGCGAAGCAAGCTGACTTGATTCATACCAGAAATCATAGTTTCCGATATACAGTTGGATCTTACCGTAATCAAGATCCGCCATGTGCGTACAGACGTTGTTCAAGAAGTGACGGTCGTGGGAAATGACGATGACCGTGTTTTCGAATCCGATCAAGAATTCTTCAAGCCATTTGACAGCTTTCAGGTCGAGTCCGTTTGTCGGCTCATCGAGTAAAAGAATGTCAGGTTTACCGAACAATGCTTGGGCAAGCAAGACTTTAACTTTTTCAGATCCTGTCAGCTCAGCCATCGTTTTCGAGTGAAGGTCTTCCTTGATGCCAAGTCCTTGTAGAAGCATCGCTGCTTCCGACTCCGCTTCCCAACCGTTCATTTCAGCGAATTCACCTTCGAGTTCAGCAGCACGCATGCCGTCCTCATCTGAAAAATCTTCTTTCATATAAATCGCATCTTTTTCTTTCATGACTTCATAGAGACGTTTGTGTCCCATCATGACTGTTTCGATGACTTGGAATTCTTCGTATTCGTAATGGTTCTGGCGAAGGACGCCTAAGCGTTCGCCTGGTGTGATGATGACATCGCCTTGTTGTGCTTCAATGTCACCAGCGAGAATTTTCAAGAACGTTGATTTGCCGGCACCGTTCGCACCGATCAGACCGTAACAGTTACCTGGCGTGAACTTGATGTTAACGTCTTCGAATAATTTTCGGTCCGCAAAGCGAAGACCGACGTTTTGTACTGTAATCATATAGAGATGAACCCTCGTTTCTAGTAAGTGATGTGCTCATTCGAGTGTACCACAAATCATGATCTGTCGTAGAGCAGGCAAAGTTCTTTCCATATTAGGACAGAAATTAAAAATAAGCAACCGGATATTTAAAATAATGAAACATTTTCCAGATGGATGCGTAGAAGAAAGTAAGGAATTCGCTAGAGGAGGGGTTAGATGGCCATCTTTTTCACGTTATTGTTTTTCGCCCTCATCGTTTTGCTTGGCATGGAACTCTATCGCTATATCCAAGAAAAGATTGATAAAGGAGATTCAGAATGAGAGAAATCAAACCGAAGAAAAAAATTCGTCCATCGATGATCATCGCCGGTGTACTTGTATTAGCCCTGCTGGCTACAACGCCGTTCGTCGTCGAACAAATCGAACCCGGACAAGTTGGTGTCGTTTATACCCCGTCAAGCGGTGTCAAAGATGAGACGTTATCGCAAGGCTGGCATGTCGTTTCACCAATCACACGGGTGACGGAGTATCCGATCCGTACACAGACGAAATCGCTTGATAACATGACGCTTGCGACTAAAGACGGAAAGAACATCGTCGTCGACTTTACATACAGCTTCTCCGTTTCGCCGGATAAGGTGACAAAAGTCTTCAACAAGTTCGGACCGATCGAAATCGATGAGATTGCCAAAGGTTACTTGAAACAACGACTCTATGATGCGTCGCGTGAGCAAATCTCGAAAGTTACCGTCCTTGAACTGTTCGGTGAAAAATCAGGAAACGTCTCGACGAGCATTCAGACGCAGTTTGCAGAAGACGTCAAGGACATCGGTTTCATCATCGAGGATGTCGCACTCGGTGCACCAAAACCAGATGAAAAGACACAGGAAGCAATCGATGCGCGTGTCAAAGCGTCGCAGGAACTCGATAAAAAGAAAACGGATCTTGAAATCGCTAAAGCAGAGGCAGAACGTCTTCGCGTAGAAGCAAAAGGAGCAGCCGATGCGCGTTTGATCGAAGCTCAAGGGTTGGCAAAAGCACAAAAAGAATTACAGAAGACGTTGACGAAAGAAATGATTCAATACGAAGCTGTCAAGAAGTGGGACGGGAAATCACCACTCGTCAGTGGATCAGGGAGTATGGTTCAACTACCGATTCCTGACGGTACGACACAAGAAAAAAACTAATTGAAATATGTCTAAGATAAACCGCTTAAAGACCACAACGGCAGACGTGAAAAAAGCAGATTCTCAGCGCTGAGAATCTGCTTTTTGATTAGTGCGAAGCTTGTTCAAAACCTTGAGCGATGGCAATGATGACTTGTGTTGCTTTCACCATGTTATCCACAGAGATGAACTCGAACTTGCCATGATAGTTCTCACCGCCGGTAAAAATGTTCGGTGTCGGAAGTCCCATGTATGAGAGTTGTGATCCATCTGTTCCACCACGAATCGGTTTAACGATTGGCGTAATATCAAGCGACTCCATCGCTGCATGAGCAATATCAACGATGTGCATGTGGGGCTCGATTTTTTCACGCATGTTGTAGTACTGATCGTGTAAGTCGATTTCCACACTACCAGCACCATACTTTTTGTTCCACTCATCGACAAGGGCAGACAAGAAGTGTTTCCGTCCCTCGAAGGCTTCACGATCAAAATCACGAATGATGTAGTCGAGCGTCGTTTTTTCGACCGAACCGTCAAATGAAATCAGATGGAAGAATCCTTCAAAACCATCCGTGAATTCAGGAGACTCTTCTCCGGGAAGACGATCGTGGAACGCCATCGCATGTTTCTGCGAATTGACCATCTTATCTTTTGCTGTTCCCGGATGGACATTTGTTCCGTGGAAGACGATTTTAGCCGCCGCCGCATTAAAGCTCTCGTATTCAAGCTCACCAAGCGGACCGCCGTCGACCGTATAAGCATACGTGGCATCGAACGCTTCGACATTAAAGTGATGTGGTCCACGACCAATCTCTTCGTCAGGTGTGAAGGCAACACGAATGCGACCATGCTTAATTTCCGGATGTGAAATCAAATGATGCATGGCTGTCGTGATTTCTGCGATTCCGGCTTTATTATCGGCTCCGAGTAATGTCGTCCCATCTGTCGTCATCAAGGTGTGACCGACGTAGTTGTGCAGTGCAGGAAAATCAGTTGGCGATAGAATGACGGATGGCACTTCACTTAATGTGATGGGATTTCCGTCATATGCTTCCACGAGTTGTGGACGGACATTCGTACCTGTGAAGTCTGTCGCTGTATCGAGATGAGCGAGAAAACCGATTGTTGGAATGTCTGCGTCTGTATTGGCAGGTAATGTCGCCATGACATAACCATTATCATCAACGGTGACTTCTTCCATGCCAATTGTCTTTAATTCTTCTACGAGCAAACGAGCTAGTGTCCATTGCCCTTCTGTCGTTGGAACAGTCATACTCTCATAGTTCGACTGTGTATCGACTTTCACGTATGTAGTTAGACGATCAATCAATTCTTGTTTCAAATCAAAAACGTCCCTTCTCGTCATAAGATATCTTCATCATAGCATGAACGACTAATGTGAGAGAATTCTGAATCATGATAGAATAATATTGAAAAAGGGGGAATTCTTCATGAGAGCATTCGTAGTCGATCAGTACGGAAAAAATGCATCACTTACAGAAAAAGACGTCACACCCGAAAAAGCGGGGAAGTACGAATTACGGGTTCAAATCGAGGGGTCAAGCATCAATCCACTTGATACGAAGATGTTTTTCGGACATGTGGCGGCGGCTTCAACGACTGGAATTCTCCAGGGTGATGTAACGGGGAAAGTGATTGAAATCGGGGAGGGTGTGACGTCTTTTTCTGTCGGCGATCGCATCGTCGCATTCGGCGGTGGACTTGGAAAACGCGCCGGTGCGTTAGCGGAAGAAATGCTTGTGCCTGAACAAATGGCAGTCTTACGACCGGAAGGGGTATCGGCTGAGGTTGCTGGTTGTTTACCGGTGATTGGATTGACAGCAATGGAAATTTTAAAAGAGCGAATCGCGATTACCCCAGGAATCCGCGTATATGTAGCAGGCGGAACGGGTGGAGTAGGACATCTTACCGTTCAACTTGCTCGTCATTATGGATGTGACGTTACAGCGAGCGCCTCTTCTGACGAGAAGGCAGCTTGGCTAGAAGCAAAAGGGATTCACGTTCACCGGTACAAGGAAGAATCAGCTGAAACATTGCTCAAACGACTCGATCTGGATGGATTCGACGTCATCATTGATACAGTTGGTGGTGACCATTTACAAGAATCGTTCATACTCGCAAAAGAGCGGGGACGCATCATTTCGATCGCGACACGGACGACACAAGATTTAACGATGATGCATAGTAAAGCCTTGTCACTCGAAGCTGTGTTCGTCGCGCTCCCGTTGCTAAAAGGAAAAGTAGAGGAGATGAAGCAACAGCAACATCACTTAGCAGAACTCATTCGTTTAGTGGAAGAAGGAGTGATTGAAATACGGATTGAAGAGCAGATTCCCTATGAACGCGATGCGTTAAACGATCTCTATCAACGATTTGATCAAACATCACACTTTGGTAAAGTGAGTGTATATCCAACCCATTAAAAATGATTCTCCATTCATTTTACATTTCCTGTTAAAATATAAAAAATCCGTTACTGAAAAATTCAGTAGCGGATTTTTTAGATAACACGTCATTTACGGCGAACAAGAATACTTTTTGGATTGAGTTGTGGCATGGAAGGAGGAGTCGGGAAATCTTTCTGCTCCGGCTGCTCCCATACGACTTCAAATTTTTGACGCAACTTGTTGAACGCCTGCTCCACAGCTTTTTTCAATTGTGACGCATCAAGAGCGGGACTATCTGTCGTAATCGCAAGCAGTCCTCCGCGATTCGTCAAATGAATGACTTTTTGGATCCAAAGAGCGAGATCCTGTTCGGTCCGAAACTGACGTGTTCGTGTATTGACTTGTACGGGCGGATGGAACAAGACGACGTCAAAACGAGTCTTCTTATCCGCTTGTTCGATGTAGTCGAACGCATCCTGAACTAAAATCTTCTGTTTCTCAGGAGTAAAACTGTTCAACACAAGATTATCTTTTGTCTTATTTCGACTACGTGTCGAGAAATCAACGCTTGTCGTTTGAGTAGCCTCACCATAAAGGGCAGCTACCGTTAATGTTCCTGTATCAGAAAAGAGATTAAGTACGGTTTTTCGTTCGACGGAATCGAGAAGGATTCGGCGAAGTTCACGTTGGGCAATGTCAAAACCAGTCCGCATACCAGCATCCAAGTCATACTCATACAACACACCGTATTCTTGTGCGACTTCAGGAAAATCGCCTCGTTCCCCTTTCAAAAAGTCGTCGCCTTTGACGGGTTGAAGATCGACGAGGAAATCTCGTTTTTCATAAATGCTTCTGTAATTCAGTAGTGATTCAAGAGCTTCAAGAATCAATGGACGGAATGTATAGATGCCTTCATTTTCGAATGTAATAAGGTAATGATGATCGTAACAATCAATTGTTAAACCACCGATACCATCTCCTGCACCGTTAAAAATACGGAAGGCTTCTGAATACTCTTCAAAAAATTCGTTTCGTTTGTCTAATGCTTGTTCAAAAAGTTGTTTGAAGAAGTCGACATCAATCGCTTTTTGCTCGTCCATTGAGAGAGTCCAACCGACACCTTTTTCTTGCTTGCCAAAATAACCAGTCGCGAGGTATTCTTTATGTTCTGTCATCAGATGGAGCAGTCCGCCTGCCTCTTTGACATGTTGTAAGGCTTCGAACATTTCCTTGCGTAACGCGGGATACCCGCTTCGTATCGATTCAATCCATTCTGGTTTGACGACGATCGGATAGAGTTCACGAGACATGTAAGTTTCCTCATTTCTACTTGTGGATAAGTGGCATAAGTATACCATAAATGGAGTTATCCACATGTGGATAACTGGATATAAAAGAATGATATCCCTAAAATCAATCCTATGTTGGTCTTTTGATTTTTTTGTTTTTTGATCATAAATAAAATCTTCCAAATAAAGCGAGAGTGGGGATAGATCGTGCAAAAAGACATTGTAAGTGTAATGAAAAAGTTAACAAAAGAGTGGTTAAAATCGTTGTCTGATCAATATAATGTATCATTTAAATCAGAAAAGAATAAGCAAATATTAGATGGAAAGCGTATCGGAATAAGAGGGGCAACGGGTGGAATGTATGGAATTCGAGATACGAAAGTAACCGAATATGATTATCTTATTTTTTGTATTACTACTGAGGAGGAGTTAGTCAGAATAGATGATATACAATTTGTATTGCTGAATCAAAATGAAGTAATCAACTTAAAAAAAGATCTGAACGGTTCAGATAAATCATTTAAACTGGAAAAATTTCATCCCTTTATGACGTTTGATACTTTCGAAAGCAAATTTAAAGAATACTTTGCTTTTCAAATAGACTACTATACAGACGAAAGTGAAGTACTTAACTCGCACATTGCTGAAAGTCTACTAGAAGATGAGCGTTATACAGAAGGCGAAAAGCGACTCGCTACGCATTACATAACAGAACGAAATGCAAAAGTAGTTAAAAAAGCAAAAGAACAGTTTGCAATTAAACATGCTGGTCAATTATTCTGTGATATTTGTGAGATGAATTATGAGGAAGTTTATGGAGTTATCGGGAAAGGTTACATTGAAGCGCATCATAAAAATCAATTAAGTATAAGTGGTATAACAGATACTCAGACTGAAGACTTAGCTCTATTATGTGCAAGTTGCCATCGAATAATTCATAAATTAATGAGACAAGATGAAAATGCCTCTTACGAGATGCTAAAAAGGAAGATACAAGGTTCTTTGAAAACTCCTTATCGTTATTGAGTTCAGTAAAAAATACTCCTTTAACTGTGATTTAGAAAATGCATAGTTAAAGGAGTATTTGATTTCTAATTGTTGAAAATTAACTTACACGCGTTCTACAACAGCCTCAAGCGATACTTTGACATTACCAGCCAGTGCCCGCGTAATCATACACGAACCTTCTGCTTTTTCAGCGAGACGTTGCGCCTTCTCCACATCACGATCCGACAGATCGGCTGGTAATAAGAGTTTCGGACGATGAATGATCGCATCGTATGTGAAGACGCCGTTCGTGACATCAACGATGCCTTCAGATTCCATCGTTAAGGAGACTTTTGGGATATTACTACGCTCAAGCATTGCGGCAAGCGTGATGATATAGCATGTAGCAGCTGCGCCAAGCAACATCTCATCTGGATTCGTGCCAACCCCTGGACCATCCATAGCGTCCGGAATTGAAATTTTTGTTTTTAACTCACCTGTCTCGATCTGACCGACATCATTGCGATTTCCCGGCCAGTCTGCAGTTAAATGAAAATGGTGCTTCATGATCAATCGCCTCCATGCCTCCATCATACGAAGTTCAGCATGATTTTTCGCCTATTCTGCTCATGTGCATAAGAAGAGAACGATCAGCTAAAAATTTGGTCGATTTTTTCGATATCCTCTTGCGACAACTGAACGTCTAACGTACGCAACGTATCTGTCACCTGATCCGGTCGTTTCGCACCAGGAATGATGGCATCGATGCCATCTTGTGCCAAATACCAGGCGAGTACGACATGTGCGACTTCCGCATCGTGTGCGTCTGCGATTGGACGCAATTGATCGACTTTTGCGAGGTTTTGTTCGAAGACGTCTTTTTGGAACAACGGGTCGTTTTTTCGTAAATCATCAAACGTCGTCTCTTTCGTATATTTCCCTGCCAATAATCCAGCGGCGAGTGGGAAGTACGGAACGAAGGACATGCCGTTCTCAACGATGTATGGAAGTAACTCTTTTTCTGCATCCCGTTTAAACAGATTGTATTCTCCTTGATAGACGTCGACATGTCCGTCCTTGTTCGCTTCCTTCAGTTGTTCGAGTGAAAAATTCGAGACACCAATCGCGCGAATCTTTCCTTCTTTTTTCAGTTCAGCAAGTGCAGCGACGGCTTCATCCTTCGGTGTCGATTCATCTGGGAAATGGATGTAATATAAATCGATATAGTCTGTTTTAAGACGTTTTAAACTATCTTCGACCGATTGACGGAGAAAGTCAGGTGAGTTGTTCATGACGACGTTTCCGTCAACGAACTGATGCGCACCTTTCGTCGCGAGGACGACATCTTCTCGAGCGACCGTGTCGTGCCAGACTTCACCGACGAGTTCCTCCGAACGTTCTGGTCCGTAAATGAAAGCTGTGTCGAGGAAATTGATCCCTTGCTGTAACGCGACACGAACGAGATCGCGTCCTGCTTGCTCATCGAGATTTGGATACAAGTTGTGTCCACCGACAGCATTCGTACCGAGACCAATTGGGTGAACGAATAGGTTAGATTGACCGAGTTGAACATGTTTTGTCATGAAAATGACCTCCTTAAACGATATCGAGTGGTTCTTTTTTTGTTGGTGCTGGGAACGCTTGATCAAGTGCAGCTAGCTCTTCTTTTGTTAAATTCAAAAGTGCGGCGCGACCGTTGGCTTCGACATGATGTGCTTGTCCTGCTTTAGGAATTGCGATGACGTCACCTTCACGCATCGCCCAAGCAAGTAAGATCTGTGCCGGTTCAACACCATGTGTCTCAGCGAGTTCCTCGACGGTCGGATGATTCAGGAGTTGATCACGCAGTGAACCACCTTCAGCTAGTGGGCAATACGCCATTACTGGAATACCATGTTCGCGTAGTAACGGGAGCAGTTCATACTCGATTCCGCGTGAGCCGAGGTGATAAAGTACCTGATTGACAGCACACTGGTCACCGTTTGGTAGTGCCAACAGTTCTTTCATGTCTGATACGTCAAAGTTCGATACACCCCAACGGCGAATCTTACCCTCTTGTTTTAAGGCTTCCAGTCCTTCAACGGTTTCCTTTAGTGGAATGTCGCCACGCCAGTGAAGAAGATAGAGATCAAGATAATCCGTACCGAGACGTTCAAGCGATTTGGAACAAGCTTTTTTTAACGCTTCCCCACCAGCGTGATGAGGATAGACTTTCGAGACAAGAAAGACTTCTTCGCGTCGATCAGCGATCGCGTCGCGAATCAATTCTTCAGAGGCGCCTTCCCCGTACATCTCTGCCGTATCGATGAGTTCCATTCCGCTATCGAGACCGACATGGAGTGCTTCGATTTCTGCTTCGTGCTTCTCCGACTCTTCCCCCATCCGCCACGTGCCTTGTCCGAGTGCGCGCACATGTGTCTGATCGGGAAACGTCACTGTTTTTTGCTTTAACGCAGCAAGTATCAACGTCTTTTCTGTTGTGTTCATCGTTCTTCCTCCTTTAGTAGAGAGACAATAGTAGGATTTACCACGCGAACTCCGAACAAAAACGTCTTCTTCACAAGAAGGAGATGTCACCAATGCTCAAATAAAGGACCGTGATCACCGAGTACAGGATCTTGACCGGGACGTATCACCTGACGAATCCGTTGAAGATTTTCCGGACGTTCACTTGTTTGACCTGTCAGTGTGTCGTAGTCTTGACCATTCGGATAGGCACCGATCACACGGAAGTGTCGACTTGTATCAAGTGCTTTGTGTCCTGTGCCTGCAGGAAGTAAGAGAACGTCTCCACTCGTCAAGGTGAAGGTCTTACCGAGTGGACCACCGAGTTGGACGGTCGCATGTCCTTCGAGAATACCAATCACTTCATGGGCGATGCTATGATAATGATGAAAATCAAAAATGCCATCCACCCAGCTGTTACGCCAGTCATGTGAATGGAAAGTCTGTTCGATGCGTGACGGTTCTTCAAATGCATGCCGATAAATCAACACCGGAAAATTAGGGTTATTCGGAATATGTCCGTCATCCTCAAAGTAAAATACCTCAACACGCATCTTCGTTGCTCCCTTCTCTGATGTGGCACAAAGTAATAATTACCTCTGTAATTACCCGTAATTATATATCATCAATCGTCCGAGCATCTTTATGGCGTGACGAATCGGGAGGTGCTACGATGCTTAAGTTAACGAAATTACAAAGGAGGCTTTCCGATGATCGCCATCGAAGCAAAATTAGAAGTACAACCAGCAAAACGAGAAGAGTTTTTAGCAGCAACAAAAACGTTAGTGGAAGCATCACGTGCTGAAGCAGGAAACATTGGCTACGACTTGTTCCAAAGCACAGAAGACGAAAATGTCTTCATGATGATTGAAAAATGGGAAGACCAAGCTGCGATCGAAGCACACAACACAAGTGCTCATTTCGGACAGTTCGTTGCATTTGCTCAAACAGCTCTTGCTAAACCACTGGACGTTCAATCATTCCAAGCATAATGAAACGAGTTAGAAGCGAATGTAACACATAAGGAAGGTATTCTAGGTTTTATGACCTAGGATATCTTTCTTTTTTGTTTTATACAACGCGCTCCTTCGCTAGTTCATCTTGATGAAGATTTGACTAAAAATGTTCCACTTTTCTTTTACAATCACATGACATTTCATTAAAACTGTTAGTTTTTCCCTGAATAGGGCATTATTCTTATAAAGACACGAAAAGGAGGCCTTTATCATGAATGATCGAACAGATGCCACACAGTCGAAGCAATCATTCTTCAAGATGCCTCATACATATGCCATCATCATGGCGATTCTCATTATTTCAGTCATCTTGACGTACACGCTTCCAGCAGGACAATTCGACCGTGAAAAACAGGATGGTCAGACCGTCGTTATCGATGGTACCTATCGCGCGGTGGAGTCTGCACCTGTCAATTTCTTTGGTTTATTCGAAGCGATCCCGAAAGGAATGGAAGCAGGCGCTGCGATCATCTTTTACATTTTCTTAGTCGGTGGTGTCTTTGGCATCATTCGTCAAACGGGTGCCATCGAAGCGGGAATCAATCAATTGATTCGTCGGTTTGGTCAAAAGGGACACATCATGATTCCGATGACGATGTTCGTCTTTTCGATTGCCGGAGCAACAATCGGGATGGCAGAGGAAACAATCATCTTTGTACCGATTGGTATCATGCTCGCGCGTGCACTCGGTTATGACGCGATGACAGGAGCTGCAATCGTTAGTTTAGGAGCGGCGGTTGGTTTTGCTGGCGGGATGCTGAATCCGTTTACGGTAGGTGTTGCTCAATCGATCGCGGAAGTTCCACTCTTTAGCGGTCTTGGTTATCGAACCGCCGTTTATATCGTTTTCTTAGTCGTAACGATTCTTTATGTCATGACTTACGCACGGAAAGTCAAACAGGATCCAACGCGTAGCCTCGTTTATGATCTCGAACAACGTCGTGCGGAAGAAGCAGCAACGACGATTTCACGCTTTTCGAAACGTCATGCTTTTGTTTTACTGATTTTGATCGGTGGAATCACGCTCAACGTCATCGGAATTTTCGAGTGGGGCTGGTATTTGACAGAACTGACAGCCTCGTTCTTGATCATTGGATTGATTGCTGGGATCATCACACTCGGTGTGAACGGTACTTTTGAGAGTCTGATTGACGGGGCGAAAGCCGTGACGTTCGGTGCATTGATCGTTGGCTTTGCCCGTGCCATTGTCGTCATTCTTGAAGAAGGTCGTGTCATTGACACGGTCATTTACGGCTTATCGAATGCCGTAGGACATTTACCAACGTTCTTCGCTGTCATCGGAATGTACATCGTACAACTGATCACGAATTTCTTCATTCCATCGGGGAGCGGGCAAGCCGCGACAACGATGCCAATCATGGCACCTTTATCTGACTTACTCGGTATCGAGCGTCAAGTAGCTGTTTTAGCATTTCAATACGGAGATGGATTGACGAACATGATTTTTCCGACAAGTGCGCATTTGATGGCGTTTCTTGCGATCGCAGGTATTCCGTATGAGCAATGGTTACGTTTCGTCTGGAAACTCTTCGCGATTTGGATTGCTTTAGCATGTGCCGCCTTATTACTTGCTGTGACGCTCGGTATTCAATGAAGTCGACCTTTCGGACATCTGTCCGGAAGGTTTTTCTGTTGCAGGAATCGGGAAGCGTTATCACGAACGGGTAGAGAAGTGATTAAAGGGGGAACTGAAGTGACATATTCAATCGTTGGTTATTGCGAAAAAGAACAAGCGTGGGGTGTTGCTGTCCAATCGAAATTTTTAGCTGTTGGGAGTGCTGTTCCGTTTGCGAAAGCGGGAGTAGGTGCTGTAGCGACACAATCATTTGCAAATACGACGTATGGCCCTGAAGGGTTGCAGATGATCGAACAAGGCGCTTCAGCGGATGAAGTGCTCCGTCGATTAACGGAAGCGGATGAAGGGCGAGCAGATCGTCAAGTCGGAATCATCGATGCGCAGGGCAAAAGTGCGACTTTTACGGGAGAGAGATGTAACGACTGGGCAGGCGGAATTGCGGGGAAACATTTTGCGGCGCAAGGGAATATTCTTGTAGATGGCAATACGGTCAAAGAGATGGCACGTGTCTTTGAATCGACGCAAGGGCCACTTGCAGAACGGTTGTTGCGTGCGTTGGCTGCGGGGCAAGCAGCAGGCGGGGACTCGCGTGGGATGCAATCAGCAGCACTGCTCGTCGTTAAGGAAGGTGGCGGGTACGGTGGATTCAACGATCGCTATATTGATCTACGTGTTGATGATCACCCGAATCCAATTGAAGAACTCGAACGTATCTATCAATTGCACACACTTTACCTACAACCGAGTAAGCCGGAAGAAATCAAGCCCATCGATGATGCGTTAGAGTCGGAGTTGATGGATAAATTATTGACACTTGGCTACCGCGGTGATTTCGAAGAAGCGCTCCGGACATATCTGCATACGGAAAACTTTGAGATGCGCGAACAAGCGGATCGTGCGATTGATACACGTGTCCTCGCGTACATTCGATCCCAATGAAAACGACAGGATGGACCACGGTCCATCCTGTCGTTTTGTTCATGCTTGCGTCGACTGAGCACGAATCGGTACTTTAAATCCGGTCGCGATGAACCGTTCCATTTCCGGTTCCGATTTAGCATTCAAGCCAACTGTCCCCTCTCCTTTTAGTGCCACATTCGTTAACTTGACGCGATTGATGTCAGGACCGATCGTAATCCCGTGTTTGGCAGAATCCTCGATCCGGATATCCCGAAGGCATACATCCTCAGCTCCGTTTTCTCCACCAAAGATTTGGATATCCGTTTTTGCGTGGCGAAATCCACTCATTTTTAACTGACTGATCGTAACATTGCGTGCCTTATATTGAATTCCGATCATTGGCTGTTCTTGGTAGTCATAATACGGATCACCGAGCACCGTGAAATCATGAATAACGACATTACGATAAGCGGAAACGACGAGAGCGCGCGGTTTTGAATTCGCATATAGCGCCGTATATTGAGGAGTCTGAGCAATCAAGCGCGTTGCGATGATATTGTAAGCCGTCTGAGATGTTGGATCACTTGCTTGATGATGCCCGATATGGCGGAAATTAAAGGCACGGTGGTCATCAATTGATAAATGACCAACGATTTTAACGGTTGAGGCAGCAGAAGAGGTCGCATGCGCCTTGATTTCAAGTCCACCGAAGCAACGACTTGATGCGTTATTGAATAACCAGACATCGCGTGACCCATCATCGATTTCAATCCCGTTCGAATTGGAAAAACCTTCTGCATGGGCACGTCCACTCGGGTCATGCATAAAGCAGTTCGAGATGAAGAGATGGTCACTATGATGCGTCGTGATCCCGTCGTCTCCGAACCCGTAACCGGTTAATCCATCGAACCAGATGAATGAACTACTTAAGTTCGCTCGAGCACCGTCCCCGTTGTAATTGTAATACGGTGTCGAGATATCAAAACAATGGAGTCCTGGATTGACAGCTTCGACATCAAAGACCCAACCATAAGTGACATGTGCGTATGTGAGACAACTGGAGTGATTGCCCCATGTGCTACTTTTCTTTGCGTCACCGATTCGTTTGATGTTCCAATCAAGCGTCATTTTCTCAACAAGCAGGTGATGATTGCCAAGGAGATAATTTTGGTTCGTCACAAGACGTCGTCCTTTAGGTGCGTCATCGTGCATCTTTATAATCGTTTTCCCTTTGCCAGCTCCCGTTAAAATCGTATAACTAGGTAAACGAATTCCTCGAACGATGTACGTACCGGCTGGAACATGGACTTGTCGATGTCCATCACCGAGCGCTTCGATGAACGCTTGTGTATCATCTGTCTGTCCATCACCGACCGCACCATAGGAAGTGATATCAACGATTTCGACTTCACTGATCAAACGTTCGAACTCATGATTGAGCCGCCCGAACCAACTCGGTCGAATCTCATCGTGTGGCGTTACGAAAGCTGGTGTCAGCGGTAAAATATGTTTATCACGGTTTGTCAAAAATAACGGTGAGATCATCGAACGAAGTGTTCGACTGAGGTTAGGATCACGTCGTGGTGCAATAAATGTACTATCGTGTAGTAGTTGTTCTGCTTGTCGAACAGCCTGTTCGTTGCTTGATGTTTCAACGTATTCTTGAATCAGCGCCGCATTTTGATACGGATCATGCGTGTGATCGAGTTTCAACATGAAATAGTTCTCCTCTCTGAATAGGTCTGTCTACCTTTTCCCCTCTAATTGAACAATCATTCCTTGTTTCATAACATCCATAAAAATACACTAAAACTATACAGTTGGATTATAATGGATTTATAAAAAGGAGGGCTTTTGATGTCACTTCGCAAACGACTCGTAATTGGTATCGGATTGATTTTGCTGATATTAGGGATCAGTAAGCCGCTGACGGAAGCGGCTTTTCAAGCATTGAAGCCACAAGCGATAAAGATGTCAGGAGTCGAAACGAACGGATCGTGTAAACCGAACTGCAAGAACAACGGCAAGCTGTTAAACATTCCATTTCTTTCGTGGTTGCCTAAAAAGCAGACGAAGAATGACGAAGATTTACGTGTTTGGGACACGAATGAAAAGCCCAAAAAGCAGAAAGACCTCAAACCGAAAAAGAATAAGCTCATCGTTGTAGGGGTTGAAAATGCTAAGCGAGGTATGAATGAAAAAGGGGAATCGTCCTCATCGATGTTACTGATGAGTCTGATTGTTCTACCTCTATTCATCATAAGCTATATCGTTTGGCGGAAACGTCGAAAGACCAAGAGACAGGGTGAGGACTCGATCAGAACTGACACCCCGTTACAGTCCTTAGACAACGACTTTGTTATAAAAGAAAACTCGATCGAGCTACCAGATGCCTGGATGCGTAAACAACTCATCCAGTTCAATCAGATACTCCCGACCCGCTTACGGCGACATGATACAGAAACACTTCAGGAATGGTGCCTGCGTATCGGATTCCAACCGTCACATGTCCTAATAAAAGCCTATCTCTTAGAACGCTATACAGACCGAGCTACTACGATATCGGAGATGGACAAGCAAACGATTCAGGGGGAATTTGGAGCCTTCGTCCATCAGTTTGATTGAAACCTTTTGAAAGGAATGACGTAAATGGAATAGGAAAGGGGAGTTGATGATGTACCTAGCAGATGCCGTGAAATTAAAGAGTATTCTGAGGAAACAGCTTGATCAGCTGATTGAAGAGATGGAGCGCGTAGCGTTCATTGATTTAGAAAAGGGAGAAGCACTCCCCGCACAACAAGGCCGGAGCTTAACCGACGTCGAATCCGCCATGGACATCGTGCGTCATGATATGCGAGTCTTGGATCGTCTCGTCTACGCGGCGAATCTAGAAACTGTCATCGTGACGGACGAAGGAGAAATGCCGCTCGTCGAAGCAATCGAGTGGGCGACCCAATTGCGGGCAAAGGCACAAAATTATCAGATGCTCGCAAGTCGACCAAAACGCGAGTTCCAATACGGATTTGAAGGGACGACGATCATTCGTCATGCCTTATTCGATCCAGATGCCTATCGCTTAAAAGCGGAGGAAGTGGAACGGCAAGCACACAAAGTATCGAATGCGATCAATGCCGCGAACTATCAAACGACAATTGACTTTGATGGTGGACGTTATATGTAACTCCTTGACGTGGTGAGACTCCACGTCAAGGAGAGGGGACGGACCTCAATTTTCCTCTGTGGAGAAGAGATGGCGACGGCAAACCGATGACCATGAACCATTGACAGACTGACCTGTTACCTTTGACCACCTATGGAACGCTGATGTTTTTTTCCGTCCCCGCTCCCTGTCGTTTCTTTGAGAAACGACAGGGATTTTTAGTGTGTCGATGGAAACAACAGGGTATAGAGAAGCACAAGAGAAAGGAGAGACATCATGAAACACACTTTTTCAGCATTCGTCGTACGAGAGGTGGATGGGAACTATGAAGGGAAGGTTGAGGCGAAACAAGTCGATGATTTACCGGAAGGAGACGTCTTAATTCGTGTCACGCATTCCTGTGTCAATTATAAGGATGCCTTATCGATGTCGGGTAATCGAGGGGTGACGAAATCCTATCCGCACACACCAGGCGTTGACGCAGCAGGATATATCGAACAAACGACAGATGAACGGTTTCAAACCGGTCAAGCGGTCGTCGTCAATGGCTTTGATTTTGGAATGAATACCTCGGGCGGATTTCAAGAATACATACGCGTACCAGCCGATTGGGTGACGCCACTTCCAGAATCCATTCGCCCATTAGAAGCGATGCGACATGGAACGGCAGGATTGACAGCAGCGCAATCAGTCGATGAACTGTCACGAATTGTCTCAAAGGAGACAGGCCCCATCCTTGTGACTGGAGCGACAGGAGGTGTCGGTACGATTGCGATCGCCTTACTGATTCGATTAGGCTATACAGTACACGCCGTAACTGGGAAACGAGTAGAACAAGAACGATTACTTAAAAAAGGTGTGGCGGAGGTATTAGACCGCACTACGTTCTTAGAAGAAACAGACCGTCCATTAAAAAAAGGAACGTATGCAGGTGTCATTGATACGGTAGGGGGTCCATTGCTCGCATCCGTCATTCGCTTCGTACAGTATGGTGGTGTCGTGACGACGTGTGGTAACGTCGGTGGGGCAGAGATGACACTGACAGTCTATCCCTTCATCCTGCGTGGCGTTCGTTTGATCGGAATCGATGCGGTACAAACACCGATTGCATATCGAGAGATCTTATGGCAACGGCTGGCGGATGAGTGGCGCGTCGATCTTGAATCAGAAGTCGACGTCAAAACACTGAACGACTTACCTAAAATCGCAGAAGCTCTGCTGACTTCTCGTCACCGTGGTCGAACTGTCATCGAAATTTAAATATTTCGAGTAAACATTGGTGGTATAGTGGGGAAAAACTGTGTCGACTTTTCAGGAGGAACCATACATGAGTGAACACCAACAAGAACGACAGTCTCGACAAGAACGACGGAAACAGAAACGCAATCGCCGAGGGATTGCGTTTGGCGGTATTTTAGCAACGCTATTCATCGTAGGTGGCTGGTTGTATATGTTGACGAATAACGATGCCTCTCAAGCAACATCGACGCTTGAGAAGCCGAAAACGACGGATCAAGCAACGAAAAACGAAAAGTCGAAGAAAGAGACAGCCTCGACAAAGGATCCAAAAGAAGCGAAAAAAGAGAAGAAGAAATCAAAGAAAAAGGTGGCAGAGTATGCGCAAGCAGCTTGGGTGACACGTCCGTTCGCGAACGTCTATCGCGATGCAAGCCGAAGTAGTGTCATCTATAAAGCAGATTTAGGTGATGTCTATGAGGTATTGGATGCAAAAGACGGAATGGTCCACTTGAAACTCAACGATAGTATCGAAGGGTATTTGCCTGAGACCGATGTCCGATTAGAAGCACCAAAAGGGACATCAGATAAAGCAGTCCTTACGGCACTCTCGCAAGCAGTTGCCAACCAACCGATTGATAAGCCGGAGCAGTATCTCGGAAAACCAATTGCTGACTTCGAAGCAAAATATGGTGCCATCGGTAATACGCAACAGGACGCGGTCAATACCTATTACTTCTCGAACGCCGGATATCTGCTCGTCGTCTCGGACGGAATCATTGAAGCGATCGACTGGACGAATGCCTCAACGAGCGCCTTGTCAACGCTCGGTGAACCTGTCGTCGATACGAGCTATGGGACATGGTACGAGGGAGAATCTTTACAATTGAAAGTATTCCCGGACAACGGAAAGATGCGCTTACGTCTTGCCCGTGATCCTGGACAAGACTAATGGAAAGACGGATTTGCTCCAAGCGAATCCGTCTTTTTTGCGCATAAAAAACCTCCCGAGTCCGACACTCGGGAGGAAATATGAAAATCCTTTGGGAGGAGATTTTCTTAATAGACGCCTACAGCATCAAATGATTTCGCTGCTGCTGTTGCTTCTGCACTTGTTGAACCGTACAGGTCTTTTGCCGATTGAACGACTGCTGCGCGAAGTGCGCTGAAGTTCGAGTTCGGAGTCAAATAGACGCTAAGAGCACGGTAGTAGATTGCTCCAAGTTTCGGTACGCCGACACCTGTGACAGTCACGTTGTAATGAGTTCCACCATTACCGAGGAGGTAAGCAGCTTTGTTGACGATACCAGAGTTCGTGTGGACACCACCGTTATCTTGTGTACCTGTGTAGCGTTTTGAGTAGTGATCTGGATCGCCGTAAGCAGCTGGATTCGACATTGAACGGAGTGCATCACCGCTGACACCAGGCGTGTAGATGTCTTCTCCTACGAGCCAGTCGAAGTTCGAACCGACTGAGTATTCAGCAACCGTACCCATGATATCCGAAACAGCTTCGTTGATTGCACCTGATTCATTTTGATAAACGAGACCAGCTGTGTATTCTGTGACAGCGTGTGTCAATTCATGCGCTACGACGTCAAGTGCGCCTGAGAGGTATGTGAACGTTGAACCGTCTCCGTCACCGTAGACCATCTTCGTTCCATCCCAGAATGCATTGTTGTAGCTTGTTGAATAGTGGACAGATGAGTTTAAGGCAGCGCCTGCGTTGTCATAACTGTTGCGACCATATGTGTTTTTGTAGAAATCATATGTTTTCGCAGCGTTGACATGTGCGCTGACAGCAGCGCGGTCATATGTCGTATTGAACTGGTTATCGAGGTCAGACCAGAGTGTTCCAGGAAGTGTGTTGCGGTTCTTCGCATCATATGTGTAGATGCCTTTACCGCGAGTTGAATCTTGAAGATAGTAGTACGAGCCACTCTTCACTGTATTAAATGATGCGCTCGTTCCAAGAACTGTTGTTCCAGTACCGACTGCATTTGTTCCCGTAACTGTGTTGACTGGCTTCGCATGTGCCAGTTGGTCGAACTTGTTAAGTACTTTACCTGAGTTTGCATCAATGAAATATGTCCAGCGTGATGGTTCTTTACCAGCGAGGACCGTCGATGTCACTTTATACGCATAGACTGCATCATTTTTAACAGGATAGATGACGAGTTCTGCTTTTGGAGCGACTTCGAATTCAGAAGCCTTGATTGCTTTTTGGTATAACTTGATTGCTTTCTTTTCAGAAAGAGTTGCTTTTTTCGCGAGACCTGGTTTTCCTTTGACGTTGATCGCATCGTTTACGATTGCTTTCAAAGTACCGTCTTTCGCGACGTTCCCGACGACGACACTACCAAAGACAGGGACGCCATCCACTTCTTGTTGGAGACGTACGATTTGTGAAGATCCGTCTTTTTCGACATTCTGAACAGCAAAGTCACCTTTTTTGTTCACGAAATCTTTAACGATTGTTGCAGCTGGTTCTGACGAAGCTTTCGTGAGTTTACCAGCTTGAAGACCTTCTGCACCTACGACCGTAGGAACAACAAGTACACTTGCGACAAGCGATGTAGCGAGAAACTTTTTCAAAATAAATCGCCTCCTTGTTTGGGTTGAGTCTAACTATGCCAAAGAATTAAGAAAGCGAGAATAAGTCATTCGAATTAAATCGAATTTTCTGAATATAGTCCGTAGTACCTGTACTGAATTATTAAGTATGAAAGATATTTCAACGCAAAAAAAAGAACCATTCAAGCGAATGGTTCAACGAATCCGTTGGTAGAGATGGTGGACATCATCTCGTGTCTCATCAATCTTAAAGTCATTAGGATCAAGTTCAATCCCTTGTTTCGAGGCAAAACGTTGAATTTTTTCGAAGGACTTCCAAATTTCGATATCAGGTCCTTCATGTTTCCAAAAAATATAACGTGCAGCAGGAATACGGTGACCTTTCATTCCTTTTGGAATATCGTCGAGTGACGAGACCGGATACCCGACACATTGCGAGTATTTGGTTCCGTTTCGTTCGAGTGAGATATCGAGCGGATAGCTATCTGGTTTTGCAGGAATCTCATGTGAGCGTCTTGAAAATTCACGCCAGAGTTCCGGCATTAACGTATGCAATTCGTTTTCTTCACATGTTAGTCCAAGACCAACAAAATAAAATTCATGACGTTCCACGATTTTAGGATGCATGAGAAACTCCTTTCCGTACTTACGACACGTCTTCAATCGGCGAACGTTTCAAGTCTAGAAAAAGACGCGTAAAGGTGGCGTCCCATTGTGTACCCATGCCCTCTTCTAAAATGGATAAAGCTTTTTCCACTGGCATTCCCTTACGATAAGGACGGTCAGATGTCATCGCATCGTAGGCATCAGCAATCGCCATGATCCGACCGAAGAGTGGGATGTCCTCTCCTGCGAGTCCTTCCGGATACCCCTTTCCGTCATAGCGTTCGTGATGGTACTTTACCCCAGGAAGAATTGGTTGTAACGTCTTTGGCAGCTGAACTTGGGATAGAATATGCACACCGATGACAGGGTGTTGCTGAATGATCTGGAACTCTTCGTCAGTCAGGCGACCTTCTTTTAATAACACATCGTCACGAATGCCGATTTTTCCGATATCGTGCAACAAAGCTGATTTGCGTAATAGCTCGATTTGTTCATACGGCAGGTTGGCAGCCGTAGCGATTTCCACTGAATAAGCAGCGACACGAAGCGAGTGTCCTGCCGTATAAGGATCCCGGGCATCAAGTGTTGCGGCAAATAACGTAAACAGACTGTCCAGCAATTGCTCATTCTGTTCATCGCGTTTTTTGATTCCTTCCATCATCAGATTAAAACCAGAGACGAGGTGCGAGAATTCATCTGAATACGGATTTGGTAACGAGACGAGACGATTGTTTTCGACATCTTGAATACCTTGTTGAAGAATCGCAATCGGTTTTCGAATGTTCTCATAAAGAAGAAGACTACAAAACGTCGCGACGGACAAGATGACGATCAGAATAAGCGTCGACCAGCTCCAATAAGAGCGGAGGCTTTCATTTTCCGTTAACTGAACGGCTGAGGCGAGCACGAACAACATGATCGGAAAAACACCGATAATCAATGTGCTGATCAGCATTTTTTGCTTTAACGTGACGACCGTCGTTTTTCTTGGAACATCAAAGCCATGTTCGAAGGCATACTTCTCTAACGTGAGGAGCATATGCTCCGTAACGCGGTAGGTTAGAAAAAATTCAATCAGACCGTGTAAAATCGCGACGAGAACAGCACCAAAACAGGCGAGACCAATCAAGTAGTACGGCATCTTTAACCACTCTTGAGAGATTGCGAGTGCTGTCAGGAGTGATGCGGGAACTGAGAGACCTAAGAAGTGTGGTCCCATGATGCGTTGAACAGTCAGAACCGGAAAGTGATGGGTCGTTTGATAAGCCTCTTGGAAAGAGGCGAGTGAAGGAATCTCGTTTTGGAAGAAGCGTCGTAAGGCACCGATGTGCCGAGAATAAAGCATATATTCGAGTAAAACCATCAGACTGACAGATAAACCCATGATACCCATTAAAATCAACTGTTCATTCCTCGTGAAGGTAAGGGTCTCAAAAATAAACAGACACCCGACGCCGAACACCGCGATGAATGAACCGAGCAGATAGTTTCTTAGTAAGTGGCGTTCAAAACGTTGTAAAGCGCTCATTGTATCCTCCCCTTTAGTGAATTAGAGTGCTTTCAGCGTACCGTTTTCTAAAACGGTGGAAGGATGTTTTTTTGAAAAAAAGGTGAAAGAATCTTTTGAAAATCTTTTGAAATTAATACTCAAAAATAGGTATGGTCATAAAGCACTAATTATCTTAAAAAAGATTGATTAAGGAAGTAAAATAAACTAAGATTTGAATATTCAGAAAAGTATAGTAATCTTTTACTTTTCACTACTACATAGGGGGTCAATTCACGTGGGAAAAAAGAAACAGCTTAGCTTAGCCGTACTGTCTGGAATTACGGCAGCTGCTTTTGCTGTCGGTCCGGTCTTACCTGGTGGGCAGGTAAAATCCGTACAAGCAGCAGAAAAAGCAGCCTCTGGTGCACCAATGGATTTAAGCACAGTCGATCAAGACAGATTGTTGAAAGTCTTGGAAAAACGTGGGGTTGTTTCAAAAGCCGCTTCCGTAGAAGCGAAGCAAAAAGCAGTCCAAAAGTATCTTGACCAAAAGGCGAACGGAAAACCAGCTCCTGATCATGCGCATGCATCGGGTAAAGAAGCAGCCTTCGACAAGAAAACAAAGGATTTCTTGACGAAGCAAAAGGAGAAGTTAGCAAAACAGCTGGACAAAAAGCATGGTAACTACAAAAAAGGCAATCCGAACGGCTTCGTCAAAGTAGACAAAGCTAAGCAAGCAAAGTATAACGGTACGACACGGACGGACAAGGTATTGGTACTGCTTGTCGAGTACAGTGACTTCGCGCACAATAACGTCGTTCAAGAGCCAGGTTATATGTACGCTAAAGACTTTAACCAAAAGCATTATCAAGATTTGATGTTCGGGGATAAAGAATTTGAACTGTTCAACGGAGAAAAGGTTAAAACGTTCAAGCAGTATTATGAAGAACAATCGGGTGGAAGCTATTCGGTCGATGGGACGGTTTCGAACTGGTTAAAAGTTCCGGGAACAGCTAAGGATTATGGTGCTGATAGTCCAAAAGGCGGAAATGATAACTTGCCAGGAGCAAAAGGGCCGCGTGGACTCGTCAAGGATGCCTTGAATGCTGCCGTCAAGGCAGGCATCAATTTAGCTGAGTACGATCAGTTCGACCAGTATGACTTAGATGGCGACGGTAACTTAAATGAACCAGATGGTCTCGTTGATCACTTGATGATCATTCACGCAGGAACGGGGCAAGAAGCGGGTGGCGGTAAATTAGGGGATGACGCAATCTGGTCGCACCGCTGGACGCTCGATAGCGTTTATCCAGTCGAAAACACGACATCAAACGTTCCGACACGCTGGGGTGGGAAGATGGCAGCTTACGACTATACGATTCAACCTGAGGACGGCGCAGTCGGAGTCTTCGCGCACGAATTCGGACATGACCTCGGACTTCCCGATGAATACGACACGCAATACACAGGTCAAGGGGAGCCAGTCGCTTCTTGGTCCATCATGAGTGGTGGTAGCTGGAATGGTAAAATTGCCGGAACAGAGCCGACGAGCTTCTCTCCGCAAAACAAGGAATTCTTCCAGACAGTCATGGGCGGAAACTGGGCAAACATCCAAACAATCGATTTTGATTCGCTCACGAAAGCTGGAACAGCTTCGTACCTCGATCAGAGTGTCACGAAATCAAAAAATCCAGGGATCATCAAAGTCAATCTTCCACAAAAGCCAGTGAAAGGAATTGCTCCAGCGTTCGGCAAGAAGTACTACTACAGTACAAAAGGGAACGATCTTCATACATCGATGACGTCTCCTGAATTTGATCTGACGAATGCTAAACAAGCAAAATTTGACTTTAAAGCGTACTATGACGTTGAATTCAACTACGATTTCCTGACAGTCACTGCTACAGCCGATGGCCAGTCAAAAGTACTGGAAACGATCGGTAAAAAGGACACGGATGGCGATGAGCGAGCCGATTCTACTAAAGGCGCATGGGTAGATAAATCATACGACCTCAGTGAATTTGCTGGTAAAAAAGTCACTCTGAAATTTGAATATGTCACTGACGCAGGACTCGCGCTTGATGGTTTCGCGCTCGATAATGCTACGCTGACAGTCGATGGTAAAGTCGTCTTTGAAGATGATGCCGAGGGAACACCTAAATTCAAATTAGATGGTTTCGTCGCATCGAACGGCTTCACGTATGCAGATAACGCGTACTACCTTGAATGGCGCAACTATGCAGGTTCGGACAAAGCGCTCGAACATGCACGAGGCGTGAAGTACAACACAGGCCTTGTCGTTTGGTATGGTGATTCTAGCTTTGACGACAACTGGGTCGGTAAGCACCCAGGTGAAGGATTCCTCGGTGTCGTTGATTCGCATCCGGAAGCGATCGTCGGCACGTTGAAAGGACAACCGACGGTTAAGGACAGCACACGTTACCAAATCGCAGATGCTGCTTTCAGTTATGATAAAGCACCTGCATGGCTCATCGATTCGCCATCACGTGGACTTTACGACTATAAAGGTCTTCCAGGTGTGACGAAGTTTGATGATTCAAAATCGTATATCAACCAGTTGATTCCGGATGCAGGGAAATTGCTTCCGAACAATGGATTGAAAATTCAAGTCATCGGTGAAGCAAAAGATAACTCTGCTGGAGCAGTCTGGATCCACCGTTAAAAACAGAAGAACAGGTTCAGTTTCAGCTGAACCTGTTTTTTGTTTGAGTTACGTAGAAGAAGTGGAATCAATTGGAAAAACATTGGTCTGGCAACTTGACTTTTAAAGCGCATCCATTTTATACTTACGTTAGCTTAATATTGTTATTGTCATTACGGATTCACATCGTGTCACGAACAATCTTTTCGTTGCTCCATGTATTTCGGGACAATAATGAATTCCTTTCATATGCTCAGCATATGTATTAAGTAATTTATTTTTGGAGGTTGTTCCCATGAACACAGGTAAAGTAAAATGGTTTAACGCAGAAAAAGGTTTCGGTTTCATCGAAGTTGAAGGCGGAGAAGACGTATTCGTACATTTCTCAGCAATCACTGGTGAAGGCTTCAAAACACTTGACGAAGGTCAAGAAGTTGAGTTCGAAATCACTGAAGGCGCACGTGGAGCACAAGCTGCTAACGTCGTAAAACTTTAATTTCAACTATTCAATCGTCCCTTTTCGGAGGGGCGGTTTTTTATTAGACTAATATCTTGAATTCAAGATATTAGTACGTTATACTTCAATTACCAAATCATTTACAGGGAGTGACGAAGATGGAGCTACTTGGAATTCATCATGTATCAATCTTAACAGGCATGGCAGAGCGAAATTATCAATTTTATACGAAAGTACTCGGAATGCGTTTGATTAAAAAGACAGTCAATCAAGATGACACGACATCGTATCATTTGTTTTATGGAGATGCGGAAGGGAATCCTGGAACAGATTTGACGTTTTTCGATATTCCACATCTTGGAACGGGTGTACCAGGAGCATCGAGTATTTCTTCGACATCTCTTCGTGTCAAAACAACAGCCGCTCTTCAATTTTGGAAAAAACGGTTTGAGGAAAAGGACGTTGAGCATGACGAAATCATTGAGCGTGCTGGACGACAGACACTGGCGTTTCGTGATCAGGAAGGAACGCGTTTGATTCTTGTCGCGGAAGATGGCGAAGTAGGTGTCGCAGGCGGTGTCCCATGGCCGCAAGAAGAGATTCCTTCTGAACATGCCATTGTTGGACTTGGAGCCGTGACATTGACGGTTAACGATCCGACACTAACGGTCCGCGTACTGACGGAAGTGATGGGTTTCCGGAACGTTGGTCGCTATCCTTCACTAGCAGGTGACTTTGCTCCAATCGAAGTCTATGCGACAGGAGAAGGGGGAATCGGAGCAGAAGTCCACGTCGAAGCGCGTCCAGACCTTGATCGGGAACGTTTAGGTCGTGGTGGTGTGCACCATGTCGCGTTCCGTGTACCGAACAGTGAGGAGTACGAGAAGTGGGTCGAACGTCTGAATGCTTATCACTTACCGAACTCCGGTAAAGTCGATCGTCACTATTTCCAAGCCCTTTACTTCCGGGAACCGAATCATATCTTATTTGAACTCTCGACAGATACACCAGGATTTGCGACGGATGAGTCGGTTGAAACATTAGGGGAGACACTTGCGTTACCTCCGTTTCTTGAGCCAAAACGAGCTGCCATCGAAGCTCGGTTACGACCACTCGAAATCTGACAATCCTGTGACACAGGTCACAGATGGATCGTCCATCCCGTATACTAAGAGCAGGAATCAGGAAAAAGGAGTGACGGGATGTTAAGAACTACGCTTGGGCAATTCCGGATGATTGCGATATTAGAAGGAATTTCGTTTTTAGTCTTACTGTTGATTGCGATGCCGTTGAAATATATGGCGGACATTCCACAAGCAGTTTCGGTCGTTGGTGCACTTCACGGTGTCTTATTCGTCATGTACGCGATCTGGCTCGCCGTTGTGAAATTCAAATACGATTGGTCGATCATCAAGGCGGGTATTGCGTTCATCGCATCATTCATCCCGTTCGGCACGTTCATACTCGATCGGAAGTTAAAACAGGAAGCAACAAACGCGTAAATTGTGTATACTGAATAGAGCACGGCTGTGGATAACTGTTTTTGTCTATGCGAAGCAGGTTATCCACAGCTTTTTTCTGTGGATAATTTTTAGGAGGATATATTATGTCAACATTTGAAACATTACACATCAGTGACCTGTGGATAAAAAAATTACAAAAACAAGGCATCAAGGAGCCGACACCGATTCAAGAACAAGCGATTCCATCATTACTTGACGGACGCGACTTGATTGGACAGGCACAAACCGGAACAGGAAAAACACTAGCGTTCCTCTTACCGATTCTTGAGCAAATCGATGTCGAATCGCAAACGGTCCAAGCATTGATCGTCGCACCGACTCGCGAACTCGCGCGTCAAATCGCAGATGAGACCCATAAGCTGATTCGCAATACGGAACAGTACCGTGCTCTTGCAGTATATGGCGGGCAAGACGTCTTTAAACAGATTCAACGACTCGGACGGATGCCACAAATCATCATCGGAACACCAGGACGGATTCTCGATCATGTCGGTCGCGGCACACTAGACTTAAGCGAATTACGTACACTCGTCTTAGATGAGGCGGACCAAATGCTTCAAATCGGTTTCTTGCCAGAAATTGAAGATATCATCGAGGCAGCACCTGTTGATCGCCAGTTCGTCATGTTATCAGCAACGATGCCACCTAAAGTAGAGGAACTGGCGAAAACGTATTTGCGTAACCCAGTCGAAGTGCAGGTAGAAGCGGAAAGCATCACTGTAGAAGCGATCGAGCAGTTCGTCGTCGAGACGACGGATCGTCGCAAGCAGGCGACACTACGGACGATGCTTGACGAGATGCGTCCATATGCAGCCATCATTTTCTGCCGTACGCAACGTCGTGTCAGTAAATTAAACGAAGAAATGCAGATGCAAGGGTATCCGACGGATGAACTGCATGGTGGGTTGACGCAAGGGAAACGAGAAAAGGCAATGGCGAAGTTCTATCAAGGAAAAACACAATTCCTGATTGCAACAGACGTCGCTTCCCGTGGTCTCGATGTGACAGGTGTGACACACGTCTTCAACTACGATTTACCGGACGATGCCGAAAGTTATGTTCACCGGATCGGTCGGACAGGACGTGCTGGGAACGATGGAATTGCCGTCTCGATCGTGACGCCGAAAGATGGTCGGACGTTCCGTGATATGGAACGTGAATTGAACATCTCGGTCACGCCAATCGTCGTCGAATTGTCTGAAGAGGCGATTCGCGCACAGCACGACCAGAGTAAAGGATCTCGGAAGACGACAGAAGGACGTGGAAACACACGTCGTTCGAATAACCGTCGTCCGGGACGCGCACATCGTAAATAAATAAAGGTGCGATAAAAGAGCCAGTCTACTTCTCTAATAAATGGAGAAAATAGACTGGCTCTAGTTTTATTTTGCATATACCATCATTCCACCGAGGTGTTCAGTGTGAGCGAATAGCTCACTATCGACGATATTTGAAATCTTGATTCCAGGGCAAGGTTCTTATGAACCCCTTTGTAATGCACTAGGAACGATTAGTCTCTACTTCATTGTCGTGCGAGCCAAGTAGTCCATTCGTTAAAGGCAGCATCCCGGTTCTCGATGTAATTATGGTCACTGTCGACGATTGATTCCTCAAACGGACTGTCCGATACCAATAAGTCATGATGGAGCGCTTTGATCGATGTTTCGTCTCGTTCTGACGTCATGAGCAACATCGAGCGATCGGCTAAACGTTCTTTTAGCGTTAGTAAGTTCCAGGTCGTATGATGGTGCTTTAACTCGTCAAGTAACGCGTCAGCAGTGGCGTCATTTAGGAAAGCAGCTCCTCGCTCGAGAATACCATGAAGCACAGGCTCGTATTCCGGATGTTCGAGGACGAGCTGACCGACGAGTCCAAAATTAAACGGAGAAATCCCGACATAATGTGCAGCCTCCGGTGTCTCAGCAAAAGCATGAAGACCGGCGAACCCACCCATGCTATGACCGACAACGGTAATCTGATCAGCCTTGATACCGTGTTCAGTAGTGAAAGACTTGGAGCAGACGTAACGTAAAGTTGCCGTTGCGTCTTCCAGAACATGTTGGAATCGAAAGGTTCCGGGACTTCCGATCGTTCCACGATATGACGTGACAAGCACATGGTATCCTGCGCTTTGAAGTTGTACTGCCCAGTCCATGTTTAACTGTTTCCCGGGAAATCCGTGAAAGAGGACAATTAGTGGAGCATCCTCTGTATGTTCAGGTGAATAGAGGCGGGCAATCAATTGTTCCGAACCACCGCTTGGAACATGTAAATAGGATAAAGTTGCTTTTTTCGTGATCGTTTCCAAAAAAACACGCTCCTTCATAACCATTTTCTAAGTCTTAGTGTGCGTGAAGATGCACAATCATGCAATGATTAAGTGTATGAACTAAAAAGATGGGATACCCGTCTGGGCATCCCATCTTTTGTAAAGCATGGCTTAGAATACTTTTGTCGTCCATGATTCACAGTTCCATAAGTCTGTTGCAACAGCTTCATAGAATTCTGGTTCGTGTGAGATTAAGAGGACGGTTCCTTTGTACTCTTGTAACGCACGTTTTAATTCTTCTTTTGCTTCGACGTCCAAGTGGTTCGTCGGCTCATCGAGTACGAGGATGTTCGATTCCGTGTTCATCAATTTACAAAGACGGACTTTCGCTTTTTCTCCACCGCTGAGTACTTCGATTTTCGATTCGATGTGTTTCGTCATCAAACCACACTTCGCGAGCATGGCGCGGACTTGCTGTTGTGTCAGAGACGGGAACGTATTCCAGATCTCTTCGATACACGTATTCGAGTTCTTCTCTTTGACTTCTTGCTCGAAGTACCCGATATGCAAGTTCTCTCCCCGCTCAACGACACCCGAGACAGCCGGGATTTCACCGAGTAAACTCTTGAGCAACGTCGATTTCCCGATTCCGTTCGCACCGTGCAAGGCGATCTTCTGTCCGCGTTCGATCGTCAAATCAAGAGGACGAGACAGTGGCTCATCGTATCCGATGACAAGACCTTTTGCTTCGAACATCAATTTACTTGGTGTCCGTGCTTGGAGGAAGTGGAACTCTGGTTTTGGCCGTTCCTGTGCGAGTTCGATGACATCCATCTTATCAAGCTTTTTCTGACGTGACATCGCCATGTTCCGTGTCGAGACACGCGCCTTGTTCCGGGCAACGAAATCCTTCAACTCAGAGATTTCCTGCTGTTGACGCTTGAATGCAGACTCAAGTTGTTTTTTCTTCGCTTCGTGGATCGTGACGAAGTTGTCGTAGTCACCGACATAACGGTTCAATTCTTGATTTTCCATATGATAAATCAAGTTGATGACGCTATTGAGGAATGGAATATCGTGCGAAATCAAGATGAATGCATTCTCATATTCATTTAAATAGCGTTTTAACCACTCGATATGCTGGACATCGAGATAGTTGGTCGGCTCATCAAGTAAGAGAATATCGGGTTTTTCAAGAAGGAGTTTCGCAAGCAGAATTTTCGTCCGTTGTCCACCACTGAGCTCCTGTACATCCCGGTCAAGTCCGATTTCATCGAGACCAAGACCGCGTGCGATTTCTTCGACTTTTGCATCAATCGTATAGAAGTCGTTATTTGTCAAAATGTCTTGCAAGACACCGACTTCTTCGAGCATTTTTTCGAGTTCTTCTGGCTCGACTTCGCCCATTTTACCGTACAAATCATTGATTTCCTGTTCGATATCGAACATGTACTGGAATGCACCTTTGAGAGCATCCCGAATCGTTAATCCTTTTTCAAGGACAGCGTGCTGGTCTAAATAGCCGACGCGCACATGCTTCGCCCATTCAACTTTCCCTTCATCCGGCTCAAGTTGCGACGTAATGATATTCATGAACGTCGATTTCCCCTCACCGTTCGCACCAACGAGACCGATGTGCTCGCCTTTTAACAGGCGGAAGGAGACATTTTCGAAAATGGCGCGGTCACCGAATCCGTGACTTAAGTTAGATACCGTTAAAATACTCATAATTGCTCCTTATTTCATGAATTCCTGTGACTTAGACGCCTGTCCGTTTTTTCTGGTTATTCGCTTTTTTCGTCTGTTGGCTCGTCAATTGTTTCGTTTGTGTTCCTTTTAAGCCAGTCGGACGTTTAGTTTGCGCTTGTTTTTTTGCTTTCAAGCGCTCGATCATTGCCTCTTGCAATGATAGTTTTTTTGGTTGTTCACTCATGTTCGTTCACCTCGATTGATTCGTTCTTACCTTCTAGTATGCCAAAAAAAACGTCTCTTGGAAATGAAGAGACTTGATTTTACGTCTCAAAGTGTATCTGCAAGATAGACGACATAACAATTCCGATCGATATCAATTTCACAGCTGTCACGCTCAAAAATACCGTGTCCTTCAACTTCAATCTTGTCTTTGATCAAAAAACGCATCGCTTGGATGTGATTTGGAACCGTTGATGTCTTTAAAAGCGGTTGGGCGCTGTCGGATAGATACTGTCTGAATTCAATATGAATTTGATGCGGTGGATAAACACGTTCTTCCGTCGCACGCGGTGATGCTTTGATGTGGTCGACAATCAATTGATCGTATTCACCTGCCATCTCATTGGAACGAAGCTCGTATTGATGTCCTTCGATGATATGGAATTCGCAGAGTTGGTGGGCGATGATTTCTTCCGGTTCGATCGCATAACGATCATATTGATAGATCGGCTGGAATTCACTATTTTCTTCAACATAGTAGGCAAGTGACATGCGTAAATCCTCCTTTTCATTCTATAGATACTATTACCACGTTCCGATAAAAAAAGTTCCGGCAGAACAAAGAAACTTTTCTCTTCGAAAAAGCGTATACTATCCATAACGAGAGTAAAAGGAAAGGGGACTGAGAAGGTGAATTGGATGAAACAAGCTACACTAGCTGCGACACTGTTGATCGGAACGACATTAAGTGGGTGTGGATCGGATGATGCGCGAGCGGAACGACCAGATGATCCGGATTGTGATGACTATGAATATGATAACGATGAAGGTGTCTGGTACTGTGATGATAGTTCGTCGACTCATTCAGGCTACTATTACTGGGGTGGTAGTTATTTCGCTTCACGTGCCTTGATGCACAGTGCGATGCGAACGAAAGGATATACGCCGAAATCGAAAAAAGTAAAGAGTTACAATACGAAAACAAAAGGATTCGGAACGGGCTCGTCCTCCGGCTTTTTCGGCGGATGAATAAACGACAGACCTTTTATGGAGACATCGATCGTTTTTGGGATGTGCTAGACGGGGAACCGTACGCTGTGACGGAAATCATGCCGATTTCGGACAAACGAATCGATCAACTGCATATCGCGGCGCAAGAAGTGTATCGGATATTTGAAAAAGTGCTTCCGATTCTTCGCTCAATGGATGATCAGGCACTACTCGAACTTGGCTTCCCAGTCGAAAGTCTTGCCTTCTTACGACTCGAGACGATGCGACCGCTGACCGTCATCGGGCGCTTTGATTTCATTGCGACGGCTGATCGCATTTCACTCATGGAATGGAATGCCGATACGCCGACCTTCATTAAGGAAGTATTTGAAGTCAACGATGTTGTAGCAGAGAAACAAGGATTTAAACGTGTCAATGATGGAGAAAACGAATGGCTCAAGCAAGCTGTCCGTCGTGCAATCGAAGCAGCGACATATCGGACGAAGCAGGATCCGCATGTCGTCTTCACTTCACATGGCGACCATATCGAAGATCGGCTGACGTCTGAGTATTTGCAGTCGTTCTGGAGTAGCGCGGTCTATTGTCCGCTTGATGCACTAGAGATTCGCCCGGAAGAGGGCTTGTACGATGAGACAGGTAAAAGAATTGATATTTTATATCGGCAAACCTTTCCAATCGAGATGGCTTTGCTGGACCGGGATGAAGAGGGGCGAAACCTAGGACAGTTATTGTTGCAACTTGTCGAGACAGGGCGGCTAGAAATCATCAATCCACCGTCCGCTTTTTTAATGCAAGCCAAGTCGGTTCTTGCGTTGATCTGGATGTTACACGAAACCAAGCATCCATACTTGAGCGAAATGGATCATACGATGATTGCACGTTATTTTTTACCGACATACTTATCAGAAGATGCATTCATCTCAAGCCGACAACCGTTCGTCAAGAAACCGATCTTTGGACGCGAAGGGGACACTGTAACGGTCCATGACGGACAGGGAGAAGTGCTGCTAAAGAATGAACAGCATACGTTTCTTGATCAACCGGCTGTCTATCAAGCGTATCGAGAATTACCGACGTATCCACTTCAAGAAGAGGGAGACGTCGCGTATATGTACGGTGTTTTTATTTTAGGTGGAAGACCGAGTGCGATTGGTGTACGTGCTGGAGAACGGATTACTGGGAATCGTTCCTATTTCGTACCAATCGGTCGACAGCATGAAGGAGGGGAAAACATATGAAAGCAGCCATTTTAGGAGCATCCGGTCTAGTTGGCCAAGAACTCGTAGACCGTTTGTTGGCAGAAGAGGCATATAGCGAGGTACATGTTCTTGTTCGCCGACCGATACGCCGTTTTCATCCGAAACTTGAAGAATGGGTGATTGATTTTGATCGTGTGACAGAAATCGAATTGCCTGTCGTTGATCACGTCTACTGTGCACTAGGTACGACGATTAAACAAGCAGGCTCGCAAGATGCATTCCGTCTAGTTGATTATACGTATCCGGTTGAACTTGGTCGTGAACTGTTAGATCTCGGTGCGACACGTTTTGCTTTGATTTCAGCTCTTGGTGCCCATCCGAATGCCAAAACCTTCTACAATCGCGTAAAAGGGGATACGGAAAATGGACTACGCGTACTAGGATACGATGCATTACTAATTTTCAGACCTTCGCTCTTGTTAGGAGAAAGAGACGAGTTTCGTTTAGGCGAACAGGCAGCTGCGAAAATTTCGACGGTGTTACGACCGTTATTAAAACGCAGTGCCATCGCTCCGATCGAAGCCAGTCAAGTCGCTGCGGCGATGATTCATGAAACGCTACATGCGCCGCCTGGAATTACGATCATCGAATCAAAACAGATGCAATCTTGAGCAGCCGACTTGTCGGTTGCTCTTTTATTATTCTTGTAATATAAATAATATTTGACTCATCAAATGATTTGCGGTTGAATGGTAAAGTGCTGTCTCATATATAAAAAAAGAAGTGAGACAATTCAGGCAAAACAGTGTATTCGTATCCTATCTGTTTCGTCACGCTTATCGTTTGGGGAAAGCGGGAAAAGATGATGGATTATGCACTTATTCAGGGCAGATGAAAGGAGCCAATCATATGGCAGAGTTTGATCGCGATCAGGTCTATAAGACCGTTCCGCAAAAAGGATTCTTTGGAAATCCGAAAGGGTTATTCACCCTCTTCTTCACCGAGTTTTGGGAGCGTTTCTCCTACTATGGTATGCGTGCCATCCTTATCTTCTATATGTACGACTCAGTCGCAAATGGTGGTCTAGGAATTGACAAGACGACAGCTGCGTCAATCATGGCCGTTTACGGTTCACTCGTCTACATGTCTGGGATCATTGGTGGATGGGTAGCTGACCGTTTGCTCGGTACGTCTCGAACTGTATTCTATGGTGGTATCTTGATAATGCTGGGGCATATCGTTCTTGCTTTACCAGCAGGCATTACGGCACTCTTCGTCTCGATGGGACTCATCGTCATCGGTACCGGTTTCTTGAAACCGAACGTATCGAATATCGTTGGAGATTTGTACAGTAAGACGGATAATCGTCGTGATGCTGGATTTAGTATCTTCTACATGGGGATCAACGCTGGGGCATTCCTTTCACCACTCGTCGTCGGTGAAGTGGCTGACCGTGGTGGGTACCATGCTGGTTTCGCACTCGCCGCCATCGGAATGTTCGCAGGACTTATCGTCTTCGTCCTGACGAAAAAGAAAAACCTTGGTCAAGCAGGTACGTATGTCTTAAACCCATTAAAAGGGGACGAGAAAAAACGCTTCATCACGATTGCGTCGATCGTTGTCGTCGTCATTGCGGTTCTCGGTGTCATTGCATCGATGACAGGATTGTTGACGATTTCTCGCTTTACCTTGATGGTCACGATTCTCGGAATCTTGATTCCAATCGCCTATTTCACAGTCATGCTTCGTAGTCCAAAGATTACAGATGACGAACGATCGCGCTTGATTGCTTATATTCCGCTCTTCATCGCAGCAGCGATTTTCTGGGCGATCCAAGAACAAGGTTCATATGTCCTCTCGATCTTTGCAAGTGAACGGACGAACCTTTCATTCTTAGGATTTGAGATTCAACCGGCATTCTTCCAATCGTTGAATCCGCTCTTCATCATCGTATTAGCACCTGTATTTGCAAGCTTCTGGGTCAAGCTAGGGGATCGTCAACCGACGACGATGCAAAAGTTCTCGTTCGGTCTTCTGTTTGCAGGGCTTTCGTTCATCGTCATGACACTACCAGGTATCCTATTCGGTGTTGAAACAACAGTTAGTCCGCTCTGGCTGACGCTCAGCTTCTTCCTCGTCGTCATCGGTGAGCTCTTCTTGTCACCAGTCGGTTTATCGGCAACGACAAAATTGGCGCCGGCAGCCTTCTCAGCGCAAACAATGAGTCTATGGTTCTTGACGAACGCAACGGGACAAGCGGTCAACGCGCAAATCGTTAAGTACTATAAAGCGGATACAGAGATTCTATATTTCGGTATCACAGGTATCGTTGCCGTCATCTTCGGATTACTCTTATTCGCTTTCGCACCAAAACTTCAAAAATACATGCGCGGCATTCGTTAAGATATTCAAAAAAGACGCTTTCTCGATCGAGAAAGCGTCTTTTTATTAATCATTCGTCCGGATATGGCGTAAGGCCTCTGCAAGCAAGGCGACTAACGTTCCGAGGACGAGACCGTTCGACATCAGTGTCGTCATGAGTGGTGGTAAATCGGCCGTTGCTTCTTTCGGTAACAACAACGCACCGATGCCGACGAGAACTGGAAGACCAACTGTGATCATCGCTGTTTGACGATTCAAATCGCGAGCCGCTTCCGTGACGCCGATGATTGCCATGCCGGCAACGATCGGGGCGACCATCGCATAACCAACAGCGACAGGGATTTTAGCAATCAAACCGACGAACGGTGTCACGATACTGAGGAAGAGACACGTGATATTCGCATAAACGAACGCTTTGCGGTCCGTATTATCCGTTGAGGCGATGAATCCAGCCGTTCCGGAAATAGCAACAGGACCCACTGTACCGAACAGACCGGCGAAGAGTTGTCCGATACCAGCCGTGATACCAGCCGTCCCGACTTGTCCTTTGACCGTTTCTCCGCGCTTCGCACTGATGATTCGTTCAATGACCTTGATGTTCGCTAAGACGTTCGTCATCAAGAGTAACGAGATGATGATAGCAGTCGGTAATAGGCTCCAATCGATATGAATACCCCCGAATGGTAATAGGCTCGGTAAAGTGAACAGTGAACCGTCGAAGCTCGGCATCTCAGCACGTCCGATCAGTGCGAACATACTCCAACCGACGAGTAGTGTAATCAATAAAGCATATTGTCGTAAGCGATCACTGCGTTCTAAATAGAGCGAGATCAAGACGGTCAAAATCGAGATGACGGCAGGTAATGCTTGAATCCGTCCGTCTTCGATATTCAACAATCCTTTCATGACGGATCCCGACAGCTGTGCCGACAGCAATAACATATAAACACCAATGACTTGTGGAGTGAAGAGCGGAACTAAGCGTCGTAAGACACCTGTCACCGTCAAGATGATACAGATGATTCCGCTGAGTAAGAGTAAGAATCCGAGCGATTGTAGCGTGTTCGAATAACTGCCGTACAGCGTGACACCAATCGATGAATAGAGAGCGAATACTCCCCACCAAATTCCAGCAGGACCTTCCATGATTGGAAGACGGTGTCCGAGTAGGACTTGAAATAGACTTAAGATGGCAAATACGAATAGACAACGAGATAAAAAGGAAAGCGTCTCGGCACCCGAGAGTTCAAACGATGCTGCGATGGCAAGGGGTGGGGCAATGTTGGTACAGATGATGAATAAAAACCATTGAATCGTAGACACAAGGGTACGCGGCAAAACGTAAATCTCCTTTCGAAAAAACAATAGTGACTTTATCTTAAACCAATTCATGAAAAAGAGATAGGGATGCTTACAATGACTGAAAATTCTATCATTTGTTTTCATATGTGATTTAACACATAATAATGGGTATAACGCTATAGGGAGGGAATGACATGAAAAAATGGAGTAAACGAATCCTTGGAACGATTGTTGCAGTACTTGCGCTACTCGTATTTGCCTTTATGATTTGGGCACAATTCGATTATGACGCTTCGCAGCAAGCGGCGTCTTACGTGGAGACAGAGACACCACGTGAGCTGACGTTTGGAAAACAGACGAGCGACGTCGGATTCATTTTTTATCAAGGGGCAAAAGTCGATGCAGCCGCCTACAGTTACTATGGGAACCAACTGGCGAAAGATGGACATTTTGTCATCATACCGAAGCTACCGTTTCGGATTGCCTTGCTCGATGCAAACGAAGGACTCGATATCGTCGAGGAATATCCGCAGGTCAAAAAGTGGTATCTGATCGGGCATTCACTAGGTGGAAGCGCGGCTTCGACAATCGTCGAACAACATTCGAAGATTAAAGGAATCATCTTCCTCGCATCCTATCCGATTGATTCGATTGATGTGCCCTCACTAACGGTCTATGGTGGACAAGATGGTGTCTTACCAATCGCTGATATCGAAAAAAGTAAGCAGAATGTTCGAAAAGATGCGGTATTCCATGAAATCAAACAAGGAAATCATGCGAACTTTGGTATGTATGGACCACAAAAAGGGGACAACAGGAGCCCATTGACGTCAAAAGAGCAACAAGATGAGGCGTTAGACGAAATCAAACAATTTATCGATATGCCTTGATCGATTCTTTAGGAAGAAACGATTCATCAACCAAACGAAAAAGACGGAGAGATTCCGGCACTGCGTCCGGAATCTCTCCGTCTTTTTTTACGGATTTAACTCAAGCGATGAGCGACTTCATCAAGTGTTGGCAAGGCAGCCATTGCACCTTTGACGGAAGCAGCAAGCCCACCTGAAATCGCTGCGAATCGTCCGATATCATGAAGTTCATCTGCTGACCAAGCGAATGAAAAATCACGTAACGCACACTGATAGAGTAACCCGGACATGAAAGCATCCCCAGCTCCTGTCGTATCAATCGCGTCGACCGTAATCGCATCGATGACAGCCATCGCGTGATCCGTATACAGAATCGACCCTTTACTTCCACGCGTGATAGCGAGAAGACGGATCGGGTATTCAGCTAACAATTCGGCAGCCCCGTCATCAAGGTCTGTTTGTCCTGTTAAAAACGTTAACTCTTCCTCGGCGAGTTTGACGATTTGTGCATCCGGTAGGACGGACCGGATCGTCGTCCGTGCTTCATCGAGATTTGGCCATAACGATTCACGCAAATTCGGATCATACGAGACAGGCACTTGGTGTGCTTTCGCACGAGCGATAGCTGTTCGTGTCGCGTTGACGGCTTCACCAGTGATCAAAGAGATAGAGCCGATGTGTAATAAATCGACGGACTCGAAGTCCTCTGGTACATGTATTTCGTGAAAATGCATATCAGCGCGTTCCGCATTGATGAACTCAAATGACCGCTCGCCATCCTGCCCATTCGTGACGAGGACAAGACCTGTCTTTTGTGTTGAATCATGGATGAGGTAATCCGTGCGGACGCCATAGTGATGTAACGTATCTTTCAAGAAGTGGCCCATCGAATCATCTCCGACCGCTCCAAGAAAATAACTGTCTGCGCCTAATCGAGCGAGTCCGACGGAGACATTGGCAGGAGCACCCCCAGGATTTTTTTGAAATGTCATGTTCTCGGCATCAAGAGGAATCAAATCAATCAGTGCTTCCCCTAAACTAAAGATTTTCATACGTAGAACTCCTTTCAAGGTCGGGACGAATCCGTTCAATGTGTAAAGCCATATAACCAATTTCTGATTCAGGGACACGCGTATCGAGTTCGACTGCCAGCCAGTCTCCCATCTGATTCGCACAGGCGTAGGCGTCTGCATAACGGGTTTTGACAGCTGATAGAATTACGTCATCCATGTCGTGTAACGTTTCTCCCTGTTCGATCCGAGCGAGGACCAATTTCATATGCGTGAAGAAACGATAGTACGTCATCGACGATGTTTCGATCGTTTTTCCAAAAAAGACTTCAATCTGTTCACGCAGTTCATTGAGTAACGTGACCGTCTGCAAAGCAGTTGCCATGTTCGGATGAGTCTGGCGTGCATTATATAAGTGAAGCGCGATGTTCGCTGCTTCTTCTTTAGGGAGGGTGACCTGTAACGCGCGTTCGATTTCAAGGACTGCCCATTCTCCGATCGCATATTCTGGTCCATATAAAAGACGAATCTCTTCTGCTAGTCTATTATGCACGACGAGTTGTTCACGTGCTAGCCGTACGGCATGAGCGAGGTGATCCGTCAGACTGACATGAATATAGTCATGAAACGGCGTCTGAAGTTCACCTTCTGCATGCGAGATGATGCGTTCGGATAAGTCGATGATCTCAAGTGGTGTCGTCGTCAGAATCTCTTTGAACTGTTCCGCATTTTCAAACGAAGGGATGAACATTTTTTCGATCTTCGTCGCTTGGATCGGATCTTTTTTCTTTTTTCCAAAGGCGATACCGGGTCCCATGATGATGCGTTCTTGTCCATTTTCTTTAACGACAACTGCATTGTTGTTGAGGATTTTATGAATAATCAGCCTGACGTCCTCCTTTCCAGTCTTTTCTTTATTATAAAGCGAACGTAGAGCTTTGCGAACCGACAAATGCGACCACCGAGTCAGTGGACCCGGTTTGGTCGCATGAAGGATTAAGCAGCAATGTCTGTTTCTTTTTGTTTACGTGCATCAAGACGCATCAAGACGACAGTCGAAACAAAAGCAGTGACGACCGCAATCGCGAATCCAACGAGGTAGTTGATCAAATTCGTTGCACCGAGCGGGGCGACGATCGCGATCATCGGGATTCCAGTTAGTCCGTAGGCGTTCGCCGCGACTTGCGTCAAGACGACATAACCGCCACCAATCGCACCACCGATTGCACCACCGATGAATGGTTTTCCAAGACGTAAGTTGACGCCGTAGATGACAGGTTCCGTGATACCGAGAAAGGCTGAAAACGCAGACGGTAGGGCAAGTGCTTTGAGTTTGACGTTCTTTGTCAAGAAGTAGACGGCAAGTCCGGCACCGCCTTGAGCGACGTTCGCCATCGACCAGATCGGTAAAAGGAAGTTCTTTCCGATACTTTTATCGGCAAGTAACCCTGCTTCGATTGCATGGAAACTGTGATGCATCCCAGTGATGACAATCGTCGAGTAAAGTCCACCAAAGAGGAGACCAGCGACGACTGAGAACTGTTCGTAGAAGAAGACGAGTACGAATGAGATTCCTTTCCCGAGCAACGTTCCGATTGGACCGATGACGATCAATGCTAGGAAACCAGTGACGAGGACCGTAACGAATGGTGTGACGAGTAAGTCGAGCGTTTCAGGTGTTCGTTTCCGGACTTGTTGTTCAATCTTTGCCATGACCCAGACAGTTAAGAGAACCGGGAAGACCGTTCCTTGGTATCCGATTAACTCGATGTTCATTCCGAGGAATTTCATGACTTCAGGATCACTGTTCCCAAGTGTCCATGGGTTCAAGAGGGACGGGTGTGTCATGATCCCCCCGATGACGGCACCGAGATACGGATTTGCACCGAATTCACGAGCTGCCGAGAAACCGATCAGAATCGGTAAGATGATGAAGGCTGAAGACGAGAACATATCAAGTAGTTGAACAATCGGCGAATCGCCCTCGACCCAACCGAATGCTTTGATCATACCGAGTAATCCCATCAAGAGACCAGCTGCGACAATGGCCGGAATGAGTGGAACGAAGACGTTCGAAAGGGAACGGGCAAGACGGGCGAACGGGTTTAATTTTTGAGATGCAGCCTTTTTAACGTCGAGTGGCTCTTCTCCATCGACTTTCACACCAGCGAGTGGTGCAAACGCAGCGAATACCTTATTAACGGTACCGGTCCCGAAGATGATTTGATATTGACCAGAGCTCGAGAAGGCACCACTTACACCATCCAAATCTTCAAGTGCCGCTTGATCTACCTTTGATTCGTCATGTAAAACAAGGCGTAAGCGTGTCGCACAGTGAGCGGCAGTAATGATGTTCTCGCGTCCACCGACAAGTTCAAGTACACGTTTAGCAGTTTGTTGATAGTCCATCGGAAAAGTCCTCCTTTTTTCGTGAAACACGCTAGATGAGACAAAAAAAAAGGCAAGACCGAACGACACCTCTCCTAAGAAGGTGTCATTTCGGTCTTGCCAGCCATACTGTCACAATCCGCACTATTGATTTGATTTCATCATAAAGCAGAAAAGAAAGCGTTGTCAACAATCAATTTTCATTTTTTTGAATCCGAATATCAACCTCAACCCCGTAGTGATCGGAAACGACGGGTCCGTGAATCCCATCGAAGACGACACCGACGCGCTCGACATCGATCTTTCGGTTCGATAAGACAAGATCGATGCGTAATCCTTGTTGATTGTCTTCCCATCCATCGATGTTGCCATCGATCGTTTCAATCCCGACCGTTTCCTTAGCAAGCAGAAAAACGTCATGTAATCCTCGTTGCATCATATAGTCATACCCTGTATTTCGTTCTAAGGCATCATTGTTGAAATCCCCGAGGAAAAACGTCCATTCAAGTGGATCCATCCGAGCCATCAAGTGGTTGAATTGTTCCTGGAACGGCTCGACTTCATCTGCCCACCAGCCGAGATGACAGGTATTGAACGTGATGGGTGTTCCGTCGACTTGGATCGTGGCACGGACGATTTTCCGTGATTTCCAATCGAGTGTATCCTGACTACGGCTGACATAATAACTGTCTGACTTCAAGATCGGGTGTTTCGTCAATAAGGCGAGTCCTTCTTCGTATTTATCGTATCCGATATGGGCAAAATCCCAGATGAGGGAGTAGGTTTGACCTTGTTCCTTTAAGGCTTGCTGAATTAAATAAGCAAAATTATCATTACGCACCTCATCATGGACGATCGGTGTATCCATTAATTGACTGACTTCTTGCAGTGCGATGACATCATAATCTTGTGCGAGGATCTGTTGGACGATCTGCTTTAATTTTTCGAGTGGCTGTTCTTCTTGCCACGAATGACAGTTCAATGTGAGTAGACGCATGAGTGATCCTCCTGATTTTTCAAATAAGAAAGGTGAAACTCTTATGAAAGAGCTTCACCTTTAGGTAGTTCCCTAATCTCGCAGGTTTATGCGCCGATCCGGTCTTGGATATCTGATTTTAAGATATCGGCTTTTGGACCGTAGATGGCTTGCACGCCATTGTTCTTAAGGATCAGACCAAGTGCACCGTTTGCTTTCCAGTCCGCTTCTTGTGCGACAAGCGCTGGATTCTTAACGGTGACACGAAGACGTGTCATGCAGGCATCGACGTCTTCGATGTTCTGCTGTCCACCCAGTAATTCAATGATTTGGGAAGCTTGTGAACCATCGGCAGGAGCGGATGTTGCAGCAGCCTCACCTGAAGCTTCAGTAGTCGATACGTTGATATCGTCCAGATAGTTCCCGTTACGACCTGGTGTCGCATAGTTGAACTTCTTGATGACGAAACGGAAAGTAAAGAAGTTCAAGAAGAAGAAGAACACACACACACCGATGAAACGAATTAAGTCACCAATCAAACCAGCTTTTGCAATCAATGGAATGCGTGTCAGAAGTTCGATCGCACCGAACGCATGAATCCGAAGATGCATGACATCCGCTAGTGCGAAGGCAACACCTGTTAGTACAGCATAGATGACGTAAAGAACAGGAGCGATGAACATGAACATGAACTCGATTGGCTCTGTGACACCTGTCAAGAAGACAGCGAGTCCTGCAGATAGGAAGACCGGTTTGTATGCTTTTTTCTTATCTTCATCGACTGACATGTACATTGCGACAGCAATACCGATCAATGAAGCAAGTGATGTGACGACTTGTCCTTCTTTAAAACGAGCAGGAACGACACTGTTGATTAAGTCATTGTATCCTTGTGTGTTACCGGCTTGCTTTAAGTTGACAAGGTCAGTGATCCAAGCGAGCCAAAGCGGATCTTGACCAGCAACCGTCGATCCTTGAGCAGCACCTGTCAAGATTTTGTACGTTCCACCTAATTCCGTGTAGTTCATCGGTACAGTCAACATATGGTGCAGACCGAACGGAAGTAATAGACGTTCCAGTGTACCGTATACGAACGGTGCAATGATCGGTGCAGAATCACGTGAAGAGGCAATCCAACGCCCGAAGTCATTCAACAATCCTTGGACGAACGGCCAAACGAGTGACAATGCGAATGCTGCAACAACCGATCCACCGATGACGACGAATGGAACAAAACGTTTTCCGTTAAAGAAGGCGAGCGCATCTGGCAATTTACTGAAGTTATAAAATTTATTAAAGAGAACGGCACCAAGGAAACCAGAAATGATTCCGACGAAGACCCCCATGTTAAGCGCAGGTGCCCCTAAAACTGAAGTGAAATAATCTTTTACGATGAGCTCAGAACCAAGCAATGAATCGACTGTTGCTTTTGGGTCCGCGATCATGTCAGCATTGACGCCAAAGATAGCGCCTGTGACACGGTTGATCAAAATGAAGGCGAGTAACGCTGCGAACGCACCACCAGCACGTTCTTTTGCCCACGATCCACCAATCGCGACAGCGAATAAGACGTGGAGATTCGTAATAATAGCCCATCCTAAATCCTCAACGATCCGGGCAATCGTTTGCATTAATGCGATGTCGCCTCCGTACATGCCGATCAGTTTCCCGACCGAGATCATGATTCCTGCAGCAGGCATAACAGCGATGACGACCATCAACGCTTTACCGAGTTTTTGCCAAAAATCGAACGAAATAGCATTTTTCAAGATCATTCACTCCTTTTGGATCTCTTTTTCTCTAATATGTGTGTAAGAACAGTGCAATAATGTAAGCGATTAATGCAACCGTTTGCATATAGAATTGTAAGCGATAACTTTTTAAAAAGCTAGTGTTTTATAAGAAAAACATTCGGAAATTTATTTCAGTGGAAAAATGACAGTTCGGAAAGGTATTCAAATTAAAAAAAAGAGAAAAAGGCTACAGTGAACATTGTTTGGTTTCAAAAAAGAAAAGATGTTGGGCGGATGAAAGAAGGGATTCAACCGATCGGGCAGTACGGTCAGCGGATTCGTACATTACGAGAACGTCATCAGTTAGATCAGCATACATTAGCTGAATTGACTAAAATGACACTTGAGATGATTCGATGTATCGAAAATAGCATTGTGGATCCGTCTTTTTCGATGATTGAGCGGCTGGTCCGTGCTTTGCAGATTCTTTTGGATCATTTGTTACGGCATATTTATATTTGGTCATCTGAAGTCATCTGTCAGCACGATCGTACGACCTTGATCGACATCCCGTCGAGTTAATGGGTATGAAAAAGAGGAACGGTGGAAAAGTCCACTGTTCCTCTTTTGAGCGTTTAACGATTATCGACAGTCTCAGGATAGAGATCGTGATTGAATAGACGATGTTCTGCCATTCGTTCATATTTTGTACCAGGTTTTCCGTAGTTGTAGTACGGGTCAATCGAAATTCCCCCACGTGGCGTAAATTTCCCCCACACTTCGAGGTAGCGCGGTTCCATCAATTTCACGAGATCTTTCCCGATGACGTTGATGCAGTTCTCGTGGAAATCACCGTGATTACGGAAGCTGAATAGATACAATTTAAGTGATTTCGATTCGACGAGTTTTTCATCCGGGATATACGAAATGTAGATCGTCGCGAAGTCCGGTTGATTCGTAATCGGGCAAAGGCTCGTAAATTCTGGTGCATTGAATTTTACGAAGTAATCATTTTCCGGATGGCGGTTCGGAAACGCTTCGAGTACTTCTGGTTGGTATTCGAAAATGTATGGAACGGCTTTTTGGCCGAGTAACGATAAGTCGTTTAGATCTTCAGGGCGCATGAATCATTTCTCCTTAGACGCCACGATCGTTCGCGAAAACGAGGGCGTGTAGTTGTGGTAGGACACGTGCGTGATTAAAACGTTCATCACGAGCAACGCGTTCCCAAAGTGTTTTTAAATCGTGTAGCATCCGTGGGGCGATCGTACCTTCTTCGTGTGGATCCGGATTTCCGAGTGATAGATAGAGCGTTTTTAAGGCATATCGCTCTGAAATCATCGCCGCGAAATCAAGATCTGCTTCATCAAAAATGACGATTTTAACGGCACGCTGTTGTTCTGGTAGACGCTTGAAAAAAACATCCAAACGATCAAAATCGATGTTCATGCCACTTGAAGGCGGTTTAGGACTGAGTGTGACGTCATCGATATCAAGTAACCAATTTTGCCAGTAAGAACCTTGTGTCTCAACCGACATCGTGATGTTTCGTTCTTTTAATGCCTCAACCAGCGTACCGATCGAAGCATGAAGTAACGGGTTCCCACCAGAAATCGTGACATGTCCGTAAGAGCCGAGTGCATCGAGGCGTTCCATGATCGTCTCTGCCGTCAAGAGTTCAGGTTTTTCAGAACCATCCCATGTGAAGGCGGAGTCACACCATGAACAGGAATAGTCGCAGCCACCGGTTCGGACGAACATCGTCTTTTGACCGATTGATCGTCCTTCCCCTTGGAACGTTGGTCCGAAAATCTCGAGAACCGGAATTTTTGGCGTTTTCGTTAAGGCACTCATGCTTCGTTCATCCACTCACGACGGACTTCAGCAAAAGCAGTCGGCGTCTCATAAAGTTTGACGAATTCGACACGAAGTCCACGTTCGTCTGGAAGGTGTTGTCCGAGCGTCTCAAAAATCCACGCCGCCATGTTTTCAGCTGTCGTATTCATGTATGGTAATGATTCATTTAAATAACGGTGATCGAGAAGTGGTTCGAGATGTGTTTTAAAGATTTTCTTAAGATCACCAAAATCAAGTGTCATACCGCGGTGATCAAGAAAACCACTGATGCCCATATCGACATGGTACGTATGACCATGAAGCGCACGGCATTTCCCATCGTAATCATATAGGTGGTGTGCTGCGTCAAACGTCAGTTTTTTTACGATCATGACGCGGGATTTCGTATAGATAAGCGAGTCGCCAGTCGGGCGCTCGACCGTTTCAGGTGCTTCGTAATTGAATGTCATGTGTGTTGAACCTCCTTGATGTATGCATCTAATCCATTTTTTCGTAATTCGCAGGCCGGGCATTCGCCGCAACCATCTCCAATGACGCCGTTGTAACACGTCAACGTGCGATTTCGAACGAAATCAAACGCACCGAGCGAGTCGGCAAGCGCCCACGTTTCTTTTTTGTCGAGCCACATGAGTGGCGTGTGCAGTACGAATGGATAGTCCATTGCAAGGTTCAATGTCACATTCAGTGACTTGATGAAGGCATCACGGCAGTCTGGGTAACCAGAAAAGTCCGTTTCACATACGCCAGTGACGATATGACGGATTCCGCGTCCTTTCGCGAGGACGGCTGCGAACGAAAGAAACAGGTGGTTCCGTCCATCTACAAAAGTAGAAGGGAGACCATCTTCGTTCGTCGTGATGGTTTGGCTGTGGTCAGTCAAGGCGTTACTCGTTAGTTGACTGAGAAGAGAGAGATCAAGCTCATGGTGTTTGACACCGAGCTCAGAGGCGATGTCGCGTGCGACTTCGAGTTCTTGTGCATGACGTTGTCCGTAATTAAACGTCACGACTTCGACTTCTTCGTACTGTTTCAGTGCCTGAAACAGACAAGTCGTTGAGTCTTGGCCGCCACTGAAGACGACAAGAGCACGTTCGTTTTTCATAATGTACACTTCCATTCCTAGTTTTTATAACGGAGGAGGTTACGAACTCCGGAGACGTAGTCTCAACTATTCACACTAGCAGAAGCCATCAAAAAAGTCGACGTTTTCTAATGAAGGCCAAAAAAGAGATGCTGATTGTCGCTCGGACGATCGGCATCTCTTAATAGGAAATTACAGCGGATAGTGGTAATAGCGTTCTTTGACGAGCAGGTCACGGATGTTCGAGTCTTCCGAGATGACTTTCATCAAACCACCTGTTTGAGAAGCGTGTGCTTCGAGTGCCTTGATCTTTTGATCCGTATAGGCACTGACATCGTGAATGAATGTTCCTTCTCCAAGCTCTTCTTTCGTATTGTTCGCAAAAGCGACCGCAAGGAACTCAGGGCGATCGGCAGGATCCATCATCCGAAGGGCACGAACGACGGCGCGAGCTGTCGCTTCGTGATCGGGATGGACCGCGTAACCCGGATAAAATGAAATCAAGCGAGTCGGGCGCGTTTGTTGAATCAAGGTAAGGATACGGTCAGCAAGTGCCGCTTCATCCTCGAATTCAACGGTCTTATCGCGAAGTCCCCACATTTGGAGATCCGAAATCTTCATTTTTTCAGCTGCATCGATCAACTCACGTTTGCGAATCGTTGCGAGCTGTTCCCGGTTCGTAAAGACAGGGCGTCCCATGTTACGGCCCATCTCACCGAGCGTCAAACAAGCATATGTGACAGGACCACGATTTTCTGCGTGCTCGATGATCGTACCAGCAGAACTGAAGGCTTCGTCATCCGGGTGAGGGAAGACGACGAGTAAATGATCTTCGTGTGTCATGCGTCTACCTCCTCTGCACCTTGAGCAAATGGTGTCGGGCTAAGTTCAAAAGCAATCGCAAGACGTCCTTCGACATCGTGACCGGCAATCAACAATTGATCCCCAGCAAATTCGAAATCAGTTAATCCCTCACCGTATAACCAGCCGTGTGCAAGTTTCAAACCGATCCGGTAAGGACCGTTTCCTGTGATCAAACCACGTTCGTAAGTGATTTCCGCATTACGGAAAAACATCCCTGCGCTATGGAAGGTCGGATCTTGGTGCGTCGCGTAGGCACCGTTCGTCGTCTCAACGTGTACGTATAACGGTGTATTCGCATGTTCGTCGATATAACGCTGTATCTCTTGTAAATCAATGGCTTGCATAAATCATTCTCCTCTCCTATACAGAAAGAAGTCCGCGGATATCGCGGACTTCTTAAGCGGATCAAGACTGGACTGTACGATGTGCAGCGTGATCAGTTGGTCCGACGTATTCATTCAAACGGAATGAATGACGAATCGCAGAAGTGATAAAAGATTTTGCTGTACGGACAGCAGCTTCTACCGATGCACCTTTTGCGAGTTCGGCCGTGATTGCTGCAGAGTACGTGCAGCCGGCACCGTGCGTGTACGGTGTCTCGATTCGTTCGTCCTCAATCAGGATAAACTCTTTTCCGTCATAAAGCACGTCAACTGCTTGTGGATGGTCAATCTTACTGCCACCTTTAACAAGAACGTATTGCGCACCTTTTTCATGAATCCGCGCTGCTGCAAGTTTCATTTCGTCTATCGTTGCTGGCGTTTTACCAAGACCCGATAATTGACCTGCTTCAAAGACGTTCGGTGTGACGACTGTCGCAAGCGGTGTCAAGACATCACGAAGTGCGTTCGCTGTATCAGGGTTTAGCACCTCATTTTCGCCTTTACAGACCATAACAGGATCGATGACGACGTTTTGGACGCCGGATGATTTGATTTTTTCGGCAACGGCTTCAATGATTTCGACAGTCGGGAGCATTCCCGTCTTCATCGCATCAACACCAATACCTCCAAGGACCGTGTGGATTTGTGTCCGGACGAGTTCTGTGTCGATTGGGTAAACCGCATGATGCCAAGAGTGATCAGGATCTTGAGCGACGATGACCGTCAAGGCATTCATTCCGTAGACGCCAAGTTCTTGGAACGTCTTTAAATCAGCTTGAATGCCAGCTCCACCACTCGTGTCGGAACCAGCAATCGTTAAGGCTTTACGTTTTGTCATGGGGCATTCCTCCTAAAGAAATAGACAATCCTTCTTGTTCTTCATGATAGCGAATTATGGGAAAAACAACAACTGTCGACGCTTCTAGCGTAGACAAAACCCCACCTATCTTGAATAGGCGGGGTGCGTACTTATTTAATGAATAAGAAGTCGAGAATATAGTAGATCATAGCAGCTAAAGCCATTGAAATCGGCAATGTGATGACCCATGTGATAAGCATGCGTTGCGCTGTTCCCCACTTGACACCTTTCTTACGGTGCGATGTACCTACACCTAAGATGGCAGATGAGATGACGTGTGTCGTCGAAACAGGAAGATGAATCGCCGTTGCACCAAAAATGATTGCTGCTGATGTTAAGTCAGCTGCTACACCATTGACTGGACGGATTTTCATGATTTGACCACCGACGGTTTTGATGATGCGCCATCCACCGACAGATGTTCCGAGACCCATTGCGATCGCACAGGAAAGTTTAACCCAAGTGGCAACTTCGTGATCCGTTTGGAAACCAGACGAAATCAAAGCGAGTGTGATGATCCCCATCGCTTTTTGCGCATCATTCGTACCGTGTGTGTACGATTGTAATGCAGCAGTTGCGATTTGGACGTGGCGGAAGCGACGATTCGTTTTCGCCAAATTTCCTTTTTTGAAGATGATTTTAAAGACTGCATATACGATGAAACCGAGTGTGAAGGCGAGTACTGGTGAAATCAGCAAAGCTTCAACGATTTTCAAGAACCCTTTTGCTTCGATGCCACCAAATCCAACAGAGGCAACAGCTGCACCAGCAATCGAACCAATCAGTGTATGCGACGAACTTGACGGAATACCAAAGTACCAAGTCAAGAGATTCCAAGCAATGGCTGAAATCAAGGCAGCGATGACGACATAGCTCCCGTGTTCAAGTGTTGACGGGTCAACGATGTCACCAGAGATCGTTTTTGCGACTCCAGTGAATGTGATTGCACCTAGGAAGTTCATCGATGCAGCCAAAATGATGGCATGGCGTGGTTTCAAAGCGCGAGTCGATACAGCAGTCGCGATTGAGTTCGCTGTATCGTGGAAACCGTTGATGAAGTCGAAGCTAAGTGCGAGAATCACGATTATGGCGGTGATGATAAACAGGCTATCCATCTCGTTAGCTCCTCACTTAAGCGTTTTTCATGATGATCGTTTCAATGACGTTAGCTGCGTCTTGGCAGTAGTCCGCGATTGATTCGAGCGATTCATAGATTTCTTTGTATTGAATGATTTTAATTGGATCTGTTTCTGTTGCGAACAACGCTTTGATTGATTTACGGCGTAAGTTGTCACAAATAGTCTCTTGTTCTTTGATTTTAATGACGTGTTCACGCATCGGTTGCAATTTACGTGCAACAAGAAGATCCATTGACGTTGCGAGTTCTGAAACAGCGATGTTGATTTCATCAACGAACTTAATCATGTGCTCGTCTGCTTGAACGATATTGTAGATTTCGAAAATAGCAGAACATTCTTCAAAGCCATCTAAGACGTCATCGAGTGCGTTAGCGAGTGCGAGTAAGTCTTCGCGATCGATTGGCGTGATGAACGCGTTGTTCAAGTCGATGATCAACTGATGCATCAAATCGTCCCCAGCTGTTTCGAAGTCTTTTACTTTATGTGCAAATTCTTTTACATCCGCGATGCCGTTGATTTTAAAGTCAACGAAGAATTGCGAAGTCGTTTTTAAGTGTCCTGCGATTTCTGATAATTTAACTGCGAATGGATCTTGTTTTTTACTAAACATTTCTTCTGCCTCCATATTAAGAACAAGAATAGAATAGTGAAGCAACTTCACGAGTTCGATTGTAGCAGACGGTATTGTAAAAGAATACATTTATGAAGCGTCTTTACGAAATCTTAATAAATCTTAATATGAAGGTGATTGTAGATTTAATAAATTATCTGACAATAGGAGATTACATGTGTACTTAATTGAAATAGGTTGGATTGCGTTGTGATTACAAGCGAATGTCTTGTGATTGTAAGAATAAAAGCGCATCAGTAGTGGGAAAAGAGGATATGGCGTATGAAAATCGAATGATATGATTAAGTCTGCGTAATTAGGTAAAAGAGGAGGATTTTATTATGCTCGTTCAAAGTTTATGTATCCCGAAGCACCAATGTGTCACGATTTCCGAAACAGCGACGATCCGTGAAGCGCTTGACACGCTTGAAAAAACCGGATACCGATGTGTCCCGGTTCTTAGTCAGACAGGACAGGATTTCAAGGGGAATATCTATAAGATGCACATTTATCGTCATGGGATGAATGGTGGCAGTTTAGACGACAATGTCATGTCGCTGATTAAGAATACATCCAAATACATCTATACAGGAAGTAATTTCTTTGAAGTCTTCTTCTCAATTAAGGAATTACCGTATATTGCGGTCTTAAATGACGACGGTCATTTCTTCGGTATCTTACCGCACGGGAAGATGCTTGGAATGCTTGAGGAAGCGTGGAATCGTGATTCGGGAAGTTACGTCTTAACGGTAGCCTTAAGTGAACAAAAAGGGGCGCTCGAGAAAATTTCGAAGATCGTTAACAAATATTCAACGGTGGCGAGTCTGATGACTCTCGATGCAAAGAGTAGTGTCATGCGTCGCGTATTAATTACGTTACCAACGGATTGTGACGAGAAGACGAAGAAAAAAATCGTGAAGAAACTTGACGACAAGGGTCTTCGTGTCGTCGCTGTTGAAGATTTAGCTGTTCGTGTATAATGGACCCGCATAAGACCAGTCATGACTGGTCTTTTTTTGAGGGAAAGGAAGGATAGACGATGAAACTATTAGTAGTAGGAGCAGGTGCGATGAGTGAGGCGCTCGTTCAAGGGTGGGTCGCTTCTGGATTTAAGCGTGAGGACATTACGATGACGAATCGCAGTGGTGGAGCACGCTTGACGGAAGTCGCGGCGCGACACGGCATTCAAACAGTCGAGCAAGAAGATGCCTCCTTATATGATGTCGTCATGCTTGGCATGCAACCCGATGGTGTACTTGCCTACGTAGCAAACCAACAATGGACGCATCAAACGATCGTTTCGATTGCGGCTCACATTACACCGGACGAAATCGAACGGTTAACGGAACGTCCGACAGTTGCTGTCATGCCGAATACACCCGTTGCCCATCGATTAGGAATGACTGGACTATGGTTCGGCTCACGCGTGAACGAAGAGATCCGAAGTGTAGTCGAGGCATTATTTGAACGTGTCGGAGAAATCGCGGAGGCAAATGAAACAACGATGCCAGCGTTCATGGCGGCAGCTGGATGTAGTCCAGCATTCTTCTATGAAATCGTAGCTGGTATGGTACCAGTTTTGACGGATGCCGGTTTTGAAGAGGGAAATGCACGTCGAATCGTTGCTCAAGCGATGAAAGGTTCAGCTGAAATTCTCATGCGTTCTAATGAGAGCACAGATCGTCTCATTGCTGACGTTGCAGCACCTGGTGGACCGACGGATCGTGGTGTCCAAGTGTTACGGGAGCGTCACCTGTTCGAAACGATGCAAGCGGCGCTACGAGAGAGTGCACGTGAAGCAAACGAATAATCCACTTCAGAACGCTTACGTACAATAAAATGCGTAAGCGTTTTTTTCGTTCACGAAAGTTTCACGTGAAACATAAGCAAAGCGATTGCATCTCGAAATGAGAATCCGTACACTATAAAAAGAAACCGTCCAGACGGTACAGTAAAATAGATAGGAAAAGGGGGAGGCTTTTGGCTAGTGCAAAAGCACAAGAGACACGTCGCCGGATTCTTGAAGCAACGACAGCGATCATATTGCAACAAGGCTTTACTCAGCTAACGCTCGATGAAGTCGCGAAACAGGCAAATGTCTCGAAAGGTGGACTATTGTATCATTTTGCTTCGAAAGAAGCGTTGCTGATGGGAGTCATCGAAGCGCAAGAAGCACGTCAATTTGAACTGTACGAACAGCATCAGTTGACGATGGGACCGATGGAAGCGTTCGTGACGTTGCAAATCCAGCAGCAAGAGGAATTCCACCTCGATATGGATGCGCTTCTTTACTTATTGTCCTTGTTAAAGGATCACGCGACGTTCGTCGAGGAACGAAAGCGACAAGTTGAGCATTTCTTCCGCCAACTGACAGAACAGATGGATCCGGTTGAGGTGTTATCGATTCGTTTTACATTAGACGGTTTGAAACTGTCGGAGCATTTTCAGTTTGGTGCACCTTCTCCGACTATCCGACAACAATTGATTCAGCAATTAATAGAACGTGCACGACAATTAGACAAGCAAATTGAAGAGTGAAGGAGAACCATACGATGAAAAAGATCATCCAGTTTTCGGTGAACAATAAGTTTGCCCTCTGGCTTATGACGATCATCATCACGGTTGCCGGTATTTATGCGGGAACATCGATGAAGCTTGAGACATTGCCAGACATCACGACACCAACCGTGTCCGTGACGACGATTTATCCGGGTGCTACACCAGAACAGGTTTTAGATGAAGTCAGTCGAGAACTTGAAAGTAAGGTCGAAAATTTACCAGGTGTCGATACTGTACGTTCGACGTCCTTCCAAAATGCATCGAATTTACAAATTGACTACAACTTCAGTACGGACATGGAAGAAGCAGAGCAAAAGGTAAAAGAAGCTCTTTCAAACGTAGAACTACCAGAAGGTGTCCAAGAGCCACAAGTATCACGGATTTCCTTTGATGCATTTCCAGTCATCGGATTCGCTGTCTCAGACAAGGAACGCTCTCTGTCTGAGTTGACGAAACTCGTCGAAAACGAACTTCAACCGAAGCTTGAGGGAATCGAAGGTGCTCAAACGGTTCAAGTTGCAGGTCAAGAAATTCGTCGAATTGAGATTCAATTTGATGAGAAAAAACTCGAACGTTACGGTTTAACAGAAGAGAATGCGAAACAATTAATTCAAGCTAATGATTCACGTTTAGCGCTTGGTTTGTACGAGCTAGGAGATAAAGAACAGGCAGTTGTACTAGATGGAAAAGCAACGACGGTCAAAGAATTAAAAGATCTTCGTCTTCCATATACACCGCCAGCAGCGAATACTCCTGAAGCAGGGCAAGCAGGGCAAGCAGGGCAAGCAGGGCAAGCACCATCAGCAACAGGAGAGGCAGAGGCAGCATCCCAAACGACACCGTCGACAGGTGCTACGTCGGGACAAGCAACTCAAGCACCAACACAAGTACCAACTGTCACGTTGTCGCAAGTCGCGACGATTGAAGACAAAGGGATTGAAGAATCGATTTCTCGTTCGAATGGCGAAAGATCGATCGGTGTTCAAGTGACGAAATCGCAGGACGCAAATACGGTTGATGTCGTCAATGGCGTCAAGCAGACGATTAAAGACTTTGAAAAAGAAAACGGTTCGGTCAATGCATCTGTGACACTTGATCAAGGAAAACCAATCGAGGAATCCGTTTCAACGATGATTAGTAAGGCACTGATTGGTGCATTATTTGCCATCGTCATCATTTTGCTGTTCCTTCGAAACATCAAATCAACGATCATCGCAGTCATTTCGATTCCACTATCTCTTCTGATGGCGATTCTTGTGCTGAAGCAGATGGATATTTCTTTAAATATCATGACGCTTGGGGCAATGACGGTCGCAATTGGTCGAGTCGTTGATGATTCCATCGTCGTCATCGAAAATATTTACCGTCGTTTGACGGATCCGACAGAAAAGTTAAAAGGAAAAGAACTGATCATCAGTGCAACACGAGAAGTATTCATTCCAATCGCATCGTCAACGGTCGTTACGATTGCTGTATTCTTACCACTCGGATTTGTTACGGGATTCGTCGGAGAACTCTTCTTACCGTTCGCATTGACAGTCGTCTTTGCACTATTTGCGTCCTTGATCGTAGCGGTCACGGTCGTTCCGATGTTTGCGGACTCGCTCTTTAAGCGCGGTAAGGCACCAAAACCAGAAAAAGAAGAAGGTGGGAAGTTAGCGAACGGTTATCGTCGTATGCTGAATTGGTCGTTGAACCATAAATTCATCGTCTTTGGACTATCCGTCCTACTATTGATCGGAAGTTTTGCACTTGTACCAACAATTGGTGTCAACTTCTTGAATCAAGAAGGAGAAAAAACACTGTATGTCACGTACAATCCAAAACCAGGACAAACGTTGGATGATTCGTTAAAAGCAGCTGATCAAGCAGAAGATTATTTCAACAAACAAAAAAATATCGACAATCTTCAGTTTACCGTCGGTGGAGAAAATCCATTGAACCCAGGGAATACAAAACAAGGTGTCTTTATCGTCCAGTATGATCCAGACACAGAAGATTTCGCAGATGTTAAACAGACAGCAATCAAGCAGTTGAATGCCGACATTCCGACAGGAGAATGGAAAGAGCAAGACTTTAGTGGTGGAGCTGCGTCGTCAGGTGTCTCGTACTCGATCTTCGCGAATAACATTGAAGATTTAGAAAAAGTTACACCGAAATTCGTCGATGCGATCGAAGGCGAAACGAAATATGTTCGAAAAGTAACGACAGATTTAAAAGAAGCTTATACGCAGTATACGTTCGAAGTCGATCAGCAAAAAGCGGCTGAGTTCGGTGTTTCAACAGCACAACTCGCACAAGGTATCGCGAATGTCCAAGGTGAGGAAAAACCACTTTCTACTATTAAGGTGGATGGGAAGGAACTCGATGTCATCGTTCCAAACGAACAAACGACATATGATTCGATACGAGACTTGGAAGAGACAGATGTCGTGACACCACTTGGTGTTCGTAAACTGTCCGATTTTGTTGAAGTGAAAAAAGGAACGACACCTGACTCACTCAACGAACGCGATGGAAAACTCGTTGCTACTGTGACAGCAGAACTGAAAACGGATAAAGCAACAGAAGCTTCTCAAGCGATTGAAAAATCCGTCAAGAATATCGATCGTCCAACGGGTGTCTCATATGAGCAAGGCGGAGTTACTGAACAGATCCAAGAATCATTCACACAACTCGGTCTAGCAATGGCAGCAGCTGTAGCCATCGTCTATCTCGTCCTTGTCATTACGTTCGGAGGAGCATTGACGCCACTCGTCATCTTGTTCTCACTTCCATTCGCAATCATCGGTGGGCTCGTTGCACTTCTGATTACAGGCGAGACGATTTCTGTATCGTCCTTAATCGGTGCCTTGATGTTGATTGGGATCGTCGTGACAAATGCGATCGTCTTGATCGACCGTGTCATTCATAAAGAAGCAGAAGGTTTATCGACGCGTCAAGCACTACTCGATGCAGCAGGTACACGTTTACGTCCAATCTTGATGACAGCCCTTGCGACGATCGGTGCCCTTGCACCACTCGCCCTTGGACTCGAAGGTGGCGCATTAATTTCAAAAGGATTAGGCGTGACGGTCATCGGTGGACTTACAAGTTCGACATTGTTGACACTTCTTATCGTTCCAATCGTGTACGAATTCTTAGCACGTTTCCGAAAAAAGAAGTCAATTGATTCTTGAAAAAACGATTAAATCACTAAAACGGACAGATATGCAGAAATGGCGAGAATACGCCATTCAGCATATCTGTTTTTTTGTTTTGTTACAAAAGTATTACAAGAAAGAATTCGCGTTAAATAACTGTAACATGATGAAAATCTGGAACGTGATAGGATAAAAACAGAAATTATCTGACAATTCAAGTGCATATTATACTCATACATAAGAGGAGAATGAATCGATGAAAACTGTCACTCGCGTTTTGCTAACCTTAACGTTACTAATCAGTAGCTGGACACTCGTTCCGTCATCAACACAAGCCGCAACGAGTAAGAAAGTCACGATCTCCGTGGATGTGTTAAATATCCGAGCGAAAGCGACAGCATCGAGTAAGCGAGTCGGTCAATTGAAACTTGGACAGTCTGTGGCAGTGAGCGGAAAAGTGAAAGATTGGTACCAAATTCGTCATCAAGGAAAAACAGCGTATATCGCTTCGATGTATACGAAAGCATACAATGCAAAAGCAACAAAAGGATTGAGCAAAACAGGGTCAACAATCGTATCGGTAGCGGAAGGTCTTAAAGGACGCCCTTATGTTTTTGGCGCGACGGGTCCAGTTAGCTTTGATTGCTCTGGATTTACACGTTACGTCTATCAAGCACTAGGAAAATCACTTCCGCGCACAGCAGCTGCTCAGTATTCATCGACGAAACGTACAGCTCCTGGTGCCGGGGATCTCGTCTTCTTTACACACGGTAGTGGCATTCAGCACGTTGGGATCGCTGTCGATGGGAGTACGATGATCAATGCGAACTCGTATTATGGAAGAGTTGTCAAAGAATCGTTCCGTGGCGGCTACTGGGGATCACGGTATGTAGCAGCAGGGGCACTTTAAACGAAATGAAGCGACGAATTCAAATCGATGAACTCGTCGCTTTTTTATATGGATTCAGGTATAAGGAAGAACGGTCGTTCCAGCAATGAACGTTGACGGTACTTCGATTTGCGGACGAATATTCATATCGTTTCGAACTGTTAGCTGAAAAGCATGTCGTCCGATCGTAGCATATGGAATCGCGATCGTCGTCATCGATAAGACTTCAGCGAGTTCACTTCCATCAAAGCCAATGACAGAGAGATCTCCCGGGACCTGATAGCCTTGTTTTCGTAGTTCCAAGATCAGTCCCGCGGCAACGTGATCACTGGCAGTCAAGATGGCGCTCGGTCGTTGTTTCTGTTGCATCCAGCGCCTTGCGACGTTCGCACCATCTTCGATCGTCAATGTCAGTTCGTAGACGAACGCGTCACTGACAACTTCTTGATACGCATGTTTACGCGCCAAACTATTCGTACTGTCGGGGCGCCCGAGACAAATACCAATGCTTGTATGTCCTTGTTGTCGTAGATGTGCAAGTCCCTGTTGAAAGGCCGTATAGTGATCGATATAGACAGCAGCGACGTCTTCGTGGTGTTCACAAAAGACAATCGGTCCATAGCGTTCGTACGGTAAAATCGCTGATAACGGAAGGCTGTGCGACACGACGATGAGTGCGTCGATCTCCTGTTGCGCTAGCGCATCAAGAGCGAGTTGCTCACGCGTTTCCACATAATTCGTTTGCCACGTCAAGAAACGATAACTGGCGTCAAAAGCCGCTTGTGCGATGCCTTGGAGAATGGCGGCGTGATATGGATGATCAACGAATGGGAGCATGACACCGACCGTCTTCGTCATGCCCGTCGAAAGATGGACAGCGGTTTGATTACGGATATAGCCAAGTTTTACTATCGCTTCTCGGACAGCTTGTCGCTTCTCGTTCGCCACGTATGGGTGATCATTTAGTACACGTGAGACTGTCGTGACGGACACGTTTGCTTCACGTGCCAAGTCTCGGATGTTCGTCATCGCGCATCCCTCCTTTAGGTCTGGCGAGATAATCGTTGTTCAAGTCGGCGCCAATCCTGTCGGGAGACGGGAGCCGAGAATGGAGATGTCTGTTCAGCCAATTCATTGATTTTTGAGAGCAGTCGTGTTTTTTCTTGAGGAGACAAATCAGGATATTGATCAACCAACGTGTGTTGACACAAATAATAGCCTGCTGGTGTATGCAATTGTTCAATCGCCCATTCAAAAGCAACATTCCGCTTGAATAGCTGGGTTAACCGAGTATGGATCGACATGATGATTACCTCCTTTTTAGTGTATATCAAGACGATAGGGTATGAAACGCGTTTCACGGCAAGAACTATTTTTGAGCAATGGATTGATTGAGAAAATTCAGCAAGAATTGACCGAGTAGACAAAGAAGTCTATGATTGTGACGATACAACACAAAGAGGGGCGAACGTAAAATGGAATCGACAGACTCGAAGCTGGCATTAAAAATGCTCGTTGTTCTATCTCGGACGATGCATGCGGTGACGGAGCAAGTAAAGGCAGACATCAAAACACATCAGTTGAATTTATCGGAATTCGGAGTCCTGGAATTGCTTTACCACAAAGGGGATACGCCTTTACAACAGATCGGTGATAAAATTCTGTTAACGAGCGGCAGTGTGACGTATGTCGTCGATAAACTCGAAAAGCGTGGATTGATTGCGCGAAAATCATGTGCGACGGATCGTCGTGTCACGTTTGGAACATTAACGGAAGCTGGACGCGAACTGATGGAAGAGACATTCCCGAAGCATGAAGCCTTTTTAGCAGACTTGTTCAAGGATTTGTCAGTGTCGGAAAAGGAACAGTTGATTGATCAATTGAAACGAATCGGTTTACGAGCCGAACATTATACGCCGCTCGAAAATGCATAAGGATTAGCACTCATATGATGGAAAAGGCTCAAGTCACGGACTTGAGCTTTTTTTCTACAATCAGAAGTCAAACTAATTGACAAACGAAAAGGTGGTTGGTATGTTTAGTTACAGAATTTACTTTAAATAAAAGGGAGAAATAATAATGACTAAATTACTTTATGTAACTGTTAACCCAAAAGCTACAGAACACTCTTTCAGCCTTCAAGTCGGTGAAGCATTCCTCGAAAGCTATAAAGCAGCGAATCCTTCAGCTGAAGTAGAAGTTCTTGACCTATATAACGAAACAGTCCAAGAAATCGACACAGACGTGTTAAGCGCATGGGGCAAATTCGCAACAGGCGAAGAATTAACAGAAGTGGAGATCGCAAAAGTTGGTACGATGACAAAACATCTCGAACAATACATGGAAGCAGATGAGTATGTCTTCGTCACACCAATGTGGAACTTCTCTTTCCCAGCACGTCTCAAAATGTACATCGACAGCGTACTTCTTGCAGGTAAAACATTCGCTTACACTGCAGAAGGTCCTAAAGGTTTGATGGAAGGCAAAAAAGCACTCCACATCCAAGCGACAGGTGGCGTGTACACAGGATCTGGTCTTAACTTCGGTGATGACTACCTCCGTCAAGCACTTGCTTTCACTGGTGTAACAGACTACGATGCCCTCTTCATCGAAGGTATGGCGATGAACCCAGAAAAAGCAGAAGAAATCAAAGAAGCAGCAATCGCAAAAGCGAAAGAACTCGGTCGTTCATTCTCGACTGTCAACGCATAAGATAAGCGTAAAAAAGGCTCCCGCCGTGTCGGGAGCCTTTTTGTATTTGTATTGAGTTAAGAGAGCGTTGATTTTTTGCGAAGCACAAGCGTCAGGAAGAGCAACAAATCTTTTAATTTCTCAAAGCCGCGGGGATGCGTCGAGATACGATAGAGCCACTCTAGCTTGAGGCGACGGAATAATTTTGGAGCACGCTTACTATGTCCGGACCAGACATCGAATGCACCACCGACACCGATGAAGATGCCGTGATCGACTTGATCATAAACAGAAGCGATCCATTCCTCCTGTTTTGGCGCACCGAGTGCGACGAGGATAAGATCAGCTTGTGCTTCTGCGATCGCTTGCGTTGCTTCCTCTGTCTTTCCAAAACCGTGAAACGTTCCGACGAAGCGGATGTTCGGAAAACGAATCGATAACTGATGGATCAACGATTTCATAACTTCCGGGCGTCCACCAAGCAAAAATACACGCTTCTTCAGTGCATCTGCCGTCCGCAATAGTTCACGTGCCGTCTCGATCCCTGGCAATGTCGCAGTGAGGGGCGCTCCCATTCGTTTACTGGCAGCGGTCACACCAATTCCATCTGGTGTGATAAACGTCGCCTGCCGTAAAATGGCTTCGTAAGAAGGTTCGCGCAATGCACGCAACACGAGCTCAGGATTCGCCGTGACAAGAAAGGCTTTTCCGCGGTCGTGTAAGATTGTTTTAATATGGGTATACCATTGCGAAGGTGTCGCATCGACGAATGGTAGTCCAAATAATTGTTTTGTCTGAATCATAGTTTCCCACCTCATCATCCATCATAGCAGAATCAAGACGTACGAACAGCGACTTGAGACTGAAAAAGGAGCGGATCCATGTGCATCCATCTTGGCAAACGGTGTTAAAAGAAGAAAAGGAAAAACCTTATTTTCAGGAATTGTGGGCTTTTTTGAAGGAAGCCTATCAAACGACGACCGTCTATCCTCCGAAAGAGCGGATCTTTCATGCGTTTGATGCGGTCGCACCGGAAGACGTCCGGTGCGTCATTTTAGGACAAGATCCCTACCATGGTCCACGACAAGCGAACGGACTCAGCTTTTCTGTCCATGACGGAGTTCCGATCCCGCCGTCCCTTCGAAACATGTATAAGGAACTCGTCGCGGATATCGGTTGTCCGGCTCCGACATCCGGAAATCTCGAAGCTTGGTCACGACAAGGTGTCTTTTTACTGAATACGTCGCTCACGGTTGAAGAAGGAAAAGCGGGATCGCATGCTAAAAAAGGCTGGGCATCATTCACGGATCGGGTCATTGAAGTCCTAGGAACACAGACACAACCGATCGTGTTCATCCTATGGGGAAATCATGCGAAGAGTAAAAAGGTGCTGATTGATACGAATCGTCATCTTGTTCTCGAGGCCGTTCATCCAAGTCCCTTATCAGCGAGCCGAGGATTTTTCGGTAGCAAACCTTATTCGCAAACGAATGCTTGGCTGAAAGAGCAGGGAAGAGAGCCAATTGACTGGTGTTTATCGTAAATCAAAAGCGTGTGTTCCGTTGAATGCGGAACACACGCTTTTTTGAGTTACTTAGTGACTTGAGATAGTCGGTTCTTCATCCATCATGAACTTTTCGACGACGAGGGCGACACCATCTTCATCGTTCGAAGCGGTCATATACTGGGCTTTTTCTTTAACGGTATCGGCTGCATTCGCCATCGCGACGCCAAGACCTGCCCATTCGATCATCGATAGATCGTTGTTGCCGTCTCCACAAGCAATGACTTCTTCCTGAGCGATACCAAGCTTCTCAGACAGTAAGGCAAGGCTTGTGCCTTTTGTGACACCGTCTTCCGTGAATTCAAGGAAAAATGGCTTTGAGCGAGCAACCGCGAGTTCCCCTGCAAGCTCTTGTTGAAGCGTCTGCTCGACCCGCGCGAGGTGTGTCTCTTCTGCCATCATTAAACACTTGACGACAGGTGTTTGAATCGCTGTTTTAAAATCAGCGACGGGAATGACGTCCATACCAGTCAATTGTCCTTCGAGTGTCGTATACTCGTTCGGTTGTTCTGTCAGAATCTCATGTCCGACATACGTGTGAATGTAGACATCCTCCCGTTTACTTACATCATAAAGACGATGGACCGTCTCCGGAGAGAGGGTACTGAGGAAAAGTGATTCGTTCGTTTTGCAATCGATGATCGAAGCTCCGTTGAAGCTCAGGATGTAGCTTCCGTATCGTGCGAGTTCTAGTTCTTCTGCAAGATCAAGCATCGCATATGTCGGACGACCGCTTGCAAGAACGACTTTCTTCCCACGACGTTGCGCAGCAAGTAAGGCTTCTTTCGTACGTGGTGAAATCGTATGATCACTTGTCAACAAGGTATCATCTAAATCGAGAACAATCATTTTGTACGTCATACATTCAAACCCCTTTCAATTATCTGTATATCGTAACAACTTGTGTCCCATTCGACAATATACTCTCCATTGAGAGAGTATGATAAAGTGGAAACAGAGCCCGTACGGAAAGGATTCCAACTTTATGAAATATCTCTTCATGATCATATCAAGTCTATTATTAGCAGGATGCAGTACGATGTTTCCGCATCCCGCCTCTCTACTCCAACATCCGTCCCTTCCGGCATGGGAGCAGTCGTTGAAAGAGCGGATTGACCGCGATTTGCCGAAACAGGCAGAAATCGTGGCGCCACGAAATCAAGCAGTATCCCGTCTATACGAACTCGTTGATTTAGATCGAAACGGTAAGGATGAGGCGATCACCTTCTACCGTAGTGAGCAGGATGGACGTTTCACGATTCATCTTCTCGTTCATGAACGACAAGGTGAAAAATGGCGACTTGTGACACGGCAGACAGTTGCTGATGGGCGAGCCATCGATCGACTCGAAGTCGTATCTGACGCGCAACATAAACAAAACCATTTAGTCATCGGGATTACCAGTTATGGTGAAAACACGTTATATATCATTGAACAGCTGTTGTCGAAGCAACGAGATGTCACGAAGGTGGATCGGTATGACCGCCTGTCGGTGGATGATTTGAATCAAGATCGCGAGCGAGATATGGTGCTTCTACAAAAGGGAAGTCCATCTCGTTTGATCTATTATAAGGATATCTTGTCGAAAAAGCGTCAAGAGACGACGCTAGCGACAAAAGATGGCGATTTATTCGCAGAACATGATTTATTTGAAGTCGATACGATCAATGCTGCGCGCAATAAAGGCTTGATTGTCTCTTATACACGTGATGCTAAGATGCACATCGCATTATTCCGTTTAGCGAACGATACGTTGGAACAAGTGCGCTTCGGTCAAGTCGATGAGATCGTTGAACCGATGTATACGTTTCCGAAGGATGTCGATCAAGACGGAATCGTCGAGTTCGGTCATCAATATACGCCGGGCGGTAGTGAAGGGCGTGAAGGTGAGCCGAAACCACGTATCACCGCGTACTACACATGGAATGGATCGGACAATCCGCCATTTCTTGAGAGTGGATTCGAACTACGGGAAGAGCAGTACATTGATCAGGAATACAATTTCGTTATGCGTTTCCCGGCCAATTGGGCGACACGGGAAACGATCGAAAAACGTGAAAATCGCGTTCGTTTCATCAATCGGGATACGAAGCAGGTTGATTTTGAATTAGAGATCATTCCAAAGAATCAATACATTGCTAGTGACCAAAAACGAAAAATTAAAGAGGGCATCGATTATGTCTATGTGATCGATGCGACGAAGGATTATGAAATGTTCGTCAATCGTGTCACACTCGTGGAATAAAGAATCAGGGGGAGAAAAGAATGACCAAAATACTAGTAGCCGAGGATGAACACGCGATTCGCAGTTTCATCGTCATCAATTTGAAACGGGCAGGCTATGACGTCATTGAAGCGGAAAACGGAAAAGAGGCACTCGCGCAATTTGATCAACAAACCTTTGATATTCTGTTACTGGATATCATGATGCCGGAAGTCGATGGTTTCGCTGTCTGTGAACAGGCGCGGGCGAAGGATGAAGTGGTCGGGATCATCATGCTGACGGCACGGACGCGAGAAGAAGATAAAGTCATGGGACTAAGCGTAGGGGCGGATGACTACATCGCGAAGCCGTTCAGTCCAGCAGAATTACTCGCACGTATCCAGTCGCTGTTACGACGGGTAGAGACATTACGCCGCAGAAAACAGCCGCGTGAACTTGTTTCTGGACCGTTCCGAATTGATTTAGGAGCGAAGCGTGTCCAAAAAGACGGCATTGACGTCGAAGTGACGCCGACTGAATATGATTTACTTTGTCATTTCATTAAAAATGAGGATCAAGTCATGTCGCGAGATGAACTACTCGATGCGGTATGGGGCGAGAACTATTTCGGCGATCGAAAGACAGTCGATGTCAACATTCGCCGTCTTCGTCAAAAAATCGAAGAAAATCCAGCGGAACCGAAGTTCATCGAGACACTGTGGGGACATGGATACAAGTGGCGTAACGAAGAATGAAGCGCCAGATATTAATGCGGTTCATGACGATCATCACGGTGACGGTCCTACTTGTCATCGGGATTCTCTCGTTCGTGACCTATAACTATTATTACGTGACGGCGACGGATGTCTTGAAACGTCATGCGAATGCGAGTGCGGTGTTGTTTGCAAATAGCGGTCTCGCTTATGATTACACGGATTCCGAAGCGACGATTCATGATGTACTCGATTCTTATGCCTATCCAGATGCAGAAATCGAAGTGTTGGATGCGACAGGCATTCCGCGTTATTCCTCGACAGGGTTCATTTCGCAACGTAAATTGACGCGAGAAGCAGTCAATCAAGTAAGAGCGGGTCAAACCGTCACGAAACGATATGACGATGAGGCGACGGGAGAGCATTTGCTGGAAGTGACGGAACCTGTCGTGTCATTCGGTCAGACGACGGGAGCGCTCCGTTATACGACATCGCTTGAACGAATCGACCGACGTGTGATTGAAATTTGTTTAGCGATCGTCCTCTTGGGTACAGTAGTTTGGGGACTTGCCTTCATTTATTCCTCACGTCTGGTGTCTTCGATCGTTCGACCTATTCAAGAGGTAATCGGTGCGTCGGACCAAATCGCGAAACAACATTACGACGTTAAGGTGAACGAGGAGTATTCGTTCGAACTTGGAGAACTAGCACGGACGATCAATTATATGGGGCAACAGATCAAACAACAGGAAACATTGAAAGATGAATTCATTTCGGGTATCTCCCATGAGTTACGGACACCGTTGACATCGATCAAAGGCTGGAGTGAGACGTTACTCGTCGAACAGGATCAGTTGCCGGAAGAGGCGTCGCTTGGGATGGGCATCATTCATTCAGAGACGGAGCGTTTAATTTCGCTCGTTGAACAGTTACTCGATTTCTCAAAACTCGAGACGAGTCGTCTCGTCCTATACCGTCAGGAAGTCAACTTAACGGAAATCATCGAGACCGTCGCAGCGCAACTACGTCAAAAGCTGGAAGAGAAAAATGTTCAGATTGTGCAAAAGTTACCGGCGCAAGTCATTGGTCTATACGACGAAAACCGATTGAAACAAGTCTTCTTGAACCTCCTTGATAATGCAATCCGTTTTTCACCAATTGGAGGAGCGATTACGGTTCGACTCGTTCGTTCCGAGCGTGTGTTATTCCTTTCTTTCAGTGACGAAGGACCTGGTATTCCGAAAGAACACCTACGTCATGTCACGGAAAAGTTTTATCAAGTGCAAAAAGGAAAGGGCGGAACGGGACTCGGGCTATCGATTTGTCGAGAGCTTGTTGAAGCACATGAAGGCAAGCTATTCATCGACAATCAGCCAGAAGGCGGCGTCATCGCGACGATTCTGCTCCCTGTCACGAAAGCGTAAACACTCAGACAGGCAGAGTGAAACAGAAACTGGTAAAGTAAAGTGGATTATAGTACGAAATGGATCAGATGATAGGAAACGGAGGAATCAGTCATGGCACTTGGTGTTTCAAATGGTACGCTTCAACCGCTCTCCGGAAAACCGAATGCGGTATCTACTCAAACCGATCTACAGGATATGAAAATGCGTCCGCTCCCGTTCAAAGGAACGCTTGCGGATTCGAAGTTCCACCTCTTACGTATTCTACAAAGCCTCGACCGAGTAAAAATCGTTAAGGAGGAAGGAACATACATCCATGCCATCTTTACGAGTAAAGTCTTTCGCTTCAAGGATGACGTCGAATTTTACTTCGATGAAGCCGCACAAGTGATTCATTTCCGTTCGGCATCACGCGTCGGATACTCTGACTGGGGCGTCAACCGTAAACGGATGGAAGACATCACACGTCGGTATGAGGAGGGTTTGCGATGAAGACCTATCAATTAGTTGTCATCGGTGGTGGTGCAGCCGGAATGACGATTGCTGCCGGTGCAGCAAGTCTTGGTGCACATGTTGCCCTGATTGAACGTCATGCACATCTAGGTGGAGATTGTCTCCATTATGGTTGTGTTCCTTCAAAGGCTTTGATTGAAGCCGCACACGACGTGCACGTCATGAAGCGGACGGCTGAAAAATACAACGTGACGCTGAACGGAGACGCGGTCTATTCCAAAACGAAAGCAAGCGTTGATCGTGCGCGTAACATCATTCAATCACATGATGGAACGAAACGATTTGAAGATCTTGGTGTCGATGTCTATATCGGAGAAGCGACATTCCTTAGTGCACATGAAGTCGAAGTAGCGGGACAGCTTGTCGTTGGTGAAAAGTTTGCGATCTCAACAGGATCTCAACCGATCATTCCACCGATTGATGGACTAGATACGATCGATTATTTAACGAACGAGACGATCTTTGAATTAACAGAGCGTCCTGAGCGGCTGCTCGTTATTGGTGGCGGGGCGATCGGTCTTGAGCTGTCGCAAGCTTACGCGCACCTCGGAACGGAAGTCACAGTTATCGAGGGCATGAAGACGCTGCTCGGAAAAGAAGATCGTGACATGGTCGAAGTCATTCAACGTCAGCTCGAGCAAGAATTGACGTTGCATCTCGATACGAAGGTCACGCATGTCCGCAAGTCAGCTGGAGGCATCGAAGTGACGGTCGAAGCAAATGGGGAATCACGTGTCATCGAAACGGATGCCGTTCTTGTCGCGGTCGGTCGTAAGCCACGCATCGAGGCGTTACGTCTTGACCGGGCTGGTGTTCATGTCGAAAAAGGATTCGTCCAAGTCGACGGTTCGCTCCGGACAAGTCAGCGGCATATCTTTGCCGTCGGAGATACGATTGATTCCTTACCGTTTACGCACGTCGCAGGACTAGAAGGAAAAACCGTCGTCACAAATGCTTTGTTCGGTTTACGGACGAAACCTGATTATCGAGCGGTCCCGTGGGTAACATTCACAACGCCTGAATTGTTCCATCTCGGTTTGACAGAAGAAGAAGCACGTAAGAAACACGGTGACATCAAAGTCTACCAGACGGGTCTCGATGAAGTGGATCGTTTCGTCATCAATGGTCAGACGGAAGGGCGCGTCAAGCTCATCGCCGATAAACGCGGGAAACTGATCGGGGCACATGCGATCGGAGAACAAGCCGGCGAGTGGATGCAAGAAGTCGTCTATGCAATGGCACGTAAAGATAAGGTCGGTCAACTGTCACGTGTCGTGCATCCGTATCCGATTCGTGGTGCTGCCGTTCAGCGTGCTGCTGATGTCTACTGGCGTGAGCGTTTATTCGCTGGTCCGATCCCAAAATGGTTGAAACGTTATTTCGACTGGAAACAAGGAGAATGATTCATGCAACAACCTGCTACTAAACGGAATTTTGTCCCACTCGTCATCCTGTTGACTCTTGTCATTAACCTACTCGTGGCTCTCTTATTTTTTGCGCCACCTGTACAAGTCGACTCAGGATTCGATTGGACGTTACTTCCTTTTTTGAACGCCATCTTTAATAGTTTTACCTTCATGCTGTTGCTCGGCGCATGGATTTCGATTCGTCGCGGTAACCGCGTGAATCATCGCCGCTTCATTGGTGGTGCGATGACGACGACAACGCTATTCTTGATTTCATACGTCACGTACCATGCAGTCAGTGAATCGACGAAGTTCGGTGGAGAAGGATTTGTTCGTCCAATCTATTTCTTCATCTTGATTACGCACATCATTCTAGCTGCAGTCATCGTTCCGCTCGTCTTGATGTCACTCGCGCATGCTGTGAATCAAAATTTCGAAAAGCATAAAAAATGGACACGCTTTACGATGCCGCTTTGGTTATACGTCAGCTTCACTGGCGTCATCGTCTATATCATGATTCGTCCGTATTATTGAAAAGATCCTTCGTGGGTAACCACGAAGGATCTTTTTTTACGTGCCGGACTTAACTTTCGTTTCGTCGAGTACGTTTGCTTTTAAGTCGATCAATGGTCGAATCAATACCTCGACACGTCGATTCTGACTACGACCGGATTCTGTTTGATTGGACGCAATCGGTTGGAACTCTCCGTAACCGCTGACAGTAAACCGTTTTGGTTCGAGCTTTGGATTGCGTTGTAAGGCACGCATGAAACTGATCGCCCGGTCTGCACTGAGTTCCCAGTTTGATGGATACTGTGCCGTATTGATTGGGATATTATCCGTATGACCAGAGACTTGAATCTGACGTTGTCCTGCCTTGACGAGTAGAGCACTCATGCCTTCTGCGATTTGAAGCGAGCGTCCTCTTACTTCTGCTTGAGCTGGCGAGAAGAGGGCTCGGTCACGAATCGTGAAGACAAGTCCTTCATTTGTAATTTCCACCTTGATGTCTTTTTCGAGTTGTTCATTTTTGATATATTTGTTTGCTTCGTCTTTAATCTTCTCGAGTTCTGCGATTTCATAGCTTTGTGCCTTCGTTCGCGCGTCGAGTTTTTTCGAATCCTCTTCTTCTTGAGTGGAGAGCGAGCTGTTCGTAATCATCCCTGAACCACCATTGAAGACGGAGCTAAACGACTGGGACATCGCTTTTAGCTTGACGGCATCGACATTACTCGAAGCAAAAAGAACGATGAAGAGTGCTAGAAGTAAGGTCAATAAGTCGGCGTAGGGAATCAACCAGCCTTCGGAGATATGTTCGTCATGCGGCTTCTTTTTCCGCTTCATAGTTCGCACGCTCCTTCGGTGTCAGGTACACGAGTAGCTTATCTTCTAAGTTTTTTGGTGATTCACCGTTTTGGATCGACAGAATGCCTTCGATCATCATCTCGTACAGTTGAATCTCGCTCGCTGATTTTTGCTTCAGTTTCGTTGCGAACGGGAACCAAAGGACATACCCGGTGAAAATCCCGAACAGCGTCGCGATGAAGGCACCTGAGATCGCATGACCTAATTTTTCAATATCCGACAGATCGGATAAAGCGGCAACAAGACCGACGACGGCACCGAGAACCCCAAGGGTCGGAGCGTAAGTTCCAGCTTGCGTGAAGATGTTTGCATTGGCATGATGCCGTTCCGTCATGTTTTCGAGGTCGCGCGTCATGACGTCCTCGACATATTCAGATGGCTGCCCATCGATGACCATCATGACACCACGCTTCATGAACGCATTGTCGACTTCTTCTAAAGCTGCTTCTAATGACAGCAGTCCTTCTTTCCGTGCTTGCGTCGAAAGTGTCAGAAACTGTCCGAGTAAGACTTGTTTCGTCATTAATTTTTGTTCGAAAAAGATGACTTTAAACAGTGCCGGTAGTACCTTTAGGCGTTCCTTCGGGAAGGAAATCATGATGGCAGCGGCTGTCCCGACGAAGATGATGACGAGGGCTGCAGGGTTAAGTAGGGCGACTGGAGGCGCACCTTTTAAGATCATTCCTCCGATCAATGTGATAAGACCTAGTATGATCCCGATTATCGACACGATATCCATGATTGATGTGTGCCACCTTTCTGTATGTAATGCGTATAAGAACGAAAAATAAAAGAGCAGAAGACACTTCTTCTGCTCGGAAATCCAAAAACCGAGAATCAAGCGCCGTTTTCATCGATTAGCATTTGAATGCTTTCGTTTCGTTCGTCACGCTCTATATCGGTCAGTACGTCGTATTTTTTTAACACTTGATACAATTCATTTAGAATCGGTTGCTCCAAATGTAGTGACAAGAGTTCCTCAAATTGATAATACAATTGCGCAGGCATCCATTGTGATTGCCGTTCCAGCCTTCGCCAGACATCCTCAATCGAATGATCAGCCGTCTTAGGGTCCACTGTTTCCCTCAACCTCCTTTAATGATTACACGTCCACTTTTATCTAGTTTACCAAAAAAATAAGAAAACGTTTAGTCGATTGCATATTTCGATAGAACTTCTTAATTCGAGGGAGTATGATAAAGACAATTCTGTCTGAAAAAAATCTAGGGGGAGTAAGATGTTCTCGCATAAAAGACGTTCACCACTGGCACGTTTTGGTCGTGTGGGTGAATTGATGTACCATCAGTTGTTCGATAAACCGGCACGCTTCATCGCGACGGGTTTCACATTGACGATTTTGCTAGGTGGTTTTTTGTTATGGTTGCCTATTTCGCAACAGGAGGGGCAAGATATCTCCTTCATCGATTGTTTGTTCGTCGCGACTTCTGCCGGAACCGTTACCGGTCTATCGACGATTAATATCGCGGAAGCCTTTAATCTGTTCGGGCAACTTATCATGATGCTCTTGATTCAGGTCGGAGGGCTCGGCTTCATGACGATTGCGCTCGTCTTGCTGAGCGTGACAGGGCGAAAGATCGGAATTCGTCAGCGCATCATCATCCAAGAAATGTTCAACCTCGATAGCCCAGGGGGAACGATTCGTCTTGTTCGAAATATCATCGTCACGACAGTCCTTGTCGAAATCGTTGGTATGTTCTTGATTGCGCTCGATTTGTTCATTCAATACAAATATAGCTTTGGGAAAGCACTTTACTACGGTTTGTTCCATGCCGTATCTGCCTTTAACAATGCAGGGTTCGCACTTTGGGGCGATAACTTGATTGGTTTCCAACAAGATACGACGTTCATCCTGACGATCGCGGCGCTCTTGATGATTGGTGGATTAGGCTTTACGGTCATTGCTGACATCGCGGGAAAACGAAGCTTCAAAAAAATCTCCCTACACTCGAAATTGATGGTGCTGTCGTTATTCGTCATTAACGGACTGGGTGTCTTAGCGATGATGCTCTATGAATGGGTGTCTCACTTAGGTTCATTACGCGACGAGTCGTTCTTTCATGCACTTCATATCGTATTCTTCCAAGTCGTCACGACACGGACGGCTGGTTTCCAGACAATCGACTTAACGACGATGGTGCCGCTCTCGATCGGCTTGATGATGGTCTTAATGTATATTGGAGCAGGTTCCGCGTCGACAGGCTCCGGGATCAAGGTTACGACGGCGGCGGTCATCTTAAAGAATGTCTGGACGTATCTACGCGGACAGCGTGAGACCGTTCTGATGCGACGGACGGTGCAAGCACAGGCAATCCAAAAAGCGTATGCGATTGCTGTCTTCAGTTTATTGTTCATCGCTTTGATTACGACGCTCCTTGCGTTGAGTCAACCGAATCTATCGTTCATCGGTCTATTCTTTGAGACCGTCTCTGCATTCGGGACGGTCGGTCTATCATTGAATGTGACACCAGAGTTAAATAGCTTTGGGAAGTTCTTGATCATGTTCATGATGCTGCTCGGGCGTGTGGGATCCTTGACGATCTTGTTCACGTTTGCGGCACAACGAGACCGGACGATTCGTTATCCAAAAGAAAATATGTTGATCGGGTAACCGATAAAAAAAGTCCAATCGACTTCCCTTAGGGAAGAGCGATTGGACTTTTTTAGTGTGTCGCGTGTGTTTGGTAATACTGGACGAGCCGAGGCATCGTTTCTGTTAGGTCCGGACAAATGATTCCAGTATCTCGTAAATCACGTAAGACCTGTGTTGTATCGTATTGAACAGGATGGATGAAATAATCGAGTGTCTGAAGTTGCATCTGGAGTCGTTTTGCGACGGTGGGTGTCAACGCTGTACTGATGAGCCGAAATGGTACGATACCACGCGGGTAACGTCCATAATAGGCGACATGTAACATCTCGAAAATCGCGCGTGCGCCATGTGGAAATGGATCCGTCAGATGATATGTCTTATTTTTTCCGACGGGTGCATGACTGAGATAAGCAGTCGCTTCAATGACATAATCATATGGCACGAGATTGACGAGCGCGTTTGCTCGACCAGGATACGGAAGAGGAGCAAAGGATTGCAGGAGACGCATCGCGTTCAAAACGAAATAAACACCATCCCATTTCGGTGTTTCACCTGTTTCAGAATGTCCAACGACGATGCCGGGGCGGATGATTGTATAGGGAATCGTTCCGAGTTCTTTGCGTAAGCGCACTTCAGCAAGGTATTTTGTTTCTTCGTAAGCATTTTTAAAGCGACTTGCCTGTAATTCCTCTTCGAGAATCGTTCCGGAGCGCAGACCGGAGACATACGCTGTACTGAAGTAGATGTAGCGTTCTAAAGCACGGCACGTGTGGGCAAACTGGGTCACGTTCGCGGTACCGATGACATTGATCCGAAAGGCAGGTTCATATGCCGTAGCTAAATCGTACAGTGCGGCGAGATGAAAGATATGTGTGACCTCTTGTTGCAGGATCATCCGTGTATCAGACGACAAAGCAAGTTGTTCGAGCGTGATATCGCCTTCGTGCAACGCGAGTTGCTCAGGTCGTAAGGATGTGCGTTCTAAAAGATCATCGCGTCGCTTAACAGCTGCGTTTCGTTCTGACGATAAATGAAGCACATGAAAACAAGCGATTTGATCTGGAATACGTGCGAGTTGTTCAATTAGTTTGGTCGCTAAAAAGCCGGGAAAACCCGTCATGAAATAGGTCCGCATCAATTCCATTCCTTTCTTGGATCGCGTTCGAGAACGACGGTGAACGTCGAACCATCATTGATTTCTGATTCAACTGAAATCGCTCCTCCGTGTGATTCGATGATTTCCTTACAGATGGCAAGACCGAGTCCGGTACCACCAATTTTTCGGATGTCCGAGTTATCGACCCGGTAAAATTTCGTAAAGAGTTTGTCGAATGCATTTTGTGGAATACCGAGTCCGTAATCGGTCACGGAGAACGTCGCTTTCTCTTCGTTTGCCGAGAGACGGACTTGGATGTGATCCGCCTGTGGAGAGTATTTAATAGCATTCGAAAGCAAATTCAACATGACTTGCTTGATTTTGTGCTCATCCGCAAAAACGAGTACAGGATCTTCCGGCAGTTCCAATTCAATCCGGTGTTCGACGGTTTCCCGATAGGCATCGACGGTCGATGTGAGGAGATCGCGTAATGAGAACGAGGTAAAGATATACTCCTGTTTTCCACCCTCTAGACGCTGAATATCTAAAAACTCATTTAATAGTGTCGTCAGCCGTTTGGTCTCTTCATGAACGATTTCGACATAACGTTTGATTTTATCAGCTGGTTGCTCTCGGTAGCGAAGCAATTCCATATACCCAAGGATCGATGAGAGTGGCGTCCGTAACTCATGCGATACGGTACTGACAAGTTCATCCTTGACTTGATCCATCTTTGCTTCCTCAGTTCGGTCACGGAAAACGAATAAGAAACCATGACGAGAAATACGACTCTTTTCCTTCTTGATCGCCGTCGCATAAAATTCAAAATAAAGTGGACTTGATTCGTTCGGTCGCTGCAACGTAAAACGAAACGATAGTTCAGAATGTTTTCCGGCGAGTAGCTCTTCGACTTGTCGTAACATATCGAATCGGGTATTCAAATCAAGATTCGGGATCAAGCTGATCCGTTCTTGGATCTTACTTGGCGCAATCCCTGGTACATCAAGTAACTTGCGTGCTTTGACGTTCATGAAGATGAAACTTCCATCCTCTTCCGTCAGCAGGAATCCTTCATTAGAGGCTTGAAGAATCGATTGTGTGATGTCACGTTGACGCATGATGGCATTTTTTTCACGTTCAAGCATTTTCTCGATTTTTTTTCGTTCCGTGATATCACGAACGACGGCGACGCGCATGCGAATATTGTTGTAGATGATTTCACGTGGGAAAACTTCGATTTCGACAGAAGTTCCGTCAGCACGTTGACCAAGAACTTCATAGGGCTCTTCTCGATGCTCTTCGATTCGTTGTAAGACACGCGCATGATGATCCGGATGAATCAACTCAAGTGTCGTTTTTCCTTTCATCTTTTCAAGCTTCGTCCGAAAGATGACCTCTGCTGCACGGTTGGCATCGATGATGATGCCATGATCATGAAAAATGACGGCTTCGACGACGGACTCCGAGAAGAGTCGGAAGCGGCGTTCACTTTTCGTCAGGTGCCATTCGATTTGTTTTTGTGTCGTGATGTCCTGAATGAGTAAAAAGTACGTATCATTCGGCAGACGTGTCATATAAAGCCGTCCATGGAACGTCGAACCATCCAGACGATGATAGGTCCATTCATTTTCCGCTTCCCGACCATGGAGTAAGAAGAGTTGTTCATCTGATAAATCTTTTAAGTTCAGTTGTTCAAGATGTTGACGGCGGGTAGCGACTTCCTTTGCGTCATGGAGAATCGTCGGTTTTAGACCGATGATGTCTTCAGCAAGATCGAATCGGAATAAGGTACTGGCTACCTCGTTGTATGCTCGAATCCGAAACTCCGGATCTGTGATGAATAAGGCAGCATCAAGCGTTGAATCGAATAAGTCTTCTATTTTAAGAGAAGCGACATGGACAAGAAAATAGTCCGTCTCTTCAATCGCTGTGACTGTTAACTGATGTGTCGTCAAAATGATGGTTTCCTGTTGGATCGGAAACAAATCATCCGTAATCGAAAAAAGTTCCTGGATCGTTTCTTTATCCGGAGCGGTCATGAACTGGTGTTGAAACGCGTCATTATGAAAGTGAATCTTTCCATCTGCATCGACAAGAAGTACGGGTTCTTTCATAGCACGTAACGTCGAATGGATGATCCGTAGCGATGAAGGAGATGAATGTTCTGCCATGAGCTACCTCCTGACTGGTCTTCGACCGTGGATTTTAAGACAGTCTTTCCTCGTTAGTTTACTTCTGCAAGACGAGCCGCGTTTCCTGTCGAAGGAAGCAACCAACGAAGAATTTTAGTATAGTGAAAAAAAGGTCACGACGAAGTAGAGGGGAAAAGTAGGATGAAACAATTAAAAAGAAAACGATTGTTACTAGCAGCTTTGTTTGCCATGATAGGAATTTTCGGAACTTATTTTTTTTCGAGTTCTTGGGAACCTTTAATCTTAATCATCAGTATAGTAGGGTGTATCCTTTTTCTTCTTTTGTCCGTTTTAACGCCGTCGCTTGAAAAAAGACTCGATCGAATGGAAGGACGAGAATTTGAAGAATGGCTTGCCGATTTATTTGAAACAGCAGGATATCGGGTCGAGTTGACACCTGCCTCACGCGACTTCGGAGCAGATTTGTTGATAGAGGATGAACGAGGGTATAAGATTGCCATCCAGGCGAAGCGATACAATGCGGCTGTAGGGCTCGAAGCGGTTCAACAGGTCGCTGCCTCGGTTCCATTCTACGAAATGGACGAGGGATGGGTCGTTACGAATTCGACCTTTACAGAAGCCGCGTATCAACTGGCAGAACCGAATCAAGTTCGCCTCATCGATCGGGAAGAATTGCTCGCATTTGCAAAGGAGATGAACCTGCATTGAACTTGTCGAATGATTGTCGACAAAAGGGGGTTGTCAATTTGAAGAAACGGTGCAATAATCATTTTCGTTAACGAAATATCATACAGATAAAGAAAGTTAAACTATACAGGATGTCTAAATAAACTGGGGACGAAAAACCAGCACGTTTTAGCAGTGAGAGGAGAATTTCTGTTGCGCAAAGTTGTCTATGTGCAGGGTTGCGTTTTTTCGCAAGGTCATGCCGCGATTTATGATGAAGCGCACCAAATGATCGGTGCGGTTCAACACGACGAAAACGGTCGTGTTCAAGTAATGAATGGTGAAGGTAGAGGGGTAGCGTTTGGTAAGTTCATTCCGACATGTAAGAAATGGGTCGTGATGAACCATGATGGACAAGAGGTAGGTCAAATGCGCGAGAAGTTTTCGCTCTTCTCGAAGAAATGTGAGTACAACGTATATGAGCGTGGTACGTTCACGATTTCCTTCGACCTGACAAAAGGAAAATTCTCCGTACGGAGTGCAGCCGGAGAAGTCGTTGCGGAATTATTGCAGGACGGTGATGAATACCGTCTTGTCAAGGATGCTGACAAGCTCTCGATGTACGAACTACTCTCTGTCCTGAAAAGTCTGACGAACAACGTCCACTATAAATCACTGACAGCTGTTTAAATAAAAAAAGATGCCTTCCATGACATGGATGGCATCTTTTTTTCATCATGTCGTTTGCAGGACATGATGGAGGCGTTGTTTGGCTTCGTGTGTCAAATGCGACACACGACGGGCGTAGAGGCAGAGTTGTAAGACATGAACAGTTTCAGGGCGGTAGGCGTTAATCCGCTCGAGCGAGCGTTTGAGACGCTTCTCCGTTAATTCGATCGGTCCACTTGTCTCCGCGTGCTGCGTATAGACGAGATAAAAATTAAGAGGGCTGATTAAATCATCCTCATCGATATTGGGGTTCTGGAAGACGATCGTCAGCAGTTCCCGTGTTTCTTCTAACGAGAAGAGGTGTTTTAAATCATCCAACAGGTAGATGATGGCGGCTTGATTGATCGAGTATTTTTTCCCACGATGCGGTACGCCGATGATGTCCCGAACTTCACGTTTCGTCCAGTTCTGGATCGTCGTCGCTGACATGTGTTCTCCGATTAGAGCATTTGCCAAATGAACGATTTCATTGATCGATAAACCATTTTTTAATGGATCGAATTGTTTCAGGCGATTGATGACCTTTGGCAATTCCGTTCCTTCTATTGCGACGAGGGGTTCGATTCCTTTCCCCTCGTTCAGGCGTTGCAGACAACTTGATAATGTTTGGACTGCTTGAGCATCATACATTTCCAAAACTTCCTCTCTAGGACGTCATTTGACCTTATGTTATCAAATGAAGGTTCAATAGGGCAAATGGCAACTAAAACAACGTACAATAATAGGAAAGGGGGAATCACGATGGAATGGTTTGCTGCCATTGGCACGATTGGAATCGTTGGCTTCATTCTCGTCATTCTTGAATTCGTTGGACGCCGTTTCGGTTTTTCTCCCGAGACGGTTCGGAAATGGATTCATGTCGCTGTCGGTCACTGGGTATTTCTTGCGCTGCTATGGCTTGATCACTGGTACATCGCGATCGTACCATTACTTTTCTTTGCTCTCGTCAATCTGTTGACATTACGAAAAGGAATTGGACAGATGCATGGCGTCGACCGTCCTTCTTATGGAACGGTCTATTATCCGCTCGCATTGGCAGGACTCGTCCTATTCTTCTTCGAACGACAACCGATGGCACTTGTTGCGGGAAGCATGGTGCTCGCTTGGGGAGATGGTCTCGCGGCACTCGTCGGAAAACGCTTCGGGAAGACGTTTTACGTCCGCGGTGAGACGAAACGTTCCTTTGAAGGAAGTATCGCTTTGTTTTTAGCGTCATTCCTTGTTTTGACTGTAACGTTCTTATTTTATGGACAACCGATTTGGCTCGCTGTCAGTTACGGCTTCTTGCTTGCAAACATCGCAGCCTTAATCGAAGCAATCTCATATCGCGATCTCGACAACTTAATCTTGCCATGGACGATCGCGGCACTCGTTGCGTTTGCTTTTTGACTTTCAGTCGCGTAACAACAATTGTTTGAAATAGAGAAAACGTAGTCGAATATAGTCTGGGTACGCACGCCATCCTGCATGACGGATGGTCATATCTCGACACATATCACGGAAAACATAGCGATAGATTTTTTCTTCGGAATCGTCATAAACAGCTGCGTACAAGCCGTGCTCGAGCATATTGGAAATGCGTTCGTCGAGTTTAGCGTAGAGTGTATCGTCGCTGTCTTCACGCAATGTAGCATGTAGCATCTCGTATTGAATACCTTGATTAGCAGAAGCAGTCGCATGAAAGACAGCCGTTTTATCGAGATGAGATACCCCGATGATTAACGCGTAGAGTGTTTCCAACATATCGATCGAATGACCGTCTAGTTGTTGGATGGAATCAATAGCCATCAGCGTATCGATTCCAGATGCGCCAACTTTCTTTAAATATGTAAACGCATGGACGGCTGATTCTCCATAAAATTGTCGATGATTGTAATGGACGGCAAGAGAACGATGTCCTGCCGGTTCTTCCGGGAAACGTGTGATGGCTGAAAGGAAAAACTGTTCTGCTTCGTGCATATATCCTTCCTCTTCACTGATGATACCGAGAAGAATGTATCCTTGCACATGCTCGCCGATTTGCTGGTGCGTCTCTTCAATAAGTCGACGCGCTTGAGTGAGTTCGTTCTTAAAATAAAGGGAATGGGCTGTAGCAATGTTGAGCAATGGATGGGATGGAACAAGAACACGTAAGCGCTCGGTTGCGGCAATACGTACGTTCTCTTCTGTATCAGATGTCAGTGCTTCGAGTAACGCAACTTCAGCGACATGGCTCTGAAGTTCATGAGAATGAGCGGTTACGGTTTGTGTCATGTAATGAAATCACCTCTATTAGTTCAAAATCATATATTTTCATTTTCATCATATGACAAGCCGAGTGGTGCCTCAAGAAATAATAAAGAGATTCGTCCGCAATTTCTTCTTTTCATAAAAAATAGCCGATCATTCCTAGAAAAGGAAGCATCGGCTATTTTTACTTTCGAAATTATGCGTGTAAGTGAAGTACATCTTCAACGGATTTGTAGGTGTATCCGAGATCGCGTGCGACCGCTTCATACGTGACGAAGCCTTGCGCGACATTCAATCCTTTTTCGAGAGCATCGTTTTCAGCAAGCGCACGATGTGTGCCTTTATTCGCGAGTTCAAGGACATACGGAAGCGTTGCGTTCGTCAATGCCAGGGTAGACGTACGTGGAACGGCACCCGGCATGTTCGCGACCGCGTAATGAACGACACCGAATTTTTCGTACGTTGGATCATCATGCGTCGAGATGCGGTCAACCGTCTCAAAGATTCCACCTTGGTCGATGGCAACGTCAACGATGACAGCACCTGGCTTCATCCGTTTGACCATGTCGGCAGTGACGAGCTTCGGTGCTTTTGCACCTGGAATCAAGACAGCACCGATGACGAGATCACTTTCAGCGACCGCTTCAGCAATCGTGTACGGGTTTGAGATCAATGTATTGATCGAGTTACCAAAGATATCATCTAACTGGCGAAGGCGTTCTGGACTAACATCAATGATCGTAACATCTGCACCAAGACCGACAGCGAGTTTCGCAGCATTTGTTCCGACGACACCGCCACCGATGACTGTTACTTTTCCACGACGAACCCCAGGGACACCTGCAAGCAGGATGCCCATACCACCGTGTGGTTTTTCCAAGAACTGTGCACCGATTTGTGATGCCATACGACCGGCGACTTCACTCATTGGTGTTAATAATGGAAGTGTGCGGTTCTTCTCGACTGTCTCATAAGCGATTGCTGTGATGTTCGAATCAACGAGTGCACGTGTCAGTTCTGGCTCAGCAGCTAGATGGAGATACGTAAATAATGTCAGGTCTGGACGGAAATATTGGTACTCTGAAGCGATTGGCTCTTTGACTTTTAAAGCCAATTCGGCTGTTGCCCAGACTTCAGCAGCAGTCGCGATGATTTCAGCACCAGCTTTGACGTACTCCTCGTTCGTGAAGCCACTCCCCATGCCTGCCATCGATTCAATGATGACACGATGTCCTTGTGCATGTAACGCTGCTACCCCGGCAGGTGTTAATGCAACACGGTTTTCGTTGTTTTTGATTTCCTTTAATACTCCAATGATCATGTGAACGCGATCCCCTTTCGCAAATAAACAAATCAATTTCACTTCTTCTTCATTATACGAGAAATGAAAGCGCTCTACTTTATCGGCGTTTTCAAAAATAACCGATATCCTTTGTGTAAAATCACAAAGGATATCGGTCTGCTTTTAGGTACAAATAAAGTAAGGAACGTTCGGGTAGTGATTCCATCCGGATACCAGCTTCCTCCTCGATCCGTCGCATCCGATATAGGATCGTATTCGGATGAACATGGAGATGGGAAGCGACTTGCTTGACGTTCCCATCATAATGAAGAAACCATTCTAGCGTCTCACATAAAGAGGAGGCATGTTTCACATCGTAAGCACGCAATCGCTCGATTTCTTCGAGACGAACCGTTCGTCGTCGCAAACGTTCTGAAAAAATTGGCAAGAGCTGAAACAAGCCGAGACGTTCGTAACGCGTCACGTTCTTCAGTTCGAATGGAAAGGCATCTTTCAAACGTAAGACGATACCCGCCTCTTCGTAACGCTCCGGAAGCGCATGGACGCCCGTGAAGACTTCACTACTTGCCGCAACGAAATCCGTATAATCAAACCGCTCCGCAAGCAATTGACGGAAGGACTGAATGAAGGCGTCAAACTGTAGACGCTCTTGTTCTGCGTCGCGGTCGTTTGTGCTGATCCACAAGATAAAATCTGTTTCATCATATGCGTAAAGTAATGGACGAACCGTCTGTTGGATCGTCAATAAATAGCGCAGACGATCCGCAAGTCGTGGTGTGATTGCTTCTGAAAAACGGATGACCGTCAAACGACTAATGCCAGGGGGTGCGACATGGAGCTTAGAAAACATCTTCAGGATCTCCGACTCGGATAGTTCTTCATGTAATAACTCAAAGAAGAATTGTTCCGTCTGCTCTTCCTTCCGTTTTTTCTGCATGTCGATCGCTAGTAATTGACGTTGAGCAAGCAGAGCTCCTTTCTTTAAATCTGCTAGTTCTGATGGAGTGAACGGGGTACTGCGAGCAATCGACCAAATGTAGCCGAGAATTTCTGAATCTTGTTTGATGGCAATGGCGACGCGGTCATTCAGTCCAACATCCGTGCGCGCAGAAATGATGAGCGGATCGTCTTGAGTAGCGAGACTCTGGATGACTTCGTCTTTCCAGAGTTGGTCGATGACCGATTCCGGTACCCGGCGACCGATGATCGTTGCGACACGAGCAGGGTCCGTGTCAGCAGTATGCGTACTATAGGCAAGGAGACGGTGATTACGATCTTCAATCGTAATCGGCGCATTTAAGGCGATACCGATCGCTTCCGCTAAATCGTCTAACGAATGGTATGAAGCTTCTAACATGGAGGAATCCCTTCTTTCTCTCTCGTTCAGTATCTTTAGTATAGCTTATGTTGTGTAAAATCACAAAAATTATTCTTTCGTATTGTATAAAAACACAACTCCATGCTACGGTAAGCCTCGGAAAAAAGAGAGAGGATGAAATGGCATGGATGTGTTACGTCTGATATCTGCTTGGGTCTGGGGAATTCCAAGCATGGTGTTGTTAGTAGGAACGGGAGTGTACTTTACGATTCGTTTACGTGGTCTTCAGTTTCGTCGCTTGAAACAAGCGTTTCAATTGTCTGTTCAAAAATCAGGACAGGGTGAAGGGGAAATTAGTAGCTTTCAGATGTTAATGACGTCTCTTGCAGCGACGATCGGGAACGGAAACATCGCGGGAATCGCGGTCGCCTTGACGATGGGCGGACCGGGTGCAGTCTTTTGGATGTGGATCGTCGGTTTGATCGGAATGGCGACGAAATATGCGGAAAGTCTTCTTGCGATTCTTTTTAGAAGTCGAAATGAACGCGGAGAAGCTGTCAGTGGACCGATGTATTATATCGAAAAGGGACTAGGTGCAAAATTTAAATTCCTCGCCATCTTGTTTGCGGCATTTGGTTTGATTGCATCATTTGGTGTCGGGAACACCGTGCAAGCGAATGCGATGGCAACGGTGCTTGAGCAATCGTTTCATGTACCGCTTCTACTCTTCGGCATTCTGCTCGCGCTGGCGGTCTATGTATCGATTCGTGGTGGACTTGAACGCGTCAGTGCGATCTCGACGATCTTTGTTCCGATCATGAGCTTACTTTATATCGGTGCCGCTTGTGTCCTTTTAATATTGAAGGCGGATCAGATTCTACCAGCCTTTGGTTTAATCTTTGAATACGCCCTCCAGCCGCTTGCGCCTGCAGGAGCCTTCACCGGTGTATCGATCATGATGGCGATGCAAGTCGGTGTAGCACGTGGTATTTTCACGAACGAAGCAGGACTTGGGACAGCAGCATTGATTGCCGGATCTGCGAAAAGTGAGCGTCCGGTCGAACAAGGATTGATTTCGATGACGAGTACCTTCATCGTGACCTTGATCGTTTGTACGATGACGGCACTCGTCCTTCTGACGACAGGCTTTTGGGATCCGTCAGGCGGACTACATTCAGGTATGACGCATGATGCGAATCTTTCCGGGGCAGCACTGACAGCAACCGCCTTTGCGAGCGTCCTTGGATCATTTGGAGAATGGACTGTCGCATTCTCCGTCTTCTTCTTCGGTTATTCGACGATCATCGGTTGGTATGTCTATGGAGAGAAGTGCTTGGAGTACTTGAGCGGTACGACACGTTTCAACGAAGGATACCGTGTATTCTTTGCACTCGCAGCCTGTTATGGTGCCGTCGCGCAATTAGAACCGTTGTGGCTCGTCGCAGATATCGCAAATGGATTGATGATGATTCCGAACTTGATCGGGATGCTGTTCTTGTCGCACTTGGTCATTGAACAAACGAGGAATTACGAACGGACGGGTCATAAACGAGTCGCTTAAACGAACAAAAGCCGTGATGCCTTTAAACAGGCACCACGGCTTTTATGATGAGACGATTCATCCATTCGTCCGACGACGACTGTAGATGAGGAGTGTCAGTAAGAAAATCAAACTCAGCGCAACGAGGACAGAAAGTGAAGCGACGTTCCAGCCGATGACCTCGAGTAAAACACTGATCGCAACCGTCAAATAGAAGATACCGAGGTACTTTTTGACGAATGGGCTTTCGAAGTGCGTCAATTGCTTCGCGCCAATCGGTGCTCCGAGCAAGGCACCGACGATCAGCATGATTCCGACCAGGATATCGATGTTCGTACTTGCGACCGTGTAATTGACAAGTCCCGATAGGACAATCAGCAACGCGGAAGCAATACTCGTTCCGACCGCACGTTTCAACTCATAGCCAACGATCCCGACGAGTAACGGGGTGATGATGAAGCCACCGCTGACACCAAGTAATGAAGAAATGAATCCGGCGAACAAACCAGTGAAGGCAAGAGCGAGATATCGATTTTTCCACCCCGTCTGTTCACCCGTCGTTGATTTCGGACGTAAGAATTTATTCGCGAAGTAGAGTAAGAGACCGATATAAACGATTGAGATGACGAGATGAGCACCATTGACTGCCTCTAGACGAAGAACGAGTGGTGTCGCGATCGTCGAACCGATGATTCCGACGCCACCGACGACGAGACTATCGCGCCAGACGACATTTTTAAGACGTAAGTGAGAGATCGTTCCTGAAACGGTAGATCCAAGTGTCAGCATAAGACTCGTCGCGATCGCGACACTTGGAGCATATCCTAAAATGAGTAACAGGGGCGTCAAGATGATACCGCCACCGATTCCGAAAAATCCGGAAATGATTCCAATGAAAAATCCGAGGATTAAGAAATAATAAAAAGCGAGATCCATGTACAGTCTTCCTTTCCTTTTCTTCTCTATTATTCACTTAGTATGGCAATGAATGAGAAGAATGTAAAAGGGGACGGCTCCTTCAAGGGGGTTGAAGGAGCCGTTAAGGGGAACTTATTCTTTTGACGCGGCGACTTCCGTTGCTGCATCGATACCGGTATTGGCCTTGACTAAGATACGTTCGAAGTTACCGGCAACCTCGTTCGATTTCGTCAACAATGTCCCGACGATAGCTCCGAGGAAACCAAGCGGGATGGAGACGATTCCTGGATTCGTCAGCGGGAAGAGGGCTTCCCCGACGAACAAGGCTGAACCGTCGACTGCCCAAAGGTTTGGACTGAGTGCGACGAGAATCAGTGAAGAGAATAACCCGACGACCATACCTGTGACAGCTCCGCCAGTATTGAAACGGCGCCAGAAGATCGTCAAGAGAATGACTGGCAAGTTGGCACTTGCCGCGACAGCGAAGGCAAGCGATACGAGGAACGCGACGTTCATCGATTGTGCGAACAATGCCAGTACCATCGAAATCAAGGCGACAGCGATGGAAGCAAGTCGTGCTGCCGTCATCTGTTCTTTTTCCGTTGCTTGCCCTTTGCGTAGAATATGACTATAAAAATCATGAGCAAAGGCAGACGCAGCGGATAAGACGAGTCCTGCAACAACAGCGAGGATTGTCGCAAAAGCGACCGCAGCGACGAAGGCAAAGAGTAAATCGCCACCAAGTGCTTTAGCGAGAAGTGGCGCAGCCATGTTACCAGCAGCATTAGCAGCGATGATATCTTCAGAACCAACGAAAGCAGCAGCACCAAAGCCGAGGAAAATCGTCAAGATATAAAAGACACCAATGATCCATGTCGCGTACACGACGGATTTACGAGCTGTCGGAGCATCCTTAACAGTAAAGAAACGAATTAAGATATGTGGTAATCCAGCTGTTCCAAGAACGAGCGCGAGATTGAGCGAAATCGTATCGAGTGGTAACTTAAATTTGTTTCCAGGATTCAAGAATGAATCCCCGAGCGGCGTGGCTTGTTTCACTTCTGAAAACATCTTGAAGATCGAGAAATCGAACTTCGCGAAGACCATGAACGAGATGACGGCTGTTCCTGCCATCAAGAGAATCGCTTTGATGATTTGAACCCACGAAGTCGCAGTCATACCACCGAAGACGACGTAGACCGTCATTAAGATACCGACGATGATGACACTCGTCGTATAAGGAATTCCTAACAACAATTCAATCAAGGCACCTGCACCGACGAGTTGCGCGATCATGTAAAAAATCGAGATCGCGATCGAGTTCATGGCAGCGACTCCACGAACTTTTGAGGCGTTAAAACGAGCGGCAATCATATCAGCCATCGTGTATTTTCCGAGGTTCCGAAGTGGTTCGGCAACGAGGTACAAGACAACAAGATAAGCAACGAGGAAGCCGATCGAGTAAAAGAATCCGTCGAATCCGGCTAAAGCGATCATCCCGGCAATTCCGAGGAACGAGGCGGCTGACATGTAGTCGCCGGCAATCGCCATCCCGTTTTGTGCACCAGTGAGTCCGCCGTCCGCTGTATAAAAGTCGTTAGCTGTTTTTGTTTTACGGGCAGCAAAGTATGTAATGACGAGCGTCAAACCGACGATCGCTGCGAATAGGGCAACGGCAGTATAATTCATTTCGACTCCTCCTTGATCTGTTCGACGAGTCGATCAAAGGCACGTGCTTTTTTGCTATACATCATGCAGAACGTCCACGTCATGATGAACTGGGCAAATGCGAATACCCAAGCTCCTGTAATATCACCGAATACTGGCTCATTCAAAATCGTGAAGTAACTTGTCAAAATCGGAAGCGCAAAATAAAAAATAAGGCAAAAACTAATAGCTGGAAGAATGAAGCCGTTCTTTTGGCGCATCAATTGTTGAAAGGTAGCACTCTCGACGATTGCTGGAGCAGATTGAGTCGCTTCATTTTTTTGAACTTCGGACACTTGATGCATGAGGACGCCTCCTTTAAGGAATGAATGTAAATTCATTATAAGGATGTCGTTTCTGGAAAAGCTATCCTAATTTTTAAGAAGAAAAGATCATTATTATATTAATATTGGTCATACCAATTTAATGTAAGCGTTTTCAATATTGAACATTGTTTGAACGTTATTTTTATATATTAATCACTTTATAAAATGATTCAAAAGACCTAGTCCCTAGAAAAATGAGAACAGCTTAAAAAGCCTGTCTATGGAATCATAGACAGGCTTGAGTCATTTTTCAGATGGACGTTCGATCTTATCTTCGATTTCTCGTAAATGATCCGCACGTTTTGAAAGGGCACGACGCTTCAACCATTCTTCCGTCCCGCGACTAACTCCCCAGATGGCGAGTAAAATCAAAAATAGAAGGACAAGACGCATCGGACGTTCGAGGAACGTGGACCATTCCTTTCCGATTAGCGAGAAGATGATGACGACGATCAGACGCCCGGCACCAGCAGCGATCAAATACGTCCGCAGCGATAGTTGAATCATGGCAGAAATGGACGTGATGATGAACGCAGGCATGAATGGAAGCGAAAAAAAGAATCCGAGTGAGATGGGACTCATGTGACGAACACGTTCAATCCACTGTTGCGCGGCATGGTGTTTTTCAAGCCAACGCGTGACCGGACGACGAAATAGATATCGAATACAAGCGAAGACGACGAGTGATCCAAGCATGCTCCCGACCCATGATACGAGAACACCCATACCAAAACCATAAGTTGCCGCATTCGCGGAAATGATCAGGACGAGTGGTAGGAAAGGAAATAGAGACTCAAGAAACGGGGCAATCAAACCGGTGGCAGCTCCTCCAGGTAAGTCTTGGAGAAAGAAAATCATCTGCTCGATCCAGTCACGAAGTGTATGGAGCATTCGGAATCCTCCTTGCGAGATGTACTACTGTGTTTTATTTTACCTCTTTCTGATTCAGAAAGGGAATGAAATTCCTTGAAAGGGATTCAGGAATTGTAGATTGTACATTCGAAAGGGAGTTGGTATTATACTTAAATGGGTGCGTTTTGCAGGCGTTCCCAGCTAGTCAATAGCTAGACGCTTCGTTTGCCAACGTTCGTTTTACTGCAAAAAACTGACATGGGGGCTAATGAGGAATATGAAACCTTATCGCGTACTATTATTTTATAAGTATGTTCCAATTGAAAATGCGGAACAGCTAACGAAAGAGCATCTTGCTTACTGTAAAGAGCTCGGTATCAAAGGTCGGATTTTGATTGCACCAGAAGGAATCAACGGCACACTCTCTGGAACGGTCGAACAAACGGAACAATACATGAAGGACTTGACGGCGGATCCACGATTCGCTGACATCGAATTCAAAATTGATGAAGTTGAAGAGCATGCCTTCAAAAAGACGTTCGTCCGTTACAAAAAAGAACTCGTCACATGGCGTTTTGAGGACGAATTCAACGTACCAGAAGAACACGCTGCGTATCTTGAACCAGCAGAGTGGAAAGAAATGATGAAACAAGATGACGTCGTCATTCTCGATGTACGCAACAACTACGAATACGACCTCGGACACTTCAAGAATGCCGTAAAAGTCGATGTCGATGCTTCACGGGAATTCCCTGAATGGCTAGACGAGAACGAGCATTTGTTTGAAGGGAAAAAGGTTCTCACATACTGTACGGGTGGCGTTCGTTGTGAGAAATTCACGGCGTACTTCCGTAAACGGCAACAGAGTGATGATATCTTCCACCTGAAAGGCGGAGTCGTCATGTATGGAAAAGATGAACAGACACAAGGAGAAGACTGGGAAGGTGAACTATACGTCTTTGATGAGCGTGTACAAGTTCCTGTCAATGCCGTCAATCCGTCTGTCGTCTCAGAATGTTACTACTGCGGAAAACCGGAGACGCGCTATGTTAATTGTGCAAACCCGGAATGTAATCGACAGCACTTCTGCTGTGAAGAATGCGAACCAAAAGTCATGCGTTCGTGTTCCGATGAATGCCGGGAGCATCCGCGCAACCGTTATGAAAAAGAGCAACAAGAAGAATTAGTATAAGGCACGCGTAAAAAGCCGGATGATTTCTTTAATAGAAACCGTCCGGCTTTTTTTGTGTATTCAAGAGGACGGGAACAAGTAACGTAAAATATCTGGCAAACGTTTGGCCCAGGCCGTTTCATGATGGATTGCTTCCGGAATGATCGTATAGCGACTTTGAGTGAGTTTCTGTTCAACCGCTCGCGCTAAGACATCATTCGTGTGTAAATAATCCGTCTCGGTCATCGGACCACTCACTTCTTTTGTGCCGACGTCCATATAACAGCGATGCGTTGCAGACAGAGACGGGCTTCGCTCTATGAATTCAAGGAGTGAGGAGAAGTTTGCCCATCCGGCAGTCGATAAGGCAGCGACGCGCGTGATGACTTCCGGATACGCGAATAATCCATATAGCGAGATGACGCCACCCATCGAACTGCCGATCATTGTCGTATCATCAGGGCGTGTCGCATAGTTGGCATCAATGTATGGTTTTAACTCGCGGATGATCCAGTCCATATAGACCTTACCGTTGCCACCAATTGACGTCCGATGCGAAGGATAGGCGCTCCGCATCAATAAGGCTTCGTCGCTCCAAGGAGCATAGTCATCGTACCGATCCATTCCATCTTCTGGACTGTCAATCGCGACGACCATTGCCGGAATCTGTGTCTGTTGTAGTGCAAGATGAATCTCCCAGCCTTTTCCGAACGAGGCGGTTTCTCCACTAAAGACGTTTTGTCCATCGTGCATATAAATTACTGGTAATGCTTCAGAAGGATCCAAATGGGGCGGACGATGAATTCGAATCGTCCGGTGGGCTTGTGATGTCGGTAGCGTCATTTCAATTTCCGTAATCGACAATAGAGTCACGACCTTTCAAAGGTTTGCATAATGCGCGGTACAATTGCGTCCGTTGTGTTTTCCGCCGACATAGAGTGCATGGTCGGCTTGACGTAACGATTCTTCGAACGTCCGTTGATATCTTTCATCCACTGTATCAATTCCGAGGCTGACGGTTAAGGACAGTCGGTGACCATCGACGAGGAAGGGACGATCCATGACCGTATGGCGGACCGTCTCGGCAATCTGAATAGCAGCCTCTTGACTACCATTTCGCAACAGAAGCACGAATTCCTCCCCACCATAACGAGCAGCAAAGACATCATCATGTTGCAATTGGATCGTCTGGATGCGTCGACCGAGTTCACGAAGGACGAGATCACCTACTTTATGACCGTACGTATCATTGACACGTTTGAAATGATCGATATCGAACAGAATTACGGAGAGCGGGTAGGAGTCAGCGGCAAATTCCTGCCGACCGTGTTCATAAAAAGCACGGCTATTCGGTAATTCGGTCAAAGCATCGGTCCGACTTTCCGTATAGAGTTGGACCGTTTCACGTGAGCGTTCTAAGACGCGACAAAAGGTACGAAGCAAACGAGATAATTCGTCAGCATTTGTCACATCATAGGCGTCTGCGACTTGATGGAACAGGATGATCGAAACATCGACCTCTCCGCTCGTAATCGAAGGAATCGCTAGCATCGAGTGACGATCGACAGGCAATCCGATTTGAATATCGTTTCCCCAGTCGCAACGCAGACCATAGATGATTGGGGTATGCAAATCGTCAGCTGACAAGGAATGAAACAGTGGTAACACGTCGATTGGTTGTTTCGTCCGAATGTTATAGATGACTTGTTTCCGCTGTTGTTGAATTGAGATCCAACCTTCAGAAAACGGCAACAGATGTGGTAAATCGAGGAGTAACGAATCGATCGTCTCGCGCTCGAAGCGGGAAATCAACAAGTGTTCCTTCGCATCATCAAATCGTTTGGCATTATCGTTTGCTTCAAGGAAGTCACCACGTTCTTGCAACAGACGTTTGAACAAGAAGAGAATCAAGGCGGATACTGTAGCCGCGACGAGCGGACTTTCATCGTAGAACCAGATTCCAAGTAGAGCACTTAACATGCTGATTCCATAAACGAGGGACTGCAACTTCACGAGACGTCGCCAATCGTATTTCAAGTAGAGGAAGCGATTGACGAACAGACATTGGAAGTAAGAGACAAGGAAGACAGTGATCAAAAAGCCGATGAAAGGGAGTAAGGCTTTCGTATACGTAAAGTTTGAGCCGATTGGTCCGCCGAGCGCATAATACGCAAAGGCCGGAAGCGAGATGTAGACTAAATCGAACAAGGCGTTGATTGGGTAGAGATAAACGAAACGTTTCCAGCGAATCGCTTTTCGGTGAGACATGAATTGAAAGACGAGAATACCGATTTGGCTTAAAATCAAAGCGTACGTCAAACCGTAATTGAGGAATAAAAATAAGATGATGCCTTCTTGGAATGTATAGTAAATGCCACCACGACGGACATTATCGAACTGAAACAGGAGAACGAGTCCAAACAAATAAAGGGTGTTGATGATGGAGATGGAAGGATGGAAGGTTGGTGGATGAACGATGCCGATCACTAATAATGTCAAAGCGACGAGACCGAAGACGATCCAGCTCGCCCGGGCTACATGTTGGTAGTAGCGCATGAAACATCCCTCCCCCTGAGAAGTATCTTTTATTCCTATACCCGAATTGTGGAAATTTTGATAAGCCATTTACTAAAAAAATAAGGTTGAGAGAAAAGAAAGAATTGCGTATAATGTGAAAGATATCGAATACAGTCGATGATGAAGAGAGTAACGGTTGATTTTCGTCAACTAGCGAATCAGGGAATGGTGGAAGCCTGAGGACGAACCGATCGTGAAACGCACTTCTGAGACGCTGCCCGATTCCTGAAGGAAAAGGCGTAGCCGGGGGAACCCCGTTATCCCCGAACAAGGTGGGTGTCGAGTGACACCAAGAAGAGTGGTACCGCGGTCATTCCGTCTCTTTGCGCGTGGCGCAAGGGGCGTTTTTTATTGCCAAAAAATCAGTAAAGCAGGAGGAAATAAAGATGAGTTATAAAGCGCAGTATGCAGAAGTATTACATCAAGTCATGGAAGGTGCCTTATCGGTTGAACAAATCGAACAACTGATCGAGCAACCGAAACATGAAGATCATGGAGATCTGGCATTCCCATGTTTCATGCTCGCGAAAGCATTCCGTAAAGCACCGAACATGATTGCTTCGGAGCTCGCAGAAAAAATTGATGCGCCGTTGTTCTCAAACGTTCAAGCTGTTGGTCCTTACATTAACGTCTTCTTGAACCGGGAAGTCGTCTCGCAAGAAATCGTCAACCAAGTCCTGACGGAGCAAGAGGCGTTCGGATCAAGTGAAGCGAATGGAAAAACGATCGTCACTGATTTTTCATCACCAAACATCGCGAAACCTTTCTCGATGGGTCACTTACGTTCAACAGTAATCGGAAATGCGCTCAACCAAATCTCACGTAAAAAAGGGTACGACGTCGTCGGTGTCAACCACTTAGGGGACTGGGGAACACAGTTCGGGAAATTGATGGTGGCTTACACGATGTGGGGTGAGGAAGAAGCGGTCCGTGCAGAACCAATCAAGGAATTGTTGAAATTATACGTCCGGTTCCACGAAGAAGCGGAAACAAATCCGACGCTTGAGGACGAAGGACGTCTCTGGTTCAAAAAACTCGAACAAGGTGATGAGCAGGCAACAACACTTTGGACGTGGTTCCGTGAAGTCTCACTCGTCGAGTTCAACCGTGTCTATGAGATGCTCGGAGTTAAATTCGATAGCTTGAACGGAGAAGCCTTCTACAACGATAAGATGCAACACGTCATCGATTTGCTTGAAGAAAAAGATTTACTCGTCGAATCAGAAGGGGCAATGGTCGTCGACCTCGAAGCAGAAGGTATGCCGCCTGCTTTAATTAAAAAGAAGGATGGCGCAACGCTTTATGCGACACGTGACTTAGCAGCTGCTGTCTATCGTCTCGAAACGTACCGTTTTGAGCAAGCGTTCTACGTCGTTGGCGGTGAACAAGCGCTTCACTTTAAGCAATTGTTCGCAGTCCTGAAGAAACTTGGATTTGAGAACGTCGACGGAATGCACCATGTACCGTTCGGTTTGATTATGAAAGACGGAAAGAAAATGTCGACGCGTAAAGGTCGGATCGTCTTGCTTGAAGAAGTACTACAAGAAGCAATCGACGTCGCGAAGCAAAACATCGCGGAAAAAAATCCGAACTTAGCGAATGCCGAAGCCACAGCTCGTCAAGTAGGTGTCGGCGCCGTCATCTTCCATGATTTGAAAAATGAACGGATGAATAATATCGAGTTCGATCTTGAGCAGATGTTGAAATTCGAAGGTGAAACAGGACCGTATGTCCAGTATACGAATGCTCGTGCGCACTCATTGCTCCGTAAAGGTAGCTATGATGGCACACCATTCGCTGGTAGTGCCGATGATCATGCATGGGGTGTCGTCTCGATGCTGAACCAATTCTCGACGGTCATCGATCGTGCATTCACACGTCGCGAGCCGTCAATCATCAGCCGTTACGTCTTAGATCTTGCACAAAGCTTTAATAAATACTACGGACACGTCCGTGTTCTCGAAGATGACGCAGCAAAACAATCGCGTCTTGCACTCGTCAAGTCTGTCACGATCGTCTTGACAGAAGGTCTTCGTTTACTTGGTGTCGGCGCTCCGGAAGAAATGTAAGACCAATCCACGAATAAGAAGAGGTAGATTATGAAGACTGAGACGAAAGACCGATTACAGCAAGCTGCTTCACAGATGAAGCAGGAGCCTTTGGCAGAAACCGTCGCCTTCATGGCTGATTTTCACGGGAAAGTCGCTGCTTGGTTACCGGGAGAGTCTGTCGATTTCGTTCACGATTTCGTGACGGCGCCGGAAGCTGATTTGATTGCTCCGATCGAAGGAGACGCGTTGCGCACGAAAGACAATTTTGAATTCTTCATGCGTAAGAAACAGACACGAAAAAAACTCGGCGAACTGTTGACGCTTTGGAAGTCGGCACGCACGACAGAGACGTTGAGTCAAATCGATGCGATCGGATTAAAAAAATGGCTCGCTCGTAATGAATTCCGTTCGGAAGATAAACCATGGGATTATTTGAACCGTCTGCATGTTCTTCTGTTCCTTGATTTGATGACGACGATCATCGATGATCATCGATTGACGAGTTTGCATGAGCAACTTGTCGGTACAACACCAGTTCCGACGAGCTTCGTTCGTCGTCAAGGGGATGTCCGTCAAGTCATCGAAGCATTCGCGGAAGAGACGAACTTCACACAAGTGGATATCGTCAAGGCATCGCTTGTCCGTTATCTCTGATCAATAAGATGCACAAACAAAAGCCGTCGAGCCCTGTGCCCGACGGCTTTTGTCGTATCCTCTTACTTCGCCTGATAGAATACGATCGATTGTTGCACTGAATCGTAAAGACACCATTCTCGTTCGAACACGACAGGACCTAGATTGATGGCATATCGTCCTCCATTAATGGATAAAGATTGATACAATGGGCTCGACAGAGCAATACCATTTCGAAACAAACCTCTGATATGACTATGACCAAAAAAGAGTACTGGTTCACGTTGCTGTGACAGATCAGGCAAAAAATCACGGGACCAATTCAATTGATCTCCATGAATCAACAATGCACCCTCGATGTGTTGTTTTCGAGGGCAGTCGCGTAACGCATCGATGACAGGAGATAGTTGCGGTGGAACGAGCGACAGGATGCGCTCTTCTTGATTACCCAGTAATGTCTTAAAATCAATTAGGTTTAAAAAATCATCATCAAGCGTCACGACGAGGGAGAGCGATTCGAAAGAATAGCGCTTCGCTCGCTTTTTACCGACATGGCATTCATGAACATCACCGAGACAAAACAAATGCGCATCGGGAGCGAGCTGTCGTATGTCAGCTAGGACAGCCGCTGTGTCGGCTACTGAACTGTGAAGATCCGCAAAAAGGGCATAACGCATGATCGACCACTCCTTTGTTAAGGAGATACCCGAAAATGCGTTATGCCTATCTTTTGAATATGAGCGTTCAGATCAATCGATTAACGGAAGTTAATGAATTGAACATCGACTGATAATGGAAGCTCACGAACGATCTGCATGACTTGTTGTAAGTCGTCACGTGATTTACCTGTGACGCGGATTTGGTCATCTTGGATCTGTGTCTTCACTTTTAATTTCGATTCCTTGACGGCATTGTTGATCTTTTTCGCGTCGTCACGGTCGATTCCACTTTTCAGGATGACACGTTGTCGGACTGTATTCCCGGCAGCCTGCTCGACTTTTTCGTACTGCAGGTTTTTAGTTGGGACTTCTCGCTTGATCAATTTTGCTGTTAAGACATCTTTGACTTGATCGAGTTTGAAATCGTCATCTGAGATTAGAATCAAATCCTCTTTTTCGAGCTTCATGTCGCTTTTTGAACCTTTGAAGTCGAAGCGGTTCGTGATTTCCTTCAGTGCGATTTGGACCGCGTTCTTGACTTCCTCGATGTTGATTTGTGACACGATATCAAATGAATTATCTTTTGCTGCCATTTCAATCTCCCCTTTCATTCCACTCTCTATTTTAGAGAGGAATACCGGAAGCGTCCACTGCTTTGAAATTTTGTTATAATAAAAACCATGAAATGAAAGGGGTGCTTGGCTTTGAAACAAACAGCAGACATGTTGACGCTCACACCGCAAGAACTGGATGAGCGATTTGCCTATAGTGGAAATGATTTAGGAGCGATCTTCTCAGAGACAGCGATTCACTTGCGCTTGTGGGCGCCGACAGCAGAACGTGTCGTGATTCGTCTCTACAAGACACTACGCGCACGAAAAGTCGAAGAGGTCGAGATGGTGGCAGACGAACGGGGAACGTACGTCGTTGAACTCGATCGAGCGACATATGAAGGTTATTTCTATACGTTTCAAGCGAGCATCAACGGACAAAAGGTCGAGGCGGTCGATCCGTATGCGAAAGCCGTCGGAACGAACGGAAAGCGCGGCGCATTAATTGACCCGACCAGTGTGACACCAGAACGATGGATTGAAGAACGTCCATTGTTCCATTCTTCGCAAGACGCAGTTGTCTATGAATTACACGTACGCGATGCAACGAGTCATCCGGCCAGTGGTGTCGTTGCACGTGGTACGTTCGCTGGACTGACGGAAGCAGGGACACGGACACCAAATGGTGGATTGACAGGGCTTGATTATTTGGCAGACCTCGGTGTGACACATGTCCAGTTACTACCGATCTATGATTTTGGCTCGGTCAATGAGACAGCGCCGAACGACCCGGATAACTATAACTGGGGTTATGATCCGGTGAACTACTTTGCGCCGGAAGGTTCGTACTCCTCGAATCCGGATGATCCACGAACGCGGATTCTTGAATTAAAACAATTGGTGCAGGCGTTACATGATCGCGGGATCCGTGTCATCATGGACGTCGTCTTCAATCATACGTATGATGCGGCGACGGTTCCGCTTGGTCAGTTCGTTCCTGGATACTTTTATCGTCAAGAGGCGGATGGGAGTCTCTCAAACGGTAGTTTCTGTGGAAATGATACTGCATCTGAACGTCTGATGATGCGAAAGTTCATTCTTGATTGTGTGACGTACTGGGCGAAAGAATACCATCTCGATGGGTTCCGCTTCGACTTAATGGGACTTCATGATGTTGAGACGATGAATCAAGTGCGCCATGCACTTGACCGGATTGATCCATCGATTCTGATCATCGGTGAAGGCTGGGATCTCGATACGCCACTTGATCCGGAAGAAAAAGCGAACTATTTCAACGCACCGAAGATGCCAGGAATCGCTCATTTCAACAACGGTTTACGGGACGGGGTCAAAGGCGACGTCCAAACGCCAGAAGACCGTGGTTTCATCAGTGGTGCATTTGACCGGACGAGTGAAGTCAAACGGGGAATCGCTGGTAACGTCTCTTCGCAAGGGTTTGCCGATGAGCCGAATCAAGTCGTCTCGTACGTCGAGGCTCATGATGATTTGACGATTTGGGATAAATTGACGGTGTCTCGTCCAGAAGACACGGAAGAGATTCGTCGGAAACGGCAAATGCTTGCAAATGCGATCATTTTGACGGGACAAGGGATTCCTTTCCTCCATGCCGGACAAGAGTTCTTCCGGACGAAAGACGGTATTCGTGACAGCTTCAATGCCGGAGAGGTCGTGAATCGTCTCGACTATGAACGGGCAGAAACAGAGCGTCCAGCAGTCGAGTACGTCAAAGGATTGATTGCCCTTCGTCGTCAGTATCCGATGTTCCGTCTCGCAAACGCGGCGATGATTAAAAAACATCTTCGTTTCCTTGAAGAAGAGGAAGGTGTCATTGCCTTTGAACTGAAGCGAACATATGAAGGATACGTCGAACGGCAGCGTGTCTATCACAATGCGACGGAAAAAGATATCACGATTGAATTGCCAAATGGTGAATTCGAGGTGTTGGTTGAGTCGGGTGCCGTTAAATTACACGCACCACGATTGCACGAAGAAAAACAGTTAGTCGTTCCAGCGTTGACGACTACGGTCATTGCGGAACGAAAAGCAGATTACAAGAAATACGCGGTAGCAGGTGGTGCAGCACTGACGATCATCGGATTGTTGTACGCAGCGAACAAGCGTCGAAAGAAAACCGATTAAATGGAGAAGGATGAAGCACTAAATGGCTTCGTCCTTCTTTTGTGTGCGGATGACAGTCCGATGTCAGCCTGTCATACAATTGACTTACGAAAATCATTGAAAGATTGTTTGAACATACATCTTTCGGGAACAATTCATATGTAGTATTTTAAATGTTGTTTTGACGTGAAAGGATGTACGTTGTATGTTCGGTTTCGGTGATTTATGGAAATTCTTTTTGTCGTTCTTTTTACTATTACCTATCGTGACATTGATTCATGAGATGGGACATTACTTTTTTGCCCGATTATTCGGCGGAAACATGGAGATCAATATCGGTTCAGGAAAGTCGTTGCTTCGTGTTGGTCCGATTCGTTTGAATCGCGTCTATTTTTGGGATGGCTGGTGTCAATATGAGGCACTACGTAAAGAGACGAAATTCGCCAACATTCTGGTTTATGCCGGTGGATCGATTGCAAACGTGGCGAGTATCTTAGCCATCAATGGTCTGATTTATGCCGGTGTGTTCGAAGCATCAATCTTTACCTATCAATTCGCGTATTTTTCGTTTTATTTCGTCTTTTTCTCCCTCTTCCCGATCGATCATCCGAACGGTTATCCGAGTGATGGGAAAGCGATCATTAATGTCTTCCGGTACGGTAAATCAGAATACCATCCGCAATCCTAAGGTAAAAAATAAAGCCTCCTTCCACCGTTGGAAAAGAGGCTACTTACTCAAGATTCCGATTCGCTAGACGAATCAGGTTCCGTGTTCGCTTGTTCCTGCTCGAGTTCGACGAGCTTTTGAATCAAGATATGGCGTGGCATATGCATTAGTTGTTCAAGTGGTACGTTCAGACGTTTCGCAAGTTCGACAGCTGTCTCTGTGGATAATTGTAAAGGTTTCATCGTGTTCGTCCTCCTTTTTCCATGAAGTTAGTATAACAGGAGGTGCAAGCCAAGCGCATCAATAGTAGCGAGAAACTGAGAAGGTTGATACCGTATGAAGTAGGAAGTGATGCATATGTATAAACCTGCTGCAGAGCTGTTACTCCATGAATCCGTCTCACTGTTTGATCGCATCGGGGAGGATTTGCTTCTTTTTCGAGATCGCCACGGATTTATGAAATGTGATGCGGATTTAAGACCACTGTGGGAAACAGCATGTGCGTATGTTCCATTCTCCTGGTACATTGAGCCAGGCGGTGGACGATTGTTCATCGTATTTGAAGAGTCAGCTTATTTTGGTTTATTGGATTTAGAGCAAGGGCATTTAAATTACATTAAGCGACCCGCTGCTTTCTCCGAAGCATGGTTCAGTAATTTATTCTTGTGGCAAGATGATGAAATCTTCCTATACACGGCAGAAACGGACGTCGTCTGTGTGAACGTTCAAACAGGGGACTGGCGGTACTCAAACTATGAAGAGGTGCCGCTGTTCGGACGCTTAGTTGAGCGAGGATATGATACACGTTTGACGTTCGAGCGATTCATCGCACCTACGACGATCATCTCCTATGATGATCTACAAGAACGGTATGTGATTTGGGATGCCGCGACGAATCAGGAATCGGTCATTCCTTTTTCGGATTACGCGGAGTATTCACTCGTTGACCACCGGCACCAATTGTTTTCGATCACCGATTCCTCTCGGTTTTACTTGTATGAGAAGAGTCAGCTGAAATATAAGTTCGAGGGATGCTACTCCTCCGTTTTACTCAAAAGTGTGTTACTCGATGAAGAGGCGCGGCGTCTTGCGATCGTGTCGACATCGACTACATTCGGCAACACATGGGTTCAAATTTTTCAAAAGACGTAATGAAACATCCTTTTCGCTTTTCAGCAAGAAGGATGTTTTTTGTACGTTTATACAGGAAGGAGACGCATCATGGAACGGCTTGGTCATCTGATTAGTGCGTATTTTCGAGGAGTGTTGGTCGTTTGGGGGCTTCTACTCGTCGTGCTTGGTTATTTTGCATATCAATTACCCGATCGTCTAGAAGGAAATGGATTTACACGTGACGGTGATTTTCAACGTGTCGAAACGGTGCTCGCTCAAGATTTTGGGCAGGATCCACATACGATCATCGTCCTATTTGAGAATCAAGAGAATCTACGACAAACGATGGTACAACATGTCGAGCGCTTCCGTGACATCAAAGGAGTCGGGAACGTCATTGGTCCCGTCGAAAATCCGCGAGCGATGCGGGACGATAAGGGATACGTGACAGTCGGTGTACCAACACTTGATGCGAAATGGGCAACAGCGGTCACACGTCAACTGGATGGTACCGGGACGATTCGGCTAACGGGTGAACCGGTCGTCGTTGATGATTTGAATACAGCGTCCAAAAATGACCTCATCCGAGCTGAGTTAATCGGAATTCCGGCAGCATTGATCGTCTTACTACTCGTTTTCGGTACACCCGTTGCCGCCATCTTACCCTTGATCATGGGACTCGTCACTTTTGTTTTTGGTGCCGGTGTTCTTTATTTCGTTGCCGGACAACAAGAGTTATCGATCTTCGTCTTGAATGCGGTCGCAATGATTTCGCTGGCACTCGGCATTGATTTTTCGTTGTTATACGTTAATCGGTTCCGTGAAGAACGGCAGGACGGACAAGGGATTCGGTCGGCAGCGATTCGTTCGGTCGAGACGGCAGGACGCTCGATTTTATTTTCCGGAATCTGTGTATTCGTCGGACTTGCCGGATTGTTGTTGATTGATGTTGATGTCTTCCGCGCTGTCGCAATCGGGACACTCGTTTCGGTACTCGGGGCGGTTGTCAGTGCGTTGACATTACTACCGGCACTATTAATCGTTTTCGGGAAGGTACTAGAAAAAGGACGACTTTTCCGGCAACAAGCAGGTCGTGGAGAAGATCGTTGGCGCCGCCTCGCACGTTTCGTCATGAAGCGCCCTGTCACAGTGACGATTCTATCTTTATTACTTCTTTTACCTTGTTTATTTCCGTTACGTGACTTGACGTTGAACATTCCGCAAGCAACTGCCCTGCCGGAATCCTATCCGTCGCGTCTGGCCTTTGAGTCGTGGGAAAAAACATTCGGGAACGATGGAACGGACGCCGTTCTCATCTTGTCTGCGGATGCTTCCTCAGAGGTGGGACGAGAAAAAATCGAAGATGTGACGATTCGACTCGAATCAGATTCAGAAGTGCGTTCCGTCGTGTCCGCCGCAACGATCGCGGAACAGCAACAGGTTCCGCTCGAGCAGTTACTCGCTGTTTCGGCTGGGCGCGATGCACTGAAGCCGTTTCTATCAGAGAACGATCAAGCACGGATCAACGTCAATTTAAAAGGAAATCCCGGCGATGCTACTTCGCAAGACTGGGTACGGAAGGTGCAGGCGGACGGTTACCTTGTCGGGGGACCAGCAGCCTTTAATCAGGAAATTTATGATGCCATTGAATCGAAACTCCCACTGGCTATCGGTGTCGTCGTCTTGGCGACATTCATCATTCTGCTAATCGCGTTCCGATCCATCTTGATTCCAATCAAAGCGATTCTGATGAATTTGCTCAGTTTAGGAGCAACGTTTGGATTACTCGTCGTCTTGTTCGAGTCCGGCGCAGTTCTTCCGCAGGAGACGATCGGCATTCTAACACCGGTCTTCATCTTCTCACTCGTCTTCGGCTTATCGATGGATTATGAAGTGTTCCTCGTCTCGCGAATGGAAGAATATTATGACGAGACGGGCGATAACGATCATGCGACCGAGATGGGACTGGCGAAGACGAGTAAAATCATTACGTCCGCTGCCTTGATCATGATTGTCGTCACTGGTGCGTTTGCCTTTACAGGTGTTAGTCCGATCAAACAACTTGGCGTCGGTATCGCGCTTGCAATTTTTATTGATGCTACGATTGTCCGGATGCTCCTTGTCCCCGCACTGATGAAGCTATTTGGTCACTGGAACTGGTGGTGGCCGGGAGGGCGTCGTAAAGCGATCCGCAAGTGACACATCGCGTAAGCACATCAGTAGCTATTCAGAGGAAGACGAGCGTATACTGTCGATATTCAATTCAAGAAATTAGAGGAGGCACTTCACTCATGGCAACTCAAGCAATGTTTGAACCATTTACACTACCAAACGGTGTGACGCTGAAAAACCGCGTCTTGATGGCACCGATGACGAACTATGCGGCACAAGAGAACGGCGAAGTATCGGATGCGGAACTCGCGTACTATGCAGAACGTTCAGGTGGCGTCAGCGCTGTCATTACAGCATGTGCGAACGTCACAGCAGACGGTCAAGGATTCCCGAATGAGTTTGGTGCGCATCGTGACGATCTCGTGCCGAGTCTGAAGCGACTCGCGAAAACGATTCAAGATAAAGGCGCAAAAGCGATCTTACAAATCTTCCACGCTGGTCGTATGGCACCACCAGAACTCGTCGGTGGGCAAACGGTCAGTGCAAGTGCTGTTGCACCCGTGCGTGAAGGTGCGATGACACCACGTGCGTTAGAGGCAGAAGAAGTCGAAGCAATCATCGAAGCATTCGGTCAAGCGACACGCCGTGCGATGGAAGCTGGATTTGATGGTGTTGAGATTCACGGTGCAAACACGTACTTGATCCAACAGTTCTTCTCACCACACTCAAACCGTCGTGAAGATAAATGGGGCGGTAGCTTAGAAAAACGTCTCGCCTTCCCATTAGCTGTCGTGGATGCAGTCGAAGCTGTCGCGAAACAAGATCCTTCGTTCATCGTCGGATACCGTTTCTCTCCAGAAGAAATTGAAAATCCAGGAATCACACTCGATGATACGATGCGCCTCGTCGATGAGCTGGCGAAAAAAGACCTCGATTACTTGCACGTTTCCGTGATGGACTTCTTCGCAGGTTCAATTCGTGATGAAAATGAAACGACATCACCTATTACACTCGTTCAAGAACGTGTTGGTGAACAAGTACCTATCATCGGTGTCGGATCGCTTCACACAGCGGACGAAGTCGAACAAGGTTTGGCTGTCGTTCCAATGATCGCTCTTGGTCGTGAACTGATCATGGAACCGAAATGGGTTGAGAAAGTCGAAGCGGGTGACCTTGCGTCAATCCGGACAGAACTTGATCCAGAAGCACAAGCAGAACTCGTCGTTCCAGATGCATTATGGGCAGGCATCACAAGCCGTCCAGGCTGGTTCCCGATTAAACAAACAAGCAAATAATAGAACAGCATCAAAAGCACTCTAGATTTCGTGTCTAGAGTGCTTTGAGACTGAAGGTAAAGTGCAATTTTTCTCTAACGAGAAGGATTGCGCTTTTTTGTTCGTCTCGCATCGTTTTCCTGGGACAAGCATCGCGCCGCTTCGCTTCGCTGCAGGGTCGCTCTTGCTTGTTTTTCCCTAGGAAGCGATGTCGAGTGAACAAAACGCTTCTCGAATCCTTCTTCTAGAAAAAAATAACGCGTTTCACGCCACTCCTACAGGAAAAAGCGCATTATGCGCTGTCAGAGACAAACGAGACCCGTTTTCCTGCTCGAAGCGGGAAAACTGGCTTGTGTCTCGCCTGAGGAAAGGGCGTGAAGAGACGCGTCATTTTTTGGAGTCATCCCTGTTGTCTACAATTTTTTTGTTTATTAATAGGCAACCTGTCCCATCCGAACGCCACAAAACGTATGCAAGGTGACCGGATCCTGTAGGTTCGTTCGCTCCAACATATCGTTTAAGAGTAACGCACAGACGTAGGCATCTTCTTTCGCATCATGGTGCTGGAAAGAGACGTTGAGAAACTCTGCCATCGTATTCAATCGATGGTTCGGCAACCAAGGATACAATTTGCGGGATAATTTGACCGTGCAGCCGTAGGTGAAAGCGGGCATCTGGTACATATCGTATTTTTGAATCGCTTTTTGGAGTGCCCCCATATCAAATGATGCATTGTGAGCAACGATCAGTTGAGCGCCTGCAATCAAATCGTATAAGCCATGGGCTTCCATTGCTTCAGGTAACGTCGGCGCATCAAAGACATCGCTCGGACGAATTCCGTGGACCCGAATGTTTCCAGCATCGAAATTTTCTTCTGGATTGATTAAGACCTGTTTACTCTCCGTGACACGACCGTTCGAGAGAACGGACCAACCAAACGCACAAATGCTTCGGCTATTTCGGTTTGCCGTTTCAAAGTCAATTGCTAATGTATACATCCAGCAGGCTCCTTTCTGTCATTCACTAGTAACAGAATACATGTTCGTATTCTGGAAGTCCATCAAAAAAGACCATCTGCAAAGCAGACGATCTTAGATCCATTCCATTCACTTCGCGGTAGCGACTTTTTGTTCCTCTGCGACGTACTCTTCCGGTTTAAATAACAGAACGCGATCTTTATAGGCGAAAACAAGGGCCGTCAAAACAGCCATTGCATCAGCGATCGGAAAAGCGAACCAGACACCATTGACACCGAAGAACACTGGCAATATCAAGACGAGTGGAATCGTGTATAACGTTTGGCGTGACAAGGACAAGAATAAAGCGACTTTTGCTTTTGCAAGCGATTGGTACATTCCGTTGACAATCATTTGAATTCCGTAGACGAACGATAAGGCGAATAAGATACGCATCGCACTCGAGCCTTCCTGTAGAAGTGTCGCTTCTTCTGTGAACAAGCCGACCCAAAAACGAGGGAACAGTTGAATGAGTAACCACAAGCTGATCGATAACGATAAACCGTAGCGGATTGCCAACTTGATGGCGAGCGACATCCGGCTAAACTGCCGGGATCCGAAATTATACCCGACGATCGGTTGCATCCCTTGCACGATCCCCATGATCGGCATACCGACGAGCGCCATGAACTTATTGATGACTGCAAACGTTGCCAGTTCTGTCGTACCCCCGTACCGGACGAGCATATGATTGACAGTGATGAATAGAACGGATTGAGAGACTTGCATGATGAACGACGATGATCCAATTTGCATCATCCGGAACGTTAATCGGAAATCAGGTTTAAAAGCACTCCGATTGAGCGTCAAGCCAGTTTGTCGGCGTTTCGTAAAGAAGAATCGAAAAACAAGTACAGCACCAACGATTTGCGCAACGACTGTCCCGAGTGCAGCACCTTGGATGCCCCAATCAAGACCAAAGATGAACAGCGGTGTCAGGACGATATTGATCGCAACCGTCGTCAACATGACGCGCATCTGATAGTTCGCGCGTCCTTCTGCGCGGAGCATCGCACTCGACGCCATCGTCAACATGAAGAAAGGAGATCCGATCAAGAGGACGCGTAAGAAAGCGATACTGTACGGCATGATCTCATCCGTCGCTCCAAAGAGACGTAGCAACGGTTCGACGAAGATGAAAGCACTGATGATAGCGAGCATACTGATGAAGAAAACAGCCATCAAGACGTTGGCATAAGCACGACTGGCACCATCTGTTTGTTTTTGACCGAGTCGTTGTGACGCAATTGCAGCACCACCGATCCCGATCGAGTTGGCGATTGCCATTAATACGAGCTGGACGGGGAAAGCGATTCCGACGGCGGCCACGGCAGCCGTACCGATTCCTTGAGCGACGAAAATCGTATCGACGATATTGTAGAGTGCCGTGACGAGCATCCCGACCATCGCTGGTAAAGAGAGACTAAGTAAAAGCTGATTGACAGGTGCTTCACCCAAACGGGCAGTGTTTTTATTCATGGAAGGAGGACCTCCTATTTTAGACAAGTGGTAAGTAGGGTTTTACTCAGAGTAGTCGCTTCTTTAACGAGATGCAAGAAATCACTCTAGTCAATGTGTTCGTTCTATGAAAAAAGGATGCGCCATGAAGCGCATCCGATGGATCTCGATTTAAGATGGTGTAGGCAGGTAACCTTTCGAATATTCGAAAGCAATGAATAAAATAGCACCGAGCGCCAAATAAGCGAGGAGCGTGATCGTTTGTTGTTTTTTCGGCATCTGATGATACTGAACAGACTCTTCAGCAAGACGAAGTGGTTCAATCCGCTGATCGATCCGTCGCAATAAGGCATCGTAATCGTTGGCGGCATCATATTGATACCGTAACAGATCGTCTGCTTCCTGGTGTGCCTCTTCCGGACTCGCTTGTCGCAAGTCTTGTAAATCGAGACGAAGTGACCAAGCGATCGGATCGTAGGTACTCTCGATTGTTTGTTCTTCCTCACCTTCTAGTTCTGGAGCAAGTGCGACTTCAGCGTCTGCACGTTCTTGCTCTGCCTTTGCCCGTAAAACGCGTTCACGTGCGGCACGGTACAACATTAAGGTCGACCGGTTCGCCTCATATTGTTTCGCGAACTTATACCTTTTCCAAACGGCACTACCGCCTAAAAAGGCAATCAAGAGCAAAATCAGACTAAAGTGGGTGATACCGTAGGCAATCAAGGCAGCAAGTCCCGCGACCCAGACGATGATCGGAAGTCCCGCAAGAATCCGTCCGCCGTCAAGCGGACTGACGGGAAGTAGGTTGAAGAGATTCAATAGAGCCCCGAGGTGGAAGATGACCAGCCAGAAGTCATTTCCCGTCACAGCATATCCGATCGCAAGCGGAATCAGGGATACGAGACCAGCGAGTGGTCCACCGTACGCGAGAATCGCTTCTTGTTTTGGCGTTCGAAATGTATCCTTGATGCCGATGACGGCTCCCATGAACGGAACGAAAATGGCAGGACCGGTCTTAAAACCGAGTCGTTTAGCGGCGAGTAGATGTCCCATCTCATGAATGAATAGGAGATAGAGCAATCCGACCCCGAACCAAACACCGAATATTTGAGCGTAAAAGAGAAGAGAGATTCCGAACGAAATCAAAGTGCCTCCGAACTTTGAAAATTTCAATAAGGCAAGGATGACCTTTCCTTTCGTCAAGAGAAAGGCGCCGGCAACAGCAAGTCCACCCCAACGTTTTTTAGCCATCGTGAAATTCCTTCTTTCATCATGTGACGTTCTTCCTTAAGTGTACGACACAATTGTAGAAAAAGTTTCATTCAGACTGCTCGGGGATTAAATAGAAGCAGCTTCCATCTGGCTGACGCTCTTCACTACCAACCTTAAAATGATGTGTCGTCGCAAGTGCAGCAGCAATCGACAATCCGAGTCCACTTCCTGAACGATCGCGTGCTGCATCGAGTCGGTAAAACCGGTCGAATAACCGAGCGCGTTCTTCGTCCGTTAGAGACGTTCCCCGATCAAGGACAGCCAGACGTTCTTTGCGCAGGTACAATTCTGGTGAAGTAGCATACTTCAGGACATTATCGATATAGATCGTCAAGATACGTAACACCGCTTCGCGATTTGCCCGAATCGTTCCGGAGGCATCAACAGGAATGATCGTCCCTGTTGCGTGATACATCCGATCAGCGAGTTCGCTTCCAAGCTCTGCTAAGTCAATTACTTCGACAGATGTTTCCTCGTAACCGAGACGAGACAATTCGAGCATAGGCTCAATCAAGGTCGTCCGCATCGCATGTGTCTCCTGCAAGATATGTTCGATCGATTCATCGAGTACGTCGGGCTTCGTTTTGCCCCAGCGTTTCAATAATTGAGTGTATCCTTCGATGACGGTCAAGGGTGTCTTCATTTCATGCGAGACATCCGCGACGAACTGCCGTTGTTGTTCCATCGTCTGATCGACACGACCAATCATCTGATTGAAGACGCGACCGAGGCGACCGATCTCATCATCACGTTTGGTCTGCACGGTCTCAAGCGTTCCAGAAGAGGAGATTCGTTGCATCGTATCATTTAATTGCCTGAGCGGACGGAGCGTCTGATAAGCAATCCAGAAGCTACTGATGAACGCGATCATGATTCCAACGACCAACACGATAGTGAAGGTCAAGATAAGTGTCGAAACCGTATCATCGACGCTCTCATCTTCGAACAGATAGGCTTGATCCTGATAGACGATGCCGAACCAATCACCAGACTTGAAAGGTTCATTCGAGCGTGGGATACCGGGGAGGTCATTTGCTTGTATGTCTCCGTTAACAGTAGACGAGTCGTCGCCATCTTCATCGTTTGAGATGACCCAGCGTCCATTTTCGTTCGATAAGACGACAGCATCCTCATGAAACGTCAGCAATGTCCGGACCGATGAATCATCTTCCATCAATTCCTCTGCCTGTTCCAGTTGGGTATAACGCGATTCAATTAAATGATTTTGGACGACGAGTGTCACGACGATGAACGAAAGGAATAGCAAGAGTGTCGTAAAGGCGGTGACGGATAAAGCAAGCTTTGTTCGAAGCTTCATGGGATCGCCTCCCGTAGCACATAACCAACCCCACGAACGGTCTGAATCAAAGCTGGAGGATGGGCATCGACTTTTTTGCGAAGATAACGGATGTAGACGTCGACGATGTTCGTCTCACCGAAGTAATCGTACCCCCAGACGCGATTTAGGATTTGTTCGCGTGTCAGGACATGTTCCTTGTTTTCTAGTAAATATGTCAGAAGTTCGAACTCACGCGGTGTCAAATCGAGTCGCCCTTCATTGCGAAATGCTTCATGTCGATCAAGATTGAGTACAAGATCGGCGAACTGTAACGTGCGCGATGCGTTACTAGTTGAAGTCGGAGTGCGTAATAACGCTCGGATCCGGGCAAGGAGTTCCTCCATCTCGAACGGTTTCGTCACATAATCATTCGCACCAAGATCGAGTCCCGCGACTTTATCGTACACTTCTCCACGTGCTGTTAGCATAATGACGGGGACGTGCATGCCTTTTCCACGGAGCCTGCGCAACACCTCGAAGCCGCTCAGCTCCGGCATCATCACGTCGAGTAAGACGAGATCAACCGAATGCTCAGCGGCAGCGAGACCATCTTTTCCGTTGGGGGCGACACGTGTCGCGTACCCGGCATATTGGAGTTCGAGTTCAAGGAGGCGTGCGATTTTCGCGTCGTCCTCAACGATTAAGATGGTGGTTGACATAAACATCCTCCTTTAATGATCATTCATCGATTTCTGTCACTTCGTCTGATGCGTTCAACTCAAGTTTGACGGAACCACCAACTCGGACGTCATCATCTTGTTCCATGTTTGATGTACGAGAGTACGATTTTTGCGCACCATTCTGTTCAATGATGATCTCTTGATTCGTTATTTTAGAGAGTGTACCGCGGACTTCTTGCTCCCGTGCATCGTCACGGTCTTCATCCCGTACATCATTACGATTTTCGTCATCATCTTCCCGATCAAGCTCACGGACTTGACCATCTGCATTCAATTTGATTTTTACGATATCCCCAGATTTCGCAGCGTCACGTTCCGCACGATCCGCCATTGCGTAGATCGTCTCTTGTCCATCTTGTTCGAGTGTCAATTCACTTTGTGATAGGGCACGAAGGATACCGTACCGTTCAATCGCATCGTCCGATGAATCATTTGAGCGATTGCCATCGTCCTCTCGGTCATTGCGATCATCTGGATCTTCTCGCTCAAGTTCCGTGATTTGCTGATTCGCATTCAGATCGATTTTGACCCAATCCTCTTTTTGCACGGCTTCACGTTCTACTGACGAAGCAAAGTCATACGTCTGAGCGTCACCGTTAACGTCGATCGTCATCGAACGATCTGATAGTTTCTGCAATGTGCCTTCGATTTCTTGATCGTCACGCATTGAAGCAGGAAGCTTTTGTTTGACTTGGCGCGAAGCAGCTTCGACTTTTTGCTCTGCCTGCTGTGAAGTGGTGACCGTCGAGTTGACGAGAGAGTGTCCTGGGCCTGTGAAAAGTAGGAACGCACCAGCTCCTGTTAAGACTGTACCCGTTACGGCAAGTGTAGCGATTCCTTTTTTGAAACGTTTATTTCCTTTATCTGTTCGTTTTTCAGTCATGATGATGTCCTCCTTTGAGTAGTGGCTGTTGTTCTTATACATAGAATAACCAGACCACGTGAAAGGAAACTGAGGAACAGATTAGAATTTGATGAGAATTAGATCGTCTTGATGATCCGAGCTGGATTTCCACCAACGACGCTGTTTGCCGGTACATCCTTGACGACGACACTACCTGAGGCAATAACTGCATTATCTCCGATCGTCACACCGGGATTGATGACCGCGCGTCCACCGATCCAGACATTGTTCCCGATGACGACTGGTTTTCCTAATTCATAACCGCTATTGCGCTCGACAGGATCGAGTGGGTGGGTCGCGGTATAGATATGTACTCCTGGAGCAAGCATGCAGTTGTCGCCGATCGTAATCGGACAAATATCGAGCAAGACACAGTCATAGTTGGCATAAAAACGAGCCCCTAACGTAATGTTGTAGCCATAATCACATTTAAAGGTCGGTTCGATGTAAAAGTCGGCTTGCTCCGTCTGAAATAATTGTTGCAAAAGCATCTTTCGCTTGGCACGATCATGGACACTCAATTGATTAAACTCATAACAGAGCGATTGTGCCCGGATGCGGTCGGCAACGAGTTCCGGATCTTGTGCTAAATAGAGTTCCCCTTTAATCATCTTTTCTTTTTCAGTCATCTGATTCACTCCTTCATCGTTATTACTTTCATTAGACTAAATGGCACCGGGTGATGCAACTGATATCCCGTTAAGACACGCGAAAACAGGATAGCCGAAGCTACCCTGTCGAGATTCGATCCTTATGCTAACTCGATTCCACCTGTGACACCATAGATTTGCGCTGTGACATAGCTTGCAGCGTCTGAAGCAAGGAAGACATAGACATCAGACAGTTCGACCGGTTGACCACTTCGTTTCAGTGGTGTTTCCTGCCCGAACTCTGGAATGTTCTCGCTTGGCTGACCACCCGAGATTTGAAGCGGTGTCCAAATCGGACCAGGTGCGACGGAGTTGACACGGATTCCTTTTGGCGCGACTTGTTTAGCGAGTCCACGCGTGAAACCGTTGATGGCAAACTTCGTCGAAGCGTAATCCAAGAGATTCGCGCTTGGATTATATCCTTGGACAGATGTCGTCGTGATAATCGAAGCGCCTTCCTTTAAGAGTGGCAAGGCTGCCTTGACGACCCAGAAGAGGGAGAAGACGTTGATTTCGTATGTCTTGCGTAATTGCTCCGTCGAAAGGTCGAGAATGTTTTCGACAGCTTGTTGTTTACCCGCGACAAGTGCCAAAATGTCGAGTCCACCGAGTGATTCGTGTGCTTCTTTGACGAGTTGTCCACAGAACGCTTCATCACTTAAATCACCAGGTAAGAGATATACTTTTTGTCCCGCTGCTTCAACGAGTGCTTTGACCTCTTCAGCATCCTGTTGTTCTTCCGGTAAGTAGTTAAGGACGATATCAGCCCCTTCACGTGCGTAGGCGATTGCTGCTGCTCGGCCGATGCCGGAGTCGCCACCCGTAATCAGTGCTTTTTTGCCGATCAATTTGCCAGAACCTTTATAACTTTCTTCTCCACAATCGGGAACAGGTTCCATTTTTGCTTGAACCGCTGGAGCGTCCTGATATTGTTTTGGGAAATCGTCATTGAAGTATTGTGTTAACGGATTTTTCGATGCAGCCATGTAAACATTCCTCCTGAAAGTTGGTTTTGGTATAGGTTGTATGTTCCCTCAACAAGTCGGATTAAACGTTTTTGATGGTAGTAAATTTGGAAATTGATGGTTTACACTCGAAAAAGAGGAGTGTGAAGAAGATGATTGCTGGACTGTATGAAGCCCATTTACCGGTCAAAGAGCTCGAACGATCGATTGTCTTTTACGAAGAGTTAGGTCTTGAATGTGCGTTCCGAAATGAACGCGTCGCTTTCTTTTGGATCGAGCACGGTAAGAGTTGGTTGGGGCTATGGAAAGCAGGTCAAGCTGAGTTACCGTATCATCCGTCGATTCGCCATGTTGCGTTTCGGATGGAGCATGAAAATATCGACAAAGCACAGGACTGGTTAAAGGAGAGAGGGATTGAAGTTCGATCAGCCTTCGGTGTAGCAGGAGCAAATCAACCGCTCGTTCTCGATAATCATCCACATGCGCACGCAGCAATCTACTTCGAGGATCCAGATGGTAATTCACTCGAATTGATCGCACCGTTACGCTTTGATATGGAGACGATGAGCGGAACGATGTCGTATCAGGACTGGCAGCATCTTTATCAGATTGAAACGGAAAAATGAAGAGGTGACTGTAACGTTCAGTCATTGATTACGCATTCAAATCGCAAACTGCATGACGTGTTCTTTTATAGAAAACGGTTCGAAATGAACAAAAAGTGCAATCTTTCTCCTCATAATAGAGAAAAATTGCACTTAATCTATCTTGCAATAAATTTAGACACGAGCTGATTGGCGCTCGCTCATTGCTTGTAGAGCTGCTTGGTTTAGTAAGTTCCACGGTTTGTTGTAGTGCGGTTGGAAGAAGAAATCGACGAAAGCGAGCTCTTCAAGTGTAATGTCATTTTGAATCGCGACAGAAAGTGTGTTCATTGCCTGTGTCAAATCAACTTTTGAGATGATTTGTGCACCGACGACACGATGTGTTGCCGTCTCGAAGACGAGCTTCAATTGGACGTCTTCTGCTGTTGGCATGAACTCTGGACGATACGCATCTGTAACTGTCGTGCTGCTCACTTCAAGTCCGAACAAGGGTGCCGCTTCTTCTGTCAAACCGGTCGACGCGATGTTCAAATCATATAAGCGAAGACCAGATGTGCCTTGTGTTCCTTGGTAACGAATTTTTGGCGCGAGTAAGTTTTTTCCGATGAGCGTACCCATCCGGACAGCATTCGTTGCGAGTGGAATATAGGCATGTGTCCGAGCTGGGTTGTAATAGACGGCACAGCTGTCACCAGCAGCAAAAATGTTCGGGTTGCTCGTCCGCATATAATCGTCAACGATGATGGCACCGTTCGGTAACATATCGACTTGTCCTTTTAAGAGTTCCGTGCTTGGGCGGAAACCGACACAGAGAATGACGAGATCCGTTTCAAATGTGCCTTTATCTGTAACGACGTGTGTGACAGCACCGTTTTCTCCTTTGAAGCTTTGGACGGTTTGTCCAAGTTCAAGACGAATGCCGCGATCTGTTAATTCGCGTTCAATGACGTCAGTGAACGAGCGGTCGAGGTATTTGTTGAGAATGCGATCTGCACTGTCGATGAACGTAACATCTTTTCCGTAGGCTTCAAACGCTTCGACGAGTTCAGCACCGATATAGCCTGCACCAACGACCGTGATCCGCTCTGCATCTGATGCTTTTTCGATGATTGTTTGAGCGTGGTGATAGTTTTTACAGAGCTCGATTTGGTTCAACTCAATACCAGGAAGCATTGGAATGATTGGCCAAGATCCAGTCGTCATGATGAGTTTATCGTACGTATCGTGAACGACTTCACCAGTCATGAGGTTTTTCGCAACGATCGTTTGACGTTCACTATCGATTTCAAGTACATCATGTTTCAGACGCATCTCGGCTCCGAGCTCAGCAAGTTCACTTGGTGACGAGTAAAATAGCGATTCCGCGTGCTTGACGACACCACCGACGTGAAGTGCGATCCCACAAGAGAGAAACGATACATTGTCATTCCGCTCATAAACGGTGATCTCGACATCTTGTTGTGAAGCGAGTTCTTTGACTGCTGCTGTTCCTGCGTGTGTACATCCGATGACTGCTACTTTCATGGGTAAAGTCTCCTTTGTGTTTTGTTTGTGATGTAAATCACATTCATTTGATATACTTAGTGTAATCCTTCACAAGTTCACTTTCAAGTAGTTTGTTCAACATTGAGCATAATCTTGTCTAAATTGTGAATGAGTGAGCAAAAGTGTTTGGATTATGTGAAGAATGCGTAAAACTGTTTTAGTTACTGAAATTCGGGTTATAATGAAAATAGATTTTTAATGAAGGGGTGGAAACCGATGGATACCGAGAGGACCAATCATCTATTCAGCTTACCTGATTTTTAGCAGTACCGGTCAAGACGAACAAGACGGTAATGGCTTATAAAAATCAGGGAGAGCGAAAATAGATGAATACCCAAACGGGACGTATAAAACCTCTCCCACGATGTAAATGGGAGAGGACAATAAAACATGAAACGAATCGCAACCATCTTAACCGGAACGCTGATCATGGCGTTCGGTTACTACACATTGAATGAACAGTTCGGATTAGCAGAAGGCGGCTTTATTGGGTTATCGTTGCTCGGTCGATACTTTTTTGATATCAATCCTTCGATTTCGATGATCGTGTTCGATATTCCATTTTTCATTGGCGCTTTGTACTTCAAAGGAAAACGTTTCGTCAGCGAAGCGTTACTTTCAGCAGGTGCGTTATCACTCTTTTACGAGATGTGGCACCGACTTGATTTGTTCCACTTTCCAGAACAGGCTTGGCCAGCGACACTTATCGCAGCGATCGCTAGCGGAATCGTGACCGGATATGGTCTCGGACTTGTTTTGAAAAGTGGAGCAGCGACAGGTGGAGACGATCTACTGTCGATGGGACTCAGTAAACTGACAGGTCTATCGATCGGGACGATTTTGTTCGGACTCGACGCCATCGTGTTAGTGATTTCACTTGTTTATCTGCCACTTAGCTTGACGTTATACACATTACTGGCCGTAGCGATCGCCGGTCGTGTTGTTGCTGTCATGACACGGGAGCCTATCATCGTACCGGCACCTGTCGTAAAGAGAGTGACGCAGTAAAACGGAGAATATCTAAAAAAATCATGTATCGGATTCGACATCGTCGAGTCCGATTTTTCAGGTTCATTAATTAGAAAATAAGTTCAAAGGAGAACGATTAGATGATTCGACAAGCACATGCTTCTGAAGCACAACAGATTGCCCCGTTGATTGAGCAAGCGATTCATGAAATTGCTGAGACATTGACGGGAACGACAGAAAAAGAAGAGGTTCTAGAAAGGCTCGCTTATTTCGTTTCTCAAACCGGAAACCGGCTCAGTCATGAGAACATCCTCGTGAAAATCATCAAGGACGAAGTAGCGGGCATCGTGATCGCTTATGCCGGAACAGAGGCGAAACAACTCGACGAACCAATTAAAGAACAATTGAAACAGTGGACAGGTCAAGACGTCCAAATCGACGTCGAGACGGAAGGACCGGTCTATTACCTGGATACCTTATCAGTGGATGCGCGTCATGGTGGAAAAGGAATTGGTACGGAACTGTTGCAGGCAGCAGCGGAAGTAGGCGAGAAACAGGGACTACAAGCGTTTACGTTAAACGCTGATCAAACGAACGTTGGAGCGCAACGACTGTATCGCCGTCTTGGCTTTAAACCGGTCCGGACGATTGAAATTAGTGGCGGTACCTTTGATTATATGGAACGTCGTTACGATATACAGCAATGAAAAAACCATGTCGATCTCCACAGTGTCATTCGGGAATCGACATGGTTTTTATAGTCATGCCATCATGGCATCGTTAGTTGATACAAATCGCTTGCGCGTCTTCTGATTCGTATCGGGCATCACTCGTAAAGCGGAAGCTTGGTGTAGACATGAAGAGGTTCACCTTAGCACTCCGTTTTCATAACATTTTTGCTTAGTTAAATGGTTTGAGTGCGTCCGTAATCCGTTCACCTATCATTTTGGCCTTGACGTCACCTTTTTCAACGAGCGCGAACCATTCGTTCGCATCTTTAGTGATTTGCGCTACTTTTTCTTTACCGAGACGGTTTTCAAGCGTGGGTTTCATCGCAACGATGAACAGGTTAGCTTCCATTGCTTTTGCCCGTGCTGTATCGATGTCTTTCTTCTCGATTGCTTCTTGTGTTTCTTCATAAGATTCGTCGACTTTTTCCGTCAACGCTTGTGCGAATAATCCTTCGATTTCTTTGTAAGAAACGTCAGCTGGCTTTGTCTTCGAGAAGTCATAACGTTCTTTTAGTATTTTGACAGTCTCTTCCTCGCCATCCGCTAAAGATTTTTCAACTGCAAGGAGGGAAGCATATCCTTCTGCTTGCCCTACCTGTAATTCTTTTTCGTCCGTCCCGCTTTTGACACCATCCTCGATTTTTTGAGCATAATCGAGTGCAGCCAAGTAGAACGAACGATAAATCGATTTATCCGTCACTTGTTTCGCGACATTGAAGTCACCGATTTTTTTAGTATCAATGGCTTCTTGCTGAGCAGATAGACCAGAAGTAATTGCTTGAGCAATCGCGTCTTCATTTTTGAAATCGTAGCTTACGTCGCACTTTTTCGCTGTCGGGATGAAAACGGTCTTTGCCATTGCTTCGACATCTTTGAGTGCTTCTGTTGCAGCTTCCGGTTTACCCGCAACGAGTGCTTCTTCAGCTTTTGCTTGAGTTGCCTTTTGTAATTGATAGAAATAGGATTGTAGACCTTTATCGACGAGTTGACGTGCGATGTTCTGATCGAGATTCTTCGCTTCAACATCTATTAAAGCGGATTGAATGACTTGGTCGATTTCTGGTGCTACCGTTTTGACACCACCTTTTAGTTTTGCTTCATAACTCGTCTTGACCATCTTCCAATCCATTGCTTGTCCGTCTTTCGCTTTGTCGAGTTCTGCTTTGATCGAGCTGTAGATCGTCAATTCATCTATCAATGTCGTTGCAGCGATTCCAGCATCCGCTGATTTCGTTTCTGTCGACTGCTCTTTTTTCGGTACAGTCGTATCGGTTTCGTTCGAACCGCAGGCAGCTAAGATGCCAGCTAACATAAAGATCGAAGCTACTTTTATGCGCTTTTTCATAATCGTGACCTCCTACAAAAGTGATAAGAAGTTTCTATCATGTAGTTGTTTTCAGAAATCTGAACGTAAGGAGAATAATTCATATTTTTAATTGAACTTTAAATAAAAAACGGCTTTGGAATAAGAATCCAAAGCCGTCCAAAATCAAAAATCAGAACTGTTCATACAGTTTTGTCAAATACGTATAGACTTCGTCCGATGCTTGGAACATCATGACAGAATGTCCGAAGATTGCTGCTGGATTGAAGCCGTGATCCAGATCAATTGTCGATGCGATCGTGACATCACGGTCGCTATCGAGAACGACGCGGAAGTATTTGAACTCTTGGTTGAAATCGTTAATGGCATTAAGAATCGGAAGATCCTCGACACCGTCTGGTACGTGTGTCACCGTACGAGCGAACAATTCAACATCTGTCGTCGTCTTACTGAAGACGATCATCATCATCGGTTCTGCTCCTGCAGGTGTTTTTTCTTGTGTCATGAAGAAGACGTGTGTCTCATTCTCACGTGCTTCCATTGGAATGCCTTTTTCAACGAGGAAAGCTTGGAAAGCTTCTAAGTGTTGTTGCTGTTGTGGCGCGATTCCTTGTTCGTTTGTTTCGGGTTGACGATCTTGGTGAATCGGTGTCACTTTATTGTTCTCGTTTGATTCGTTCGAGTTACGTTCCTGGTCCATTGCAAAATCCCCCTTTATATACTATAGATTTAGTTTCAAGCATTTCAGAAGGAAATGCAACTAATGTCCGTTCAGATAGGAAGAAAATACAAAACGAATGGGATATGTCATATCTGTGAAGCCGCAAGCAACTGACTTGAAAATACATACCTAACAGGGTATATTGAGTGGCAGATAGTACTTCAAGGAGGAATCATTTAGATGAAAACGATCATCGTAGGTGGCGTCGCAGGTGGCGCAACGGCAGCGGCACGACTACGCCGGATTGACGAAACGGCAGAAATCATTTTGCTCGAGCGCGGAAAAGAGATCTCGTTCGCGAACTGCGGACTGCCTTACTATATCGGAGATGTCATTAAAGATCGCAATAAATTACTTGTCCAAACGCCAGAGGGGATGCATGCACGATTTAATTTAGACGTCCGTAACTTGTCGGAAGCGATTCGGATCAACCGTGAAGCGAAGACTGTCACGATCCGTAACGTTGACACAGGTGAAGAATACGATGAATCGTACGATCATCTGATTCTTTCTCCAGGTGCAAAACCAATTCGTCCGAACATTAAAGGACTGAGTGATGCAACAAATGTCTTTACGTTACGGAACATTCCGGATACGGACCGGATGCGAGAATACGTCGATACGACACGTCCGGAACGAGCAGTCGTCATCGGTGGAGGATTCATCGGTCTCGAGATGGCAGAAAATCTTGTCGAACGTGGGGCACACGTTACCCTCGTTGAAATGGCAAACCAAGTCATGGCTCCGATCGACCCGGAAATGGCAGCGATCGTTCATGAACATCTTCGGGCAAAAGGCGTCGAGCTGATTCTAGAAGATGGTGTCGCTCGTTTTGAAGAAGCAGGTCGTCGTGTCGTCTTGACAAGTGGACGCGTGATTGAGACAGAGATGAACATCTTATCAATCGGTGTCGCACCGGAGAGCACGCTCGCAGCAGATGCTGGTTTAACGCTTGGAATCAAACAGACGATTCAAGTCGACAATCAACTGCGGACATCCGATCCGTCGATCTTTGCGATTGGTGACGCGATCGAAGTTAAAGATTTTATCACGAAGGAAGCGACACATGTACCGCTCGCATGGCCTGCGAACCGTCAAGGGCGCCTCGTCGCCGACATCATTGCCGGGCGCGATGTCCGGTACAGTGGAACGCTCGGTACAGCAGTAGCGAAAGTCTTCGATTTGACAGTCGCTTCTACCGGTAACAACGAAAAACGATTGCGTCAGCTCGGTATGCGTTATGAAGCGATTCACCTCCATCCGGGATCCCGTGCGGGTTACTATCCAGGGGCGAGTCCCATTTCGATGAAGCTGTTATTTAATCCAATTGAAGGAACGATTTATGGTGCACAGGCAATCGGTATGACAGGTGTCGAGAAACGAATCGATGTCCTCGCGACAGCGATTAAAGGCGGCTTGACAGTGCTTGATTTACCAGATCTTGAACTATCATATGCACCACCGTATAGTTCAGCAAAAGATCCGGTTAACATGGCAGGATATATCGCGTCGAATATCGTCTTAGGTGACAGTACGAACGTTCATTGGCACGAAATCGATGCAATCGTCGCAAACGGTGGTTTGTTACTCGATGTCCGTGAACCATCGGAAAACGAGTTAGGTGCGATTCCGGGATCGGTCAACATCTCGTTACCGACGTTACGTGAGAAGTTAGATGATCTGCCGAAAGATCAAACGATCTATGTAACATGCCAAGTCGGATTACGTGGATATGTCGCGAGTCAATTGTTGCAACAACACGGTTATGATGTCAAAAACTTAAGCGGCGGCTACAAAACATGGTCGGTCGTGCATCGAGATCAAAAGGCACGAAATCAAGCGGAGGAGGAGACAGCTGTAACGTTAACGAAACGTGAACCAAAAACGAAGACTGCACCGGCACAAGTGATGTTGCTCGATACGTGCGGCTTACAGTGCCCGGGTCCAATTTTAGAGTTAAAAACAAAAATCGATCAGATGACGGATGGCGAGCAAATTTTTGTCAAAGCGTCGGATCCGGGATTCTTACCGGACGTTCAAGCATGGGCGAAAAAACTAGGACACACGGTCCATTCAGCGGAGATGAATCAAGGAGTCGTTGAGGTCTTGCTTGAAAAAGGGCAAGGGGAGACACTTGCTGCAATACCGGTTCAAGTCAATCCGGCAGATGATGCGACGATGGTCGTCTTTAGTGGTGATCTTGATAAAGCACTTGCGTCCTTTGTCATCGCACAAGGTGCACAAGCAATGGGGAAGCAAGTAACGATGTTCTTTACGTTCTGGGGCTTGAACATCATTCGAAAACCGGATGCTCCTGCCGTCGAGAAAGCCGGTATTGAGCGGATGATGGGGATGATGATGCCGAAACACGCCGGGGAACTGCCACTCTCGAACATGAATATGGCAGGTGCTGGTCAAAAAATGATGAAAAAAGTCATGAAGGATAAACAAGTCGATGCGCTCGAGACGATGATGGCAAAAGCGCAAGCGGCGGGTGTCCGCATGATTGCCTGCAAGATGTCGATGGATATCATGGGCATTAAGAAAGAAGAACTCCTCGACGGCATTGATTACGGTGGTGTCGCGAGTTATCTCGGCGCAACAGATGGTGCTAACCTGAATTTGTTCATCTAATAAAAGAATTAACTATGTGAACGTGTTAAACCTGACATCTGATGTGAGGTTTAACACGTTTTTTATGTTCTGAGTTATAAGTGAGTTTGATTTTTCAAAAAAAATTGCGTATGATAAATCACATGTGAAAAAAACTTACATACAAATAGAGAGAAAAGATGGATGAAAGTGAGGAGTTTTGATGGAAAAGGAATTAATGAAGTTAGTGAATAGAGTCAGTGATTTGTTATGGACAAATGTATTGATCACACTGCTAGTCGTGTTAGGTATTTATTTTACACTTCGAATGCGGTTCGTTCAATTCCGGATGATTCCGGAGATGGTTCGCTTATTGTTCCAAGGAACAGATGATGGAAAAGACGGTGTCTCTCCATTTCAAGCATTCGCAATCAGTACGGCAGCGCGTGTTGGTACCGGAAACATCGCGGGTGTAGCGGCTGCAATTGCACTAGGTGGTCCAGGAGCAGTTTTTTGGATGTGGTTGATTGCCTTAATTGGATCGGCATCAGCATTCGTTGAAAGTACACTTGCTCAGATTTATAAGGTACGTGACGGAAAAGAATGGCGTGGTGGTCCAGCCTATTACATGGAAAAAGCGCTTGGACAACGGTGGTTAGGAATCGTCTTTAGTGTTCTGATCACGATCTCATTTGGTTTTGTCTTCAACTCTGTCCAATCGAATACGATTTCCTTGTCACTGCAAAGTCAATATGGTGTGGATAAGATGTGGATTACGGTCGGATTGGTCGTCTTGACGGCACTGATCATTTTTGGTGGTGTTCGTAGTATTGCGACAGTCGCTTCGTTCATGGTTCCAATCATGGCAGGTGGTTATATCCTGATCGCCCTGTATATCATGGTGACGAATCTTGAAGTATTACCGAACGTCTTTAAATTGATTTTCCAAGAAGGATTATTCGAATTTAAGACACTAGCAGGGGGAGCAATCGGAGCGGCCGTTTTAAATGGTATTCGTCGCGGTTTGTTCTCGAACGAGGCCGGTATGGGTTCGGCACCGAACGCAGCAGCAACGGCTGAAGTCTCCCACCCGGTCAAACAAGGCTTGATTCAATCATTCGCGGTCTTCGTTGATACGTTGATGGTCTGTTCGGCGACAGCGATGATTGTTCTCGTCAGTGGTGTTCCGACAAAAGATGCGAATGGAGATGCCTTAGCCGGTATTGATTTAGCGCAAGGGGCACTTGCGTCGCAAGTTGGATCACTTGCGACAGGATTCATGGCACTTGCCATCTTCCTCTTTGCCTTTAGTTCTGTCGTTGGAAACTACTATTACGGTGAATCGAACATCACGTTCATCCGTGACAATAAACAAGTCATGATGGCATACCGTGCACTCGTCCTCGTAATGATCGTCTTCGGTTCACTTGTCGAGTCGGCTAGTCTCGTTTGGGCTTTAGCGGACATCTGTATGGGACTGATGGCAATCGTTAATCTATATGCGATTTTCCGCCTCGCAAAAATCGCGAAGCTTGCGCTCGATGATTACGTGACACAACGAAAAGCAGGAAAAGAGCCGCGTTTCTATGCGGATTCAATTCCGAACTTGCCAGGAAAACATACGCTTGAAGCATGGCATGGGTCAGAAGAAGACGAAAAAGCGATCTAAGAAAAGGGAGTCAGAGAAATCTGGCTCTTTTTTTTGTATAGAACGAATTTAAAAAGGGAATACAGAGTACAGAAGGGAGGGGGAGAATGGAAAACGTACATTTCGTTCGCGTCACGGATGCGGTCTGGGAGTCGTTCGGAAACGATCCCCACATCATCATGGACTGGATATTATTCATTCATGAGACACAACCCGACCATGAACAATTGTTTGCCCTCGAACAAACGAATGCCATCTACCATTTGATGAATCAAATCGATATCTATATTGATCAGGACACGCACTATAATCTAGGGCGAGCGATCATTGGTGAAGAGTTGATCGTCAATGAGGAAAAAGCGGCAATCGTCGGTATTCTTCCTTTACCGCTTTTGATCATTTCCGCTGAAGTGATGCGAAACTTCGATCAACGGGCACTCGCTTCGATTCATGATGAAGCTGGAATACCGGGCGAATTCGAATATGTCTGGGAGCAGTTCGCCGATCTGCGTGCCTATTTTCAAAAGGCAGAAGAAGCGGAAGATACGATTTTAATTTATTACGTATGACTAGTACCATCTATAAAAAAGAGACCTGCTTCCAAGTCGTCGACTGGAAACGGGTCTCTTGTCGTTCATCTAAATCAAGATGACTTCACATGGAAATCACTCTTTTTACAATAACTTTTAGATTAAAAATCGATTTCGTCTGGATCCGGTCCGAGGCGGACATCCGTTGCTAGACGATCAATTTTCTCAAGATCATCGGCATCGAGTTGGAAATCAAAGACGTCGAAGTTTTCTGCAATGCGTTCTGGTGTGACGGATTTTGGAAGAGCAACGATACCGTTGTCGAGGTGCCAGCGCAAGACGACTTGTGAAGGTGTCTTACCATGCTTCTCTGCGATTTCCTTGAAATCGTTGATTTCGAGGAATTTCCCTTGCATGAGTGGACTCCATGCTTCGACTTGGATGTTGTGATCTTGCAAGTATTCGTGCAGTTCGTGTTGCGGCAATTGTGGATGCAATTCGACTTGGTTGATCATTGGTGCCATCAAGCCCTCTTCTGCCAATGTATCGAGGTGATGTTCCTTGAAGTTCGAGACACCGATCGCTTTGATCTTGCCTGCTTCATAAAGTTCAACCATTGCTTTCCACGCTTCGATATAGCCTTCGACTGGCCAGTGGATCAGGTAGAGGTCAAGGTAGTCTGTTTCGAGACGTTCGAGCGATTCTGCGAATGCTTCCTTCGTCCGACCGGCACGAATATCATCGTTCCAGACTTTCGACGTTAAGAAGAGATCCTCACGTTTCACGCCGCTTTCTTTGATTCCTTTTGCGACACCGCGCTCGTTTTTATAGACAGCAGCTGTATCGATATGACGATAGCCGACACGTAGTGCTTCAGCAACAGCAGCGGGTGCTTCTGTTTCTTCGTCTACTTGCCAGACACCGAATCCGATTTGGGGAATCGTAATACCGTTTGAAAGTTTTGCGTATTGCATGTGTTACTCCTCCTCATAAAACGTAGTTTAGATTTGCTCGTTTAGTTTAGCATGAACGAACGAAACCGTCCGTTTCCATGCTCATGGAGGAATAGAATGGGTTAAAATAAAAGAGAATTCATCACATCTGACCGTATGTCAGAAAGAGGGGGAGAAAGGATGGCTCAAAAGAATAAAAAGCTATCAAAGGGAGCTTGGCTTAGTATTGGTGCCTTGCTGGTCACACAAGCAGTGAGTCTGTTTTTCAGTGCACGAAAGTCAGGACGTAATCCATGGGTGTGGGGAGGTGCTGGACTCCTTCAGTTTCCACTTCCGGCAATCGCCTATTTGATCTTAGAAAGACAAGCAAAGCAGAAAAAATAATGAAACAGGTCCGATCACCATGATCGGACCTGTCGTTGGTTAAGAAGAGATTTTTTCCTGTTGAGCAACTGATTTTTTCGGACGTGGGAAACCAAAGATGATGGCAATCGATCCACAGACGAAGAGCAGGAACGGATAGAACAGATACGGAATCAGTTCTGGTGAAGCTGTCTTCGTCAACTCTGCTGCGATCAGCAGTTGTGCCCCATACGGAATGATGCCTTGAATACCACAAGAGAAGATATCAAGAATACTCGCTGATTTCTTGCGGTCGATTTCATACGTATCAGCGATTTCAGCCGCGAGTGGTCCAGCGACGAGAATCGAGATCGTATTGTTCGCCGTTGCGAGGTTCGTCGCACTGACGAGTGCTGCCATACTGAATTCAGCACCGCGACGCTGTGAAATCTTGCGCGTCAACGTCTCTTTCAAGTAGGCGATTCCGCCATTGAACGTGATCAAACTGACGAGACCACCCATGAGGAGTGTCAAGATTGAAATCTCTGCCATGCCCATCATTCCTTCAGACATCGAAAGGACGAACCCACTTAAGCCAAAGCTACCGTCGATCATACCGATGATTCCAGTGAGCAATGTGCCACCGACGAGAACAAGAATGACATTGACACCAAATAGTGCAAGGACGATGACGGCGAGATACGGAATTAATTTGTAGAACTCGAATGCTTTAGCTGCTGCCGCATCGCCAGAACCAGAAACGAACGCGAGTAAGATGACCGTTAAGACGGCAGCCGGGAGAACGATCATGAAGTTCGTCCGGAATTTATCGCGCATGTTCGTTTTTTGTGTCCGAACGGCAGCGATTGTCGTATCCGAGATGAACGACAAGTTATCACCGAACATCGAACCACCAACGACTGACGCTGCTGCGATCGCAACGTTGATACCTGTTGCTTCATGAATACCAAAGGCGATTGGAGCAAGTGCAGCAATCGTTCCTGTCGAGGTACCCATTGCCATCGAGATGAATGCTGCGATAACAAATATCCCACTCATCAGGAGTGAAGGAGGTAAGAACGTCAAAGCAGCATTGACAGTTGCTTCGATTGCGCCGATCGCTTCCGCTGTTCCAGAGAACGCACCGGCTAATAAGAAAATGAAGACCATGATCATGATATCAGGATTTCCGGCACCGGTTGCGATACGTTCGACCGTTTGATTGATCGATCCTTTCGTCATGATTGCAGCAAAGATCAACGCGATCAAAGCGGCGATCAGAATCGGAAATTTGTAAAAATCGTCATAGAAGATACCGGCTCCGATGAAGAGGACCAGGAATACGACGAGCGGAAGCAGTGCCCATTTGTTAGGCGTAATCGTTTCTTTCATTGTTGATACCTCATTTCTCAAAGATACAAAAAAAGACCCCTTCGCAAGAAAGAAGGAGGTCTTTATGAAATAAAGACGCTCTTCTTATCTCTCAAGCTTTCGCTTGCTGGATTTGGCACAGTACGAATCAAATCGTCCGCTGCCGAAACATCATTGGGCCAGTCCCTCCGTTTCTCGCGATAAAAAGAAGTCATTCAATTGTTGTAAAACACGTTTCTTACCGTACCGCATTGAGTAACGCGTGTCAACTGTACTTTACTGAAGTGCCTGTTCTAACGTCTGGACGTTTTCTTCCATCAATTTGAAATACGAGCTATTTTGTTGCGATTTCGTCACCGACTCGAGGTTATGGATCGTCACGGATTTAGCTCCGATTTCTTTTTGGATGACACGCGCAACCTTTGGTGAAACCGTTTCTTCGAACGCGACGTATTTCAAATCATGCATCCGCGCTTCTTTCACTAAAGCAGCCAGTTGCTTTTGTGACGGTTCATCGGAAGGGGAAATTCCGGCGATTGGAAGCTGCGTGAAACCATATCGTTCGGCGAGGTAACCGTAAGCTGCATGTGTGACGAGAAGTTCTTTTTTTGATCCGTCAGCGACGGCTTGCTTGAACTCTTTATCGAGTGCGTCAGCTTGCTGATCGAACGCTTTCAAGTTTTTTTCGAATGTTGCTTTGTCTTTTGGTACTTCTTTTGATAAGGCGACTGTGATAGAACGTGCCATTGCTTTGGCGTTGACAGGATCAAGCCAGACGTGTGGATCGTATTTTCCATGATCGTGTTCTTCCTCTTCGTGAGCATGTTCATCAGTTGCGTGATCATCGTGCCCTGCTTCTTCGTGCGCATGCTCATCTTCTGTATGTCCCTCTTCTTCATGTGCGTGAAGCGTAGCATCCGATTCCAGCAAAGTGACATCCTTACTCGTCTCGACGAACCGGACGTCCGTGCCTTTTAGACTCTCTTGGATTTTTTTTGAATAGGGTTCAAGTGTCGTACCCGTCAAAAGGAAAAGGTCACCTTTGGCAATCTCAGTGAGTTGCTTTGACGTCGGTTCATAGGAGTGCGGATCTGCTCCAGGTGGGACGATCATCTTGACGTTGACTTGATTACCACCGATTTCACGGGCAATGGCAGCTGTTGCGAACGTCGATGTATAGATTTCCGTCTTTTTATCATCTGAAGTCGATGAATCGGTGTTTGATCCACAAGCTGCGAGGATACTTGCGCTCGCGAATGCGACCGTTAAAGCAGGAATGATTTTTTTCATTATATGTTACCTCCGTTATTAAAACGTAATTATTCCGATTTGGACTTTTTCACTATAGCGGAACGTTTGAGAAGCGTCAAGTACGAATACCGAGACGTTCGACTTCTTTTAAAACGGGGTAAAAGGATAAAAAAGTGAAGGAATTGGTACGTCTTTTGGAGGTGATCAAGTGAAACGTGAAACTGCATGGCTAATGGGGGGAGCTGCATTACTAACGACGGCAGCTGCGGGAGCAAGTATCTGGAATAATTACGGTGCATTACTTCGGTGGACTGAACCCGCCTTGCCAATCACAGAAAAACAACTCGCACCGCGGACACTCACTTACAAACAAGTGGGAGACCGTACCTTACAACTCGATCTCTATTATCCGCCGGGGGAAGGACCGTTTCCGGTCGCGATCTACGCGCACGGTGGCGCATTCGTTCGTGGAGAGCGCGAGGATATGTTCTGTTTTAGCCCGATCGTTGATCGCCTGCTTGAACTTGGGGTTGCTGTTTGTAGTATCGATTATCGTCTGTTTGAAGAAGGGAGTTATTTTCCGGATAATCTCGAAGATGTACGGGATGCCTTATGCTTTTTGAACAAAGAAGCAGAAGATCTTCGCATTTTAAGAGGACGGATGATGGTATGGGGAGACTCAGCCGGAGCTGCACTCATGCTGACGACGGCACTTGCCCCATCTGCTTTCGTTGGTGAGCGCGATGAACGACACATGCCATTGATTAGTGGTGTCATTGCCTTATATCCACCGACGAATTTTTTATTGTTTACTTTCATTCAGACCTGGATCGCTCACATTAAGTTTTATAAAGGTGGACGGGAAGAATGGCGCAAGCTCATGACCCACGTTTCACCTGTGACGCATCTCTCGTCAGACGCCCCACCGATCATGCTCCTACATGGCAAAAAAGATCCAATCGTTCCGTTTTCCCAAGCTCTTCACTTCGTTGAAAAAGGAGCCGATGTCGGAGCTGATGTCCGTTTGTTTTCTTTTCCGAACGGTACCCACTCACTTGCTAGTTTTGCACAGACAGAAAATCCATTGAAAATTGAACGACTGCTCGAACGAATTGAACGCTTCACTTGTCAGGTGTTGTTATTGCCACCGCGACAACTTCCCGATGAAAAACATGATACAATCAGTCATATTTCTTGAATGAAGGAGACAGAGACATGACTGAAATTTGTTTAGTGCGACATGGTCAGACGGATTGGAACTTAAATGAACGAATCCAAGGAAGAGAAGATATCCCGTTGAATGCAACAGGAAAAAGACAAGCGGAACTCAGCGCCGCTTATCTAGCCAATGAAAAGTGGGATGTCTTGCTAGCAAGCCCGTTGTCTCGCGCTGTTGAGACAGCAGAAATCATCGGACGTGCGGTCGGATTGACGATCACAGCGACCGATGACCGACTCGTCGAGCGTGAATTTGGTGCTGCTTCCGGTGAACCGGTTGCGTCGATTTATGAAGCTGTTCAAGCGAACGATACGAAACGTGTTCCGGGTCTTGAATCGGAACAAGCGATTCAGGATCGCGTATTCGAAGTATTACAGGAAGTGACACGAACGTATGAGGGGAAACGAATCTTAATCGTCTGTCACTCGCATACGATCAAAGCAGCCTTATCGTCGATTGATGAGACATTCAGTTACCGGACACCTTTGAAAAATGCATGTGCGAATTATATCCAATATACGGACCACTATACGATTGATCGAATCAATGTAGCGGATCACATCACGGACGAAGTCGAAAAACCTTAAGAAATCGGTGTTTCTGGATGTTCTGCTAGATACTGTTTAAATGTTTCTTTAGCGATACTCGTGATATGTGCACCGCGTTTTGAACGACGATCCTTGTATTCTTGGACGAGTTCCTCACCAGCGAATCCATCCTCGACGACTTCACGTAAGATCGATTCGGATAAATCATTCTTCATCATGACCATCTTACCAGTGAAGACATAGGAGACGTGTTCGCTTAAGGCAGTTCGTTCAAGAGGCGTGACGATCATCGCGGCAGGGTCATTATCGGGTCGTGAGATCGTGATTTCAATCAAAGCACGTAAATGTTTTGTGAACAATTCATCGACGATCGGCTGATCGCTCGAAGGAACGACGATTTCTGCGACCCATTGTGCCGTTTGTTCGGTACTGACCGTTAGTCCGTCTTGAATGGCGACGGGAATCGTCGTATCACGTCCTGACTCGTCCATTAAAATGCGCAATGTGCATAATTTAAAGGTTTTCATGAAAAAATGCCCTCCCTTGATCGCTTACGATTTTTCTACAGTATACCGTGAGGAATGGGGGACGGGAAACTTTTCCTGACGAAATTCGTGTGAACTATGTTTAAATAAGACTAGATATTACTAACAGGAGGATCGTTCATTATGCCGCAAGTACTCATTGGAATATTAGGAATCCTGGGTATTGTCTTACTTGCCCACCATATCATCATGTATTGGCATGCTGAACCGACAGACCGCCCGACGCTTGCATATCGCATTGCGCTCCTGATTGCCTGTTTGCTACTCATTAGTGGAAGTGATCATTTAATCAGTATTTTTTACGCGGATTCCTTAGCAGAATTCGGTCAACGCATAACGTATATCGTCTTCATCGGAGGTGCGCTTGGTTTCGCGTGGTACTTTCGTAAGAAGATGGAACAAGCGCCAACAGAAATGACACCTGTCGGAAACGAAGCAGGATTAACATGAGAAAAGCGCCGTTCATCCTGAGGGAGGAAGAACGGCGCTTGTTTGTGCGTCTTATTTTAAACCACTCGCGAGTCGTGTTTCCCGAATCATGTCGAGTTTGAGTTTCCAGAGACGGTCACTGAATGTGACGGCATAAATCTCTGGCAAACGGAGACGTTTGTACTCCTCCCAAAGACGACCAATCTGCGTTTCATGGAAGTGACGGATCTCTTCGATCGTTGGAACTGTATAGATTAGCTCTCCATCTTTGAAGATCGGTTCAAGCAAGCGTTCGACCTTGAACTGCTCCACACGGTTACGGAACGATGGGTCCCGGACGTCGATGAGATCGACGGCTTCAAGTGTCGATGGATCCTCATCCATCAACGTCACGTAATCCCCTTTAAACTTATCCGTCACCGGATCGATGATGCGATAGACTTCCTTGATGTGTGGTGTCGTCGTCTTGGCTTTTGACGAGGACACTTTGATGACAGGCGTGAGTTCGCCGTCTACTTCACGTGCGACCAGTTTATAGACCATTCCGAGAGCGGGTTGCTCGTAAGCTGTAATACCACGTGTTCCGACGAGGAACGTATTCGCTTGGGCGCCTTGGATGCGCAAATCTTGGATGACGTACTCATCGAGATCCCCTGACAAGACGATGTCGACTTCTGGGAAGCCGGCTTCGTCAAGCATGTTACGAGCACGTTTTGACAAATAAGATAAGTCACCAGAATCGATCCGGATTCCGCGCAGTTTATGTCCTTTGGCTTGGAGTTCCTTTGCGACCGTGATGGCATTCGGCAGACCACTCTTGAGTGTGTCATACGTATCGACGAGTAACGTCGATTGATCCGGATAGTGAGAAGCAAATGTCCGGAATGCTGTTAGTTCATCATCATGGAATTGAATGTCGGCATGTTCCATCGTTCCGCCACATGGGATTCCGAAATCGCGTCCTGCTGAAGCAAGACTTGTGACGTCAAAACCAGCGAGGTACGAAGCACGCGTTCCGAAGTAAGCAGCATCGATGCCTTGCGCACGTCGGGCACCGGCTTCAAGAAACTTCGCACGGGGTGCCGATTGACGAATGCGTGCGTATTTCGTCGCGATGAGTGATTCATGGTTCGCGATGTTCAAAATCGCGGTCTGTAAGAGTTTCGCTTCAAAAATTCGTGCCTCGATCCGAATCAATGGTTCGTTCGGGAAGACGATCTCACCTTCTTTGACACTGGAAATCGAACCGTTGAACTTGAATTGACGCAGTTCATCCTTGAATTCATCTGGGAAGCCGATCATCTCTTGCAAGTACGTGATGTCTTCTTCCGTGAAACGGAGTGTTTGAATGTACTCGATGATGTTCTCAAGACCCGCAAAGACGACATACCCTCCTGCAAACGGATTCGAACGGTAGTAGACATCGAAGACGGCACGTTCATTGTGACGTCCTTCTTTCCAGTAGATATACATCCACCGTGGTAAGTATAGATCGGTATGGAGTGCAAGATTACGTTGTAACATAACGGACAAATCCCTTCTTATTCGCCGACGACTTCTGCGCCGATCGATTGTTTAAAGTGTGTAAGCGCCCAGTCGTGACCCGTCGCGTTAAAGCTTGCGACCGCATCGGCATGGACGACGATATGATATCCGAGATTGTAGGCATCAACAGCTGTATGAAGGACACAGATGTCCGTACAGACGCCAACGAGGTGGACTTCGCGGATACCACGTTCACGCAAGCGTAAATCAAGGTCCGTCCCGGCGAACGCACTGTAACGCGTCTTATCAATGACGTGATCAGCGACACGTGCCATGGCTGCGACTTTCCCAAACAAATCACGTCCATGTGTTCCGCGAATATTATGCGGCGGGAAAAGGACAGTTTCCGGATGGAACGTATCACCTTCCTCATGAATATCGTTGGCAATGACGACGTAATCCTCTGTTGAAAATTCCTCCATCAATGTAGCGATCCGGTCTTCAATCGCCTGTCCTGGTTTTCCACAAGTCAGCTTCCCTTCGTCAGCAACGAAGTCGATCGTGTAATCAATGACAATCAGAGCGCGCATGTGCGTGAGCCCCTTTCGGTTTTGAATTAGTGTTCTCTTTCACATTGTACTCTATCTCACATAGAAGGCGAAAGGAAGAAATCGGATACAAACAGGTATAGAGAAGTAATAGAATGGGGTATAAAGTATAGGACGAAAATGATAGTAGAGGAGGAGAAAGGGATGGCTAGGTTGAATGAGTATGAAGTGGAAGAGCGTCTTGAACGATTGCAGGATTGGAGTATCGTCGATGATGAAATCGTCCGAACGTATACACTTCCATCGTTTCCTGCTGCACTGGATTTCGTACAGGAAGTCGGGAGTATCGCCGAAAACTTGAATCATCATCCACGGATCGTGATTGACTATAAAAACGTCACACTTGCGGCGACGACTCATGATGAAAACGGATTGACGGAAAAAGACTTTCAACTTGCGGAGGCCTGTGATGCCATCTAAACTTTCGATCACATTCGGTAGCGGTTCGTTTGTTGAACAAATTCGTTCTCGGGACGCTCACATTCGTGTTGCTAGCGGAAGCGGTGACGCTATCCTCTGGATAGAGACGGACTCGAAATCACCTTTTCAAAGTGGCAATACCTACACGTTGCTCGAATCACGTGGAAATTTTTCGGATGAAGGCAGTCTCTTCTACTGGTCGATTCCGGCAGATCAAAATAGCGGAGATTTATTCGTACATCAAGTGATGTCGAATCCAAAAGTCATTGGAGCAGAATATGGTGGCTTCCAGGCTTTTCGAATTGGACGTGTCGAGAAGGGGACGGATCTCGTCTTATTGATTCAGTTCCATGAGACAAGCGACGGGGCTCGTTATGCAAAATCAGTTGAACGTCTCACGGTAGACCAGTATGCTGAAGAGGCAGGGAAGTCGTTCGCGCCTTCTCCCGTCATGAAACGGTATCAAATCGTACCACCAACAAATGAGTGAGATGCAGGGGGACTAACAGATGAAGAAGAACTATTTTGTCGTAGCAACACTTGGTGGCGCACTTGTCGGCGCTACTTTATCACTACTGCATAAAGATACGCGTCAAGCGCAGTTCACGGCAGTGAAACGAACATTCAGTGGCGCAGGAACACAATTGTCTGCTGTCAAACAAGATCCGAAAGGACGCTTTGAGGAATTAAAAGCACTTTATACGGATAATCAGGAGACGATCCATAACTTGATTGATGATGTGAAGGACTTGGCAGAAGTTCTACGCAAATAATCAAAAAAAGGACTTACGCATGTAGCGTAGTCCTTTTTTTGTATGCTGTTTACAGGTAACGGAAGAATAATCCGAGTACAGCAAAGGCGATGATGACATAGAAGAAGATACGACCCAACTGCCCAGAACCGCTTACGAAGACAGGACCACCACTTGTCCGACGACCCGTTTGGAACGGACGTGTGAATGGCACGGCGCGGTTGCCGAAGACGAATCCGAAAAGGAATCCGAGGACGAAACCGTACAAGTGACCGAAGACAGCGACGTTCGATCCAAGTAACGTAAAGACTGCCGTGACTGCAGTGAAGATATACACAAGCCGTGTATCGTCTGCCATGATGACCGTTCGTTTGAAACGACTCAAGTAGACATAAAAACCAAGCAGACCAAGAATGGCACCGGATGCTCCGGCTTGTCCATAGAACGGTTCATTGATTTTCGTGAAGTACGTCAAGACGTTCGCAAGCGTACCGACGAGCAAGTAAAAAGTAGCGAATCGAGTATGCCCGATCATCCGCTCGAGAGGCGGTGCGAAAATGACGAGAGCAAACGTATTGAACGCAATATGCCAAAAATCATAATGCAAGAACGTTGCCGTGACGACACGCCACCATTCACCTTGCCCGATTAAGAGATTAATTGCTGCGCCTGCACTTAAGGGAGAGAACGTCAGATTAAGGAGTCCACCTAACTGTTCGATGACAAACAGGGCGACTTGGATTAAAATGAACAACGAAACGACCGGATAAGAACGTGTGAACGTTTGTAGATTTTCCGTTCGACTAAACATGACAACACCTCGCTTCATCTTCATTCTATATGAAGATGGCGAAGAATAGAACTGTGGAGGCGTCTCGGATGATTTATGGAATTGGGATCGATTTAGTTGAACTAAATCGAATCGAGCAAACGCTCGAGCGACAGCCACGTTTTGCAGGAAGAATTTTGACGCAGGCAGAGCAAGAACGATTTCAATCGCTTTCAGGACACCGGCAAATTGAGTACCTGGCAGGTCGCTTCGCCGCAAAGGAAGCGTTCGTTAAAGCATTTGGAACCGGTGTCGGAAAAGAGGTTTCCTGGCAGGACGTCGAAGTTTTAAACGATGAGACCGGACGACCGATCATGAGCGGACCATTCGATGGCGTCATCCATGTCTCGATTACACATTCAGAGCACTACGCGTCTGCGCAAGTCTTATTAGAGAAGAGGGATTAGGATGTATCGACCAACTTGGATTGAAATCGATCGGGAAGCGATCGCACACAATATACGCGAAATTAAAACACGAATGGGCGAGCAACAGGTGATGGCAGTCGTCAAGGCAGACGGCTATGGTCACGGTGCAGTGACAGTCGCTGAGATTGCCCTTGAAAATGGAGCTGACTTACTCGCTGTTGCGCTCCTTGAAGAAGCGATTGAGTTGCGAGAAGCGGGTATCCGAGCGCCAATTTTGATGCTTGAAGCTTTACTGCCGGAGCATGCGCCAGTCGCTTCGAATTACGATGTCGCCGTTCCTGTCTTTTCAGCCGATTGGCTCCAAGAAGCGAAACGGCATCTGACGGAAATCGATCATCTCCGTTTGCATATCAAGGTCGATACCGGGATGGGGCGACTCGGACTGCAGCATGTCGATGAGTTGAAGCATATTTTGGTTGAGTGTAATGATGATCTTGTCGAACTCGAAGGCATCTATACGCATTTCGCAACCGCTGACGAGCTGAACAGTCGATTGTTCGAACGTCAGCTCGAGACATTTTTATCCTATGTCGCGCTAGTACCGGACATTCGTTACGTACATTGTGCTAATTCAGCGGCAGCGATTCGCTTAGCGGGACAAGCGCCGTTTAACGTCGTTCGGGTCGGTATCGCGTTATATGGGGCGATGCCGTCGGATGAGATGGCAGGACATTATGAATTTTTAAAACCAGCGTTTTCACTGAAGAGTCGTCTGATGCAGGTCAAACAAGTCGCACCGGGTCAGACGATCAGTTACGGAGCGACTTATACGGCACCGACAGATGAATGGATCGGTACCGTTCCGATTGGTTATGCAGATGGCTGGTCACGCAAGTTTCAGGGCTATTCACTGATTGTAGACGGTCTACCGTGCGAAATCGTCGGTCGTGTCTGTATGGATCGCTTGATGATTCGTTTACCGCGAGAATATCCGATTGGAACGGAAGTCATCTTGATTGGAGAAGGGGCACCAATCGAGGAAGCGGCCCATTGGCTCGGGACGATCAACTATGAAGTTCTCTGTCAATTCTCGAAACGTGTTCCGCGTCAGTGATTCGAATAAGACATCAATAAGATGGCAAAAATATGTTATTTGTTTGAATTTTGATTGTATTTTCTGAATTCGACTGATATATTGAAGTAGAAAGTGAGTCGTTCGTTAAGGTTTCAGTGAATCTGGAGGTGCCATTATCTTGGTCCAACAACGGGAAATGCAGTTTGTTGAGCGAAATGTAGCGAAGGAGACGATTGGGATGAAGTCGAATCATACGACCGAAGAACGCAAGCGTCAGCTACGTGAGGAATTGAAGCGTGGTTACGAAGAAATGGCAGCAATCAATTTATCGATCGTAGGCGAAATGTTCCAGATTGAAACGGAGGCGGAGTTCTCACTCCTACGTCAAGTAAGCGGGGTGTAAGCTTTGATAGTCAAACGTGGCGACGTGTTTTATGCAAATTTGTCACCTGTGGTCGGATCGGAACAAGGGGGAGTTCGTCCCGTGCTTGTTCTACAAAATGATATTGGTAACCGATTCAGCCCGACAGTCATCGTGGCTGCGATCACGGCACAGATCGACAAAGCCAAACTACCGACCCATGTGGAAGTATATCGAGAGCGACACGGATTAGAACGTGATTCGGTCATCTTACTTGAGCAAATCCGTACAATTGATAAACGCCGTCTAACGGATAAAGTCACACATCTAGATCCGGACACGATGATGAAAGTAAATAGTGCCGTCGCAATCAGCTTAGGCTTGGTTGATTTTTAGGCACTTACATAGAAGCGCAACACAAAAAGAGTCGATACTAGCGTATACGACTTTTTTTGACCTCTTTTTTTAAAAATGGGTTTCAAAGTTTTCTTTACGGGGAAACATACCCAAGTGACCTTTTTATAAAGGGAAGAGGTAGGATGAATAGCAAGACCACATAGACAGATTTTCCTTGAGGAGGAACTTGAAGATGGATTTAACAATTAAAACAGAGCAGCTTGACGGTCAGACGCATCTTTATATCGCAGGTGAGATTGATACGTATACGGCACCAAAGCTTCGCCAAGAATTAGTCCCAGCAGTCGAAACGAATGATGTCATCGTGCACTTGGATGAAGTTCATTATATGGATTCAACCGGTCTCGGTGTGTTCGTCGGTGCCCTCAAAGCAGCGAAAAAGAACGGTACGTCGTTCACGCTCGTTGGCGTCTCTGAACGTATCCGTCGTCTATTCGAGATCACAGGTCTTTCAAGCATCATTACAATTGATAGTGGTGTACGAGGTGGAACGCAATGAAGAACGAACAACTGAACATGACATTACCGGCAAAACCGGAATATGTAGCCATCGCTCGTTTGACAGTTTCAGGCGTCGCGAACCGAATGGGGTATACGTACGATGACATCGAAGATATCAAAATCGCTGTCTCAGAAGCATGTGCGAACGCTGTTCAACATGCGTACGAAGGAAAAGAAGATGGTAGTATCGCCTTGACTTGCAACGTCTATCCAGATGATCGTCTTGAGATCATCGTTAAAGATAACGGCATTACGTTTGATAAAGATGAGGTTAAACGCCAAAGTGAGCCGATTACGGACGCACACGATCTCGATTCCTTGCATGAAGGAGGACTTGGTATCTTGATGATCGAAGCATTGATGGATCAAGTAACGATCGAGAAAGCGAACGGCGTCACTGTCCATATGACAAAATATATGAATAGAGATGAGGTGGGTCAAAGTGCCAGCAAAGTCTCAACAACGCCATCACAGTGATGATGAAGTACTTCGACTGATTGATTTGTATCAGCAGGACGACCAAGATGAGGAAGTGCATGCGGCATTACTCGAGCGTTATTCAGACTTGGTAGAAGCTTTGGCCCGAAAGTTTTCGCGTGGTCGACCGATTCATGACGATCTCGTTCAGGTCGGTATGATTGGGTTACTCGCGGCGCTTCGTCGATTCGATAAGGAGTTTGGTCGCAGTTTTGAATCGTTTGCTGTTCCGACGATCATCGGAGAAATCAAACGTTTCATCCGCGATAAGACATGGAGCGTCCACGTTCCACGTCGCATTAAGGAACTCGGACCAAAAATCAAAAAGGCAGTCGAGGAATTGACGACGGAGCTACAACGCTCTCCGCGCATCGATGAGATTGCTGCTCGCCTTGAAGTATCAGAAGAGGAAGTCCTTGAAACACTCGAGATGGGTAAGAGTTATCAAGCTCTCTCCGTCGATAGCTCGATTGAGGCAGATCAGGAAGGTAGTACCGTTACCTTGCTCGACCTCGTTGGTAATCAAGAGAATGGCTATGACTCTGTCGATCAGCGTCTGATTCTTGAAAAGGCATTTGCTGTCTTGACGGACCGCGAGCGTTCTATCCTCGAATGTGCCTATTATCGCAATATGAGTCAAAAAGAAACGGGAGAACTACTCGGCATTTCACAAATGCATGTGTCCCGTCTCCAACGACGTGCTTTGCAGAAGTTACGTGAAGCGATTAAAGTTGAACCAAATGAAGTATTCTCAAAAGACTGACCTCGTGTCAGTCTTTTTTCTTTTCCATGCATTCTTCGGTATAATGAATGAGAGGTGAAGCAGATGGAAAAGAGAATCGCAAGTGAATTGAATGTACGTCCTGCTCAAGTGAAGGCAGTCTTACAATTGACGGAAGAAGGCGGTACGATTCCGTTCATCGCCCGCTACCGGAAAGAACAGACTGGAGAACTCGATGAGGTCGCGATTAAAGCGATCCTCGATCGACATAAACAATTAACACAACTTGAAAGTAGACGAAGTGACGTCCTTGAAAAAATCGAGGAACAAGGTGTACTAACGCCGGAACTCCGTCGAACGCTTGAAGAAGCGACGACCTTACAACAAGTCGAAGATATTTACTTACCGTTTCGACCAAAACGTCGGACGAAGGCGGAAATTGCACGGGAAGCAGGGCTTGCGCCACTTGCTGACTGGTTACGCGACAAGTCTGCCTATGATGAAGCGACATTTCAGCGTTTGAGCGGTACACTCGATTCAGAAGAAGCACTTGCCGGAGCTCAATCAATCATCGCTGAGGAGTGGGGCGAACAAGCGACGGTGCGTGAGTTCATACGCAAGCAAATACGTCGTTCAGCAGAAATCGTCACGAAACAGAAAAAGGACGCAGTCGATGAAAAAGGTGTCTTTGCACAGTACTATGCTTACAACGAACGGATTCAACAGATTGTTCCGCACCGGATTCTTGCGATCAACCGTGCTGAGTCGTTGAAAATCGTCTCGGTGAAGGTCGTATTAGAGGAACAGCAGGTTTTACCAACGTTACTTCGTTCATATGCACAACTGGCGCCAAAGAAACGTGACATCGTCGAAGCGGCAATCACAACGGGGTATAAAAAATCCGTTTTTCCTGCTATCGAACGAGAAATTCGGAACGAACTGACTGAGAAAGCAGAACTTCAGGCGATTGATGTCTTCGGTAAGAACCTCCGTCAACTCTACATGCAGCCACCGATGAAAGGGAAAGTCATGCTTGGTCTTGATCCGGCTTATCGGACGGGGTGTAAGTGGGCGGTCATTGATCCGACGGGTGAGATGAAGGAAGTCGGTGTCATCTACGTGACGATGTCAGAGCAAAAAGCGAAAGAAGCGCGCCAAACCCTTTCAAAGCTCGTCGACACGTATGGTATTGAATTGATTGCGATTGGCAATGGGACGGCTTCGCGGGAAACAGAAGCATTCGTTGCGGATTGGATGAAGGGGCAGAAAGATATTGCCTTTACGATCGTCGACGAGGCAGGGGCAAGTATTTATTCCGCTTCAGAGATTGCCCGAACGGAGTTTCCGGAGCTTCAAGTCGAACAACGATCCGCAATTTCGATCGCACGTCGCTTGCAGGATCCACTGGCAGAACTCGTCAAAGTCGATCCGCAATCTGTTGGTGTCGGTCAATATCAACATGATGTCTCGCAAACGAAATTGAAGGAGACGCTTGATTTTGTCGTCGAAACGGTCGTCAACCAGGTCGGAGTTGATGTCAATACAGCGTCAGAACCGCTTTTGAGTTACGTCGCAGGAATCACGAAAGCGACGGCGAAAAAAATCGTCGAACGTCGCTCAGAACTTGGAACGTTCAAGACGCGTCAGGAATTATTGAAAGTCCCTCGTCTTGGGGCAAAAGCTTATGAACAGGCAGCTGGATTCCTCCGGATCTTAGATGGAACGCATCCGCTCGACCGGACGCCAATCCATCCGGAGCAGTACAAAACAGTCGAAAGGTTATTCAAGACACTAGGTTTAACGCTCGATCAAGTCGGAACGGATGCACTCCGGGAACAATTGTCCACATTGGCATTACCGGAGATGGCACAGACGCTCGAGATCGGAGAGCCAACGTTACGTGACATCATCGAGGCGTTACAACGTCCGGGACGTGACCCGCGAGAAGCACTCGATAAACCGTTACTTCGCCAAGATGTCCTATCGATGGATATGATTCAAGTCGGGATGGAATTCCAAGGGACGATCCGTAATGTTCTTGATTTTGGTGCGTTCGTTGATATCGGGGTGAAAGAGAATGGATTGATCCATATTTCGAAGCTCAGTCGTAAGCGTGTCAAACATCCACTTGATGTTGTCGCTGTCGGGGATATCGTGACGGTATGGGTGACGAATGTTGAACCGGAGCGAGGACGCATTGGTTTGACGCTGGTTCCGCCGAAATGACGAATGAACAATTACAACGATACGTCGAGCAACTTTCGCTCGACGTATTTTCCTTATCGTTTCGACATGAAGCTTGTTTTAACCCACGCCTAAAGACGACAGGTGGTCGCTACTTCTTAGGCGATCATCACTTAGACTTCAATAAACGATACATCGATGATATGAAAGTCTTCCGCGGAATTGTGATTCATGAACTGTGTCACTATCATTTACATCTAGCAGGAATGGGACACCGCCATCAAGATCAAGACTTTAAAGAATGGTTAGAGCGTTACGGTGGGCTCCGATACAGTCCGAGAAGACAAGAAGACGAAAAAAAATCCTATCTTTATGAATGTGAGAAATGCAGTACATTATATAGAAGGAAAAGACGCATGAATACGGAAAAGTATCGATGTGGTCGTTGTCGCGGAAAGATTTTTTACAAAAGTAGTTGACGTTCATTTCGGAGCATGATAAATTATAGAAGTCGTCAAAACGACAGCAACTAAACAACTTATCGTCGCTAAAAACTTTTTTAAAAAAGCATTGACGGAAAGAAAAAAAGTTGCTACTATATAAAAGTGTTCCGAACAGAACGTAACGTTCCGCAATAGCTCAGTGGTAGAGCAACCGGCTGTTAACCGGTAGGTCGTAGGTTCAAATCCTACTTGCGGAGCCATTCTTTTGGAGATGTACCCAAGTGGCTATAAGGGGCGCCCCTGCTAAGGGTGTAGGCCGGGAAACTGGTGCGAGGGTTCGAATCCCTCCATCTCCGCCAGACCTCTTATGTGAAAATGTTTCTTGAGAATAATTATTAATTACAAAATGGCCCGTTGGTCAAGCGGTTAAGACACCGCCCTTTCACGGCGGTAACACGGGTTCGAATCCCGTACGGGTCACCATATGGAGGATTAGCTCAGCTGGGAGAGCACCTGCCTTACAAGCAGGGGGTCGGCGGTTCGATCCCGTCATCCTCCACCATTTCTTTTTAAAGAGTTGTTTACAACTTCAAGTTGCGGTCCTGTGGTGTAGCGGTTAACATGCCTGCCTGTCACGCAGGAGATCGCGGGTTCGAATCCCGTCAGGACCGCCATTTTTGGGCTGTAGCCAAGTGGTAAGGCACTGGATTTTGATTCCAGCACGCGAAGGTTCGATCCCTTCCAGCCCAGTTTATATGTGTCATTAGCTCAGTTGGTAGAGCATCTGACTTTTAATCAGAGGGTCGCAGGTTCGAATCCTGCATGACACACCATTTTTAATTTCATATTTGCGGTCGTGGCGGAATCGGTAGACGCGCTAGGTTGAGGGCCTAGTGGTGGCAACATCGTGGAGGTTCAAGTCCTCTCGACCGCACCATATTGCACCCTTAGCTCAGCTGGATAGAGTACTTGACTACGAATCAAGGGGTCGGGAGTTCGAATCTCTCAGGGTGCACCATATTTTGTTTGCTTTGACGGGCCTATAGCTCAGCTGGTTAGAGCGCACGCCTGATAAGCGTGAGGTCGGTGGTTCGAGTCCACTTAGGCCCACCATTTTCAAAACAAACAATGACGAACTTTGAAAACTGAACGATGAGGCAAAAATCGTATTCTACGGAATACAAACATGAATGAAGCGCAAGCTTCGTCAATCGTGACTCCGGTCACACAACGAGCAAGTCAAACACTTCATGGAGAGTTTGATCCTGGCTCAGGACGAACGCTGGCGGCGTGCCTAATACATGCAAGTCGAGCGCAGGAAGCTGACGGAACTCTTCGGAGGGAAGG